>VOFG01003766.1_pt1 | contig 206484 bp, 212 predicted proteins | sample 5384171 | NCBI WGS metagenome assembly VOFG01 (sample SAMN12384726, study PRJNA508395) | human gut metagenome | isolation source: healthy gut F | host: Homo sapiens | reverse complement strand
CGTAAATCGTAACAAGACATGGCAAAGGTACAAATAAAATCTGAAAAACTCACACCTTTTGGAGGAATTTTTTCAATCATGGAGCAATTTGACTCCATGCTTTCACCTATTATCGACCAGACACCCGACCTTGCGCACATGCAGCTCTGATACCATCCTCAGAGCCATCAAGGAACTGACACAGGAAAACATCTCATATACTTCCGATAAGGGCAAGACCTATGATTTCAATACGGCAGACAAGCTCAACGCCTTGCTTATAAAAGCCTTGGTTTCCACTGGTGAACTGAATGAGGTGGAAACCTACGATGTTGATTTCGACCATCAGTTCCTTGAAACAGAGAAGTATGATGCAAAACCGACATACAAGAAGTTCCTCGGCTACAGACCTGGCGTATATGTCATCGGTGACATGATTGTCTATGTCGAGAACAGCGATGGCAACACAAATGTGCGCTTTTATCAGGCTGAGACCCACAAGAGATTCTTTGCCCTACTGGAAGCCAACAGCATCCGTGTGAATCGCTTCAGAGCCGACTGTGGTTCGTGCTCGAAGGAAATTGTCAGTGAGATAGAGAAGCATTGCACGCACTTCTACATCCGCGCCAACAGATGCAGTTCGCTCTACGATGACTTGTTTTCACTGAGGGGATGGAAGACGGAGGAAATCAACGGCATCCAGTTTGAACTCAATTCCATTCTTGTTGAGAAATGGGAAGGCAAGTGCTATCGTCTTGTCATTCAGAGACAAAAGCGCATGGATGGAGAGCTTGACTTGTGGGAAGGTGAATACACCTACAGATGCATTCTTACCAACGATTATGACTCATCAACAAGAGACATCGTCGAATTTTACAACAAGCGTGGGGGCAAAGAGCGTATATTCGATGATATGAACAACGGATTCGGCTGGAACAGGCTCCCCAAGTCGTTCATGTCAGAGAACACCGTATTCCTTCTGCTTACGGCATTGATACACAATTTCTATAAGACCATCATTAGCAAGCTTGACACCAAGGCTTTCGGGCTCAAGGAAACGAGTCGCATAAAGGCTTTTGTCTTCAGCTTCATCTCCGTACCTGCCAAGTGGATCATGACAGCAAGGCAATACGTGCTGAATATCTATACTGAAAACCGGGCTTATGCAAGACCTTTCAAAACAGAATTCGGATAAGAATCCTTTCTTTCCGGTTAGAATCTGCGTATTACCTCAAGTCGCATCGTGGGGTAAGGGGATGGTGGCTACATATTGATGTTGTGCTGTTGCTTTTTACTGAAAGCTGCTACTAACGACTCATAAATCTACCCTTAATCGTGTATTGGATGATAGTTATACTTTTTGTGGAATAGGAAAAACTGTGGTATACCCATTTTTCTCATCAGCCAGTTGGACTCGCTGATCGTATGATTTGTGATAAACTCCAAAACGCACCATATCTTGTCGTCGCCAGCCTTCCCATACTAACTCCAACAAACGCTCTTTCAATATGTTCTCAAGCGTAGCTTCTCGATATGGCATACCAACACGACCTCGGACTTCGTTCAACTCCAACGAGCCATCCTCACCATTACGTACCTTTGCCTCGGACTTCATCAGGAGAGCATCGGCATAGCGGAATAGCACGATGTCGTTATCCGGTTGTCTACCGTCGGAATGTGAGGTCCTATCAACCTCATATTTTGCCATACGAGCACCAGCTGTCTTGACATAGGAGCTTCCCGTAAGATTCAACTTTAGCTCCAATGGGAAATACTCCAACTGCTGTCCATTGTCCATCATTACAGGCTTTCCATCAACCTCTACGATGCCGGCATAGAAGTTCTTTTCAAAGCGAGCATCTACATCATCTGTGCCGTATCCGTTGGCTAAGACTGTTGAGATATTGGCACTGGTACCATTTTCCGATGAGCCACCCAACGCACCGCCATGGTTGTAGTGTCGTGATCGGAAGAGATACCAGAACTGCGCAGCATAGAGGTTCTTATCCAACGGAATGGTGAATATGTTTTCGTTGGAGTTCTCGTTATGCACAGAGAAATTATAGCTATAATCGTCCTCCAACCGATAACCTACCTCGGCAAGTTTATTGCAATATTTGATACAGGTCTGCCAAGCGTTGAGTTTCTCACCATCGACGGTGAAAAATATCTCTTTACCGTTCCGTGGAACGCCAGCAGTCCAATTATCATCACAATATATCTCGGCATTAAGAGCCAACTTAGCCAAAAGGAAATTAGCTACAGGTGTTGTTATACGACCATAGTAGTTACCCATCTTATTACTACGCTCATTTGGCAACAACTCGGCAACCTCCTGCAACTCATTCACGATAAAACGGAAAACCTCGCTACGCTCGCTCTGCACAACTTCATCCTGCGGTTGTTCATAGGATGTTACGATGGGCACTCTGCCATACATATCCATAATGTAGTAGTAGAAAAGTGCTCTCAGAGCTCGCACCTCAGCTTCGTAGGCCACTCTCTGCTCCTCAGATAGGTTATGGCTATACTTATCGATGATATGCAGAGATTTGTTCGATAACACAACAACCTTGTAGAGGTATTTCCAAGTATTGTAGAGTGGTAAATCATTAGGACTCCACTTATGCTGATACATATTCGTCCACAAACCTCCATCGTACCAGTCGCCACCACGAATAGGTATCATGGCTTCGTCTGTAGTAAGTGTGTTATAGTCATAAATCCCACGACAGGTCCCCTGTAAACCCTCACTGTCTGCACTGCCACCAATGTAATTGTAGAGCACAGCCACTGCATTAATATATATGTTGTTGGCATTGTTGTAAATGTCTTCTTCATAAAGTTGATCTCTAGGGTCTTCAGTAAGACAAGAGGTCATCATCGTTGCCAAAGCAACCATCAATATGTTTATATATCTTTTCATAACTGTAAGCGGTTAGAATTGAATACTAAGACCTAACGAATAGGTACGATATAAAGGATAGGTGCGTTTGTCGTCAATGCCCAAAGTGTTGCTTACTACATAACTGTTTATCATTGGAGTAAGACCGCTATAGCCTGTGATTGTTGCAAGGTTGCTAATGCCTGCCGAAAGACGCAATGACTTCACAGCCTTGGATTTCATTGGAATATTGTAGCCTATGGTAATATGTTCAATATTTACATAGTCACCTTTTTCCAACCAATAGTCTGAAACATTCTGATCAATAATATTTTTTTTTCAGGAGCACCCTTCAATACATTGTAGTCAGGGAATATAGACATATTGGTATAAGCCAAGCCCGTGCCATTGAATATCTTATGACCGAAAGCACCATTTATCTGCATGGCAATATCAAAGGACTTGTAACGGAAACTGATGTTTGATCCAATAGTTACCTTGGGGGTTGCCTGACCTGCTATATACCTGTCTCCGCCATCGCTAAAATCAATCTCGCCATCATCATTCAAATCTTCAATATCGTAACTGTAGCCACCAAGTTCATTTTCTTTAAGCCCTTTGCAGTGAGGTAGATAGAATACCCCCAATGGCTGACCTACAATCTGATATACTACATTATTGTCTCCACCGTTCTGACCTGCACCATAAAGCGAGCCAATCGGAGTAATATCTGAAGCTGTCATATGCATACCATTATACTCTCCACTAAGCGAAAGTAACTTATTCTTCTGGTAGGACATATTGAAGTTGATATTCATCTCCATATCCTTTCGTTGAATGGGAACTACCGAGATTCCTAGTTCGACACCCTGGTTAGACATCGAGCCGATATTTGCCATCAGTTTATCGAACGCAAAGGTCGGAACGGGAACATCATACTCATAGAGCATATCAGTTGTCTTTGAGTAATATAATTCCGAGGTAAGCATCAACCGATTATCCCATATACCTAAGTCAAAACCGATATTAAATGTTGAACGAGTCTCCCACTTAAGGTCCGGATTCGTGTTGCGTATACTTCCCATTGTTACGGTAGGTGCACCGTTGATGGATACGATACCATTCTCCTTTACGGTATTAAGTGTTGTATAGGATGTTATACCTCCAAGATTTCCTGACCGACCATATCCGGTTCTTAGTTTCAATATTGTTATAAAGTCAGTATCAGAGAGGAAGCCTTCTTTTTTTACATCCCAACCCAGTGATACTGATGGGAAGAATCCGAAAGTATTGTTATCGCTTACCATTGAAGAGCCATCTCCACGGAGTGCTGCCGCAATAGAATATCTATCCTTGTAACTATATGTGACACTACCCATTATTGAAGCAAGTGACGGGTCTTCATAGCTACTGCTCGTACCACCGAAAGGACGCGATGATGTTGCTCCGATGTTATTATAGGAGAAATCATTTGTTGTTATTCCTTTTGCCTGCACCCATAAACCAGTCCTTACCTGTTTAAGATATTCTGCGCCAACAACAGCATCAAGGTGTGAGTCTCCCCAAGCATTGTTATATGAGAGGGACACATTTGTAAAGTAGTCTTCACCCTTGAACTCTCCACGATAAACATTGCCTTGCGCCCACACCCATGTAGGACAAAATTGAGCATTTCCCGTAGATGAATATGAATAAGAGCCGAAAGCCGACAATATCAAATTGTCAAGGATATTAAATTTCAGCCCCAAATGTGTATTGAAATTCCGTTCTTCGGAGTCATTTTTCTCATAGAGGAGTGCTCCGGGGTGGTTGATGTGTGATGCAGCCGAGTTCTTCACCCAGTTGCCATTAACATCAGTTCCTGCTGGATATGTAGGATTCTGTGCAGCTGCCGAGTAAAACAGCATTCGTGTATCGAAAATGTCGTGTATCTTTGAAGAGTAGCCATATACACCAAAATCGCCAACTAAGCGACCATCGAAAGCCTTTTGTGTAGCATCAAGTTTTACCACTAAATTTCGGTAATCGTTAACTTTGACAATTGTATTATGATCCATAAAACCGAACGATGCTCGATAGTTTGAGTTTTCCGAACCACCGCTAAAAGCCAAGTGATGCTGATGTATCAAGCCCGTACGAGTAATTACATCGTGAAAATTGGTGTTGTAGCCACCATTATTGTAATCTAATCCAAGTGCCTCTGCTGTAGCTATATACTCCGGGCCGTTGAGCATTTGCAGATGTTTATACATTGACTCGAATCCGTAGTTGCCATCATATGATATTTCGAAACCTCGCCCCGTTCCTTTCTTGGTCTTAATCTCAATTACACCTGAAGCACCACGGGAACCGTACATTGCCGTTTCGGTAGCATTCTTCAAAATAGTGAAACTCTCGATGTCTGCGGGATATATGGTAGATAGCGTAGCGATGTCAGATGTCACTCCGTCAATAATTACTAACGGGTCATTGCCACCCATAATGGATGTGGTACCACGCACACGGATACTATTCAGCATAGCGAGCCTGTCAGTCCCATTAGTGGTGACGTTCACACCGGCAGACTGACCACTCAATACATCCAAAGCATTATTCAATGGTCCCTTCTTGATATTCTCGGGCCTGATATGCTCTAATGATTTAGTCGCCGAAATGGTATCTTGTTTCTCTCTGATATTCTGTACTTGTGCATCAATTTTTTGAGCACTACAGATGAAGAACATTATGACAAGACAAAGACTGACTCTTCCCATCTTGATTCGTTAAATCTCTGTAGATTCCCCAGACCAGACAGTTAATAAATCTTATACGCAATGTATTATAAAGAGGGGGATTGGGAATCTGTACTATTTCCCTGCCTGTCCGTCCGCTTAGCCATTGTATATTTTTTTTTGTTATTTCATATCAGTGATGCTGATAATCCAAGCAAGAACAGAGTAAACATCTACCTCTTTTATACATAAATCCTTTCCAAGGACTTTATAAGCGCAACCATTAACTACATTACATTACAAAGGTAACAATAATTTGTCATTTGAAGAAATTTAGAAAAAAGAAAAAGTCATTATGCGTGATATTTTTTATTTAATTACGACATTTATCAAATACAAAAAATCATAGAAGGACAAAAATCTTTAAATGATTTGATTATAAACAAACTTTAAATAGTTAAATTGCAATAATACTATACCATGGTTGTTCTTTACCTTAATGTAATACTACTGTTATATATCTGGTCATTTATCTCCTTTTGTCGGATGCAAAGGTTGCCAAACCTCTTTTAGAAAACGAAAAGTTCAAGCGGTAAACCATTTGGAGCAGTTTCGTCCTCCGTTGGAGAGTAAACAGCTCCAAAACCTTTTCTTATTCATCGGCTTGGCTGAAAACTGCATCCGGCAACGGAGATAAACGACTGACGAAATAATAGCATAAAACAGCATAGCCCCCCCTTAATAAGGCAATTTTATCAATGCTGTTTTCATTCTTTTCAGAGGACTATTATTTTCGACAGAGAGAAATTTGGCAAGCGGCAGATTTCACTCCCTCAAAAATAATAGATTTGAATTGCTGTCCTCTTGCCTTTATTGGAAATTGTAGTACCTTTGTAGTGGCTTGTGCGAACGAGCCAAGCAATGTGGAAAGATGGGAACATCGAACCATCAATAAAGTACCGAAAAGAGGGAAAATACCCTCTACCACCGCTCTTTGAGTGTTAAGAAATTATAAAAAGGTTAAATCTTCACCTTTTAGAATGTACCCCTAAAGGTTATGCCCATATTTCTGACTTATAACTCACAAAATATTGAGTAATAACTGGTTACAAATACTCTAGTTTATACGTTTGGAAAGAAATAAGCCGCTGACTATTTCCATAATATTGATAAGGCTTGTTTTGTCAGCCAATTGGAGAGGAGAAAGGAATAGCTTATTTGCATGTTGCTGGAACTGTTCAGGGTATTTGATGTGCAAATTCACTATGCGTACTTCTGTTTTGATTAGTTCTATTGCTTCATCAATCAAATGCAAATAGGGCATTTTTTTCTTGCTCAAACCGCACACGATACGATTTAAGTCGATGCAAACCAAAGGAGAAATAACGAAGTAAAACACTATAATCCTGTTCGTTAAAACTGAAATCAGCTAAATGTGTAGCTAATTCCTCAATAGCTTCTGTAAACTCTGTTACAGAAACTTTACGCTGCGAGCATTCCAATAATAATTGGAAAAATCTCTCTTGTAATATATCTTTCATATACTTATATTTAATGGCTATCGAATTGATAGCTTTATTCACTTACTTTTATTAGTTTGGTTAGAAGATATATAACTTTTTAATTGTGCCAGATTAGGAGTTGTAACAGCATATTTTACACCACTATCTATTATATCATCTATCATTTGCCTTATTTCAACAGGAGAATGATTTATATGTCCATCAAACATAAGTTGCAGAGCATCATTACCATAAATTTTCTTAGCTATTGGCACACTGATAAATAAAGGTAAAAGATATAATCTATTTGCTTTTTCTGTTTTAGGATTGATACCCATTCTTTTACAAATAACTAAGCCTTCCCGAATAGCTTTCATTGTAATTTTAATAATAGCTGTATTCTCTATAAATTTAGAGGCACTTCCGGCACTCATTATTCCCGCTGAAAGACCGGCAGCAACAGCATAATGTGTGATTAGCCATACTAATATTTGATTAGAAATGACAGGCTTTAAGTTTGCTTTATCTAGTATTATAAAAAGTTTTTCTACTCGTGGAGTTATCCGCCCGTCTTTTTCACCTAACGGAGTATTGGAATATTTTAGACCTGAAATAGCACAATGTATGCTTTTATCTTCTTTTCCACCCCCGACCATGAAGGGAAAGGCAAAAAAGTATTGTTCAGGTTTTAGATATTTATCTATTTCAGTAAAAACATCCCAGTTATTTTGGAAAAATACAACATTTGCTTTTCCTGCTGACTTTGAAAGACTTGGTAATATAGTTGATAATTGCAATTTATTGGTGGAGACAATAATGTATTCAAAATCATTGTTTGACGAAAGTTCGTCTATTACTGTAGGCTTAAAGATTATATCTGTATCTTTTCTTGTTTTCTCTCTAAAGTCAGAACAGATAATGCGAATACCATCTTTTTGTACAAGTTCTTTTTGCTCCTTACGCACCAATACAGCAACGTCACATCCTGCTTTGGATAATTGCCAGCCATAAGTACAACCCACTACGCCAGCACCGTATATCAATATTTTCATAAAGCGATGTTATTAAGTTTTTTTGTCGTTGATAAATACAGAGTTGAATACCGATAGGTTTTCGGTATAAGTATCACAAATTTCAAGTAGTTGTTTAGGGGTATAGCCCGTGAACATTTTAAACTCTTTTATTAAATGTGATTTATCATAATATCCACAATCATAAGCAACTTTACTTATGCTGATTTGTGGAGTTGATTGCAAAATATGGAATGTCTTCCTAAATCGTGTGATTTGGATAAAATCTTTTGGATTTAGTCCTACATATTCAGCGAATATCCGTTTAAATTGCTTATATCCTAAACAAGCCGTTTGAGATAAAACGGATATATTCCCTTCTCCTTCATTGATATTTTGAACAGTAGTTATAATCCTATTGGCGTTGCATGGAATATTTTTGCATAATCTATTTAATAAATATTCTTCTATCAATCTGACTATTTGATAATTATCTGATGTTTCATTTATTTTCTCTTCCAATTCTACTAAACAGGTGTTATCTAACAAATCAATACCTATATTCTGATTAGTAAACTCTTCCATAGGATATGGAAAAAACATCCTGCATCCGATAGGCTGGAATAAAATAATGACCATATCCAAGAAAGAAAATTCTATGTCTGAATAAGTACTGATTTGCCCGCTTATATAGGATTGTGGTTGCGTTCCCTTATGAAAAGAAGAAATAATTTTGTTTCCTTTATGAAAAACAATTCCTACACAACCTGCTGGGATAGAACGTTGAAAGCCTTGCTTTACATCATCTATCCTTAAAAACCAATATTGCTTTATATAAGGAGCAAGCAATTTAGTAGGTTGTATTACTTGAATTTTCTCCATTTTGCCTTAATTATCAGGCAAAAGTAAGATTTCTTAGATTGATAATAGGTGTAAAAAAGGGACATTCTAATAAAAAAGTAATAAATGTGATAGGACTAAAGCTTAGTCTATGTTCTTCATAGGGTTATTAAAAGCAAAATAGTAAAAAGCAATTCCTTGCCATCTTAAAAAAATATTTTTCAACAATCTTCTTTTCAGCAAAATGTATTATATCGAATCGTATTTACGAAAGTAAGTTTATACTATGGTCTTTTTGTTCTTATATCTAAAAGCTTTTATTTAATATAACTAAGTTTGTATTAGTCCATTTTAAAGGTCAAAGCCAATTGCGGATTCTTCGGTGGATAAAATGTTCCAATAATAATAAAAGGATTAGTACCTACATTATGAAATTTCTTGGTTGTTCCTAAGAAAAAATATATATCTTTTTTACACCATTCTGTGAAATATTTCTCTTTCACTTTTTCACATGCGACTTGTTCATTTCCATTAGCAGCAGCAAGGCAATTCCAATAAAGCATCCCTAATTCCCAATCTTCAATCATGAGTTTTCGTTCTTTACCATCTTCTGATATAAACTTATATGAGAACTCATAAGGCAATTTTTTAGCTACTTTGAATATTCTTTTAGTTTCTTCTACATCAAATAAACTATGTTGGGCTTGATTGGCATATACAACATCTAATTTCTGCTTATTCCATTCTCTTGTAGATTCTTCCCAAACAAAATCAATAATTCTTTGAGGTTTAAATACGGCTAATGATGTTCCTATTTGAGGATTTTTGGCTTCTTCAATAAGCTCAGCCATATTATAACGGACATGTTTTAAAACAATAGACTTTCTTTTTGCCCAGCCATTTTTTGTACCAATTTCTCCTACTATTTTTATTTCATTATCTATATTTGCAGGACGAAAACTTTCTTTCCTAAAATCACTTGTGTTTTTAACCAAATCAAGTTCTATCCACTGCCATTTACTATATCTCTTATCATAACTTAATTTACGAAAAGGAATAGGATATATTCTTATCCAAGTGCCATCTTCCAAGAAACCAGCAGTACAAACTAATTCATCGTATTTTTCCGATAAAGTAGGGTATGTTTTTACAGCAATTAGAACTCGAGTTGTAGGCATGTTTTATAGATGTTTAAGGGTGTAAGTTATATCAGGTAGTTGCATTAAATATTTCGCAACTCTTCCTCTATGGCATTGTTTGTGACTTTCTTCAAAGCAAGTTAAAGCTACACGTTTCTCTGTATCAATCAATTCTCGGACATATAAAAGATAATCCCAATTTTCTTTTAGGGTAGATTTTTCATATGACTCAAAAAGAATTTCATAATCTTTTTGTGATTTTAAATCTTGTCTTTGTTCTGATTCTATTCCCAGTTGCGGTATATGGATATATTTTATACCTACTCCTGTACATGCTTTCTCTAATTGACTTTTTGAAAATCCATATTTTTGACTATAGGCATTTTTACGGACATCACAGAGAATATGTACATCATTCACGAGGAGAATATTAATGTATTTTTCTAAAGAGCGTCCTTCATATCCTATAGTGAATAATTGAGGCTCTGTAAAGGTTCTTTTTTTGCTTATCTATTACAGCTAATTCTTCCTCATTTAGCAAATTAATTGCTATTGTACTTTTTGTTGCGTAATAAGGATAATTAATATAAGTGTAACGAATTAACTCGTTTTGAGATAGACAACCAAATTTTTCTTTTATTTCTTTTATAGCTTGCTGTTCAAACATATCAAGCATCATCAAATAATTATTGGGTTGACAAATTTGTATTCTACGACCATTCTCGCTTTTTATAATACTTAAGTAGCCCAATTTAGCTAAGCAATCTAAAGAATTACACACGTGGGGTTATTAGTGGGAGAAAGAATTAAGAGCTTGCTAAGATATTGAGTACGTGAGAAATAGAAATAAGGTTCATCTTCCGTACGCACCGCGAAAGTAAATAGCAAATTAAAGCAAAGCTCTGAAATTCAAGGATTTCAGAGCTTTTTCTTTTTCTCGCTCCGGCAAAAATGGGGACCCGAAATATCCGGTGCATAAGCAATTTTCGAGTTTCAGCTTTCTCAGACTTACATCACAAGAATAAGAAACTGAGCAGCAATGAATGGGCAGACCGTCCTCCGGATAGGGACAAAACTGGAAGAAGGTATAGGCAGAATCCACGTATGTCCCATGCTTTTTATTATGAAGGTTCATGTAAACCCTCGTCCCACGCACGTGGGCTCAACGGTTCACGCAGGCAAACCGGCGAGCACACATGCGTGGGACGAAGTTTTGTAATAAGGTTTCGGGAATTATGCGCCAAGCTTCTCTGCATTACACACAGGACATGAAGGGAAAAAGTGCCCATATACGGGGAGCAAAAGCCATACTTCCGGCACTATAGACAACGGAGTTCGCCCCTTAATCACCATATTTGCACAAAGAAAACGGAAAATAAGCCCGAAATAGACATTAACAAATGTTATTTATTATAAACGAAAAACAGAAAAAAAACACGTGGTTAAATTCTTGCTGTCAGATAGTTAAAGCCGAATATGAGAAAAAAGTAGTGCTGGCAAAAATGATGATTTTTTTAAAATCGGGGTCTGACTTACGAACTACAACTGCATGTGTAAAATAGGATATTCTTTACCTTCTCCGTCCAAATCAGACCTTTTGTATACGTTAAAGCCTATATATTTATAAAAACCGACAGCTTGAATATTCTGCTCGTTCACATCGACTTTCGTTACCTGCAAATGATTTATGGCATAAGTAACCAGTTTTTTCCCAATTCCTGTGCCTCGATAATTATTGTCAATAAACAACATTTCAAGATTTCCTTCTGCAATTCCCATAAATCCGATTAAGATTCCCTCCTGTTCAAATCCGAATAGAGTGACATACTGAAAATATACCGGAAGCTGTTCCTTATAGTATAGACAATCTTCCTCTTTAAGAAAATCATGTGTACTCAATACTGCACTTTCCCAAATTTCTATCAAACGTGGATAATCCGTAACTTTAATTTTTCTAATCATAATTGTAATTGCTATTTAAAGCCGCAAAGTTCGGAACTTATACATTCAATGCACTGAACCCAGGTTAAAAAATACGTTTACGGATTCTGCTTAGTGCTTGCGGCGTGATACCCAAATAAGAAGCTATATCTTTGAGTGGGATATAGTTTAATGTAATGCCATATTCTTCAATCATCTGTAGATAATACTGTTCAGGAGAATATTTAATCAAGTCGATATTTCTTTTCAAGAGCTTATTCAGTAGTATGGCATTCAAATCTTCAAATACGGTTTTCACCTTAGGAATAGCAGTATACAGTTCATCTACTCGCTTCTTGTCTATTCGGTAAATAACGCTATCTACAATTGTCTGCACATTAAATGCAGATTTTGTTTGTAAGGTAAAAGATATGTTCGACATTGAAAACGTACCTTCTTTACAAAACCAAAAAATCTGCTCTTCCCCTTTATGATTCAAAAGCCAACAACGTAACATCCCATCATAAACGAAATAACTATATCTTTCTATTTCTCCTTCCTTAATCAAAAATGTATCTTTACCAATCAATATCCGCTCAAAATATCGGTCAAATAACTTAGATTCCTCCAAATTAAAAGTATTGATGCTAAAATTAAATTCTTTAAGCAGTTTTTCTAAAAGCATAATATTCACTGACTATAGTTTTCATAAGTTTTGACAGCCGATTTTTATTCCACAATACCAAAATGAACCAGAGCGTTCCGGATACCATGCTCATCCACCGTCTCCGTTATATAATCGGCAACGCTTTTCACAGCCTCGGAAGCTCCTCCCATAGCTATTCCCATCCCGGCTGCACGAATCATGGAAATATCATTCCCGCCATCACCAAAAGCGATGGTTCCTGAAACATCAAATCCATAATAGGAAGCAAACTCATTGATACCCATAGCCTTGTTTACTCCCGTCACATTGACATCCGCAAAGAAAGGGTTCCATCTGGAAACAGAAAGTCCGGGAAGTTGTGCCATAACTTCTTTTTCCATTTCTTCATCACAATATATGCATAACTGACAACATTCGCCTCCCATAAATTCCTTTTCAATGTCTGCCACCGGCGGTGTAGGGTGATTGACCAGCCTAGCCAATTCGATGACGGTCGGATTGAGTTCGTTGACAAAAATACCTTTATTCGTTTCGATAGCCAGAGCAAACCCATAATGTTGAGCCAATACCAGTACCCTCTGAAAATCCTTTTCGGGAATCTGTTTACGAGATATAGGAGTGCCATCTCTCAGTACACAATCGGCCCCATTCAAAGCTATCACTGCATCGTATGGAATCTCTTCAAGTTCGTGAAGATCGGTAAACGCCCTCCCAGTTGCTATTATGATTTTTATACCGGATTCATGAACTTGCTGCAACGCTTCGATAGCCGACTGCGGAACGCGGTGAGTGTCGAAACTCACCAATGTTCCGTCTACATCTAAAAATATAGCTTTGGTCTCCATTATAAAATATTTTGGTCTAATAAATTCATTCTATCTGCATCATCTCAATTTTGTGAATATCTATATTCATTCGGTGCAACTCCCGTTGCTTTCTTAAACACCAGACTGAAATATTGCACACTCGGATAGCCCAGCCGACGCGCTACGGCAGCAGGTGTATTACCACCTTCCGATAACATTTTCTTGGCCGTGTACAAGCATTTGAACTGGAAGTATTCAGCCAATGTCTTACCCGTCTCAAACCTCAGCAAATCATCAAAGTAAGCCGTCGAAAGATTCAGTTTTTCGGCACAGCATCCGGAAGTGGGCAGCTTCCCCTCCTGCAACTTTCCGGAAGTGATATACTCGTCCAATATCCCTTCCATTTTCCCCAGAATCATCTTGTTCTTATTCTCACGGGTGATGAATTGCCGCTCATAGTAACGTGAGCAATAATCCAGCAGCAATTCGATGTGACGGGACAAGATGGTATTGCTATGCATATCAATGGAATGATGAAGTTCATCATCAATATTCTCAAGGCAACACGTCACTTTGGCCGTTTCGCGCTGTGACAGATGCAACGCCTCCTCCTTGCGGTAGAAAAAGAAAGTATAGTTGTCGATATGATTCTTTAACGTAGTACAAAGCAATAAATCGGGATGAAATGCCAGCAGCCAACCTTTGTCCGGAAGCGTATTGTTCTTGTTCATCCGGAATATCTCGCCGGGAGTAAGAAATACCATCGTAGCATTGGAATAATCATAATATTTCCGTCCGCAGCAGTCACAATCCCCTTCACAGTCCTCAATCAGTAGGATGGCATAGAATTCAAACTTCACAGCATCCTGATACACACTAGGATTTTCCAGATTAATAATGCTTACCTGAGGATGCAACGTTTTACATCCCAGGCACCGGTTACATTCACATACGGTCTTTATGTCCAATGTATTGTCTTTCATCACCTATAAAGTCATTCTCATTATTGTAACTTCAGATATATAAAATCTTAAGGATATGTTTTCCACACCTTCACAATATACCAATTACAAAATTAGAGGAAAATCCAGACATCTTCACTACCCTTATTACGGATTATATAACCTTAGTTACTGTTTTTATATCTGGCTACGTGACTTCATCTCCAGATACTTGTTTATCACGTCCACAGAAAGATTTTCCGGTGTAGTCAGTACAGAACTGATGCCGTGCTGCTTCAAGGTGGAGACTATCAGCCGTTTCTCGAATACAAATTTCTCGGCAATGACATGGCGGTAATACCCTTCCGTATCCCTCGCAGGAGTGGCGACGTACTCTTTCAGAGCGGCATCTTCGAAGAAGATGACCAGCAACCGGTGCTGGCGGTTCAACTGCTGCAAATAAGCCAACTGGCGATTCAAGCTGCCGATGCCGGAAAAATTGGTATACAGCACCAAAAGACTGCGTTTGTTGACGCGCTTGTTCAAATGTACGCACAATGAGGAAAAGTCGGTCTCCCCAAAAGTAGTCTGCTGGCTGTAAAGGTTCTCCAATAACGCCTGCATTTGTCCGGGCTGTCGGGAGGCGGGGATAAATGTATCAAAGTGCTCATTAAACGTTACCAGTCCGGCTTTATCCTCCTTCCGCATGACAACGTACGAAAGAACCAGGGAGGCATTAATAGCATAGTCCAGCAAGGTCATCCCGCGAAATGCCTGCTGCATAATCCGCCCCTTGTCTATCACGTTATAGATTTGCTGGGAACGCTCGTCTTGATAGACATTTACCATAAGTTCGTGCCTCCGGGCGCTTGCTTTCCAGTTTATCGTGCGGTAATCGTCGCCTTTCACATACTCCTTTATCTGTTCGAACTCCGTATGATGCCCCACCCTGCGGATACGTTTGATGCCCAATTCCGTCAAGTTGTCGCTGATAGCAAGCAACTCATACCGATGGAGCATCAGATAGGACGGATATACCTTGACATCCAGCGGAGCATCGCAAGTATATCTGCGGGAAAGCAATCCCATTCTGCCTGCCACAAACACCCGAATCCGTCCGAAAGAGTAAATCCCCCGCCGCGTAGGACGCAGATGATACGTAATCGTCCTGCCCTCATTCGCCTGGAGCCTCATCCGGAAATCAATATTCCGCAACTGGAATGCAAAAGGAATCTCATCCACCACTTCCACAGCCACCGGATGCGGATAACTGCTCTCCACACGTATGTTCACGGTGTTTTCATCTCCGTTGGAGAAGCGGGTAGCACACTGGCGGAATGCCCGGATGCCGCGAATGCGATAGAGCATCCCCCCATCCACCAGCGCCGACACCGCCAAAACAAAAAGCGCCCACTGCCCGATTGCAAAGAATGGAGCAAAGACGTACCCGATACCCATCAGCAGGACTATCAGAACAAGAACAATATAGAATCGGCGGCCCAGTCTCACTTCGGCACTTCCACCTTATCAATCAGACGTTGCGTCACCTTTACCGGCGAATAGCCTTCCATCTCGGCTTCCGCTGTCAATATCAAGCGATGCTGAAGCACATACGGAGCAACGAACTTAATATCCTCCGGTGTCACAAAGTCACGTCCCTGCAACAGTGCATATGCCTTGGAGGCCTGCATCATTGCCACGGACGCACGCGGAGAAGCTCCTAAATATACAGCCTTGCTGGTACGCGTCTGCTGTACAATCAACGCGATGTACTGAAGCAGCGTGCGGTCTACAAACACGTGTTCCATCAGCCTGCGCAACGAAAGCAGTTCTTCTTTTGTGAGCACGGGCGCCAGGCTCTCCAACTTCACCAACGAAGCATTGGCGTGGTGGCGCTCCAGGATGTCCACCTCCTCCTCCAATGAGGGATATCCCATGGTTATTTTCATCAGGAAGCGGTCCAGTTGCGCTTCAGGTAACTTATAAGTCCCCTCCTGCTCCACCGGATTCTGGGTTGCCAGAATCGTATAGAGTTCTCCCATCTGATGCGTGGTACCGTCAATGCTGACCTGCCGTTCTTCCATAACCTCGAACAAGGCTGCCTGCGTCTTGGCGGGAGCGCGGTTTATCTCGTCCACCAGCACGAGGTCGGCAAACACCGGTCCTTGATGAAAGTCAAAGTCATTGGTTTTCATGTTGAAGACCGTAGTACCCAACACATCACTCGGCATCAAGTCCGGAGTAAACTGAATGCGGCTGAAGTCCGCCTTAATCAAGCGTGCCACCAGACGGGCAAGCAGTGTCTTTGCCACCCCCGGCACTCCCTCCAGCAACACATGGCCGTTTGCCAGGACAGCCGTCAGTACCAGGTCCACTATCTGCTCCTGCCCCACTATGACCGTAGCAATCCGGTCCTTCAACGCTTGTATCTTCTCGGAAAAGAGAGTCAAGTCCACCCGTTTTTCTGTGTTCTCTTCCATAAATATCTTCTTTATATATGATTGATTATTTCATTCATTTTATCGACAAGCCGTTTCATCTCCTTCTCAGAGATGCTGCGCCCTCCGTACACCACCGGCCTCACCTCGCGGATGAACGCGGCTATTTCCCCCGCTTCCATACCCGTCTTCCGGGCAATCCTGCCGAAAGAGCGCTCATCCTCTGCCACTTCCTCCACATCCACTTGGATTTCCCTCCTCAGTTCCTCCGCAAAATAGAGATATTTCTTGCGGACTAAGTCAGCATGGTCCTTCTTCTGATAATAAAGAGTACCTATCAACTCTGCAAACTCCAAAGACTTATTTTCCGGTTCGCGGATAACCGGAATGGCGCGCTGCTTCCTGCGGGCTGTAAATATCATAAAGAGCAGGATGGAAACCATACTCAAGTACAATGCCCAGCGAAGCGGCGGCTGCGAAAGGAAATAGCGAAAAGGAGACATCTGTACCTGGGCTGTTTCTTTCATATAGCCTTCGGTACGGACAATGGGAAATCCACCCATCTGGGACAATATACGAAAAAGATAAGCCGCATTCTTCCCATCCAGCACACCATAGTTCGTAAAAAGCAGGGGAGTGGAAGCCAGTATAACTTCCCCCTTTCCCCAAGAAACCGACATGGCAACCGGATGAGCAGCTTCTCCGGTAACAGTTTTTTCCGCCAACACTTTACTAGAAATGGAATCTGCAAAGAAATAAGACTGACAAAGTTGGGGATAGAAACAGAAAGTCTGCTGCGGATAAACCGCCGAATCCCCCACCCAGCACAAACTGTCTTTCGAAAGCAATGCAGTGGCATATTTTTTCAAAGCCGACGGACTGAAATAGGAATAGCTGCACTCAAATCCCAGCGTATCTTTCAAAATACGGCTGAAAGAGCTCCCCACCAGCATAATCCGGTCTCCCCGTCCCGCCATCTTCAACATCGCCTCCACATCTACATCCGTCAAATGCAGGTTATCGGTAACAACCAGTATTCCGCGGCGGAGCGTCGTATCTTCCTGCTCCAGTTCATAAAAAGTCTTTCTCGACAACGAATATCCCTTCGGCAACGATGAAGACAGCAGGCTATCGAACACGGCACAGCCGAACGGTTGCTTGTCATAATGGCTGAACGTAGGGTTCCAGACAAACTTCTTTGGCAGACGGCACTCTATCGCAAACATCAACACCAGAAAAACAATGATACCGGCTATAAACCAATGGTTCCCCTTCATGCCGCCCCTCCTTTCTCCACTTCTTTCTGCAAATCCCGCATCGCATGGAACAAAGTTTCGGTCGCTTCAAAATTTCCGTAACGTACTCGTAGAAAATGGTTGGTCATTTGGCGGAAAGCTGGCAGACGGACTTCATAGATATATTGTGTAGGCGTTTTATATAACTGCCAGTCTATACGTTTTCCATCGCTGAGCTGTTTCAGCGTCTGCAGATAGAGCAAACGCACCGCCTCCCGATAATCCGTCCGGGCAAGCGCATCGGCAATTCTTTCCGCAAAATCCACTCCATAGATGGTATCCTCCCCCACTGTATAGGGCAGGGTACTCTTGCGCGAACGCATGAACAGTTCCGGACGCTTCTTGTACACAAACCAAATGACCAATACCAGGATAAGAACGGCAATGCATATCAATACGACCTCCGAATATTCTGCCACCAACGTATTCCCGAATATCTTGTCCAGCAGCTTGCCGAACCATCTGCTGAACCACTCAAGTACATTAATTTCGGGAGTTATCAACTCACGACTGTAAGCAAACGCCGGGTCAGACTGCCAAGCGGCAACCTGTGCAGTATCACAAACCAGTGTATCAGCCGGAGCCATATTCATAGTCCGTTATCAGAGTTTATCAAAATTGTCAATATCACTCTCCACCATCACATAATCTATCTTTTCCGAAGCATGACCGTATTGATAAGCCAGTCCCAGCAATGAGAAAATCATGGACATATAAACGCCGAATGCCTGGACCACCGCCAGCAGATAAAGCACAAAGCTATAGGCTGCCGATACAGTAGCACCGCCACCTGCATCAGTCATTGCAAAGATATATTTCACAATAGTCCCGATATACCATGGAATCATCGTCACTCCCTGCAAGATGGCGGCGATGAATCCCATAACAATGGAAATCAGTACGATACCTCCCCAGGTAGCGAAACCCAGTCGGTAGGCCTTCTTCAAGGCATCTATGATATAGATATCTTCGAACAGATAGACTGGAGCCCAAATAGCAAGTGGCACAGACACCACCACAACGAGCAGAACGAACAAGAACGCAATCGCCATGAACGGAATGACGGTGGCTATAAAACCAACAATAAGCCCTACAAACAGCACCAAAAGCACACCGACAATCATTATCAGAAATACCCTTCTGACATTACGGAACAACAAGGGCTTCAGCATCCCTAACGTCACTCCCTCCAAGCGTTCTTCCCGTTCATTGTAAGTACGGACCAATGCGTAGACCAAAGAGGTCAGCATGACAGTTCCTAGCAGATAGAGAACGGCATACAGACTGTAATAAGTCACCAGTGCCATGATGGACGCTCCGACAACAGAAGAGTCGAACGAGCCTCCGGTCATATCACCCAGAGCCATTGTACCGCTCATCAGCCCGTTCAAGCTCAGTCCCTGAAGCAGACAAAGCGGCAACATCAGATATGTGGTGAATTTCATCAACGGCTTCCAATTCTCTTTGATAAAATCAAAGGTAGCAGTTAGTTTCTCTCCAAAAGAACGTTGTACATACAGTGCGATTTTAGGTTTCTGTGCTTCCATGCTTCTTTCTGTTAGGTAAATAAATATAATAAAAAAAGATAAACGACAAAGAGAGTAGAATAAAGCCGAACCTCAAAGCATCCGGAAGTTCGGTATGGCGGGTAACGAATCCTTCTATAAATCCTGCCATGATGAATACGGGTACCGTACCCACCACTATTTTCAGTCCTTTTTTGGCTCCCCGTTTGAAAGATTCCAGCCTTGAATAGGTTCCGGGAAAGAGCCATCCGTTGCCCAGGGCAAGACCGGCGGCACCGGCTACAATAATCGCCCAGATTTCGAGTGTCCCGTGCAGCCAAATGGCAAGGAAGGACTCCCAAAGCAAGTCGTGCTGATAAAAGAAAGGTTTGGAAAGCCCCTATCATGATACCATTGTTAAGGAGCATGTATCCGGTGCCAAAACTGGTCAGCAACCCCATGGCAAAGCAGTTGAAGGAGACCATGATATTGTTCAGCGTGATACTCAGAAACATGGGGAACTCGGAGGAACCGTTATATACAGCCATGGGTTCACCATTAGCGATATTGTTCAAAGTCATATCCACATAGGAGTTTCCTAAAATCAAACGCACAAAATCGGGGTCTCCGGCAGCGGATACCACTCCTATCAATGCGCTGACCACAAATATAATGAAGGAAGCCACCAGCTCACGGCGTGCATCGTGCATGGCCGAAGGCACTTCACGGGTCCAGTAGGTGATAATTCTTGACCATTTCTCGCGCTTGTTTCTATAAATGCGGTTGTGCAATGCCGAGGCAAGATTGTTCAGATAGATAGTGATGCGGGAAGCGGGGAAATGCGTTTGGGCAAAAGCCAGATCTGCCGTAAGCTCCGTATATGCGTCGGCAAGTTCATCGGGAGACAGACTTTCCGCCTGCTCCACCATTGTTTCTGCTCGTTTCCATTTTTCGATGTTCTGCCGGATAAACGTCACTTCTTTCATACCCCATGACTATTTCAGAGAAGTTTTGTCTGAAATAGGTAACAAAATAAGAGAATAATGATATATTTGCAATGAAATACTAAAAATGTTTTATCAGGAATGGCAGAATCTACAATTATCACCGGACAATTTGTCCGCATCAGTCAAACGCCTGCCAGTATCGGTGAGCGGCTCATTGCACTGGCCATAGATTATATTCTGCTCGGATTCTATGTATTTTCTACTTTGGCCTTGTTTTCACGGATTCATCTACCCTCTGATTTCACGATGCTTTTCTTTTTTGCCATTGTCTACCTGCCAGTCTTGCTTTATGCATTTCTCTGCGAAATGTTCAACCAGGGACAAAGTTTCGGCAAGCGGCTGATGAACATTCGTGTCGTAAAGGCAGACGGCTCCACGCCCGGCATAGGCTCGTACCTGCTCCGATGGCTTCTCTTCCCTATCGACGGACCGGTGACCGGTGGTCTGGGACTTCTGGTCGTCCTTTTGACCAAAAACAGCCAGCGAATGGGAGACCTTGCCGCCGGCACCATGGTAATCAAGGAAAAGAATTACCGCAAGATACACGTCAGCCTCGATGAGTTCGACTACCTGACCAAAGACTACCGACCTACCTATCCACAAGCTTCCGACTTGTCATTGGAGCAAATCAACGTCATTACCCGGACCCTGCAATCGGGTAAGAAAGACCGTACACGCCGCATTGCCTCCCTTGCGAAAAAAGTGCAGGAACTTCTCTCCATCACTCCTCATGACAGTAACCCGGAAAACTTTCTTCAGACCATTCTCCGGGATTACCAGTATTATGCCTTGGAAGAAATTTAATACGAACTTCCAACAAAACCAAAGAAGTGTTAAGTCTTACGCTTATTTAAGATTCAAGCTGCATCTTTTGGCTTTTCATTTGTTAATCAACCAGAAGGTCTTAACTAAATAACAAAGAACAATTATGAAACGAATCATTACATTAATCACACTGGTGTTGGTAAGTGCATCGACCCTGATGTATGCACAGAGTAGCAGCGAAACACGCCAAGCAGAGCGTAAAGCCCAACGCGAAGCCCAGAAAGCACGCGAAAAAGCGGAAAATGAAAGGAACTATGCCATTGCCGTCCAGGCATTGAAAGAGGGCAAGTTTGTATTGGAAGCAGACCAGCTGGTGTTCAAGAGAGGACGGAGCGCATTTGTTTCATCGACAACAAACTTCGTTCTGATGGACGGTGAACACGCATCCGTACAAATAGCTGCCAACAATGCCCTTGCAGGCCCCAACGGAATAGGCGGCATCACAGTGGACGGCAGCAGAAAGGAAATGAAAATCACGACCGACAAAAAGGGAAACGTGAATTGCAGCTTCAGCGTACAAGGCATCGGAATATCCGCACAAGTGTATATCACACTGACCAACGGCGGCAATAATGCATCGGCAAGAATCAGCCCGAACTTCAATTCGAATACCCTGACGCTGAACGGAGTCCTGGTTCCATTGTCCCAGTCAAACGTTTACAAAGGGCGGGCTTTATAAAACACCCCTTTTGTCCGTACAAAGCATAAAGAAAAGAAGATATTCATATCGTGTTCGCAGGATACGAATATCGTGTAGACACGATATTAACAGAATGCGATACAAGGAATTAATAAACTGTTATACAGAATATTAATTCCTTGCATCGTACATAAAGGGAGCTAACAGAATGTGGACATTTATTCTTTTATCTGTTGACACGTTGGGCAATAATATACCGAACCACCCATATAAGCCTCTTTTATGATGGTACTGCCACAACGGAGACAAGGATTCTTCCATGTTTTGGCAGAAAGAATGGTTTTGTAACCTCCGGCGTTGCCATAAAGATCTGTTTGCGTATCGCGTCCGCCCTCGAACGTCATATCCACCAATGTTTCTTTTAGAGCATTAAAAAGAACGTCTTTCTGATTATCCGACAGAAGTAGCACTTTCTGTTTGGGATTTATCCGTGCATTGAACAGAATATCCTGCGTTACGCCGTTACCTACACCGGGAATACGCTGATTGGTTGCTAATAGAGCTTTAGCAGAGAGGGTCTTCTTTGCTTCGGCAACGAGTTTCTCAAATTCCGCTTCGGTGTATTTATCGCTCAACGGCGAAATGCTTTCCCGACTCAATTTATAGTACTTATTGTCGATATAGCTATCAGGATAAACATTGATAAAACCATACATTACAACCGTGAAGACAAGGAATGAATCATCATTAAACGTCAGCAACAACTGGTAATTGGTAGGAATCTTATCTCCCGCATTGTAATAACGGACACTGACTCCGTCGCCTATATTCATGATCACATTATCCGAAAGATTGAAATTGACAAACATGCCATATCCTTCGGATGAAAGGATGGTTTTGCCTACGAGCAGTTTACCATACTCCGACGGATTGCCGTTATAGAACGTAAACTTATGCGGTTTGGTGGCATTGAATACCTGCGTGATTGTTTTACCGCTCAAGGCGTTGTTCACTTGTTTGCTCAGGGTGATAACTTCGGGTAATTCCAACATATTATCTTACTTTTATTTTCGATAGGGATATATATTTCCGTTAATAACTCGTCAATAGCTAATCAATATCGTTCATTATTTTAACCGGACCACTTCCCCTATAATAGGCATCAACACGTTCAAAGAGTCTTTCTCTTTCAGATTCATGGCATTCTTCAACGGTTCGTCCCAGCGGTGTCTAGCCAAAGCATATTTGGAATGATGGACAGTCAGAATCTTTTCCGCATTCAAGTCCCTGGCCACTTGTCCCAAATATTGGGGCATGGTATGGATATATTTCCAATCTTCGTTATACTGCCCATTCTCCAATATGGCAAGGTCAATGCCAGGATATTGCTTGCCTATTTCGGCAAAATGCGTATCATATCCACTATCACCGCCCATATAAATCTTCTGCGAAGGGGTTTCGATAAGGAAAGAGGCCCATAGTGCCTGATTCGCTTTCAACGAGCGGCCCGAAAAATGCCGGGCGGGCAAGCAATGAAGCAGAAATCCCTTATCCAGTACAGTATCTTCAAACCAATCCAGCTCAACCAGGGATGATTTCTCAAATCCCCAATACTCGAAATGTTCACCTACCCCCAAAGGACAGACCACCTTATCTACCCGATTTTTCAGCTGCATCACCGTTTCATAATCCAGATGATCCCAATGGTCATGTGATATCACCAGATAGTCAATCTCCGGCATATCGGCAGGCTTGTAGGCATCTGCCCCCTTGAACGGCTTGTTTACAAACGAAACCGGAGAAGCCCCACAAAATACGGGGTCTACCAGTATACGCTTTCCGTCTATCTGGATAAAATAGGATGAATGTCCGAACCATACCAATACATTCTCGTCCTTGCTTATCTTGCTGAGGTCCGTCTTTATAACCGGAATCTCTTTTTCAGGACGTAAATCGGTTTCTTGCTTAAACAAGAATCCCCAGAAAGCTCCCAAACGTCCCTTTTGGGAAGTCATCATCATCGTACTGTGCAGATTCCGGAATTCTCCGTCTTTGTAATGAGGCGACTTCTTAATCCTCTCCAACCGTTCTCCTTGAGGAGCCCTCCCGAAACTCGGCTGATTGACAAAAACGAATCCCACTATGACCGCAACAGCCACAATACCCACTATAATGCCAACTATCATACGTACTCTTTTCGTTTTTAATGAATTCATATTCAATGAGGCTACATTTACAGCTGCAAATATAGTCGAATTGTTATTAAATCACTATCTTCGCGCCCAATTTACGGAATCAATACAATAAAGCAATAAAAAGCCAACAAAGAAATGAACACACACAGTCTATGTTGCATCGGTTATATTACCCAAGATAAAGTCGTAACCCCTAAAAATACCATATATATGCCGGGAGGCACCTCCTTCTACTTCGCACATGCCATCAAGCACTTGAATGCTAACGATTTTTTATTGGTAACAGCTTTGGCTGATACTGACATGGGCATTGTGGAAGACATTCGGAAAGAAGGTATTTCCGTCAAAGCCTTGCACAGCACACATTCCGTCTGTTTCGAGAATATTTATGGAGAAAACCAGAACGAACGTACACAACGTGTCACGGCAAAAGCAGACCCTTTCACCGTGGAAGGTTTGAAAGATACCGATGCACGGATTATCCACTTGGGCAGTCTGCTTGCCGACGACTTCTCTTTGGAGGTCATCAAGTTCTTGTCCGGAAAGGGACTCCTCTCGGTAGATGTGCAGGGATTTCTCCGCAAGGTGGATAATGAAAAGGTGCTGGCCGTAGACTGGCCGGAAAAGAAAGAAGCATTGAAGTATATCCATATTCTGAAAGCCAACGAAGCTGAAATGGAAGTACTGACCGGATGCAGTGAACCGCACGAAGCCGCATTGCTGATTGCAGACTGGGGCGTCAAGGAAGTGCTGCTGACCCTGGGAGATAAAGGTTCGCTGATATATGCCCAAGGAGAATTTCACGAAATCCCCGCCTATCCTGCCCTTCAGATTACAGATGCAACAGGATGTGGAGACACCTATATGGTGGGGTATCTGTATATGCGCAACAAAGGTGCATCCCACCGGGAAGCGGGATGCTTTGCTGCCGCCATGTGCACCATAAAACTACAATCACACGGGCCATTCTGCGGAACGGAAGAAGCGATAAATAACGTGATAAAAGGATAAAGTGATAGGGTGATATAACACCCTACCATCTTTATTTATAATCCGAATTTTTTCAAATCATCTTCCACACTACCGATACCTGCGATATGAAACATATCAACCAGTACCTTCACAACATTCGGAGAAAGGAAAGCGGGCAATGTGGGGCCTAAGTGAATATCCTTCACCCCGAGACTCAGTAATGCCAACAATACAATAACCGCCTTCTGTTCGTACCATGCTATGTTGTAGACAATGGGAAGTTCGTTGATGTCATTCAGCCGGAATACTTCTTTCAGCTTCATGGCTATCACGGCCAGTGAATAACTGTCATTGCACTGTCCGGCATCCAATACACGGGGAATGCCGTTGATGTCTCCCAAACCAAGTTTATTATAGCGGTATTTGGCACAACCTGCGGTCAGGATAACGGTATCTTGCGGCAAGGCTTTGGCAAACTCCGTATAGTAATCGCGGCTCTTCATACGTCCGTCACAGCCTGCCATTACGATAAAGCGGCGTATGGCTCCGGTCTTCACGGCATCTACCACCTTGTCTGCCAGTTGCAGTACCTGGTTATGGGCAAAACCACCGATAATCTCTCCATGCTCTATCTCCACCGGCGGCTGGCATTGTTTGGCAATCTCTATGATTTCAGAGAAGTCTTTCCTGCCTTCCGCATCCTTATCAATATACTTGCAACCCGGATAACCGGTAGAGTTGGTGATGAACATACGCTCTTTATACACTGCATTAGCCAAAGGAGGAACGATGCAGTTGGTGGTAAACAGAATCGGTCCGTTGAAGGAAGTGAATTCTTCACGCTGTTTCCACCAGGCATTGCCATAGTTGCCTACAAAATGAGAATATTTCTTGAAAGCAGGATAATAGTGGGCAGGCAGCATTTCACCATGTGTATAGACGTCTATCCCCGTACCTTCTGTCTGTCTCAATAATTCTTCCATATCCTTCAAGTCATGGCCGCTAATCAAAATTCCCGGACGATTCTTCACACCGATATTCACCTTTGTAATTTCGGGATTACCGTAAGTACCGGTATTGGCAGCATCCAGTAGAGCCATTGTCTTTACTCCGAACTCACCAGCTTCGAGAACCAGCTTCACCCATTCCTCTGCCGATAGAGACTCAACCGCAATGGTAGCCAGTGCACGCTGCATGAAAACATGAACTGTATCATCATTGAATCCCAAGCGCATAGCATGCTCCAGATAAGCTGCCATACCTTTCAAACCATAGACAAGCAATTCTTTCAACGAACGGAGGTCTTCATTCTGTTCACGCAGAACACCTACTGTCTTCGCTTTCTCGGCATAGTCGTCACGCGTTCCCTGCCAAGTCAGTTCATCTACTTGGGGTAGGAACACTTTGTTGTGCTTGGCCTCTTGAATCAATCCATTACGCAAAGCAAGTCCCCTATCCACCCGTTTCAAGATGCTTTCATCATCGAAATTCGCATTCGTGATAGTACAAAACAAAGCATCCGTCACAAAAATATTCACTTCTTCAGAGACTGGAGAATCTGCCTTGCGTAATGTATCGGCAACAACAGAGATACCCCTGACTACAAACAGTAACAAGTCCATAGCTTGAGCCGTATGACTTTCTTTTCCACATACACCTTTCAATATACAGCCGGTTCCTTTGGCTGTCTCCTGACATTGATAACAAAACATGTTTGGTTCCATATTCCTATTCATTTAAAAGTTTACATTATCTTTCCATAAAAGAAGCGGCACCTTAGCAATAAAAATAAGCAAGCTTATTTTCTATTACTTTCGGTTTGCATTATCTTTGTGCAAAGATGAGAGTTCTACAACGCGCAAACTGTCACGAATGTTACATCGAATCACAAAAAAGTAAAAAAAGAGAATGGAAATCCATACATTATTGAAAATGCCTCCTTTTCAAGGCATAACAGAAGAAGAATTATTATCCCTCATCCTGGCACCCGAACATGCACACAGGCAATACAAACCTGCTGACTTCATTGCCATGCAGGGAGAAGCATATCGTTCTCTATTCATATTGTGCAACGGCAGTGTGCGTACCCAAATGGTCAGTGCGGAGGGGAAGCAACTCACCATCGAAACGCTGAAAGCCCCGCAACTGCTTGCCCCGGCTTTTGTCTTTGCCTCCGAAAACCGCTTCCCGGTAAATATCGAAGCTAAAGAGAAATGTGAGATACTCGTTATAAACAAGAACATTTTCCTGGAATTCCTGCATCAACACCCCGCTGTGATGCGCAACTTTCTGCAACTGGTATCGGACAGAACCCTATTTCTCTCCAAAAAGCTAAATGCCTTTGCCCTACAAAGTCTGAAATCGCGTATACTGAACTATCTACGCATGCATGGCACGATACTCAACCAGCAGGAAGTGGCACAAATACTGGGAGTGGCGCGTCCCTCGCTGGCACGTGCCTTATCGGAACTGGCAAGCGAAGGGTGCATCCGAATGGAAGAGAAGGAAATGCGGATAAATGCAGTCTCCGCCCAAAAGTATTTATAAAAAACGTCCGCACTTATATATTATTCTTACCTTTGTCCAAGAATAAAAAGCTATGGAAAAGATTCTACTGGATGAAAAGTACGAACAGTTGTTGTTCCAAATCCCTCTACTAAGGGATTTGCCACATAATATCAAGCAATCGCTGCTTGAGAAACTGGAATATTCAGTCTATTCTATAGACAAGAAAGATATAGTTGCCCGGCAAGGCACCCCCTGCAAGAAGCTATATATACTATTGGAAGGTAAATTGCGTGTAGATATTATAGACGGTCTGGGCAATAAAGTTATGGTAGAATACATCGTTGCCCCCCGGGCCTTTGCCACTCCCCATCTCTTCGGCAGCAACACCACACTGCCGGCAACTTTTACTACCATTGAAGACTGTATCCTATTCACTGCCACCAAAGAATCCACCTTCAAGCTTATCAGCCAGGATCCCAAAGTGCTGCACAACTTCCTTTGCATAACGGGAAATTGCAATGCCTGCACGGTTTCGCGATTAAAAACCCTTTCCCGCAAAACAGTCCGCGAAAGGTTTGTCGTCTATCTGTTTGAAAACAGAATTTCCAACTCTACCAGCATCACCATTGCGCATACCCAATCTGAGCTGGCAGAATACCTCAATGTAACCCGCCCGGCACTTTCAAAGGAAATCAATAAGATGACCAAAGAAGGTATTATCCTAATGACGGGTAAGAAAATTGAGGTATTGAATGAAGCAGCTCTGAAAGAGTATATCTAAACTACCATTTTACAAACAAGATTCTCGGATTGATGTTGACAGATACCCAGCCCCAATCCTGCCAGCGTTTATGGTCGCCGCCTTTCACCACGTCCATAGACTTCGTACCCCGCATAATGGAGTAACCGGCAGAAAGCTTCACGTCCTTCATCACATTCCAGTCAAGCTGATAGTCCATCTCCGAACCCAATCCCTTTTTTACATCATCCAGCTTGGCAGCAGTAGCAAAATAGTGATAATTCAGTTGCATACTCACCTGCTTGGATGTCTTGAAGTTAACACCCAACTGGGCATCCTGCAAACCGGGAGCTACTCCCTGCCAAGCAGAAGCATAGAAATAGTCCATCGCTCCATAGAACTTATGATGTGTTCCGTAAAGAGGATCGAATGCTTTGAACTTGTCACCTTTCCCGTCACTGCCACTCAGATAATCATAACCCAAGCTCACACTCCATTGCTTGTCTATGGCATAGGCAGCCTTCACGCTTACCATAAAGGCAGATACACTCTGCGCATTCTTGTTCTTTCCGGTCTGGTAATAGAAAGCAGCCTGCACGGGCAGCCAGTTTCCCGATTCCGGTTGATAAGTCACGTAAGTACCGAACGTCTGCAAATAGCGGGTATGGGAAGTTTCTGTTTCTGCATCACCGGTTTCCAGGCCCAGATTCATGAATAACAAAGAGACATCAAGGTTGGGGGTTTGCGCCGCATAATGATACCAAAGGGTCTGCATATTCTTATAAGGTTGTGCACCGTCATAATAATAGGTACCGCCTTTTGCCTTTTCCTTGTTCTGGTTGAAGGCAAGAATGAAATGCAGTTGGTGGGCATTCTTGGCATAGCCCAACTTCAATGCATCGTGATAGCGACCGGCCACATTCCAGTCCAGCCCTCCCAAAATACGTTCGTCGTCATAAGACAAGGTCTGGCGCCCCAGTTGTGCAAAGAAACCGGCACCAAAGTTGAGTTTTGCCCATGCTTCGTTCATAATGAAACGCCCGTTAGTGTCTATCTGCGGGTCCTGCCCCCATACGCCTACATGTTGGGCCGAAATCTTCATACTCAAATCCGAACGTTTATACTCCATGGAAAGACGTGCACGGTTGTTGATAAATGAAGCAGCCTTGTCTCCCTCGAAACGTGGTAACTGTGCTCCGTTACGGTATTCTGCACGGGGTCTGATTTGCATCGACATGGTGAATTCGTTCTCTTTCTCCGAACCTTGTGCCCACAACATTCCGGGCAACAGCAATAAGCCTAATGCCAAATAAACTGTTTTCATAAGTATTTTAATTTAAGTTATACGTATGTACACTCACTCCTTGTGCCGAGGGCAAGTAATTGATGCCATACCAACACATTTGCAACAACAGAAAAGATACAAGCAAGCCAAACAGTGCCTTACGATAGGCCGCGGGGCATCCCAATCGGAAATGGATATATGCCAGATAGGAGAACCAGGTAGCCGCCGCCCAAGTCTCCTTGGGATCCCATGCCCAATAGTGTCCCCAAGCAGCTTTCGCCCAGACAGCACCGGACAGCATACCCAGTGTCATGAAGGCAAGTCCTACATAAGTCAGATTATCGCACAAAGCCATCTCATGCCGTTCAATTCCTTTTTTCTTGAACCACAGCAGGTAGACAGCCATCACCGTAGCGGCACCCAGCATGGCATAGGCAAACATATAGACAATGACATGAGGAGTGAACCACGGACTCTGCAAGGCGGGCATCAAAGTCTTATTGTGTATTTCGGGCTTGAATATATTGATGCAGACAAACACCAGTGACAAAATGGTACTGAAACCGAGAATCCATTTATACTTCCAACGGCCGTAAGTGATGATTCCCGCCAACGGAAGAAAGAACGAATACCACAGACGGGTCTCTCCCATCGTCCGCATCGGAGGACGTTCCAAAGAAATCCACATACCGACAATGAAACTGAAAAAGACAACCAGTCCCAGGCAGGTAAAGGTATATACCACTGCCGGGCGTTTTCCACGCCATGCAGCGAAAGCTCCCCATCCCCAGAAGAGTAAAGCGACAATGGCAAACAGAGCAAAATAATCCCAACTCATACCGTCTCCTCCTTTCTTTCTTCTTTTCCTTTTGGTGCATTGACAAACAAGCAGACTGCTCCCAGCACCATCATTATAATGCCGGCATATACAGCCGGGAGCCAGGGGTCGCGCACCAGTTCAAAGACACTGACATCACTCCACCGTCCCTTCGTCTCGTCATAGCTCAATTGATAAATATTCCACCCGGATATCTTCAACGGACGATTCACCTCGATAGTGTCTTCCACCACATCTCCTGCCTGCGTATAAACCGTAACAGCAGACACAAACCGTTGCGGCTCACGTTCGGGCATCACCAGACTGGTCTGCTCCGACAAACGCAATGCCTTATAGGGGAACATGAAGCTGCCGCAACTCACCCATCCCTCCTTCGACTGTCCGGAGGCGGTGTTCACCGCTTTCAGATAAACGGCATAGGCAGCTCCCATCGAATGGAATTCAGTAAACTTTAAGGTATCTTCCGTAGCCACGGAGGCAGCCATAGGAATGGTTTGAAAAATGGAGATGTCCCAATCCAGCAATTTTCCCCGTTCCACCTTCTCTTCCAGCAACAAATGTTCCGGCATATCCTTCGGCAGTGCCTGCCCCGTCTCATTGTCTATCAGCATCAGTTTGGGAGGATACTCGTGTATAGTGAATTCTTTCAGCTCAACAGCAAGCGGAAGTTCCGTCAGCTTGCCGCCCTCATCTATGGCACGCCATTCGGTCTTGCCCAATTGGGTAATCATTTTAAGACGTTGCATATCTGCATTGCCCAGCGTTGCCGTCAAGAGGGCGACAAACAAGCCGACATGATTCAGCAGAAAAGGAATCTTACGCAATTTTAAAGGAATACATACACGGAGAATGGTCAGTCCCAAGACAGTAACCAGCCAGATATAAAGCAACACGAACGGCCAGAAAGAAAGCATCTTCGAAAAGCCGATGACATCTGCCGAAGGATGGGTGGAGGGAACCTGCCGTACCAACCCCATAATGACAGTGATAGCCGCCACACAGACCAGGGAAGAAACTGCAGCCGTATAATGACTGAGCCATCCGAAACAATACACCCGTCTACGAAATCCATGCATGCATGCCAACAACAGCAGGAACAACACCAGAACAATGACATTGACCGGCCATGCAAACAAGCCCCAACGAATGTCTCCAACGCTCCACTGTAACAGCAAGCCCGTGACAAACAGTCCTGCCCCACAGATAAAACCTTCCTTATACCCCCACGGTTTCTTCCACATCTTCTGATTTATGATTTGACGATGTACGATGTACGATTGGAGTTAGATTGTTGATAGAGTCAATCCGGGATGTACATATCGGGGAGTAATCCCAATCGTACATCGTAAATCGTCCAATCGTAAATAAATTTATTTTAGTGCTAACCGGTTGTTAGCTTTCGCTTTTTCCAGCCAAGCCGGTGCTGTAGTCTTCAGGAAATTGTCCTTTGCAGCTCTTTCGGCATCCATATCGAGCCCGATATATTCCTGCGCCTTGTCTTTGGTGGAGATATCCGGCATAGGAACATTGTCTGTATATCCATGCTTCGCCAGCACCTTGGAGATAGCCAAACGCGCCTGCATGGCTCTATCCAAGCCGTGAGACAAGACACGCTGGATTTCCTGTGGTGCATGGAAAGCACCTCCGTGAGATGCCACACCGAAGTCCCAACGCCATTGCGCCTGGCGAATCAGTGCCAGCACATCTTTCATCTGCTCTTCCGTAGCTCCCTTATCCCAAGCAAATTTAGCTTCGATATGGGCTTTGGCAAGTTCCTGTTCCAAGCGGTTACGGATTTCATTGGCCTTGCGCTGGCGTTCGTAGACGTTGTTGCGCAAAGTTTCCTCACTTTCGCGGTGGCAGGTTTGGCAGGTACGGTCTATCATAGCCAACGGACTTTGTATATGGTGGTCGCTGAACTTCACGCCACCTTCACTCTTATAAGGCATGTGGCAGTCCGCACACGATACGCCACGCTGGCCGTGAATCCCCATCTGGGCTATTTCAAAATCGGGGTGCTGCGCTTTCAGGATAGGGGTACGGCTCAACTTGTGTATATAGTCGTAGAAACCAGCCTCATCATAATAGGCTTCCATGTCTTCCACCGTAAAACCTTTGTCCCAGGGGAAAGTCAGGTACTTGCCGTCGCCCTTGAAGTAATACTCCACATGGCACTGCGCACATACCAGTGAACGCATCTCCTGCGGAGTGGCCTCGGTAATATCCTTGCCCTGGCGTTCAAAAGCCTCTATCAAAGCCGGACGGCTGATATGCAGGTTCATGTTTTCCGGTTCGTGGCAGTCGGCACAACCAATCGGGTTTACAATTTCATCGCCCAAAGCGCCCCACTTATTGTTATAGAAAGCATCCACACCGATAGCTTCCATCATGCGGGGCACATCGGGGCTCTTGCAAGTCCAGCAAGTAGACGGTTGCGGACCATCTGCATCAGTGGCAGGCGCACCGGTACGAAGAGTTGCCGTAATGTCCTCGATGGCATGCATATGTCCGCGCGGAGTGGAATAGTCCTTGGAGAAGGCATATCCCGCCCAAAGTATCACCATCTCGGGACGCTGTTCCAATACATCCACAGCCACATTTCCATTGAATTCACTCTGGAAGTCGGTCTTGGCAGTTTCAGTCCATGTCTGATACTCACGGGGGAAATCACTCTTAAAGACTTCGTTGCGTGCCTCAATTCCCTCAATCACTGTTTTGCGGTTATTGAATACACTTGCCAGCTCGGCCCTGCGCTCCATCAAGGCAGAAACACATAGCCCCAAGACAAATACAACGACCATTGAACCACCGAACAACAGCCATCCTTGCCATGATTTTAATCTCTTTTCCATATCTATGAAGATTTATTGTTATTCAAGTTTCTCATGTCTTTGACCTGCTTTCAGTGAACAAATTGACAAGGCTACAAGGAGGGATAAACAGCCCTTTGTCTATATCTTGCTTTTTAAAGTGATTACAAGGAAAAGCCTTGTGTACTTGTTCACTGAAAGCAAGTTCTTGAACTTGCGAAACTTGAGTTGTCATTATTCCTTTATCAGTTTCTGCAACCACTCCGGCACGGGAGATTCCGGATAGGGTACCAATGCAGCGGGTGTAGACGAAAGACTGTTCATTCCACCATGAGGCACGTCGCGGTGGCAATCCCAGCATGCCTTTCCGTCGCCGGTGAGGGTCATCATGTAGTCTATTTTACCAGCATCCACAAACTCGTTGGTCAGTTGCGTATGGCAACGGATGCAATTATTCATAATGACCTGCGCACTTGCTGCCTCGGCTTGGATAGCCTGCGGTTCGCTTTTAGTGAGAAAGGCACCCACGTGCTTCATGCCGTCCATTCCTTTGAAAGCCCATTTCTTTACTATATTCTCATGAGGGACATGGCAATCGTTACAAGTGGCATCCCGGCTGTGGGAACTGTGCATCCAGGTTGCATAATAAGGAGCCATGATGTGGCAGTTGACACATGCCGCAGGGTCATCTCCCAGATAAGTGTGCGCCCGGAGAAGATACATAAACAAGCCTCCGCTGCCGACGAGGACACCGCAAACAATGAGTGCCGTTACTTTCCACCTGTAGGATGGAAATAGTTTACTTATGATTGGTAGCTTCGCCATAAAATGAATATTTTCAGCAAAAATAGGCAGTTACAATCTAAAAAAGTGTAATCATGATTACATTTTTCCATTTATTTTTCAGTATTTTTAATAAAGCATTCATTCTCCAGACATACCTATATGAAAACGTCCACAAAACACGCACGCCTGCGCATCTTGTGGACATCTTCATCCTTTTATAAAACTGCCTGCTTTTTCTAAGCAACTTTCTTTAATTGAACATTCACTTTTCTGCCACTCTTCCGGATCAATCTGCGAATCCAAAGATAATAGCCCGTCAGCGGCAGGCTTGCGCCAATCAAAGCGGCCAGAAAGCTCAAGATGCGGGTGGCCCATCCTCCCCAACTGCCTACATGAACGGAGTATATCCAGCCACGGATTTTTCCTGAAGCGTCGGCATCCTTATATAAGGTAGCCCCGGTGATTTCACCGCTACGGGGATTGAACGTATAGCGGTCGGCAGCACGCTGGTTGCCCAACCGATTGAAAGAAACCGTAGCAGAGCCTTTGAACACGGTAATCTGTTTATAATCAGGATTGAGTTCCTTCAGTTCTTCGTAAACCTTCTGCCAGCTTGTAAAAGGAGAGAAAGAATTTCTTTCACGATGCTCACCTCCCGGTCTGCCACCAGACCGGCCTTGAGCCCGTTCTCCTCCCTGAGCAGCAGTTTGTGCCTGAGCACCATGTCCTCCACCCCCTTGCGTGGTTTCCACTCCGAAAACTTTGTAGAAGCCGGTGCGGTACCAGGAGAAAGACCATGACAGTCCCGTAAGCGCCATTACCAACAGAAGAACCAGCGTGTACATACCGCCTGCCACATGCAGGTCATAGCAGAACCGACGCCAACCCTTACCGGAAACAATCTTCAAACTGTTCTTCAAAGCCTTTTTTGTACGGGGCCACCAGATGACAATGCCTGACAGCAGCACAAAGACAAGCATCAGTGTGGCAGTGCCCACAATCATTTTCCCCCCAGAAGATACTTCCATCGGGCTTCATGCTGTCCAACAGCCAGCGATGCAGGCGGAACATGGTCGTGAAAAACGGCGCACGCTCATACTTGCCCTTTATCTCACCCGTATACTGGTCTACATAGACGGAAGCACGACGAGGTTTGGAAAGGTTCACCTGCCAGGCACGCTCCGGAGCAGACGAGGCTGTGACACCCGTCACAGAAACACTATCCGGCAGAGTAGCGGCCACTTTTTCGGCCACCTTGCCCATGGGAAGCGGTGCCGGCCCGACTTTCTCCACATAGTAGAGGTCGCGGCGGCAAAGCTCCATCACCTCCGTCTCGAATACCAGCATGGCTCCGGAAAGCAGATAAGGGTAATCAGTAGCCCGAAGGGGACTGAAAGCCATAAATGTATCTTACGAAAAACTTTCTTCATAAGTATGTTCTCTTATTCATTTCATATCAGAACCTTTATTCCAGTTTACCTACACCGTTCAGTTGGGTTGCATTGACCACCAGCCCTTTGGTAGCTGTTGCATTGGCAGGGTCTACCTTATAGATGGCAGGATAGCCGGAAGAGGTAGTGACTGCCACATATGCGTTGCCATTTTCCATGTACGGGGTATTACCAAAGCCAGAGACATCGCTTGGAAGGCCGTTCACATAAGTCAAAGCTCCAGTGGAGGCATTGAAGACGGCAAGTTGGTTGGCAACCTTGTCTGATGCCGTAATTGCCTTATCATACATCAGCAGCAGGAAATAATTACCTGAAATATACCAAGTCCGCAAGAAAGAGGCGCCATTGGCTTTCTCTTCAAGATTATAGTAATAAGCGGCATCAAATTCTTCTGCTTTGGTATCGATGCGTACAACTCCAGCAGGCAATGTAGTCTGCTGACGCGAATCACTCATGGTCTTGGCATAGCTCGGAGAAAATACATATACATAGCCGTCGTCGGCAAGCCAGTTCATCTGGTAGTACTGTGAACGGTTACGTCCGGCAGCATAACTGATTTTGTCTGTAGTGATGACCTTATGAGAATTCAGTGTCTGATCACCAAAGATAGCGATATGGCATTCATTAGGATACTGGGTCCATTGCAATTCGTCCTTCTCATAGGCACCGCTACCCTGCCCGCCGGATTCTGTCTTTATTAAATCCTCATTACCGGAAAGCACCCACTTGTAGCTACCGTCTTCGTTCTTCTGCATGCAACCATACTGGCTAAGCCCCATGGGAATGGCTGCTGCATAAACCTTACTGCCCACTTGTTCTATACCGGCCAGTGTTACGTATTCACCATTTTCAAGGAAATTTTCGGCAAGAAATGGAGTATCCTTTGTTACCGAGTTCTTTGTATAAGTCTGTTTCTCGACATCCAGATAGGAAATCAAAAAAGATTGGGGAGTATATCCATTTGCATCATTCAGTTCCGTAGGGCCGTCGCCGGTAGAAGTCGTCATTATAAATTGGTCATAATAGCCGTAGGTAGTGAAACGATTGACGTTATACTCCTGGCTACGTTTTTCCAGTTCACCGTTTGTATTCATAATGAACGACTGGGTAGTGCCTGCATTTCCCTGGTGATAGTTCAAGGCATACAGATATTTGTTTCCGTAGAACACCCAGTAAGTAGCCCCATCGTTCACAAGGCCATTGCCGGCAGCAGTAATTTCACCGCTTTCCAGTGACTCGGCTGTCAGCAGGACAGGAACGGAGCTACCTGAAACTGTAGCCGTGGCAGCTATCACATAGTTACCCTTTGAACCGGAACCGGAGCCGGAACCCGGTTCGTCTGTGTCTGTACAAGAAATTAAAGCCATTCCGGTCATTGCCATTGCAAAGAGGCCGGACAAAAGATAATTCTTCTTCATTTGTTCTTCTTATTAATTACACCTATTAAAACCATTATATTTATTAATCACCAAAATGTACACGTACCTTGCCATAGAACGCACGCCCGGCTTTCTGAAGGCTGAAGTTGTCGTACAAATCCTCGTTCGTGAAGTTGCGGCATTCAAACGAGATATTATAGCGGCCATTCTTCAGACTATAGCTCAATGTCAGGTTATGGGAGAACTGGTCGGGTACCATGAAATCCTTGTTCTTGCTACCGATGGCCTGCGAATAGTAGGAGAAGCTGTGCATGTACTGGTTGTCGTAAGTCACGGACAGTATATTCCCTTTCTTCCAGAGGTCGCGCCAATAGAAGTTTACGTCAAAATCAGCAAACTGATAGGGCACATTGGGAATGCGTGCCTTGTAACCGAGATTTTCCACAGAGTTGCCGGTACTGCCGATTTGCATCTTCTCATTGTCACGCACATTCATCTGCGTGAAGTTGCCGCCCACACTCAGCCAGCGTCCGAAGCCATAGCGTGCCGATACATTGTATCCCTTCGTCAGCACCTTGCCGTAGTTGGTATAAGTGGCCCCTTCTTTTCCTCCGCTCAAGTCCTGGATATTACGCTGGATATAATCCTTCGTATTGCGGTATACCACACCGCCTTCCACGTAGACGGAATGTTTTCCAAAACTCCGGGAATAACTCAGGTTCAAGTTGATGTTGTCACTTTTCTCGGGACGGATGCCGATGTCTCCACTCTCCAGGTCTTCGTCACCAAACATCTCTTCGATAGTGGGCAGGCGGTAAGCTTTTTCATAAGAGAGCTTCGCCTGCAAGCCGGGTAGGATGAAGTAGGTTCCGGCAGCACCATATCCCCAAGAGTCTACCGTACGGCTGGTGCGTACATAATTACTACCGGTATCATCCTCGGCCATAGGTCCTGCCACATACTGGCGGTAGTATTTGCCGAATGCCGAGAAGTTCCACTTTTCGGAAGGCATCAGGCGGTATGACAAACCGGAGATATTCTTGCGGGTCTGCTTGGCAATGGCATCCGTCTGTTCTTCCACCGCCAACAGTGAAGTATTATCACGCTGGAATGCACTCAACACATGATTGAAAGTCAGCATGTGGACTCTGGCAATGCGGTAATTCAAGGTCAATGTACCGTTCCAATTGTCATTATCGGCACGGGAATACTGGCGGGACTGTTCGCCGGGGCTGTTCAGCGGATGTTTCTCACCAAGCCAGTTGTATTCATAGCGGGCAGTATCCACATTCGTAGTGGCATTGCGATTGTAGTTGGCTGTCAACACCATATCCAGCCCCTTGATTATCAGGTTGCGTTTGCTGTATTCCATCGAAGGCATTAGTGAATGGCCGAAGCGGTGCTTTTCCCCGAAGACTGTCTTCTGGCGTACACCGGTCTGTATGTCCTTGTACATGTGCGAATAGGTGAAACCGAACATCAGCCGGTCTGCCCAACTTTTGTCCACAATACCCGCTTTGGCCACAATGGCTTCGTTGTGGTAAGTATCATTGAAACGCTTCACGCGCACCTTCTCACTTTCGTTGAAACTGCCCGTCTCAAAATCCTTTACCGGCGCATCTACATGATAATCGTTGTCCGAGTAGTTTTGAAAGGCATTGATTTCATAGCTGAAACCGTTCTTGAAAGTCTGTCCGAAGTTAACGTATGAGCGGTGGGTATTGAACGAGCCGTAAGAATAAGAAGCATCCAGGAACCAGTTCCGGCGTTTCTTGTTGGTAACAATATTGATGACACCGCCAATGGCATCCGTACCGAAGCCCACGGGAACTACACCCTTATATACCTCTATACGGTCGGCAAAGCTCACCGGAATATTGTTCAGGCTGAAGGAGCTTCCCACACCTTCCTGCGGCACACCGTCAATGAACACCTTGACGTGCTTTCCGCTAAAACCGTCCAGCATCAACTGCATGTCCGAACCTACCCCACCCGACTCACGGAGTTTCATGCCCGGAGCCTTGGTCAAGGCATCGCTCAGATTCTTCGTGGTGTTCTGGAGTTCCTTTGTATCGACTGCCACAGCATTGAATGCCGACCTCTTCACCCGGCTTACTCCGGTAGAAACGATAGTCACCTCGTCCAGCTGTTGCGTTTCGGGAGCGATGGTTATGTTCAGCTTCATCCGCTCATCATTGACCAGTTTCACCTTTTTCTCCACCTTTGTATAACCTACGGCAGACACCACCAGCGTATAGTCGCCGGCAGGCGCCTTGATGTGATAGAGGCCTTCCTGATTCGTGGTTCCTCCATAACTCGTCCCTTTCAGATAAACAGTCGCAAAATCCACCGTTTCTTTTTCCGTAGAAATGATTCTACCCGAAATCATCCCTCCTCTCCTCTGCGCATGTACAGACAGAGAAGCCAACAGAAGGAAAAACAGCAGCGAGAATTTAAGTGTATATGCTTTCAATTTTATAATAATTATAATGTTGTTAGTAAACCGGTGCAAAGGTCATTATTAACAGCCAGCTGTGCAATCACTTATTGTAGGTAATTATATGGAGTGGATTTATCGTATATATCATATTATGCAATCACCATTGATAGGTATTATCAATAATAAATCTAAAAAAGAGGAGCCGGGAAATGAAAAACCCCTATTTATAGGTATTGCCCAATATGCCTTTTTGTACGACCTTTGCTGCAAATTAAAACAAGACAACGGACAATAAATTATTAAAGTTTAAGTATGAAAATTGAAAAGATTGTAGCCCGTGAAATCCTTGATTCACGCGGCAATCCCACAGTAGAAGTGGACGTTATTCTGGAATGTGGTGTTATGGGACGCGCAGCAGTGCCTTCCGGTGCTTCTACCGGCGAGCACGAAGCGCTGGAACTTCGCGATGGCGACAAGCAACGCTACGGTGGTAAAGGTACACTAAAAGCAGTAGAAAACGTCAACAAGATAATCGCACCGGCACTGATTGGCTGGTCGTCACTGGAACAGCGTACCATCGACCACAAGATGCTTGAGTTGGACGGCACGCCTACCAAATCCAAGCTGGGTGCCAACGCCATTCTGGGTGTCTCACTGGCAGTAGCCAAAGCCGCCGCCAATTATCTCGATATACCTTTATACAGATATATCGGTGGAGTAAATACCTACGTAATGCCGGTCCCGATGATGAATATCATCAATGGAGGTTCACACAGCGACGCTCCTATCGCTTTCCAAGAATTTATGATTCGGCCGGTAGGCGCCTCTTCCTTCCGTGAAGGCCTGCGCATGGGAGCCGAAGTATTCCACGCCTTGAAAAAAGTGTTGCACGACCGCGGCCTCAGCACTGCTGTAGGCGACGAAGGCGGTTTTGCACCGGCACTGGCAGGAACAGAAGATGCGCTGGACTCCATCATGAGCGCCATCAAGGCTGCCGGCTACGAACCGGGCAAGGATGTGAAAATCGGTATGGACTGTGCCTCATCCGAGTTCTTTAAGAACGGTATCTATGACTACTCCATCTTTGAAGGCGAAAATGGTAAAAAACGTACTGCCGACGAACAAATAGCTTACTTGGAAGATTTGATTAATAACTACCCGATTGACTCCATCGAGGATGGCATGAGCGAAAACGACTGGGAAGGCTGGAAGAAGTTGACCGAACGCATCGGCAACCGTTGCCAGCTGGTTGGCGACGACCTGTTCGTGACTAACGTGGAATTCCTTGAAAAAGGTATTGCCATGGGCTGCGCCAATTCCATCCTTATCAAAGTCAATCAAATCGGTTCACTCAGTGAAACGCTGGATGCTATCGAAATGGCACACCGCCACGGTTATACCACAGTGACTTCTCACCGTTCCGGCGAAACCGAGGACGCCACCATTGCAGACATTGCCGTTGCCACCAACAGCGGACAAATCAAGACCGGTTCTCTGAGCCGCTCCGACCGCATGGCGAAGTACAACCAACTATTGCGCATCGAAGAAGAACTGGGTAACCTTGCTGTCTATGGCTACAAAAGAATAAAATAACCCTTTGTAGTGAATAAGTCATAAAGAGGGAATAGCGTCTTTGGGAAAAGGCGCTATTTTTATTAAAGAATCGTCTATATCTTTGCAAAAGTCATCCCCTACTATCCTCTATAGGAAAGATTCTTTCCAAGATGGTAGCAGGTTAATGTTTCATTGACTAAAGACTATTCGTCCGACAGTCGTTACATTATCGTCCGACATATGTTTAATTATCGTCCGATAGCTGTTGGACGATAATTAAACATATGTCGGACGAATAGTTTTTAGTAAGCAAGAATATAAAATATAGCGGCGCAACAATCATTTGCTCCCAAAGCCTCCCTTTATTATTTACGGAGGCCTTCAAAAACAGTCCTCATTCACGGTTCATCAAACGATGCTCTGCCATCTGCTCGAACTTCGTGCCGGGACGTCCGTAATTGGCATACGGATAAATGGAGATGCCTCCGCGCGGGGTGAAGATACCCGTCACCTCAATATACTTAGGGTTCATCAAATGAATGAGGTCTTTCATTATGATGTTCACGCAATCCTCGTGGAAAGCACCATGATTGCGGAAGCTGAACAAGTAGAGTTTCAAACTCTTGCTCTCTACCATCTTGACATCGGGGATATAGCAAATACGGATTTCTGCAAAGTCCGGTTGCCCCGTGATGGGACAGAGGCTGGTGAATTCGGGGCAGTTGAAACGCACCCAGTAGTCATTGCCGGGATGCTTGTTATCAAATGCCTCCAATACTTCGGGGGCATAGTCCTGACGGTATTCTGTCTTTCTCCCCAAAAGGGAAAGTTGGTCTTTCAATTCTGTCATAGCCATATATTTTTAGTGATACAAGTGTGCCTCATTTAGTAGAAGCCAAAAACTTTTCCAATCCTTCTCTGCGCAACGTGCATGCCGGGCAGTGTCCACAACCATCTCCCGGAATACCGTTATAGCAAGTCAGCGTTTCGTGGCGTATAAGTTCGAGCACTCCAAGCTCGTCTGCCAGCGCCCAGGTCTCCGCTTTGTCAATCCACATCAACGGGGTGTGCAACACGAATTGCTCGTCCATAGCCAGGTTCAGCGTCACGTTAAGCGACTTGATGAAAGCATCCCGGCAATCGGGATAACCGCTGAAATCGGTCTGCGACACCCCCGTCACAATATGATTAATCCCCCGCTCGCGGGCGTAGACGGCGGCTATACTCAGGAAAAACAGATTGCGTCCCGGCACAAAAGTATTCGGAAAGCTGTCTGCCGGCTTCTCCTGGTCCATCTCCATGCCGGCATCTGTCAATGAGTTACGTCCCAGCCGGCCGATAAAGGAAACATCCATTACTTCGAACTCCACACCTGCCTTACGGGCAATGGCCCTCGCCAAGTCCACTTCCTTCTGATGTTTCTGTCCATACAGAAAACTCAGCGCATACAATTTTTATGGTTTTACGGACACTTTCCCCCTGTTCTGCCCCAAAAACATTCCGATCTGGCAGCTTGCGAGTGGCCTTGTAGCGGAACGCCGCCCCGCGTATAAGGCGTTGGATGGCTGCATTGGCACGGTAGTCCCATTCCCTGGCAAAGTAACATTGTGCAGGAAAGAGTCGATTGTCAACGCCGCCCCGCGTTGTTTCTGCCATAGTGGAGGTTAGGCGATTTCAGTGAAGGCGGCGGCCATGCCGTGCAGCTTCATACGGTTCATCAGTTCGATTGTCAACGTGTTGCGGTCTTGTTCGACAGCTATCGGTGCGGTAAGATTATTTGTTTCCATTGTTGTCTCTATTTAAATGTTTTAATTGTGCGAAGTAGGCTGCTCCGCGGATGTTTTTGTGGATAGATGTTACGGGGACCTCATCGTCAATGTCGTCTTTTGACAGGAAGTCTGCATCATCCCCGCGTTCAAGGATCCGCCTTATCTCCTGATATCCGTATAGGCGCAGTTGCGTGGCGCATGCGCTTGCCGCCACCAACCGTTCCAGCCCGAAGGTCTTCTCCAACGCCATGATGCCTCTGCATGAACGGAACGCCGCGGGAGGATACTTCTTGAGTTCCGCCACCTTGCGCAGATACAGCAGCAGGACGTTATCTGTCTGGCCGGCCCGTTCGTAAATCTGTTCCAGATCCTTTTCATAACTTCCATGACGTCCGGGCAGTCCGTGGGCATCCTTGGTCGTATAGGAGTATGGCGTGTCATCGCGCTGGTGTGTGGTCACCAGACGCAGGCCATGATATATTTCCAGCGTGTCCGCATCATAGACAATCTCGACACGTTTGCCTATATACTCTTTCGGTACGCTGTAATGGTGAAGCCTGAAGGTGACATAGCCGTTACGCATTACTGTTGCGGAGCGTCGCTCTTTCATCTGATGGCGTATGGCGGGAAGCGGGCGGAGGCAGTCGGACTCAATCTGCTCGAACTGTTCCCGTCTGGACTGGGGACGCCCGCTCATCCTGCGTCCGTTGAAGGCCGAGAGCGATTCGGATATGGCCGCATTCAGAGACTCCAGCGAGTGGAATACAAGACCCTCGATGTCAGCGTAGACGGATCGGTAAAGTAGCTTCACGGCATTCTCCACCAAGGCCTTGTCCTTTGGATGACGTACCCGTGTGGGGTATACGGTACATCCGTAGTGTTCGGCAAATGCCGCAAACTCCTCGTTGATTACCGGCTCGTTACGGTCGCTGCGGGTTACCGCCGATTTGAGGTTGTCTGGTACGATCGCCATCGGAACCCCGCCGTAAAAATGAAGCGCGTTCTCACACGCCTTAATCAAGTCCTGCCTTGACTGGGACCAGACCGCCTCACAATAGGTATAGTGGCTGCACGGAAGTATGGCCACGAACACTTCAACGCTGCGACATTCACCGCTTTCACTGTCAACGACTTCCAGTTTGTCACCGGCGAAGTCGATATACATCTGGTCTCCGGCATAATGCTCGACATGGCCTACGACATGTGTCACCATACGGTAACGCATGAGATAGTTGCCGAAACTGGCATGTCTGTATCCGTCAGGATGGGTCTCGCGGTACTCTTCGTACAGGGTTTTCACTGTTACGCCTCGGCGGCTAAGCCGGGCAGCATACTCAGGAAGGAGTGCCTCAAGCTCAAGCTGGCGTTGTGACGGTTCCCTGTTACGGCCAACACCTTCAGAGAACATTTCCTGGATGCGAGCGGAAGGCATGGCTGCCAGTTCCTTTATCGGTATGCCACACTCTTGAAACAGGCGCACATATCTGCGCACCGTGTTGCGGGAAAGCTCAAAGCTCCTGCTTATCTGCTTTATCCCCATCCCCAATGCGTAACATTGGAGGATGTTTGCTATCTTTGTTGTCATAGTAGAAATGATTTTATCCCACCGGTCAAGACGGGAATCAAATCTACGAAAAATCCCCTGCCGGGCATTGCCAAGCAGGGGTATTTTTATATTGGAATCAAGGGGGTAGGATTATTTTAGCACAAGGGGGCAGAATCGCTTGGTTTTAGGGGGCAGCTTACACTGGATTTTCCAGCAGTGTCCACCCCAGTAAACTTCTGTTGCAGCCCTGCCAAGATTTGTTCTAAGATTGTCATACCGTATGAATTTGATTTATAAATTTCTACGGTAAATTTCGGCATTAATAAGCTATGTGAAAAATTATCAGATAGGTGATACACGACAATGAAACGATTGTCGTAAAATGGTATAAAAAAGGCGTGAAACCGAATGGAATCACGCCTAAATAAAGTATTGTAACTTATGCCGGTACAGCCATTAATTCACGCCCTACTGAACGTATTGTTTCTATAATATCTTCAAAACGTTTCTTAGACGGCTTCTTTGTTCCGCTTACATATTGAGCAAACAAACTCTGAGAAATACCTAAACGTCGTGCTATGGCAGCAGCATTCAATTCAGGATGAGCTATAAATAAATCATAAAGAGGATTAGATTTCCTTTCCCGAAAGAATCCCTCAAAACTCAAATCTTCATCAAGCTCTCTCCAATGTATTCCGTCATGGCTCGTTGTGAAATTTGCGCGCTGCGCAGGAGTAGCCCATTTCAGCCTTTGGAAATCTGAAAACTTCTCACATGCCTCCTTCCCGTCAGTGGTACGTATCCATACCTCCGTATCAGTCAACCATACCTTTTCAACTATGATATTTTCCATAACCACTTATTTTGATTTATTAAAAAATTTATTCCAATGCTCTGCTATTACTTCTTGATTTTCTTCTATAACTGATTCTACAAGTTTCAGTTCAGATGACTTCAAGCCATTATTTTTGATTAATGTAACTGGAAATAAAGTGAATTTAGCACTTACATCCCCTTTGATTACATGAACATGTATAGGCTCATGGTCATTAGCGTAAAACATAAAACGAAAACCAAATAAAATAAATATCGTTGGCATACCTTTCTCTATTGATTACCCTACAAATATAGGTAATTATTTAATTACCTACAACTATTCAAGCAAAAAATTAGCGGCAATTCTTTGATGTTGCCGCAAAATATTCTATTTTTCTTGTACTAAAATTATAATCCCTATAATTTTTCTGACTAAGAGGCATTTTTCTGTCCCTTATTTCCGATTTGCTCATTCTTTGCCGCTTGCTCCTCCTTGATTTCTGCAAGCTCCTCTTCTACCCTATCAGCATTCCCGGCAAACATGATACCTTCACGTGTGGACCAAATGCCACCACTGACAGCGGAAACGGCAGTAGTCACCTTATCATTCAAATCATCAATCATATATGGAACCAGTTCTGTTTCTATGTCAATGGTCTGCGATGCCTTGCTAAACTCGGTTGGATTGATAGAGCCTAAAGCGGAAACAATGAAATTTACTCTCCGCTGCAAGAACTCACCGATAACCTCACCGTGATTTTCTACCGCCATATGTGCACCCATGAACATAAAGCGGAAAGCGGTTCCTGATGCTTTGCCTACCCCCTTCAACGTTTCAAATGATATTCTTGGAGTGTTTGACATATCATAAGCCATATTAGTGAGTGTTTCTGCTTCAAAACGTACCGTATCTGGCACCTGATTCCACGTCAGATATTGAGCATCCGCACCTTCACCTGTAAGTTTGACCATTCTGTCCTTAACCTTACCCATGAAACCCTCCACGTCACCGATAAGTTTCAATAAAGGGAAGAAATGATAATCGATGCAATCTGCATAATTGGATAATAATTTCTCCAACCGAACCCGAAAAGTCTTTATCTTTTTGCAATAAGGTTCAGGACGGTAGGCATAGAGAACCGGTAATTTGGGGAATCCATGAGTAAAAGGCGTTCTTTCTTCATACCCTTTAGATAAATCCCACTGATAGACCATCTTATCAGTGATAGTCATAAAGCAAGTTATCTCCGAATCATCCATGAGCTTCTTCTTGTACTCACGTGAGAAAGCAATCATCTTACCTTCATCATTGAAGAACGGATAAAGCTTATCCCCACGGAACGGAGACCATAATACGCTTTTCAGCTTCTTGGTAGGTTTTACCTTGCCTCCGAATGTAGTCTTTACTTTTTTCCAGAACTTCGCCCAAAACGAATCATCATCGGTAACATACCAATATTCTGCCGCTTCTTGTTCGGAGAGCCAGGCACGGACAACCTTCTTGTTCTGATATTTGATTTTATTAGACTTGAATACAGCCTTTACCGCATCCAGCAGCTTCTTTTCATCATCATCAGTTGGAGTGCAATCCATAGACGGTTCTGTGCCGACTGTGAAAGCAGTTTGAATGTTCACTATATCCTGTTCCAATGGAATGGAGATACGGTTCACTGGTTCAGTCTTATACTTTGCTTCGATTTCATAGGTCTTACCAGTCTTTTCATCAAAAACTTTTTCCGCTTCCTTTTCAAGAACCTTTCTATCCGGGTACTTCTCTTTGTCAACCATGATTTCATGGCGTTCGGGATTCCAGTCGTCCCAAAGTTTACAACGGTCTGGAAGTTCAGTTTTTCTACCTTTCTTCAGGTAGTTTATCTTCTGCCCGATGTCTGGCAATGCCAATATTTCTTCAAGCGTTAATGGCATAATCTATATTTTTAGTGTGTGAATATTCCTGTTAAATCTTTCGGCTTCAAAATGCGTCCCAAAATATGTCCCAAGATATAATATCTAATAGGGTCTATACAGTGATTCCATGCGTCTACCGGTTCATTGATATAATGACCGTCCTTGTCTTTATCCCAAACATATTTACGGAGTTCCTCAATGATATGGTATGAACGTTCAGTAACGAATAGTTCCATCTCATGTATTTTATCAATGCCGGCTTTGATTGAACCGGGGAACTTATCTACTGGGTAGATATTTACACCTCGGTTCTTTATCTCTTGAATCAAACGAGGGTCGGCACTATCTCCGTAGACTTTCAGCCCCCACGGCTTCAATTTTTCGGCAATGGCATTTGTGAGCATTCCAGTTTCATAGAATAACTCATCAACATACAATCGGTTATCTACGATGCCACAACGAATACCTGTTGACGGGTCGTTGGTATAACCCCAGTCGGAAGCAAGAGCAACTTTCTTAGCATAAGCAGGGAACTCTTTCACGATGCCCCACTTCTTGAACACTGCACCTTCAGCAACATCAGCCCAGCGGCCGATAACCACATGAGCATATTTTTCGGGATTATTTACCTTCATATCCTCCACCTCTTTCAGAAACTCCGGGGAAAGATTCTCCAAGTTATCAAAATACGTGGTATGGATATGAAGTACATTCGGATGAGTGGAAATCTGAACCTGCACACCGTCAATCTCTACCAGCTTGTGAGTTTTCTCAATGTATTTCTTGTAGATGAAGTGATTGGAATCGCATGGATTCATTATGATAATAATCCGGTTCTGAATACCCTTCTTGCGAATGGAGAGCATTATTTTATCGAACTCATCTTCGCTTGTCCACTCTTCCGCTTCATCGCAGACGAAAGTCGTAATGCCTTGAATGGATTTCAGTTTTGCTGTCTGGTTCCCGGAAGAAGTCTTGATACCCCGGAACATGATACGGCTCTTAGTCATCTTATTGACTATATCCGTCTTTGTGGTCTTGAAATATTTCGTGGTACCGTCCAAATCTATCTTCTCCATCATTTCGGGAATGATAGACATACCGGCAGAAACCATAGTGTAACGGGTATAGAGAATCTGATGAACTATCTTCTCTACGGGAGTCATTTCAAAAGTCAACCGTTCAATAAAGGTAGAAGCATTGAAAGACTTTCCGCTACCACGCCCACCAGTGATAAGAATTATAAATTTTTCATTATCCTCGTATAATGGATGGTAAATTTCTTGAGGTACTATCATTTCAGCTTGTCTTTAATCCAAGAATCAATGTTGATGCCGTGCTCTATGTCTGTTGGAATATCAGCATCTTCATCCTGCTTGCGTTCAACCTTTCTCCAATCCTCATCGTGGTGATACAGCCAAACGGACATTGCTTGCAAGTTTGGAGCCAACTCGCTTTCGCTGACTTGTAATTCATCCTCACCTGTCAAATTTCCCTCTGAATCACGGAGCTTTCTTACCTGTTTAGCCCTTACAGTAGCATTGATTGTCAAATTTCCCTCTGAATCACGGAGCTTTCTTACCACGGTGCTTTTGGTTTTTATGCCACCGAGAGCTATTGCAAGGAATTTAGCCCTTACAGTAGCATTGATTGTCGCGCGCCCACGCGCTAAGACTTCGGATATTTCGGTGTACTCACTTTTCTTTTCGCAGAAAGTTTGTGGTAAAATCCCTATGGCATAAGCAATTTCCTTGTCAGTGAATCCCTTTTTGGCATACGATTCCACGAGAGAAAGAAATTCCTCGCTTGTATAATCAAACTTAGGCTTTCTTCCTCCTTTACCTTTTCTATTTTGAGATTCACTATTGCTCATAATTTTAACCGTTATTGTTATCTGGAAAATCCAGTGTAAGCTGCCCCCTAAAACCAAGCGATTCTGCCCCCTTGTGCTAAAATAATCCTACCCCCTTGATTCCAATATAAAAATACCCCTGCTTGGCAATGCCCGGCAGGGGATTTTTCGTAGATTTGATTCCCGTCTTGACCGGTGGGATAAAATCATTTCTACTATGACAACAAAGATAGCAAACATCCTCCAATGTTACGCATTGGGGATGGGGATAAAGCAGATAAGCAGGAGCTTTGAGCTTTCCCGCAACACGGTGCGCAGATATGTGCGCCTGTTTCAAGAGTGTGGTATACCGATAAAGGAGTTGGCCGCCATGCCTTCCGCTCGCATCCAGGAAATGTTCTCTGAAGGTGTTGGCCGTAACAGGGAACCGTCACAACGCCAGCTTGAGCTTGAGGCACTCCTTCCTGAGTATGCTGCCCGGCTTAGCCGCCGAGGCGTAACAGTGAAAACCCTGTACGAAGAGTACCGCGAGACCCATCCTGACGGATACAGACATGCCAGTTTCGGCAACTATCTCATGCGTTACCGTATGGTGACACATGTCGTAGGCCATGTCGAGCATTATGCCGGAGACCAGATGTATATCGACTTCGCCGGTGACAAACTGGAAGTCGTTGACAGTGAAAGCGGTGAATGTCGCAGCGTTGAAGTGTTCGTGGCCATACTTCCGTGCAGCCACTATACCTATTGTGAGGCGGTCTGGTCCCAGTCAAGGCAGGACTTGATTAAGGCGTGTGAGAACGCGCTTCATTTTTACGGCGGGGTTCCGATGGCGATCGTACCAGACAACCTCAAATCGGCGGTAACCCGCAGCGACCGTAACGAGCCGGTAATCAACGAGGAGTTTGCGGCATTTGCCGAACACTACGGATGTACCGTATACCCCACACGGGTACGTCATCCAAAGGACAAGGCCTTGGTGGAGAATGCCGTGAAGCTACTTTACCGATCCGTCTACGCTGACATCGAGGGTCTTGTATTCCACTCGCTGGAGTCTCTGAATGCGGCCATATCCGAATCGCTCTCGGCCTTCAACGGACGCAGGATGAGCGGGCGTCCCCAGTCCAGACGGGAACAGTTCGAGCAGATTGAGTCCGACTGCCTCCGCCCGCTTCCCGCCATACGCCATCAGATGAAAGAGCGACGCTCCGCAACAGTAATGCGTAACGGCTATGTCACCTTCAGGCTTCACCATTACAGCGTACCGAAAGAGTATATAGGCAAACGTGTCGAGATTGTCTATGATGCGGACACGCTGGAAATATATCATGGCCTGCGTCTGGTGACCACACACCAGCGCGATGACACGCCATACTCCTATACGACCAAGGATGCCCACGGACTGCCCGGACGTCATGGAAGTTATGAAAAGGATCTGGAACAGATTTACGAACGGGCCGGCCAGACAGATAACGTCCTGCTGCTGTATCTGCGCAAGGTGGCGGAACTCAAGAAGTATCCTCCCGCGGCGTTCCGTTCATGCAGAGGCATCATGGCGTTGGAGAAGACCTTCGGGCTGGAACGGTTGGTGGCGGCAAGCGCATGCGCCACGCAACTGCGCCTATACGGATATCAGGAGATAAGGCGGATCCTGAACGCGGGGATGATGCAGACTTCCTGTCAAAAGACGACATTGATGATGAGGTCCCCGTAACATCTATCCACAAAAACATCCGCGGAGCAGCCTACTTCGCACAATTAAAACATTTAAATAGAGACAACAATGGAAACAAATAATCTTACCGCACCGATAGCTGTCGAAAAAGACCGCAACACGTTGACAATCGAACTGATGAACCGTATGAAGCTGCACGGCATGGCCGCCGCCTTCACTGAAAGCCTAACCTCCACTATGGCAGAAACAATGACAATCGACTCTTTCCTGCACATGTTACTTGCCAGGGAATGGGACTACCGTGCCAATGCAGCCATCCAACGCCTTATACGCGGGGCGGCGTTCCGCTACAAGGCCTGCCTCGAGCAGATAGACTATGCAATCCCGCGTGGCCTTGACCGCAATCAGATGGAGCGGCTTGCATCGCTGGAGTTCATCCGCAAGGGACAGAACCTCTTCATCACAGGGTCATCCGGTACCGGGAAGAGCTTCCTTGCCACAGCAATGGGGTATGAAGCCTGCAAGAAGGGCATACGGACATATTATGCGAATGCTCCGAAACTTATGGGTACGCTTAAGGTGGCAAAAGTAAAAGGCACACTGGAATCGGAACTCAAGAGAATCGAACGGAGCACGCTGCTCATATTGGATGACCTCTTCCTTGTGAACCTTGATGCCAAGGAACGACCCATCCTGCTCGATATAATAGAGGACCGACATGGGCGCAAGTCCATCATCATCACCTCGCAACTGCCAACGGACAATTGGTATGATGCAATCGGAGACCCTACAGTAGCAGATGCCATTATGGATCGTATTATACATACGGCGCACCGGATTGAGCTGACAGGAGAAAGTGTCCGTAAAATGGCTGCATATTAAGGGGCATTGTTGAATGTTTTAAGGGGCAGAATCGCTTGGTTTTAGGGGGCAGCTTACACTGGATTTTCCAGCTAACTAATGATAAAAACAAAATATAATGGAAAGTATTTCAAATATATATGTAACTACAGGCTTGTTTGTCGAAGATGTGTCGTTCTGACTTTACATAATATTTTAGTTTACATAACACGGGCCATCTGTACCTGCTTGTCCGAAAGGCGGTGACGCTTCTGCGCCACCATCCATTTTTCCAATATCGCTTTTGTCATTGCCATCGTTCATTTTTTTTGCAAAGATAGAATTTTTGCATTGATTTCTCTTAAATACTTGTTTGTCAGCATTATCTTATAGTCCATAATATATAAGTGCCAATATTGGCAAAAAAATAATATAATCCTTGCATGGACGGATTATAGTCATTACCTTTGTATTGTAAAAAAATGCCAATATTGGCAGAAATTTAATGTGATGATGGAAATAAAAAGAGACAGATATCTTCAGCAACTGATAGAAAGCCGTCAAGATGGTTTTATCAAGGTAGTGACAGGAATCCGCAGATGCGGCAAGTCATACCTGCTGAATGTTTTATTCTACCACTATTTGTTGGAAAATGGAATTGCAGATGATCACATTATCCGGATTGACCTTGAAGATCGGATGAACAAGGATTTAAGGAATCCGGATATGATGCTTCACTATGTTCACGACAGAATCAAGGACAAGGAACTTTACTATATCATTATTGATGAGGTACAGCTGATGGATGAATTTGTCGATGTATTGAACAGTTTCCGCCATATCGAAAATGCCGATACGTATGTAACAGGAAGCAATTCCCATTTCCTGTCATCCGATATTCCAACGGAGTTTAGAGGCCGGGGAGAGACGATTCATGTAAATCCTCTGTCTTTTTCTGAATTTTATTTGGCTAAAGGTGGAGACAAACAAGATGCGTGGCGCGAATACTTCACCTACGGTGGTTTACCTCTTGTCCAGTCATTTGAAACCGAACAAAAGAAGATAAACTATCTGAAAAATCTATTTGAGACTGTTTATTTGGCAGATATTATCGAGAGGCACAAAATCAAGAATGAGAATGAAATGCGTGAATTACTTCTCATTATGGCATCATCTATAGGTGCTCCATGCAACCCTACAAAATTGTCGAATACTTTCAAAAGTTTGAAAAATGTGAAAATTGGCAGTCAAACTATTTCCAAATATCTGAACTACTTGTCAGAATCGTTCCTCTTGAATAGGGCTGTACGTTACGACGTTAAAGGAAAGAAGTACATCAATACGCTTTCCAAGTATTATTTTACGGACATTGGCTTAAGAAATGCCATTCTTGATATGCGCCAACAAGAGGAAACGCATATCATGGAAAACATCATTTACAATGAATTGATTGTCCGTGGTTATAGTGTCGATGTTGGAATGGTGGAGATAAAGAAGCCGGATAAGGACGGGAAGTGGACTCGCATCCACCTTGAAGTGGATTTTATAGCGACTCTTGGCAGCAAGAAGTACTATATACAGTCGGCATTGTCTATACCGGATAGAGAGAAAGAAATACAGGAATCCCGTTCGTTGACGAATATCAATGATTCATTCAAGAAAATCATTGTTGTCAAAGATCACATTATGCCTCGCCGAAATGAGGAAGGGATTCTCACAGTCGGGTTATTTGATTTCTTACTCAAAGAAGATAGTTTAGATATATAAACACATAAGTGTCGTCAATAATAAAAGTCAATCAGAAAAATATAGTAAAATATTGTCGATGAAGACCATTCTTGAACTTTCGCATATAAAAGCAAGACAGTATTTCTTGGAATCGCAAAACTATTGTAATATGCAGTTTCCCAAATACATAGATTTTAAGCCCGTGATAGAATATGTCCAAAATTCTGTCGGAAATAAAGAATTGAGAGACATTCTAAAAGATCCTAAGAGAATGCCTTCTGATTATGAAAACGTAAATCATAAGATGTTAGTCAAGAAGGATGCACAGTATTCATATAGGCCTATTCAGTTAATTAATCCATACCTTTATTATCTGCTTGTCAAGGCTATGACAAATAAGAGTAGTTGGAAGGAGATAAAAGATCGCTTTGCTGAGCTGAAAGTACCAAACATAGAAGTTGCGAGTATTCCTAAAGTTAAAGGAGACACAGACAAATCACATATGTCAGCATCAGTAAGTTCTTGGTGGGAAAATGTTGAACAAAGAAGCCTTGAGTTAGCTTTGTCTTATAGATATATGTTTGTTACCGATATTACGAATTGTTACTGTGCTATATATACTCATACCATTGCGTGGGCATTGATGGGAAAAGAACAAGCTAAAGAAAAACGCAATAAGTCAGGACTATTGGGAAATATTATTGACAACTATATGCAAGGTATGCAATATGGTCAAACAAATGGTATACCTCAGGGAAGTACGTTATCTGACTTTATTGCAGAAATAGTACTTGCGTATGCAGATAAGCTACTTAGCGAAAGACTAAATACAAATGGAATATCTAACTATCATATAGTAAGATACCGAGATGACTATCGTATTTTTTGCAATTCAAAAGAGGATACAGAACGAATAGCATTCTTTCTTCAAGAAGTTCTTGCAGAACTCAATTTTCAATTGAATGGGAAAAAGACATATCTGACAGAAGATGTCATCAGTGATTCTATAAAACCTGATAAGAAAGCATATATTTCAGAAGGTCCAATTTATAGGAAAACGCAGAAAAGGATATACTCTACAATGTCCAATCTTCAGCAGGAGGCTCTTTTTATATACCAATTTTCCAAAAAACATCCAAACAGCGGTACACTAATAAAACTTTTAACAACTTTTGCCCAAAGATTGAACAAAAAAATTGCGATTTGTGGCGATTACCTTGTGATGATATCAATTTTCACAGAAATAGCACTATATAGTCCGAAAACGTACAAGGTAATTCTTTCTATCATCAGTAAACTCCTTAGTAAAATTCCTTCGACAGATGAAAGAGAGCGAATTGTTAATAATGTTTATGCGAAGTTTCAGAGGTTTCCGAATATTGGCGAAATTCAAATATGGATTCAACGTATAGCATTTAATTTGCCTCACCCTGTTACATATACTGAAAATATATGTAAAATCGTAAATGGTGAGACTGGCGTTAATTTATGGAATAATGATTGGGTAGATGAACCTTATAAGGGTGCGTTTCCTCAATATAAAATTTGCACTGAATGGGTAAGGGATAGTTACACTCCAGTAATAGACATTGATGAAATTAGTTTGTTCAACATTTATTGATAACACTTATATATATTGACAGTTATGGAACTAAGATATTGCTTAAACCAAGGTATATTGGAACGTATTTCAAAAATACTAGGAGATACATCGAATGGACTTACTGGATCTGAAATATCTTATTTCCTTCAGCAGTGTAATATTAAAGATGTGACTCCTGAAATAACGAAATGGAAAAGGCTTTACAGTGCACTTGCATCCGTTCAGAACTTTGATAAATGTTCAAACAAAATATTGAGATTCATCCAAATTGTATTGAACCCTGCGCGTTTTACAGATAATCAAATTTTTGAGACAAAAAGAAAGGCGATTAATGAATGCCTATCTTATGTAGGTTATGAATTACAATCAAACGGCCGTTTTAGGGTCGTTACTACTGCAAAAACTATTAGTGAAGCCCAACAACGTGCAAATGACCTTTTAGTAAATCTTCAGATGAGGAATGCACATCAAGAAATATTCAAATATTGCACAACAGAACTAGTTGATAAGAACTACTTTCATGCTGTATTTGAAGCTTGCAAAGGGTTATTTGCAAGAATACGGCAACTGTCATTAATTAATACTGATGGAATACGGTTAGTGGAATATGTGTTTAATCATCCTATATTGGTAATCAATTCGTATAAATCCAAACAGGAAAAAGATGAACAGAAAGGTTTCGAGGCAATCTTAGAAGGTTTGTGCAATATGTTTAGGAATCCAGAAGCTCATCAACCAAAAATTGAGTGGCCAGTGAGTGAACAAGATGCTTTAGAAATTTTGTCTTTGATTTCTTACTGTCATAGGAGATTAGATAATGCCAAAAGAGTTGAATAATACTTAAAAATCAAAGGCAGGCCGATATCACATCGACATGCCTTCTGAAACTATGACAGCAAAAAGAAACAATTAAACGAATTCATCTATATCGAATGCCTCTGTCTTATTTTTTGTATTATCCATTTCTGAAATTTGCGAGTCATCACAAAGCATACTATCAATAAGATTTCCTATCTTCTTTTTGATAGCGTCTTCATTCCGCATAATTCTGATGACTTCTTCTTCAGATAGACAGATGCGTGGGGCACGAACTGCAGGATTTCTTTTTATGCCAAAAGATTCTGCTTCTGACTGCGGTACTGCTTGTTGTTTTTTGTCCTTCATATTCGATTCCATATTTACATGTATTTATTCCAATCAATTCCAATCTGTTCCAAAGACTGTTTTGATGTCTCTTTTCCATTTGGCATATTTTCTTTGAGCAGTTTTTCCAATTGGCTTTGAGTACTCAGTTCGGTTGAAAAAAAACTGAACAGGTCTGTATCCTGAAGTTGGTACAGGGTTTCGGCAGCATTTCGGATTTTCTTTCTGTCATCCGTTCCCGAAATAAGCACATCAGCGACATTGTTCAGTTCTTCAAAAGTCAATGCCCTTGAAAAATCCGGGTCAGGAACGCACCCGTCATTTGACATGAGTTCCCGTTTTTCTGATTCAGTCAGTCCTTTTTTGGGAGTAAAGTCATCAATCACGTCATCCGTATTTATATCCTTATCCTCCTCTATGGGTTCCTTTTTCATAGGTTCAGAACGTGTGGGAGTTTTTCTCGCCACTTCCGGGTCTTCAAGATAGACTATCTTCGTCTTGCCGATTACTTCATTGTACTCGTCCAGGGGATTCGGCTGCGTTTCGGTTTTCTTTTCATGCCCGACTTTTAGGATATCGTTCTCCGCTTGTGCGATCCATGCTTCAGCCTTGTCCAGTCTTGCCCTATACCGGGCTTTCCTTGCTTTTTCCACCATTCGTTTTTTACGTGATTTCCATAACCGGATACGTGCCATACGCATATAACGAAGCTGATTGTCCCAGAATTTATAAACTTTCGGACTGAATATAAACATCCATACCTTATATAATATATAGGTTGCCGACATGGCTTTTACTGAAAAATAAATTAATGTTGTTTCCATGACTATTGAATTTTAGGGGGTGAAAAACGGTCTTTATACATTCGGGTGATTTCCTCGATGTTGAGTTCTATATGCTCGGCTATGATGTTACTGATATAGCTCGCGATACTTACTTCGGGAGCTATCACATTGAGATAATTCTTTATCTCGTCGTACAGCTTGCGGTTCAGGTACACCTGGATACGTCCGGGCATGGGGGTATTCACCAGATACTTCTGACGGAAACCGCTAACATTTTTACGCTTTGGACGAGGTTCGGGATGTTCCAAGGCTGTTTTCTTATCCTGCCTTTTATCTGTTTCTTCTGCCGGAACTTCTACCACGATGACATCCTCTTTCTCTACGGCATCAGGAATGTCACCGACCATATATCCCCTGATTTCCTCTTCATTCACTTTTACTATTTTCTTTGCCATACCTTAATTATAGATTAAATTTTACAATCAGTTCATTTGCCAGTTCCTGCAATCCGCTGCCTTTAAGCTGTCCTGCCGGCGGTGGAAGGAGTGAACAGCGGAAATAGGTACGTGTCCGGGATGAGAGTTCCTTGTCATAGCGGCAGAGATCCGGAATGGTTGAGTCTAGAATTTTCAGTCCCTGTTTCTTCATTAGTGCCATATAGTTGTCAAGCACTTCGGTGTTGCTTCTCTTCTTGACCTTGGTCCAGAACAGGAACACATCTTTCAAGGGAATATTCTTTCGGTTTTCCAGAAACTTCATGACGCTTTTAGCAAAGACAAAACTGCTGTCCATGACAAAATTGTCAGCGGCAATGGGGGTCAATACATAATCCACATTGAAAATGGTCTGCAACACACCGGATATGTCCATAGATCCCGGCAAATCTATGAAAACAATATCAAAATCTGCTTTTGCCGCCAACTCTCCGGCCACCTGGCGTGCATTCTCCGGCTTTGCCTGCCTGATAGGATAAATCCTGCATCCCCTGAGCCTCTGCTCTTCCAACAGCACCATGTACTTCTTGTTCTTCTCCACCATCTCCATGTCCCGTTCCCTCAAATTGAACAGGCTGCGTTGCGTAGAGTCACAATCAACAATGGCCACACTCTTATCCATCGAATAATTCAAGAGGCTGGCAAGCGTTACCAGCATTGTACTTTTGCCGACCCCACCTTTCTGGTTGCTGACCGCAACGAATAACGGATTTTTCTTCATAACAGAACTTTTTTATTGGTTTATTACACTATTGTTTTACTTGTCTGTTGTTTACTTTGTGACAAGGTTTGTTAGTGATATGGTTACTTTGTGCTCACCAACCGGCAAACCGACCAACCGATAGTTATCTGCCCTAACAAAGCAAGTAAACAATCACTGCCCACCTGTTGCAACAAGTGTTTTCGCTAACCAGCAATACAACGGACAGTTACTTGACTATTGGTTTGTTTTACCGTTTATGTTGCAAATAAAAAGGTATTTTTTCATATCATCACTATGTTTCAAGGGAGGTGACGACCTGTGTCACCATATGTCATCACGTTACATATAACCCGCTATTTTACAACAGGATAAACCGCCATAACTTTGCACCGACAACGGAACGGATACCGCTGCGGAGGTTTCCCGAAGCCGAAGAATGAGGCTGAAGGTCAAAATTTAATTTGACGAAGGAAAATTCATTACCAAGCGGTAATAGCAAGTTGTGTTTTGAGGCACCCGAAATAAATTCGGGCACTCAAAACAACTTGCCGCTCGCCTGACGGCTCGGGAGGGATTCACTCCAAAGTCGTGAATCCGGGACGGAAAATCAGAAACAGGAAACATCAATGCGTATGGAAGAAAACAGAAAGAAAAAATCGACAAAAGGTGTGGGGCGGAAGCCAAAATCCGACCCTGCCGTGCACCGTTATGTAGTACGGTTGAACTCGGAAGAAAACGGGCGTTTCAACATCCAGTTCCAGAAATCCGGATTGAAAGAACATTCAAAATTTATCAAGGCGATGCTTTTCGGACACGAAATCAAGGTGGTTAAAATCGATAAGGCAACGATGGACTACTACATCCGCCTGACCAATTTCTACCACCAGTTCCAGGGTATCGGCAACAATTACAACCAGACGGTCAAGGCGGTCAAGACCAATTTCGGGGAAAAACGGGCATATGCCCTGCTCCGAAATCTAGAAAAGGCGACCATAGACCTGGTAGTGCTGAGCAAGCGGATTATTATGCTTACCCACGAGTTTGAAGAAGCCTACCTTATCAAAAGGAAAAGGGAGGAAGGATGATATGGTGGCGAAAATCAACAGAGGCGTTTCCCTTTACGGGGCAATCGTCTATAACCAGCAGAAAGTGGATGATGCCACGGCACGTATCATTTACGAGAACCGCATGATTACCGATGTCACGGGCAATCCTGAACAGGTCATGCGGCAGACGATATGGGCGTTCGAGAATTACCTGCTTGCCAACAAGAACACGGAGAAGCCCGTACTGCACATCTCGTTAAACCCCTCATTGGATGACCGGCTGACAGACAGCCAATTTGCCGACCTCGCCAAAGAGTATATGCAGAAGATGGGATATGGCGACCAGCCCTACATCGTATATGTACACGAGGACATCAGCCGCAGGCACATCCATATCGTATCCACTTGCGTGAACGAGAAAGGGGAAAAGATTGACGATGCCTACGAGTGGAACCGCTCGATGAAAGCCTGCCGGGAACTGGAACGGAAGTTCGGCCTGAAACAGGTGGAAGACAAGCGGAAGGAACTGCTGGAACCGTATCTCAAAAAAGCGGACTACCAAAGCGGTGACGTGAAGAAACAGGTATCCAATATCGTCAAGAGCGTATTCGGTACCTACCGTTACCAGTCTTTCGGAGAATACAGCGCGTTGCTTTCCTGTTTCAATATCGAGGCGAAGCAAGTGAAAGGCGAATTTGGTGAAGTACCCTATAACGGTATCGTCTATATCATGACAGATGATACGGGAAAACCGGTATGCACACCCATCAAGTCTTCCCTTATCGGTAAACGCTACGGTTACGAAGGGTTGGAAAAACGTATCGGTTACAACGCCCGCGAGTATAAAGCAAAAAAATGGCAACCGAAGATACGGAACGAGATTACCCTTGCCATGCACGGCTGCCGTGGCAACAGAGAGGAATTTGTCCGTCTGCTTGCCGACAAAGGCATAGACGCGCTGTTCCGTGAAAACGATGAAGGACGCATCTATGGAGCGACCTTCATCGACCACAAGAACCGCGAGGTCTATAACGGCTCCCGACTTGGCAAGGAGTTCTCGGCGAATGCCTTTGAACGGCTCTTCAATAATCCTGACAACATCCCCAATGTGGATGCTCACATGCCGGACATCGGTCTGCAAAGCGGATTCTCCTCCGATATGGAAAGCGCCATCGAACAGGCTTTCGGTATATTCGCCATGGAACAGAACGGTCCCGACCCACAGGAAGAGGCTCTTGCCCGAAGACTGCAACGTAAAAAGAAGAAGAAACGCCGCTCACGCGGAATTTCCTAATTACCGATTTTTCTAATATTAAAATTAGTTCATTATGCAACAGGAAGATGATTTGAGAGGACTGGCCAAAGTCATGGAATTCATGCGAGCTATCTCCATTGTGTTTATTGTCATTCACGTGTACTGGTTCTGCTACCGGTCATTTGTGGATATGGGTATAAATATAGGTGTGGTCGACAGGATACTGCTCAATTTCCAACGGACGGCAGGACTGTTCAGCAACTTGCTTATAACGAAAGTATTTGCCGTCATATTCCTTGCCCTCTCATGCCTGGGTACCCAAGGAGTGAAAAATCAGGAGATGACATGGGGCAGGATATACGCCGCTTTCCTTTCGGGATTGGTGCTGTTTTTCATGAACTGGTGGATGCTTGACCTGCCATTCAGCCCGACGGCCAACGCTGTCATATATACGGTAACACTTACCGCAGGATATATCCTTCTCTTGATGTCGGGTATGTGGATCAGTCGTATGCTGAAACATAACCTTATGGAAGATGTCTTCAATACTGCCAACGAGAGTTTCATACAGGAAACAAGGCTTATGGAGAACGAGTATTCCGTCAACTTGCCCACGAAGTTTGTCTATCAGGGCAAGGAATGGGACGGATGGATCAACGTTGTAAACGTTTTTCGTGCGTCCATCGTACTGGGAACGCCCGGTTCGGGGAAAAGCTATGCAGTGGTAAACAATTACATAAAACAGCAGATTGAGAAATCCTTTGCCATGTATATTTATGATTACAAATTTCCGGATTTGTCCGAAATTGCATACAACCATTTGCTTAAGCACAAGGAGCATTACAAGGTAAGACCGGAGTTCTATGTCATTAATTTTGACGATCCGAGGCGCAGCCACCGCTGTAATCCTATCAATCCCAAGTTCATGGCGGATATTTCCGATGCTTATGAAAGTGCCTACACGATAATGCTCAATTTGAACAAGACCTGGATACAGAAGCAGGGTGATTTTTTCGTGGAATCACCGATTATCCTGCTCGCGGCAATCATCTGGTATCTGCGAATTTACAAGGACGGCAAGTATTGTACCTTCCCTCACGCGATAGAATTCCTTAACAAGCCGTATGCTGATATTTTCACGATTCTCACCTCTTACCCGTCCCTCGAAAACTATCTTTCCCCCTTTATGGATGCCTGGCAGGGCGGAGCACAAGATCAGTTGCAGGGCCAGATAGCGAGTGCTAAAATCCCGCTTTCGAGGATGATTTCACCGCAGCTTTATTGGGTCATGACAGGCGATGACTTCACGTTGGATTTGAATAATCCTGAACATCCGAAAATCCTATGTGTGGGAAATAATCCGGACAGGCAGAATATCTACTCGGCGGCTCTCGGTCTGTATAATTCCCGTATAGTGAAACTGGTAAACAAGAAAGGACAGTTGAAATCCTCCATCATCATAGATGAGCTACCCACGATATATTTTCGGGGTATTGACAATCTGATAGCCACCGCCCGAAGCAACAAGGTGACAGTCTGTCTCGGCTTCCAGGATTTCTCCCAGCTGACCCGTGACTACGGTGAAAAAGAGGCGAAGGTAATCCAAAATACGGTCGGCAATATATTCAGCGGCCAGGTGGTAGGTGAAACCGCAAAGAGCCTTTCCGAGCGGTTCGGTAAAATCCTGCAACAAAGGCAATCCATCTCCATCAACCGGCAGGATACATCCACCTCCATCAACACGCAGTTGGATTCTCTGATACCGGCATCCAAAATAGCCAATCTCTCGCAGGGAACATTCGTGGGCAGCGTGGCGGACAATTTCGGAGAAGAGATAGAACAGAAGATTTTCCATGCGCGGATTATTGTCGACAGTGAAAAAGTGGCGGCGGAAACAAAAGCCTACAAGAAGATACCCGTCATCAACGAGTTCAAGGACGAGGACGGCAACGACATCATGCAGCAACAGATAGACCGCAACTATTCACGCATCAAGGCTGACGTACTGCAGATCATTGAGGAAGAGATGGCAAGGATAGCCAATGATCCGGATCTGAAACACCTGATTCCGCAGAAGGAAGATGATAAAAAAGACGAATAGAACAAGTCCGCTTTTTTATTTCAGCCTGCAAAGGTAGTCCCGTGCCCGCCTGGATTGAGCAAGGCCAAGCCCTTACGGGTTTCCGCAAAAATCTTCCGCGCTCCGCTTGCGGTATTTTTCCGGAAAGCCTTGCACAATCCGGCACGGGACAGTGATGCAGGCAAGAAATAAAATATCGGCTCACGAGCCGGTGAATGTTTAACTGAATAAAAGAAATATGGCTATGGGCAGAACAAGAGTGGTCAATATCCGCAAGGAAACCTGTGACGTGTACATTGGCAGGGCTGGATATGGCAAGGACGGTTATTTCGGGAATCCGTTCAGACTGGAAGCAACGATGGCAAAAGGCAGTACGCTTGGCCGATACAGGAAATACTTTTATCATCGCCTGAGTACGGATAAAGAGTTCCGCAAGCGGATCGGGAATTTGCAGGGCAAGACATTGGGATGTTTCTGCAAACCGGATCCTTGTCATGGGGATATCATTAAAGAATACCTGGACTGGATGGCTGAAAATGCGAATGAAGCAATCGTCATCGGGCAAATCCATTGGAAAGGATGTGTCTATCCCGTCAGGGAAATAGATGCCGGCAACCATATATTCAGGGTGTCAGTGGAGAGCCTGCGGAATGAACTGGCAAACGATATGCGTAACGGTATATATGAGGCAATGGAAGCCAGCGAAGAGATTGACGGTTACTGTACGGATGAAGAGTTGTGTACGCTGTCAGATACCGATTTGTATAAAATGTATTGTTGAACGAATTATAATGACAAATGAATTATGAGGAAAAGAAGCAATTTCACACCGATGAATAGATTTCATGAGATTATCGACCATTACGGTCTGAAACTGATGGAAGTAGGTGTCAATCACCTGAGAATATTCTCCGAAGGACGGAAACTTTTTGATTATTATCCGCTCCGGATGAAACTCTTCGACTACCGGCAATGGCAACAGTTGACTTACCCGTCTCTCCTTAACGGTACGGACAAATGGGAAACGGAACTTGACGGCATCATCCAAAGACTGCTGGTATCACCGCAATAAACTTGAAAGTATGAAGGAAAACAATAATATACCGCTCGTTTGGAACAACATTCCCGAATGGGCGATTTTTGCATTGGAGTACGGCATTGAAGAAGAATTGTTCCTTACCGATGAAGACAAGGATCTGATAACCCGATTCATCGGTGAAAATTTTCCGAACGGATATACCATGTCGGTGGATTGGGAAGCATACAGAGAGTTTGATGCTTACCCGGCCTTTGGGAAACCATGTAAAACGTATGAAGTGACTTTTATAACAGCATAAACCGATTTGAAATGAAAAAGATAATATTGAGTGAATACAATGCCATCCCGGAAAATTACCGTGGAATCTGGACTGTAGAACGTTGGGACTTGCCAGATTGGGCGGAAATACGAGAAAAACATATCGGCAAGCGCACCATGATGGTCAATGACAATGGCACGTGTCTGTTGGTTGAAGGAATAGGCTTTGAAATTGTGGATGACAGTACATGGAAAAAGCCCGATGAAGTCAGACAGGAAATAGGAGGTCTTTATCTGAAGTTCTACAGTGAGCAAGGATGTGAACCTCATTATGCGGACTGTGTCATCAGATGGTGTGACACACTGGAAACAGTAGAAGTAAGGATCGCTTTGGCTATGGAATCCGACACGGAAAAGGATGACGAGATATTCTTCTACTGCAATAGTCTGGAAGACTTGAAATCATTGACGGACAAAGATGGGGAGGATTTTACTGTTGCCGGATGCCTCGATTTCGGAATATACGAAGAATTGCTACAAACAACTTAAAATTACCGGATATGAAAATCAAATGTCAGGAACACTACGACAAGGTGGCGGAATACGCCAAAAGTATTGGTGACACAACCTTTCAGAATTGCATTGAACGCCTCAAACAATGGGAGAAGAACTCTGGCGGCAGGTATGAAATTGAACTGTATTACGATTTCGCTCCGTATTCATTCGGATTTGCGGAAAGGACACCGGATGGAAGAAACGGCATTGTGGGTGGATTGCTCTATCACGGCAGACCGGATGAGTCTTTTGCCGTAATGATGGAACCATTTCACGGCTGGAGCATACATACATAAAATTTTTATACCACAAGTTAATCTGCAATTGCGTGAAAAACGGTGCAGGTAAAGTCAAAACTCCCTTTCTGATAAAACCACCCCTGTTACAGCTATTTGTAGCAGGGGTGGATTTATATTTTGGGTGCATTATGCACATTGTCCTTACTATTTTTACACACTATTATGCTACATATTATGGTGGATTCATAATAGATTTCCTTCTGTATCTTTAAGGAAATCTATTATATTAATGATTGATATGCCATCTGTATTCACATGAGAAGGGGTCAAACCTCCCACAATGACTATTTTAGGGAATCCATCTTTGATATGACGAAGGGAATTGGTTTCCTGGTCAATTTTTTCTTGAGTGGGCATATCAAGTGCTGATTGTATGTACACACGTTTATCCCCACTATTGCAAATGAAATCAACTTCCAGTAGTTTTCGCATTTTCTTTCCATCATCATTTGTTATTCTCACTTCCACTTGCCCTACATCAATCGAATACCCTCTGATACGCAGTTCGTTATATATGATATTTTCCATAAGATGACCCCCATCAATTTGACGGTAATTCAGACGGGCATTACGTAGTCCGACATCTTCAAAATAATATTTTGAAGGCGTGTTGATGTAATGCTTTCCTTTGATGTCATATCGAATGGCTTTTTCCAACATAAAGGCATCTTGTAACATTCCAAGATAACTCTGTATGGTTGTATCTGAAATACTATGACCTTTTACGGACTTGAATGTATTTTCAAGGTTTGTCGGATTGGTCAGGCAGCCTATGTTGGAAGCAATAATATCTATAAGTTCACTCAAATCATCATCGTTTCTAATATTGTAACGCTCTTTTATATCGCGTATATAAGTTCCTTGAAACAAGGATTTTAGATAATTTTCTTTTTCTGTTTTCTTTGAAAAAGATACGACTTGTGGCATTCCTCCATAAATCATATAATCCTGTAGGGCAGAAAGTTCATTTGTGTACTGTCCTGCCTTGAGAAATTCCGAAAAACTCAGTGGATGGACTCTGATTTCATACCCTCGACCACGAAATTCTGTTTTTACATCACTGGACAACATTCGGCTATTGCTTCCTGTTACATATACGTCTGTATTTTTAATTTTCAGATAGCTGTTGAGTACATCTTCAAACTCAGGAACAAGTTGTATTTCATCCAATAGTATGTAATACATATCGTTATCTGTGATATGTCCATCGATGTGATCCAATAATCTGTCCGGCTCTCTGAGGTGTTTATTACGTCGGTCTTCCAAATCAACTTGAATAATGTGCTCTTCATTCACACCGTTTTCAAGTAATGATTGTTTGAATAATTCAAATAGAAGATAAGATTTTCCACAACGGCGTACACCGGTAATAATCTTAATCATTCCGTTGTGCATTACACTTCTTAGCTCTTGCAAATATTTATCCCTTGGTATAATCATGTTGCAAAAGTAGTGAAAATTATCAGTATTACGGTTATTCTATTGGAGAAAAATGGGTAAAAGACCAATTTTCTCCAATAGAAGGCGGATATAAGCGAATCCATGTTCATTATTTGCTCGCATTCATTAAAAATGAACATCCATAGATGAGTGAACAAAAACATTTTTTCATGTATTATCGTTCTGCAAGAGTAATCATTTTCTGATTACTTCTGCGAAATGATTGCAATTTTCTTGGGCTAAAGGTACATTTTTCCATATTCCTCTATAAAAATCCATCATAAGCCACGCTTCACTTGTCAAGTCCCTTTAAGAAGATAACTCGGAGGGACGATACCTTCTACGTTCAGGCCTGCGGTTTTCGGGCAAAAAATTCCCTTCGGTAATTTTTCACCCGAAAAAACGTTCCGGTATCGCCGTCCGAGTTGGAGAAACGTTCCGGGACTTAGCAAGCGAAGCGACCTACGACGCATAGGACAAAACCAAGATACAATCCGGCGGCGGTATTTTGCCGACACCTGATGTCCTAATGGATTATGCTGTCAACATCAACCGCACGTAAATTCTCATCCAGTCCTATGGAGTAACAGAAGGAAGCGGGGACTAAAGACAGCTCGCTCTCCACTCTGCATAATACAGTTTCTCTTTATCGGCTTCGTGTCGTTTGCGGCTTTTCCACCCTTTCCCATTTTCCCGTTCCGCCTTTTTTGTTTTTGGCTTTCCCTTCGCGTATTTCTCTCTCTTCTTTTATCGGACCCGGTACGTTTCTCACACTTTTATCCTTGATTCTTCCGTTTTTCCGCCTTGCGTTTTCTCCCTCTGCGGTGAAACGTGATGACATCCGATGAAACAGATAGCACAACGCGTTGAGACATAGTGATTTATCAAATTTATGACTATATATTTGCGGTGACAACAACAGTTATAAACCCTAAAAATTACAGTTATGGCAAAGAAAAATGTAAGGGACGAACCCCCAAAAACGCAAGTCACCGAGAACGCCCAGCTGAGCGACATCGTGTTTATCCTCGACAAGATGGAACTGCTTCTACAGGCAATATCCGACATCGACAAGAACGGCAGGTACAAGACGGTTCCGGCAGACAAAAAACACCGGAACTCTTTCCTGAAAATTGACCGATATGCCAGCATGTTCGAGAATTTTCTGAAGAACTTTTGGAGCCAGTTGAAAGACCCGACTCGTTTCGGCATCCTTTCCGTCAAGGAGAATGCGCTGGACAACCCGGAAGTCAGACAGGCAATCGAGGATCTTGCCGCAGGCAGAAAATCAGACGCGGTGGAGGAATTTCTAAAGAAATACGAGATTGTTCCCCGCTCCAAAGAAAACCAAAGTATAAACCATCAAAATCAAGAAGAAATGGCAAAAAAAACTGAGACACAGCAACAGGCCGCTCCGGAAACCGCGCAGCAGCCGAAATACCGCTACAATGAATCCATGATCAACTGGGAGGAACTGAAGAAATACGGGCTGTCCCGCGAGTATCTTCAGGAACGCGGACTCCTTGACCAGATGCTCAGGGGCTACAAGACCAACCAGGTCGTGCCCATCAGCATGAATTTCGGTTCTGCCGTATTGCGTACCGACGCACGGCTGTCACTCCAGCAGTCCGTGGGAGGTCCCATCGTGCTGGGCATCCACGGTATCCGGCAGAAACCCGAACTCGACCGCCCGTACTTCGGGCATATCTTCTCCGAGGAGGACAAGAAGAACCTGCTTGAAACAGGCAATATGGGACGTGTCGTGGAACTGAAAGGACGGGGCGGTGAATACATCCCCTCTTTTGTCAGCATTGACAAGCTCACCAATGAGGTGGTCGCCATGCGTGCGGAAAATGTCTTCATCCCGAAGGAGATTAAAGGCGTAAAGCTTACCGAGCAGGAGCAGAACGACCTGCGCGAAGGCAAGAAGGTGTTCATCGAGGGTATGATTTCCAACAACGGAAAGGAGTTCGACGCCCACATCCAGATCAACGCCGAGCGCAGGGGCATCGAATATATCTTCGATAACGACAAGCTCTTCAACCGCCAGTCATTGGGTGGCGTGGAACTGACCAAACAGCAGGTTGAAGACCTGAATGCCGGAAAGGCCATTTTCGTGGAGGGAATGGAGCGTAAGGACGGGGAGAGATTCTCCTCCTATGTCAAGCTGGACGAGGTGACGGGCAGGCCCGCCTATACCCGCTACAATCCCGACTCCCCGGAGGGCGCACGGGAAATTTATATCCCGAACGAGATCAATGGCGTGAAAATCACCGCCGAGGAGCAGCAACAACTACGGGAGGGCAGGACCATCTTCCTCAATGACATGGTGAACCGCAAGGGCGAGGAGTTCTCCTCGTTCATCAAGGCGGACCTGGAAACCGGACGGCTCAGTTATTCACGCACTCCGGACGGTTTCGAGCAGCGTGCGGAATTCAAGATTCCGGATAAGGTGTGGGATGTGGAGCTTACCCGCAAGCAGCGTTCCGACCTGCAGAGTGGCAAGGCTGTTTTGGTGGAGGGTATCAAGGGATATGACGGCAAGACCATCTCCCAGTATGTCAAGGCGAACTTCAACCAGGGCAGGCTGGACTTCTACAACGAGAACCCCGACCGCAAGCGTGACGCCTCGCAACGAAATGTCGTGGCTGAAACACAGAGGCAGGAACAGGGCAGCCGGAAATCCAAAGGCGCAAGTATAGCATGATGCATGAATCAAATGAATGTGGAATCCTAAAAGAAAAGAAATATGGAAATGAACAAGGAAAACAACACGCCTTTCAAGGTAGAGGACGTAAACTGGGAGGAACTGGCAGGTATCGGCATATTGAAAGACGAGCTGGAAATGTCGGGAGAACTCGACACGTTGCTCAAGGGGGAGAAAACGAATGTGATACGGCTCAGCCTGGTGCTGCTTGGTGTGGACGTGGTGATGGACGCCACGCTACAGCTGGTGCGCAAGGACGGCGGACCGCTGCTCGAAATCCTCGGCATCAAACCCATCGGACAACAGTAGCCCCTCCTTATATATAATATGTAAACTGAATGTATAACCGCCGTTTTCCGTTCCACCACACACCGGCAAGCGGGAAACGGCTTGACTTTATCCGAATCATGATAGCAATCATAGCAGAAAAACCGAGTGTCGGTCAGGACATAGCCCGTGTGGTCGGGGCTACAGAAAAAAAGGACGGCTACATAGTGGGAAACGGTTACATGGTGACATGGGCACTGGGACATCTGGTGTCACTGGCCTTACCGGATGCATACGGCTACACGAGAACCGCCGCCGAAGACCTTCCGATGATTCCCGATCCGTTCCGTCTTGTCGTGCGGCAGGTACGCACTGACAGGGGGATGGTGACGGACATCGCAGCCGGCAGGCAGCTCAAGGTCATCAGCGAAGTGCTCACCGGATGCGAGAGCATCATCGTGGCGACCGATGCCGGACGTGATTATCCAAAGTAAAAGATTATCCAAAGCAATAACAACTATAAGTTTCCAATAAATTGATTCTCAATATTACTTTTGATAATGTTGTTTGGATAATATAATGGTAATTTCGCATAGGGCTGGAACAAACCACCCGTTAAAATCAATAAATATGTCCAACAACAAGAAGAAAAACATCCATGTTCTGATACAAGAATGTACAGAACACTTGCGGTTTCTTGGGTATTCGGAAGCCTGCATTACTTTACACCAGAAGAAATGGTCGGAATACCTGTTGCCTTATCTACAGGAAAAAGACATCACGTTCTACTCGACTGAAGTCGGAGAATGTTACCTGAAATCAGTTCTTCCGAATTTAACCCCATTCACTAAGCGAGTACTTACCCGTAGTGTGCATATTCTTTCCGCTTATTTGGATACAGGTATTATTCCCAAAAGGATAGTACCAATAGAAGAACATCCTTTGCCCGGAGAAATCGGAGATGCTGCACATCTTTTTCTGGAAGAGCAGGTAAATAGCCGGCGTAATGATATAACGGTCCTAAAACATCGCCGTAACTTGAGTTATTTTATTGTATTTTTGGAAACCAGATTAAGATCAAAACTTTGCGAGATTGGAGAAGAAGATATCGTAACTTTTCTGAGTACAAGTAGAAACGCCAGGGACAGATATTCTTCTATACGATTGTTTCTTCGATTTCTGGCAAGTAAAGGATATATTCAGACAGATTTTGAATATGTTCTTTCCCGCAACCATTATCCCAAACGGGAAAAACTACCTTCCATATATAGTGCCGAAGAAGTCAAGCAAATAGAGTTGTCGGTTGAACAATCAGGTCCGGTAGGGAAACGTGATTATGCAATATTGCTTCTTGCCACACGGCTCGGTTTGCGTGCTTCGGATATTTGCAGATTGGAGTTTGACCATTTGGATTGGGATCACAATATTATTGCGTTCATCCAATACAAAACAAAAAAATCGATAGAGCTTCCGTTACTTACTGATGTCGGTGAAGCCATAATCAATTATCTGCGTTATGGCAGACCGATTTCCGGGCATTCGAAAATATTCTTATCAGCACGTCCACCTTACCGTCCAATGTTCCGTTGGGGAATAAACGGTGTAATATCAAGAATTATGAGAGAATCAGGCGTTGATATATCCAAGCGTAAGTTCGGTCCTCATGCCATGCGTCATTCTCTCGCCAGCAGACTGCTTGCCAACGGTGTTTCGCTGCCAGTCATATCAGAATCATTGGGACACGAGAGTTCCTTGAGTACAATAGAATATTTAAGGGTAGATTTGTCAAGCCTGATGAAATGTGCCCTTGACGTTCCACCAGTCAATCCCGCTTTTTACGAACAGAAAGGAGGTATCTTTTATGGAAAAATGTAAATTCATGAGCATATTCGCCCCATATATGCAAAGGTTTGTGGATGCAAAAGAAGCTTTGGGCTTTTCAAGGAAATTTTTTGAAAGTATTTTAGGGTTACTCGATCAGTTCTTCATCGAAGAAAAGGTACAGACCCCTTTTATCACAAGCACACTGATAGACAAATGGGGGCACACTCTGATTAATAACAGCTATAAAACGATTTGCAGCAAATATTCTATATTGGCACAGTTTACCAAGTATATGAATAACATAGGTTTTCCTTGTTATGTACCCCGAGTCCCCAAGAACAAAACCAATACGTATGTACCATATATTTTCACGCACGAACAAGTGCATTCCATTTTTACAGTGTGTGATTCTCTTGTGGCCAGCGACCACGGGAATATGGACAGCCGCCTTTTTTCTATACCTGCCATTCTTCGCCTGCTGTATGGCACAGGAATGCGTGTGAGTGAAGCCACGTCATTGTTGAACCAAGATATAAATCTTGAAAAAAGAGTAATCACGATAAGGAAAACCAAGAACCAACGCCAACGCCTGATACCTGTCTGTCCGTCATTGTACCAGATGTTAAACCAATATGTGGAAGCGAGGGACAGACTGCCTTTACCCCATGTAAATGCCATGGAGTCTCCATTTTTTATTTCTCCATCTGGATTACCTCTGAACCAAAGCAGAGTTTATGCGTGGTTCAGGATCATATTAAGAAAATGCAGTATTCCACATTGTGCTAAAAAAGGACCCAGAGTACACGATTTAAGGCATACATTTGCCGTACATTCGTTGATGCGCCAAGTAAGAAACGGGGCGGATATATATTGTACGCTTCCTATTCTTTCCGTTTTTCTTGGACATAAGAAGCTGTCCGATACGGAAACCTATGTGCGGCTGACACAAGAGATGTATCCGGATGTAGTGAAACTGGAAATTTCCATTACAAGGTTTTTATACCCCGCTTTACCCAATAATCCTGTAGCCTATGAAAGATGATTTTGCAAAGTACCTAACTCGCTTTTTTACAAGTTTTCTGTCCGGAGAACGTGGCCTGAGCCCTAATACCATAAGGGCATATGGAAATACTTTCTTGTCATTCATAGATTTTATGGAGAAAACAAGAAGCATTAAGGCAGACAGGTTATCGCTGGAACATCTTACACGGGACAACGTCTCGGATTTTTTACATTGGACGGAAGAAAACAAAGGGTGCGGCATATCAACACGTAACCAAAGGCTTGCCGCATTCCATACTTTTTGTAAGTATATGCTGTATACTGACATCTTCCATTTGGATCAATGGCAATCCATATTATCTATAAAATCGAAACATTGTGAAAAGCAGTCGGTAAGTTATCTGTCTATTGACGGAATAAGACTATTGTTGTCGTTAATACCAGTAGATACGAGAAACGGACTTCGTGATCTTGCTTTGATAGCGTTACTATATGACAGTGGAGCCAGAGTTCAGGAACTCATAGATCTGACACCGACAGACTTGCATTTGGTTAAGCCATATTATGTGTCATTATTGGGCAAGGGACGGAAAAGAAGGCTTGTTCCGCTACAAGAACAGCAAGTGGAATTACTTAAAAAGTATATGGATACCGAAGGTCTGTTGAAGCAATCGTTGAACCAACGTCCTTTGTTTGTAAACAACAGAGGGGGAAAACTCACGAATGCGGGGGTAACTTTTATTTTGATGAGATACGTGAGGAATGCACATGTTGTAGATCCGAATCTTATTCCAGCCAAAATCAGCCCTCATAGCCTGCGGCACAGCAAGGCGATGCACTTGTTGCAAGCCGGAGTGAACTTGATTTATATTCGGGATATACTTGGACATGTATCTATACAAACGACAGAAATATACGCTCGGGCTGATTCCAAACAGAAAAGAGAGGCTCTTGAAGCTGCTTATACAGACATCATTCCTATCATGGACAAAGTAGAAGGCTCTTGGGAGAAAGATTCAAAATTGAAGCGTTGGTTAAAAGGACTTGGAAAGTAGGACTAATTATTATCCAAAGTGGTTTTTGTAAGTATTAGATACAACTATTTCATAATCAAACACGAACAGAATACTGCTTTGGATAATCTTTTACTTTGGATAATCACGCTTATCACAACTTTAGATAATCGCGAGGGGGAACTCATCTTCCGGTGGATATATTCTTATTTGGGCTGTACCAAGCCGTTCAAACGGTTGTGGATCTCCTCGCTTACCGACGAGGCCATCCGTGAGGGAATGGCAAGCCTCAAGGAAGGAACCGGATATGACAGCCTGTATGCAGCCGCGGACAGCAGGGCGAAGGCGGATTGGCTGGTGGGCATGAATGCCAGCCGCGCATTGGCGGCAGCCTCCGGTTCGGTGAACAACTCCATCGGACGGGTACAGACACCGACCCTTGCCATGATATGCGCACGCTTCAAGGAGAACCGTAACTTCGTCTCCACACCATACTGGCAGTTGCATATAGTGCTGAAAAGGGACAACGGGCACCGGCAGTTCATCCACACGAAGGAGTTCAAGGACAAGAATATGGCGGAAGCGGCATACAAGAGTATTACCCCCAGATCGGTGGTAACAATCACTAAAGTGAAGCGAGGGAAGGTATTCCAGCAGGCTCCGCTCCTGTACGATTTGACAGCCCTCCAGAAGGACTGTAATATTCATTACGATCTTCCGGTGGACAAGACCCTTGCCATCACACAGTCCCTGTACGAGAAAAAACTGGTTTCATATCCGAGGACAGGCAGCAGGTATATTCCGCAGGATGTCATGGCGCACATTCCGGTATTGTTGGAAAAGATAACAGCCATGCCGGAGTTCCGTGAGTACAGAAGGAGCTTAGACCTTTCCGCCCTGAATACACGAAGCGTGGATGCCGCAAAAGTGACCGACCACCATGCGCTGATTATCACCGGTATCGTCCCTGAGGGATTGTCCGAGGCGGAATCCACGGTTTATACTCTGATAGCCGGCAGAATGCTGGAAGCCTTCTCTCCCCCTTGCGAGAAAGAACTGCTGCTCATGGAGTGCGTATGCGGGGGACTGGACTTCCGCTCCCGTTCCACTGTCATCGCCAATCCGGGCTGGCGGGCGGTGTTCTCCCGAAAGGAGGACCGGGAAAAAGACGAGCCGGAAAGAGACGAAGGCACAGCATCTTTTACAGAGGGTGAGGAAATACCGGTCATGGGACATGGACTGTCACAGAAAAAAACATTGCCCAAACCTCTTTATACGGAAGCCACCCTGCTCACGGCCATGGAGAACTGCGGCAAGGAAATCACTAACGGACAGGCACGCGAAGCGGTGAAGGATACGGGTATCGGTACGCCTGCCACCCGTGCCGCCATCATCACGACCCTGCTCAAACGTGACTACATCGAGCGTTCCGGCAAGAACATCCGTCCGACGGAAAAGGGGCTTTACCTCTATGAATCGGTAAAGGACATGATGGTGGCTGACGCGGAGCTGACCGGCATATGGGAAAAGGCGCTGGAACAGATAGAGTGGCGTACCCTCGATCCGGAAAGCTTCATGCTCTCCATCAGGGAATACACGGGAAAAGTTACCGGCGAGATACTGCGTCTCAAATTTCCGGAGCCGTCATCATGCGTCCTTGCCTGCCCCAAGTGCAAGACCGGCAACGTGGTGGTGAAGTCCAAAGTCGCAAAATGCGACCGTGAAGGATGCGGACTGCTGGTGTTCCGCTGTTTTCTGAACAAGGAACTGACGGACCTGCATCTCGAACAGCTTTTCTCTTCCGGCTCCACCCGGCTGATCAAGGGCTTCAAGGGCAAGAAAGGGGTGCCTTTCGACGCGGCAGTCATCTTTGACGAAAGTTTTAACCTGAAACTTTCTTTCCCAAAATCCAAGGGCGGGAAAGGTAAATGATACCGTCATTCCAATTCCGGGGCAAAGGTAGCGGAACCGCCCGTTGCCACCTGCAAGGTCGGGCCTTGCAGGTTTCGGGGAAAATCATCCTCGCCCTGCTCCGGTATTTTCCCCGAAAACCTTGCCTGTGGAGGCGGTCCGCATACTGGCCCCTGAAATTGGAAATGGCATGTTTCACCTTTTAATAGCAAATGATCATGAAAGCAAAGGAATGTATCGAAAAACCGAGAACCGGCAAATGGATAAAAAGAATGGCACTGGCCGCCGCAGCCTTCATAGTGTTCAGTTATCTCTATTCAAGAGGAATTTCGCCGGTATGGACGGCAGTCGCCATCGTCTGTTTCAGGGGATTCTTCAGGTTCCTCTATAAAATCGCCTGCCTTCTGGTAGCGGCGGCGATACTTTTCTGCATCCTCAGCTGCCTGGTATTCTGATTCCACCGGCATACAATATCGGGAAATGAAACAAATGCGGCATATAAACCACTGCAATACCTTGCAGGACAGGGCTGTCCCCACGAACGGCCCTGTTTTGTATTCCACACTTTATGAGGACAAGGGTAACGGGAACAGGGACGGAAAGAAAAGAGGGCATATACAGCCATTGGCAGACCGGGAACTACAGGGCAAAGTTGGCAAACGCTTCTTTTCGGACGGCAAGGCCGGGACCCTTCGGGTTTCGCGGAAAAATCATCCTCGCCCGGAGGGCTTGCGGTATTTTTCCCGAAAGCCTTGCCTTTCCGGAAGCGTCTGCCGTAAAGCCCTTGTAGTTCAACGGGCTGCCAAAGCCCGAGTATCCACAATTAAAATGATAAAGTTATGAATCAAGCAATCATCTCAAGACCGCCGACGGCACCGGTACAGATACCAATGCCGATACCGGCAAGAAGAAAGTACCATACCCCGGAACCGACCGTCAAATTCCCTCCACGGGAAAAGGGCGGACCCGTACACATCTCCACACTGCTGGACCCGATACTGGAGATAAGCAGTCATCCTGACCGGAACAGGCTGCTGGTGGAGTTCTTCAACAGATAGAAAGAATACGGTTATTCACACTTTAATCCATATAATTATGTTTTTTACAGCAATCAACCAGATGATGACAGAAGGAGTCGACCTGACACTCGTCATCCGTAAAGCGAACGGACAAATGGCGGTATCCGTACTGCCGAAGTCAAACGGGCTGAAAGACGAAGCCCAGAACCACATTATCCCGTTGACCCTCAAGGGAGTTCCGCAGGAACTGGATACCGGATTCCTGCAAGCCGTCGCCCGGCCGGTGCAGAAAGCCACGGGACTGATCACCAACATGGCGCAGTTCGAGGCACAGACGGAAAAGGCCGCTTCCGAGAGCAAGGTGGCGAAGGATGCAAAGGCCAAGGAGACGAAAGAGGAGAAAGAGAAACGGGAGAAGTACGAGAAGCATCTCAAGAAAGCTGAGGAACTGATTGCCGCGGGAAACCATAAGGATGCAGTGACGGCTCTCGGACAGGCCCGACTTTATGCCAAGCCGCAGGACCAGAAGAAGATTGACGAGATGCTGGAGCAGCAGAAAAAGGCCATGAACCGGGGAAGCCTGTTCGAGCTGATGGAAGAACCGCCTGCACCGCAACAGCTCCGGTCACAACCACCGGCAGCAACGGCACAACAGCCGCAGCCTGCACCGCACTGTCCGCCGCAATCCCAGGCATCAGGACCAGCGGGCGGACAAATTCCTGACAAGCAGCAGATAATGTGGCCGCCACAGCAGCCTGCGCAAAGGCCTGCACCGCATCAGGCTCCCCCACAGCCGCAATATGCCGGGCAACGGCCGATGAGCCGCCAGCTCCCTCCACAGCCTGCATACGCGGAACAACAGATTTCATACCGGCAGGAACAGGAGCAAAATCCCGAAGACCTCTATCCGTACTATCAGAGGGGACAGGAAGTCCCTACCTACCGCCCGGAAGATTATGAGGAATATCCCGATTTTCCGCAATCCATGTTAGAACCCAATGTTTCACATTATCAAAGCATTTAATATTATGGCATTAGAAATCAAGGGAATGACACGTTCATTCACATTCAAGAAAGGCAACGGGATGGTCACACTCGATGACCCAAACACGTCGGACAGCCCCGAAATGGTCATGAACTACTACTCGAACTTCTATCCGGAACTGACCACGGCGACGGTGCACGGGCCGGTCATCAAGGAAGACAAGGCGGTGTATGAATTCAAAACTACCATCGGGACAAAAGGATAAAAGCAATGGGAAAGGACAATAAAAAACAGAAGAAATCATGTGTACCATTGGACGAACAGCAGGTGGAACGGCTTGCAAGGCTCATCATCGGACAGACCGTACGCAATATCCGTTACGGTACGGACAGGAAAGAAAGGATTACGGCACCGAGGGGTGCCGTTCCTCTTTTCTGAACGCCACGTTTCAGCCAAAACCTTTGCCGAGTCTTGTCGTGGAAGATTCCGACGGGAAAAGGCACAATCTCATCACGCGGGACAACTACGGGTTCCTGCGTGACTCCTTCTTCAGATATGCCTATCTGATGGAGAAGGAGGCGGTACATACCCCGGGCCGGACGTTCGGGGAAGGGATCGCAAGGCTGCACGAGGAGATGGATGCCCTTGTCGGTGAGGGGCTGAACGTCAATATCGAAGAGCAAGACGGACGGTTGCTGTTCAAGCTCTGGAAAGCCCATCATTGGGGAAAACTGACACTGTATTATTTCCCGATGAAGTTCGTGGAGGCTCTCGGATCGGAATTGAGACGTATCTCCATCACGTTCATCCATGAATTGATGAAGGCAAACGGAATACAGACCGTTCTGGATGAGGACGACACGGAATATGTCCTGACCTGGATTTCAGAGGAAGTACCGGAAGAGACTCCGGAGGAAAGGAAAAAACGGCTGAGACTCCTGCGCTCCTACGAGAACGGCAGAATAAAGAGGCTGCTCCAAAGGGTGGAATGCAAGTGTTACTACAAGAACCTGCCGAAGGCACTTGACAGGTATAAAGCCCGGAACGACTACGAACGGTCACTGGTCTCCGCCATGAAGGAGGGGCTCCAATTCCTGTCACCGGAACGTGGCATCATGGAATACAGCTACGATCCCTTTTATGAGAGAGGAACCGGAGTTCCACCCCATGTACCTCTACCAACAGATACGTGTGATCTATGACAGTTACGATATGGTGACGGATTACCTCGTGGATTGTTACAATTCCCACAGTAGGGAGACCTACGACATCATACCGGTTACGACACTCGACCTGTCTCCCGAAACGGAAAAGCTGTTCCGCATGGATGACTATCCGGAACGCTTTTTCAAATGGGCGGACAAATTCATCAACATAATAATTTGAACACTATGATGGAGACAAACGAACTTACAAGGACTTTGAAGAACCTGCTTATCCCCAAGGCGGCACTGATTGCCTACGCCTCGGAGGATAACAAGAACTTTTTTTTGGAGATACGGGACATAGATGATCGGGGGAATATGGCGGAAGGCAGGCCTGTGACCCTGGAATTCATGAACGGGCTTGTAAAGGGATATTCGGAAAGGCATAGCAGCACGCCTTACGGAAAAGTACCGTCCAACCTGATCTATTGCGATTCACGCAAGGGCCGCGAGCGGTATGTATGGTACAATCCCCCGCATAAGCGGATGATGTTCTTCAGCTCCGACCTCAAAATAGAAAATGCGGAATACAACCTGCCGGGAGTGATTTACGAGGCGGGGGAACATGGGATGAGGATATATGCTTACAAGGATGACATGCCCGGCAAGGATACGATGCTATATGTCGCGCCGTTCTTCAACGTGACCGGCTCCAGCGTATGCCTGGGCTCTGCCAATATAGACTTGCCAAAGGACCTGACATACGAAAGCCTGCTGCAATACTGGGAAAAGAAATTCTGGCTGACGGAGTTTTCGCACTTGGGAGGCAACGGAAATCCGACCCGGTCGAACCTTGTGCTAGTAACGAAAGCGGCCAGGAACAAACCATTCGACCTCAAAGAGTTGAAACCGTTGAACAATATGAAACTTAAAGACATACTGACATGAAAAGAGTACATTATACCGACAGTTACCTGATGAGTCCGCAGCATCCGGTAACGGTAAACCTGATCGGAGCGGGAGGAACCGGGTCGCAGGTACTCACCTGCCTGGCACGTCTTGACACAGCCCTGAGGGGACTCGGACACCCGGGACTGTTCGTTACACTGTATGACCCCGACACCGTGACGGAAGCCAACATCGGTCGCCAGCTTTTCGGACCGTCCGACCTGGGACAGAACAAGGCACAATGCCTCGTCACCCGGATAAACAACTTTTTCGGGAATGACTGGAAGGCGCAAGCGGACATCTATCCGGCAGTATTGAAGGATACCAGACGGGACAACCTGGCCAATATCACGATTACCTGTACCGATAACATCAAGTCACGGATCGACTTGTGGAATCTGTTGAGGGCTTTGCCGCAACCGACATACTGCACTTACGAGACCCCCTTGTACTGGATGGATTTCGGAAACACGCAGACCACGGGGCAAGTCGTGCTGGGTACCGTACCGAAGAAAATCAAACAGCCGGCGTCCAAACTTTATGAAACCGTCAATTCGCTAAAAGTCATCACCCGCATGGTGAAATACGCGAGAGTGAAGGAAACCGATTCCGGCCCGAGTTGTTCGCTGGCTGAAGCGTTGGAAAGACAGGACCTGTTTATTAACTCCACACTGGCACAACTCGGATGCGGCATCCTATGGAAGATGTTCCGAAACGGAGTGATCGAGCATAACGGATTGTACCTGAACCTGGACACGATGAAAGTGAACCCGATAATCATATAGACAGGTCAACAGTTATAAATTCTTTCGCTTGAATGGAAAGAGTTCAGGAAACAGCCTCTCCATTTTGAGTTTTCCATTTTCTATATGGCAAGATATTCTTTGCATTGGCTCTGACACTCCGTTTCAAGTCTTCACGCAATATACAGAACGCGGTCTTTTACTTTATCATATTATGTCATATTACTCAATACAATGCTTTAGATAAAAATAATTAAAGCGTCTTTTATCAATCAAGAATAGTTTAGCTGGAGATATACATAACAGCTTGAAGTTTTTTGAATTACTTCCTGTTTTTATTCCATATGTTAAACTAATAATTGATTGTTTATGACTAGTGTAAAAGTAAAATTCAGTCCTTCATCCGTTATCCTTAAAGAGGGAACGGTTCATTATCAAATAATTCATCATTGTAAAGTACGGCATATCCGCACCGGTTACAAACTGTTTCCAAGTGAGTGGATTTCTGCTTCCGGTGAAATCAATGTCTCGGCAGGAAGTGGAGAAGGCCGAAAAAGCTATCTTGCCGCATTAAAAAATCAAATTGATAAAGACCTTTTCCGAATAAAGAAATGCATCAACCGATTGAATCAGGAAGACACTCCTTTCACTGTGGACCGTATAATAGAACTTTACACTGTTCCTGAAGGGAATTGCACTTTCCTTTTATATGGAAAAGAACTGCTGGTAGAATTGAGGCAGATAGGTAAGGTACGCACAGCCGGCACCTATCAGAATGCCTTGAACAGTTTTGAGCGGTTTCGGGGACACCGGGGCGATATCCCATTGGATGAACTGGATTCCAATCAGATGATAACCTATGAAAGCTGGCTCAAAGGAACCGGTGTCTGTCCGAATACCAGTTCGTATTATATGCGTAACCTCAGGGCCATTTATAACCGGGCCGTGAGTGAAGGGCTTGTTGTTCAACGAAATCCCTTCAAGCATGTCTATACCGGCATAGACAAAACAAAGAAACGGGCGGTTTCCCTCAGCGTGATTCGAAGAATACGGGATTTGGATCTTAATAAAAAGTCTCTCATTTTTGCCAGGGACATCTTTATGTTCAGTTTTTATACACGTGGAATGTCCTTTGTGGATATGGCATTCCTGAAAAAGAAAGACCTCCAGAATGGAATCCTGACCTATCGGAGAAAAAAAACCGGTCAGCAATTGTTTATCAAATGGGAAAAGCCCATGCAGGAACTTATTGATAAATACAATACCTCTGAAACTTCCTACCTGCTACCAATTATTCAGAACAATGGTGTGGACGAATGGCATCAATACCAAAATGAAGCGCACCGTATCAACAGAAATTTGAAACACATTGGCAAACAAATAGGTTTAGGTATTCCACTTACCACCTATGTTGCGCGCCATGCTTGGGCCAGCATCGCTCAAAGTAAAAATGTTTCTTTGCCTGTTATCAGTGAGGCACTGGGACATGATTCGGAGCAAACCACCCGAATTTATCTTGCCTCTTTAGACACATCTATTGTAGACAAGGCGAATAGTCTCATTTTGATGTCTATATAAATAAATACCGAAAAAGGTACATATCTTCTTAAGAGAAGTACATCTATATAATGAACTTGAAAGAGTAGCGATAGTCACTTTATCTTCTTAAGAGAAGTATATTTCGTTTGCAAAAGTACGAAAAAATCTAAAAATCAAGGCATAAAGTGAACTTTTTTTACTACTTATTTTTAAGAATCTTCAACATAATGCGTAAAATGAAAAACAATCATCCCCATATATCCTCTAACATGACTTTGTTTATCAAGTTATTATCGCTTTATAACTAAAAGATGTACTTCTCTTAAGAAGAGTAGTATGTTTTAGTATAAGTGAATACTTGCCTTCTAGAATAGCGATGCAAGGGATGATTAAAGGAACAAAAGATTCCTACTTTTGGAAAGTATTATATAACTGCTTGATTATTAGTAAATAGATCGATCAAGCAGGATTGGTAATATTTGCCTAAACTAAAGCATTTCGATGGAAAATACTGAATACGCACAATGGTATGTCATGCGTGATTTGAAACGGTGCAATGCTAAAAAGCCGGCATACAAACAATTGCAAGAAGCGGGTGTAAAGGTATTTGTCCCCTTGAAGTGGCAAATCATTTTGCAAAAGGGCAAAAAGGTACGTGAGAAAGTTCCGGTCATTCAAGATTTGCTCTTTGTTTATGATTCCCGTCGGCATTTGGACTCCATTGTGGAAAGAACCAAAACGCTTCAATACCGTTGGTTGCGGAATACGTTCCGGGAACCTATGACTGTGTCTGATTTGGAAATGGACAGATTCATACAAGCCGTCAGCAGTTCCGATTCACCCAAATATTATTTGCCGGAAGAGATAACCCCTCAGATGTGCGGACGTAAAATTCGGATTATCGGAGGCTCTCTCAATGGATATGAGGGCTGTTTGCTTAAAATACGAGGCAGCAAGATAAAACGCTTGCTTGTCGAATTAAAGGGTTATCTCGCTGTTGCGGTGGAGGTTCTTCCTGAATATATTCAATTTGTCTGATACGATATTTATGACTGTTGTTTCGAATGTAATGGACAATCCCAGTGCCTTTTGGGTTGTCAATTCCTTATTTGTATTCGCCTTGAGCGTATTTTGTGCCGGCGTCTTGATTCCACAAATCTTGTTGATATCATTTCGTAAGCGTCTGTTTGATGTGCCTGATGAACGGAAGATCCATCAGGGGGTAGTACCCCGTTTAGGAGGGATAGCCTTCAAACCGGTTGTCTTTTTCTCGGTGGCACTTGCTTTGGGACTCAATATGTTGTTGGGGTACGGTCAGCTTCTTGGTAATATCGGCAGTGAAAGCCGCCCGTTGGCATTCGGCTTCTGTACCATTATGATGCTTTATCTGGTTGGGATGGCTGATGACCTGATTGGTATCCGTTACCGTGCCAAGTTCGCCATACAGATTATTTGCGGATTACTGGTCATTGCAGGCGGGCTGTGGATCAATAACCTGCACGGTTTGCTGTTTATTCACGCTCTTCCTGAATGGATTGGATACCCCATTACCTTATTCGCCGTGGTATTTATTATCAATGCCATCAATCTGATAGATGGGATAGACGGATTGGCTTCCGGATTGTGTGGAGTAGCTATGCTTTTTTATGGTTTGGTGTTTTTTATAATAGGTGAATACATTTATGCCCTGCTCGCTTTTGCGACACTTGGAGTGCTCGTCCCCTTTTTCTATTATAACGTATTTGGAGATCCTGCCAAAAAGAACAAAATATTCATGGGTGATACCGGCAGCTTGACGATTGGTATGATGACTTGCATTTTAAGTCTGAAACTGCTTGACGGGTTTCCGGTAAATCACTCTATGCAACAGCCTAATGCTTTCTTTTTAGCCTATTCACCGCTTATCATTCCCTGTTTTGATGTGGTACGGGTTTATTTGCACCGTGTGCGAAACGGAAAGAATCCCTTTTTGCCAGATAAGAACCATATCCATCACAAAATGCTTGCTGTTGGCATGAGACAGCGTACAGTTATGATTGCCATTGTACTGGTATCTGTCTGTTTTACACTGTGCAATATTCTGCTTTCACGTTATATAAATGTAACCTTGCTTTTAATACTGAACATCTTTATATGGACCTTGGGTAATCTATGGTTAACCCGTAGAATCCATATAGCTCATTCGAAACTATAGTTTATATCAACATGAATTTTTGCAAAAATTTAATTGGGGCAATATTACTCCTGTTTTTAGGAGCTTGCTCAACTTCAAAAGAAGTCGCTTATTTTCAAGATTTACGTCCGGGCGAAAGCGAATTGGCGCTTACTGCTCCGGTAGAGATTAAGATTCAACCGAAAGACAAATTGTCTATTTTAGTCAACAGCCAGGATTTGCGCCTGACCAACCTGTTTAACTTGCCGATTGTTTCGCCACAGATCGGCATGGAGGGCTCTTCCGGTTCTAATCGTGGTGTGTCCGGTTATACGGTAGATTCCAAAGGGAACATTGACTTTCCCGTTTTGGGAGAAATCCACATAGCCGGTATGACCCGTGAAGAGGTGGCTACCTATATAAAAAAAGAGCTACAGTCGCATGATTTGATTAAAGACCCTGTCGTTACGGTGGAATATATGAATCTCAGCGTAGCCGTAATGGGTGAAGTGAACAATCCCGGCCGTTTTAGTATCGACAAGGATAACCTTACAATCCTGGATGCCTTAAGCCAGGCGGGAGACCTCACTATCTACGGAAAGCGGGAAAAGGTATTAGTGTTGCGTCAAGAAGAAGGAAAACAACGGGTTTATGGAGTCAATCTTTGCTCTGCCGAGCATCTTTATACTTCGCCTGCTTATTATCTGCAACAGAATGATGTGGTATATGTGGAGCCTAATGCCACCAAAGCCCGTCAGTCTACCGTAAACGGGAACAATGTGCGCAGCACCTCTTTCTGGATTTCCCTGGCTTCTTTATTGACCTCCATCGCTGTACTTATCGCTAAATAAAAAAGAGAAATGGCTACTATTCAGAATAAATCAACAGTACAAAATACGCAGGATTTCATTACCATACAGGATTTGTTTTACCTCTGTCTCAACAAATGGCACTGGTTTGTCATTTCGTTGGTTTTATGTTTGGGGGTTGCGACCTTTTATCTGTTGAGAACCCCATCGGTATATGTCAGGACTGCCTCTATTTTGATTAAAGACGATTCCAAAGGGAAATCTTCTTCTGCGGATATGGAATCTTTTTCCGATTTGGGGTTGTTCAAGACCAACACCAACGTTTATAACGAGATGGGAACTTTGCAATCTCCCGATATCATGCGTGAAGTGGTGTCTCGATTGCATTTGGAAATGAATTATCAGACAGACGGACGTTTTCATAAACAGACTGTGTATGGAAACCAACTTCCTGTCCAGGTGGTGATTCCTAATCTTTCCGAGAATGAATCCGCAACTTTCGAACTGCATCTGGCAAAGGATGGTGCAGTGGAATTATCCTCTTTTACACGGAATGGAACAGAAATAGAAAATGATGGTTTTGTGAAAGGCAATTTGAATGACAGTATTCAAAGCCCCCTAGGCCCTATTGTCGTTATTCCATCGGCTGCTTATTCAGATAAAACGGTAAGCACAATTTATGTAACCCGCCAGTCTTTGTCTGCGGCATCAGCTGGCTGTTCAGCTCGCTTGAATATATCCCAGAACGATGAGAAGTCCAATATCATCACGTTGTCTTTCCAGGATGTGTCCACCCAACGGGCGGAAGATGTGCTCAATACCCTTATATCCGTTTACAATGAGAACTGGGTAAGGGACAAGAATCAGATAGCGGTCAGTACCTCCATGTTCATCAATGAGCGTTTGGGTGTGATAGAGGGTGAGCTTGGCAATGTGGATGATGATATATCTTCTTTCAAAAGTGAGCATTTGCTGCCGGATGTACAGGCGGCGGCAAGTATGTATATGACTCAAGCCAATGAAGCCAATGCCGCAATTCGTGAATTGAACAACCAGGCATATATGGCCCGGTATATCAGGAACTATTTGACCAATGAAAACAATAAACATCAGTTACTCCCTGCCAATTCCGGCATTGAAAATGCAAGCCTTGCCACACAACTGAATGAATATAATACCAAGTTATTGGAGCGCAATAGCTTGGTGTCTCACAGTAGTGCCAAGAACCCCTTAGTCAGGGAAATGGACAAGTCGTTGGATGATATGCGAAGCGCTTTGATCACTTCCATTGACAACCAAATGGTAGCTTTGCGTGCACAAATCAGAAGTTTGGAGGCCATTGGGGGACAGGCAACCTCGCAGATTGCCTCCAACCCGAAGCAGTCCAAATACCTGCTTAGCGTGGAACGCCAACAAAAGGTGAAGGAGTCACTTTACCTATATCTGTTACAAAAACGTGAGGAGAACGAGCTTTCTCAGGCATTTACGGCCTACAATACCCGTATTATAACAAAACCTGGAGGAAGCATGATTCCTACCGCTCCCGTAAAGAAGAACATTTTCCTGGTGGCTTTTGCCTTGGGTATATTGATACCGGTAGTCATCATCTTCATTCGTGAGAACATGAATACCCGTGTTCGTGGAAGAAAGGACTTGGATGGCCTAAGTGTTCCCTTTATCGGAGAGATTCCTTTGTCTATACGTGGTAAGAAAAGAGTAAAATCACATGAGGCACATACCATTGTGGTTAAAGAAGGAAGCCGTGATATTATGAATGAGGCTTTTCGTGTCTTGCGTACCAATCTGGAATTCATGATTGGCAAAGATCAATCCTCCAATGTGATTGTAGTTACCTCGTTCAATCCGGGCAGTGGAAAATCGTTCTTGACCATGAACATAGCCATAAGTCTTGCCATCAAAAATAAAAAAGTATTGGTTATCGACGGCGACCTTCGCCACGCCTCTGCCTCAGCTTATATCCATTCGCCGGAGGTTGGTCTGAGCAATTATTTAGGAGGACAGATCGACAAAATTTCGGATATTATTGTTACGAACGAGCAGCACCCTTCATTCAGTTTCATCCCCGTCGGCACTATCCCCCCCAACCCGACCGAACTGTTGTTCGATGACCGTCTACAGAAAGCAATCCATACCTTAAAGCAGCAATATGATGTTGTATTGATAGACTGCCCGCCAGTTGAATTGGTGGCCGATACGCAAATCATAGAGAAACTGGCCGACCGTACCGTTTTTGTGGTACGTGCAGGCTTGCTGGAACGCAGCATGCTTCCGGAGTTGGAAAACATCTATCGAGAAAAGAAATACAAGAATATGTCTGTAATCCTCAATGGGACGGAAGGCTCTGGCGGACGTTATGGTTATCGGTATGGCTACCGATACGGTTATGGAAGCGGTTCTTATTATGGAAACAATGACAGGTCCAAGTAATCATGTGGTTGTTTCATAAAACAACAGTCCTTTCTCGAAGTGGCTTACTCAAAGGTATGGTGGATTGCCATAGTCACCTGCTTCCCGGAGTAGACGACGGTGTACAATCTATGGAAGAGTCTCTGCAAATTTTGCGGGAAATGGAGCAACAAGGGATTCGTAGAGTATGGCTCACACCCCACATCATGGAAGACATCCCCAACGAGACCCTTGCGCTGCAGCGTAAGTTCCGGGAACTGTTGCAGCAGTACCGTGGCGCGGTGGAGCTGAAGCTTGCTGCGGAATATATGCTTGATAATCTTTTTGAAGAGCGATTGGAGAAAGAGGATTTGCTTCTTTTGGAAGAAGGAAAACGTTTTTTGTTGGTGGAGACCTCCTACTTCAACCCTCCGATGGATTTTTTGTCCGTTCTGCAACGCATTCAAAAGAAAGGTTATTATCCTTTGCTGGCACATCCGGAACGGTATGAATATATGCAGAAGGAAGACTATAATACTTTGAAAGAGGAACATATTTCGTTTCAGTTGAATCTGCCATCGCTGGCGGGTATGTACGGAAAGCGTGTGCAAGGGAAAGCGGAATGGATATTGAGAAATGGGATGTATGATAGAATGGGATGCGACACACATTCTTGTCATCGTTATCAGCAAATGCTTTTCTCTTCAATAAAACATAACCAGACAAAGCTCTTGGACGGGGTGAATGCTAATACATTATAATTCATGAAAAGAATTCCTAATTATATCGATTCCCATGATTTACCCAGTTTCAAGAAGATTCTCGGCGATGGTTCGGACTATGGCACTGTGGGAAGATAATTTTTTATGTAGAAGATTATGATAAATCAAGAAACTAAAACACGCATACAAAAATACTTTGACGAAGCGTGTAAGGAACTTCATATTGACAGTTCTTTGTACACCTTACGTTTTTGCATAGATGACGGCAGATTCCCTTCTGCATTTAACTCTGCAGAATGGGGTGGAAACACCTTGTATATTAATGAAGAATGGGTAGAACTATGCTTGCGAAGTGATTGCGAGTTTGATTTGAGATACATCCTCAGCCATGAAGCTCGTCATCTTTACCAACATCAAGTGATAGCAGATTTCAAGCAAAGAGGAAAATCAAGCGAACTTCCTGCTGTCATCAATCAATGGGAATATGAATTTCTGCACTATATCAGAAACGAGGGCGATGAAGATAGTATGGACAAGAATACAAACCAACAGGTTGAAATAGACGCTAATGCCTTTGCCAATTGTATGCTTATCAAAAATGGTTTGGGGGCAAGAATCAAATCTGGTCAAGAAAAAATCATGGAAAAGGCTATCAAGGCATTGGCGAAAAAGATGTGGAATATTAAAATTGCTTGATGCATACGTATGCTTCAAAATTAGTAGATAATATCACTAGTGTCTCTTAAAAAAATGCAAAACATCTCAATATGGCTCATTATGATGTAAAATCCAATTCCAACTGACCGTCATTTTTATAAAGAATGTCGTATTCAGCATAGCTAAATAAATCCTTGATATTGTCTTTCACAAGTATAGAACTACCAAGGTCCTCATTACTTCATAAATGTCCCTATTGAGTTTTAATACACTCTCAATAATGGCTACCAAACAATAAATAATGATAGCCACATATATTTGTATTCTGACTGTATTCTCAGAGTTTCCCCAAAAGGATTTTACTCGAAGATGCTGCTATCCAACTGGGTATGGACTTTGATACCAGACTTTGTGCTCCTGAATCGGGTTCAATTATCCAATGACAGGCACAAGTCTATTGCTGTTGAATCAAAAGCATAAAAAGTTCCGTTCAAATCGAACTCCTTGTCAATTCGCTTTTGTTGAGCCATGTTTACCATGTGATAGGCAAAAGCTTCAAAAAGAAGATAATCTCTTAGCATATCGCTCAAAATAGCGTTTTAGAAGGAATGAAGTCATTTGATTGAAAACATATTTCTTAATATTCATAGCTATTGCAATTTGGCTCAGTCCCTAAGATAGCTGATTCAAATGTGCGACAAGCATTTTTTGAAAATAAATATTGTAATTCAAATAATTAACGTATCTCTTTACAATTATTAAGAGACACTAGTGATTCTCATGAATATTTTTGAAATAGAAAGAAGTAAAAGAGACGCCGACTTTATAAAGCAGAATGGGGAACTGGAGTTGGAAGTTGCAGCCGACATTATCGAGACATACAAAGATGTCCCGTATGTTGGTTCTCTCCTTAAATTTGGGAAGGTTTTTATCAACGTCAAAGACTGGTGTTTTACGAAGAAACTGGCCAAATTTCTCATAGTGTCAGAAGACATTGACGATAAAATCAAGAATCAGTTCTATTCTAGCCTGAGTCAAGAAAATTATAAACACATCTCTGCATATTTGATTCACCTGCTTAGCACAGAAGAAAACAAGGCGATGATTATGGGCAGCATCTACAAGGCAAGATTAATGAATAGAATCAATAATAACGAGATGCTCAGGCTCTGTTCTGTCGTAGCCAGAGCATTCTTGCCTGACCTCAAAAGTCTTCCTGACTACTTGGAGGAGAATACAAACATTTCTATAGAAGCCCAATCAATCATTCATTAATCTTGGGCTTATAGATAATTTTCTCGGCGGTGAATGGACTAATCATAAAAGTTGCTGCTTGAATGGTACTGGAAAACTTTTCCATGACATATTGAGCGAGTCTGGTTGGCTGTAAAATAACTAATGTAAAAAAATAAGTAGATTAATTTTAACTTCCATATTGGTTATGATTGAAAAAATTCTGTCAATTCTTTTGGATGAAGACAAGGCTAAAGGAATCCATTATCTTTTTAGATACAGAAAGCATGTTGATTTCCTGAAAACAATATATACTAATTTTAAGTATTTCCCTATTTCTGATGCTTTAAAATTTCCTATTGTGATTGGCAAGAACACGGATATTAAACTGGGGTCAATAAAGTTTAACTGCCCTATAAAACCTTCTCTTGTCCGATTGGGAACACAGCCTATCCCTGTAATTGAGGATGGATTTTCAAGATTAGTTGTCAAAAATAGCGGAACAATCGAAATAGGTGGTCTTTTTATATGCCAAACGGGGGTAAAAATATTAATTAGAGAAGGTGCTGTTTTTTCGGTAGCTGATAAAGTGAAATTTGGCCATCTAAGTAAAGTCGTATGTTACAAGAAAATATCCATAGGAAATGATTTTAGAATGTCTTGGGAGTGCCAGATATTTGACACCGATTTTCATTTTGTCTATAATACAGAAAAAAACAAGTATTATCCCCGGTTAAAACCTGTTATTATCGGAAACGATGTATTTGTGGGTAATCGTTCTACAATCGGTAAAGGAACGATCTTACCAAATGGTTCGATTGTGTCATGTAACTCAAATGTTTCAGGTGACTTTTCTATAAATGGTGATAACATTCTCATTAAAGGGAATCCTGCTGTGTTCGTGAAAAACAATTTAATAATGGGTAATAGCTTTTATCCGGAAAAGGAAGAAATAGTCGCTCAAATGTTAAACGAATAATGATTCAAATAATCCATTCACAATGAGCAGCATCAAGAAAGATCTAGCCAAAAATACTATTTGGAATAGTGTAGAGCGCTTCTCTAATATGGGTATTCAACTATTGTGTACCTTTATTTTGGCAAGATATCTCACACCTTCTGACTATGGTATAATTGGTATGCTTGCAGTATTTAATGCCGTTGCAAATAGCTTTATAGATTCAGGCTTTGGTCTTTCTCTAATCAGAGAAAAAATGGTATCTCGAGAGGATTATTCTACAATACTTTATTTTAATGTTGTATTGTCTATGGTTTTTTACATAGCACTATACTTATGTTCGGGGTTAATCGCGGATTTTTATAATCAACCAATCCTTGTTGATCTGAGTAAGGTAGTGTTCCTAATGTTACCGTTTCAGGCTGTAGGACTTGTTCAGAATACTATATTGCAAAAAGAGCTAAAATTCAAAAAACTATGTATTATCTCTATATCATCATCTATAATTTCTGCAATTGTTGCTATTATTTTTGCATATATTTATGAGAATGTGTGGGCTTTAGCAATCCAAATGGTATTGAGTCAGTTCCTGCGATCGTTGTTTCTGTGGATATCAACAGATTTTGTACCTATATTAAAATTCTCAAAGGTCAGTTTTGCTAAATATTTTGCTTTTTCTAAGGATATTCTTATCTCTGGACTTATAGGAAATATTATTGGTAATATACAGTCCATTTTAATAGGGAAATATTATTCTGCTTCAGATTTAGGGTTTTACTCTCAAGCTGACAGAATAAAAACCATAGCCTCTACATCAACTACAGGGGTTATACAAAATGTAACATATCCAACATTAGCAAAAGTCTACAATGATGGAGGAGATTTAAAAGGAGCATATAAAAAAGTAATAATGATAACAATCCTTTTTGTCGGTTCTGTAATGTCGCTATTAATGGGTATATCCTCAGATTTGTTTGGAATATTGATGGGTTCTCAATGGCGTGAGGCCGGCGTGTATTTTTTGTTGTTAGGTATAAGTGGATTGCTCTTTCCACTGCATAGTGTTAATCAAAATATTTTACTTGTAAAAGGAGAGTCAAAAAAAATACTTTATCTGGAAATCAGCAGGAGATGCATTATGTTGATTATCGTATTCATTACAATACATTTCAACGTCTATCTATTTGCCGCAGGTTTATCTATATATTCTTTTCTACTTCTTTTCCTCAACCTTTCGGTATGTGGAAAGCCCATCGGTTATGGTATATGGAGTCAGTTAAGGGATGTTTCTCCTACTTTATTGAAACAGATTTTTGTAACTCTGCTTTGCCTTGTCGTTTCAAATTTTATGGAGGATATAAATATCTATTTTAGAGTAGTCGTTACATTGCTTTTGGGCTGTTCGCTTCTATTATTACTTTTTGTGAGAGACCCTTATTTTAAAATGGGTATAAAGCTGCTTCCAATAAAACGTAAGTAATTATGCTGGGATTGGTTGTATTATTAATTGCGCTCCTTCTGCATTTTACCGGTTATAGAAGATATAGCCTATTGCTGTTTGTATTCATGGCTTTGCGTTACATGAAAATTGTACCAATGGCAGTTATGGCCGTAAATGGTATTGATTTAGCTATTGTCTATATGATAATAGTAACTGTAAGTCAACGTATCCAAACGCTTGCTTTTACAGAAGATTCTAAATTGTTATTCTGTATCAGCCGACTCTCCCTTTTCCTAATTATATCTTTTGCAGTGGGAATGATATATTATGGTCTTACTCCTTTTCAATCCTTTATGGGATGCCGCCAATTGTGGCTGTTTCCGGCATATTTTTTTCTAAGAGACGTACCAAAAGATGATATCATTTGGCTTTTTAAGGCATTATATTATATTACTCTTATTCATGCATTGTTATACATAATACAGTGTTCAACAGGTTTGCCTGTATTAGGAGTGGCAACACCGGAGTATGATCGAATCACTCATACGCTTAGATATAACAATCATCCTGTTTACATGACCTTGTTTTTCTATCTGTCTTTATTATTTCCCAACTACATAGGAAAACAAATCTCCAAGTTTTCAGCAATAGTATTTGCTGCCGCAGTCTTTATTACAATGACAAGAACCATTATGGTGTTTGTTGTCTTATTTACATTTCTTGGAATATTTTTAAGTGGTAAAAAATCTACAATACTAAAGTTTTCAATAATTGGTGCTATTCTTTTTATCCCATTGTCAGATGCATTGCTATCAAGATTTGGTGAAAAAGCTGGTACAAAAGGTGATATTTTTGCATTTATTCATGGGCGGTTTATAGATTATGCACACACGGGTAAAGCGCATGATGATGTTGGGACATTAACATATCGTTTTGCTTGGGTTTATGAGAGGGCAGAATATATGTTGACAAACGGTATTGTTGAATCGGTTTTTGGATTGGGTTTCCTGCCTCCATCAGAACCGGAAGTCGCAAAACGGCTATATAATTTCAAAATAGGTCTTGTTGACCAGAACAAGATTATTAGTCCAACATTTACGCCGGACATAGGATATGGTAATATCATTGCGCAATATGGTTTTCTGGGTGCATTCTTTTTTATCTCTCTTTGGGTTAGGCTCGTAAAAATTCATTTTGAAAATAGAGAATATCACCCAATCACATTTTGCATGTATTTATATCTATTGACTCTATTCGCATTGAGTATCTCTGGACCAGGAATATCATATCAAGATATGCTTATACTACCATTTTTATCCTCTAATTTGGCACTAATGCCATCGACAAATGAAAAATCTATCAAAAATTATTAGTAGCAGCTATGATAATAATCCACATAGAATCTGGTCTGGGCAACCAGATGCTTTCCTATTGTGAATATCTTTCACTGAAATATGCCAATCCGAATCAGGAGTTTTTTATAGAAACGATAGTTTTTGAAATTCCTGAGTGTAACGAGGTCATTTGCCAATGGAACGGTTATGAACTTGAGAAGATTTTTGGTATCAAAGAACCAAAGAACATCAAGTCTCTCTTTTCGGACGACGAGTGGACTCAGATAATATCAGAAATTCGTGCAACAAAATTCTGGATTCACAACTGGAATTATCCCGTTGTATTCACGGAGGTTCTGAATCGTCATGGTCTTCAACTTGAAAATGTTCGTGGCGACTTTGATCCTAACCATAATATTATTACAGGTACGGAAGACCAGCATAAAACGTGGAAGGACAGACTCAGAGAGTCATATATTGGAAATACAGTAAAGCGCGTACTTCAGTCTCTCAACGAAGAGAAATACGCTTATGCAAACGATTCTCGTGACAAACTGTTCTGTCATACAGATAGCGATATTTTCACTGGCCAGTGGTTAAAATTTAGCAATCGTGGAAATGATATCCATTTGATTGAGGCTCAGATACGAGAGTCATTCAGGTTTCCCGAGATAGTAGATGAACAGAACCTACAGATGGTTGAATACCTCAAAACCGTCAATTCTGTAGCTATTCATGCTCGTAGAGGTGATGCACTTGGCGGGCTTGCATGGTGTTATAAGTATGGTTATTTCAAGCGTGCTGTAAAATACATCCGAAAGCATGTAGATAATCCGGAATTTGTATTCTTCACCAATCCAGGTAGCGTGGAATGGTGCAGAGATAACGCTAAGTTATTCGGCCTTGACATACGTAAGGACACCATCAAGTTTGTTGACTGGAATAAGGGCGAAGACAGTTTCCGTGATATGCAGCTTATGGCCATGTGCAAGCATAATATTATAGTTCCAAGTTCTTTTGGGTGGTGGGGTACTTTCTTCAACACCAATCCAAATAAGATCACTATTTCTCCTTCTATTACAATTAACACCACAAATCATTGTTAAGATATGGCTGATTCTCGCTTCGTGAAATTGTTATCCATCCCTAAATCAATTTACGTTTCTGTCAAACTATTGGGCTGGGGGGGGGTAAAATATGCTCTCAAACTTCCTATATTCGTAAGATATAACTGTGTACTTAATTGTCTTGATGGAAAGGTGATAGTTAAGAAAACTCCAATCACACCCAAAATGTTGAGCATAGGCTTTTCATCAACTGGTATATTTGACAAGAAGTATTCTCGAACAATATTAGAGATAGCTGGTTTAATAGAACTCGAAGGACCTGTATGTTTTGGACAAGGCACAAGACTTAGTGTAGGCAAAACAGGAACATTATCGCTTGGAGCAGGTTTTTCAAGTACTGCGGAAAGCACATTTGTATGTGTCAACAAAATGCACATGGGTGTTGGTACGGCTATTGGCTGGAGTGCAATGGTAATGGATACAGACTGGCATTCCGTTATGAATACAGAAACAGGAGAATTATATCAAGCCGCTGGCGAGGTCTATATTGGTGACTATTGTTGGATAGGAACTCGTAGTTTAGTTCTCAAGAATACATTGATACCAAATGGTTGTATTCTTGCTGCTAATTCAACTGCAAATAAAAAGTATAACACTCCCAATACGTTGTTAGCAGGTACTCCTGCTATTGAAAAGAAACATAATGTAATAAAGTCAACTAATGGAGACATCCAATTTATTGAAAAATGAAACGTTACGAGCATATTGACATTTCTAAGGGTATAGGTATCCTACTAGTCGTATTCTTTCACCTACCAGGTGTTAACAGATTAATATATTTTAATAATTGGGAGGGGTGGATTACAACCTTTTATATGCCACTATTCTTTACCCTGAGTGGATTGTTCTTTAAAGCCGATAAACCACTGAAGCGTATAAAGAGGTTAATGGTTCCATACATCTCATTCTACATAATCGGGTATGCTTTTGAGGCAGCCAAGACCATTACCAAACACGGACAGCTTGATTTAATGGATTTCTTTGACCCCCTTTTAGGAGCAACACATGGGTATGCAAATACACCTGTATGGTTCTTGCTTTCATTAGCAGAAATCTCATTAATAGGCTATGTGCTGTTGCGGTATCTTCCTAACCTATTTGCATTTGTCGTAAGTATGGTATTAGGAATAGTAGGATACTATTGTGGAAAGTATAATGTGTTACAGCCATATTACGTGAATGTATCATTAATGTGTATACCCTTTTTCCTTGGAGGATCCTTTTTTAAGGACTTTCTCTTGAAAAAGCAAAAATATCCTTTTGTGGGTATTGGGTTACTGCTGATATCGTGGTTTCTTTATTTACCCAATACACCGTCATGTAATGTCAGTCAATGCTATATTTCATGCTCAATGTTTCAGTTTGCTTTGGTTTCCTCTTTAGCCACTATCGGTATTGTGCTTCTTTCCGGTGACATTGCCAAATATACGAAGTTTACATCTAATGCATTCTGCCATTATGGAGCAAACTCATTAATCGTTCTCTGTACTCACATGTTGTTTGTTAATATACCTGTGTTTGTTAATAAGGTCTTGCATATAAATTCATTATCCATCATCATTGGATTTTTCATTTTACTTTTTGTTGAGATACCTGTAATCAAAGTTATCAATCAAAGATTCAAAATACTCATTTCAAAATAATGTCTGAAAAAGTAAGATACGATAACATTGACGTTGCTCGTGGGTTAGCAATGCTTGTCATCATTCAGTGGCATGTTGTGGGCATGCATACAACATGGACAGATGGTTGGGTAATGCCCATCTTCTTTATCATTATGGGCGTATTCTACAAGCAGGAGTCTTCTTTCAAGGTGATGGCTATAAAGAAACTCAACACCATTGTGATCCCAATGGCTTTTTTCTCAGTTCCGATGTTTATCATAAGCATATTTGAGAAAGGCTTTATGACCACATTGTTGAAAGTTGCAAATCCATATAGTATGATTCATGGCGTTTCGTGGTTCTTTATATGCACATTGTGGTGTTATGTCATCAACTATATTCTACATAAATACATACATAATAGCAAACTGTTGTTCCTTGCAATGATAGTTTTGTCCGCTGTGAGCTATTATATCACCAGTACGTATTCTTTTCATGGCCACAAACTTGTACTTCCTCTATTTTGTAGTACAGCATTAACAGCCATGGGTTATCTAGCAATAGGTGAGTTTGTTAGGAAGTATTTCCTATATAGGGGGTGGTATTCTATCTTGCTGATAATTACCGGTTTATGTATTGTCGTAATAATTCCGTCTGGTATTCAAGATAACTACTGGAATCATTATGAAGATAATTGGTTGAAACTGTTATTAGTTGGTGCAATAGAAAGTTTGGCTTTGATCCAGTTTTGTTCTTATCTTCCTAAACAGTTGGCAATCATCGGAAAATTTTCGCTTTTGATATTACTAATACACCCTTATATTGTTTTGGCAATTTCGCCATTGCATTTAAATATATGGTTATCATACGGAATCGTCACACTAACAACCATCCTTGTTTCGTTTCTTTTATTTAAATATTTGCCACAGATATGTGGCTTCAAACCATTGATAAAACTATCATAGTATGATTCATATTATTATTTTCTCGTTCAATCGCGCTTTGCAGCTTGAGGCATTACTATCAAGTATCCAATGCCATTGGCAGAAGACGAACTATAAGCTCTCCGTGCTTTACAATACCAGTGGTGATGATTTCCAGAAGGGTTATGATATCCTTCAAAAGGAATATCCAGCATATGAGTTTATTAAGGAAACACGTAAGACTTCTGGCTATCACGTCTCGGATTACATGACCCCATACAATCTGAAAAAACTATTGAAGTATCACCACATACGTAAGCAAAAATCCAACTTTCGCGATTTGCTTAATAACATGTTGGCTACTTCCAGTTGTGAATACACCATGTACCTGACCGATGATTCAGCATTCATCCGTGACGTTGAACTGTCAAAGAATGACCTTGCATTCATTGAACAGAATCCGGATATAAATCAGATTTCACTTCGTTTAGGCAAGAACATTACAGAACGTCCAGCAAGTATCCCTGTTAATAACGGTAAGCTTGAATGGGATTTTCATAATCACCGCGATGCTCGCAGTTGGGGTTATAACTTCTCTGTTGACGCACATATCTATAGCACCAAGCTGTGCTTGAAGTTGCAGTCAAAAATCATCTATGCCAACCCCACTACACTTGAAGCAAATATAGTTCATTATGTCATGCCTCGAAACCTGATGGATCATGGCTTGACATACGAGTATCCTTTCATTCTAAGTTTCCCAATCAATATGGTACAGGAGATTGCCGACAATGAATCCATGGGCATATCTATAGAGGACTTAAACAATTATTATCTCGAAGGCAAACGATTGGAATATATCGTGCCTGATGAGATCCTCGAATTCCAACAATATCCCGAGACTGTTTATCTATGCAAGAATGGTCAGAAGGAACTGCTAAAATTGAAATAGTATGAAATATTCAATAATAACCCCTGTCTATAATCGAGCTGATTGTGTCGCGAGATGCTTAGATAGCGTGATTCGCAACCTCCAATGGGGTGTGGAACTGGAGCATATTGTTGTGGATGATGGTTCTCATGATGAGACTCCGAAGATTGTGCAAAACTATGCTGATAAACACCCACATATTAAGTTCATCCCATTTTCACAGAATCGAGGTACCAATGCGGCCCGTAATGCAGCTATTGCAGCGGCTACTGGTGAGTATTGTATCATCTTGGATAGTGATGACTATTTTGTGAATGAGGCAATCAATTTTATAAATTCTATTGCTAGCAATCAAAAGTATATGCACTATTGCTTTGCCGCAGATGATATGGTTGAATACTACCAGAGTTGTTCGTTGCTGATGGGTAAGCAAAAGGCTGAGCTAACTTTCGAGAACTTTCTATTTGAGGAGGTTACTGGAGACTTTGTTCATTGCATCAAGACGGAAACTTTACAGAAATACCCTTTTGATGAAGATTTGAGAATATACGAAGGAGTGTTCTTCAAGCGTTTCTATCGTGAGGCTCAGAAGATTCTTTATACAAATAGAATTGTTACAATTCGCGAAAGAAATCGTACTGATAGCGTAACCAGAAACGTTCTTCGAAATGATAGAAAACAGATTGCAAAGGGGCTTCTTTCTAAACAACTGCTTGTTGAGTGGTATGGTGAGGAACTCTCGCAAAAGCCCAAAGGAGTATCGATTCTTAGAAATGCTTATAAAGTTATGCTGGATTGCAATCTTCTGATTGGTAATTATAAAGATGCAATGGTATGTAAACAAAAACTAGTATCTATTGGAGGTAAGGTTCCTACACATTTGAGATTCGTATATACATTCAATTTGGGTGGTTTGTATTTTTATGCCGGTTGTATTTATGTGTATGTCAGATATTATTTATTAAGATCAAATATAAAATAATGAAAATCGTACATGTTACTTGGATGTTTACATTCGGAGGTATTGAGACCATGTTGGTAAACATCTGTAATGAACAGATAAAGTTGGGGCATGATGTGCATCTGATTGTTATGGAGGACTCTACGGTTGAGAGCACGCTCTATGACAGTCTTGACAAGCGAATAAAGCTCCATTATGGCCATCGCAAGAATGGTGCTAACCTTTTATTGCCGATGTTGCGACTGAATTATCTCCTGTACGAGTTGCATCCCAATGTAATTCATATTCATAGTTCGTCTATGTATAAGTTAATACTTGTACCCTGGCATAAGAAGATTACTAATGCTACATTACATGCACTCCCCAAACCGAAGAATACCCAAAGTATAGATCTTGTACCTCGTGTGTTTGCTATCTCTGATTCCGTTCGACGAGCCCTTCTTGCATATAATGGAACGGAGAGTATCTGTAATCCCAATGGTATTCGTCCGGAACTTATCAAACAACGGCAATCGGGTGATTGGAAAGATATGTTGCAGATAGTACAGGTTGGACGTCTTGACCATGATGACAAAGGACAACATATCTTGATACAGGCTGGTGCAGAACTTTTGAAACGTGGTTACCATAACTTTATGATCAATTTTATAGGCGATGGATCTTCACGCCCATATCTTGAAGGTATGGTGCAAAAGTCTGGCTTAGGACAGAATGTAACCTTCCATGGCATGAAATCCCAATCGTATATCTTTGAGCATGTATGTGATTATGATGTATTCGTTCAGCCAAGCATACGTGAGGGGTTCGGAAATACTGTAGCCGAAGCAATGGCTGCAAAAGTGGCTGTGGTGGTATCTTCCGGCCAAGGCCCTGAAGAGGTTATTGATTATGGTAAGTACGGCTATGTGTTCAAGAATGGCAATCCTATTGATTGTGCAGATAAACTGGAGGTATTTCTGAAACATGAAAACGATCAGCAGCAGGTAGAAGCTGCTTACAAGCGAGTGCTGGACCTGTATGATATCAAAGTTACCGTAAAAACTTATCTTGATAAATACAAGAGAAGATAAGCCATGGAGTATATGACTTTTGAGCATGCCATTCAAACAGGCATTCCTTCCCCTGTTTTGGTTACCCCCCATCACAGTCAAGCTAAGGGTAAAGACTTGTCACTTGAACTGTTAAAGTTCGTGGCTATGATATTGATTATAAATGTGCATAGTTACATGATGTATCCACCCAAATACGAAATGTTTGCTACTGGCGGTACGATTGGTGATGCACTATTCATGTTTTGTTCTGGATACACATTGTTTCTTGGCAGAATAGACCGATTCGACAATTGGTATAAGAGGCGTATTAATAGAATATACCCCAGTGTATTTGCTTAGGCGATATTCTCGTTCTATTGTTTTGCAGATGACATGAACATTGGACAAATTGTTGGAGGTGCCAGTAGATGGTTTATCCCTTGCATTATGATGTATTATGTACTGCTGTACTTTGTTCGTAAATATCTGATGCGTTTTAAGTGGTGGGTATTTGTTGTGGCTTGCATAATACCGATAGTGAGGTTTGTAATGTATGAAGACATAGGCAGTTATCACATGTATAGAAACCATACCTTTAGATTCTTTTATTGGTTTCCATTTATGCTGATGGGAGCATACATAGGTTCGAAGAATGTAATTCTGAAACAGAAGGTTTGGCGCGATGCTATTATGACTTTAGTGTGTACCGGGTTACACTTGGGCCTTTTGTTGGCGTGTACTAAAAAAGAAAATCTCTGCCCTTACCAGATGTTATCGTTAGTGCCCTTAATGGGCACATGTATCTATTTGTACAATCTGTTTCAGGCGGATATATTTAAACTACTGATGAAGTCTAATGTTGGGTATGGTATTCAGGCTATTGCTGCATTGTGTTTGGAATCATACATTGTTCAGTATGTATTGTTTACAGATAAAATAAATTACCTGTTCCCGTTGAATATTATCATCTTGGTTGTTGAGGTTATTCTATTGGCATACGCCGTGAGGACATTAGGTAGAACATTTAAGCAACTATTTGAAAAAGAAGATTTCAGATGGAAGGAAATCTTTAGACTGGTTTAATGAAATAATTCAAGATATGCGTAGTTATTCAATTAATTGGGGCAAATTTCTGTTTTTCAGATGGTTCCCCGTTAGCTGGACATTGCAGGCGGTACATGTCCTGGACAGGAAAGAAAGAGCTTTTCGTATAGGATTGGAGCTGATACCCGTTGCAGTAATAGTGACATTGGCTTCAGTTTGTATTTATTCGTGGTGGGTGGCCTTGGCTCTATTTGTAGTGCTACATACGTTATTCTGGCTGTTTGATTCTACATGGCTGGTAGGGTTCCGTGAAGTCTATACCGGTTTCAAAGGTAAGGGCATACAGTCAGTAATAGATTATGTAGATTGGGCTGTTGAGGAACTGAAAGATTGTGATAACATCGGTGCTGTTACTATATACGGAAGTATCTGCCGACACATGTACCATGACCGTAGTGATTTTGACCTGCGCATTGTACAGGATTATTCAAGCTTGAAAACGTATTTAATAGGTATCAAATTGAGGGCTGTCGGTATCTGGAAGTACAAAATTCCAATGGATTTGAAGATTGTTGACAGCCAGGATTATCTGCGTAAGGAGATGCGCGAGGATGAGCATCCAATAATAGCATATAATAAGTATGACAGTTTTTATGATATGAAAGGTGATTCATACGAAGCCTTGAAAGCAAATCCTTTAACATATAGAAAAGATTATAAAGGATGAAAGTTTTAAACGTTATTTGGGCATTTGGTACGGGTGGTATAGGCAAGTTGTTTCTGACCTATGCTGCACTGGGAGAATATGACCTCGAATTGCAGATTTCTTCTGTGTGCATTGACCTACAGAATTGTGAGTATGACCGAAAACCTCTGACTGAGGCCGGAATACGGGTAATCGCCATAAAAAACAGAAAAGATATGAGTTGGGTGAAACGTTTGGGCGGCATTGCCCGCGAAGTAAAGCCTGATGTTGTGTTCTGTCATGGTTTTAACGGGCCTGTGGTCATCAAGCTGGTAGCATGTTTGGAGCGGTCTCTTCGGGTGCCGATGGTATGTACTTACCATGGTCTGTACAATCCTCCGACTGAGGGCAGGCGGTATATTGCAGACGCCATTAATAAATTGCAAGCCTGGATGTATAAAAGATTTGCACGAACGGTGGTTCTGGTGGCGGAATATAGCGGACTGTACCTGTTGGAGCGCAAAGTGCCCAAAAGCAAACTGGAAGTGGTGTATAATGGTATTGTGGAAAACGAGCCTGCCCTAGAACCTGTTGTGCTAAAATCCGATGGGGTCAGCATCGGAATGGCCGGACGACTGGACGCTATCAAGGGATTGAATTTCTTAATAAAAGCTATCCCGGAAGTCAGGAAGCGTGTGGATGAAAAATTCCACATCTATATCATTGGTGACGGTCCAGAGGAGGAGGCTTTGCGCAATTTGGCAAGAGAACTTGGAGTTGAGGAGTTAATCTGTTTCGAGGGATATCAGGATAATGTACCTGCTTGGTTAAAAGCATGGGACATATTCTGTCTGCCTTCTCTTCAAGAAAATCATTCCATTGCATTACTGGAAGCAATGCGGGCAGGAAAGGCTATTGTATGTACCTCTGTAGGTGGCAACCCTGAAACGGTCGAGGATGGGAAGGAAGCTCTTGTTGTGCCGGCGAGGAATTCGGAAGCTATTGCTGATGCTCTTGTGAAACTTATCGAATCGGAATCCCTACGAAAGAAGATGGGACATGATGCACGTGAAAGATTCCTCAGAAACTTTACGGAGGATATAATGAAAAAGAAGTTGTGTGAGGTATTAAAGAATGCAACAATAAATCAAAACAAAATATGATGAGAAAGTTTTGGCTGGTCTTGTTTTATGGTTTCGCAAACCATTTGCCAGATTCGTACACTCCTGTATTGGGGGGTAAGTAATCGAATCCGTATTTTCCTGTGCAAGCGCATATTTAAGGAGTGCGGGAAAGTATCAACAATAAACAGAAATATTTATTTTGGGAACGGAAAGGATATCGTGATAGGTGATTATAGTGGTATTGGTGCCAATTGTAGCATTCCCAATGACATCCATATAGGTAAATATGTAATGATGGGGCCGTTCCTGTATTGCATTACTTTTGGACATGAGGTGTCTGATACATCAACCCCGATGTGCTTCCAAGGTCACGTGGAAAAAACCAAGGACTCGAACATCATCATAGGAGACGATGTGTGGATTGGAGCAAATGTCATCATTTCGAAACGTAGGCACATTGGTACTGGATCTATTTTGGCTGCTGGTGCCGTTGTAACGTATGATGTTCCCGATTACGCCATTGTAGGAGGTAATCCTGCAAATGTAATCAGAATGAGAAAATGAAAATTATATTCTTTACGATTGACTGTTTTAAGGGAAGGGAACATCTCATGCCTTGGCGAACAATATTGGAGGTTGCCAAGGTGATGGTGGAATACGGCTATGAGGCAAGCATTTTGAATGCTTGCAGCAACAGTGAGGATGTCATTGATTATGATTGGGCAGGAAGCGATTCGTCGAAACCTGTCCATGTGTGTTCCGTGATAAAGAATAATGAGGCAATCTTTGTCCAATGCACGGAACTAAAACCGGAGATACTTTTCATCCCTTTTACTTTTCGTGATGGGCTGACACCAGCCAAGTGGATTGCTCAAATCAACTGCAAGAAGATTGGTTACATGACAGGAGGGGTGTATGACCTGAAGAGTGGAATGCTGCTGAAGAAGAACGGTGGTTTAGCCGCTGCAAAGCCTTACCTGATGGAGGCTATAACGTCCAAGTGCATTTTTGCTCATACATTGAAAAATATTGGTGTGAGCCATGTGATTGGTTTGACCGATGTGAGTGCCAAAGCAGTGAAGAGAGGCGGCTTTAAAAATGTGACAACCATATACCCTGGCAAGGATTCGTTTGATGAAATTGTACCAGACAACAGTGTCTTGGATAAATATGATTTGAAGGGAAGAAAATGGCTACTATTTAGTGGCGCTCCTGCACCTACTCGTGGGGCAGAGGTGTTGCTGGAGGCTTTAGACAGCGTGAAGGATGATGGTGTCCGGCTTGTCATGTTGATGCGTACGGATGTGGGTTCCCAATATAAGCGGTTTGAAAAGACATTGTCCGGACTGAAACATCCGGAACGAGTAAAGATTATCAAGGATAGACTGACGAGAGAACAGCTTAGGGCTTTTTTTGGCTCTGCTTGGTATGCAATTCTGCAATTCATCGTGATTCCAAGTGAGGTGCCTTTGACATATTTTGAGTTGCTGAGTTGCGGTACACCTGTAATCACCTTTGTCAATGGAGGTACTACGGAATATCTTAAGTATGGACTGCTGACTGCTGATAAGTCAATCAAAGGATTGGCCATTACAATCGAAAAGGCTTGGAACGATGTTGCTTTGAGAAATTCAAGGTCTGATAAGGGTAAAATAATAATGAATGCGCATCCTACATGGAGTCAAGTGGGGATGGAATGGATTAACTTATTGAAACAAAATGACTAAATACATCATCATATCAGGCGTGGATGGCAGTGGAAAAACTACAGTCATCGAAGGTGTGCGTGCCCAATTGGAAGCAGAAGGTAAGACTGTTGGATATATTTGGATGCGTTATCATCATAAATTGATAAAAATAATGCATGCCATAGCTAAACTTACAGGATTAAGTAAAAAGGAGAATACCGCAATGGGAGAAATGTGGTTGCACTATTTCTATAAAAGCCCTTTGTTTTGCTGGTTCTACTTATATAGTTCTTATATAGATAGTTGGTTTGCTCGCAAAAAACCAACTAAGTTAAGAACTGATTATGTAATCTGTGACAGATGGGTAAATGACATAATCATTGATATGGGAAGTGAAACTCATAACCTCGACATACTTGACGGCAAATGGTATAAATTATACCAACGGCTTTTGCCTAATGATAGCTTTCAGTTTGTGATAAGCCGTAATCGAGAAGATGTTTTGAATTGCAGAATTGAAAACACCTTTAATGAGGCTTTTGATTATCGGTTTAGGTTATATCAAAAGATAGCTCAAAAGCCAGAAGTCATAAAAATAGATAATACAGGAAGTATCGAAAAAAGCGTTTCCCTGGTTATAGAATCCATAAGAACAAAAGAAAAATTGTAACATGTAAATGTAGTTATGTTGAATAAGACATTGGATATTACGGTAATTATCCTCACCTATAATGAGGAAATACATATCCGTAGGTGCTTGGAGAATGTAACACCTTTTGCCAAGAAGGTATTTGTGGTTGACTCGCCTTCAACTGACAGGACAGTAGAGATTTGCCGGGAGTTTGAGAATGTGGAGGTAGTGGTACATAAGTATCCGGGTAATCAAGCCGAACAGTTCAACTGGGCGTTGGATACATTGCAGATAGAGACCGAATGGATTCTTCGTCTGGATGCGGATGAGTATTTGTTACCCGAATTGGTTGAAGAATTAAAAGAGAGATTACCTGTAATGCCGGAGGGCGTTTCAGCCCTCTCTCTCTCTCGCTCGCGCGCTTATTGTGGTAAGATCTTACATCATGGCATTGTAAATAATGTCAAGATCGTGCGTGTTTTCCGGAAAGGAATGGCTCGTTATGAGCAGCGGTTGATGGATGAGCATTTGGAGATATTGGACGGCGAGACGGCAGAATTGAAACATCAATTTGTGGATGACAACCGAATGACTTTCGGGCAGTTTACAGATAAGCATAATAATTATGCTTCGCGGGAAGCGGCTTTGTTGCTGGATGCAGAGTTTCATTTGACGGGTTCTCAAATCGTATCACAAGATCATGGGAAAGAGGTTGAACGAAAGCGGGCACAGAAAAACCGATATGCGAAGATGCCTTTATTTTGGAGGGCTTTCGGCTACTTTGTTTATCGTTATATCATAAAGTTGGGGTTCTTAGATGGCAAGGAAGGATTCCTCTGGGACTTCTTGCAAGGTTGGTGGTACCGTACTTTGGTGGATGCTAAGATCTTTGAAATAAAAAGAGCTTGTGGAAATGACAAGAAAAAGATATGCCAATATTTGAAAGATCATTATGGCATATCTTTGGAGTAATATAGGTTTATAACTCCTGCCGTTGCAGGAAATCGAGCAAATGAATGTGGTGGATTCCTTCGTAATTGCTGCCTATCGTCCATTCATCAAGGCTGACGACATATTTGGGGCAGTTTCATGTATTCTATTATTAAGTATGATTTATAAATTATGGCAAATATACCGACATTGTTAGTTATACTTAACAATATAGAAGAGAGAACGCATAGAAGCCCAAAACATAACATTACATTATAACTTACATGAAAGTATCAGTTATTACCGCTACATGGAACAGCGGTAAAACACTTTGCACGACCTTGGATAGTGTACTCAACCAAAGTTATCCCGACATAGAGCATATCATTGTGGACGGGGGAAGTACAGACAATACGATGGAAATAGTCCGGGAGTATGAACCTCGTTATAATGGACGATTGCGGTTTATAAGTGAACCGGACAAAGGTCTTTATGATGCTATGAACAAGGGGATTCGGATGTCCACGGGGGAGGTGGTTGGTATCTTGAATTCGGATGATTTTTATACTTCTTCGGATGTAGTGGAAAAATTAGAGAAAGAGCTTGCTACCAACCGAGTGGATGCAGTATATGGAGATATTCATTTCGTGGATGGCAATGACCTGGGTAAATGTGTCCGTTATTATTCGTCAAGACTTTTCCACCGTAGCTGGATGCGACTTGGCTTTATGCCCGCACACCCAAGTTTCTACTGCCGCAAAATTATATATGATAAATATGGTGGCTTTGATTTGTCATATAAGATTGCTTCCGACTTTGAATGTCTTTTACGGTTTATTTTCGTACATAAAATACAGACAACATATATCCCAATGGATTTTGTAACCATGCGCACAGGAGGGACTTCCACCAGTGGCTTTGCCAGCCATAAACAAATTATATCCGATCATCAAAAAGCATTCAAACGTAATGGCATATACAGTAATGCCTTTTTGGAATCATTGAGGTATATTTATAAAATTCATGAAGTATTACTAACAAAAATAACAAGATGAAAACAGCTTTAATCACCGGAATTACCGGGCAAGACGGTTCGTTTCTTGCAGAATTTCTATTGGACAAAGGATATGATGTTCATGGTATCATCCGTCGTTCATCAGTTGATTATCGGGAGCGTATTGCTCATTTAGAGGGGAAACCTCATTTTCACTTGCACTATGCGGATATGGGGGACTCTATGTCTTTAGTGAAATTAGTGGGTAAAGTACAGCCTACTGAGATTTACAATTTGGCTGCTCAAAGCCATGTACAGGTGTCGTTTGATGCACCTGAATTTACAGCTGATGTGGACGCTGTAGGAGTGCTCCGCATATTGGAGGCGGTTCGTACCAATCATCTGGAGAAAACCTGTAAGATTTATCAGGCTTCAACTTCCGAACTTTATGGCAAGGTAGAAGAAGTTCCTCAAAATGAAAATACACCGTTTCATCCTTATAGTCCTTATGCTATCGCTAAACTTTATGGTTTTTGGATTGTAAAAGAGTACCGCGAGGCTTATAATATGTTCTGCTGCTCGGGTATCCTGTTCAACCATGAATCGGAACGCAGAGGCGAAACCTTTGTAACGCGCAAGATTACATTAGCTGCTTCCCGTATTGCACAAGGGAAACAGGATTGTCTGTATTTGGGTAATCTGGATTCCCTACGTGATTGGGGATATGCTAAAGATTATGTAGAATGTATGTGGTTGATTCTTCAACAGGACAAACCGCAGGATTTCGTTATTGCAACAGGTGTACAGCATACCGTTCGCGAATTTGCTACATTGGCATTCCACTATGCCGGCATTGAACTGCGTTGGGAGGGTGAAGGTATAGATGAGAAAGGTATTGATGCAAAGACCGGAAAGGTACTGGTAGCTGTCAGTGAGGATTTCTATCGTCCTACGGATGTTGTCAATCTATGGGGTGATCCTACGAAAGCTAAGAATGAATTGGGATGGAATCCGCAATCCACCTCCTTCGAGGAGCTGGTGAAAATTATGGTCGCACATGATATGCGGAAGGTGGCAGCGGAGCATGTAGCCAGTGTAATGCATACCAACTTAGCCGAATATCTGGAGAAAGGAATTGTGAAATGATGGATAAGAACGCAAAAATCTATGTGGCAGGACACCGGGGAATGGTGGGATCTGCCATTGTCCGTGAACTGCATCGGCAAGGGTATATGAATATTACCACTCGTACTCATGCAGAATTGGATTTGACACGGCAAGAAGCTGTGGAAAAGTTTTTTGCGGAAGAAAAACCGGAATATGTCTTTTTGGCTGCTGCCAAAGTAGGTGGTATCATTGCCAACCAATCTGCATTGGCTGATTTCATGTATGACAACATGATACTGGAGATGAACGTGATTCACGCAGCTTGGAAGAACGGCTGTAAAAAATTGGAGTTCTTAGGTTCTTCATGTATTTACCCGCGTTTAGCCCCTCAGCCCATGCCGGAATCTTGTTTACTGACATCAGAACTGGAGAAAACGAATGAGGCGTATGCCTTGGCTAAAATATCGGGGTTGAAGTATTGCGAATTTTTGAACCGACAGTATGGCACAGACTTCATCAGCGTGATGCCGACTAACCTCTATGGTCCCAATGACAACTATCATCCTGAACATAGTCATGTACTTCCTGCTTTGATTCGCCGTTTCCATGAGGCGAAAGAGGCGGGTCTGGATGAAGTGACTTGCTGGGGTGACGGCAGCCCGCTCCGGGAGTTTCTATATGTAGATGATTTGGCTAATCTGTGCGTGTTCTTGATGAACAACTATTCGGGGAATGAAACTGTGAATGCAGGAACCGGTAAAGAATTGACCATTAAAGATCTTACAGAATTGGTGGCTAAGGTTGTAGGATTTACAGGCGAAATCAAGTGGGATACGACACGTCCGAATGGTACACCCCGAAAGCTTTTGGATGTATCGAAAGCCATGGCTTTGGGGTGGTCTTACCAAACTGAATTGGAAGATGGTATCCGATTGGCTTATGATGATTTCTTGCATAATCCCATGCGTGCAGAAAGGTAACGATTTAAAACATTATTTATGCAAATTCTTTTATTATCCGGAGGCTCTGGGAAACGCCTTTGGCCTCTGTCAAATAACAGTCGTTCCAAACAGTTTATAAAATTACTCAATTCTCCCGATGGTCAAAAAGAGTCGATGGTACAACGGGTTATTCGTCAATTGGGAGAATCCGATTTAAAAGGTCATGTAACCGTGGCTACCAGCTTGTCTCAGGCTGATGTTATTTACAATCAGCTGGGTGACTACATCGATGTAGTGGTGGAGCCAGAAAGACGTGATACATTTCCAGCCATTGCTTTGGCAGCTTCATATCTGAAATATGAGAAATCATGTGCCGATGAAGAAGTAGTTGTTGTTATGCCTTGTGACCCTTTTACGGAAGCTGGATATTTCAAAGTTATTGAGCAGATGGTGCATGCGGTGGATGACAATGTAGCTGAGCTGGTTCTTATGGGGATTACTCCAACCTATCCATCTGCTAAATATGGATATGTAGTGCCTGATGAATCGAAACTGAAAGGTGGAATCTTTTCGGTCAAACGGTTTACGGAAAAACCGAATGTAGCTACAGCGGAATATCTTATAAAAGAAAATGCATTTTGGAACGGTGGCGTATTTGCTTTTAAGTTGGGATATATGATGAATATTGTGGAGCAATATATCCGGACTGTTTCTTTTTCGGAAATCCGTAACAGATATAGTGAATTCCCCAAAATCAGTTTCGATTATGAGGTGGCAGAAAAGGCCAAATTGGTAGCAGTAGTTCCTTTCTCTGGCAAATGGAAAGATTTAGGGACTTGGAATACACTTACAGATGAGTTGGAAGACCATGTAATAGGTAATGTTATCACAGATGGAGAGGCAGAAAATACACATATCATTAATGAATTGGATCTTCCGATTATGTGTATAGGAACCAAAGATTTGGTGATTGCAGCATCGAATGACGGTATTTTAATTTCCGAAAAGAGCAAGAGCGAGAACATAAAAAAATATGCAGACCGGCTACAGTGTTGTCCAATGTATGAGGAAAGACATTGGGGAGAATACAAGATTATTCATAATGTTCAATATTCAGATGGCTTTCAGTCGTTGACGAAGCAATTGATTATAAAGGCAGGAAAAAGTCTCACATATCAAGCTCATCATCTACGGAAAGAGGTATGGACGGTTGTTGACGGAGAGGGACTGTTGGCTATAGAAGGAAAAATTACCCCAGTTAAACGGGGAGATACTGTTTGTATCCTTCAAGATATGCGCCACGGTCTAAAAGCCATAAATGACTTGACCCTGATAGAAACGCAAACCGGAAGCGATCTTCTTGAAGATGATGTGGAATTGTTTGATTGGAATTGGCAAAAGTAGATACAAAGTTTGGCGAGAACTTCCAGATAATCAAATCCGATTAAATATTTTACACAAAATTCAGTATTATAAAAGGCAAGGGCTTTTGTGATTCTTCCATTGATTATGAAAATCGAGTTTATGGGAGAATCAAAATTTATATTGCATTCCAAAAATGCAAATGTTCAGTGGATAGTATCAAAATATTCCGGTGTTAATCCATTAAGAATTTATCTTATGCTATTTCGTATGGGAATGAAGAAAGAACAAGAAGTGTTGGAACAAACTGCGTCTTGTACATCACTTTTTGTTCTTTTGATATCTTGAAAACATTGATTGTATAACATGGTTTCTTCGTTATCGGTTTATTATCGAAAACTTGCTTATCACGTAATAGAATCGGACGGCTTCCTATGGGTCGGATTCAAGCCGGGAATGGTACATTTTATTGCTAAAGAGGTTTGGAATATTCGCCCCTTGACCCGAACGGATGTTGAGAGATATTATGAGGAGTTTACAGTATTAACCCAAGGTAAAGGGAGTCTTTATTTTCGGATTGTAGCTCATGGTGGATTTCTGAAAGAGGCGTTGGCTTATGAGTTGCATGGTTTGACTGTTTCTGACGACAACTACCTCAGAAGCCTTAATTCCGGCAGACATGTAGAACTTTACCCGCATAACGAGAAAGCTTATCGTGCTATTATAAAAGGCTTTGAACAGCATCGTATCGGTACCGTTGTGCAAGCGACCGGGACGGGAAAGTCATATCTGCTGGCTCGTTATATATCAGACCATGCCACAGAACGAATTTGCGTATTTGCTCCAAATGTCACAATCCTGGAGGAGATCAAAAAAGCGGTAGGCTTTACCTCTCCTTATATCTGCTATCGAACGTTTCAGTCATTGATATATTATCGAAAAAATGATAAACAACTCAAAGCAGATCATATTTTGATTGATGAGTTTCATCATTTCGGTGCAGAAATATGGGGGGCTGCTTTGCAGGAGGTAATTGAATCCAATCCGCAGGCCTATATATTAGGAACATCGGCGACTCCTATTCGCCCGGAGGGAATGATTGATACGGTGGATCTTTATTTCGAGGGAAATCTGTTTTATGAACTTACCTTACCTCAGGCTTGGTATTACCGTATTTTACCAGTCCCAATCCTGGTACAAAGTGCCTATGGATTAGACGGTGAACTGAATCGTTTACAAAAGCGATTGGATCGAAGCGGATGTTCAATTCGACGAAAAGAACAAGTCCAAAAGAAACTGGATGTGGCTCGCGTTGATTTTAAAGGGGCGTTAGGAGCTCCTGAGGTAATCCGAAAGTTCTTGCCCAAAGATGTATGTAAACTGCTGGTTTTTTGCCGTGATCTTACCGATCTGAAACAGATGGTTCCTGAGGTGTGTGGCTGGCTGACACAAGCCGGACGGGTAATCATACCATTTGAGATCCATCACACTCAAAGCGAACGGACTAATAATCAAATACTAAAGGCTTTCCAAAAAGAATCTGGGAAATTGCATGTATTGTTCTCTGTCAATATGCTGATAGAAGGACTGCATGTGGAGGGCATAGATGCCGTCTTGTTTCTACGGCGGACAGAATCCTATATTGTTACCCTGCAACAGCTGGGCCGTTGCTTGGATGCCGGAAGCGGGAAACAGCCTGTCGTATTGGATTTTGTGAACAACCTATCGGGCAAATCTGTATATGACATGATGGCCTTGCACATGGAACGCCTTGCCTGTCAGCCTTCACCCAAGGGATTTGAAGGGGTGACCTCTTTTCTGACCACAGGTTTCCTATCAGACATACGGCTTCGTATTGAGGAGATATTGACAGAGTTGGAACCTTGGCAGATCATGTATGAGAGGCTTATTGAGTTCCGTAAGAAAGAAAATGACTGGCCTTCGGTTACAGAGGGGAAGCTGGGCTTGTGGTGCAATACGCAGCGCATGGCTTACAAACGGGGCAGACTCTCGGAGGAGCGTTACAAACTGCTGGAGTCTGTCGGCTTTGAATGGAACCTGCTGGATTCAAACTGGATGAAGGAATTCCAATCATTGAAAGTCTTCTTTGCGACTCAAGGTCGCTGGCCCAAACGGGAGGATGGTGCCTTGGCTACCTGGTGTTATACTCAACGGGAAAGACGTAAGAAAGGACGTTTGAGCAAAGAACGCATTCGTGTGTTGGATGAGATCGGATTTGTGTGGAGTCAGGACTTGAACGGTGAATGGATGAAAAATTATGAAGCGTTGAAAATCTTTCTCGACAAACAGCAGCGCTTTCCCAAATCAGCCGAAGGCTATTTGGGCGAGTGGTGCAGTACACAGCGGAAAATGCGCAAGCAAGGGAAACTTTCCCCTAATCGTCAAACACTATTAGATCGAATAGGATTTGTGTGGTCGGTGGAGCAGGTCTGGCGAAGCTACTTGGAACAGTTGCACCAGTTTCATGTCCAAAATGGACGGTGGCCTGGATGTCGTGAAGGGGCGTTGGGGCGTTGGTGTACGGTTCAAAGACGGAATTATCGAAGAGGAAGCTTGTCGGATCAAAAAATCGCCCAATTGGAACAAATAGGATTTATACCCTTGAAAGGAGACAAGTAATACAGAAGAAATGGAAATACTCTCATTTCATACGAAACAATAGAGTTTCCGCAGCCTTATTATCGCAGTTCAAAGTACACTATGATTTTAGAATACAATATACCCAATCGTTTTCGTACTAACAGACATATTACCGTTTATACAAGCCACCCTTAAATTTCGGATAGAAGGACTGGTTGCTTTCCACATACATATAGTGTCTAAATAAACAGCAAATATTGATAAATGAGTATTCAATATAAAATCATCTTTGGATATATGGTGTTGATTGTGGCTATAATCGGTATGATTATAATCATGGTACGTGAGCGGAATAGGGTTTTGGTGATTGAAACTGAGGCACAAACAATTCATCGGGTTCAACACAATGGAAATATAGTCCAGCATCACATCACGATTCTCTCAACTTATGGTGAAACAGCCCTTTCTTGGGAAGAGGAGGATTTTGCGAACTATCATTCTCTTCGTCTGCATATCGATTCCATGATGCAGGCCATGCACAAGGGGTATGAGGAATTTGTCAGCCAAAGTCAAATAGACTCGCTGCGCTATCTATTATCCAGTAAAGAAGAGCATTTATACCAAATTATGCAACTTTTCCATAGTCAGAACAGTCAGGAAGGTATGCAATTCTCTCATTTACCAGCGGAAGCTCAACCGCGTACTGTTATTCGTAAAAAGAAAGGTTTTACAGGATTTTTAGGGGCAAAAGAAACTCTGGAGATAGTTCCTTCCGCATCTACAATTCTCAAGACATTGAACAAGGAATTGCTATCCATGCAGGAAGAACGGCAGGAAAGTATCAATGCTTATACCGATAGCCTCCGCAACCACAACAAGGAACTTAACCGAAAGCTTCGCCATCTGATAACCACGATGAACAACCAGACAGAACGTGTACTTGAAGCGAAGGAATGTCATCTTAGAGAATCTTACAACCGTTCCATATGTGTCATCTCCTGGCTGATTATCTCCGCCATTATTCTGCTTGTCATATCCTATCTGATTATTCAAAAAGATTTACGGGAAAAGGCAAGAACAAGGAAGCGTTTGGAAGATACGATACAACAAAACACTGCGCTGTTGGAAATGCGCAAGAATATTATCCTGACCATATCGCATGACATACGTGCCCCTTTGAATGTCATTGACGGCAGTGCCGATCTGGCAATGGATACACGTGAAAAGAAACGGAGGAATATCCATCTGAATAACATAAGGAGGGTGTGCAAGCATGTGGTACATCTGCTTAACAACCTGTTGGATGTGTACCGGTTAAACGAGGCGAAAGAAATACGGAACGATGTCCCATTCGACCTGCATGAATTATTGGAACGTACCGCTGCCGGTTTTTCTCATATAATCAATAATAAGGGTATCCTGTTCAATTGTGATTTTAAGGATACGGAAGTCAAGTTATATGGTGATGCAGACCGCATAGAACAGATTATAGACAATCTGCTTACCAATGCAGTTAAGTTCACGGAGACCGGCACAATCAATTTCAATGTGCACTATCTCAATGGACTGCTGGTCATGGAAATAGTGGATACCGGTGTTGGTATGAGTGAGGAGACACTTTCCCGTATCTTTCGTCCTTTTGAACGCCAGACCTCTGCAACCAATGCGGACGGATTCGGATTGGGGCTTCCGATCACGCAAGGACTTGTCAATCTTCTTGATGGGACAATAGAAGTAACAAGTTTGATTAATTGTGGAAGCACATTTCGTGTGACCCTTCCCATGCCGGAAACGGATGAACCGTTGGAAAGCGAAAAACATGTCCCGACGCATTCCACACACCTGCATCACAATGTACTTGTTATTGATGACGACAGTATGCTGCAAGCTGTCATTAAAGAAATGTTAGAGCGTAATGGCATGGCCTGTACAACTTGTACCACAGTCAAAGAGGTAGTAAAAGCCATGCGGGAAAAAGATTATGACCTGTTGCTTACAGATATCCTGATGCCTTACACCAACGGGGTTGAATTGTTGACTTTGTTACGTAACTCAAGTATTGGCAATTCAAAGACTATACCCATTGTCGCTATGACTGCACGTGGAGAGAAGGAGAAAGATGCTTTTTTGAATGCCGGATTTACAGCCTGTATTTATAAGCCGTTCTCATCTACAGAGTTGATCGGTCTGTTGTCAACTATAGAAAGAGGTTGCCCTGACAAAAAGCATGATGTAGATTTCAGCATGATGTTGTGTGAGGTGAGCGATAAGATAAAATTATTATGTTCCTTTATTGACCAGTCGAAAAAAGATGTTGAAGAACTCAATTCGGCCATAGAAAATTGTAATAGGAAGAAATTGCGTGAAACGGTTCACCGTATGCTGCCGATGTGGGAATTATTACATAATGAAGAAATGTTGTTCGCTTATCGTTCCCTTTTAAAAGATGAAAGGGCCAGTGACACTGCTTTAAAAGAATATACTCAACGGATAATAAATCATACCGATATGTTGATGGCAGCAGCAAAAAATGAAATAAAAAGACAGACAAATGAAACGGAAAATACTGATAGTTGAAGACAATATCAGCCTGTCTCAGATGCAGAAGGACTGGTTTGCACAAGCTGGTTATGATGTCGTGACAGCTATGAACGAACCGATAGCCCGTTCACTGATACGCAAAATACAATTTGATCTGATTCTATCGGACGTACGTCTACCCGAAGGGGACGGAATATCTCTACTGGAATGGCTGCGCAAGGAAAGAAAGGATATTCCTTTCATCATCACGACCGAGTATGTGTCGGTTCCCGATGTGGTACGCACTATTAAGTTGGGAGCGATAGACTACCTTCCCAAGCCGGTACGCAAGGAACATCTGCTGGAACTGGCAGAAGATGTGTTCCGCCCCATGGTTACGGTGCGGAAACAGGAAAAGGTACTGTTTCACCGTACAAGTCCGAAGATCCTACAAGTGGAGAAACTTGCCAGACTGGTAGCTCCATCGGAAATGTCGGTGATGGTACTTGGTGCCAACGGTACAGGGAAGGAGTCGGTGGCACAGAGCATCCATCTGGGCAGCGAACGCCGGGAGATGCCTTTCGTGGCGGTGAACTGCGGGGCACTGCCACGTGAACTGGCCGCCTCGTTGTTCTTCGGTCACGAGAAAGGGGCATTTACCGGTGCCGACACCGCCAAGACCGGATATTTCGACATGGCGAAAGGTGGAACACTGTTTCTGGACGAGATAGGTACAATGTCCTATGAGATTCAGTCCATGCTGCTGCGCGTGTTACAGGAAAATACCTATACTCCGATAGGCAGTGACAAGGAACGGGTAGCGGACGTGCGTATCGTTACCGCCACAAATGAGAATTTGCAACTGGCCATCAAGGAAGGGCGGTTCAGGGAAGACCTTTACCACCGCCTTTGCGAATTCGAGATACGTCAACCTTCATTGGCGGAATGTCCGGAAGACATCATCCCTTTGGCTGAGTTTTTCCGTGAACGCCATTCGAAAGAACTGAAAAGGGAAACACAAGGCTTTACAGAAGATGCCAAGCGCAGGATGCTTACCTATTCATGGCCGGGCAATGTCCGGGACTTACAGAACCGGATCAAACGTGCTGTATTGATTGCGGAGACTCCGATGCTGGATATGGAAGGATTGGATATTGAGATCCGCCAAAGTGGAGATACGCACTCCCCGGTAATTCAGCCGTTGAAGGATGAGTCATTGGAGAAAATGAAAATTATCAATGCTCTTAAAGCTTGCAACGGACACCGGGAACAGGCTGCCGCACTGCTGAACATCAACCCAGCAACACTGTACCGGAAGATGAAGAAATACGGGGTGAAATAAAAATGAGCCTGCCGTTAGTGCAAATCTCACTGAATATGTGTACATTTGCAAACAAATAGAGAAAAATCGACATATTGTCTCAGAGCAATTGGCACGCCGTTAGCCCTATATCATAATATAACCTGTTGCGCGACAAGGTGTAACCAGTCAATTATTTACACTTTAAAGACAGACCGTATTATGATACAGACAGACCGTGAGACCTTCCAGATGATGCTTCATCAGATTATGGAAAGGTTCGACAGGATTGAAGACAGGCTGAGCCGTATGAACCGCCAGACCTCCGCGCTTGACGGAGACAAGCTGCTGGACAACCAGGATATGTGCGAGCTGCTCGGCATTACCAAACGCACTCTCGCGCGGTACCGCCAGAAGAAACTCGTGACCTATTACATGATAGACGGGCGTACCTATTACAAGTCCTCCGAGGTCGAGGCGTTCCTCAACCAGAAGGGCAGGCGTTTGCCGGCGAGACTGAAAAACCAGATGGAAAATTAATATAAATGAAAGAATATGGAACTTGTATGTATTGACAAACAGACTTTTGAAGAACTGCGTGTCCGTTTTTGCGAATTTGAGGACCGGGTGACACGCCTGTGCCGTCCGGTCGAGGATCTCGGCCTGAAAAACTGGCTGGACAACCAGGAGGTGTGCGACGTACTCCGCATCAACAAAAAAGACCCTTCAGGCGTATCGTGCCAAAGGTCTCCTTCCTTTCAGTCGCATCAAGAACAAGCTTTTCTACAAACCGGAAGATATACGGAGATTATTGGAATTGAGTTACCACCCTTTAATAAAGAGCAAATTATGAGCTATCACTTTATAGACAAGAAAGACCCACGCATTGACGTGATGTTCCAGGGACTGGAGAAAATGGAGAGGATGCTTTCAGTAATGGAGGATGTACCGAGATCACTCTTCAACGGTGAACGTTTCCTTACGGACGAGGAACTTTCCAAAGTCCTACGGGTAAGCAGGCGTACATTGCAGGAATACCGTACATTCGGTGTAATCCCTTACTATCTGGTGCAAGGGAAGGCACTCTATAAAGAGTCCGATATCATGAAAATACTGGACGATGCCTACAAACGGTGCCGGGAGGAACAGCGCTGGGTATAGTACTGCTTCTTTAATCAAGCACGGAGAAACTGCCTGCTGTCAGCAGGGCAGTTTCTCCGTTTTCCATTTCATACAGCCGGTGATTTTATTTTCCGCTTTTTCCTGACGGTGAAATCCTCCTCGCAAAGGTCTATCCTGTTTCCGAAACCTGTGGACCTCAACCGTTTCATGTCCTCGTCCACTTTCGTGTCCGTAACCTGCGCGTAAATCTGCGTGGTGGAAATAGAGGTATGTCCCATCATCCGGCTTACCGTCTCTATCGGAACGCCGAGCGAAAGGGTGATGTGGGTACCGAAATTATGCCGGGCTTATGAAAGGTCAAATCAAAACCATATACCTGCCCCAATTCCCTAGTCAACAGGATAAAATACCCGCGGGCATAAATATTGAACACCTTGTCTCCGCTTCTTTGGCCGCGGTATTTCTCTATGATTTGAAGAGGAATATCCAGCAGACGGACAGAAGAGAGCGTATCGCTCTTTTTCCGGTGGATATGAATCCACCATGTGCCGTCGCCGGCCTGCGTGATGTCCTTGTCCGAAAGCCGTTTCAGATCCGCATACGCCAGTCCGGTAAAGGTTGAAAAGATGAACATATCCCGCACGAATTGCAGTTGCGGTTTCTCCACCGGAGTGGTCATGAGTGTTTTAAGGTCTTCCAGTTTCATGTGGCGGCTCTTCCTTTTGGGCAGTTCGGGATGCAGGCGGCAATAAGGGTCGCGTCGCAATGTCCCCTGGCTCACAGCCCGCATCGTGAGCTTTTTCAAACGGTACAGGTGTTCATGCACGCTTTTGGGTTTCAGGTTGCGGTCAGTCCGCAGGAATACCTCGAATTCGTCATAAAACACCCGGTCAAGGCTTCGCAGCGTCACATCTTCCACGCCTTTCTTTTCCCGGACAAAAGCGGAAAGATGCTTGTAGGAACGCTGATAGGAGTCGTATGTTTCCTGTATGCGGTCTATCCCGACCCGTTTCCTGAACTCCTCGTTATGCTCCCTGAAGAGAGCCAGCAGGGTAAGCGGTTTCTGTCCGATACCCTTGACTGCGTTTTGACCAGTTCAGCCGTGATGAACCCCAGGCTGTTTCTTATCCGCTCATAATGTCCGGCAATCTCACGTGTCAGGTCATCTATGGCACGGTTCACGGTAACAGCATTCTCGCTCCTTCCGTCGGCACGGCCTTTCTCCGGATTCCAGATACCCGGATTGACAGAGACTTTGGTTCCTATCTGTGCCCATTCGGCATCAATGCTCACCTTGCACAATAGCTGGCACATTCCGTCCTTTCGCACTTTCGTGCGGTTAATATAAAACAGCACGGCAAAAGTGCTGCGTCGTTTGACATTCTGTTTTTCAGTATTCTTTTCCATATTCTTTCCATTTAAAAGGTTATTAAATGACGACAGAAAAACGCTCCGAAATTTTTCGGTTCAATGCCTTGGTGTCGGTGTCTATCTTCTCATCGGTCACTTTCGCGTAGATTTGTGTGGTCTCTATCTGACTATGGCCGAGCATCCTGCTGACCGTTTCAAGGGGGACCCCATGAGAGAGTGTGATTTCCGTTGCGTATGTATGCCGTCCTGCATGGAAGACCAACGGACGGTCAATGTGGCAGATTCGGGCAATCTCTTTCAAGTAGAGGTTCAGCGTGGAATTGCAATACATCGGCAGCAGCTTGTCACCGGGAGCTGTACCGCTATATTTCTTCAGAATCTGCAACGGTAAATCCAAAAGAGGAATCTCAAATTCTATCTTGGTTTTCTGCCTGGCACTCTTGATCCACCATATTCCATCTTCCGCAAGGCATAGGTTGTCCTTTGTCAGTAGGCGCATATCTCCGTATGGAATGCCGGTAAAACAGGAAAAAGGAACATGTCACGGACATGATAGAGGGGCTGCCTGTGAAGCGGGGTGGTCATAATCCTGTGCAACTCTTCTGCCGTGAGATATTTCTGCACGTGCTTCGGGCGCACCGGCTCGTAGCCCATGAACGGGCTGGCGGTAATAACACCGTCAGCAATGGCCTCTCCGACAATGGTTTTCAGTTGGACGGTCAGGTTGATGATTGTTCCGGGAGCGAGGTTACGTTCCGTCCGGAGATACAAATCATACTTGTCAATGAAAGAACGGTCCAACGCAGAAAACGGAATATCGGAGAGCTTGTATTGCGCCTGCAAGAATCTTTCGATATGGCTGTAGGCATTGCGATAGGCCCGCAGGCTTCCTGCTGTGCGGTTTACTCCCACACGCTTTTCAAAGTTGCTGATGAATCGTCTGAAATATCCTAGAAGCGTTTCCTGCCCGCTGGCCATCCCAAGCAGTATTCCTTTTACCTCTTCGGCCGTCACACCGTCACGGACAGCCGACTGTTCCATATAGATATTCAATGCCATCGCACGTATCTCATCCAGCCGGTTGTTGATTTCCTTTGCCGCCACGCTTTTTCCAGAAGCGCGTCCCGAAGACCAGCGGGATTGCGGGACTTTTTATCTTCACACTGAATGCCGCTTCGGAATATTTTCCGACATTCAACTTTGCCATTACGGGGCAATTCCCGTCGGCATCCACCTCGCTCTTTTCAGGTAGAACGACACCTTTACATTTGCCTGATTCATAACCAATTCCTTTGTTTGCAAAATTATTATATGCAGAGTAAATGAACGGCATGAAAAATGTAGCGGAACGTAGAATAAGACCCCTCGGCCTGCAAACAAAGCCTGTATTTTTTTTTCTGATACGGAAAAATATGACTAAGTTTGCGTCAGCAGACATGGAAAAAACAGCGTTCTTTGCGGTGGTAAACGGGGTTATCAATGAAAGACGAAAGCTTGTTTTTCAAGCCTCTTTTTTTATCCCGAAAAGGCAACGGATAAGTAGTGATTTGTCCTCCTAACTCCACCTAAAACTTGCTAAAAGCCTCCTGCGGAAGAATGTGGTACAAAACGACATATCCCTTTTGCTATCAAACACTTTACATTATTTTCTCCAAAGTTATCCGTATGTGAGCGAGTTTCATTATCTTTGTATCACTATGGATACCTATCAACTTATCACTGTTTTAGGGCCGACAGCATCCGGTAAAACAACATTTGCCGCTGCACTCGCTGCCCGACTGAACACGGAAATCATCAGCGCCGATTCCAGACAGATTTACCGTTCAATGGATATCGGGACAGGAAAGGACCTGGCCGACTATACAGTAAATGGAAAAACGATTCCTTACCACCTGATCGACATCTGCGATCCGGGATAGAAATATAACGTATTCGAATACCAGCATGATTTCTTCCGAGCTTATGAAACAATCCGAAAAAAAGGGAAACTGCCGATTCTATGCGGTGGTACAGGTATGTACATTGAAGCCGTACTGAAAGGATATAGACTCTTGATGTTCCCCAGAACCCTGGGCTGCGCGAGTCGTTGAAAGATAAATCGCTCCTGGAATTGGAGCAGATACTTGCCGGCTACAAGGTCCTCCATAACAAGACAGATGTGGATACCGCCCAACGGGCCATCCGGGCCATTGAAATCGAAGAGTATTATAAGAACGAAGCTCCGGATGTCAATGAATATGATCCAATCAACAGCCTGATCATCGGTATCGACATAGACCGGGAGCTACGACGCGAAAAGATCTCCCGCCGCTTGCGTGTCCGCCTGGACGAAGGGATGGTCAACGAGGTGCGGAAGATCATCGACTCGGGAGTTAAGCCGGAAGATCTGATCTACTACGGACTGGAATATAAATATCTTACTTTATATATAATAGGCAAACTGTCTTATGAAGATATGATTTCCCAACTGGAGATCTCCATACACCAGTTTGCCAAACGGCAAATGACCTGGTTCAGAGGCATGGAGCGCCGGGGAAGCACTATCCATTGGATAGATGCTACATTGCCGACAGAAGAAAAGATAGAGAAGACATTGGAGTTATTGAAATTATAAGAATATTTAGACTGACAAATCAGCATTTACAATTCAAATCTACCCAATTTTGAAACAAAACAATCATATTATGATAACAGTTAATGATTTAAAGAATAGAGACAATTTCTTTCTGATGGCAGGTCCCTGCGCAATCGAAGGAGAAGATATGGCATTGCGTATTGCAGAGAAAGTAGTCGGTATCACGAATAAGCTGAATATCCCATATATATTCAAAGGATCATACCGGAAAGCCAACCGTTCTCGGCTGGATTCTTTCACAGGCATTGGCGATGAGAAAGCACTGAAAATACTCCGCAGGGTAGGCGACACGTTCGGTATTCCGACTGTAACCGATATTCACGAAACAGCTGAAGCTGCAATGGCTGCCGAGTATGTGGATATCCTGCAAATCCCTGCTTTCCTCTGCCGGCAGACGGACCTGCTGGTAGCTGCTGCCAAGACAAGGAAAATTGTCAATATCAAAAAAGGACAGTTCCTCTCGCCGGGAGCCATGCAATTTGCCGTACAAAAAGTAGCCGATGCCGGAAATGACAACGTCATGATTACGGAAAGAGGCACTACATTCGGATATACGGACCTGGTTGTCGATTATCGGGGTATTCCTCAAATGCAGCAGTTCGGCTATCCCGTTATCATGGACGTTACCCACTCCTTGCAACAACCCAACCAAACTTCAGGTGTGACAGGAGGACTCCCTACCCTGATCGAAACGATAGCCAAAGCAGCCATTGCCGTCGGAGCTGACGGATTATTCATCGAAACCCATCCGGAACCCTCTAAAGCCAAATCAGACGGTGCGAACATGCTGCAACTCGACTTATTGGAAGGACTGCTGACAAAGTTGGTTCGAATACGGGAAGCGGTTGGAAATTGAAATTGGAAAGTCGAGAATTGAAAATTATAATACAAAAATGGATAATTGAAAAACAGGAACCTTAACGGGCTCTTCCACTTTTCAATTATCCATTTTCAATTCTCAATTTATTCTGCTATCCCATCTTACTTATTTTTTTGAGCTTGTCCTCGTCTATCAACTTGATCTTTCGACCGTCGATTGCAATAATACGCTCAGCTACAAATGTAGACAATGTACGGATTGCATTAGATGTCGTCATATTCGAAAAGATTAGCCAAATCTTCTCGAGAAAGATAGATACTCAATGTCGCTCCATCTTCCTCCAAACCATAACTGTCTTTCAGGAATAACAAAGATTCCGCCAAACGACCCCGGATATGTTTCTGAGTAAGGTTGACTGTACGTTCGTCAGCAATTCCTAAATCGAGAGAAAGCTGGCGGATAAAAAACATGGCAAGGTTCGCATTCCCCATTAAAAGATCCGTAACGATAGTCATCGGAATCAGACATACCGTCGAAGCTTCAAAAGCGGATGCATTCGTCAGGTAATTTTCCTGAGCAAAGTTTGCCCGGTAGCCAAAGTACTGCACCGGTTTAATCATTCGAATGATCTGGCTTCGTCCGCCAACACCTTCTTTAAAGATTTTAACCTTGCCTTTTAATAAGCACATCATGTCTCTCGGTTCGTCGCCCTCGCAATATATCAACTCATTACGTTTGAAATGCTGGATCGTCGAATTATTACGGAGAACATCCCGCTCCTTTTCGGTCAGGACTCTCCACACTTCTGCCAAACTGGCCGATAGATCGACCTCTTCTTTTTTTGTTGTTTAACCACGACTGCTATATAACATACTTATGAAGCACAAATGTAATACTTTTCTTTTAAAAGCAGAATAAGTTTAATACGATAAATGAATAAAAATTCGATTTTATTCGTTACGTTTGTAAAGAAAGAGACGATAATTTGTTGAAAAGTATTTTTATATTATCATTCTGCTTTTACCGCAGTAAATGCCTTAGCTGACCCTGATGGTAGTTATGGAAACCTTTTATTGCTGGGTCGGTCCCCCAAAACGGTATCATCCCAGCAAGGGGATTCTATTATGAGGAAGGTAATCGAGCAGGCCGACAAATACAAAACAGTCGTCTCACGGTACGAGGCCGAAATCTATATCAAAGGCAAGACGGAAATACTCAAACAAAACATTCTAATGCGTTTCGCCCATCATCTTTTTCCGGTAGACAGGAAGAACAAGGATATGATCTTCGAGATGGTCAGCCACTCCAAGTTCAACGCTCCGAACAACTACCTGCACAGCTTCGAAGCGATAAACGGAAACAGTATCCCCAACGGCGCAAAACAGCAGGAAGTCTTGACATTTCTGAACCTGAACGTCTATTCGCCAACCATCTACAACGAAGGGATCATCATGCCAGTAGCTCATGAAGCATTCAAATACTACAACTTCAACCTGGAAAGCATCGAAACGACCGGCAATCTGAAAATCTACCAGATACGCTTCATGCCAAAGCTATGGAGCCAAAAACTCATTTGCGGAGATCTGTACATCACCGACAAAGACTGGCACATTGACAAGATCGACTTAAACGGGCGTTTCTCCTTTGCCGAATTCAACCTGGTCATGACATTCGGACGGGATTACCGCCATTTCATCCTGCCACAAAAGGCAGACCTATTTCTCCGGTATCATGTGCTGGGAAATGCCATCGCCAGCTACTATCATACTTCATTCAAATACGAAGCCGTTGAATGGGTTGAAGAAGACTATGAAGACAAAAACACCACTCCCTCGACTTGACCGGATATTACCAGTTATCATCTGATACGATCCCAATCATCAGCGACAGCAGCTACTGGAAAAACAAAAGAGACATCCCACTGACCCAGGAAGAAGAAACAAAATACGAAAAAAACAAGCATCAGAACAACCCAAGCCAACGACACAAGCAACATTCGGAAATACCTGAAAATAACAGAACGCCTGACCAACACCATCAATCTGGATTATAAAACGACCCGTCTGAAATACTCCGGCATCCTGAATCCTTTCCAGTTGGGCTATTCCGGACGAAACGGTATTACTTACAGGCAACAGCTCCGCTTCAGCAAGACCTTCAAGAAAGACCGCCAACTGCGTTTCCGGCCTGAGGTTGGTTTTGTATTCAAACGAAAAGAGTTGTTCTTCAAATTCGAGGGAGATTGGGAATATCTTCCTGAGAAACAAGGAGCCCTGAGCCTCAGTCTCGGAAACACCAACCAAGGATATTCTTCCAAGATCATGAACGAAATTAACGAACAGCTGAAAGACTCCACTTTCAACTTCGAAAACCTGGATTTGGAATACTTCAAGCACTATTACATAGAGCTCAAGAATCAGATCGAGTTGTTCAACGGTTTCCAAATGATCACCGGCATCTCTTACCACCGCCGCATACCAACCCGGAAAAGCGCGATAGATCCGGGAGACGGTGTCACGGAGATCATCAACGAAAACTATCACGATTTCATCCCCACGATCGGCTTTTCCTATACTCCCAGACAATATTACTGGATGGACGGTTACCGTAAAGAGTACCTCTACTCCTACTACCCGACCATCTCCATCGAGTTCGGGCGGGCCATACCAGGCGTATGGAAAAGCAGCGGTAATTACGGACGTGTGGAGGCCGATATCCACCAAAGCATTTACCTGGGCCTGTCACGCCGGTTCAACTACCATATCAGCGGAGGGCTTTATACTGCCCAGAAGTCAACCTACTTTGCCGACTACCGGTATTTCACACGGCACAACTTCCCCGAATCATGGGGAGGAGACGATTTCGGAGGTGTCTTCCACCAGCTAGGAAGCGTATGGTTCAACGCATCCGACAAATATGTCCAAGCACATGCCATGTACGAAAGTCCATTCATGCTCTTTCAGCTATTCAAACCAGAAGCAACCAAGCACATCATCTCCGAACGTTTTTACCTCAGTCAGCTATGGATGCCTGTCAAACCCAGCTACACTGAAATCGGATACGGTTTCGGTAACCATATCTTCAACGTCGCCGCCTTCGTCGGGTTCGATAAATTGAAATATGACGGGATCGGATTCAAGTTCGCGTTCGAACTCTTCCAGTAAGTTCAGAACTGTGGACGGACAATCATAATACCACAATTGCGTTTGATACCCTGCACGTATTCCTGCAAAGGTTCTTCGTTCACGATCACCCGCTTCTGGACGGTCGAGGCATGGATAAAAGTAAGCATATCCCTTTCCCGGCAGACAATGCCGACGTGCGAGATATCCAGCCCTTTCACAGTCGTGACAAAACAGACGATATCGCCATTCCTGATTTGGCCGGCATGCTCATTGATTTCATCCTGCGGAATATAATAATGCGGGCGGACACTAATTTCTTTTCCTTAGCCGCCATTACTGCGATACGTCCCGGATTTCCTTTCAACTGCTTGTAACTATCTGGATGTGTAGACATAAAGGACAGGTCAAACTTAAGCGACTGCCCACCGATCTCTTTCGTAACATCCTTCAGATACCCTCTCTTTTCGTTTTCATATATCCAGTCAGCCGTATAATGGAGACGATCCGTATAATCGAGTGTCGCACAGCCGGAATTCCGGTAACGCATATCTTTCAAAACAGAAACATACCCATCATAAGCAAGACGATGCTTGACAGACCAGGCCAAAGCAGCCGTATTCTCTACCAAAGTCATACAATCCAAGCCATGCAGGTTTATCACCAATGTTTCAGGCTCTTCCTCCAACGTCCCTGCTACATAAGGAGTTCCCAAGAAAAAACGGGCGGTCTCTACCATCAGGTCACCTGTCGGCAAAGCCGCTTTCTCCTTCACTGCCGTACAATAGCGTTCGTAAATAGCCTTATCCCTCTGAGCTTTTCCAGGTAGGGAAAGAAAAGCAAAAAAGAACAAACAAAATAGCGTCCGTTTCATCTCTTGATCCAATTTCAATCCTTTTTTGTCACTAACAGGTCTTCCAGCTTCACCAGTTCATCACGAAACTGAGCTGCTTCGATAAAGTCCAGCTTCTTGGCCGCCTCCATCATCTGCTTCTTCGTCCGTTCGATCGCTTTCTCAAGCTGTTTGCGATTCATATACTGAACTACCGGGTCTGCAACCAAGCTGGGTTCCGGTTCCACATAAGCATACGGTTCGCCTGTAACCGGTTGTTGTTTCTCCGCAACCAAGGAAACGCTGTTTTTGATAACCTGCTTAGGCGTAATGCCATGTTTCTCGTTATAAGCGAGCTGTTTTTCACGCCTACGGGCTGTTTCGTCCATTGTCAGGCGCATACTGTCTGTTATCTTGTCAGCATAGAATATCACCTTCCCATTCACATTTCGGGCAGCACGTCCAGCCGTCTGCGTCAGCGAACGGTGCGAGCGCAGGAAACCTTCCTTATCAGCATCCAAGATAGCGACCAAAGAGACTTCCGGCAAATCAAGTCCTTCACGCAGCAAGTTGACGCCGATCAGCACGTCGAACAACCCTTTCCGCAAATCATCCATGATCTGAATGCGTTCCAACGTATCGACATCGCTATGGATATAGTTGCAGCGGATTCCCATGCGCGTCAGATAAGCAGTCAGTTCCTCCGCCATACGCTTCGTCAATGTCGTCACCAAAACACGTTCGTCCACAGCAGCACGTTGTGTGATCTCCTCCATCAGATCGTCGATCTGGTTCAACGTCGGACGCACCTCGATAACCGGATCGAGCAAGCCTGTCGGACGGATCACTTGGTCCACCACGATCCCTTCGCTCTTTTCCAGTTCATAGTCGGCCGGTGTCGCACTCACGTAAATCGCCAACGGAGTCAGCGACTCGAACTCATCGAACGTCAACGGACGGTTATCCATCGCTGCCGGCAGACGGAAACCATAATCCACCAGATTCTTCTTACGGGAATAATCGCCTCCGTACATCGCCCGTATCTGCGGGATCGTCACGTGGCTCTCGTCAACCACCAACAGAAAGTCTTTCGGGAAATAATCGAGCAAACAGAAAGGCCGTTCACCCGCCTGGCGACCGTCAAAATAGCGGGAATAGTTCTCGATACCGGAGCAATGCCCCAACTCGCGTATCATTTCCAGATCAAACGTGACACGCTCGTACAAACGTTTCGCCTCGTAAGGCTTGCCGATTTCCCGCAAGAAATTCACCTGCGTCCCCAGATCGACATCGATCTGCCCGATAGCGGTATTGATACGTTCCTGGGTGGTCACGAAAAGGTTGGTCGGATAAATGTTCAGTTCATCCTGCTCGTCTATCTCCTGCCCGGTCTGCGGGTCGAACGAAGAAATGCGATCCACCTCATCGTCCCAAAACTCAATACGGTAGGCTGCCCCATCAAAAGTTTCGATAGCCGGAAAGATATCGACCGTATCCCCGTTTACACGAAAGCACCCCCTGTTGAACTCTATCTTATTATTGACATAAAGGGCATCCACGAAACGGCGCAGCAGTTTATCCCTGTCTATCCGCATCCCCTTCTCCAGATGCACCACTTTCTCAGCAAAGGCTGTCGGGTCCGCCATACCATACAGGCAGGAGACAGACGAAACGACAATAACGTCCTTCCGCCCCGACAACAGTGAAGCGGTTGCACGCAGACGTAGTTTATCGATCTCGTCGTTGATCTGCAAATCCTTTTCTATGTAGGTGTCCGTCGTCGGCAGGTAAGCCTCCGGCTGGTAATAGTCATAATAAGAGACGAAATACTCGACGGCATTGTTCGGAAAAAATGCCTTAAACTCGCTGTATAACTGGGCTGCGAGGGTTTTGTTATGACTCAGGATCAAAGTCGGCTTCCGCACTTCCTTGATCACATTGGCGATAGTGAAAGTCTTTCCGGACCCTGTCACTCCCAACAAGGTCTGGAAAGGCACACCACTCTTTATACCGTCGGACAGGGCCGCAATCGCTTCCGGCTGATCTCCTGTCGGACTGAATGGGGAAGATAATTCAAAGTTCATCCTTTATTTATAGGTTGTTTAGGTATAACCATCCAAAGGATCAGGTAAGCGATCACCCCGGAAAATACCGTAAAGATACTCAATAATATATATCCGATACGCACTAATGTAGGATCCCAGCCGAAATAATCGGCAATACCCGCACAAACACCTGCTATCATCCCGTTATTCGAACGGTAAAGTCTTTTAGGTTCTTCCATTGTTCTTTCTTTTTTTTTTATTGTTTACTCGTTTCAAAAACAAAGTTGCTTTCGCAGCCTTGCCATAAATTGGTTCTTTTACAGGTAAGAAGCCACCTTCTTGCGGTCCGTTTCGACCGTCTCGAACTCGGAGGAAACGATGCTGCTGCCCATCGGGACATTCTCGTTCCGATATTCCATCTTGCTGTAGACGATGCTTCGAGCGGATGTATGAAACTCCTTCGCCCCGGTTTCCGCTTCGATGCGGGCGATGTTATTCTCCCGAACTCCGCACCCCGGCATGATGATGATGCGGCCTGCCGCACGTTTCACCAGTTCGGCAATGAGAGGAATCCCTTTCACGGCATCGGACTGCTGGCCGGAAGTCAGGATACGGTCACAGCCCAACTCAATCAACTGCTCCAATGCGGCAAAGGGATCGCGGCAAACATCAAAGGCGCGATGACAGGTGACAGACAACGGTTTGGCCGTCTCGATCAACCGGCGCATCAAAGGGACATCGATATCCCCGTCTTTCGTCAAGCAACCAAAGACTACGCCATGCACCTTCAACTGCTTGCACAGTTCGATATCCAGCAACATCGACTGAATCTCTGCCGGCGTATAGAGGAAGTCGCCTCCACGCGGACGGATAATCACATTTATATCAATAGACGAAGTGAGTGCCTGCGCCGTCCGGATCTCCCCGTAGCTGGGTGTCGTTCCCCCTTCCGGGATGCCGGCACAAAGTTCCACACGTTTTGCACCTCCGGCTTCTGCTTCCACACAGCTTTGTGCGGAGTTTGCACAAATTTCGATAATACGAGTCGGTTTCATAAGAATCTTACCATTATTGTTTCTACTACATACAAAGATAAAACTATTATGCGAAACTATCCTATATTCCCAGGAAAGAGATCGAATTGCATAGGCATCCATCTCAAAAACGGATGCCTGTCTGCATAAATCCTGTCGCCTACAAACCGAACAAAACACAAAATCTGGCGGACCTTTTTTGGCAGATTTGGCAGATTTTCTACTTTTGTACCCCCAAAACAAACAGGTTATCATGAAATCAGAAGCTTACAAAGGACATTTGGCCATGCTGATGGCAAACGTATTGTGGGGATGCATGTCTCCCTCTTCCAAGATTGTCTTATCCAGCGGATTAATAAATGCAATCTCACTAACAACTTTCCGGATGTTGGGTGCGGCAATAGTATTCTGGATCGCATCGATCTTTACCCGCAAGGAACACGTCCCTCATGAAGACCTGAAACACCTGTTTTCGCAGCCCTCTTCGGAATCGTATTCAACCAAGGTACTTATATCTTTGGCGTGTCGCAGACTTCACCCATAGACGCAACGATCGTTGCCACCTCCACCCCATCATCACCATGATCATCGCTGCTTTTTACCTGAAGGAACCGATTACGGGAACGAAGATCCTCGGTATCTTTGTCGGGGCGGCAGGTGCCCTGACGCTTATTCTGAGCGGACAGCAAACGGCGGTAACAGGAAACGGCAGCAATAACGTGTGGGGAGATATCCTCTGCCTGATCGCACAATGCAGTTTTTCTATTTATGTAGTTGTCTACAAAGGATTGATCGGACGGTAGTCGCCCGTGACGCTGATGAAATGGATGTTCACCTACTCGGCAATCTGTACGATCCCTTTCTCCTACAACAGTGTCGCAAGCATCGACTTCGCCACCCTGCCCCTGGATATCTACCTGAACATCGCGGTTGTCGTATTGGGAGGAACGTTCTTCGCCTACCTTCTCGTCCCGATCGGCCAACGGATTTTACGCCCAACGGTTTGCGACCATGTACAATTATGTCCAACCGATCATCGCATCCATCATCACGGTCATAGTCGGCCTGGACACGTTCGGACTGATGAAAAGTATCGCGATCGCATTAGTATTCTTAGGGGTTTATATCGTGACACGAAGCAAATCAAAAGAACAGCTAAAACTGCTAAAAGGTGAAAGATGAAAGAGAGGCTTCGCATCCGGTTAATAAATCGGCTGAAAGTCAGAACAACTTTCACCTCTTCATCTGCTCCATCGCTTTCCAAAGAGAATCAGCAGGCACAGGAGCGACAATGCTGACCGGCTGTTTCAATACGGGATGGATGAATTCGGCACTGCGGGAATGCAGGCTGATGCCGCCGTCCGGATTAGAACAGGGGAAAGCCGTATTTCAAGTCGCCTTTGATAGGGCATCCCATCTTGGCAAGCTGGCAACGGATTTGGTGATGACGGCCTGTCTTCAGGTCTATAGCCAACAGATAATAGTTGTCCGAGCGAGCAATCACTTTATAATGCAGGACTGCTTTCTTGGCATTCGTCCGTTCCGTGTCATAAGCATAGCTCTTATTTTGCTTCTCGTTGCGAACCAGCCAGTTCACCAGCTCTCCCTCTTCTGCCGGCGGACAGTTCTTCACGATCGCCCAATAGGTCTTCTTTTACTTCGCCGACCCGGAACATCTCGTTCAGACGGGCGAGCGCCTTGCTCGTCTTGGCAAATAACACGACGCCACTGACCGGACGGTCCAGACGATGCGTAACGCCGACAAAGACATTTCCGGGTTTACAATACTTCTCTTTCAGCCATGCCTTCAGCATGTCCGAAAGAGGAGTATCACCGGTTTTATCTCCTTGTACAATCTCGCGGCAAGTCTTATTTACCGCAATGATATGATTGTCTTCGTAAATAACCTCCATGATTTCAAATTTATGATTTATGATTTATGGATTTATGATTTTGCAAAACAAACGTCACCTACATAAATCATAAATTATAAATCATAAATCTCTTTACATATTCATACCGCCATCAACCTGGATCACCTGTCCTGATACATAAGAAGACATATCGGAAGCCAGGAATGTAGCGATGTTGGCCACATCTTCAGGCGTACCGCCACGGCGCAAAGGAATCTTCTTTGCCCATTCGACCTTGACTTCTTCCGGCAGACCGGCTGTCATATCAGTAATAATGAAGCCCGGGGCGATTGCATTGGCACGGATACCGCGTGAACCCAGTTCCTGCGCGATAGACTTAGCCAGGCCGATCATACCGGCTTTGGATGCCGAATAGTTACTCTGACCTGCATTACCATGTACACCAACCACAGAAGCCATATTGATGATACTGCCCGAACGCTGTTTCATCATCACCGGAGTACAAGCGTGGATAAAGTTGAAAGCAGATTTCAAGTTGACACCGATGACGGCATCCCACTGACCTTCACTCATACGCATCATCAGACCGTCTTTCGTGATACCAGCATTGTTTACGAGGATATCCACACGACCGAAATCTTTTACGATTTCAGCAACGACATTGTGTGTTTCTTCGAAATTGGCCGCATTGGAAGCATAGCCTTTTGCTTTAACACCCAATGCTTCGATTTCCTTCTGGGTGGCCAGACCGTTTTCGTCGATCACCAAATCCGTGAATGCGATATTTGCACCCTCTGCGGCGAATTTCAATGCGATCGCCTTACCAATACCACGTGCGGCCCCCGTAACGATTGCCACTTTACCCTCTAATAATTTCATATTAATTCCGTTTTAAATTCAACACTTAATCAAGCAAGCCCCCGTAGAATAGCCACCGCCGAACTCGGTAATGGCAACCAGGTCGCCTTTCTTGAAACTATGATCATTTTGGGCATATACCAATGCTGAGCTTACCGAACCGGTATTTCCCAATTCTTCAATATTATGCAGGAATTTCTCTTCCGGCAGATTGAGCTGTTTGGCAATATTGGACATGATACGCATATTCGCCTGATGGCCGATGAAATAAGTAAGGTTATCCAACGTATAGCCATTCTTTTCCAAGAGATAGAGCACGTTCTTAGGCATATAGGTACAAGCTTGGATAAATACGTCACGCCCCTCCGGCATCATGATTCCCCCGTCGCACGGACGAAGATGTACCGCATCCGGAGCCTTGCCCAGATAACCAAGTCCTTGTGTGTATACTTCCACGATCTCGGAATCCTTTTCCGAAACGCGTTCCTTCGAGATGAAGAAGGCCGCAGCCGCATCGCCCCAAAGGTGGCCGGCTTTCGGATCCGTCTCATTATAGTAGGCCGAATTCTTGTCGGCGGAAAGGATCAACGCTTTTGTTGCTTTTCCCATAGCAAAATACCCTTCCACAACTTCCAACGCATTCAGGAATGAGGAGCAGGCGGAAGAAAGATAGAGCGCTTTCGCATTTTCAATATGGAATTCATGCTGGGCAAGATGAGCCGCAGTCGCTACCGTATCGTACGGAGAATAAGAGGCGGAAACAATCAAATCTACATCCGTAATATCATACGGCAATTTAGGCAGGGCGTTACGAACAGCCTCCATACTCATCGTATTAATATTTTCCTCGGCTTTTGCCTTAGACCGGGAACGAATCCCGGTGAGCTGTTCAATCCACTCGCTGGTTAGCCCGTTTAACTCTAAAAAATGTTGGTTATCTACCCGTTCTTCAGGTACATAAAACCCTGTTGCATTAATAAACATTCCTCAGTATTGTGTTACTTTATCTTTATACCATTGAATATCAAATTCATTACATTATCTCTCCGTTTAATCCGCTGGCTGATATTATCCCCCATGATTCCACGTATATACGGAACTTCCAACCCCTTCAGGGCATGATGAAGAACGACCGCCGTAATCTCGGTATCGGGCATCGCGAAAATTCCTTCCTTCACTCCAGCTTCCAGAATTCCCTGTATCAATTCCGTCTCACGGATATCGAAGTTTTTCCTGATCTTCTCCACCCGCCAAATGTCACGAAAAAAATTAGCTTTCAATGTCCCGTTACGGAACACCAGCGCCTTGATTGCATCCAATCTTGCATAAAGAAATGTCATCAACTTTTCGTCCGCCGGCAAGTCTTTCGCTGCTACATCCTGCAGCATCTTGTACAGTTGGTCCAACTCGGACTCGACTACTGCCAGATAAATCTCGTTTTTACTTTTAAAGTATGTGTAAAGCGTCCGCCTTCCCTTTTTGGATGCCTGTGCAATATCGTTCATTGTCGTATTATCCACCCCCATGCGGGCAAACAATTGTCTGGCCACATCCACCAACATCTCACGTGTCTTAGAAACTGTCATCGGCATTTGTATTGCACATTTTGATTAAAACTGTGCGCAAAAGTACCGGAAAAAATAATAACTACCAAAAACATACTTACATTTTATCCAAACAAACCTTTATAATAGAGATATGAACTAATCGTTCTCTAAAAGAGCGGAGCTGATTTCCGGACAGTTATTCCAACTATAGCTTTTACCCTCCCAAAATGAAGAAAACTGCCGGAAAATTTGTTTTATCAAAAATAAGTCGTACCTTTGCACTCGAAATCAGAAATGATCACAACTACATCGCGGAGTGGAGCAGTGGTAGCTCGTTGGGCTCATAACCCAAAGGTCGTAAGTTCGAGTCTTGCCTCCGCAACTCAGTAAACCTTCGGTTCTTCAGGATCGGAGGTTTTTCTTTTTCAGCTCCTCCCCCAATTTATTAGTCCCATTAAAAAAACCTCTGTTTATTTTCCTATGGAGCTTCCGTGAACAAACATTCGATCCGGAACCGGGGGAAACGGTCAAATTGACTGCTATAAGACTGTTATTGAAGGAAATAGCAACAGGCTCTACATCCGACATTTCATCTCAAATAAAAAACGGTGCAGTCAATAGCACAATATAAACCATTCATTACAAGCGCCTTACAGAGGTTTTCCGTCACTTATGGTTCAATCCTACATCTTAAAATAAATATATTAATATATATATAGGCTTATTTCCGTATTTCCTTGCACCTTTTTTTAAACCGGCATAGGCAAAGATACGACTGGTACGAGAAAAATCCCTTCTTTCGCATCCGGAAATCCGGTCTTTTACCTCCCGAACTTCGTGGTTTGACACGCCGAAGTCCCTTACTTCGCACACAGAAGTCCCTTGTTTCAAGGTTCACCCAGATATTGCACGATCGTCCTCACCTGTAAGGGAGTCAACATCTTCTTCCCCTTCCTCCAACCGTTACCCTGCAGCTCCGCCTTTAGCTCCGGATTGACCCCCACCCATTTGGACAACCGTTTGCCAGCCGATGCCGGCATCAAATCCGGACCGTAAAGGACCGCCAATCCCTGCCACCCGTAACTCCTGACTTCGAATTCATTCATCACCATAATCCCATCATTTTATCGCCCTATAAAGATAAGAAATAATTGCTGATATTCAAAATATAATAGCATTTATATTCTACCTATTTCTGCACCTATCTTCACCGATATTCGCCGATATTCCCGAAAGCGTATTCCTGCCTGCCGTGGGGCCCTACCTTTGTGTTGTCATCGATAATGAAAACAGATAAATATCCTCGGAAACAAACAGCAAAACAGTGTCGAACAAAATTCAAACAGGCTCTAAGTCCGGCATGAACTCTCTGGCACATTTATTGTTATTCTATATATGCATTAAATTCAGAAAAAGAAGCAGACTTAATAACATATATAAATATGGCCTATATAGATTATTACAAAATTTTGGGAGTAGACAAAAGCGCTTCGCAGGACGACGTCAAAAAGGCGTACAAAAAGCTTGCGCGGAAATACCATCCCGACTTGAACCCGAATGATCCGGACGCTCACCGCAAGTTTCAGGAAATAAATGAAGCCAATGAGGTGCTCAGCGACCCGGAGAAACGGAAGAAATATGACCAGTATGGAGAAAAAACTGGAAACACGCCGACGAGTTCGAAGCCCAACAGCAGCAATATCGCCAATATCAAAACGGGCAAGGCGGAGGAGCCTACTGGAGCAGCTCCGGCGACGGCAGCGAATTCTCCGACTTCTTCGAACAGATGTTCGGCGGCATGGGTGGCAGAGGCAGACGCAGCCACGGTTTCCGCGGACAAGACTACACGACAGAATTGCAGGTCTCTTTGACAGATGCTGCCAAGACACACAAGCAGATCATCACCGTAAACGGCAAAAACCTGCGTATCACCATCCCGGCTGGTATCGCCGACGGACAGACCATCAAGCTGAGAGGACAGGGCGGACCGGGTGTAAATGGCGGGCCGGCAGGCGATTTATATATCACCTTCCATATCCCGGAAGACAGCCGGTTCAAACGAGTGGGCGATGACTTGTACGTCACTGTTCCTTTAAACCTATATACGGCAATCCTCGGCGGCGAACAGATTGTCGAGACAATGGACAGTAAAGCCAAGCTCAAAGTCAAACCGGGAACCCAAAACAACACAAAGGTACGGTTGAGAGGAAAAGGATTCCCTGTTTATAAGGAAGAAGGAAAGTTCGGCGATATGATAGTGACCTACTCCATCGACATCCCGACCAACCTGACGGACAAACAAAAAGAATTGTTCCGCGAAATACAAAGTCTTAATTAAAAAACGAGATTGTTATGCAAACAGATTTAATCATAGTCAGTGAATATTGCCGGATATGCCATATCGAACCATCGTTTCTCTACCTATTACAAAAAGGTGGTCTGATAGAGATAGACACGGTAGAAGGGGAAAGCTACCTTCCCGCCTCCCAATTGTATGACGTAGAACGATATACTCGTATGTATTACGACTTGTCTATCAACATAGAGGGGATCGACGCCATCCATCATTTGCTGGGCCGGGTAGAATCTCTGCAACAGGAGGTGAATCGGTTGAAAAGCAAACTGAAGCTATACGAAACAGAAAATCATGATTCGATAGAAGATTTATAAGCTGTCAAAATGCTGTTTCTTAAGGCCAGAGAACCGGGGTACAAGAATATTTCACAAACTATTTGTAAATAAATTTGGATTGTAAGAATATTTTTGTACCTTTGCACTCGCAATCGGGAATGATCGCAACTATATCGCGGAGTGGAGCAGTGGTAGCTCGTTGGGCTCATAACCCAAAGGTCGTAAGTTCGAGTCTCTTGCCTCCGCAACCAGTAAAAAGAGAATCAAGCAATTGGTTCTCTTTTTTTATTTACCTTTACCGCCAAATAAAAAACAGATATGAGCCAGATAGAATTGATCCTGAGCCGCCACGGCGAGACGGAAGAAAACAAATTGCATATTATGCAAGGCCAGCTCCCCGGCCATCTGTCGGAACTGGGCAAACAGCAGGCCAAAAGCATTAGCAGAAACGCTGGACAAGGAGAAGTTGGACGTGATCGTGTGCAGCGACCTCGCACGTAGCTACGACACAGCAATGGCCGTCGCCCGGCAGAAAGGATTGCAGCCGGTGGCGACTCCTCTTCTTCGCGAAATGGATTGGGGCATATATACCGGGAAAGTAGCGGATGAGATGGATTTTACGACACTGCCGGAAAGCGTGGAGACTATAGAAGCCCTATACAAAAGAGCGGGAGATTTTGTCGACTTCCTGAAAAAGGAGTTTCCGGGAAAGCGGATTCTGGCGATCGGGCATGGAGGCTTCAACCGTGCCATCGTCGTGCAGCTGGAGAAACTGCCTCCTGAAAAGATACTGAGTTTACCGATCATGAAGAATACGGCATGCATGCGTTTCACGCTGCCGTAATCTCCCAACGGCTTAAATCATTAGCGGATGGTGATCGTGCAGTTTTCCAGGCTGTCGATAATGGCAAGGCTTTCTACACGCACGTCCGCTTCGTTCAGCACATCGCGTCCCTTCTGGAAAGCTTTTTTCGATGATAAAGCCCATTCCTTCCAGCTTGGCACCAGACTGTTTCACCAGGTCGAGCACGCCCATTGCGGCATTGCCATACGCCAGAAAGTCGTCAATAAAGAGGATACGGTCATCGGCAGTCAGAAAGTTGTTACTGATACACACCGTGTAATCGCGGTCTTTCGTAAACGAATGGACAACGGTAGACAACATATTCTCCATCGTCTTCGGTTGTTTTTTTCTTGATAAAACGACAGGCAGATGCATGATGGATCCCACCATAATCGCCGGAGCGATACCACTTGCTTCTATCGTCACGATCTTATTGATATCCGCATCCCGGAAACGGTAAATAAATTCTTCTGCCACCTTATAAAGCAACATGGGATCCATCTGATGGTTAATAAAGCTGTCAACCTTTAAAATCCCTCCCGGAAAACATCTGCCATCCTGCAGAATACGTTGTTTTAGTAATTCCATTTTTATTCTGTTTTCTCTTCTTTGACTCGTATCAATACATTTGCAATAATAGCGGCAAGTCCACCGGTTGTGATCCCGGACGAAAAAATACCCTTTACAGCTTCCGGCGCCGTATTCAGGATATCCGGCATCAGCTCCACTCCCAAGCCAAGCGAGAGGCTGACCGCCAAAACCAAAGTCGCCTTCCGATTGATTTCCTGCGATGCGATAATCCGTATGCCGGCAGCCGCAACCGTACCGAACATCAATAAGGTCGCCCCACCCAACACCGGGTCAGGCATCAAGGAAAAGACAACACCGACAACAGGGAACAACCCTAACAGCACCAACATACCGGCGATATAATATCCGACATACCGGCTGGCAACTCCCGTCAGCTGGATAATACCGTTATTCTGCGCAAAGATCGTATTGGGGAAAGAGTTGAAAATCCCGGCAATAAAGGAGTTCACTCCATCTGCCAGCACGCCGCCCGAAACACGCTTCAGGTAGTCCTCTCCTTCTATTGACTTTCCTGAGATCATCGAGTTGGCCGTCACATCGCCGGTAGCTTCGATCGCCGTAATCAGATACACCAGGCCAATAGCGACAAAGGCGGAGAAATTCAGGTCCAACCCATATTTGAAAGGCATCGGGATATTGAATCCCATCAGGCTTTGCGAAGAAGCCGCCGCCATATCGACCATACCGAGAAAGTAGGCCAGCGCATAACCGATGCACAACCCCAATACGATCGAACTCATACGAAGATACTTGTTCTTGCAACGGTTAAAGAACAGGACACTCAGCAACACTGTCGCCGCCACCCCTATATTCCGGATGCTCCCGAACGTCCCGTTATCCATCGCACCATAGCCGCCGCCACATGAAACGACTCCAACCTTGATCAAGCTAAGTCCGATCAGCAGCACCACGATGCCCGATACCAGTGGAGTTATGATAGAACGCATATACTTGAATGTCCGGCTGATTACCATCTCGATCGGGGCTGCCGCAATACACGCCCCGAATATAAGGGGCAATCCTCCTGCCAGTCCGGCCGTTATGATCGGACCGATGAAAGAAAAACTCGTTCCCTGGATACAAAGCAACTTCGCCCCTACCGGACCAATCCGGCGACACTGTATGAATGTCGAGACGCCAGATGCAAAGAGTGCCATCGAAACCAGAAAACCGGTTGTTTCGAGATCCAGCTTCAAGGCTCCGGCAATAATCAACGGGGGCGTAATGATCGCCACAAAGATCGCCAGCAAATGTTGTAAAGCGGCAAACAGGGCTTCCTTAAAAAGGGGGACGGTCGTCTATACCATAAATCAGATCGGTCTTTTCGACCGGTTCAATCGTTTCTTCCTGCTCTTCCAGGTTTAGTTTCATATCTTTACTATTCGTCTATTATAAATTCAGTTCTTTTAATGTTTCTCCTTTAGCATTCAGCACACGAAGAGTCATCTCCTTCCCTTTCTTCTGCAAAACTCATCACCGTAGCTCCATCCATCCGGTAACCGCCACCCACTACGACAGGATAGTTGTTTCCGTCAGCACCTTCAGGGATATAAGCGAAACGATGAGTATGCGCATTGATACTGACAGCGAACGGTGCTTTCTCAAGGATCGCTCCCCACTCGTCCCGGCAAGGATTATACGAATCATAGTCCTCTCCTTTCCCAAAGATGGGAACATGATGGATCAGCACCCGCTTAGAGGCTTTCTTGAAGGCTCTGGACGCCAACTCTTCCTTGAGGAAACCCGCCTGTGCCTTACGCAGGTCTGAAAAATCATTCAGCCCATAATAGACCCAATGCGTATCCGGTTTGTCTTCACCGCAATCCAGCATGACGATACGCGTATCGCCCCAGTTGAAAGCTCCGTAGGTTTTATCGCCCACATAGTCGAAAAGACTGCGCAGGCCGATCGAATAGGCATTGCGTATCTCATGGTTGCCACGGATATAGAACACAGGGACCCGGTCGGCTCCGACCGTTTCGTTCAGCTCACTGAAGAAACAGGTTGCCTCGTCATGATTGGCCGGATCGTCGATGCAGTCACCATTGAAAACGACAAAATCATATTTCAAATCCTTCACCTGCTTATACAGTGCCTGCAAAGTCTCGGAATGTTTATGCAGGTCGTTGAATATAATGGCCGTAAAATCGGTGTCCGTCGTAGTAGGCAAGGTAAAAGTATGGAAATCGGAAACGGCAGTTTCTCCAAACACTTTCTTATAAGCCTGATAGAGCATGATTTCCTGCGAACAAACCCGGTAATAATAGGTTTTTCCCGGTTCCAGTCCGTCCAGTCTGATTTTATTTTGCAGATCGTTGCAGATCACCTGCCCATCCACGATCGTACGAGCCTTCTGCAGGTGCTCCTTATCGGTTCCGTATTCCACCCAGCTATAAGTCGGGACGGTAGTCTGCCACATGACCGTAATTCCATTTCCTACAGGATTTTGCAGATAGGGCTCCGTACGGAATATCTTGCCCGCAGGCTGATTGAAGATAATATCCGTGATGATCGGGCGGTGGTCGGAAACGGCCGGCTCATCCCATACACGGGATGAGATGCGGGTAAAGGCAGTCGTATCTTTCGCATAAGCCGCAATATAGTCAATAGTTTCGTCGGGGTTATTCGCCGGGAAAGTCGGCTTCTTCGTATCCGTCAGGATCACAAAATCGTTCTGCAGTTGCCGGATAAACTCCGAACCGGGATGTGCATTCATATCGCCGGCTATAAAGAAAGGCTTGTTTGCCGAAGCCGCCACCTGCCTGATGACCGGCAAGGAAAGCATCCGGTCTTCCTCGGTCAGCGAAAGGTGCGTACAGCAATAAATATACTTTTCAAATTCTACGACAAGCAGCGCACGGGCTTCTTCCCTTCCAGGCAGGGGCAGATAACGATAGCCAAGAGGCTTCTCCTTGCTCAACATGCCGATACCATATTTCCCTCCATCGTAATCAATTGCCGGAGCATACATATGATGCATCAGGGTGAGGCCGGCAATTTCCCGCAAGACGTCTTTTCCTCCACTACGGCCTGTCACACTGTCGATCTCCTGTACTGCCACGACATCGGGACAAACTTTATTGATCACTGCCGCCGTACGCCGAAAGTCGGTCACATCGTCCATTCCTCTACCGTTACGGATGTTATAACTCATAATGCGCAAAGTATTATTCTCGCGCTCGCTTCTCTCCTTCGAGTAGACTTTTCCCAATGGCAACAACATCATCAATGCCGCCGCCAACCAAACCGCCTGTTTCATTTTATCGCCGGATTTATAGATTAGGCCACAAAAGTAACAACTTTCCATGAGTCCGGCAAGATAAATCCTCATCAGGAAACCCATAGGGGTAGCCGTCAACCAAACACGACGTCCAACGTCCGTATCATATCGTCAATATCCTCTTCCGTCGTGTCCCACGAAGTGACAAATCGGGCTTCATTGATTTCCTCATTCCACATATAGAAGAAATATTTTTCTTGCAACTTCTTCAGCGGTTCCGTGGGAATGGTAAAGAAAAGCTGGTTGGATTCTACTTTCTGGGTAAACCGTATCTGCGGATATTTTTTCAAAGCTTCAGCCAAGCGATAAGCGCTACTATTTGCTTTCCGTGCGTTTTCCAACCACAGGTCATTTTCCAGATAAGGAATAAACTGGCAGGAAAGATAACGCAGTTTGGAAGCCAATTGGGCAGATTGCTTTCTGAAATACTGCAAATTCTCAGTTATCTCAGGACGGAAAGAAACCACAGCCTCTCCCATCATCATCCCATTCTTAGTTCCCCCGAAACTCAGGATATCCACCCCGGCATCGACGGTCACCTCCCGCATCGAACAATTCAGATAAGCACAGGCATTCGCCAAACGTGCACCGTCCATATGCAGATACATGTTATAAGAATGCAACAGATCAGCAATCGCTTTGACCTCCTCGATCGTATAAATCGTCCCCAACTCGGAAACCTGTGAAATATAAACAGCTTTCGGTTGCGAATGATGGCAGACACCGAAATTATGCAGACGAGGTTTGATCAATTCCGGCGTCAGTTTTCCGTCCGGAGCCGGAATCGTCACGATAGCACAACCAGTCATACGGGCAGGAGCACCACACTCGTCCACATTGATATGAGCTGTTTCAGCGCACAAAATACTATTGAACGAACGTGTCACAGCCTGCAAAGCTACAGTATTCGCCCCTGTTCCGTTAAAAACAAAAAAAGGCGATGCCATTTCGCCAAACACTTCTTTTATTTTCGCAGTAGCTGCTGCTGTCCAGGGATCGTCACCATATCCTACAGCATGGTTATCGTTCGCCTTTATCACGGCATCCATCACCAAAGGATGAACGCCCGAATTGTTATCACTTGCAAAACTTCTCATTTCCGTTTAAAATTTTGAGCCAAAAGTAATAAAAATAAACGGGAGCACCCCTGATACTCCCGTTTATTTTTTCACATATTTATTTTAAACTTCACCTCAACTTCGATGAAAATCTTTCAAGACTTTCTGTAATTCCTGACGAGCGAAGAAGATACGGCTTTTGACCGTTCCCAGAGGTACACATAGCTTCTCTGCAATTTCATTATACTTGTAACCACTCAAAAACATGGAGAACGGGATTTTCAACTCATCGTTCAGGCTGTTTATCGCTTTTGTTATCTCTTTGATTTGATAAGCACCGTCAGGAGAATCAAAACCTGAGTCATTCACTACATCCAGATTATACAGGTCGACACCCTGGTCAACGACAGTCTGTGTACGAACGATTTTATGGTAGTTGTTTATGAAGATATTACGCATCACAGTTAAGACCCATCCTTTGAAATTAATATTATCTACAAACTTTTCCTGATTGTCCAAAACTTTCAGCGTTGTGTCTTGCATCAAATCCTGGGCGTCATCCCGATTTGCGGTGAGCATTAATGAAAAATTCATCATGTTTTCTTGCATGCTCAATAATTTTTTCTGAAATTGCAACGCATTCATATTACTTATTTTTTTATATGTTTAATACCGGTTTGGCATTATCCTTCACCATTGAAGGACATTACAAATGTAGGAATAATATTTTAAATACAATGCGGTTTGATGATTATTAATATTAAAAATCGTAACTTAATACATTTATAACAAACAGCATTGAAAATGAGCAGTATTTACAAGTTTTGCAACAACTAAAATACAAAATTCACAACATGTATGTTACAAATTCGTACAACATGTAAAAAGAGATGGAGAATAATATAAAATGAAGAAAAATTTAGGACTTTTTTTAGCTATCATATTGGTTCAGATAGCTCCATTTATATCAGCGGCAGACACCTTGTACCCGTTAATATATAAAATCGATATAAAAAAAGAGATAAGCAACACCACACGCCTGTATCTTAGCAATGGTTTAGCGGAAGCCTACGCTTTGGGTGCAGACGCCGTCCTGATCCATATGAACACATACGGCGGCCAGGTAGATGCTGCAGACTCGATGCGTACGGCTATTTTGTACAACCCCATCCCTGTCTATGTCTTCATCGACAACAATGCGGCTTCTGCTGGGGCGCTCATTTCCATCGCATGTAAAAAAAATTTATATGCGGAAAGGTGCAAATATCGGGGCAGCCACCGTCGTGAACCCAACAGGGGAAGCAATGCCAGACAAATACCAATCCTATATGCGTTCCATGATGCGTTCGACAGCCGAAGCGCATGGACAAGATACAATCGTTCAAAAAAACGACACCTTATACAAATGGAAACGAGACCCGTTGATAGCCGAAGCGATGGTAGACGAACGGGTTGCCATTCCAAATCTGATAGACACAGGAAAAGTCCTTACTTTCACAGCACAGGAGGCTCAAAAGTGGGGATATTGCGACGGTATAGCAGAAAATCCGGATGAAGTAATCACGCAATATTTGGGATATAAAGATTACAAAATGAAAAGTTATATCCCTAGTTGGCAGGACGATTTAAAAGGATTTTTGATGAATCCTATTTTTCAGTCTATTCTGATCATTATTATCATCGGCGGTATTTATTTTGAAATGCAAACGCCAGGACTGGGCTTCCCTTCTGCGGCCTCCCTGCTGGCGGCAATCCTCTACTTTGCACCACTCTATATAGATGGGCTGGCGGCAAACTGGGAGATTCTGGTTTTTATCATCGGCATTCTATTGCTCGCAGTGGAAATCTTCATCATTCCGGGATTCGGGGTTGCCGGAATTAGCGGTATCATATTGATTATCGGCGGCCTAGTCATGGGCTTACTGAACAACGATCATTTCGATTTCGAAGGAGTCAGCGGAAAAGAGATCGGGAAAGCAACATTGACAGTCCTGGTCGGATTAGTGACAGGCTTCAGCCTGATGATCTGGCTGTCTAATAAAATCGGACACCGGGGAATGTTCCGGAAAGTCGCGCTAAATACAGATTTGGAAAATGCGATATCATCCCCTGATTTATCTTCGTTAGTCGGGAAAGAAGGTACAGCCGCAACCGTATTGCGTCCTTCCGGGAAAGTGTCGGTCGACGGAGTATTTTATGACGGGATTTCCGAATCAGGCTTTATAGAGAAAGGGGGCAAAGTCAAAGTTGTCCGTTTTGAGAATGCACAAGTGTATGTGGAAAACCTTTAAGACACGGCCGTTTTGGCACTTTCTACGCAGGGACGCGTTGATATAAGATATGCTTGTCTATTACAAGGTATTGCAAGGTGTTCATGGCCAGGAGATCGCTCAGAATGTTTTTCGCGATATAATAATTGATCCGCCCGATCCGGCAAAACTGGCTGATATTGATATGGGGATGATCATCCAGATAAGCAAACAAACGTTCCACAGGTTTGCTTATCTTCAATAAAGTCCCGTCCGGTTTATGCTTTTTCTGCCAGGCAAGCACCAACACTTCATTTGCCAAAATATTTTCATCGGCGACCCTTATGTAGGCTTTAAACTTATCATCCTTATCGGGAGCGGTATGCGGTTTATCCGGACTGGGGGCGATGTACACCTCAAGAACCGTTTTGCCGTTCACCTCCCAGCGTGTCGCCTCAAAGGGGACTTCCGGGCGGGTATACATCTTGGAGGCCGCTTCAATCATATAATATTCTTCTTCGCTTCGGACACCGGAGATATTCCCGTTATCTTTCACACCGATCAGGAGACGTCCACCGTCGGTATTGGCAAAAGCACTCAGCGTACGCGCAATCTTCTTACTGTCGCTCACTTCGAATTTAAAATCAAGTTGTTGGTGTTCCCCTGCTCTATCAACGCTTCTATCGGATGCATCTTCTTCATTTTGGCAATTTTTTAGATCGGCAAAATTAAAATAAATACATAACTTTGCCAACAGAAAAAACAATGAAAGCATGTCTCAAATACCTTCTCTTATATCGGATCTTGCTGTCATACTGATTTCAGCGGGATTGGTCACCTTGCTTTTCAAATGGTTAAAGCAACCGGTCGTACTCGGATATATCGTAGCCGGAATTCTTGCCGGTCCGTCTATCACTCAAATACCGACTGTCACGAATATAGAAAGTATCCGTATCTGGGCGGATATAGGCGTAATCTTCCTCTTATTCGCTTTAGGACTCGACTTTAGTTTCAAAAAGCTGATGAAAGTCGGCGGAACAGCTGTGATCGGAGCTATTACCATCGTGATAGGCATGATGACACTTGGCTATACTACCGGATTATCTTTAGGTTGGGGACATATGAACAGCCTTTTCCTCGGGGGAATGCTTTCTATGTCGTCTACAACCATTATTTTCAAAGCGTTCGACGATATGGGACTACGCAATCAGAGGTTTGCCGGAGTGGTCTTCGGAATCCCTTGTTGTCGAAGATCTGTTTGCCGTTTTACTAATGGTTTTACTGTCTACATTGGCAGTCAGTAAACACGTAGAGGGAATGGAACTGCTCAACAGTGTGATCAAACTGGGAGTCTTTTGCTTTTCTGTTTTGTTATCGGCATTTATCTAATTCCCTCTTTTCTAAAAAAGCCAGGACTTTCCTGAATGACGAGACCTTGTTGATCGTCAGCCTGGGATTATGCCTCGGAATGGTTATCATTGCCACGAAAGCTGGTTTTTCTTCCGCTTTGGGAGCTTTCGTCATGGGATCTATCTTGGCAGAAACCATTGATGCGGAACATATCGAACATATTATCAAACCAGTAAAAGATCTTTTTTGGAGCCATATTCTTTGTCTCTGTCGGGATGTTGATCGATCCGGCATTGCTGTGGGAATACAAAATTCCGATCCTGATTCTCACGTTGGTCGTAATGACCGGACAAATATTATTTGCCAGCTTCGGGGTCTTGCTTTCTGGACAACCGGTCAAGATTGCCATACAATCTGGTTTTTTCTCTCGCTCAAATAGGCGAATTTGCTTTTATCATTGCATCGTTGGGGCTGTCATTAGGGGTAACCGATAATTTCCTCTATCCTATTGTCGTAGCGGTTTCAGTTGTCACGACTTTCTTTACGCCTTACATGATTCGTATGGCAGAACCTGCATGCCGGGTTGCCGACCGGATCATACCGAAGTCATGGATGAAATTTCTCGAACGTTATTCTTCCGGTTCCAATACCATACATCAGAAAAGCGCCTGGAATAAACTGTTGAAGGCGCTGATCCGCATAGTCGGCACTTATACAGCCGTTACCCTTGTCCTGATCTTTATCTGGCTTCAGTTCATAGCTCCTTTTATCATGAAAGAACTTCCGGGCATACGGGGAGCGGGCATCTCACTCGTTCTGATCCTGCTACTAATAGCTCCCATGCTGCGTGCGATCATGATGAAGAAGAACCATTCCGCCGAATTCCAACAATTATGGCTGGACAGCAAGTACAACCGGGGACCATTGGTTTCATTGGTCATTTTGCGTATTATATTATGTATCGGCCTAGTCATGCTGCCCGTCGCCCGTTTGTTGAATGCCACAGTCGGTATCGTACTGGCGATCGCAGCAACTGTCATCGTTATTGTCATTTTATCCAAACGGCTGAAAAGACAATCCATCCTGATGGAACGACATTTTTCAGTAACCTCTCCGCACGTGAATTGGAGAACGAGCGGAAAGCTCCGATCAACCAACGGTTTGCCAACCACCTGTTGGAACGCGACCTTCATTTAGCCGATTTTGAAGTAAAGCAGAACTCCCCAGCATGGGAAAAACCTTGAAGGAACTCAACTTCCGCCAGAAATGCAATGTCAACATCGTAACGATCATTCGGGGAGAACAGCGGATTAATATTCCCGGAGGAGAAGAACGTCTCTATCCATTTGACAAATTGGTAGTAGTCGGTGCAGATGTCGATCTTGAACATTTCCGCCAATATCTGGTCGAGCGATATAAAAAGGCCCAAACCGACAAGGAGCAGACGACGCATGAAGTCAATATGGAACAATTCACCATCGCCGAAGGATCCCATCTGATCGGGCGTACAATTCTGGAATCAGGCATACGGGACAGGTCTGCCTGTCTGGTCATCGGTATCGAACGAGGTTCCTCTTCCATCAAAAACCCATCTCCTTCAACTGTTTTTTGAAGAGGGGGATATTGTATGGATTGTTGGAGAACATGAAAAAGTCGTTCAGTTAAGCGAAGGAAAAACGGTGAACAATTGACAATTTCATAAATCATAAATTATAATTCATAAATCATGAAGTTTATAGGAATAATTCCTGCACGCTACGCCTCTACCCGCTTTCCGGGAAGCCACTTGCCGATTTGGCAGGCAAGCCAATGATCCAACGGGTATACGAACAAGTCCAAAATGTGCTTGATGCAGTTTGCGTAGCTACGGACGATAACCGTATAGAAGCAGCCGTCCAAGCTTTCGGCGGCAATGTCATCATGACATCCGACCAACACAAAAGCGGTACGGATCGTTGTTATGAAGCGTATTGTAAAATCGGAGATGGATACGATGTGGTTGTTAACATACAAGGTGACGAACCTTTTATCCAACCGGAACAGATCGAAATACTAAAAGCATGTTTCATCGATGACAGCATCCAAATCGCCACCCTGGTAAAACCATTCCGCCCGGATGATGATTTCGAAACGACCTTATTCAACGCCAATTCACCGAAAGTAGTTTTGAACAAGAAGAATGAGGCTATGTACTTTAGCCGTTCGATCATTCCTTACATGAGAGGCAGGAAATATACCGAATGGCTGCCGAACCATACCTATTACAAACATATCGGGCTATATGCTTACCGCGCCGACACACTCAAAGAAATTACCCATTTACCCCAATCCCCTCTGGAACTGGCTGAAAGCCTGGAACAACTGCGCTGGCTAGAAAACGGCTACAAGATAAAAGTTGGAATTACCCAACAGGAAACAATCGGTATCGACACGCCAGAGGATATGGAAAAGGCATTGGCCTTCTTGAAAAATAGGGAGTATCAACCGACTAATGAATCGGCATCCGCATAAAAAGGAATGCCGGTTGCTCTCCAAAGCAACCGGCATTCCTTTTTATCCCATCAGATTCGACTTCTCAACGGCGACGGTTATTCTCCCGCTGTTGTTTCTGTCTTTCCAACTGGGCCTGTTGAGCTTTCTGGGCTTCTTCCAAACGTTTCATGAAACCAGACTTCTTCATCGGCTTTTTCTTGTTTTCTTCCAACTTGGCCAACAGCTTATCTTCGTTAATCGTATAACGGAAAATTACAGTTTGCAAAATCGTGATCAATGTGGAGATGAAGTAATAGTAGGTCAAACCGGATGCATACTGATTGAAGAATACCAACATCATCAGCGGCATCATGTACATCATCGCCTTCATGCCCGGCATCTGCTGCTGTCCAGTGTTTGTCTGATCCATATTGAACTTCGTATATATGATGTTCGTTACAGTCATCAACAAACAGAACAAACTGATATGATTTCCGAAGTACGGTGTAATAATAGGAATATATGTATTCCAGCTTACAATCGCATCATAAGTAGACAAGTCATGTGCCCAAAGGAAACTCTGGTGACGCAATTCTATAGCCGACGGAAAGAACATGAACAGAGCGACCAGGATCGGCATCTGTAACAACATCGGAACACATCCTGCCATCGGACTCGCTCCGGCACGGCTATACAGTTCCATGATCGCACGCTGACGCTCTACCGCCTTATCCTGTCCCGGGTATTTAGCATTGAGCTCTTCTACCTGCGGGCGCAATACACGCATTTTGGCCGATGACATATAAGACTTATACGTCAACGGAAACAGGATCAATTTTACGATAACCGTCAGCAGGAAGATCAACAAGCCGTAGCTATGAATAAATTGTCCGAGGAAATTAAACAACGGAATGACGAAATACTGGTTCACCCAACGGAAAATACCCCATCCCAGCGGAACGATCTTTTCCAGATCCAGTTGGTCGGCTTTCTCTACATCATCATCGTAAGATTTCAACAGAGAGAACTGATTGGGACCAAAATAGAAACGCATATCCGTCGCTTCGTTACCCTTCAAGTCGAAAGGTACGGAAGTCGTCGTCTTATACTCTTTCAGGAAAGAACCGTCTTCAGGCAACATCCTCGAATCGATAGTTGTCGACTCGAATCCTTCGTTTCCGGCGATCAGGATAGAAGAAAAATACATGTCTTTATAAGCGACCCATTTCAACCGGTTAGACAATTGTTTGCTGTCGTTCTTGGTTTCGCTCAGGTACTCCACATCGTCGGCCATAAATTTATAATATACCGTTGCATAACGGTCTTCAAACTTACGCCCCTTTTCCTGCTGGATTATTTTTGTTGCCACAACAAGTCCAATGCAGTCGTACCTGGCGACAGTACACCATTCAGGCCAGTTCCCTTAATGGAGAACTGCAACATATAATCGTCCGGTTTTAAGGTATACATAAAATCCAGATGGCTGCCTTCGCCCGTATTCAGACGCATGGTAATACTGTTCCCGTCATTTCCTTTTACAGGGTAAAATACAAATCACCGGTATTTACCACGCGATTATCAGCCGTAACCAAAGTAAAATCGAACTTCGAGTCCTTTTCATCGAAAAGCACTAAAGGTTCACCTTTATAATTATCGTATTTTTCAGGCGGACATATCCAATACGCCCTCCCTTATTGGCCAAACGGACTTCAATCAGCTCGTTTTCCAAAACAGTGGAACCCTCCTCTCCAATCATTGCATCGGCGAAAACGCCAAACGTGTTCTGTAAACGGGCAAGCCGTACAGAATCGGGCAAGCCGGCCAGTTCGTCGTCCGCTTTTGCTTCTCTATTCAATTCTTTCTGCTGTTCCAGCTGCTTTGCATATTCTATCCGGGCTATCGAATCCTGCATCCGGCGCTGTGCTTCTATCTGCTCCGGCGTAGGCTGATTCAACCAAGTAAATACAATTAAGACAATTCCAATAAGCAGGAAACCTATTATCGTATTTTTATCCATCTATAATTTTTATTTTTATTTTCAACTGCAGCTTTTATAAAGCTAACGAAAAGAGGATTAGGATTAACGACCGTACTGTTATATTCCGGATGGAACTGAACCCCCACAAACCATTTCAATGCTGGAATCTCAACGACTTCAACCAAGTTCGATTCCGGATTTTCACCTACACACAACATGCCGGCTGCCTCGAACTTATCACGATATTCGCTATTAAATTCAAAACGATGTCGATGGCGCTCCTGGATGTGTGTCTGTCCATACGCTTCATAAGCCTTAGACCCTTTCTTCAATATACAGTCGTATGCGCCCAGACGCATAGAACCGCCCATATTGGTTACGTTCTTCTGCTCTTCCATCAGGTCGATCACTTTATATGGGGTATTTGGTTCCATTTCTGTCGAGTTGGCTTCCGCCAGTCCCATTACATTACGGGCAAATTCAATCACCATGCACTGCATACCCAAACAAATACCCAGGCAAGGGACATCGTTTTCACGAGCATATTTCAATGCAGCAAATTTTCCTTCAATACCACGCTGTCCAAATCCCGGAGCAATCAGGATTCCGTCCATATCTTTCAACAATTCGGCGGCATTACCATCATTCAGTTTTTTCAGAATGGAACAAATGCAAATCCAACTTACGATCATTATAAATAGCGGCCTGCAACAGAGATTCGTCGATCGACTTATAAGCATCCTGCAGTTCGACATATTTACCGACTAAGCCGATCCTTACAGTTTCAGTAGCATCAACCTTACGTTGCAAGAACTGATGCCAAGGCTTCATCTCGGGTGTCGGTCCGACTTCCAGTCCTACCTTACGCAGGATCACCTCGTCCATCTTCTGGCGCTGCAATACCAACGGAACTTCGTAAATCGTCGGAACATCAATAGACTGTATGACGGCATCCTGTGCTACATTACAGAAAAGGGCCACTTTACTTAACAAATTGGCACTCAACTCATGTTCAGTACGCAATACCAGAACATCTGGCTGAATACCCAGCTCCTGCAGTTGTTTTACAGAATGCTGTGTCGGTTTGGTCTTGTATTCTTTTGCAGCCGCGATATAAGGTACATAAGTAAGATGTACGCATATACAATTCTTTCCCAATTCCCATTTCAGCTGGCGCACGCTTTCGATAAACGGAAGAGATTCGATATCACCGACCGTACCTCCGATTTCAGTGATCACGAAATCAAATTTGTATTTATTTCCCAGCAATTTCACATTGCGCTTGATCTCGTCCGTGATATGAGGCACCACCTGCACAGTCTTTCCCAAGTAATCCCCTTTACGTTCTTTGTTAATAACGCTCTGATAAATGCGGCCTGTAGTGATATTATTTGCACGGGTCGTCTGAATATTCAAGAAACGCTCGTAGTGTCCGAGATCCAAATCCGTTTCCTGTCCGTCTACGGTAACATAGCATTCCCCATGTTCGTATGGGTTCAACGTACCTGGATCGATATTGATATAGGGATCAAATTTCTGAATGGTAACTTTATAACCTCTTGCCTGAAGTAGTTTACCCAATGATGCGGCAATAATTCCCTTACCCAATGAAGAGACCACGCCGCCCGTAACGAAGATGTACTTTGTATCTGCCACGATAGTAATATTTTAATTATCTTTTAATTGCACACTCGCATTTCAAAACTGCAAAGTTACATAATTTCATTCATATAACAAGGGGAGAGAAAAAACATCTTTTGTCCTTTTGACAGCAAAAGGAAGCTGATCCTCTTCATATAGAAACGAACAAACTTAAAAAAGGTACATCAAACGGATGTAACGAAAACAGAGCTCTATATAAAAGTTTTGTTTAAAAACAACTATCATACTATCATAATTAAATTCATATACTTGTAAAATAGCATGTTATTCCATGACAGTTCCTATTTTCAACTATCATTCATCTATCATAACCATCATGGTCAAAAAAGCAATAAAGTATTATATACCAGACTTTTATAAAATAACAGATATGTTCGAAAGCTGATACAAAGTAGATTAAAAGGCTCGTTTTTCATGAAGACAAGCTACTTTTTACCGAAAACAACTTGAAAAGTTTCTTCAGACCCGGGTGGAAGGACATGGGAGATCCGGGTGTGGAGGAGGTGGAGACCCGGGTCTGCGTGAAACCGGAACGGGGATGTGGAGCTGTTTATCTGCCTTGTTTGAGGAGATTTTATGCACTGTTTCTGATTATAATCCAGTGAAATAGCTGTTTTTTGATAAATAGATTTTCACAGCAGGGCGATAACATTTTGTCAATTGAAAAAAAAAGAACGTATCATTTATTTTTATTTTCATTCCAAAGAAAATAGTGTATCTTCGTTGTTATATTAAAGAAAAGTATAAAATACATATAAGATGAAAAGTTTAAATGGTTCAGTCCTGCGTTGCATATTTGCGATCGTATTGGGACTTGTATTGGTTCTTTGGCCGGAAGCGGCTGTTACTTACTTTGGTGATAACGATCGGTATCTGTTTTATCATACCCGGCTTATTCTCGCTCTTAAATTATTTCACCCGTGAAAAAGTAGAAGGAGAGCCGAGTCCAATGTTTCCGATCGACGGAGCAGGCAGTATTCTGTTCGGAGCATGGTTGGTAATCATGCCGCAATTTTTCGTTAGCATATTAATGTATGTTTTAGGGGCTTTACTGGTTCTTGCAGGTGCGCAGCAACTGATTTCACTGGTTTCTGCCCGCAAATGGAGTACCGTTTCCTATGTTTTTTATATCATACCATCCCTGATTTTAATAACAGGGATCATGATCCTCGCCTACCCATTCGGAGCAGCCGCCAACACATTTGTGATTTTCGGAGTTGCTTGCTTGATCTATGGTATTTCCGAATTGATCAACTGGTATAAGTTCAGTAAAAGATAAGAGAAAAATGGAGTACCACCCGCTTCAGGATTTACGGTACTCCATCGGAGAAATTCCCATATGTTTCTTAAAGAATTTTCCAAAAGTCGACTGGTCGGAAAATGAAGTATATCCGCCACCTGCTGGACAGTCGCCTGAGGCGCTTTCAAAAGAATTTTCGCTTCGACAATCAGGGCATCATCTATCCACTTATTAGCGGATTTACCCGTCAACTCCTTCAGAATCAATGACAGATATTGTGGCGTAATAAATAACCTTTCAGCATAGAATGTAACCACATGCTGCTCTTTACAATGCTCAAACAATAATTGCAGGAATTGTTCGAACAGCTCTTCTTTACGAGAAAGGGTCGGTCGGATCAAACGATCTTTCTTGCTTAACATTATATTCCCTAAGTCCAGCAAGAAGCCAATAAAGGCATTCTGTACTAACTCCTTCTGATAAAAATGAGTACGTTCCCTCATCTTCTCCCGTATAACCTGCATGCTACCGGCCAGTTTCGCTGTTTCTTCCGGTTCCAGTTCCGTACAAGGATTCTTACGGATCTCCATATAGTTCGCTATAGCCTGAGTCCGGTTACCTCCACCAGGATTACAATCGTTCAAAAACTCCTTAGACGCAATCAGCAAGCGACCTTTAAAATCTTTACCGATCCTATCAAGTTGGAGTGCATGCGTAGGCATGATCGTTATGAAACTGTTCGGTTTGACAATGTAAGAAACATAATCCAGATGGATTTCAAGTGTCCCTTCAAAAGTCAACACCATCAAAAGCGCATTTAACCGCATCGGAGCAAAACGCTCAGGCGAGTCCGGATCTCCGATATCCATACCTCCGTCCAGATCCGCAATCGAAAAAATATCCTGAAAACTATCACGGAAAATAATACTCTTATTCAGTTCCGCCAATTCTATTAAAGGAAGTTTTTCCATCTTTACATATTTACTAATCGTGTACTTGCAAAGGTAAACATTTTTTCAACAAACAGAAAAATGTTTCATTTTTTACCAATGAATAACGGTTTTTCAGGAATAAGAAAGGTTCCTTTTATTCGTTTTCGACTAATTCCGTAACAGAATAAACCTTTTTAGTTTTCCAAATTAGACAGACCTTTGCAATATCTGATCGTATAAAAAGTAATCATTAAAATCGATGGTCATAAAAGAACAAATAATGTTAACGGCATTCGACTTATTTTCGGAACACGGGATCAAGAATGTCAGTATGGATGATATCGCTCATAACGCGAGTATATCCAAACGGACTCTTTATGAGCTCTTCGAAGATAAGGAGACTCTGCTAACAGAATGTATAAACCTGAGTTATACTAAAATGAGGCTATCCATGAAGCGACTTGAATCCGAGCCGATAACAGCCTTAGAAGTCGCTTTGCTTTTTTATGAAGAACTTATGAGACGGCCTCGCTGGTTTAACCGGAAGTTCTATGATGATCTGAAACGTTATCCGAAAGCATTACAAAAAACGGAAGAAGAAAAGTCCCGCTTTTTGAAAAAATGTATAAAACTACTGTCACGAGGGGCTAAAGAAGGTGTTTTTCAACCGAATATTAACTTTGAGATTGTAGCTTTACTGGCGAAAGAGCAGGCAAAAAATGATCCGTCCGTCCAAAGCCCTTTCCAACCATTCCGTGTCCGAAGTGTTCAATACGATTCTTTATACCTTCCTTCGGGGAATCTCTACAGAAAAAGGCATTGCCATTTTAGATCGTTACTTGTTGAAATATAAACAGAAGCAATTAGATTGAACAAACGATTTTACTAAAAATCAAATTTACTTATTTTAAATGAGACAAATCATAATTACCAAAAAGATGATGTGGGTAGTGATAATGTTACTCCCCTCTCTAGCCTTCACCACCGTAAAGCTCAAGACACGCTCGTTCTCGATATAAAGAAAGCTCTTGAGATCGCGCTGAGCGAAAATTCCACCGTAAAAGTGGCTAACAAGGAAATCCAGAAAAAAAAATATGCACAGAAAGGTTCATATGCCGCCCTATTTCCCCAAGTAAGTTTTGCTGCCGACTATAATCGAACTTTGAAAAAAACAGGTGATGTATATGGACGGCTTCGACATGGGAAGTACCGAAATACCAGGCATGGAAGACATGCCGAATATGGATGAAGGGATCGAAGTAGGACGTGATAATAACTGGAATCTCGGTTTCAACGCCTCTATGCCGATTGTCAACGCCGCTCTTTGGAAAAGCCTAAGCATCTCGGCTGTCGATGTGGAATTGGCTATCGAACAGGCACGTTCTTCCAAAATTGCTATGGTCAACCAGGTAAAGAAAGGATATTACGGCGTGCTTCTCGCCAACGATTCATACCGCGTATTTAAGGAAAGCTATGACAACGCAATGGAAAATTATCTGGATATCAAGCATAAGTTTGAACAGGGAACCGTTGCCGAATATGACCTGATACGCGCCAATGTTACCGTAAAGAACAGCGAACCCAATATGTTGCAGGCAGAAAACGCACTAGTTCTTGCCAAATGGCAATTGAAAGCATTATTAGGCATGGATCTGGACATAAATATCGAATGTGAAGGACAATTGACCGACTTTGAAAAAGATCTATTCGGCGATTTTCTTTCCACAGACACAACCCTGGCTAATAATACAGATTTGAAACAGATGGATTTGCAAGCCAAGCAACTGGAAAAGACACTGACCATGCAAAAGTTCGATTATCTGCCGACACTATCGCTCACTGGACTATATCAGTGGACAGCCATGAACAACGACTTCAAGTTCAAAGACTATATGTGGAACCCCTACTCGATGGTCGGCTTATCACTCTCTATTCCTATCTTCTCAGGCGGCAGCAAGTTCTATAAGATCAAACAAACAAGAAATTCGATCGAACAGTTGAGCCTGCAAAGAGAGGATACACAGCGAAACCTGCAACTGGCAATCAAGCAGTATATAGATAATATGAATACCTGCGTCAAACGTTTCGACGCTTCACAAAAGGGAGTAGAGCAAGCCGAACGGGGATATATGATCTCACAGAAACGATACGACACAGGAGCCGGGACTCTGTTAGAAATGAACGATTCGGAATTAGCATTGACACAGGCCAAACTGAATTTCAACCAAGCTATTTACGACTATATGGTAGCAAAAGCTGACTTGGAAAAGGTATTAGGCCAGCAAGAGTTTTAAAAAACAAAAAAATAGACATTGAATAAAAATATCACAAAATGGAAACAAATAAAAGACAACACTTTATATCACTCTTCATTTTATCTTTGTTGCTATCCTGTTCAGGGGAAAAGAAAGATTCGGCACAAACGGAAACCGTCAGCAACAAAGCCATTGTGAGAATAGAAACTGTTTCCGCACAAGATGTGGAGCAGATCAGTGAATTTACAGCAACAGTAGAAGCCAATATTTCGAATAACATCGCCCCACAAAACCCAGTGCGCATAGAGAAACTGTTTGCAGAAGTTGGCGATCATGTAAAAAGCAGGTCAACTCTTGGTCAAGATGGATGAGACAAACCTCAAACAGACCAAAATACAATTGGATAACCAGGAACTGGAGTTCAAACGTATTGATGAACTGTACAAAGTAGGCGGTGCTTCCAAATCAGCCTGGGATGCACAGAAAACACAATTGGACGTAAGCCGTGCGACCTACAAGAATTTGCAGGAAAACACACAGTTATTGAGTCCGATCACCGGTATCGTCACTGCCCGCAACTATGATAGCGGCGATATGTATAGCGGAGGTTCGCCGATCTTCACCGTAGAACAGATTCGTCCGGTCAAACTGTTGATCAACGTATCCGAAAGTCTTTTCACGAAAGTAAAAAAGGGAAAAGATGTCGACATCCGGTTAGATGTATACGGAGACGAAGTTTTCAAAGGAAAAGTCAGCCTGGTTTACCCGACTATCGATCCGAATACACGCACATTCCCTGTCGAAATCAAAATCGACAACAATGACGAACGTGTCCGTCCGGGGATGTTCGCCCGCGTGACGATCGGTTTCGGAACACAAAACCATGTGGTCGCTCCGGATCTCGCCATCGTAAAACAGTCCGGTGCAGGAGACCGCTATATATATGTATACAAAGACGGTAAAGTTTACTACGAGAAAGTGGAGTTAGGACGCCGTATGGGAAACAAATATGAAGTCATTTCAGGGGTAAACAGTGGCGACCAGGTTGTAATATCCGGTCAAAGCCGCCTAAACAACGGAATGGAAGTAGAAATCGAAAAAGTAAGAGACAAACACTATGAGCTTATATGCAACAGCGGTAAAAAGCCGGTTACGACTGCCCTTGTCTTTGTGGCAATCGTGATCTTCGGTCTTTTTCATTAACCAGATTATCAGTGGACCTGCTGCCAGAGATCGAGACAAACACGATCATGGTCATGACCTCCTATGCCGGCGCCAGCGCTGCGGATATCGAAATGAACGTCTCCAAACCGTTGGAGAACGTGCTGAACAGTGTCAGCGACCTGAAACACATCACGTCACAGTCACGTGAAAACATCTCGATCATCACACTAGAATTCGACTATGGTACGGATATCGATGTGGCGACAAACGACGTGCGCGACAAACTGGACGTTGCCGAGCCAATGCTGCCGGATGATGTGGACAATCCCATTATCTTCAAATTCGGAACGAACGATATACCGATTATCATTCTTTCGGTTACGGCGGAAGAGAGCACGAACGCCCTGTACAAGATTCTGGACGATAAGGTATCGAACCCGCTTGCACGTATCAGCGGTGTAGGAGCGGTTTCCATTTCCGGTACGCCGGCACGTGAAATACAAGTCTATTGTGATCCGTACAAACTGGAAGCATACGGAGTTTCAATCGAAGGAATATCCGCTATCATCGCACAGGAAAACAGGAACACTCCAGGCGGCAGCGTGGATATCGGTTCCAACGCCTATGCGCTCCGTGTACAAGGTGAATTTACGGATGCGCATCAGATGGACGATCTTGTGATCGGTCATAAAAATAACAAGACTATCTATCTGCGTGATGTTGCCCGCATTGAAGACAGCATCGAAGAGCGTGCCCAAGAGACTTACAATAACGGTAAAAAAGGCGGCATGATCGTTATCCAAAAACAATCGGGGAGCCAACTCGGTGAACATAGCCAAGAAGGTTCACCAGAAGTTGCCGGAAATTCAAAAAAGCCTTCCTTCAGATGTCAAGTTAGGGGTAATCATGGATACCTCCACTAACATTTTGAATACAATCGACAGTCTGAAAGAAACCATTTTCATAACCTTCATTATCGTTATGTTAGTCGTGTTCGTATTCCTCGGACGATGGAGAGCGACATTTATCATTATTCTGACCATTCCGATCTCGTTGATAGCCTCGTTCGCTTACTTGCTTGCATCCGGCAATACACTGAATATTATCTCGCTGAGTTCACTCTCTATTGCTATCGGTATGGTTGTGGATGACGCGATTGTGGTGCTGGAAAACATTACTACCCATATCGAAAGAGGTAGTGCCCCGAAACAAGCGGCCGTACATGCTACAAACGAAGTGGCCATCTCTGTAATCGCCTCAACCCTGACCATGTTGGCCGTGTTCCTGCCCCTGACAATGGTGACAGGTATGGCGGGTATTCTGTTCAAACAGTTGGGGTGGATCGTCAGTATCATCATGATCGTTTCGACAGTCGGTGCTTTGACCCTGACTCCGATGTTGAGTTCTCTACTACTCAGGCAGAATCCTAAAAAGGCCGCTTGTATACCTTGTTCTTCACACCGATCGAAAAGGCATTGGATGCGCTGGACCGTGGCTATTCCAGTTTTCTTTATTGGGCAGTACGCCACCGGAAAACGGTCATATTCGGTGCGACTTTGATCTTTGCGGGAAGTATGCTATTGGTTCCAACTATCAAGACGGAATTCTTCCCGACTCAGGATAACGCACAGATCAGTGTTCACATCGAGTTACCGGTCGGAACCCGCCAAGATATCACCCGTAAGCTGGCGCTTGAAATCGACGAACTGTTCCGACAGAAATATCCGGAAATAAAAACCAGTAACTTCACTGAGGGACAAGCCGATTCCGATAATACCTGGGCTCAATTGAGTAATAACGGAACACATATTATCGACTATTACATCAATATGCTGAGTGTCGGCGATCGTGAACGCGGTATGGTTGAAATCTGTGAAGAGATGCGTAAGGACCTGGCAAAATATCCGGAGATCAAGACCTTCAAGGTGATCGAAGGCGGACAGGAAGAAGGTATGGGCGGACAGAACGCTGTCGACATCGAGATTTATGGTTTCGATTTCGGCCGGACCGATGCCGTAGCCGCCGAACTGGCCGAAAGGATGCGTAAGGTAAAAGGTTGTTCACAAGTCAACATCAGCCGTGAGGACTACATACCCGAATATCAAGTTGATTTCGACCGGGAAAAAGCTGGCGATCAACGGATTGAATATCACAACGGCTGCTATGGCTTTGCGTAACCGTATCAACGGCTCTACCGCTTCCAAATATCGCGAAGACGGTGACGAGTATGATATAAAAGTACGCTACGCACCAGAATTCCGTCAGTCGGTTGAAGACATCGAGAATATCCTGGTTTATAACAATGCCGGTCAGGGAATCCGTATCCGCGACCTGGGTAAAGTAGTAGAACGAATGACGCCTCCGACCATTGAACGCAAAGACCGTGAACGTGTCATCACCGTATCGGCAGTAGTCGGAAAAGGTGCAGCCATGAGCGATATCGTAACAGCTGCCCGGAATCAACTGAAGGAAATGGATATACCTTCGGATGTCAGCTGGCAGTTAGGAGGAACATACGAAGACCAGATGGACACCTTCTTCGACCTGACAATCCTGATGGTCCTGATCATCATTTTGGTATTTATCGTAATGGCTGCTCAGTTCGAATCGCTGACAGACCCGTTCGTCATCATGTTCTCCATTCCTTTCGCCTTCACCGGTATAATTTTGGGACTGGCAATCACACAGACCCCATTGGGCGTTATGGCATTGATCGGCCTGATTATGCTGATGGGGATCGTTGTCAAGAACGGTATCGTGCTGATCGACTACACGATCCTCTGCCGGGAAAGAGGAATGGGAATCCTGACCGCAGTAGTGACTGCCGGAAAATCCCGTCTCCGCCCTGTATTGATGACCACTTTGACTACCGTATTGGGTATGATCCCGATGGCTGTCGGAACAGGCGAAGGCTCGGAAATGTGGCGTTCGATGGGTATGACAGTAGCATGGGGACTTTCGGTATCAACGTTGATCACCCTGGTAATCGTACCGGTCGTATACAGTGTATTTGCCGAAACGGAGTCCGGCGCAGACGCCGCAAGATGGCAAAAAATGGAATATCTTCTAAAAAGAATAAATAATAATTAGGAATAAGTTAATATGAAAGCTATATTTGTATCATTTAATCAAGCATATTACGAAATGATCCTGAATGTGATGGACCGAAACAATATCCGGGGCTTCACATACTGGAACGAAGTACAGGGACGTGGAAGTAAGACCGGCGAGCCCCATTATGGAAGTCACGCCTGGCCGACACTGAACTCGGCAATCCTGGCAATGGTCGATGACGAAAAAGTCGACCATTTCCTGGAGATACTTCATCAGATGGATCAGAAGACGGAAGCGCAAGGATTACGTGCTTTTGTCTGGAACATCGAAAAAAATTTAATAACATAATGAACGATCTTTTTAACATTCTCATTTTCAGCAAAGACTATAATCAGGGAGTTATCATCCAGGACTATATAAAAGCTATTGGATACAACTCACAAGTATTCGATCAGGAAGAAGCGGCATATGAGGGATTCCTTTCCAGAAATTTCACACTCTGTATTATCAACCACGATATAGACACGAAAGAAACACGGACATTGGCAGCCATGATCAAAAGTTCGGAAAATATCATCCCTGTCGTTTTCTTGTGTGAACATCCGACGAGAGAAGAAATAGCATTGCTGTTTTCGTTCCATGCAGACGATGTGATACGCAAACCTCTTGACACAGATATCTTACAAGCCCGGATTAAAGCAGTACAAAGCCGTTACCAGCCCCAACGCAAGGAAGAGGTCAGGACTTATATTTTCGGAAAATTCAAATTCGACTTGCAAAAACAGATCTTGTCCATAGAAGGCAAAACAACCAAGCTGACAACCAAAGAGGCCGATTTGCTTACGTTGCTGTGCCAACACGCAAACAATATGGTAGACAGGATGCACGCCCTGCAGATCATATGGAGAAGCGATAACTATTTCAGCGCCCGCAGCATGGATGTTTATATCACCAAATTACGCAAACTATTGCAAGATGATCCTACCATCAAAATAATAAACGTTCACGGAAAAGGTTATAAATTATCAACACACGAAAATGACAATTGAACATTTCACCTTATTTCTAATTGTTATGGCAGCTGTCGCCGCCATAGTCTTCATAGCCCTTTATTTCGTCGAAGCCGGTTATGGAATGTTGTTCGATAAAAATGGGGACTTCCGATACCGAACAAGATTGCTCGGATTTGCATGGAAGCGCCGGTTTTTATCGTCATGTTTTTGTTATGGAACGGATCGGAACGACAGTTCGAGACAGTACCGTTCCTGATATTCTTATTCTTCGAACTGCATTATTTCCAACGATCTTTTATTTTTCCTCTGTTGATAAAAGGCAAAAGTAAAATGCCGGCAGGCATCATGCTTATGGGAATCACCTTTAACCTCCTGAACGGTTATATGCAGGGAGAATGGATTTTCTACTTAGCACCGCAGGATATGTATACGAAAAGCTGGCTGCACAGCCCTCAATTTATAGTCGGGACAATCTTGTTCTTCACCGGCATGGCAATCAATATCCAGTCAGACCATATTGTCCGCCACCTCAGAAAGCCTGGCGACACGAACCATTATCTGCCTAAAAAAGGCCTGTTCAAATATGTGACATCAGCCAACTACTTTGGCGAAATCGTGGAATGGTGCGGATTTGCAATCCTGACCTGAGTGCAAGCGGAGCTGTTTTCGCTTGGTGGACATTTGCAAACCTTGTACCTCGCGCAAACACCATCTACCATAAATACAAAGCGATGTTTGGTAACGAACTGGAAAACCGTAAACGGGTTATTCCTTTTATATATTGAATGATTAACTCATAATAGATATGGAAAAAGAATCTATACTGTTCACTCCCGGTAAAATCGGGCCGTTGACCCTGAGAAACCGGACGATACGGGCGGCTGCATTTGAAAGCATGTGCCCAGGAAACGCGCCTTCCGACATGTTGTATGACTACCATAAATCGGTTGCCTCCGGCGGGATCGGTATGACGACTTTGGCCTATGCGGCTGTTACGCAAAGCGGACTTTCTTTCGAACGTCAGCTCTGGATGCGCCCAGATATCATCCCCGGATTAAAACGCATCACCGATGCCATCCACAAAGAAGGAGCGGCCGCCTCCGTACAACTCGGACATTGCGGAAACATGTCTCACAAAAACATCTGCGGGTGCAGGCCTATCTCCGCATCCAGCGGTTTCAATATCTATTCCCCTACCCTTGTCCGTGGAATGAAACCTTCCGAAATCACAGCTATGGCAAAAGCGTTCGGACAAGCAGTTCATCTGGCGCGCGAAGCCGGAATGGATGCAGTGGAAATACATGCCGGTCACGGCTATCTGATCAGCCAGTTTCTTTCTCCCTATACCAATCATCGGAAAGACGAATATGGCGGTAGCTTGCAAAACCGGATGCGCTTTATGAAAATGTGCATGGACGAAGTGATGAAAGCTGCCGGTCAGGATATGGCAGTGTTGGTAAAGATGAATATGCGCGATGGCTTCAAAGGAGGAATGGAGCTTGATGAGACACTTGAAGTGGCTCGTACCCTGCAGAACGAATGCGGAGCACACGCTTTGATCCTTAGCGGTGGCTTCGTCAGCCGTGCCCGATGTATGTGATGCGGGGTTCCATGCCGATTCATACGATGACGCATTATATGCCTTTCGGCTGGCTACCGCTCGGAGTCAAAATGGCCGGACGGTTCATGATCCCGTCTGAGCCGTTCAAAGAGGCTTACTTCCTGGAAGATGCCCTAAAATTCAGGGCGGCATTGAAAATGCCACTTGTCTATGTAGGCGGTCTGATCTCACGCGAGAAGATAGACGAGGTCTTGAACGACGGTTTCGAATTCGTGAGTATGGCACGTGCCTTGCTGAACGATCCGTCATTCGTAAACAAAATGAAGGAAGACGAACATGCCCGTTGTGACTGCGGACATAGCAACTATTGCATCGCCCGCATGTATTCCATCGAAATGGCATGCCACAAACATATTCAGAACTTGCCCAAAAGCATTGTCAAAGAAATAGAGAAATTAGAATATAAGTAATGGAAAAAGGATTAGCCATCATAACCGGTGCCGACGGAGGCATGGGACAAGTAATCACGGCAGCCCTCGCAAAAGAAGGCTATCCGGTGATTATGGCTTGCCTCGATCCGGAAAAAGCCGTCCCCGTATGCACCCGGATCCAGCAAGAAACCGGTAACACTCAGATCGAAGTGCGGGAAATCAATCTCGCTTCCCTCTCATCCGTAAACAATTTTACCGGTCAATTATTAAAAGAAGGACGTCCCGTCAGCCTCCTGATGAACAATGCCGGAATCCTGACGACTCCGGTACGCAAAACTGAAGATGGGTTGGAAACAATCGTAAGCGTCAATTATGTGGCTCCCTACATGCTCACCCGCCAGTTATTACCATTGATGCAACCAGGATGCCGTATTGTAAATACAGTGTCCTGCACGTATGCCATCGGCCGGATCGAACCGGACTTCTTTGAAAAAGGAAGGAACGGACGTTTTTTCCGCATTCCGGTCTATAGCAATACCAAACTGGCGCTGTTATTGTTCACCCAAGAGTTTGCCGAACGGCTGCAAGACAAAGACATCACCATAAATGCCTCGGACCCGGGAATCGTCAGTACGAACATGATCACGATGCAAGCTTGGTTCGACCCGCTTACCGATATCTTGTTCCGCCCCTTTATCAAAACACCGGCCCAAGGCGCGGCGACCGCCATCCATCTGGCCCTTTCGGATGAGGCGAAAGATAGAAACGGTTGTTGCTATGCCAATTGCAAAAAGAGGAATGTGTCAGAACGCATCCGGCATCATGCACAGCAAAAACAACTTTGGGACGATACGGAAATCTTGCTCCGGCAAAAAGGAATCCGGTTCTGAACCGGCATGCACTTTAGTTTCATACCGATGAAACTCCTATTCCATGCCTATGAAACTTCCGTTCCATGCCGAGGGAATTTCAGTTTCATGCCTATGAAACTGAAAATTCATGCAGACAAGATTTTGCAGATATAAATATAAATCGTACCTTTGCACCGCTTTTAACCCCCGTACGTGTGATGGGAAATTAGAAAGCATAAACATCTAATTTTGAGTAACACAAAAATTAAAACAAAATGAAGACATTTCAATTAGAAGGAAAGTCAAGAGAAGTAGCCGCTACTTCTGCAGACCAGAAGAGAGCTTTGAAAGCTATGCGTAAAAACAACGAAATTCCTGCTGTACTGTACGGCGGCGAAAAAGTATCTCATTTCACCATCACAAAAAGACAGTGTTCGTAACTTGGTTTACAGCCCTGAAATCTTTGTTGTTGAACTGACGATTGATGGCAAGAAGACAATGGCTATCGTTAAAGATATCCAGTTCCAGCCTGTAACCGACGCTATCCTGCACATGGACTTCTTGGAAGTGTCAGAAAACAAACCGGTAGTAATGGAAGTTCCGGTTGTTCTGGAAGGTCACGCCGAAGGTGTTAAAGCCGGTGGTAAACTGAACTTGCAGATGAGAAAGTTGAAGGTAAAAGCCCTTTACACAGCAATTCCTGAGAAATTGTTTATCAATGTCGATCACCTGGGATTAGGCAAGACTATGCAGGTTGGTGCATTACACTTCGAAGGCCTTGAACTGATGAACGCCAAGAACGCTGTTGTTTGCGCCGTTCAGTTGACTCGTGCCGCTCGTGGTGCTCAGGCTAAGGCATAATAAAATTATTATTCCTAAATAATGTAAGGGGAGAATATTCAACAGAGTATTCTTCCCTTTGTTATATACTAAAAACAACATAACAATGAAATATCTGATAACAGGACTTGGAAATATCGGTTCCGAATATTTAGGGACCCGCCATAACATCGGATTCCGCGTTGTAAATGCATTGGTAGAAGATGCCGGAGTTCCTTTCACGGAAGAACGTTACGGTGCAATCGCACGGATGCGTATCAAGAACTGTGAGCTGATCATACTGAAGCCTAACACATTCATGAACCTGAGTGGCAATGCCGTCCGCTACTGGTTGCAAAAAGAAAACATTCCGGTAGAGAATCTGTTAGTCATAGTGGACGATCTGGCACTCCCCTTCGGGACACTCCGCCTGAAACCGAAAGGCAGCGATGCCGGACACAACGGATTGAAAAACATCCAACAGTTGTTAGGCACACAAGAATACAGCCGCCTTCGTTTTGGTATCGGCAGTAATTTCCCTCGTGGAGGACAGATCAACTATGTGCTTGGCAAGTTCCCACCGGAAGAGCTCCAGGAAATGCCGGAAAAGATAAAACGGGCGGTAGAAATCATCAAAAGCTTCTGCCTGGCCGGCGTACAGAATACAATGAACCAATACAATAATAAATAAATAATAGTTCCTTGTCTACAGTTTATGAATGAAGTCCGTATAGACAAATGGATGTGGGCCACCCGCATATTCAAGACACGTACTATAGCAGCCGAGGCTTGCAAGAAAAACAGGGTGATGATAAACGGAGTCAATGTAAAACCTTCCCGTATGATCAAAGTCGGAGAAGTGATTCAGGTACGAAAGCCACCTATCACCTTTTCCTTCAAGGTACTCGATTTAACAGAACGCCGTATGGGGGCCAAACTGGTGCCTGATTATCTGGAAAACGTCACTACTCCCGACCAATACGAAATATTGGAAATGAACCGCATATCCGGATTCGTAGACCGTGCACGCGGCTTAGGCCGTCCGACCAAGAAAGACCGTCGCGAACTGGAGCAGTTTACCGATCTGGGGATGATGAACGACGGATTTGATTTCGAGTTTGACTTCGAGGAGCCGGAAGACGAAGAGTAAACTCGTTTTTTCACAGCAAGGGCCGTAACTCCTTTTCAAATATTTGCCTGCTGATTATACGATAATGCGACGAATAGGATTCTTCGAAAACCTTGCTGTGATGTTCCACATATTCTCCCCGGTCCAGACGGTCTTCTATTTCTTTGCAATCGGCATCGTAATCCGGCAAGGAAAGTTCCATAGAACGGATAATAGACTCAATCCGCTGCCATTCTTTTTGCCAATCGGCAACTGTAATAGGACGGACACTGTTCACGCTCCGCTTTTTTCGAAATCCTTCTTTTCTGTCGCCGAAAGACAGAGACAGAAAAGAAGGAACAAAGTCAGAAAACCGTACTTCCACATCGTTTATTTGATTACTTCTTTCAGTTTTTTGTGCAAATCCTCGCCAGTTATGTTTTTAGCGACAATCACTCCATCAGGATCCAGCAGGACATTGGCCGGAATACCACGAACCCCGTAAAGAGCCGGAATTTCCGAATCCCAATATTTCAAATCGGAAAGATGTGTCCAAGCCAGATTATCGTCGGCAATCGCTTTCATCCACTTGCTTTTATCCTTATCCAAGGAAATCCCCACAATCGTAAAGTTTTTATCTTTATATTCATTAAACGCCTTTACCACATTCGGATTCTCGCGACGACAAGGAGGACACCAGGATGCCCAGAAATCCAACAGTACATATTTACCTCTGAAATCAGAAAGCGAAACAGATACTCCCGCCGTATCTGGCAACGAAAATTCAGGAGCCACCTTCCCTATCTGCACATTTTCCAACTGCTTGATAATACCATCCAAATCTTTTACATACGGGCAACCGGCCAGTTCGGAAGAAATCTTGGCACGAGTCGCTTTCAGTTCATCCAACGGCAACTGGTAAGTGAAGTAACGATACAGATAAAAAGCGGCGGCAGGCGAAGCCGGATACTTGGTGATCAGACTGTCTATGTCATACCCTTCTTCAAAAACCTTCTCGGCATTCTCCTGAAAGATTGTATTGACAGGAGAATTACGGACCGTAATCGTTTCGCCGTCATTACTTATCCTCACATCCATATTCGTATTTTCGACAAAGAACTGAACCGATAATTCATATCTTCTGTTGCCAGACCAAACAATAAAGGCAGATCCACTTCTCCCTTAAAAGTAAATTTTCCCTCTTTTAATTCTGCCGTATCGACATCAAAAAACATCTTATTCCGGAAGGACTTGAGATAGACTTTCCCTTCCGTCCTGCCGATCACTTCTCCATTTATCACATAACCTTTCGGTGCTTCCTGGCAACTCGCCAACATCAGGGCCACCAGGGCTGTCGCTACTAATCGTTTCATTTTTATCTGTTTCGTTTATTATTTAATCTCAGGGTGATGATATCGCCCTTTTTTTCAGCGTTCCCTTTCCATATTCGATCGCACGAACCGGACAGCGGTGAATGCAAGCGACACACTGCACACAGGTATCCGTCCAAACAGGCTTCCCTGCCTGCATGCTGATCGTTCCGGTCGGACAAATCCGTTCACATAACCCACAGGAAATACAAACATCCGTCACCCGGAAAGAATTACTTCCGATTGCCAGATGGGCAAAAAGAGGATAAATCCAGTAGCTTTTCAAACCGGGCATGCTTCCTGTATGATACAAAGCGTCCTGCCCATGCTCCCGGATCGCTTCGATAATCTCGGCCACACGTGCCGGGGCATCCTGCAGTTTCCGTTCCTCCACATCTTTGTCGTCTACATCGAAACCAGGCAACAAGATATAGTTGTTCGGCATAATGACAGAGTATGCTGCCGTTAGCGATATCGCTCTTTTTTCCAAAGCTTTCCCGATCAGTCGATCTGTATATCCGCATTCATCTCCACAGGTAGAAACGGAATAGACCGATTGTCCAGTATATCCGTTTAAAGTCAGACGAGAGATAAAACGGGTCACAGACACCGCCGGTCCCCAGGAATGCACAGGATAGACAAACAATATCTTTTCATCCGGTCGAACCGGATAGCCCCAACCATCCTTTTCCTTATGCAGTTCTTCTGCAATTGAAACCAACTGTTCTCCCAGCGCCTCACTCAGAGCCTTTGCCACCCAAAGAGAGTTTCCAGTTCCAGTAAAGTAAAATATCATATTCCTATTTCTGTTTCAAATACAAAAGTAAGTATAATCTAAGAATACACCTCGCATTTACCTTATTAAGAAACCTAAACGGCAACGTGATGAAGATAACAATGGGACCTTACACACGTTGTCATTCCTGCCTGAAGCCTACTTTTTACCTTTGCGGAGATTTGGAGCAGACGCTTTTTATATCTTAATTTGCATTACCATAAAAACACACAATATGAAACGGACTTTACTTATTTGGGCTTCGATGGCTTGCATGACTGTTCATTCGGTCACGGCACAGGACGCAGCTGTAAACAAAATCATCGAAATCGGTCAAACGGATAATCAAGTGATGGATCATTTAGATGTACTCACCAACCGCATCGGCGGCCGTGTGATCGGCTCGAACGCATACGATAATGCAGTTGAATGGGTTGCCTCGAAATTTACGGAATGGGGACTGGAAGTAGAACTGCAAGAGGCCGGCACGCTGCCGGTTGGCTTCAACCGAGGACCGTGGTTCGGCAAACTGTTGGGAGAAAACGGGATGGAACTGCATTTCGTCACTCCCTCCTACACCGCCGGAACAAAGGGTGTACAACGCGGACATGTCTTACAGGAACCGCTTACCCAAAGCGAGTTCGACCGCATGAAAGGACAACTAAAAGGGGCTTGGGTGCTGATCAACGGGAAGAATGTCGGCTGGCCGGTCGACCGGTCCGCCAAAGGCGACTCCATCCGTGCCGCCATCATTTCCGAAAACAACGAAACGGCCAAAAAGAACCACCAGATCATGGAGGATAACTGGCGCAACAATACCGACAACCCGCTGCTGCCATTGAAAGAGGATGTCCCGGCCTTGTTCTACAAACAGATGTGCGAAGCCGGCGTATTGGGTTTTATCCAATCGGCCACCGTCCCTTTGCGTGCCCTCTATGACAAGGCAATCATACACGATCCGACTTTCACGTTTGACAACCTGCCGAAAGTCTGCGACATCAAGTTAGACGAACACCAGTATGCGGCCATCAAGCAGATGGTAAAGGAACGCCGCACCTTCTTCCTTGAGTTCGATATCCGTAACCATTTTCGTATGGGACCGGTAAAATACTATAATGTGATCGGTAAGATCAAAGGCTGTAAATATCCGGACGAGTATGTGATGGCGAGTGGTCATCTGGATGCGTTCGACGTGGCGACAGGTGGCGTGGACTGCGGTTCCGGCGTCACCCGGTGATGGAAGCGGCCCGCATGATCATGAAATCCGGTGCGAAGCCTAAACGGACGATGTTATTCTGTGCTTTTGCTGGCGAAGAATTCGGATTGTTAGGTTCTACAGCCTGGGTGAAAGCCAATAAAGATAAATTAGATAAAATCTCCAACTTGTTCAACCGCGACGGAGGCCCGACACCTCCCGTCGGACTCAATGTTCCGAAAGCGATGTATCAGGACTTCGTGAAGATATGCGCGCCCGTCAAGAAGATCCATCCCGACTATCCGTTCGAAGTGAAAGAAGCCGGCCCGTTCACCAAACCTGCCAAACCTGCCGGTACGGATGCATCCGTTTTTGCTGTCGAAGCAGTCCCGGCCATCGCCTTCAACGAAAAGGACATCAAAGGATACAACTTCAACCGTCACTTCTTGGACTCAGTATGTACACACACCGTGGACATTGATTATGGCAAGCTGCAATTGTTTGCCGGCAACTATAGCTTCTGGTATGAATCCAGCCAATTAGCTCTCCGCCAGCAACAACAACAAAACAAGAAGGCTGAAGAAAAGAAGAAGGAGCTGGAAGAGTTCATCCGCCGATTCAGTGCCAATGTTGCTAAATCAAAACAGACAACTAGCCGTAAGAAAATGTTGGAAAAGCTGAACATAGAAGAGATCAAGCCTTCTTCCCGCCGTTATCCAGGCATTTTGTTTACTCCTAACAGAGAGCCGGGCAACCAAATCTTGGAGGTCAAAGGTTTGACAAAAAGCATTGAAGGCAAGTATTTGTTCAAGGATTTGAACTTCAATGTCGAAAAAGATGACAAGATTGTCTTCATCAGCCATGACCCAAGAGCTATGACTGCGCTCTTCCAAATCATCAACGGCGAAGAAAATCCAGATGAAGGCACTTATCAATGGGGACAAACCATCACAACAACTTACCTGCCTTTGGATAACACCCAATACTTCAATTCAGACTATAATTTGATTGACTGGTTATCGCAATTCTCACCAGACACAAACGAAGTTTTCTTGAAAGGCTTCTTGGGCAGAATGTTGTTCTCCGGCGAAGAGTTGTTGAAGAAAGTAAGTGTATTGTCCGGAGGTGAAAAGATGCGTTGTATGATTTCAAGGATGATGTTGACTGATGCGAACTGTATCGTATTGATACACCAACCAACCACTTGGACTTGGAATCAATCCAAGGCATTCAACAACACATTAAACGTTCAAAGGCAATATCTTATTCTCCAGCCATGACTGTATACGGCTACTGGGGATTCAGGCTGGATGCGACTTTTTCTTCTATCCGGCTGGGGCTGGGGCAATTCTTTGCCCAATTGCTGATGTTCGCCGTATATGCTTTCGGGATATATTGGGTGTTGAAGAGGTTTATCGTTCCGCTCTTCCCTGAAAACACTGGTGCGGAAACGGTTGGGCGGAAGCCTGATCATTATCCTGTCAGGAGGGATACTCTTCATTCCGATACGAGGAGGCGTAACGACTTCGACGGCGAACGTGGGGATGGTATATTTCAGCCAAAACCAATTCCTCAACCATTCGGCAATCAATCCTTGTTTCAGCCTGATCGCTTCACTTAGCAAGCAACAGGATTTTGCGGCACAGTTCAATTTTTTTCCCGGAAGAGGAAAGGAAGGAGGTAATGGATACTTTGTCTCCGCACTCGATGCGGGGACGCAAAGGACGAATCCCGCAGATGCAGATTTACAGCAAAAGCCTCTGCAATCCCTTCTCAATACCTCACGACCGAATATATTGATTATCCTGATGGAAAGTTTCTCGGCAAACGCGATCGGAGCGGTCGGCGGAGATTCCATCATCACGCCTAACCTGAACCGATTGAGTCGGGAAGGAGTACTTTTCACAAACATGTATGCCAATTCATTCCGGACAGACAGAGGAATCGTTTCGGTGTTAAACGGATATTTGGCACAGCCGACCACTTCCATCATGAAGTATCCGGCAAAAAGCCAAACACTCCCCTCTATCGCCAAAACTCTGACAAACGAAGGATATGTTGCCGACATGCTGTACGGAGGCGATATCAACTTTACCAATATGCAGAGTTATTTCTTCAGTTCCGGTTACAGCCGGATCACGGCAGACCGTGACTTTCCGCTCACCAGCCGCTTGAGTAAATGGGGAGCGAACGACGATATTACGTTCCGCCACCTGTACGAAGACATCAAAAACCGGGACAACCAAGCTCCCTGGCTCAGCACTTTCCTGACGTTAAGCAGCCATGAGCCGTTTGAAGTTCCCTACCACCGGTTGGACGAAATGGGGCTGTATCCGAACTCGGTTGCCTTCACGGACAGTTGTATCGGCAACTTCATAGACAAATTGAAAGAATTGCCTGTATGGAAAAATACGCTGGTTATTTTCGTTTCCGACCACGGATATCCTTATCCGAAAGATGTGGTCAACTATGAACCTCGCCGCTACCATATTCCGATGCTTTGGGTCGGCGGTGCGGTGAAAGAACCTGTCGTGATTGACAAATTAGCCAATCAGACGGATCTTGCCGCCACCCTATTGAACCAGTTAGGGATCGATCACGACACTTTCACTTTCAGCCGGAACATCCTAAGTCCCGATTATCCGGAATATGCATTCTATACTTATTCTAACGGATTCGGGTTTATCGACAGCACCGGTATATCCGTCTATGACAACGAAGGGAACAAACCTCTGATCGAAGCCCCCGAAAAGGCAGTGACTTGCGACTCCGCAAAGGAAAGGCACTCCTGCAAACCTTGTATGACGATTTAGGGAACCGATAGCCTTTTTATTGCATTCTGCATAAGTTTTGCAGGAATACTGCAATGCCTACGCAGAATGCAATGGTGATCCCCACGCTTACTCCTCTTGCTTCTCTTCCGTCAACAGCTTGCCATCATCATCCCAAGTACGCCAAATGCCGCTTTTCCTTCCTTTAGCATAAAACATTTCGAAACGAAGAATGCCTTTATCGTTCCACACCCGCCAAGGTCCGTCTTTTGCCCATCTTTATAGGAAGCAATACCGGTCAGTTGCCCGGCTTCGTTATAAGTACGCCATTCTCCATGAAAAATGCCGTGATAGTAAGAACGGACTTCCGCAATCTTGCCATCAGGATAGTAAATCACATAAGTTCCTTCGGGACGGCCGTCTTTGAGGAAAAGCTCCATCTTCAACATACCATCATCGTAAAACTCGGTATAGCGGCCAGTGTAAGGAGTTGTTTGAGACTCGTCCGTATAATACTGGCCTTCACTAAGAACAAGTCCTGCGCCTGGATTGCCAGGGCAGAACTTGCCAATAATGTTGATGTCAATAATAATCTCTTTATCATCTTTTTAATATTCAGTGTTCTGAGGATCCCAGTTCGTCCAACCGGCTGTCCAATCGTTTGTTCCATCAAAAGCTCCTTTGTAAGTTACTTTTTCAAAAAAGCTGTTATTCAAGACTTCATCAACAAATTCGGCTCCTTGTACGGCAGAAGCAACGACAGAAGAATAGTCACCGTCTTTTGAAATAATTTCGTTGGTGGTTGCCAAAGTAGTATTGTTACCAGCGCGGTTGAAGAAGTTCTCGCTTACCTTTTCGTCATCGTAGAAGTTCTTCCACATACCGGCAAAGATTACATTCTTAACGGCGATACCATCATTTGCCGTACCTTTCTTATCCGTTGCACGAAGTCCGTAAGGCCATCCCGTGAATACGGAGTTGTAGACATTCAAACTCGAATTACGGCGCAGGTGCATGGCAGCCTGGAATTTACCTCCTTTGGCTCCATTAGCGGCATCGGCTGTCTTTGCTTCAACCTCGGCTTGTGTCATATCAGAAACCTTTCCATAGAACGGACCGATCAAGGTCACGTTGGAGAAGACAGGCTTCGTAAGCGGGGTATTGGAAGAACCACTTGCATCATTATCGGATTCGAAGCCGTTAGAGTCGGAAGTATCAGCGATGTCCTTGTCACGCACACTCAACAGAAACTGCAAGTTACCCGTATAGCCGTAATCGGTATCGAAATCATCGTCCCAACCTTTGTAAGCAACCAAATGCTTAGCATTGACCGTTCCACCGAACCATTCATACGAATCGTCATTAGAATAAGACACCTGTACGAACTCCACTTCCGTACCACTACCGACACCACCGAATGTCAGACCGTTGATCTCCTTGTCGGGTTCCAAAGGATAGCCAGCAAATTCAATACGGACATATTTCAACTTACCAGAGCTTTCACCATTAAATTCATCGGAGGTCGTGTTACCATATTCCGTTCCGGGTCCACCCTCGATAACCGGTCTTTTTGTCTGGTTTACACGAGCATTACCGCAGATAATCAAACCTCCCCAGTCTCCCGTCGCACGCATGCCCGGTTCTTTATCGGAAGTAAAGACGATCGGTTTGTCAACCGTACCTTCAGCCATGATCTTCGCACCCGGTTCGATAATCAAAGAGGCAGCCTTTTCACCGGAAGAAACAGATATACCCTTGATGACCGTTCCAGCTTCAATTGTCAACGTAACACCCGGTTTTACATAGACAAAGCCTTTCATATAGTTCTTATCAGCAGCATTCAGCGTAAGATCGGAAGTTATCTCTCCCTCCAAGATCACTTCTTTGGAAGACGGAGCCTCATTAGAAACAGTCACAGCACAAGTTGCCGTCTTATTGCCATCTTTTGTCGTAGCGGTGATCGTAGCAGTACCCTCGGTAACCCCTGTCACCTTACCGGCATCTACTGTTGCCACCTTTTCATCGGAGGAACTCCATGTTATCGTTTTATCCGTTGCATCGTCCGGAGTAATGGTGGCAGACAATGTCACGGACTCGCCAACCTTGACAGTTGCAGTCGTAGGACTTACGGCAACAGCCGATACAGCTATAGAGCCATCAGGCTTGTCATCATCACTACAAGATACAGTTCCAAACATAACGGCCAACGCACATACAGAGGCCAAACCTTTCAATAGAAATCTGTTCATAATAAAAACATTTTGTTTGTAATAGAGATATATTCTAATTCACTTTAAAACTTGAGGGAAACACCGACATTAATATCCACTCCCGGACGGTAGCTGCGTACCAACTGTTCACGTTCACGCTTGCCGCCGTTCTTGTCCGTCAACTTCACGAACTGTTTGTATTCGATTTTAGAGTTCAGCATATCCTGAATCCCAGCTTTGATCTCAACAGCTTTGCCGATCTTCTTCGAAAAAGTCAAATCCAGGGAATTACGAGGCATCTCATATATGTCGGGAATATCTTCATTCTGGTCCTGCATCGGGACACCGACCGACTCGATGCGCTTCCCGATACGGTTGTAAAGTAGCGAAGCGGAGATTCCCTTGTCATCGTGCTGATAAAACAGACCGGCATTCACCAGATAAGGAGATTGACCCGCCAATGGCCGGTCACGCTCAGGCGCTCCTTCCTCAAAGCGGACACGGCTATGGATATAGGCGGCATTACAGACCAAGCTCAACCCTCTTAATCCGATAAAGTCAAGGCTTTTCTTCATATCCAACTCAATGCCGAACGTCTCGGCATTCTTCGCATTGTGATAGGTATATTGTAAACCGGAACCCGCCTCGTTATAGGTTTCCTCGATCGGATCCTTGAAACGTTTGTAGAATGCACCGACTGTTATCATCTCGCCGGATGCCGGATAGAATTCATAACGCACCTCCAGATTGTCCGCATAAGCATTCTTCAATTCGGTATTACCGACTATATTCGCATCCCGCTCGAAATTAAAATACACATATGGTACTACCTCACGGAACTCCGGCCGGTTGACCGAACGGCCGTAAGCAGCACGTAGCAGGTGTTTCGCAGACAGGTTGTAAGAGATATTGACGGAAGGAAAAAAATCGCTCGTCCGGTTATCCAAGTGAACAGGAGTCGTACCGTCTGAACTGTAACCATCCATTTTAAGGTTATAATATTCCATACGGACACCGATATTGGCATTCAGCGCCTCCCCGTAGTTCAACTTGGCAGAGACATAAGCGGCTCCCAAGATATTTTCGGAAGTATAGGAGTCGCTGTTCGTCGTCGTCTCACGCATCCATATCCGGTCTGCCGAAATGTTCTCATCACAGAACAGCCCCGTATAATCCCAATCGGCATATCGGTCATACCCTTTACCTAACAGATTGTAACCGAATCGGCGAGCATCGAACGTACGACTCTTATATTCTCCATAGACACCACCGTCAAGAACAGGGGCGAACTTGTCGGAGACAGTGAACTTATGTTCATAATTGGCAGCGAGCGAAACACCGTGATCCTTCAAGTCCTGGTAATAGCGCATCGGATCGGAGACGTAATAATTCGGTAAGTCCGTCTTCGTCTCGTCGAGGATGGAATTGACGATCTTGCGGTCCGGTTCCCGATAGGCAGCAAAAGCATAGCCGGCAGTCCAGTCCACTTTGTTGATATCCTCCTGTAACGTATGCGTGCCGCCAAGCTGCCCTGAATAGGTCGTACGTCCGGTATAAAGGATTCCCACTTGCGGATCGCCTTGTCAGAATAATAGTTCATCCCTTCCTCTGTGTCAGGGCGGAAACACCACGCTGGCTAAAAAAGTTACGAAACTCGTATTTATGATCGCCTTTCATAAACGACCAGTTGAACAAGGCTCCTAACTTGGAAGTATTCTTATAGCGGACATCGTTGTACTCAAAGCGCGGACGTGAGAGATCGTTCGCCACATCATAGGCGATATAGTTATTATTCACCGTCTCCGAATAATCGTAACCGGTACTCCAGTTCACATTCGCAATATTCCCGATCTTCCAGTCGCCTGCATCGAAGGAGATCGGTGTGAAGTGAGCGAAATCTTTTGGTCCGGAATAGCCGTGAACCTGTTGATTCCCCACCTCTGGTTGATCCGCCGTGTAAAGGCAGCGGCTTCCTCTGTCGAATAATCCCCTAAATGAGAAGGGAAAGAAGAGGGCAAACTCCGCACCCCGGCCCCAAATCCGAGATAGTCCTTCCAACTCCCGTCCGTCAGCTGGAAACTCCGAAAGTAGCATTCGTATTAAATCCCATCTGGTAAGATACGTTGAAGGTATTCCCGTCCGGTATATTCTGGTCATCACTTGCACGAAACCACCGGAGAAATCGGCCGGCAGCTCGGCAGACGGACTCTTATAGACCATCATATTGTCGATCAGCGAAGAAGGAAGCACATCGAACGAGAATGCCCGGCTGTCCGTCTCGCTCGAAGGAGTGGTCGCCTCGTTCAGCCATACATTATTATATCGTTGCGCCAACCCCCGGACCACCACAAAACGGTCATCCACGATCGTAAGCCCCGGAATACGGCGCAACACCTCGGCGGCATCACTGTCCTGTGTCTTGCCGATCTGTTGGGCTGAAATACCGCTTACGACCGGTAGGCTTTTCCGTACCGTATTGATAATGGCGGTTTCCGTTCCCAACTTTCGTTGTGCCACGACCACCACATTCTGAAGTTGCAGGTCGGCATCGGACAGTTCGATTCTCAGCACCGACTCCTGATGGGCTTTCACCACGACATCACGAATGGTTTCCGATTTATAAGAGACATAAGAAGCGACAATCGTATATTTTCCCGGTTTGACATTCTCTATACGGAAGTTTCCCTCCACGTCGGCAATGGCCCCCACCGTAGTCCCTTCGATCACGACCGAAGCACCGATCAACGCATCTTTGAATTTGGCATCCGACACCGTTCCGCAAATAACGCCTGTCTGCGCCCAGGCAGACAACGAAAGAAAACTCCCCAACAACAAAAGAAAGAACCTCTTCACATTGCCTGTTTCACACTTGTTTCCCATTCCTTATTACTTGTTACATTTATTTGCCGGCAAAAGTAGAAGGGACGTATTGCAAGAAGATGTAAACAGAATTACATTGTAAAAACGATTATTACAATCCGTTGACAACAAAAAAAGCAACCATTTGACAAAGCGACCACCCATAGCAGATTTTACGAGAAAAAGACTGCTAAGAAACTATTTATAGTATCTTTGGAAACAATTAAATAAACAATATACGATGAACTAGGTCATGCGCAAACTCCCAATCGGAATACAAACCAGCCTCCACAGGTTCGGCAAAAGAAGCCTCATCCCCTACCAAAGTGACAGACGTGACATCGTCAAAGTCTGCATGGAATTTGCCGAAGAACAGAATATCACAAGATGGCTATGTGAATAACAAAACTATCACAACGACCGCAGAATGGACATACACACTTTATACATCATCGCTTATGCCACCAGCACCACTTCCTGCCTGGGCAGTTGCGCCATCCTGCTGTTCTTGAACTACGGCAATATCGAGACAAACCCTGTTTACCTGAAGGCACGGCGGATCCTCGCATTTGCGACCTTCCTCGTGGCCATCGGTCTCCTCATCTCGCTTACCACCAGAAAATGGCAACCCGTCGGATGGGACATCGCCTCGTTTCCCGTCACCCTGATCGCCTCCTCGCAAACCCTGCTGTTCACATTCTCACTGATCCTGCTGTTCAACGAACAGTATGCCACCCGGCAGCGGATCCTGCTGCACGCAACTCCTTCCCTCCTCTTCACCCTGGCCTACGCCGGAGCATGCCTGATCTGGAAAGACCACCCCGTCTATGCTTACTCGGAATGGAAGTCACTGGTCACGAATCCGCCTTCCCCCTGATCCGCACGCTCTATCTGCTTGCCTACATCATCCAGTCAGGCATCTATGCAAAACTATTCCTGCACGAACGACATACTTACCTCTCCCTCTTGGGAGGAGTGAAGACAGAAGACAGGTGGCTCAAACTCGGACAGGTGACAAGCGCGTTCTTCCTTGCCTCAGGCATCGGCCTTTGTACGCTGAGCCTCGCCTTGAATCCTCACCTGCCTCACGAAATCACCGTGACCTTCCTATTCACCGTTTTCTATTTCGCCTTCGGAATCTTCTACGCAAACTTCAGTTCCACCTATCGGGATGTCCGAACCCGCATCCGTGAACAGAACTCAGCCTTTTCTCCTCCCGCCGGAGCGGACATGGAAGAATTGATCTGCTACCTCCAACCGGATGACGACAACAACCGTCTCTTCAAGGACATAGAAGCCTATTTTCAGAAAGAGCAGCCCTATCTGGACCCTGACTTTAGGATATCCGACCTGCCCAGGACCATCGGTGCAAACCCACACAAGCTCTCGACCGCTGTCGGCCGTGCCACCGGGCTGACGGTCCAAGACTACGTACTCCGCCTCCGCATCGGCCACTCCGCAGACCTGCTGCTACTGCCCGAAAACGCCGAGCGCACGATCGAGGACATCGCTTTCTCGTCCGGTTTCCAGTCTACAAGCACCTACAACCGGAATTTCCTGAAACTGATGAAAACAACCCCTTCCCGGTTCCGGAGCCGCACATGACAGGAATACCCCCGCCCTCCCGAGAGGAACACCCCTGTCCGCCCGACGGACAAAACTACATCATACTCATCATTGCTGATTTCGGGCACAACTTTACGGATTTTGGGCATCCTTTCTGCCCTTCTCTCCCCATCTTTGCCTCCAAACGGTTAACGCCCGGCCAACCACCGGGCACTTAAACATTGGAATCATGACCAACGAAGAAGAACAGATCACTCTCAACATCGATCTCTACGACAACATCATGACGGAGAAGGAAGGCGACTACACCGGCCGCCCTCGTATCACCGGCACTCTGTACAACAAACAGATAGCCGCCCGTATCGTGAAAGCAGGTACGGAGTACAAACAGGAAAGCATCGAGTATATCCTCGATCGTGCCGACAAAGCGAAAGTAGAAGCCATCGCCGAAGGTAAGAGCGTAATAGACGGCGTCGGGCAATACCACGTCACCGCACGCGGCTCGTTTATCGGTGAAAACGCGCAGTTCGATCCTGTCAAACATTCCTTAGGCGTTTCCTACACGCCCGGTCAGCTTCTGCGCAGCCAGCTGAAAAAAACCAAAGTCGTCTGCAATGGCACAGCCCAAACAGGTCCGGTCATCAATTCCATTACCGACAGCACGACCGGCAGCGTCAACGAGATCATCACCTCGGCAGGCCCCGCCGTGATCAGTTGCAGCAATGCCAAAGTGATAGGCGACGACCCGTCTGTCGGCGTCTTCCTGACCAAGGACGAAGAGGGTGCAGCTCCGATGAAATGCCCGGTCATCATCCGCAACGCCCCATCCGAACTCACCGTCATGCTCCCCGCCATCGAAACAAAGGTTCTGTACACGCTGAGCGTGACAACACAATACAGCAACAGCAACAAGATGCTGAAAACCCGCGCACCTACATCAACATATAGAGTGCGATAGCAGCCGCTAGGCAGCAACAAGATGCTGAAAAACCCGCGCACCTACCGCTTCCCCATCCTCTTGAGCGACGGGAAAAGCAATGACGAGGAACGCCCCGGCGAACTCTGACAACGATGGAGACGTTTCCTTCGAGCCAAGGGAGAGACTCCCTCGCCTCGAAGGAAACATCTCCACTACCTCCAAGTGAATCTCTCCCTTGCATCCAAAGGAGGCATTCATCAAATTGGATGCTTTTTTCATAACACCTAAATAACTACATACACATGAATAGAGATTTAAATATTAAAAGTACAATACGCCAGATTCTTGGCGTATTGATTAGTATCATGATACTAATGCCATTTACGGTATCCTCTCAAACCGTCACAACCACCATCGACTGCGCAAACGCTACAACAGACATAAACGGCAACGGATATCGTTGGGACCTCAGCAACAAGATACTGGCTCTTGACGGAATAGACCTAAGGACAAGTCAGATGATGGGCATAGAGCTTCCTCCCAATTCAACAATCACGCTACAAGGAGACAATTACATCGAAGGAGCAAGCAGGGCCATCCTCTTCAATATCGGTTCCACAGAGCAAGACCCAGGCGGAACCCTGACTATAAAGGGAGACGGGACCTTAACCCTGAACAGCACGAACACCCCCAGCGCCATTTTTAACGCAGGTACAAGCACGATCAAGAACAAAGCCATACTTGTGATAGAAAGCTCGACCGTCATCACAAACGGCCTGTCGGTAGGAGGCAATGCCAAAGACGAAAACGGAGAGTGGGGAAAAACGGGTGAAACAATCCTCAGGAACAATGCATGGTTGGATATCACTTGGGAAAAAACGACCAATCCTTCCGGTTTACCTCTCTACAACCACAACATAAAGGTGGAAAATTCCGTTCTGTTCTACAACTACCGGAACACCGGGACATTAGGATATTATGGTGAAGTATACGGAGACGTGACGCTGTCAGGAGACTGCACCATCAAGAACGGACAGACGCTTTTCATCCCGACAGGCTGCTCGCTCACCGTAAACGGAACACTGGATAATCAAGGAACCATATATAGCAAAGGCGCACTGACCGCAAACCAGATAACAGGAAACACGGTGACCAAAGACAAGGTTGACCTCAACGGGACAAGTTACAAAACATGGGCGGAGGCAACAGCTGCACTCGCAGGTTCCGAAGAACCGATCAATATCATCACTCTGTTAGACGACGAAACAGCTACAAGCACACCTCCAAAACCCTGTATCATAACAGGCGACGGAAAAACGTTGACATATGCCGGCGACCTCGAACTGCAAGCCGCCCTTACCTTCAAAAAGCATCAAACTGAACATGAGCACCATTTATGCCAACGGCCACGATTTGACATTCGACGAGTCTGTCGATTGCCGCCCGTCGACATACACCAACAACGGCAACACCCTGACCGGCATACGTAACATCTGGGGAGGAACTAAAGACAACAATACGATCGACAAAACCAATATCGTAATCAAAAGCGGACAATTCGGCTGGATCTACGGCGGCGGCAATGCCGGTAACATCACAGGGACAACCAAGGTGACCATATCGGGCGGAACCGTGAACAACTCTGTTTTCGGTGGAAGCCATGCCGCAGGAAGCACAGTCGGCAATACCGAGTTGAACATTACCGGAGGAACTCTAAACCATATCTACGGAGGTGGCTGGAACGGGGACGTCACCGGTACAGCCACGACGAATATCTCTGGCGAAAACACGGTTGTCAGCGGCTTTATCATCGGCAACACGGAAGGAACCGGCACGGCAGGCAACACGGATGTGACACTTGACACATCCGCAGATAATCCCATCCAGGAAGTACACGGAGCTGGTATTAACTACAATAATACAGTACACGGGAAAGTTTCGGGAAATGTCAATCTCACCGTTCTGGACGGCAGAATCACCGGGAGCCTGATCGGTTGCTCCTCAGCTGTCGAGGGAAGATCAACATAAACGTGAAAGGAGGAGAGGTCAAAAGAATAAGTGGCATCGACTATTCCTTGTCTGCAGATTCACCAACTCCCACTTACAGCGGAATAATCCAGATCACCATAGAAAAAAAGGCCATACCACCATCGGACAAATAGACAGCAACAATAACCACAAAACACATGTAACCTACAGAAACTGCGGAACAGCCGACACTCCCTATCTGATTTCCGAACTGCGCTCCATCGATAAAGTCATCCTGGAAAACTCTTTTATCAAAGAAAAGGACCAGACATCGGCATTCAGGCTCGACATGGGGAACGGAGAGACTATGGAAATAGAAGGGACCGGACTGACCGGAGATTTCCATCTGGTCAATTTGAACGGAAAAGCATCGGATAACCAGTCGATTATCACGGCTTCCGAACTGTCGGGTACATACAGTTTCACCCATAAGGCCGACAATAAGATGCTCTATAAAGCCGGTTTCAACTACCGCTATCCGGGTAACGCCACATTGTGTGCCATCACCCTTCCGACAACAGTCGAGAACGGCACGCTAGCTCTCAAAGGCACGATCGGAGCCGACCAGGGAGAAACCCTCTTTGAAAACGGTGACCAGGTCCCAGCAGGCACACCGATGACTATAATCGCCACTCCTTCACCAGGATATAGTATCAAAAGCTTCTCTGTAAGACAGGGTAATAACAATGTGACGGTTGATACAGATGGCAGCTTTACTGCTCCCGACGGTGATTTTACAGTCGCTGCCGAGTTTAAGAGGATATATACTCCGCCGGCAGCCACCTACTACACCGTCACTCTCCCCTCCGTAGAAGGTGCGACACTCAGCAAGCAGGCAGGTGACCATACGGTCGAGGAAGGATACAGTTTCACCTTCGCCATCACCTTGGATGAAAACTATAGTGAGTCCATCCCTATTGTCACCACCGATCGCGGCGAGACGATCATACCGGACACGAATGGCAGATACAAGATCAACAACGTGGCTGAAGACATTGTCGTCTCTATCTCCGGCATCGTGAAGAATCTTCCAACAAATATCAAAAGTATCGAAACAGACACGAAGATATGGACCGCCGACGGCACGATCTTCATCCACACCTCTTCCCCGCAGCAGATACAGGTGGTAAACCTCGCCGGAAGCACTCTCTTCTACCGCAACATTCCGGTAGGCGACACACGGCTCAATGGATTGGCAGCAGGAGTCTACATTGTACGCTTCTCAAGAGAAATGCCACGGAAAATAATCGTACGCTAACCCTGTTTATTATATGCAAACTGAGGGCGATCGCGAACCGCCCCCACAAAAAATCCCCTCTCTGCACACAGCCGGGAGGGGATTCAGAACAGTTCAAAGACGAGGTGCTGCCGAACAATAAATTGTAAAATATTTGTTACATTTGTGACCTTAAAATTATTGCTCGATTGGGCACAAATAATCTATAGTATGAAGAACATTAAAATCTATCCGAAAGATTGGTTGCAGTTGCACCCTTATAAACAGTCAGATCCGACAGATTCCTATTATACCAATATTGCAAACCGTATTTACGGCATGTTGGAAGAAACACGTCTTGCCTATTCTTTTGAGAAGGACGAGGTCAAACAGATCAGTATACGCATGGCTGCCTATTTCGAAGATGTGATTTCCGGTCTGAATATCTGGCGCTCATTCATCACGGAACACAAAGCCTTATACGGTAAATTCCTGCCGTTTTATACACCTGACGATCACTATTATGATGACGAGGTCAACTACGAAGATATCCGGTTCTTGCTTTGGCATTACACACAGCAGTATCACGGGTTTCACAAAGGCACATTCGTCAGTCCCGACAATGCGGCAAACGGCGACACAGCCAAACTGATCTACCAGATGTTCTGTGACGAATGGACAACTGCACCGGAGAACGAACGGCTGCAACAGCTCTTTGCCCCGGAAACCCGCTATGAGGATGTCGACAAATATAACGAGTTGCTTCACTGGTTTCATTACCAATGTTACCTGTTTACCGATTCACACCAGGAACTGACAGATACAGTTAAGGAATATTGGGAACAAACGAAAGAGAAAGACGAGCAGTTCATCATGACCGCCTACGAGGCTCTGGCACATATTTCCAAAAGTGCATTTTTGGCTTACACGGCTCCCAAATGGCTTTCGCTGATCTTTCCGGCAGACCATCCGGATCACAGCTTGTTCGTTGAAGAAGGTGAAAAGTCACAGGCATTCAAAGAACCGGTGTCCGAAGAGAGCAAGAAAATGCTGACCGAGCACTTTGAGAAATTCACGGCAGCGGCAGAAGGAAAAGCACTCCTTTATTTCCAAAACAAGCGTGAATTCCTCGACTTCCTGACGAAGATCGGCATCGAGACGGAAGGAGCGACAGGCGATACCGCCTCCCGGAAATTTGCCGTTTATGCCACTCCGTCAGAAGGTTTGCAAGTCCTAACCGATGGTGTTGAGTATATCCAAGACGAAAACAATCCTTTCTACAATCAGAAAAAGGCGGAAAACCAAGGTTTGTCCTTCTTCATGATCCGGAAATGCAGCCCGTATCTGCTGAGAATATTGGAAGAAAAAGGCATGTTAGCCGATGCGCAAGCGAAGAGCCTGGCCGGTGAAGAACGTAGCAAAGCGATCGTTCACGAGAACTGGGAGTTCCTGATGCGGTATTTCCTTCGGGAATATTGATTGTTACTTTTCTCTTGGGAGAAAAGTAACAATCAATATCGATCAGCCGGATACCGGATTCCCAACTGCCTGCGCACCTCATCGATGATCTCCAACGTGATCAGGGAGTGTTCGTGGCTGTTGATTCCAGACTGGCGTTTGCCGGACAGAACCAGATCGATAAACTCCTCCACCTCATAATAATATTCATCCTTGTCCGTCACGACGCTTATATCCTGAGCTTCGGCAGAGGGACCTCTACCGGAAGCGGCCGCCAGACGGGGAGTATATTTTACCTCTCCGATTATATTGATCCGGTCGTGCGTTATGTTTCCCTCTTCTCCCTGTATCTCTGTCGGCAAGGATGAATTGGCTATCTTGGAATAGAGAACGGTCGCATTCATCCCTTCGTATTCGAAATTGACGGCTCCCTGTCCGTCCGCACCGGATGAAAGAACGATTCCTGAAGCATCTATCTTTTTCGGACGTCCGAACAAAACGACCATCGGATAGACAGTATAAATCCCGATATCCATCATCGCCCCGTTCGACAATTCCGGCCTGAATGCGTTCAGCACAACTCCTCCTTGAACTTATCATAGCGGGAAGAATACTGACAATAGCAGGAAAAATAACGCCGTATCGTTCCCAAGCGTCCTAAGTTTTCCCGCACAGACCGGAAATTCGGGGTAAGGGTCGGTTTCATCGCCTCCATCAGCGTAACGTCATATTTTGCAGAGGCTGCGATCATCTCTCTCACCTCCCACGCATTCGAAGCGAAAGGTTTCTCACAGAGTACATGCTTTCCATGCTTCATGCACAAGATACTCTGTTCCGCATGAAGGAAATTAGGCGATGCGATATACACGGCATCGATCAACGGGCTTTTTGCCATCTCTTCCAAAGAGGTAAAAGTATAAGGTATCTGATGTTTGGCGGCAAAGGCATCCGCCGTCTCCTGCTTACGGGAATAAACAGCAACCAGTTCAAAACGGTCATCCTGCCGTGCTCCGGCAATCACCCAGTCGGTTATAAAGTTGGTTCCGACTACTCCAAAACGTACTTTTCCACCATGTTCTTCCATATATTCCATTCCTTATCAGCGTAATATTAATGTATCTCCTTCTATCGAAAGTTCGGGAACCTTGTCCGTAATACTCAAAGTCAGGCAATAGGGAACAGCATCTTCGAGATGGTTCGCTTTCAAGCGTCCCATATGATCCGTCGTATCCAGATAGGCAAGCAGGTTCGCCTTGTTGCCCGTCCACATATCCCGGGCAATCACGGCAGCATCGCTGCCCGCCTCATAAAACCGGTATTCAGTAACGCATCCGTCAAAGCTCCTCCAAAAAGCGTATCTTCTATATTCACCTTATCCTGCCAGCCGGAACAGAGCACGACCACATCCCGCTTATGGCAGACACAGTAACCGGCCACCGCCTGCAGATTGATGAAAGCTCCCGTTATGACCCGGAAAGCGGATTTGGCGATCGTGATCGCACGTGTACCGTTGGTCGTGGTGAACACAATATCTTTCCCGGAAACCTTTTCCGCCGTATAATCAAACGGGGAATTTCCGAAATCGGCAAAACCACATCGCTTCACATTCCGTTCCGCTCCGACCAGCCAGCCTTTTGCCTTATATGCCTCAGCCTCTTCAACGGTAGCGACCGGACGGATACTGCGCACCCGTTACTAAAAGCGGCGGCCATCGTCGTCGTTGCCCGAAACACATCCACGACCACCACGATAGCTTCCGGATTATGATAGACCGGATATAATGCCGGTGAAAAACAAACATCTATTTTCATATCAAACGATTATTATACCTGCAAAAATACGGGAGATTTTAAACATTTCCCCTATCTGCTTGTTCTTTTATTACATTTTTGAATAAACGTTTTAAACTAAGTCGTATGAAAAGAATTGTATCTATGATGGTGATCTTCACCCTTCTGTTGGGTGGCATGACACATGTGCAGGCTCAGACAAGTAAAGCCGCAGAAAAAAAGCTGAAAAAAGCAGGAAAGAAAAGAGAAAAAAGAAGAAAGGTTAGCTAAGGACGCCGTTATGGGCGAAGAAGCATTCAACAATGCCATGCAGGCTATCACAAACCGGTCGTTCGTGCTCGAAGCCAACTCCGTACAACCGTTGAACGGACGTGTTTACTATGTAAACTCAAACACTAACTTCGTTTCGTTGAATGACGGACAGGCCATGGTTCAGATCGCATCCAACTCTCCTTACCCCGGTCCTAACGGATTAGGCGGCATCACCGTACAAGGCTCGGCATCCAATGTACAGGTCAAACAAGAAAACAACGGAAACGTGTATCTGTCCATGAGCGTACAAGGTATCTTTATCTCTGCAACCGTAAACCTGGTATTATACAGCGGGACCAATAATGCAATGGTTACCGTAGACCCGAACTTCTCAGGAAACAACCTGACAATGAACGGAACATTGCTTCCCCATTCAGACTCCAATGTTTTCCAGGGAACCACTTACTAATTCATATATATATTAAACAACAAGGAAGGGCGGCCCGATGATCGGTCCGCCCTCTCTTTTTATAACAATCCGGTTTACTTATCGAACCGGAACATATTGTACGAATGCTTCCATCGCTTCATAAGATGCAAGGCCTAACTGATGATACAGTTCGGCAGTAGCACGGTTACGGTCTTCGGCACGCTGCCAGAACAAACGTTCGTCGTCTCCAAGGAACGGTGCACTTTCAGCCTGAGACTGGTGTTTCAGGATCGCGTTTCTCTTATGCCGCAATTCTTCGGGAGAGATAGGAACAGCCATTTCCACATGGTCCATTTCCCATTCGGCCCAAGCCCCGCGGTACATCCAGATGCGGCAGTTCTTCAGCCATTCTTCATCCTTCAGCTCGTCGATAGCTGCCAGAACGGCATTCAGACATACACGATGAGTTCCATGTGGATCGGCAAGGTCACCGGCTACAAACATCTCATCAGGTTTCACATCCGTCAGCAACTTCTTCACGATGGCAATATCCGCTTCGCTCAAGTCGTTCTTCTTCACCAGCCCTGTTTCATAGAAAGGCAAGTCGAGGAAGTGGATATGATCGTCACTCTTGATCCCGCTGTAACGGGCACCGGCACGGGCTTCTTCCCGGCGGATCGTGCCTTTCATAAAGAGGACATCACGTTTTTCAGCTTCACCTTCCACCTTTTTCATAACGGAGGAAATGGATGATTTCTTCGGCTTTCTTCTTAACCGTTTCGTCTTCCGTATATTTGGCACAAACGTCGCGCAGATATTCGCAATAGCGGATTACCTCTTCATCCCCTACGGCAATATTGCCGGAAGTTTCGTAAGCGACATGTACATCGTGATGCTGTTCACACAAACGATGGAATGTACCGCCCATCGAAATTACATCGTCATCCGGATGCGGACTGAAGATAATCACTTTCTTCGGATACGGAGTTGCACGTTCGGGACGGTTTGAATCGTCGGCATTCGGCTTGCCGCCCGGCCATCCGGTAATCGTGTGCTGGATATCGTTGAATACCCGGATATTCACATTATAGGCCGAACCGTACAGGGCGAGCAGCTCACCCAGGCCGTTTTCGCTATAATCCTTGTTTGTCAGTTTCAAGATCGGTTTGCCTGTCAACTGGCACAACCAAACGATTGCGCGACGGATCAGCTTGTTATCCCACTCGCAATTGGTAACCAGCCAAGGATGACTGATACGTGTCAGATCATACGCGGCAGACAGATCGACTACGACTTTCGCATTCGTATGATTCTGGAGGTAAGAAGAGGGAACAGCGTCACTCACTTTGCCTTCCACCGTTTTGGCGATGATCTTCGCCTTATCTTCACCCCCACGCCATCAGGATCACATTACGGGCTTTCATCATGGTAGCGATCCCCATCGTGATGACTCCCGCAGGCACATTGTCCAGTGACGGGAACGTACGGGAAGCTTCCTTACGGGCAGTTCCTTCCAACAGAACCAGACGGGTACGCGAACTCAGCGTCGCACCTACACCGTTAAACATAATGTTGCTCGCATGTCCCACACCTAACAGGATATAATCCAAACCGCCTGCCTTCTGGATGTTTTCTTCGTACATCCGGCAGAAATCGATGATGGCATCTTTCGGCATACATCCATCGGGAGCATAAACATTCTCAGGGGTAATATCGTTATGGTCCAGCAAAGCCTCTTTCAGCTGTGCCACGTTGCCGGCGGAAGGAGAGACAAGCGGGAAGAATTCATATTCAACAAAGACAACCACGTTGCGGAAGCTCAGTTGTTCTTCCTTATGCATACGGATCAATTCTTTATATACGCTCAGCGGAGAACGGCCTCCGGGAATAGCCATCACAAAGTTTTCACCGATTTCCTGTTTCTTGCGAATCTGGTCTGCTATCTCCTTAGCGATGGCAAACGAACCTTCATCGGCCGATTCGTAGATGTTTGTCGGGATCTTTTCCAGACGGGTCAAAACTGAATGCTCAAAAGCATTCTCCGGGCGATAATACCGCTGCGGTATTCGCGTCAGGGTAATCTGCGAACTAAGGTCTGTTTTCATGTTTAATTCTCGATTTAGTATATTATATCATAACTTGAATCACAAATATACTAATAAATAAACGAACTTAGCTTTACAGAGCATTTAAAAATCAATACGGTTATAGGAAATATTGATATTACGGATTTTGGCAGAGATGAATCAAATGTATCATTTAAGAACCAGGTTCGCGGATGACACGGATCGGACGGATCTTAACGGATAAAATAATTCCAATCCGTTTTATCCGCGTCATCCACAAACCTGTTCTTCATTCCTTATCAGTTCTAATCTTCTTAAAACAGCGTATTGGCAGCCGGAACCAGGTTTCCCATCGACCAAACGGCACGGACAGTCAAGTTACGGTCCAGGATGATGATGTCGGCATCTTTTCCGCGCTGCAACGTACCCGTACGGTCGGATACCCCCATCAGGCGTGCCGGAGTTTCGGAAGCCATGCGAACGGCATCGGCCAACGGGACATTGGCTTTTTGAACCATCGTACGGACCAGCACATCCATCGTAGCGATACTTCCGGCAAGCGAAGAATGGTCGGCCAACTTGCAAACACCATCTTCAATGATAATACGTGAGCCTTCGTCCGGTTTCACATCGCTTGCAGCATAAGACAACGCATCGGTTACCAGGCACGTGCGTTCCACACCTTTCAGCTTATACACCAAGCGAAGAATCGTAGAAGGCAAATGTTTACCGTCGGCAATTACTTCCACCGTCATATCATCCATCAGGAAAACACTTTCCACCGTTCCTTCGTATTTATATTCACGACGCTTGTGAAACCGGGCATTGCGTTGTAGAACTGTGCCGCATGGGTAAAACCCGCCGCATAGGCTTCTTTGATATCCTCGAATTCGGCTTCCGTATGCGTAATGGCAGCCAGGATACCTTTCGACCTGAGATAACGGGCGAAATCATGCGCACCCGGCAATTCAGGACTGGCATCCCAACGCTTAATACAGTTCGTACTTTCCAGGATAGACATATATTCTTCCTTATCCGGATTTTTCACATCATAAAGGTTACCGGCCATCTTGGCATTCAGATACGGTCCTTCCACATGAAGTCCCAATACGGGACCGTCCTTTTCCGCCATCAGCTTCTCACAAATGGAGACTGCCTTGCAGATCGATTCTTTAGGAGAAGACGACAAAGTGGGAAAAATAGTAGTCGCACCGTGTTTCATATGGGCGGCAATAGCACTATGGAAGGCTTCTTCCGTACATTCCTTAAAATCATGGCCGCCTCCGCCATGCACGTTCATGGCTACGAAACCGGGAATGATATACATACCCTTGGCATCCACCACCTTGGCGCCGATAACAGCCAGGTCGCTGTTCGTCACTTCCAGAATCTTTCCATCACTAATCAATACGGAGCCATCCTTCAACCATCCCTGAGGGTAAGGATCTGGCCATTTATTATTTGTGTCAGCATAAATCAAAACAGTTTATTCGTTCCTTCCACTAATTTACCCATCGCCCAGACAGCACGGACATTCAAGTCCTTATCCAGAATCTGGATGTCCGCATCCTTACCTCGCTGCAAAGACCCCTTACGGTCGTAAACACCCATGATGCGTGCCGGGTTTCGGAAGCCATGCGAACGGCATCTTCCAACGGGATCTCGGCTTTCTGAACCATCGTACGGATCAGGCGGTCCATAGTCGCAATGCTGCCGGCAAGAGCAGAACGGTCGGCCAGCTTGCAAACACCGTCTTCGATGATCACACGCGGGTCAAACGCCGTCTGGCTGTCACTTGCGGCACAAGCCAGCGCATCGGTGATCAGACAAGTACGTTCCACGCCTTTGATCTTATAGACCAGACGAAGGATCGTCGGAGGCACATGGATACCGTCGGCAACCACCTCGACCGTCATGTCGTCGATCAGATAAATACTCTCGACCGTACCTTCATATTTATATTCACGACGTTTGTGGAAACCGGGCATCGCATTGTAGAAGTGCGTGGCATGGGTATATCCGGCTTCGTAGGCAGTCTGAATATCCTCGTATTCGGCTTGCGTATGACCGACAGATGCCAACACGCCTTTCGAGGTGACGTATTTACCGAACTGCATGGCACCCGGCAATTCGGGAGCGGCATCCCAACGTTTGATGCAATGTGTCTCTTCCAACAGGGGAATGTATTCTTCCGGATCCGGATTCTTGATATTTTCCGGCAACTGCCCGCCGGCCATCTTCATGTTGAAGTAATGCCCTTCCAGATGAAGCCCCAGGACAGGACTGTCTTTTTCCGCCATCAACTTTTCAGTCGTTGCAGCTGCTTCGCGGATCATCGGGATGGTCGAGGATGACAATGTGGGGAAAATACTGGTCGTACCATGCTGCATGTGAGCGGCTACCGCTGCCCGGAACGCTTCTTCGGTACCTTCCATAAAGTCACGGCCTCCACCGCCGTGAACATGGATTTCTACTCCGCCCGGCACGATATACATGCCTTTAGCGTCTATCAAAGTGGCTCCTACCACTGCCAGATCGCAGTTAGTCACTTCCAAAATCTTGTTATCGCTTATCAGAACAGAACCGTCTTTCAACCAGCCCTGTGGGGTAAGGATCTTGCCATTTATAATCTGAGTTAACATAGCGCAAGAATTAAGTTTGTGTTTTTTAGTTTTAAGTAGGCAAAGGTAGGAAGATTTTCTAAAGAGGGTTAAAAACCAAGCGTTAATATTTACTTTTTCAAAACAGAGAGAGCAAGTCGGTTCAGGAAGGTTTTATTTAAGTGACAATAGCCATGCTTCTATTGTCAAACAGCCCATTCATTAACCTTTTGCCTTTAGTCGAAAAGGCTTTCGCCCTTGGTCAAAAACACTTTCGACCAATGTCAAAAGCCTTTTCGACTAAGGGCGAAAAGTAAAAAGAATGGTAGTAATGGCAGTAAATAGCTGTGTATTTGTTTATTAGTTATAATTACAGTATCCTTATTTTAGCAGGATCGGAAATCCGCGCAATCCATGCTTAAATAGCAGGACTGCAAATCATCATTTATGATTCGTATCTACCAAGAATCGACTGCTAACTATTGGCTGCATTCAGTTCTTCCAGTTCGAGGGTCTGTTCCGTCCAGAGATCCATCGTGTCGGAAAGTTTCTTCTTCAATTCGGAATATTCGGTATATAAGGAAACATCCGCCGCCCCTTCGGGAGTGGCGAGCTTGGCCTCGATAGCAGCAATGGAGTTTTCGAGTTCCGTTATTTTCTTTTCGGATTCGGCTATCGCTTTTTCAACCTTCTTGATTGCCTTGCTTTGTTCCTTGCGGGCTTCATAAGAGAGCTTGTTTCGGGTCGGCTCCGAAGCGTTTCCTTCCATAGAGGTTGTCGTTTGGGTGGAACGTTCCAATTCGCACAAACTATCCATCTTCTTATGTTCCAGGAAATCATAAATACCTCCCAAATGTTCGATCACCCGTTTATTTCCGAATTCATAAACCTTGTCTACCAGTCCATCCAGGAATTCACGGTCGTGCGAGACGACGATAACCGTACCGTCAAACTCTTTCAAAGCATCTTTCAGCACATCTTTCGAACGCATGTCCAAATGGTTGGTCGGTTCGTCGAGGATCAACAGGTTCACCGGTTCCAACAACAGACGGATCATGGCCAGACGGGTCTTTTCTCCACCAGACAATACCTTCACTTTCTTGTCCGACGCTTCTCCACCGAACATGAAAGCCCCCAATATGTCCCGTATCTTCAGACGGATGTCCCCCTGTGCCACGTAATCCACCGTATCGAAAACGGTCATATTCTCATCCAGCAACTGTGCCTGGTTCTGTGCAAAATAGCCGATCTTCACATTATGCCCCAACTGAAGCTTTCCTGTAAAATCGGTGATCTCTCCCATTATGCATTTAACCAGCGTGGACTTACCTTCACCGTTCTTGCCGACAAAAGCGACTTTGTCTCCGCGGTTAATAGTGAAAGTGGCATGCTCGAAAATCAGATGGTCGCCATAGCGCTTGGCCACATCTTCCGCAATCACCGGATAGGAACCGGAACGGGGAGCCGGAGGAAATTTCAGGCTCAGCATAGCCGTATCCACTTCGTCCACCTCTATGCGTTCAACCTTTTCCAATTGTTTAATACGGGATTGCACCTGCACGGACTTGGTCGCTTTGTAACGGAAACGTTCGATGAAAGCTTCCGTATCGGCCAATTTCTTCTGCTGGTTTTCAAAGGCACGAAGTTGTTGTTCGCGGCGCTCTTTACGCAGTTCCACATATTCGGAGTATTTTACCTTATAGTCATAAATCTTCCCAAGCTCTATCTCTATCGTCCGGAAAGTCATATTATCGATAAACGCCCGGTCATGTGAAACAAGGATCACCGCATTGGCACGTGTCGCAATGAAGTTTTCAAGCCATTGGATGGACTCTATATCCAAATGGTTGGTCGGCTCGTCCAGCAGCAGGACATCCGGCTTGCGGAGCAGGAGCTTGGCAAGCTCGATACGCATGCGCCATCCCCCGCTGAACTCGGAGGTCGGCCGGTCGAAATCCTCACGGCTAAATCCCAAGCCGATCAACGTCCGTTCCAACTCGGCATGGTAATTGTTTCCGCCCATCATCTGGAAATGTTCCGTCAGATGCGTGACACGGTCTATGAGGTTCTGATACGATTCCGTTTCATAATCTGTCCGTTCGGCCAGTTGTTGGTTCAGCCGTTCTATCTCCTTTTCCATCTCATGGATATGCTCGAAGGCATGTTCCGCCTCTTCGCGTACCGTCTGTGTATCCGCCAGCTTCATCTGCTGGGGAAGATAACCGATCGTCGTCTCCTTCGGTACGCTGACCGTCCCGGAGGTAGGAGACTGCAAGCCGGCAAATATTTTCAGCATCGTCGATTTTCCCGCACCGTTCTTTCCCACCAGTGCGATACGATCCTTCTTATTTACCACAAACGAAACATCATCAAAAAGCGTAAACCCGCCAAACTCAACTGTAAGTCCTTCAACAGAAATCATATTTTTTTCTCTTTTATGGCTGCAAAGATACAATTTATCCATAAAAAAGCCTCGACTTTATGCCGAGGCTTTTTATCAAAGATCCTGTGCCGTCCTTATCTCGTTTTTCATCAAACGTTCATGCAGGCCGTTTGTGATTTCGGCCCAACCCTCTTCTATCCAAAGGGGATCTTTGCAACAGGCCTGCTCCCATTCGCTCAACTGCTCCATGAGTTCCCGTGCTTTCTCCGGCTCGGAAGATAAAAGGTCGTGCATCTCTTCCACGTCCTGATCCATATTATACAGGACGGAATCGACACCACGAGTAATGATCAACTTGTACGAACCGGAACGGATGGCCCGTGTATCCATCTTACGCCAGAATAAGGCTTCATGCGGATTACCGCTTTTTTCCCCGGAAAGATACGGTAACAGGGAGACACCGTCGATCGGCTTGTGCAATCCTTCTTCCGGAATGTCCAACGCATCCACCACTGTGGCAAAAATGTCCAGCGAAGAAGTCAGCCCGGTGAAACGTTGGTCCCGCTTGAAACGATCGCCCCAAACGACAAAGAACGGAACCCGTTGTCCGCCTTCGAACTTATTTCCCTTGAAGCCTTTCAACGGAAGGTTGGAGGACTGGTTGGTCGTGGAACCGCCATTGTCGCTCAAAAAGAATATAATCGTATTGTCGAACTTGCCCGCCGCTTTCAGTTCGTCCACAATCTTGCCGACACCACGATCCAGCGCATACATCATAGCCGCATACTTCTGGCGAGGCTGTCCTTCGAAACGCGCCAAATCCTCTTCCGTCGCTTCATTGGGAGAATGGGGAGCGGTAAAGGACATATACAGCATAAAGGGCTGCTCGCTCTCCGTAACAAACTGCTGTGCCTTAGAAGCCAGTTCATCGGTGAAGTAACCGTCGAAAGACAGTTTCCGCCCGTTGTACTGGTATTGTTGCAGGTTGCCATCCTTATCACTGGTTTCAGGATCATAGAAATAAGAACGATGGCCGGCCAAAGCCCGTAGAACGTATCGAAGCCTTTCGCATTCGGACGCTGGGAGGGTTCGGAGCCCAAATGCCATTTTCCGATACAGCCCGTACGGTAGTCATACCGTTTCAACAAAGCCGGAAGCAATTCTTCATCGTCAGGAAGGCCATCTCCCGGCTTATCCAGGTTACATTCATATCCGTAGCGTTGTCCGTAGCGGCCCGTCAGCATCATGGATCGCGAAGGGCTGCTCACCGTCGCCGCCACATGAGCATCCGTAAAGATACACCCTTCGGCTGCCAGGCGGTCGATGTTAGGTGTCTGGATATCCGTCGCCCCCATAAATCCAAAATCCGCATATCCGGCATCATCCGCAAGCAGGATCAGGATATTCGGTCTTTGCGCCTCTTCATCCTGTCCGGACGAGCAAGAAGCCAATCCGGTGATTGCCCCTAAAGAAACAACAAACAAACGATCTATTTTCATTTTATACATCTTTTTTATTCCCGTTTACTTCTTCTTCCGCTCGATAGGTGACGGGACTTTCTTTGCATACTTATCCCGGTCGCAAACAATCTTTCCATCCACATATTCCAATTCGGCTATCTGGATAGAGGCACGATGATAGTTCCAAGTATTTTCTTCCACTTCCATACCGTCCATTTTATACGTCCGTCCCGGATGGGTGAAATAGAAAATAAAAGCACGGTCTCCGATCACAACGACATCGCAATGCCTTCCCTGGTCGAAATCGTCCGGACGGAGGCCCGGTTTGTTCAGGATTGTCGAATTATAGGTCCAGTTAGTCGCATCGTCCGATTCGTAACAGTGCAAGCCGACATATCCCAGATTACATTCGTCGATGATGTTCCAGTATTTATTTTTCCAATAAAAGACGATCGGCCCCTCATGCGGGACATCGTCAATCTCACATTTGCCGGTTACCTTCCAAGTCGTCAAATCCTTGCTCACACCCGTATTCGTCTTGGAATCGGGGGTCTTGTACCACATCTTCCATGTTCCGTCCGGCATCTGAAACGCCGAAGCGTCGATACAACCATGTGTACCTTCTATTTCCTCCACCAGATCCCAGTTCATCAGATCCTTGCTTTTGTAAAAGACAAGCCGGGCATCACCTCCCCAGAAAGGATGAATACCGGGGATAAAGGTCACGATCATGTAATAAGTGTCCTTATGCTTGAACACATCAGGGAGCCCAGAAAGTGCTCTGTCCTTGCATGGGTTCCGGCAGGTTCGCTGTCCCGACATAATACCAGTTTTTACCGTTGTTCTTGGTTGCCGCGATCCCGACTTTACTGCCATATACACAGGCCACTTCCTGCAAGTTAGGGACATTGGCACGGCGTTGCGTGTAAAACATCCACCATTCCTGCCGCTCCGCGTTCCATTCGAGCGTCGGGTCGGTAGGGCCGTCATAGATAGGACAACGGAACAAAGGAGCCGGCGCATGCTCAATGTCGAACGGCTTGTCTTGTGCAAAAAGGCTTGTCCCGTAGAACAGGACTGCCAACATATATACTATTCTTTTCATGCTATTCAGATTAGACGCGTTATACATTATATAATATATTAATAGAGCGAGATTTCCCCCAGGCCGGCACGCCCTTCGGAAACATTCTCGATTGTCAAGCGGAGATATTTCACTTCCCGGTCAACCGTCATCGGCTTAAATTCCCAGCCCGTACATTCACGCTCATACAAGAGTTCCCACCGTTCGCCATCCTCAGAAGTCTCTACCTTATGCTTATAGGAAGAACTGTCTTTCTGGAAAGGATACGGCTGGCAGCCACGTATGTCGGACGGTCCAGCATCAAAGTGACTACCTGTGGCAACCGGTCTTCTCCGGCAATCCACCAAGTATGATCGTCATTGTCGATTATATTGGAAGCAGGATACCCGTCCTGGCTGCTTCCAACCTGAACCGACGCGATTTTCAGGCGAGGTTTCTCCAAGATACGCTTCTGCCAGGAAGAAGGTTTTACCACAACATTGTCTTCCTCTTTCCCCGTAAACAGAGCATGTTTTCCATCAGGCAGAGACTTCCCTTCAAACGGCTTCGTGCTGATTTCCGCTTCACCGGCGAACAAACCCTCTGCTGTCGCTTTCACCGTAATCTTACCGGCTTTCTTCGTCGTGCGGACAAATGCGAAACCAACGCCACCTTCCACCTTCTGAGGATTGATACCGATACGGCTGATCGTATCTCCGACCAGCACTCCTTCACCAGACACCAGAATCCGGATTTCCTGTCCAGAGTTGTAGATCAAAGAACCGTTCTTGTCACAGACCTTAAAGTAGACAGGAATCATATCCGAGCCGTCGGCAACAGGAACAATGCCATCCGTCTTAATGTCCACAACCAGACGATCGGCTTTTCCCGGAGTGCTCACACTGTGGGTTGCCACAATCTTTCCGTCAACCAGCGCTTCCGCCTTTAACGTTCCAGTTTCATATTCCCCGGCATTAAAGACGAACATTGGACTGCCGCCTTTCTCGACAATCGAACGAAACAGAGGTGTCCGTTCTTCCCGTGTCTGAGTTCCGATCAACTTCTCATTACGATAAAGACGGACTTCGTCGCAGTTGGAAAAAACCGTTATATCTGTTGTAGACGAGGCGAAATCTCCCGAAGCATTATAGGAAGCGATAAAGACCATCGGCCCTTCATACAATCCGGGTTGTGAAACTGCTTTGTCCCTCATACTCTGCAACATGAAGTAGCTGAATTTCGGATACCGGTTGATATCCACCACACCGCTATACATCGTTTCATCCTGGCTGCCCCGTGCATAGTCATTGTAGCTCCAAACGAAATGTCCACCCATATGTGGATTGGCATCCAGCATGCACCAGTCAAAATAGCCTTTACCATTCAACTGCTCGATACGGCTGCGGCACTGGCGCATCTGTTCTTCCTCGCTTTCTTTCAAGCTGACACGTGGCTTTTCGCCCACGCCATCTCCCCATTCGCGGGTAAACAACGGCTTGACTACTATAAAATCTTCCGGATAATTACTCATCACATCCCCGTCTTTCGGGAATTTGGAAACCTGTTTATAAAAGACATCATAATAGGGCTCCATTTCCGCATGCCCGAAGTAATCACCTGCCGTGTACATCTGATCGCCCGGATATTCGGCATGAGACAGTTCGAAAATCTCTTTTGCCAAAGAGACCGGATAACGGGATTCGTTCAAAGCCGTTTCCCAAAGGACAACAGAAGGATGATTCCGGTCACGGCGGATCATCTGGCGTCCGATTTCATACAAACGTTTAATAAAGGTTGAATCCGGATTATAGAACTGCCATCCGGGAATACACTCCACCACTAACAGCCCATACCGGTCACACGCCTCCAAGAAAGCCGGATCATTCGGATAATGGGCGGCGCGAACCGCATTATAACCACCCCGTTTCAGGTCGATCACATCCCGTACCTGCATTGAGTTGGAAGCCGCATCCCCAACATTGGCAAAAAGCCTGGTGACGGTTGGCTCCGCGCATATACAGTTTTTCACCATTGATAAAGAATCCTTCCTCGGCCGTGTACCGGATCGTACGAATACCGATTTTCCGGGTGGTTTCGTCGAGCACTTTATCTTCCGATAATAATTGCGTACGCAAGGTATAGAGATTAGGCGTATAAGGATGCCATAAAGCAGGCTGGTTAACAAAGAGGTCCTGCTCCACCGTTCTGTCCGATTGCTTGTGCAAGGTGACCGGTGTTTCAGCCTCAGCAATAACGTGGCCAGCCGAATCGACCAGTTGCGAGAAAACAGACAATGTCTGATCTTTATCCGTCAAATTCCGGACATGAGTCGCAAGATGTGCCCTCGCCTTGTCTTTTGTCACTTCGGGATACGTCACAAACTGACCTCCACCGGCAACAATATCTTCCTGCAACGGGTCGGTGATATATACTTTGTCCGTAATCACCATCCGGACATCCCGATAAATCCCACTATAATAATAGAAATCCATTTTGTCCTGCGGCTTTCCCGGAGGTGTCAGCGGGTCCGGCTCGGCAGAGACCCGGACAGCCAGCACATTATTACCGTTCCAATCGATACGGTCCGTAAGGTCTGCGACAAATCCCATATAACCACCATGATGCTCCGTCACTTTTTGGCCGTTCAGATAAACATCGCAATTCGTCATCACTCCTTCAAAAGAGACGACAATCCGTTTAGCCTTATACTTCGCAGGCAGTTTGAAATAACGGCGATACCAACCGATCCGTCATAAATGGAGTTCCCGCCGCAATGTTTCATTTCCAGTTGCATGATATGGGGTAGTGCGACAGGTATCCATCCTGAATCATCCAGATCCGTCCGGCTCCCTTCCACCACATCCCCCCGATAAAAAGCCCAGTCGGTATTCATGTCCAGGACTTCCCGGCCGGAAGAGGAGATACTGCAACTTTGTCCGAATGCAGCACAAATGAACAACAAGATAAAAGAGAAAATTCGATAATGCTTCATGCTATGTTAGTGTTTTTCTGTACAAAGGAAAGGGATATATTGGAAATGATCCAATATATCCCTCTTAAAACATGATAAATATATCAGTTCTTATTAATAACCGTCATTCTGTTTCAATAGCTTGTTTTTATCAAGTGCATCCTGCTTGATCGGTAAATACCGGTTATGAGGAGCGAACGAACGGTTTTCAACTAATTCGACACCACTTATGACTGCACGTTTGTACGGATCTTTTTCATCATAATTGATCGTTCCGGTGAAGCTTTCCAAAGGAGCATTCAATACCGTTTCAGCAACCATCTTGCCACTTGCATCTTTCCAACGAAGAATATCGGCACGACGAAGGCCTTCACCAGCTAACTCGATAGAACGTTCGCGACGAATCAATTCACGCAATGTTTCTTTAGTACCATATTTACTCTGATCTACTTTCGGCATACCTACACGCGTACGAATCTGATCCAACATATCGTATATTTCAGCAGACGGGCCGTTCAATTCGTTCTCAGCTTCCACATATGTCAATAATACTTCTGCATACCGGAAAATGATCGTCTGCGCATTCGAAGACCAAACATCTCCATATTGAGACATCGGAGCCAAATATTTAGCCCAAGTCAAACCCGTCTTCGAAGAGTTGTTGGCCGTACCGGATGATCCGGATTCGTTTTACCATTCACCTCCTTATCCAATGTGTTAATGATCGTTTCTTCTCCCTTATAATTAACCCAATCCATACCCGGATAAAGAACCGTCATTGCCATACGCGGGTCACGATTTGCAAAAGGATGAACAGGATCGTAACCACTACCAGCCTCTTCTTTTGTCAAACCATTACTCATTTCATACGCATCAATCAGATTTTTGGATGGAACCATAGAAGACCAACCTGCATCCGAATTGTTATACATCGTGGCGATCATCCAATTTGAATACAGATTTTCATCATGTTGCACAGCAGCTATGATTTCTTTCGAATTCTGTCCGCTCACCATAAATATATTTTCAAAGCTCGGATCCAGTTCATACTGTCCTAAATCCATAATAGCTTTTGCAGCCTCTTTCGCACGCTGATAGTCGGCATAATAAAGGGCTGAACGCATCTTGATAGCCAAAGCCGTACCTTTGGCAATATAACCACTTGCGGCAGGAGCATCATCTAACATCGGGATAGCAGCATCCAACTCGTCGTAGATATACTTTTTCACCTCTTCTTCCGTATTGCGGGGAACTTGTGCTTCTTCAGCTGTTTCATAAGAATCGATAATAGGTACACCGCCATACTGCCAGTTCATATTGAAATAAGTATAAGCCCGGATCGTTTTCACCTGACCAATCATATTGTCTTTCTTCTTTGCATCCGCAAATTCAATATTTTGGATATTGGTCAAGAAATCGTTACAACGACGGATCATTCCAAATTTATAATAATCTGCAACTGCGTTGCTGGCAGTCATACTACCATTTCCGATATTCCGATAATTTTCATGGACATGGAAATTGAAACCGAAATCGGAAGCACAATCCCAATACAGAATACCCGTTTCATCAGCCCAACCGTCATAACAACCAATCAAAAACTTTTCAGCATCCTTTTCTGTTTGCCAAGTTGTGCTGGGAGACAGTGCGTCATGGGGAATCGTATCCAAAAAGTCCGAACAGGAAGTCCCGACCAATGCCATCCCGGCCAGCATATATACTAATACACGTTTCATATTTTATTCTTTAATTTTAATCTTAAACAATCGTTCTTATCAGAATGTCACATTCACACCAAAAGCATGTGTCTGAGTTAACGGGAAACTGGAACCGCGTTCATCTCCGATTTCCGGATCCACATTGACAAGCATATTATGGATAGTAAACAGGTTTTCTACAGAGTAGTAGAAACGTACGTTTTCAATTCCAACCGATTTGATCACATTCTTCGGAAGTGTATAACCGAATTGCAGGTTCTTCATACGCAAATAGCTGGAATTCTGCAACCAGAATGTAGACACGACATTAGATGACAGACTCGGAGATGTTACATCATAAGCCACACGTGGCATCGTTGCATCTTTGTTTTCCGGTGTCCAAGCATCCAACCATACAGTTGCCGGATGTGAGTCATCGCCACCGAAATAGCCTGTTACTTCCTGGTTGATCAAACGATGCACGCCAGCCGCGCCCGTAAACAACATGGATAAGTCGAAGCCTTTATAAGCAGCATTCAGATTCAAACCAAACGTAAATTTAGGATCTGAAGAACCTGCAAGGACGCGGTCATCAGCCGTCATTTTACCATCACCGTTTGCATCCTGATAGATCAGATCACCTCCCTTGAACTTTTTAGTTCCAAACGGATAACCTGCCTGTGTGGAATATTTATCCATCCAAGCCTGAGCTGCTTCATCCGATTCAAAGAAACCATCTGCTTTATAAACACGATATGTGTTCAGCGCTTCACCAATCTTACGAACCTTATTGCCATTGTTCGGATCAGCCGTTACACCTCCGGCATCCGGACTCAAACCTAAATCAATAATTCGTTTTTGTTGTACGAGAAGTTTCCGGTTGCACCAAACGACCAATCCCCCATTTGTTGTTGTAGCTCAGAATCACTTCAACACCTCGATTGGACATTTCACCTACATTATCTTTATAAGCATCCAAACCAAATTCTGCCGGAACCGGAACATCCATGATAATACCTGTTGTCCTACGGTCATAGTAGTCAAATGTCACATTGATCTTGTTATTGACTGTCGCATCAAAACCAAGTCCCCATGTACGAGATTTTTCCCAAGAGATAGAAGACAGCTTATATGCTTTCTGATAATACCCCGACTGCAAAGCACCTCCTAACGGATAACTTGCATCTAGATTATAGGTATTCATCCAAGGATAATAATCAGTCAATGCATCTTGATTACCCAGTAACCCCCATGATCCGCGAATCTTCAAGTTGTTCAACCAATCTTTCGTATTTTCCATGAAACCTTCTTCACTAATACGCCATGCAGCAGAGAAAGACGGGAAATATCCCCAACGATTACCATCAGCAAAACGGGAAGAAGCATCAGAACGGATATTACCTTCCAACAAATATTTGCCGGCATAATCATAGTTAATACGTCCGAACCAAGAAATCATCGCCAACTCACGTGTATAGCCATTGTTCTTCTGAGTAGCAGCATCTCCAGCCGCGATATCGGTCAGATCATTAGTCGGGAAATTCTTACGGAACTGCTGGTTATAGGTGTAGTCATACTTTTCCGTATGCCAACCTGCCATTGCTTTCAAACCGTGTTCACCGAATTGTCTGTCAAAATTCAACAATGCATCAAAGTTTGCACGATGCCAACCGGTAAAACGTTCTTCCAAACGATTCGGTTCTGTTTCCTTATTCGGATTGTACTGAATATATTTTTGAAATGCACGATAGTGTTGTTGATTGTTAACATAAGAACCCGTCACTGTTGCAACTAAACCGTCGATGATTTTATAATCGGCAGACAGGGTACCAGAGAAATTCTGATTTTTACGGTCAACAGTTTGGTTAACATCCAACCACGCAAGTGGGTTACCATCTCCAATAGTACCATAAGTACCGTCTTCAGCACGACCTACAATCCACGGAGCAATACGGTTCAACTGACGGATAATCTGATCAGAGCTGGCAGCACTATTCGGATCACCAGTTTCACTTATACCAGATGCATAAGAAGAAATTGGGTCGGAATAGTCATTCTTGATATATGCCAAATTCAAACGAACCGTCAATCTGGAATTCAGCTTCAGATCCAAATTTGTACGAGCATTAAATTGCTGTCTGTCCGCATTCGGTAAAATACCGGTCTGTCCCAAATAGCCGACAGATCCCATATACTTCGCATTTTCCGTACCACCGCTCACACTTACATTATGAGAATGCTGTACACCGGTTCTATAGGCTTCATCATACCAATCCGTGTTAGGAGAAGTACCATTTCTGAAATTCTCAATATCAGTTTCATTGAAACGGGGATTCAAACCTTCATCGATCATAGACTGGCTATACAAGCGCGCATAGTCATAAGAGCTGATACGGTCAATCATTTCCGTCGGTTTCTGGAAACCTACATATCCATTATAAGAGATACGTGGTTTACCTGTCTTACCACGTTTTGTCGTAATCAAGATTACACCATTTGACGCCTTCGAACCGTAGATCGCAGCAGAAGCAGCATCTTTCAATACGGAAATACTTTCGATATCGTTCGGATCGACCGAGTTCATCGTTCCGGTTTCGATACCATCCACCAAAATATAAGGATCAGCCGTGTTTAATGTACCAACACCACGCACGCGAATCGTACCACCATCCTGTCCGGGACGGCCACCGCCGGAAGTAACCTGAACACCCGGCATAGTACCTTGCAATGCGGTAGAAACGTTCTGAACCGGGCGATTTTCTAACGCTTTGCTGTCAATTTGTGCAACAGCCCCGGTCATGTTCACCTTCTTTTTGTGTACCGTAACCGACAACTACGACTTCTTCCAGTTTCTGAGTATCTTCCACCAGATTCACAGTCAAAGTCGCTTGCCCGGTGTACTTGATTTCCTGTGTTACATAACCGATGAAAGAGATTTGAAGAACATCACCGTTATTCACTTCCAAAACAAAGTTACCGTCCATGTCAGTAACCGTACCGTTCGTCGTACCTTTTACGACAACTGAAGCACCTGCTACGGGGCCCAGTACATCATTAACTGTTCCTTTCAAACTTTTCTGTTGCTGAGAAATACCAACTTTAGGAGTTGCTGTCTCATTAGCTGCGAACACTGTTCCTGAGGAACATAAAGCAGCAGACAACAGCAAAAAGCTGACTGGTCTTGCGATTTTCAACATACTAATTGTTTTTTGTTTAATAATAATAGTCACTATATGAATAAGATCCAAGGAGGTGATAACCACCTTACTTATAGATTCTTTACATTCATGGTATGATTCCTAACATCTGTCATACATTTGCCATGCAAATGTATGACATAGTTCTTGACAATAGGACTATGACTTATTGTAAGAAATATAAAGCTGTATAGGCAAAAAGGAGGATTTTTTGTATGAAGTTCTTGTAGGACTATGATTAAGTTATACGAATTTGTACCAAAACATCAGAATTACCAGTCTGTTTCTTGTAGAAAACCTTGGGAGTAAACCTGATTTTCCTAGTAATTAATCTGTTGATGTTAGTAAGTTATGTGGTCTATGATTATCAACCGGAAAGTATACAATCTTCAGCTAATAGACAGATTACTTTAATATGTGGAAATATTTATCCCATCATGCTATTTATCAGTTATTTATAACCAAAGTAATATATATAGCGGGAAGCAGACGATTACATAGCAAATTAAATTATTGATTAGAATCTATCCATATAAATTTAGATCTATACAATAAGTATATAGAAAAAAAGCAAGAAAATCTGATAGGTTTAGAAAATAACACTCGGAAACGCTTAATTGTTAATTAACATTTTAAGATGTGTACTTGGTTGAAATTCTGAGAGCTTCGGGATATATATGAAACAAACTATGGATTCATGCATCTTGCACAATACAACCATATTGTCAATTTTCAAAGGATTTAGGGTAAAGAATAGAGGTAGTAAAAGAAAATAACGATTAATATCATTTGTATTAGTAAAATATTTTAATATATTTGTCTCAATGTATAAAAACGGTATTAAAATACATTCAATAGTATTCTTGCTAATTTTTTCTAAAAAACATGCAAGATAATAAATAAATGTATTACATTTGATTTTAAAACTATTGATGATCAAGCAGGTGCAGATATTTCTGATAATGGTGGCAATGTGAAAGTAAAAAAATGGTGGCTGGTATACGCTCTATATTAAGGGTAAGATTAATGGTGAAGCTATTGACTACACGCTGACTCTTTATCCGGCACAACTCTTTATTACTGGTGATCCTAATGGAGGATTTACTCCTGGTACTCCTTCTACTCCGATGGTTGCTCCCGCAGATAACAGTGGTCAGTGGGTATCTGCTGAATTTGTATCAGGAGGTGAGTTACGTGCTTATGCTCAAGTAGGTGAGTTTGACTGGTGGAAAACAGAGTTTACGCTTTTGGATGGCAAGGTTTTCTGGCGTGAGAATGCCAATATAGCCAGCAACTGGAACACTGATATGGGATCCGAATATAGTGTAAATGCCGGAGCAGGACAAAAGCTCTATCTTACTGTAGGTTCTACTGAAGATGGCTTAGATACGGGTGAGGTGAAATAAGCTGAATGATAATCTTATTTAAAAAGAAAAACATTATGAAGAAAAATCAAATACTCGCAGGTCTATTCCTCGCCGGAATAACCTTAGGTGCTTGTACGGATGACTATACGGATTGGGCTAACCCCCAATCCAATTCTCCCGAAGAGGCTGCTGCTAAATATGAAATTAGTTTCGCTGCAGGTGCTGATGCGGTCATAGATATGGATAAGTTTTACAGTACTATTGAAGAGGAAGCACAAAAGACTGATTCTTGTGGAAATAGCTGCTCTATCTTCATCGAGGGGGGGGGGGGGGGGGGGGGGGGGGGGGGGGGGGGGGGGGGGGGGGGGGGGGGGGGGGGGGGGGGGGGGGGGGGGGGGGGGGGGGGGGGGGGGGGGGGGGGGGGGGGGGGGGGGGGGGGGGGGGGGGGGGGGGGGGGGGGGGGGGGGGGGGGGGGGGGGGGGGGGGGGGGGGGGGGGGGGGGGGGGGGGGGGGGGGGGGGGGGGGGGGGGGGGGGGGGGGGGGGGGGGGGGGGGGGGGGGGGGGGGGGGGGGGGGGGGGGGGGGGGGGGGGGGGGGGGGGGGGGGGGGGGGGGGGGGGGGGGGGGGGGGGGGGGGGGGGGGGGGGGGGGGGGGGGGGGGGGGGGGGGGGGGGGGGGGGGGGGGGGGGGGGGGGGGGGGGGGGGGGGGGGGGGGGGGGGGGGGGGGGGGGGGGGGGGGGGGGGGGGGGGGGGGGGGGGGGGGGGGGGGGGGGGGGGGGGGGGGGGGGGGGGGGGGGGGGGGGGGCAGTAAACATCTCAGG
>VOFG01003764.1_pt1:17500-206644 | contig 206644 bp, 240 predicted proteins | sample 5384171 | NCBI WGS metagenome assembly VOFG01 (sample SAMN12384726, study PRJNA508395) | human gut metagenome | isolation source: healthy gut F | host: Homo sapiens | reverse complement strand
TGAATAGTAAATATAATATACTATGCAAATTTATGTTAAGAACGAATAGTTCTACGCAATTATATGTGTTTTCACAGGAAAAGGATGAAAACGGTAATGGCAAAATACAAGGTTAAGACAAGGGATTGTCAGCTGATAGTTGGAGTGAGACTATCATTAAAGGAAAAAATCAATGTTACGCAATTAGACTTCTTTTCAAACAGATATATCAGAGGGCTTTTGAAAGTAAAAATGATAAAGAAAAGTCATATTGAATATTATGGTCCGATTGGAATTAGTTTATACGAACGATTAAAGAAGCCTATTAGCAAATATGATTTCCTGTTTATTATGGAGCAGGTGGTAGACACAGTTCAAAAATTAAATGCGAATTCGTTAATCATTAATAATGTGATATTTGACATAAAAAATGTTTTTATCAATGAAATAACAAAGGAATTGCAGTTTATTTATTTACCATTGGAAAATGTTCAGAAGGAAACTGACATTATCGGTTTTATGGAACAGATTATATATGCAAGTAAGCCACAACAGGAAAATGATATGGAATATGTGTCGAGGTATGTTTACTTTGTTAAGTCACTAACGAAGTTTGATGCCAATAAGATAGAAAAGTATATACAGAATGAGGATCGAAGCGTTGTTAATACAATAAAAAGGCGTAATGTAGGACAAAGTGGATATATCACTGATAAACCGGCAGATTACTATAATCATTACAGCAATAAGGAAGATGAGGCAACAGGGCTGCTTGAAGATGAGGCAACAGGGCTGCTTGAAGATGAAGCAACAGGACTATTGGTGGAAGATGAGGCAACAGGACTATTGATGGAAGAACAGCAGACTGTTCATTATGCTTCGCTATATCGCTTGCTGACAAATGAAGTGATTTCAATTAATAAACCAGTATTTAGGATAGGAAAAGAAAGAAGCTATTCAGATTACTTCGTTGCTAATAATGATAAGGTAAGCAGAAGCCATGCTGATATTATTACGAGAAGAGGCAGATATTTTATAGTTGATTTAAATTCAAAAATGGAACGTATATTAATGATGTTCCGGTCCCGGTTCAGCAAGAAGTGGAAATCCATTTCGGCGATAGAATACGTTTGGCAAATGATGAATTTGAGTTTAGAAGTTAAGTCAGATTGGAGAGTGGGAAATGCACTTTACATTTATTGCAGAGACAGATATTGGAACAACAAAAGATACGAACCAAGATAGCATATTAGTAAAACATGGTCAGTATTCTGGCGGTGAAGTTTTAATGGCAATTGTGTGTGATGGAATGGGAGGTCTTTCCAAGGGAGAATTAGCAAGTGCTACGGTAATACGTGCATTTGACAAGTGGTTTGATGAAGAACTTCCATATGAATTAGAAGAGTTGGATTTGCATGTTATTAGTGGAAAATGGAATCTGATGCTTAAAGACCTGAATGTAAAGCTTATTGAATATTCAAGGAATGAAAACATTACAATGGGAACAACGTTTACGGGGATTTTGTTCGTAAACAATCAATATGTAATATCACATGTGGGGGACACAAGAGTTTATCGTTTGGATAACTCCATAACACAGCTGACAAATGATCAAACCTTTGTTGCCAGAGAAATAAAAAAGGAACAATGACTGTAGAACAGGCAAAAAATGATAAAAGAAGAAATATGCTTCTCCAGTGTGTTGGTGCCTCAGACACCCTTGAACCGGAAGTATATATTGGGACGCAGGAAAAAGGCGCATATATGTTGTGCTCTGATGGTTTCAGACACGAGATTACAGAGAAAGAAATGCTTGAATCATTGAATCCGGTTAATTTGGTGAATAAGAAAACAATGCAGTCTAATGCAAAATACCTAATAGAATTGAATAAACAACGAAATGAAAAAAGATAATATTTCGGTCATTTTAATAAAACTTAGCTAGGAGGATGGTATATGGCTGAAATAGGATCTGTTATTGCTGGTAAGTACGAAATACTTACTGAAATTGGTCATGGTGGAATGTCGGTTGTTTACCTGGCGATGGACACTCACCTGAATAAGCAGTGGGCAGTTAAAGAAATTCGAAAAAAAGGTAATGGAAGAAATGACGAAGTAATAGTTAATAGTTTGCTTGCAGAGGCAAACATGATGAAACGTTTGGACCATCCTTCGTTACCAAGAATAGTGGATATTATTGATAACGGAGTCACAATATTCGTCGTGATGGATTATATTGAAGGCGAGTCTTTAGATAAGATTCTTGCAGAATATGGAGCACAGCCTGAAGAATTAGTGGTTGGATGGGCGAAACAATTGTGTGATGCACTTTCATATCTACATTCACAGAAACCGCCTATTATTTATCGAGACATGAAACCGGCAAATGTAATGCTAAAGCCGGAAGGAAATATTAAGATTATTGATTTTGGTATTGCAAGAGAGTATAAAGAACAAAATCTGGCAGACACCACAGTCCTTGGAACCAAGGGTTATGCACCGCCGGAACAGTATAGTGGACAAACAGATGCCCGTTCAGATATTTTTTGCACTTGGAATGACGATGCATCATTTGCTAACAGGAATTGATCCTAGAACAGGTGAGGCATATGCTCCGGTAAGAATGTGGAATCCGGAGGTTTCCGAAGGTGTTGAAATGATTATTGACAAGTGTGTTCAACCAGCCCCGGAAAACAGGTATCAAAATTGCCAGGATCTTCTTTATGATTTGGAACACCCTGAACTGATTACCAGAGATTATAAGAAAAAACAAAAGATAAAATTAAATAGTTTTGTTGCATCGATTGTTTTGGCAATTGTTTGTGTGATATCCGGAGTGGTTTGTAATAGGGTGTCTGTCAATATGAATAATGGTGATTATGAAGTTTTGGTATCAACCTCAACAGCATCATCTTTAGATGAAAAAATATCTAATTATAAGAAAGCCATTGATATATATCCTATGCGTACAGATGCATACTTTAAGATGATAGAAGCCTATGAGGATGAAGGTAAATTTGGTAAAAACGAAAATGATACTTTTTTAGCGGTCTACAATGCACATAAGGACGAATTTGACAATACAACCAAGGAAGTGGCTGAGCTGAATTACAAAATAGGTATGATGTATTTTAACTATTATACAGAAGAGGATGGCAGCTATAGTTTTTCAACACGTGTGCAAAAGGCGTATGAATTTTTTTGTGAAAACAATACAAATGCTACCGGATTTGAACAACAGAAAACGTCGGATTGCTATTATCAGATATGTAGTTTTTATAAAAAATATATCTTAAGTAATACAAACGTTGAAGAGGCATCAAAGACAATTATGATGAATTGTTAAAAACAATTGAATCATCGTTAAATGATGTAAAGTATGCCGGTGCATATGATCAGCTTTCATTATATAACGGAGTATTTATGCTACTGTATGATCAACGAAGCAGTATGGCTCAGGTTAATGTAGACGAACAACAAATACTATCCTTAATGGATGAAGTGAATAGCCTGGCAAAAAATCTGAGCGTCCAAAAGGAACAATCTAAGAAATTACAGAATGAAATTATTGATAACTATGAGAAATACAGGCAGGCAATTGAGAGAGCTTATACTAATGCAGAAGAGAGGAAGTAACTATGGCAGATATACTAAATACTGTTTCTGTAATCTTTTTTATCGCGGCAGGGGTATTTGCAGTATTAGCAATTGCTCTATGGTTTTTATTTAAGATTCCAATCGTAATAGGAGATTTATCAGGACGAACAGCAAAGAAATCTATTGAAAGAATGCGTCTAAATAACGAGAAAACTGGTAATAAATCGTATAAAACCAGTAAAAGCAATCTTGAAAGAGGTAAATTGACCGGAACGATGGAGGGATGAAACAATCAGATGAGGCAAATGCCGAAACGGGTTTGTTGAATGAAAATCTGGCAAGAGATTTTGATGATCAGGCAACAGAAATTCTGGTTGAGGATGAAACAATGCTACTGGATGGAAACGCCAAAACTGCTCCGTTAGATAGTGCAAATGCCATCACTATTAAGCTGATTGACAGTGTGAAAATAATTCATACGGAAGAAGTGATATAGTGCCCCATGCCTGCGTTTGAAAAGATATACAACAAGTATAATAAATAATAGGTATTTTTTTACAAAAATAACAAAAAAGCGCCGAAAATTGTCTGAAAAATATGCAATTTTCGGCGCTTTTATTATGCAGTTTTCACAAAGTTGTCTCCGTGTGACCGTTGTGTGACCATTGTTTTGTATAATGGTATCAAGAGGTTAAGTATGAATAATTAAAATATGTGAAGGAAGGACTAATGAAAATGTTTAAAGAAAGCTCGATGGTAAAGAGGGTGTTGGCATCGTTTATGGCATTTTTGATGGTTATATCGTTAATGCCATCAATGGGTCATGTATTTGCTGCTGCCACGGAACATCCCGGATATGTAACTATAATGGTTGTGGATGGGGAATCAAATCCAATTCAGGGAGCAAATGTCGATTATTCAATTATGAAAGATCCGTCAGTTACAGACGGGGACGCATTTACTACCATTAACAGCACGGGAACTACGGATGAGTATGGTGTTGTAGAAGTATTAGATGCTACGCAGTATATAGATGGATGTTTGCTAATATCAGCTACTGTATCTAAGACAGGATATGATAATGCAACTATTTCCTCAACTGCCATTTCAAGTTCAGAAGCGAACTTTTCAGTACAGTTGTCCAAAACGGTAACTATGCCAGATATTGAAAATGTCACAATAACAACATTAGAATGCAGACTATACGGGACAAGAGCAAGAACTTATTACATCGGTTGATACAGATACGGAAGGTGCGACTATTGAATACTCAACGGATAATTCAACTTGGTCAGAACAGATTCCAAAAAGAAACTGATGTGGCAGAATATTCAGTTTATGTAAGAATAACAAAAGATGGTTACAATACATATGAATCAGGTGAGAAAATTGCTAAGATTAATGCCATTGATATTCCTGATATTGATATAACAGCAAAGCAGTTTAATTATGTAGAAAATACAAGTCAGGAATTAGTAACTCTCACAGGAAATTTTGAAGATACAGATACAGTTACATGGAGTGTTAATAATACAGCAACTGGAGACAGAAGTATTCCTACAGGGTTAGCAGCAGGAAGTTATACAGTAAAACTGGAAATAAATAGAGGAAGTAACTACAAACCATTTACAAAAGAAGTGACATCAACCATATTGAATGCTGAATTAAATTTGGATGGATTAAGTGTAACTGGCTTGGACGGTACTTATACAGGCAACCCACAGGATGCAGTAACAGTCAGTAATCAAGGCTCATATGATTTAAAGTACCAGTTAGACGATGGCGATTTAGCGGTAGATAACAATGCTTGGAGTAATGACATTCCAACTGTAACTAATGCAGGTTCTTATATTGTATGGGTAAAGGCAGTAAAGGCAAATTATAATGACAAGGATGTAGAGGTAACTCCAGCCGATAATGCAGTGGCTCCGTATAATGTTTATATTGCCAAAGCTGAGCAGACCTTTGCATTCACAGATTCTAAATATAATAATGAAGAATCATCAGTAGAAATAGGCTCAGCTGATTTGACGAATGGAAAGACCTTTAATTTTGGCGCAACAGACACTGCAGCACTAGCAGGAGGTACAATAAGTTATTCGCTTGAATTAGGTGCTGAGGATGGCGATATTGCTACGATTAATTCAACAACAGGTGAATTGACTGTTACTGGAGCAGGAAAAATTACAGTTAAGGCAACACTTACAGGTAATGATAATTACAATGATTGTACAATTCAGCATATTTTAAATGTTACAGCAAAAAAGAGTAGTGAAGGAGAATACGTTTCATTTCCAACTGATTCAATAGAATATGTGTTAGGAAATAGCTCGGGAATAACTGCAAATGCGGCTATTAAAACATTTTCAAAAGATAAAGGTGCAATTTCGTATAGCATTGAAGACAATACTGATTTAGGATTAAGTGTTTCTAATTCTGGTGTTGTAACTGTATCGGATTATTCTAAGGTAATTAACGCAATTGAGAATGCTAATAATAATCTTATGGTTACAATTACAGCATCAAAAGCAGAGGTGAGAGGCTGGCGAAATAATGTGAAATGGCCAGCAGATAGCGTATCATACACATTAAGGATTTCACTTCGTACGGCACCGGATAGTGCATACACTGTTTATGATGTTGCTGATTTGAATACAGCATTAACTGGCCCTGATGGAACAAATGACTGGTTTAACACAGCTGTTGAAATCATGCCGGCGAGTGGGTATTCAATTGTTCGTAGTGATAATATCTCAACCGGTGTTCCTACTTTTTCTGCAAGTGTTAAGTATGGTGAGATGCAGGATGCAGAAGCACAGGATCAAGGGATTGGTGATAGAATAATCTACCTTAAACATATTGAAACCGGTGAAATTACAGAGAAAATTGTTACATCTGTTAACAAATTAGATAATGAAAAGCCATATAATGTTGGCATTGAATTCCCTGAGGCGACAGAAAAGGATGATGTCAAGTACTATGGTGATGAAATTACGGTAACATTTACTGCTTATGATAATACATCTGGTGTGTCAAAGTTTAATTGGGAATATACAAGAGCGGATGGATCAAGTACAAGTATACTGGAAGCTGATTCAGGAACAGTAGAAGCTATTCGTGATTCTCATGATTCAACCAAGTATGTAGGAACTTTAACTTTACCAAGAAATCAAGCAGAACAGTTAAGAGGTAATCTGAAAGTCTCTGCAACGGATGTGGCTGATAATACTTGCGATTCCTATACAGACACAGGGGTGTTTGTAGTAGATACAATTGCACCGACACAGACAGTATCTTATCAGTTGAAAGACGGAGTAGGAACGACTCAAACAGTTGATACGAAACATTATTTCTCAAATGATGTTGTTCTTACGTTTGATATTGTTGAAGCAAACTTCTTTGCAAGTGATGTAAAGATTTTCGTTTCTAAGAATGGTGGGGCAAATCAACTTCAGACCTTATCATGGGAAACAACTGAAAATATTGATGAAAATGAGGCAAAGTTAACTCTTTCGGAGGATGGAGATTATGTGATTTCCATGAGTTATGAAGATCGTTCCGGAAAAGTAATGACTTCTTATATTTCTGACACTGTAGTGGTGGATAAAACAATACCTGTTCTGGAATTTGATTATAAAGATTATACAGATACAGAAAATCCACAGAGTGCAATAGTAACGATTACCGAGCACAACTTTAGAGCTTCTGATATTGAGTTTGATGTAATCACTAAAAACATTGCAGGACAAAGTGTGATTGGAAATGATTTACAGCAGTACCTAAGAAATCTTGATTGGACAAGTAATGGAGATGTTCATACGGCAACAATATCAGGAGAATTTGTTGATGCAATCTATGACTTGACTTTTAATTATAAGGATTTAGCTCTTAATGCAGCTGCAGAGATTAAGCCAGAACAATTTATTGTGGATAGGACAGCACCAGATATTGCAAAAATGAGTGTTGCATATTCAAATCCGCTAGTTGATACTATTTTGTCTGCAATTACATTTGGATACTATAAACCAACTGTTAATGTAACATTTACTGGTTATGATAATACTGCTGGAATTGATTATTTCACTTGGAGCTATAAGAAAGAAAATGGAGCAAGCAATTCAAATGTTGCAGAATACGCAGATGCAAAAATTGCTGCAGTTCAGGATAATACTGATAAGACAAAATTCACAGCAACAGTTACACTTCCAAAAGAAACGGCAGAACAGTTAAGAGGAAGTATTGCATTTGTATCTACAGATAAATACAACAATTCAAGTAATAAACTCACAGATGATAACCATGTGATTGTTGTTGATACCATTGCTCCAACAATGTCTGCGGAGTATACAACTGCAGATAATACTCATGGTGAAAAAGATTATTACAAAAAAGACTTAACAGCTACATTTACTGTTACTGAAGCAAACTTCTATCCAGAAGATGTTAAAATACAGCTTAAGAAAAATGACAATGATGTAATCGATATTACTCCTGTCTGGACGGATGTTTCTACAGATGTGCATGTTGGAACATATACTATTGACGCAAATGATGATCATTCAAATGATGGCGATTATGTATTCCAGGTTGAATATAAGGATCGTAGTAATAATGAGATGACATCATACACCTCTGGTGTGAAAGTAATTGATACTACAAAGCCGGTTATTAATGTTGAGTATTCAAATTCTAATGTAATTAATGAACTGACCGATACTGAGAATCACACTAGAAAGTATTTTGCTTCTGCACAGACAGCAACAATTACAATTAACGAACATAACTTCAATCCGGGAGATGTGAATTATACGATTGTTGCAAAGGATGTAGCAGGAAATGAATTAAATGCAAGTTCACTGTATACAACATCTTCATGGACATCAAATGGAGACAATAATATTGTTACTATTACATATCCAGGGATGCAAATTACACATTTGATATTGCATATACAGATCTCGCAACTATTGAAGCAGATGATTTTGCGGAGCAGTATTTTACAGTAGATACATCAAAACCTTCAGATTTAAAGGTGACTTACAGTACAAGTCTCTTAGATACTGTATTAAACGCTATTACCTTTGGCTTTTATAATGCAAAAGCTACAGTGACTATATCTGCAACGGATAATATTACTGGAATTTATTCTATGAAATACAGTTATGTTAAAGCAGATGGAGTAAGTGGAGTAAATACAGAATTAGTTGATGCAACCATTGATGCATCATCAATTACAAACTCCAATGGTGGCGCAGTTGGAACAACAACCTTTGAAATTCCAAGAAGTGCTTTAGCGCCAGATAGCCAGTTTAATGGAACTGTTAATTTTACTGCAATAGACAGAGCAAATAATGAATCTGATTATTTGAGAGATACAAAGAGAATCATTGTAGATAATATTGCACCAAATGCTGAAGTTCAGTATAACACACCAGTACAGGTAGCCAACGGAGTATCCTATTATGATGGTGATATTACCGCAACAGTAACTGTTCATGAAGCGAATTTTTACTCAGAGGATGTTCAGCTTTCGGTTACAAGAGATGGAGCACCAGTTCAGATAGCTGCGAATTGGAGCGATAATAGTACAGATGTACATGTAGGAACATTCACATTATCAGGCGATGGAGATTACATGGTCGGAATTACTTATTCAGACAAATCAACTAATGCTATGCAGGAGTACACATCTGAGCAGATGACAATTGATACAGAGATTACTGAGGCTACAATTACTGTTAATGGACAGGAAGCCGATGGTAAGGCGTTTAAGGATGAAGTTGTTCCGGCAGTCTCATTTGAAGATAAGAACTTTGAATCATGTGATGTTAAGATTTCAAGAACGAGCTTTGCTGACAAGAATGTAGATGTAACGGATAAGTTTGTTGCCGGACATATTTCAACAAATGAAACCGGAGGAAATGGTTCCTTTGACACATTTGAAAAAGTGGCTGAAAATGATGGTATATACACCATGACCGTAGAACTTAAAGACAAAGCGGGCATTCAATTGAGAAGAGTGCAACATTTACAGTTAATAGATTTGGATCTGTTTACGAGTACAGTGATTATCTCGTATCAATGATTGCAGAAGGTGGCGCATATGTACAGAGTGTTGAGGATGATTTTGTAATCACAGAGTATAATGCAGACCGTCTTGTAAAAGATTCATTAAATATCGAGATATCAAGAGATGGTAAGCCCTTAGAAAACAGCGATTATTCTGTAACACCGGACATAAATGAAAATGTGACTACAGGCGCAAGCGGCTGGTTCCAGTATACATATACTATCAGCAAAGATAATTTTGCATCAGATGGTGTTTATAAGATTGCAGTTTCTTCAAAAGACAATACGGGAAATAGCCCTGAAAATACTAATTATGATGACAAAGGCATCTTGTTCCGTGTAGATAGTACAAAGCCGGAAATCACAAGTATCACAGGCCTTGAAGACAATGTTATCAATGCAACAGAGCAGAATGTCAAGTATTCTGTATATGACACAATTGGTCTCAAATCTATTGTTGCTTATGTAGATGGCAAGGAGATAGAGAATATTACTGATTTTACAGAGGATTCAAATAACTATTCTGGAGCATTCGTACTGGATGAAAATTCAAGTTCACAGAAGGTTCGATTAGTAGTGACGGATATGGCAGGTAATATTACAGATACAGATGCGGATGATTTTGAGAGCTCATATGTATTTAATGATTCTGTAATCGTATCAACAAATATCTTCGTAAGATGGTTCGCTAATAAGGCATTATTCTTTGGCTCAATTGGTGGAGCAGTTGTTGTTATAGGCGGAGGAGCAGGTGCGACAGTATTCTTTAGAAAGAGAAAACAAGCTAAGGCAGCTAAGTAATTGAATATTCAGATTCCTGCGCGAAAGCGCAGGAATCCATATTCTATTTGACAGAAGTAGAAGTTTACATGCTTAAGTTTCTACTTGTGGCAAATAGTGCAAATAGTAACATAAGAGAGAAGGAACAAATTATGTACACATTAAAGGACAATGGTGTAATCTCTGAGATTACCTGTGGTAATAATTTCGAATACATATTAAAAGATAACGCACATTTTGTTAATACAGATTATAAGGTTTTACAGAGCCAAAACAATGGTATTTTTGTAAAGTGCATGAAAATGACCAGAAACGGATTGATTGATTTATATTATGTAACAGATGAGTATAGACCAATGTCGTCAATGTTTGCGGGGATAAGCGCTGATACACTAATTAATGTGGTTGTGAATCTTTTTTGCCAGTGTTATAGAAGTGAGAAATAACGGATTTCTGACTTGTCAAAGTATTGACTTGTCCTGGGATAAAATATATGTGGAACAGAACACGCTAAAGGTTAAGTTGGTATATTTGCCGCTTAGTGTAAAGGCGTTTGATAGCTATGCAGAATTTGAAAGTGAATTAAGATCGAGTATAGTAAAACTAATTAATAAGGTGATTTTAGAAACAAATGAAAGACTTAAGCAGTTTGTCCTAGATTTGTGTAATGGGTCTATGTCACTTGAAGATGTGTATAACAAATCAAGAAGTGTCGGGACTCCACCTATTACAAAACAAGTTAACAATAATCAGACGCCTTCAGCCTTCAAGAATAGTGGAAATATTAAGCTGGTTGCAATGAACGCTCCTAGCCATTTCGAATTAGTGATTGATAGAGATAATGTTGTAATTGGAAAGAAGCAGGAATGGGTGGACTTGGTAATTCCGTTCAATAGGATGATTAGCAGAAAGCACTGCCGCATAACTAATCAGACAGGCATTTATTACATCAATGATGAAGGAAGTGCCAATGGTACATTTGTAAATGGAGTTCGATTGAATCCAGGACAGAAAGTTCAGATTAATCGTGGAGATATAATCCGCATGGCGGATAGTGATTTCAGATTATATAAAGAGGTGTAAAAAATGGCAAGACCTAAAGTGATTATTGCAGATGAAGATGCAAACTACATAGTACCGCTGCAGTTTAAGTTTGTAACAGATTTTTTTAATAAAATAGATTTAGAAATTATTACAGATAGAGCATATTTCGATGATTATTTTTCAAAACCACAGAATGCAGAAATCTTGATTGTTTCAGAAGAGTTATACGATTCATTCCTTCAGCGTCATAATATTCAGAACATTTTTGTGATGATGGAGCAGTATGATGAAGGCGGTACAGGAGAATTAAATGTAAACCAAATTTTTAAGTATACAAGCATTAAGGAAATCTTTAATGAGATTATCGGAAAGAGTGCGGGGGGCATTAAATGTTGCTGCTGTAGAGAAGAAGGAAACTCAGATTATTTTGGTTACATCTGCAGCTGGAGGTGTAGGAAAGACTACTGTGGCTATGGGGGTAGCGGCTTGTTTGGTACAGAATTATAAGAGAGTGCTGTATATTGAAGCTGCAAGTCTTCAAAGTGCACAATATATGTTGGAAAACGATACTCCAATATCATCACCAGATATATATACAAAGTTATTAAATCCATCAGATTCAATATATGCAGATATAAAACATGTAATTAGAAAAGAAGTATTTAGTTACATTCCACCATTTAAAGCGGCTATCATGTCGGTCGGACTGTCTAAGAATATTTATATGGATATTGCAGTATCAGCAAAAAAAATCTGGCGAATATGATTATATAGTTGTTGATACAGATAGTGTGTTTGACGAATTTAAAGCAGATTTATTAAACGTAGCCGATAAGGTAATCTTTGTTACGAAACAAAATAGGATGTCGGTTATGGCTGTAAACACTTTAATGTCTAATATCAATGGCGTTAATAACGAGAAGTATTTATGTATATGTAATGATTTTGATAAGAATATAGAGAATGCGTTGATTTCACCAGAATGTAATTTGAAGTATGCAGTCAATGAGTACATTGAGCATTTGCCGCATTATGACCAATTGAACTGTTCTGATTTTATTAATTATTCTGGCTTTCAAAAATTAGCTTATATCTTTTTGTAGGAGGTGTTGGGTAACAGTGAATAATAAAGTAATTATACAGTTTATTAATGAAGGTGCTAAACAAAATGTAGAATTAGAAATTCCAATAAACATTACTGCCAATGACTTAATAATAGCCTTAAATGAAGCATTTAACTTGGAGATGGATGTGGACAATATATTTAACTGTTATTTGATAGCAGAGAATCCAATTGCATTTTTGCATGGAAACAAAGAGTTGTCAGAATACGGAATCAGAAATGGCACAAAGATAATATTTAAAAGGAGTTAGGCGTGGATTTTCAATATAAGTTAATTGTAGGCAATCAGACTTTCTATAAAGAATTTGAAATCCCAGCAGAACTAGAACGTGTGAAATTAGGTTCTACGTCAAACTGTGAATTTAGATTAAATTCAGATTTCTTTTTCGAGGATATAGAAATTAGTCTGGAGAAAAAAGAAAATTGGAATATATTATGTAGCGATAATTTGTACATCAGCAGAGGCGATGTACGTAAATTACTGTTTTCAGAATTGACACATGATGATGTGGTTAATATCTGTTATGTGAATTCTGGAGAAGTTGCATTTGAGATTCGCTTTTTGATTGATTTTGGTTCTGATGGTACGGATTATAGTTTGAAAATTGATTTGTCGCAAATATCAGAACTGAGTATAGGTGATAAATCTGGTGCTAATATTGAATTATCCACAGAATACGGAAAAGATACATTTGTATCGATTGTACAAGCAAATAATAAAATAGAACTGATAGAAAAAGCTTCCAAATATGGTACATATGTAAATGGTAAGCGTATAAGTAAAAAAGCTGTGCTAAAAGATTTTGACTTTATTTCCGTGGCTGATTTCTCAGCATATTATAAAGATAAGCAACTTTATTTTAGTAAAAGAAATATCCGCTTAAATGGTATTAGTCAAATAGTAGAGCAGGTAGATATTGGTGGCGTATATCCAATGTTTATCAGGAATACAAGAGCAAAGTCTGTGATTGAAGATGAAAAGATTAAAATTCTCGATCCAGATACAATTCCAACAAAACCAGAATTAAATATTGTTACATCACTAATGCCAACGATTGTAATGTTTGCATTGGTCGTTGTATTACGAGGAATAATGAGTGAATCAGGAGGAACGTATGTAATCTTTAGCATTTGTTCAATGGGAATGGGTGTTATTACTTCTGTTTTAAACATTGTTCATGGTCAAAATAAATATAAAAAAGATTGCGAGAAGCGTAGAAATGTTTACCTTAATTATGTTGCAAAGAAGAAAGAGGAAATTATAGCTGCTCGTAATAGCGAGTTGGAAATATTACGTGATACATATTACAGCACGGAAGAAAATTTGGAACATATTGAATCATTTTCTGCAGAATTGTTTGATAGAACTCCAGAAGATGAAGACTTCCTCGATATATATTTGGGTGTAGGAAAGAGAGAAGCTGAAAGAAAAATTGAGTACAAGGAACAGGAAAAGCTGGATACAGGAGATGATTTATGCCAAATACCAACGCAACTATCGGAAGAATATAAGTATATAGATAATGCACCAATCTACATAAAGGCTAAAGACGCAAATGCTATTGGTATAATCGGCAGAAAAGAAAGACAGAATGAATTCATTAAGTGTCTTTTAATAGATATTATTAGCAGACAGTATTTTGGTGATGTTAATGTATATGCCTTTATCGATGATAATGTACAGGAATATGATTGGTTAAAACTTATTCCACATATTCAACCTAATCCAAACTTTAGAAATATTGTTTGCGATACAGAAAGTAAAAATATTGTATTTGAGTATTTATATAAAGAATTAACTTATCGAAGTGAACACAAAGGCGTTCCAGGACATAATGTTATTTTCATATTAAACGATAACGGTATCAAAAGTCATCCAATATCAAGATTTATTGAACATGCATCAGAACTTAATACAACCTTTATATTCTTTGAAACAGAAAAGAAGTATTTGCCATTGTATTGTAGTCAGATAGTAGTATTGGAAGAAAATTATTCGGCTTATACTTATGCAAGCGAAAACAAAACAGATAAGACGGAATTTAAATATGCTTGCGTATCATCGGATAAAGTGCAAAGAGCAATTGATATATTGGCGCCAGTTTATTGTGAAGAAATTAGTTTGGAAAGTTCTCTAAGGAAAAATATTTCTTTATTCGAACTATTAGGCATATATTCTGCAAATGATTTAGAATTGAAGACCCGTTGGAATGATTCTAAGATTTATGAAACGATGGCAGTTCCTTTGGGAATAAATGTTAAAAATGACGTTGTATGTTTAAATTTGCATGAAAAGTTTCATGGTCCACATGGCTTAGTTGCAGGTACAACAGGTTCAGGTAAGAGTGAAATATTACAATCATTTATTTTATCGGCGGCAACTTATTTCCATCCATATGAAATTGGTTTTGTAATTATCGACTTTAAAGGCGGTGGTATGGTAAACCAGTTTAAAGACTTACCACATTTGATTGGTGCAATTACAAATATCGATGGGAATGAAATTCAGAGATCGCTTAAATCAATTAAAGCAGAATTGATGAAGCGACAAAATCATTTTGCGAGTGCAGGCGTTAACCATATTGATAAATATATTCAATTGTATAAGGATGGTAAAGTGACGGAAGCACTTCCTCATTTGATTATTATAGTAGATGAATTTGCTGAATTGAAAGCAGAACAGCCTGAGTTTATGAAAGAGCTTATAAGTGCTGCAAGAATTGGACGAAGCTTAGGTGTGCATTTGATTTTGGCTACACAGAAACCTAGTGGCGTGGTAGACGCACAGATATGGTCGAATTCGAAATTTAAACTGTGCTTGAAAGTCCAGTCGAAGAAGACAGTAACGAAGTTATAAAAACGCCATTGGCGGCTGAAATTAAGGAACCTGGTAGAGCATATTTGCAGGTGGGGAATAATGAGATATTCGAGTTGTTCCAGTCTGCTTATAGTGGTGCACCAGCGACAGTTGATGCTAGTGAGGTAGAAAAGGAATTTGTAATCTCTAAAGTAGGGTTTACTGGAAACCGTAAACCAATCTATGTAAGGAAAAAAGAGGAAGCAAAAAATTAATGTTCAGAATCAGCTTGATGCAATTGTTGCTTATATTCATGATTACTGCAATAAGGAAGGAATTAAGAAATTAGCTGATATTTGTATGCCACCATTACCAGAAACATTATACTTTGATGCTGGTAAAAGAGTGGATTCAGATGAGGTTTTTGTGACTTTTGGTTTGGTTGATGATCCAGATCACCAGTCACAGATGACACATAAGCTGAATATAACTGCAATGAATTATATGCTGATTGGTTCGACTCAAACCGGAAAAACAAACTTTTTGCAAACAGCAATTCGTAGCCTTACGGAACATTACTCTCCAGATGAGGTAAACATTTATATTGTAGATTTCGCATCCATGATTTTAAAGAATTTCGAAAATCTGAATCATGTGGGTGGTGTTGTGCTTTCTCATGAAGATGAAAAGGTAAAGAATCTATTCCGTTTGCTGTCTAATGAAATTGATCTTCGTAAATCGAGACTTGCAGAAGTGGGAGTAAGTTCTTTTGCATCTTACAAAGAGGCAGGATATCGTGATTTGCCACAAATAGTTGTTGTAATTGATAATTTAACGGCTCTTAAGGAATTATATTTACAAGATAATGATATGTTATTACCGGTATGTAGAGATGGTAATTCTGTAGGAATTAGTTTTTTGGTTGCTAATGGTCAAACGGCAGGTGTTGGATATCGTTATCTTAATAATTTTGAGGGGAGAATTGCTTTATTTTGTAATGAGTCATCAGAATATACTATGCTATTTGAAGGTAATCGTACTAAATTACCAAATGTGCCTGGGAGGGCGTTGGTGCAAATAGACAAGGCCACATATGAGTGTCAAATGTATCTTGCATTTGACGGAGATAAGGAATATGAAAGAGTCCAGAATATTCAAAAATATGTAACATCTTGTAACGAACGGTATGTTGGAATGAATGCAAGGGTAATTCCAGAAATACCAAAATGCTTAGATATAGGATATGTCGAAAAGCATTATGCACAAGCGAATACTAATGATGAATTAATGATTGGATTAGACTATGAGACGATTGAGCCTTTAAGCATGAATCTGAATGAAAACGATATGATAGTTCTGTCAGGTAAAAAGGATGTTAGTAGAAAAGCCTTTGCTAAATATATCATTAGTGTGTTTGCTGATAAGAAATTCGGCAAAACAGAATTGTATGTATTAGATACATTGGCTGGCAAATGGGGCGAATTGGAAATACTTCCACAGACAGCATATTATACAACGGATGCAGACAGTTCAATTAGTATTGTTACAGAGATTGGACAAATCGTGGAGCAGCGATATCAGAATTACATTAATAGGCGCTCTAATTTACAAGATGAATCATGGATTGTTGTTATTGTGGATAATAATGATGCAATTTTAGCATTGAGTAGTAACAAGAATGCAATGGCGACTTTAAAAGATATATGGGGCAAATATAGTGGAATGAAGGTTATATTTGTGTTTACTGATATCAACAATGCAAGTATTCCATTTAATGCACCGGAAATTATGAAAATTATTAAAGAACGTAAAAATATATTATTTTCGATGAAATTTCAAACATAAAGACTACAGATATTCCGTTAAGTCTTACAAGAAAATATTCAAAGCCATTAGAGACAGGGGATGCATATCTTGTTGAAGATGGTGATGTGAAGAAGATTAGAACGATTAATTAATGGTAAAAACTGTAATAACAGTTTTACATAAAATTTTAAGGAGGCAAAAAAATGGCAGTAAACAAAGTCGATTACGAGGTGCTCACAACAGGTGTAAGTACATATGGGAATCAAGCAGAAGCAATTAACGAAGCGTTAAATGCATTGGTTACCATGAATGGTCAGCTTCAAGAAGGTTGGACAAACCAAACTGCAGATGCATTCATTCAGAGATTTGAGGATGAATACAAACCTGCATTAGAAAACGTTATTGAAGCAGTTCAAAGTATTTCTGATTATATTCAGAGTTATATGCAAGCACGTCAGGATGATGATGCTGCAGGCGCAGCAGCTGTTAGAGGCTAATTTTATTAGTTCTCCAAATGAAACCATTAGCAACAGAATTACTGTTGCTAATGGTAAACTCAAAAATCGAGCAAGAGGTGAAAAAATGACCAAATCTCAATGTTATAACGAAATTTCGAGAAACAGACAGTTAATAAATCAATATCAGAATGAAATTAATACTTTAAATAGAGAAATACGTGAGTTGAATGATACGAAAAGTAAAGTTTCTACTCTTAAAAGTACACTTTCCAGTTGCAAAAACACAAGTGTCAATAGATTATCAAGTACAAGTATGGTTATGCGAATAAATTCAAAGATTGTAAATAAGTTTTGTAACAATATGAATACATTATTTGCTGGAGCAGAGTACAACTCTGTAAATAATGGTTTAGCAAATGGGCTTACAAGAATAGAAGAAGAAATTACTAGAAAACAAAACAGAATAAGAACCTTAGGAAATTCTATTGATAATTGTAATAACACAATTTCTAATATGAATGCCACTATTAGAAGGATTGAAGCGCAGGAAAGAGAAGAAGCAAGAAGAAGGGCAGAAGAAAGAAGAAGAGCTGAATCAGCAAGCAATAATTGATTATGAAGGAGATGATAAGATGGCAAGCAATAACACAGAATTAAAAATAGATGATGACTATATTAATTCTCAAGCAGAACAAATTGCGAAGTGGGCATATGATTTGCAGGGAGGTATAGACAAATATACTGCTATTTTAAATAATATTTTGGCAGCTGCTTTATGGAAGGTGCGACTGCAGAAGCATTAGAGAGCTTTGTTGACTATGTTGAAAATTTGAAGGATATCGTAAATGATATGGGAGAAGAAGCAAAGGGAATGTGCTTGGCATTTTTATCAGAAGTAGATGAAGCAGATTCTTATTTATATTAGAGAGCGAGGTTTATGAAATGGCAACGAAAATTGATAATGAAAAACTCGACCAATATATAGGAGAATTAAATAGCTTACATACAGAATGGGTAAATTATAAAAAGAATCCTGTGGATCAGGGTGATAATGGTGGTGGAACAATTGCACAGATGGTGGAACTCACGAAATCTCTTCAGGATATACAAAATGCATTTGTGACGCTTGTGGCAAACACTTTGTCTTATATGAGACAACGGAAATCTTCTGTTGAAAATAAGGATGCGGAGGCTACTGCAACTATTCAAGAAAAATAAATAAGATAAATGAAAAGGCAGTGAATGAAATGATAAGAGATTTTTCGGAAAGTGCAAAGCAAAAACTATTAGCTTATGTTAAAGATGTTACAGAAACTACAGTATGGGGAAAACTGGGGGATATAATCGGGGATATAGGACTACAAGTTCAGCACTGGTTTGGAGCATTGGATATTTCTAAGCATGTTAATAATTTAGACGAATACCATAAGAAGGTTATTGACAAAAACGATACAACATCCCAAAGGATTGAAGAAATATTTACAAACGTAAAAAATATTGATATACGATATCAGAATGGACTTGGTCAAGAACTATCTTATGCCAATAGCATTACGGATATGATAAAAGTTTTATCTGATACAATAGATCCAAATGGCGGGAACATGAATTTGCAGAAAATGAATGAAGCGTTGGCTGCGTCTTTAGAAAAAAAATTAGAGAAAATCAATTATCAAAAAAACAAGGTGATTGAAGATAGTATGTTGGGAACAGACCCAGATGCAGCTGAAATGAGTGCAGACCCGGTAAATCTTAGTACAGGTAATTTTGTTTATGATCATCAGGACTTAATAGTTGGTGGCGAAATCCCACTTGTTTTTCATCGTTATTATAATTCAAAGGATACAAGGGTTGGAACTCTTGGTAAATGTTTTTTGCATAATTATGAAGTGCTGATCGAAGATTCAAATGATGGCGTTCTTGGAATACGACAGGCGGATGGACAGGTTATTCGGTATGAAAAAGATAATGATGGAAATTATCACAGCAATACTTCTGCTTTAGAAATTTTGAAAAAAACAGAGACAGGATATGTTCTGGAGAATATTGGAAAAGAAAGAAAGTTATTTAAATCAGATGGAAAGTTAATTCGTCAAGAAAATTGGAATGGACGAGGAATTAGCTTTAGTTATAATGAAAAAATCAATTAGTAAAAGCGAAAACAGACAATGAAAGTTGTTTTGAATATTTTTATGATGAAAGCTCTGGTTATCTTACAAAAGTGCAGGATCATACGGGCAGATGTGTAGATTTGACTTATAAAAACGGTATGCTAGAAAAAGTGGCACTTCCATTAGATATAGTCTATACATATACGTATGGAAGTAACGGCAGAATTATTGAGGTTGTGAATGCAAGAGAAATTCATGCTGTAAAAAAAATGAATATGACAAGAAATATCGTGTTACAAAACAATTTTTCCCAGATGGTGGAATGATGTCGTTTTTATATGATGATGAAAAACGTTGTGTTGTTCTGACAGAGCGAAACGGAGTGAAGACCACTTATTTCTATGATGAAAACTATCGTAACACAGAAACTGTTTTTGAGGATGGTACTAGCGAAAAGTTTCTATATAACGAAAAAATCAATGCATTAGTAAAACTGACCGTTTAGGACGTACTCAGCGCATGGCTTATGATAATAGAGGAAATCTTACTCAGGTTGTGGATTCTTTAAAGAGACGTATTAATTTTACCTATGATGCTAATAATAATTTGATTAGTGTTAGCATGAACGGAAAAAAAGAACGTTTGAAGAATCATTATGATGTAAGGAAAATTAATTGCAACAGAAAATTGTATGAAAGAAAGTTTATGGATAACCTACGATGAGAAGCAGCATCCTGTAGAGTTGACATTTGTTGATGGTAGTAAGACTATGCTTTCATATGATGAACGGGGAAATATCTCAACAATTAGAGAAGCAAACGGAAATGAAGTGCATTACATCTACGATGAATTAAATCGAGTTGTTGAAACAAGGGATGTAAATAACAATAGTACAAAGTACAAATACGACTTAAGAGGTAAAATTACAAAAGTAATTAACCCTCTTGGGGATACGAGAGAATACACTTATGATAAAGCTGGCAGGGTGACAGGAATCAAGGATTTTGATGGTTTCTGGACGTTGTCTACTTATAATGCGATAGGGAAAATAGAAACTATAACTGATAAAGAAGCGCATGTCACGACGTATGGTTATGACAAAATGTGGAATATAACATCACAAACCATGCCGGATGGGACTATACAGGCATTTAAATATGATGAAGATAATCGTCTTAGTCTTGTAGAATACCCAAATGGTGGAACAAATACATATACCTATGATTCGGTAGGAAACAGAACATCAGTTACAGATGCAGAAGGAAATACTACAGCATATGTTTATGATGCGGAAAATCAATTAGTAGAAGTAATTGAGCCAGATGGAGCTAAAACAAAAAAAAAAACTTGATAGGGATGGGAATCTGGTAGCTGTAACAAATGCTATGGACCATGTAACATCTTATACATATGATGATTTGGGGAGACGCATTAGCAGAACAAATGCAGAGGGTGCAACGACAAGTCTTTTCTATAATAATATGGGGCAAGTAGAGAGAGTATGTCATCCAAATGGAACGCAGACGTTTTATACCTATGACTTAGGTGGAAGAGTAAAGAGTGTAAAAAATCCAGATGGTTCTGGAGAAATCTATGAGTATGACTTAAAAGGCAATTTGATATCACGAGCAAATGGCATGGAGGATAAAATATCATTTAAATATGATGCTTTGGATAGACTTGTAGAAATAGTAAATCAGGTAGAAGGAGTAAGGAAATTTACTTATGATGCAGTAGGAAATCTTACTTCTATTATAGATGAAAAAGGCAACAAAACCACGTATGATTATTCGCCAAATGGAAACCTGATGAAGGTAACGGATGCCTTGGGCAACGAGACTTTTATGAGTATGACGCGATGAATCGTCTTGTAAAGACTCTTTGTACCGGTGCAAACGGGGAAGAGAGTCAGAATACAGACTTTGTATGGGATGTAATGGGTCAAATCAAGAGTGTAACTGATCCATTGGGTTATGTAGAAAGTTACGAGTATGACAAAAATGGAAATATGACATCTAAGACTGATCGTGATGGTTATACGATAAACTTTACTTATGGAAGCCACGGAAAGATAGAAGAAATCGTATACGCAGATGGGAAGACTGTTGAAATGTCTTATGATGCGCTCCGCAGGCTGAATGAAGTAAAAGACTGGAATGGGATTACAAAAATCACTCTTGATGCAATAGGTAGAGCTTTGTCTGTTACAGAACCGAATGGAGATACCGTAGGCTATGAATGGGGGCTGATGGGTGAAAAGAAAGCAGTCATCTATCCAAATGGAAAACGCGCAGAGTATTCTTACAACACAGAAATGCAATTAGTATCTCTCCATACAGAAAGAGAAACAATTCAGTATGCTTATGATGAAATAGGACGTTTGACAAAGAAGATTTTACCAAATGGTATTGAAACGAACTATCATTATAATGCAATGGGAAGAGTTGATGAAATTTCCCATATAGGAAACGAATTTGCAGAAAGCTACAAATATAGTTTTGATATCTATGGAAATAAGGTAAGTGCTATAAAGAATCGTGTTGGAGCAGAAGTGGATAATGGGCACTTTGCTTATGTATATGATGAATTGAACAGACTTACCGAAGTGCATCAAAATGACACTTTGCTTCGTAAATACAGTTATGATGCGTTTGGAAACAGAGTAAGTAAAGCGAATTATGCAAGTAGAATGGAGTCTGTGACAAGTTATACATATAATGTAAACAATCAGCTTCTATCTGAAGTGGATGGAACTATGACAAAAGATTATACCTATGATAATCGAGGGAATCTTTTGAAAGTAAGTACAGGCGCAGACATATTAAAAGAGTTTACCTTTGATGCAACGAACCAGATGACAGCATCATTTGATCTCGTAGATGGTCAGAGAAAGAAAGCAACTTACACATACAACGGACTAGGCCACAGAGTGGGACAAAAGATATCTAGTCTCATTCCAGAATACCCGGAAAAGAAAATCCGTTACACCATCGACATGACACGTCAGTACTATAACCTTCTTCAAAAGTCAGAAGGTGGTGCATCCCAGACATACTATTGGGATGGAAATGTAGTAGGAATGGAATCAAATGGAGTAGAAAAATTCTACTTACAGGATGATTTTGGTAGTCCAATGCACTTAGTAGATATATACGGAACAAGTCAGGAGTGTTTTGCATTTGATGAATTTGGTGAAAACCTCTCAACCAGCTACAACAACACAAGCCAGACCTTTGGCTTTACTGGCTACCAGACTGATGAAGTAGGTGACCTCTACTATGCGCAGGCAAGACGTTATGATGCAAGTGTAGGACGATTTGTCAGTGAGGATAAAGTAAGAGGTTTTGTGATCTTACCATATACTTTAAATCACTATGGATATTGTTGGAATAATCCGGTGGATTTCGTAGATAGGGATGGAAATTTACCTACAGTTGTAATCGGTGCTGTAATTGGTTTAGCCGCAGGTGCTTTGGGGGAAGTGGTTTCGCAGACAATTGATGGTGTCCAATCAGGTAAAAGTGTTTTAGACAGTCTTTTGGATGTTAATCCTGGGAAAGTAGTATTAGAGGCAGGAAAAGGTGCAGTTACTGGTGCCGTTGCTGGCACGGGTGCGGGGTTATTAGTGGTTGCAGGTACTTCTGGTGTAGTGGAATTTGGGAGACTTATTAGATCAGAAAGTCCTTCAAAAAAAGAAGATTTGGATTATACACATGCTATAAGTAATGGGCTGTGGTCTGCAACAACAACCTTGGTTGTTGGCGGGATAACAAATGAAATATCAAATGTTATTCATCCGGAAGCGAAGACCGGTACAATGGACTATCTGTTTGAAGAGATAAGGCAAAAGCCGTTGTTAAAGCTCAATATAATAATGCAAGATCGTCCAGTTCCCGTGCAAAATACTGGAATAGGTTGGAGAAAATAAAATTACAAAAAACATTAGGAACAATCAAGTATGGCATAATAGAGACAGGAAAGACTATCATAGATGAAATAAAAAATGAAATTTATAGAGATGAAGTAAATGAAGATATAGTTGAAGAAATAGATAAGAAAATTTCTTGTTCTGTTTATTAGGAGGATTAGCGTGATTGATGTAATAATAGGAATAATAAGTGTGAGTTTTTTGTTCTTTATGGTTCGTATTTTTATGAAATTTAACAGTGCAACATATAAGAACAATTTTACAAAAAATGATAACTTTATCGTAGAAAATGTAAAGGTGATAAAAATTGTAATTGCTGTGTGTACATGTATCATTGGTGCAATATGGTTGCTTTTTGTACTAATTTGTTCAAAAAAAGGTGCGGAAACAGGAAATTTAATACCTACTTTGATATTTACTTTAGTTTTTATAATTGCAATTTATTTTTCTATGAATATGGCAAATTGGCGTTTGATTATAGAAGGAAAGAATATTACACATATTAATTGGCGTGGAAAGGCTACGCACTATAACTTTGAGAATATAAAAATAAAGGTGTGTTCAAATTTGACAATAAAAGTTTACGAAGGTAATCGCAAAGTTATTGTGATTGATAGTAATATGAAAAATTTATCTTCTTTTATGTCTTGGGCGGATGCATACAAAATTCCAAGAATTTAAATGCCAAAAATGGCGAGGTTGAAAGTTTTGTGAAAAGGCGGTGAAATTAATGATAAGAGATTTTTCAAATAGTGCTAAGAAAAAATTATTAGAATATGTTAAAGATGCAACAGAAACAACATTATGGAGAAAAATCGGTGACAGAATTGGGGATGCTGGGCTGCAAATCCAATACTGGTTTGGTGCATTGAGTATCTCAAAGTACATTGACAATTTGGATGCATATCATAAAAAAATTATTGATAAAAATAATACGACTTCTCAGAGAATAGAAGAGATTTTTACAAATGTAAAGAATATTGATACTCGTTATCAAGGTGGATTGCAACAGAACGTAAATTTTTCAGAGAGTGTAATCAATTTTATCAATGATTTGGCAAATACCATAGACCCAAACGGAGGGAATATGGATATGCAAAAATGAATGCTGCGTTGGCGGCATCTTTAGAAAAAATTCAGGAAGCAAAGTTATCGAGAGAAAAGGCAATAGAAGATAGTTTGTTGGGAACAGATCCTGATGCGGTAGAAACTAGCATTGATCCTGTAAATTTATCAACAGGAAACTTCATCTATGATTTTGAAGATTTAGCAATTGATGGAGAAATTCCATTGTCATTTCATCGCTATTATAATTCTAAGGATTCGAGAATATCTGTGCTTGGAAAAAAGCTTTCGCCATAATTATGAAATATATTTGAATGTAAATGATGATGGCGAAGTAGATATTATAATGGAAGATGGTCAGCATAAAGTGTTTGCTGTTGAAAATGGAGTTTATTATGGAAAGAATACAGCGACTGATTTCTTGACTAGCGATAAACAACATTTTTATTTAAAGGATGTTGACGATAATACATATATATTTGATAAGGATAAGAAATTAATACGAATAGAAAACAGAAATAATTTGGGCATTTCTCTTACATATGACGAAGACAAACTTTTAATAAAAGTTGTTAACGATTATGGAGATTGTTTGAATTATGAATATGATGAAAAGACTAATTTGCTTGCAAGAGTCTTTGACCATACCGGAAGAGATGTCGTAATTACATATAGTGATGAAAAGCGTATTAAAACAGTATGTTCCGCATTAGGTAAAAATATATCTTATGAATATGCATCTAATGGACGTATTAAGGATATAGTAAACTCGCAAAAGATACATACTGTCGAAAACATATATGATAAGAAATTCCGAGTTATTAGGCAGTTGTTTTCTGATGGTGGGAGTATGTCTTTTGAGTATGATGATGAAAATCATACAGTTACTCAGACAGAACGAAATGGTGTTCAGACGATATTTGTTCATGATGGACAATATCGTAATACGGAGATTAGATATGCTGATGGAACAGTAGAAAAGTTCGTATATAATGATAAGAATCAATGTATTAAGTATACAGATCGCTTGGGTAGAATCCAACGTATGTCATATGACAATAGAGGAAATCTTATACAAAAAATAGATGCATTAAAGAGAAGACTGAATATGACGTATGATGCTTCAGGGCGATTGCTATCAATGAACATTAATGGTATACAAAAAGTTAAGAATGATTATGATGCAAAAGGCAACTTAGTGCGCACGGAAGACTCAACCGGTAATGGTGTTACTGTTATTAATGATAAACATGGTAGACCGATTGAGAGACAATATCCTGATGGTAGTCGAAGTGCAGTAACATATGATGCTAAGGGCAATATTTCAACATTGACTAATCAAATTGGTGGAACGATTGCTTATTTTTATGATGAGTTAAATCGTGTAGTCAAAGTTGTTGATGCCAAAGGTAATGAGAGTAAATTCGAGTATAATGAAGCTGGAAATATCGTCAAAGAAACTAATGCATTAGGAAATAGTAGATGTTATGCGTATAATGGAAATGGCTTGATTGAAGAAATGGTTGATTATAATGGTGCTAAAACTGTTCAGCATTATAATGCTATTAACAAAGTGGAAAAAGTGATTGATCCATTAGGTCATGAAACATGCTATGAATATGATAAAATGTGGAATGTATCTGCAGTAGTACTTCCAAACGGAGCTAAATCATTATATGAATATAATCAAGATAATCATATGTCTCGAATGACGGATGCATTAGGAAATAAAACAGAATTCCGATATGATGTTAATGGGAAATGCATTGCAGAGACGGATTGTATGGGAAGTAAAGAATTTTCATACGATGTTGTTGGTCGATTAGTGCAAGTAAAAAGAACCAAATGGTGGAATTACTAAATATGAATATGATGCAGAAGATCATGTGATTCATATTATAGATCCGATGAATAACGAAGTACATCTGGAATATGATAAGGTTGGAAATCTTCTTGTGGAACGCAACAACCTTGGTGAAATGCGTATATATACGTATACAACATTGGGTAATATCGATACAGTTACCGACGAAAGTGGTTTGGTAATAAAATACAAATATCTACCGGGAGAGGAGAAAATACAGGAAATATTATATCCAGACGGAAACTCTGAAAAATATGAATATGATTTAAATGGAAATGTTATTGCTTATATCGATGTAATGGGAAATAAGCGATGCCATACATATGATGCATTAGATAGACTTATCTTGACCGAAGAGGCAGATGGTGACAGAAAAATTTATTCATATGATGAAGTTGGTAATGTTATCTCTGTTACAGATTGCAATGGAAATAGTTCGCATTATATTTATTCAAAGAAGAATGAGTTACTGAAAACGATTGATGCACTTGGTAATGAAACAGAATATGAATATGATGCAAATAGTAATTTGGTAAAAATTGTACAAAAGGGAAAAGATGGTGATTGCAACGAAGTAGTTACATGTTATGAACGTGATATTTTGGGTCGTGTAGTAGGAATTATCGACTCTGTTGGTGCTGAAGAACGTTATACATATAATGGAAAAGGATATCTGACAGAAAAGATAGATAAAGAAGGTTACTTGACCAAATATGGTTATACTTCTAGTGGGGATGTAGAACATATTCAGTATGCAGATGGCAAAGAGGTGTTCCTCTCGTATAATGTTTTGCGCCAGTTAGGAGATTAAAGATTGGGTTGGAACAACAACCATTAAAAACGATGCTGTTGGTCGTGCACTTAATATAGTATATCCAGATGGAAAGGAAGTTTCCTATGCATATAATGTGTCTGGACAAAGAACAAGCATAACATATCCAAACGGCGAGACTGTAAAATATAGTTATGATGAATTTAAGAGATTAACTTCTTTGGAAGAAGCGAACAACATAACAACGTATGAGTATGACCAATACAGCCATTTGCAATTAAAGACAATGCCAAATGGTGTTAGCACAGAATATTCGTATGATAATAGAGGTTTACTAGCCTCTTTAACAAATAAAGATGCAAATGGTATACTTGATCGATATTTTTATAAATATGATTGCGAAGGAAATAAGACGGAAATTATAAAGAGCCGTCGCAACATGCCGCAAGAAAATGGTCATTATACTTATTGTTATGACGCTTTAAGAAAACTAACATCAGTGCATAAGGATGGTAATTTGCTCCACGCTTATGAATATGATGCACATGGCAATCGTATTCGTATGATTACAAAAGATGGTGTAACAAATTATCAGTACAATAAATTAAATCAATTGATTTCAAAAATTGACTCAAATGGTAATGAGAAGTATATCTATGATTCTAGAGGTAATTTAAGTCAAATAGATTGCAATGGACAAACGAAACATACATTTGTTTATGGTGTGGCAAACCGTTTGACAGAAGCGAGAAATGCCGATGGAGCGTATGCGAAATATGAATATAGTGGTCTTGGTCACAGAATTGGTGTAACGCAACAAATGGGACCGAACGACCCAGAAGTTCAAATTCGTTATGTGCTTGATATTACAAAGCAATATAATAATATCTTGCAAAAAGAAGAGGCGGGAGAAACTCAAACTTATTTATTTGACAGTAAAGTATCCGGAATGATTCATGATAATGGAATTCGTTCGTATTTTCTGCATGATGATTTAGGAAGTCCTATTCGCTTATTAAAACCAGAAGGAGATGTGTTGGAGTCATATGCATATGACGAATTTGGATGCGATGTAGGGTATACGCCTAGTCAGTTCCATTCTTTTGGATATACAGGATATCAAAAAGATAGTGTGACAGGCATTTATTATGCACAAGCTAGAGAGTATATGCCTGTTATAGCAAGATTTGCAGCACGTGACTTTGTAAAGGGACAGCAAGACGATCCGTTATCAATGAATGAATATATTTATTGTAGAGATAATCCAACAGAATATGCGGATGCGAACGGGTTGTTTGTACTATCCACATTGGCAATTATAGGTGTGGGTGCGGCTGTTGGTGCTCTTACCAGTGCAGGTGTGAATGCTGTTTCACAAGGAATTAAAATCGCAAAAGGAGAACAAGAAGAGTTCCAATGGGGTTCACTAGCAGGCTCAGCGGTGGAAGGAGCTGTCGTCGGTGGAGTAGCTGCTATTCCAGGACTTGGAACGGTAGCAGCAGCAGCACTAACCGTTACGGCTGGTGGAGTTGGAGCAGCGGCTAATAGTGCAATTTCACAAGGCATAGATGAGGGCAAGGTAGATGGTAAGAAAGTAGCGGAAGATGCTGTAATAGGTGCAGTTGTTTCAGGTGCATTTTATGGTATTGGAAAAGGAGTAAAGGCACTCAAGGGTAAATTTAGCAAGACAAAAATGCCTACTACTAAATCGACAAAAGATCTATATGAAGATACCATTAAGGGATTGAAAAAGAATGAAACTAAAATGGATGCAATTGAAGCAGCCGGTAAGAAAGCATCTTCATTAACGAGAAAAACTCAACAGAGACTACTATCGGAAAGGAATTCATTGTTAAAAAAAATATGGTTTGGAAAAATTAAAATCAGGATTTTTCTCTAGCAAATCAGGATTCTCAGGAGTTGTGGATTCTGTAAAAAATATGCATTTATGATATTTGGGATTAAAACAACAAAAAGCATCGTTAAGGATTTGTTGAAAGGAATGTGTCCAATATATACAAGCGAGGATGAACAGACGCTAGTTGAATATATGGAAGATTATTTTGGTACTTTATACGGAAAAGTAACAGGAAAATGTCCGTTATATTCTTAAAATATGTAGGGGCGTAAAACACCCTCTACTCTAACAGGAGGTATTATGTCATTTGTATTAAAGATTTTCTTGAAAGTATTATTGTATAGTATAATTGTTATAGTTGTAAAAAGTATTATCGGTAAGATACAAGAACCTTCAGCTGGTATTAAACAAACAGAATTGGGTGAACGATTTATTGATTGGAAAATTTTTTCAAACATTTATATGATTGTAGGGATTGGTTTTACTTGTATTCTTATTTTTGCATTAAATATGACATCAAACTATAATGTGTTAGTTATAGCTTTATTTATCCTGCTTATAGTTCTGTTTTTTTAATGAGTTTCTTATATGGACGTGTCTATGTGAAAGTAGGTAAAGATAGAATTTATTGGAGAAAAATGAATGGTAAAGAGTATAACATAAGATATGAGGACATCACATCTCACGTTGTTGATGAAAGTGGGAATGTGAAGCTATATCAGAATAATAAATGTATCTTAGCATTTGCTACAGGAACACATAAAGTGGTTGTTACAGAAGTTTTGAAAAATCATAAAGTTCCAATGAAAGATAATGGTAATACACCATTGATTCTTGAACCTAAAAAAGGGTATATCATTTTATATGGTGTGGGCTTCTTGTGTTCTGCTATATTGTGGTTACTATGTACAGGGTATGGTGTATTTGCTGGATTTTTAATATTCTTGATTAACAGTGTTATTTTGTTTATATTATTTATAACTTCAACAAGACATAAAATAGTTGTTGAAAAAAACAAAATAATCGAAAAGAAATTATTAAGAAATAAGTCAATCGAGTTTGTTCAAGTGGAATATTTAAGTCTGAAAAAAGATAATGAAGCGGAAATAATTTGTATTCATTCTAATGCCGGAGGGATGATTAAAATTCCAAAATCATACAAGAATGTTGAGATGTTTGAAGTGCTGATAGCTAAACAACATTGGAAATGGAAATAGGAAAAATAATACAATAAAATTTAATAAAAAAGTATGAGGTGAAGAGGGATGACAGAGAAAGTTAATTTTTACCATTGGGAAGTATCGTAGTTGTAAGTGGAGGTATTAAAAAGTATGTAATTGTTGCAAGAGCTCTGAAAGTCAAGATAAATGGAAAAGAGCAATTTTTGACTATGCAGCATGTGCATACCCAGAGGGAATGGTGGGGGATAGACTAATGTATTTCCAGCATTCCGATGTTAGTAAGGTGGTTTTTGAGGGATTTTCAGATGATGATGAGAAAATGATGTGTGCCAATATCCAGAAGGCAATGGAGATGTTGGAGATTGAGCGTGCGGATGTCAGACAGTTGAAGCAGAATATGGGGAACTAAGATGGCTAAAAAGTATGACAGAAACAAATATCAAAATTTAAAGAATCAGAAGGCAAGTAATGAACATCAGCAGGAAGTATGTCAATTGGAAATCAATGAGATTGATGCGAAAATTGACAGATTGCGGGATGCATATAATACGTTAGATGATGCGAAAGAAGCCATTGATGATATCAACAAAAATCAGAAGAATATGATAAGTTCAGATCTTTATCAAAGTTTATGGACTGGCAGCAGGGAACAGTATTTTTATGATTTATGTGAGAGTGGGGATCTTTACACAAGTTATGATGGATATGTTTCGAATATCGATGATGCAGAGGATGCAATCAACTGGGAAATAAACGCATTAAACGAGAGAAAGAATGAAAAATATGGTATCTTATCTGGCCTGGTCAATGCATGGGATGATTTATGTACAAGAATCCGTAATTTCTTTAATTAGTTGATGGGAATGAAAAAGGAAAGGAGATAGACAAGTGGGAACGATTTTAGATTACGTAAGTGTATATTCGAATACCAATGCGATAAGAACAGCTTCGCGGTCTGTAAGCTTACCGGCTTCCGCAACGGAAATCAAAGGGCAGTCGGATGCAATGAAAAAAAACTCCAGGAAGATTATGAAACGTTAAAGAGTGCGGTAAGCCAATATAGTACTACTTTGCAGATGGACTTAATGGCAATTGATTTATTAGTTGATTCACAAGTGCAAAAAGATAAGAATCAAAGTGAGCTTTTTAAGCAGGGCACCGGAATATTTGACACATGTTTGACACCATAAGAATGACAGGAGAGGAAAATGGAAGGGTTTCAAATTAATTATACAGATATCTATGATTTGTTCTGGGAGTACAAGACAAATTTAGAAAATCTGATGAATAAAATTGATACTTGTGAGAACTGCATTAATTTTTTTATAAAAAATGCAGTGTTTACCGGAGAAACAGGAGATGCAGTAAAAAGTTATCTGACAGATGTACATATCACAATGCTTTCAAGTATAAGAGTCACAGCGCAGAACCTGCTTGACAACATGACATTATACAAAGCCGGGTATTATGATATTGACAATTCTACAAATTTTAAACTTAGCGAGGAGGCAATCCGTGCATTCCGGACAAAACTAAGCACCAATTATTCGGATACGGAGTCTTATACCGGAAAAATACAGGGAGCAGTTTCTGGCATTTCGGATATATCGGGTGTCGGTACACCAAGTACGAATGGTGTATTAGAACTACATGAGCAGTTGGATCAGGAATTATTAAATCTTATCACAGAAGTTCAGAGCCATGAGAGCAGTACCGTGACAGCACTGGAGAATTCCGTGGAATTGTTACTATCGAGTCTGAATACCTGTATTGCAAAAATCGGATTGAACACAGCTGCAATTGCAAGTTATGAAAGCAACAGCTTTTATACAGATAAGGACGTGTATGCACTTGCCAATATCAGTGAATTGTTTTATCAGCAGCATGAAGACAATAAAGATGTATATGATGCAATCTGTGAAGCGGAACAGAACCTAAAGGATGCAGCGGAAGAACGTGAGACGCAGGGAGTGTGGAAGACCGTTGCCGGAGTGGGTTTGCTTGTAGTAGGCGGAGTATGTATAGTCGCATCATGGGGAACAGCAACACCAATTGTTGCAGCCGCAGAGGGTATTGTTGGAACCGGAACGACTATTTTTGGAGTCGCAGATTCTGCGGAAGGTGCCCAGGATATTTATTATGGAAGCATCGGAGATATTGACAGTACCGCAGTAAATGACTTAAAATATGTGGTATTCCAAGGAAATGAGGAAGCATATTATCTGACAGAAAGTGTCTTTGCATTTGCAGCATCCGCAATGATTCCAATCGGTCAGGCGGCCTCAGCAGGAAACCTGACATTTCGAAGTGGAGCAACAATCGTTGCAAAAGAAGGAATTGCAACAGCAGCAGGTGCAGGAGCCCAGAAGTATACGACGGATTTAACTGGAAACCAGACCGCAGGAATGTTAGCAGGTATGGCAGCAAGTATGGCAACTGCGAAAGGACTGAATGGAATTGAAGCAGGAGCGAAGAAACTGGCGAAACCGAAGCTTGGAGATGTTGGAGACGGCGGAGGTTCAGCGTTTGCAAGAAATAATTTAAAATCTGTGTTAGCTAATGAAAGTTTGACTTTAGATGAGTTTAATACACTTCGTTTAGCAGATGTAAATGAATTGTCAGCAGAACAAATTGGAAAATTAAAAAATATAAGAGAAGCAGTGCCTAAGATTGATAGTAATACAGTGATTCAAAAAACTATTCCCTTTGAGGATATAGGAAAATACATAGGAGATGACGGATATAGTACTATCAGAGGCTATATAGCAAGATATGATGATGTTTCACATATTCATGGTTATGATAATGTTGTAGAATCATCAAGATTAGACTATACAATAAATAGTGATATTAGACCATATCCAGAAGGTGGAAATGCATATGGTTATATTAAATTTATGACGGATGATGTGGATAGGATTGGAATACCGTATGGAACAGAATTTGGTGGGGGAAATACAGACCCTGCCCCATGTACACGTAATGGATTTACAGGTGCAAGGAATGGAGAAGTTATTCCAGAATGGACAGTTGATGGTAACCTGGAACCAATAGAAGGTGCTGAATTGCATAGGGTAATTGATTCAGAAGATTCTATCGTAGCTATTTTTGATGGCGAACATTTCAGAGAGGTGAAAAAATGATAAAAAATGGAAAATATGCTTATTATAAAGGAAATGAATATAAATTTTCAAGAGATGCTGATGGTAATTATATTATTATAACATCAGATCTAAAGAAAACTGATTGTACATTTAAAGATAAATATAATACAGGAGTATACAGTAAATTAGTGAATATATCAGATGTAGATGAAATTTACAAAATTGCAACTTATGGAAAGGTGAATGAAGAGAGGGTTTCAATTATAAAGGAAAAAAACGGAGAATATTTGGTTAGTACAAATGACTGTAAGATAGGGGAAAAGCTGAAGTTGGATCGAGTTGACAAATATGCATATGAGGGATGGTTAAATTCAAATATAGTAAAGCTTGATGAGGAAAAACAAGTTATAAAATAATTGGTTTACATGAGCAGTTGGATCAGGAGCTATTGAATTTTATTACAACAATCCAAAATCAGGAAAGTAGTACCGTAACAGCGCTGGAGAATTCTGTAGACTTATTAATTTCGAGCCTGAACAGCTGTATTGCAAAAGTAGGGTTGAACCAGGGAACAATTGCAAATTATGAAAGCAACAGCTTTTATACAGATAAGGACGTGTATGCACTTGCCAATATCAGTGAATTGTTTTATCAGCAGCATGAAGACAATAAAGATGTATATGATGCAATCTGTGAAGCGGAACAGAACCTAAAGGATGCAGCGGAAGAACGTGAGACGCAGGGAGTGTGGAAGACCGTTGCCGGAGTCGTATTGGTTGGTGTTGGGGTGGCATGTATTATTGCAACTGCAGGTGCAGGAGCCCAGAAGTATACGACGGATTTAACCGGAAACCAGACCGCAGGAATGATAGCAGGTATGGCAGCAAGTATGGCAACTGCGAAAGGACTGAATGGAATTGAAGCAGGAGCGAAGAAACTGGCGAAACCGAAGCTTGGAGATGTGGGAACTGACGGTGGCGCAGTATTAAATGATGCGGATGTGGGTTCGGCTGTAGAGGGTGGAAGTACATCTTCTTATTCAGGAGAAGAATGGTGTAGATATTTTAGGGAAACTTATGGCTCAGACAAAGTAGTATGGGAAAATGCAACGCCATCTCAGTTGGCACGAAGTTGGCAAGGAACTGGAAAATACATAGGAGTTGATGATTATGTAGATACTGTTGTTAAAAAAAAGGACAATACTGTACAGAGGAGAACCAAATGGAACAGAGTATTTTACAACATTGGATGCCATTGAGCAATCTGGAGGAGATGCAACTAATGTTTTTGAAGGATTGCAGGTTGAAAAAGCATCCTATACATGGGTATAGGGGAGATGCAAGGATATGTCTTTAATAAGGAAATAGCGAGTGCATATGGAATAACTAATGCAAATCCGCAATTTGGAAAAGGAGGGTTGCCACAATATTTTGTACCAAATGCAAATGATTATATACAAAAGGCATTTTAGTTAAGGTTGATAATATTACATTAAGAAAGTAGGAATTTTAGATATGATAGATGTTACGAATGGTGAAGTAAGTACGCGAGAAGGATTAGTTATCGGGCCCAATTATTCATTTGATAAATTTAAAACAACAAAATTTTATAATGGACAAGATGGAGTTAGAATAATTTATTTAGACGAGCATCAAACGATTTATGGCAGGCAATTTATTATGAGTTTATTCTTTCGAGATGGAATAATTTATATGGTGTCTTTAATTTGTTGTGATGAAAAATTTTCTGAATCAAACGAGAGAGACAGAAAAAAGATACATGATAAAATTTTAACAGAAATGGGATTACTTCAAGGTGAAAAATATCAATGGGGAAAGATTGTATCAGAATATGACGTTAGAAGCAATATTAGTAGTATTAACATATATTATACTTAATTATGGTTATACTTTAGGACTTTCTTAGAAGTAAAATCTAATAAATCCAACTACCTCCATAACCATTGCCGAAGGCAAAACTTTTCGAGTGACCGATTACTATAATTGAGTCAGAATTCCGTAGAGGAATTCATAGGTTAAAGCGAAATTTGCCCCTAGGTATACGAAAGAACAAAACTTCATAACGAGGATGATAAATGAATCAGTTAGAAATACCAGATATTAAAGCTAAAATTACAGTGACGTGAAAAGATTTTTTATGGAGTGGATGTCGACCAGCTCATAGTGGCGGTCTCTATTTGACAACAGGATTACATACATATAAGAGAATACAGGAGGAAATCAAGTTATGGGAATTTTTGATGCGTTTAAAAAAGAAGGAGAATGATGAGCCGGCAAGCTTTGTGCTTGGAGTTGAGGACAGGTTTGCTCTCTTGAACACAAAGGATATTGTGGTCGTGGGCTATGTGAAGGGAACTGTGAGTGGGGGCAGCAGTCTACGTAACCAACTTCTCGGATGACGAGGAGGGGGAAATATTACTGACGACAGTGCTTGGAATAGAGCTTGAACCCGGGAAAAGGGCAGATGAGGCCAAGGATTGTCATGTGGGATTAAAGCTGGAGTGCGCGGCAGATTTTCCGTTTCGATGTGGTACTGTGCTTTATTCGAGACAGGCAAGCGTATCCGATGTTCATGATGCATATGTGAAGGCGTTGGGTAATCAGATGGTCTTTCACAGACAGATCGAGCTGACACAGGACGAGCTTGACCGTATGAGCATCACGGACGGTGCAGAAATGTGGCGACTGTATAGCTGGTATAGATGCAAGGTACTGCCGACAGCTACTGATGCAGATAGAGCGAAAGATATGCAGAAGATAGCAAAGCTTGCAGAGGCAATTGTGACCAAAATGCTCTCTGTATCACAGATATATTGTGTATACAGCAAAATAACCGGTGAACCGGCCATGTTTTCAGAAACGGTTGATCAGAAAGATGGTACTTATATGTGTACACCACCGGATATATGGATACTCACAAAACCCTATAAGGATGTGATAGGAGCAACATTCCCAGCTGAAAAATACGAAATAAGAGAGATAAAAAACGATCAGAGCAATGCGATAAGCGACTTTTTGGAAGCATTTTTTATATGAATGGAGCCTGCGGAGTGCGTGTGGTCAATAGTAATACCTCGATATCGGCAGAGAAGATAGTCGAAAAGCCGGATTTTAGCAATCTTCCAGAGATAAACAGACCGGTTATGAATCCGGATCTGGAGAGATGGATTTTACTGATAGCGGAGCTTGGACACCCAGATACACCGGATAAGGAGCTGATCTATAAGCTATATTTTTCTTTCATGTCGAGAGAGCTTGTGAAAGCAAAGTTTTTAATTCCAATGAAGGCAGACAACGATATGCCAAGTCCCGACGAAAATGGCAAGGTGGTAATTGAGAAGGATACGACCATTGCAATGGCTACGATTGAGGGTAAACATGGTCGTCCTGCGGTGCGTATGTTTACAGATTGGAAGAGGCTGCGACAGGGCATGAAGGGCGAGGGTTGGAATGGATTTATACAGCCGATAGAAGGCATGATAGGCTCGTTTGACTGTGCCATAAATCTCACGGAGTATGACAAGGCTGGCTGTTATATAGATGAGGAAATGTTTAGGGATTTAACTGATTTAACCGAGAATTGGTTAGATAAAGTTAGTATTGCCATAAAATAGAGATACTGAGGAAAAATATGTGAAAGGAGTGTGCTTATGGGGGTGGCAACAACTGTACGAGATGCTGCTAATATCGAACGCGCAAATGAAAATGAAACAAGACGAGAAATGATTGCTTCCTGGTATATTACCATGCCAGGCATCCCTTCTTCAGAAAAGGAACAGTTAGAAAAATCTTTGAGATACAATCTTTGGGCAAGCTTGATTCGTTTTATTGTTCTTAATTTTGTCCTTACATGTGTATGGTTTTTTGGGTTTGGTCTTGGATTTGATGCGATTAAAGCTGCAACAGGCCAGCAATTAAAAGGAACTATGACTGTGACAGGTGTAGTTCAGGAGGATGGACTTACATTATCTGTTAAGGATCCGAATAAAGGAAAGCACGTTGTCTATTCATTGACTGATCTTGGGGTAGATCCCACTGGATGGTCTTACGGAGGACGTCTTAACACTTACTGGTCTAAGGATGAAGATAGTGGAGATTACAGTATCATCGCAGTTATACCGGAGAAAGAAGCCTCTCGTATACAAGGATTGGAAGACGCAATTCTTATGACAGGATATTTTTCTATAATTGTAATAGGGCTGCTTATATTTTTTGTTCGACGTAGAAAATATACCTCATGGTATATTCCATTTTATTGGCGGATGGAGAAGTTTTGTTCAGAAAACCAGATCTACCAGATGTATCCAGGATATAATACAGAAGAGGCATTTATTGCCTATGGAAATGAGCATGCTGATACTTTTTCGCGGCAGTTTGCAGCTACACAGTTAACGGAGATGGAAAAGAAGAAAAAGAAACGAGAAATCGTAATCGGAGTTGTTTCAGCATTAGCTATTATGGCTGCTATCATTCTAGTAATCTGTCTGGGAACCACTATTCAGTCAATTGCTGACAACAGAAAAAATGACGACAGAACAGTGAAGGTACTTGAAGAACTTCAGACTGCAATTGATGGTGGAGAAGAACCATTAGGAGAGGAATCCGAGCGTTATAATTTTGCTAATATAGTGAGCAGAGCACGTGAGAGTTTTCCAGATGAAGATGTTTATTATAAACTGGTTACTACGGATGACTATGTGGCATTGATTATTACGACAAAAAAGAAGACAAATGTTTATATTGACAGATATACTCCGGTTGAAGGAGCAGTTGGCGATTTAAATACTATCTACAAACTGGAGATTTCGATGGTATCGAATGTAATACAACCATATGATGTGTTGAACAATTATACAGGTATTCTTTATAAATGATTTTTGGGTGAAAAGTCTGCTTTAAATACGATGATTCCCAAAAAGAAACCATAGTAACAAAAATAGCTGATAATCTAAATTTCCAGAAAACTATTTATATCCACATTGATGATAAAGAGTTCCCCAATGGTTCTGTGGAAAAGAAAGCAAAATTGTTCGGTTATGGATTTGGCTCAATTTTCCTGGTAATAGGAATTGTATGCATAATGAGCTTGTTTTAAAAGGGGTATAAGATGAGTAATAAATTATATAAAGAAGATACAAAAAAAGAAGAAAAAGAAAGAAACAGAAATAGGAACTTTCATGGGGCGTATTATTTATGGATGTACTTTAAGCTTGATTGCAATTTTGCTATTAATTGCTTTCTTTGTACCATCCAATATTAATGAGCCCAGAGCATTCACTGGATTTGTAATAATGATTATTGTGCTATCCATTTTTGCGGCGTACGGAATAGGACTTACGTTATTAAGTAAACATTCTATTAAATTCAAAGATTGGTTTGAAAAGGATATGATGAAACTCTATAACTTAACACCACCCGAAGATATAAATAATACAGAACGATTTGTGATTTATCGACCAAACTTCTATAAAGGGGGATCCATAGCAACAGTATTGGTGTTTTTAGGATTCCTAATCATGACAATTGTAGTTGCAGATAACAGACCAGATTTATATCTGTTTTGGGTAGTATGCCTAGTTTTTTCTGTCATATCAGCTATACATACATGTACATACAAATATACTATAGAAAACAGAAAAATCAGATATAAATGGCTGTTTGGAAAAAAAAAGTAATCGCTTTTTCAGAAATAGACAAAATCACTCTCGAAGGCAGTCCCAATAGTGAATGTGGGGTGATTTATAAGAAAGGTGTGAAAAAGCCTTTTATGAAAATAAGGATGATAGATAAAAATGCAAACAGGTTTAGATATTTAAACATTAAATAAATTCTTGGAGGAAAGGTATGGAAGGAGAAGGTTGATTTATGCAATCTTATGAAATTAATCAAGGCAAACGAAAAAAGGCAATTAAGCAGGTTGTGAAGGCCAATGTAAAAACATCAAAGGGGCATGCGGACGATTTCTTGGACTAGCTAAGCTGCTAACCGGGACACTGAAAATCATTATGGTTGAATTCATAAAGTTTTTGCTGACAGCCGCGAGGCGCAGTGGATTTTCCTTTTATATGTTTGTAAAGGCTCTCGAGGATGACAGCAATGCATTCTGCGAGAAGGCAAAGGAGGATGACAGGGAAATGATAAAGCGCTCCATGCCTGCGTTTGAAAAGATATACAAAAAATATAATAAATAATAGTTGATTATAACGAATAAAAAATACGCAAATGCCGAAAATTGTCTAAAATTGTACAGTTTTCGGCATTTTCAATGTATACTTTTTACAAAATCCGTGGAAAAGTGCTCCGTGTGACCGTTGTGTGACCAAAGTAGTGTATAATCTTACTCAAGAGGAAAACGTATAAATAAAATATGAGGATAAGAATGTGTGCTTTGGGATAAGGAGCCGGAATATGATAGATTGTCGCAGAGCATACATAGGGACGAAAATGGAATTAAAGCCAGAAGCATTTAAAGGGAAAATGTTTAAGGTAAATGAACGGAAAATTTTTTTGAAAAAAATAAAAAATACTTGCATTATTCGTTTGACCATGATATTATAATACACGGTTCGTTGGTCAAGCGGTTAAGACGCCGCCCTCTCACGGCGGAAACACGGGTTCGATTCCCGTACGGACTGCTAAGTATTTAAAGCCGGTACATTCATGGAAGCATGATGTACCGGCTTTTTCGTTGTATATATTCATATGAGGCAGAGCTATTTATGAGCAGCTGCAGCTACTGCATGCTTTTTGATGCCGTCAGGTGCTTTTGTGATGCGAAGGGCAACGACAATTATTGCGGCGGCAAACAGCAGCTGTATTCCCATGCACATGAAAATGAAGCCAAGCTCCTTGACCGGATGAAAGTCAATATTTTTTACAGCCTGGTTGTACCAGTAGGCAGGCAGGAAGTGGGCGGCTTTTATGATGCCATCACTTAGAAATTCCTCCGGCACAAATATACCGCATAGGAATGCCATGCCGAGTGACACTGTGTTCGCAAACATGTTCAGTATCTCACTGTTTGAGGTAATTTTGCTGATTAAAAAGGCAAATGCCAGTGAAACGAGCATGTAGCAGAGCATGTTGAGTGTGAACAGGAAACCTGAAAACGAAAATGTGCTGCCTTTAAACATGATTGTAGCTGAGACAAAATTACAGCGCATACCACAAGTCCGGTTAAAATCACACCCAAAAGCAGCTCGCGGTTGTAGTTTGCAAATTTATAGGATGAGCAGGATATTCTCTCCTTGATTTCTTTTTTGGAGAAAACCTGAAGGACCGGAGCTATACCTGCAATCATCATGACAAGGAGCACCCATCCCAGATAACTGAAGCAGTAGTATATCCCTGAGTGCGAGGTGACACTTTTGCCGCTGAGCAGCGAGACAGAAGCCTTTTGGCTTAGCGAGGTGTTTTTACTGCGGCTAGAGCATCAGCTTCAGAGTAGCCGGAAGAAATGTAGGTATTGTACGTTTTCGTAAAGCTGTTTATGGCAGACTCGAAGGTGGTCGCTGCCTGTGTACCGGGTATGGTCACGACATCTAGACTTGAAAGCCTTCTTTTATGATGAGAATACAGTTTACGTTTCTGGCAAAAAGCTCATCCTGCATAGTTTCCTTTTTGTCATTTTTGATATTTTTTTTGATGCATGTCTTTTTAAGATATTCTGTCAGAGCTTTGCTTTCTGATGATTTGTCGTAGTCAAATACCGCAAATTTGGGCTTGGCAGCCTCATAATCACCTTCAGCCTTGTTTGTGCGTGTCGCAGTGAGAACGACCATGATACCTATGAATATGGACAGGTACATAATCATCTGGCCCATATGTCTGTTGAGTATTTTGAAATATGATTTAAATACTTGCATATTTTTCCTCCGAAGCAGTGAAAGGCAATGATTAAAAGAATCATTGATTCAACTGCCATTATTGATATATTTCTGAAAAATCTGTCGTAGCTGTCATATACGTTGAGCGAGTAAAAGCAGTCGGATATGAGACAGGCTGGGTTGAGGCGGTTGGCAATAGGAAGCTTGTGCTCAATCATATCTTTTATCCCGTTGGCGCATAAATCCGCAAGCACGGAAAGCACCATGCCGATTCCGGCAGAGATACTGATTTTGCTGCCCTCTGTAAGCTTAGGAATGGCACCTATTATCACTCCGATTGAAAGACCTATCATGCAGCCGAAAAACAGTGTCATGATGATTGCCGGATATTTATTTCCAAAATCCACGCCAAGAAGAGTCATGTAGGCAAGTGCTAATGAGCTCAACAGCAAAATGGATGCTTAAGAGTGAGATATACTCTGAAAAAAGGGTGTTTTTGCTTGCTGGCACAAGGCTTTTTCGCATGCCGAGAGGGCTTGTATCAGCAACAGACTGCAGGTGTAGCTTTCACAGCTGAAAATGAGGCGAACAGGCAGCTCATCGCAAATACAGCGTAAAAGTAATTGGTGTATTCATCCTGATTTCCCGATGAAAGAGAAATCTCTTTATACTCTGATGTGGTGTCAGATAGTCCGGCAATTGCAGCCTCAAGTGCAGCAGGATTTGTCTTTGCTATGTTTGTAAATACGTCTTTTTGCTGTTTGTACTGTGTCAGGATGCATTCAAGTATTGTGGCATTGTATGAGTTTTCCTCCACTACAAGTGAAGCATCCTTTGTGTAAATAATTCCGGTCACTTTTTTGTCATTTAGAGCTTTTTTGGCTGCTGAGCTATCCATTAGCTTCATGTTTATGAGGTCTGAAAATGAATTTGTGCTGTCGTCCTTGTCGTCGGATTTACTGGCTGAATCAGTATGGTTTACATCGAGAGACTCAAGCACGCTCATCAGAGTGTCATCATTTTAGATTCAACCACTGCTACATTTATTGTCTTAAACATTTCATCCTTTTCAAACAGATTTCCGAATGCCATATACATAAAAGTGGCGAGCAACAGTGGAAATGCAAGTGTCCAGAACAGCGTGACTTTCAGGCGGAACATGCTTAGCATTGTGTATTTTGAGTTGTGAAAAAAATAATTTTAGTCCATTCATTAATCCCTTAGCTCCTTTCCGGTAATCTCTAAGAATACGTCGTTAAGAGTCGGAAGCTGCGTGTACCCCTGACCGAAGGACAGATTATTCTGCTCTAGATAATCAAGCACATGGATTATATTGTGGCGTCCGCCACTGAAATAAATCCGAAGCTGTCCGTTTTCAAAGCTGACCTGATATGCATTGTGCAGCTGCTTTAATGAGTCAAGCTGTGCTTCTGACAGGTCTGCAATTTCTACGTTTATTGTCTCTGTATTTTTGATCATGCGCTTTAGCTCGTCCTTTGTGCCGAGTGCGAGAGCCTTGCCCTTGTCCATGATGAGTATGCGGTCGCAGAGCTGCTCAACCTCCTCCATGTAGTGTGAGGTGTAGATGATTGTCGCACCATCACGGTTTAGTTTTTTGATGCCCTCCAGAATCTTGTTTCTGCTTTGAGGGTCGACAGCCACGGTCGGTTCATCAAAGAAGATGAGCTTTGGCTTGTGTGCTATGCCACACGCGATGTTGAGACGTCTCAAAAGTCCGCCTGAGAGCTTCTTTGGCAGAAATTTGCTGTAATCCGCTATGTCTACGAAATCCATTGCTTCCTTTACATATTTTTCGCGGAGCTTTTTGTCACTTACGTAAAGACCGCAGAAATAGTCAATATTTTCATATACAGTCAGCTCGTCGTACACGGCCACATTCTGCATGACTACGCCGATTTCGTGTTTGATATCGTAGCTGTTTGAGTACATTTCCTGCCCGAATACCTTTATATCGCCCTTGTCGTATGTGAGCAGGGAAAGTATGCAGTTTATAGTTGTGGTCTTTCCGGAGCCGTTTGGTCCGAGCAATCCGAAAATCTCGCCGGTTTTAACGGTCAGGTTGAAATGGTCGAGTGCCACAAGCTCCTTGTAGCGTTTTTACAAGGTTGGTTACTTCTATCGCATTTTTGGTTATATCCATTGAATTGCCTCCATAATGTTGTATTTTCGTTTGCAAGCCTGATATCCGGCTCAATAACAGATTACTATATGGCGTGCCGGAAAGTAAGTGTCAAATGTCACATTCGTATTTATGTTTGGATGAGGCATTGTTGTGTAAAAATGACATTTGTCATAGTGACGTTTGATGGAATTTGTTGTAAGCTTATTTTACGGAAATGGAGGCTTTTGATGTATAAGATATGTAGTCAGTTTTTAATAGTTCTATCATGCGTGATGCTTATGGTGGTATCCCTTCAGGTCGATTACGTCATGATAGCGTGCATACTTACAGGAATAATCGTGTGCACATTTATAGACATGCAGGGTGTGCCACAGATGAGTCCTGCGAACAAGAGCAAAACGGCAGACCGGGCTTTTGATTTGATTCTGGCGGTTTATATTCTGTCCGGAGTATTTTTTGCACCATCATTTTTTATGCTGCCGTATGCAGCGATGGTATTCAGAAAGAAAAATACACGGTGTCGAGGATGGCTGCAGCCGTAGTGGGGATAGCTGTATCGGTGGACTGTATTTTAAAGATAAAACATATAGCACCCGGGATTTTTATATCCTGGAGGTTGTACTTCTCATGGCTTTTGCGGTAATGCTTTCGTATTTCACAGAGCTGCTTTTGGGGTATCAGATGAAGATGCACAGCATGAGAGATGCGTCCATGGAGCACGATATGCTTATGGAGCAGATGAATCACCAGCTTATCGAGAAGCAGAATGGGCAGATATACAATGCCACGCTAAAGGAGAGAAACCGTATCGCAAGAGAGATACATGACAACGTGGGTCACATGATTACGCGCTCTATTTTGCAGGTGGGAGCAATCGGTGTGATAAATACCGATGAAAGGCTTAAAGCGCCTATCGCAGACCTAAAGAGTACACTCGATACGGCAATGGACAGCATGAGAAAAAAGCGTTCATGATTTGTACGATGAATCGGTCGATTTGCGTCAAGCGCTTGCGAAGCTTAAGCCGACAGACAGTGCATTTGCATTTTCACTCGAATACGACTGTGAGGATGATGTGCCCAGAGATGTCAAGTATGCTTTTATTGCAATTGTAAAGGAAGCGGTAAACAACGCAGTTAAGCACAGTAACGGCGATGAAATCAGGATAATAGTCAGAGAGCATCCCGCCTTTTACCAGCTTGAGATAATGGACAACGGCACATCGGCTGACGAAAGAAAACTTTCGGGAGAAACAGGAGATGGAATAGGCATAAAAAATATAAAGGAGCGTGTTGCAGCAATAGGAGGAACCATGCGTATAAAGGCAGACGATGGTTTCATGATATTTGTGACGCTCATGAAGAAGAAAGGAACAGGACATGAAAATAGTAATAATAGATGATGATAATCTCGTATCACTTTCGCTGAATACAATACTGAGCGCACAGGATGACATAGAGGTGTCTGCGGTTGGAGACAGCGGGCAGCAGGCGGTAAAGCTGTACGAGGAGCATATGCCCGATGTGATGCTCATGGATATAAGGATGCAGGGCATGACAGGTCTTGAAGCAGCAGAAAAAATACTCGGAAAATATCCGGATGCCAAAATACTTCTTCTGACCACATTTTCGGATGATGAATACATAGTAAAAGCAATCTCGCTGGGTGCGAAGGGCTATATACTAAAACAGGCCTTTGAGAGTATTGCCCCGGCACTTAGAGCTGTAAACAACGGACAGACAGTGTTTGGAACACAGATAATGGACAGGATACCACATCTGTTCGGAGCTGATGGTAAAAAGCTTCATCAGGCACCGGTCAGGCCCGGTTCATTGACGCAATGAAGAGCTATGATATAAGCGGCAAGGAGCTTTCAATCATAGCTGGTTGCAGAAGGACTAAACAACAGGGAAATAGCGGATGAGCTGTATCTGAGTGAGGGAACCGTACGAAACTATATCAGTGTCATACTTGAAAAGCTGCAGCTGAGGGACAGGACACAGCTTGCCTGCTTTTATTATAAAAGTATGGTATAACATGAAACTTTTTCTATGGTGTGGGACACATATATAGTGAAGGGAGGGATGCAGATTGATTAATCAGGCACAGGATGACTTTTTTAATGAGCTATATGCCTCAACCAATCAGAAGGTTTTAGCGTACATCATTGTAAAATGTGGAAAAACTGAAGATGTAGCAGATATATTTCAGGAAACCTATACAGAGGTTGTTAAAATAATACGAAAACATGGAATATCATATTTTAAGCAGCCGGATGCACTTGTAATGCAAATAGCAAAGAGAAAAATTTTTCGTCATTATAAATTAAAAGAAAAGCTGCGTGGCATTGAGGAAATGAACTATTATAATATTTTGTCGGCAGATGAAAATGATATAGCTGTACAACAGACTTCATTTGACGATATAGCAATATCAAAAGAAACAGTACAAAGTGTGTTTACATATCTTTCTGCGAAGGATGAACTTACTAAAAAATATTTTATCTATATTATTATATGGATAAAAATATTTCAGAAATAGCACTCCTTTTTTTTTCTGTAAAGGAATCAACCATAAAAACAGATTATATCGTACCATAAGGGAGCTTAGGCAAAATCTGGATAAGGAGGATTGATGCAGAATGAAAAAAATGATATTTTTAGACAGGCAGCGCAGCATGAAATGCCTGATATTGAGCAGGTAAGAAAAGAATGTATCGAGGAATTACATACCACTCACAGCTCAAAACGATATCCTGCATATTTTGCTGCGATAGCGGTTGTGACTGTAGTTGTCTTGTGTATGTGTATCACGCCGGTGAGGTCATTTGCAGCCGATATGATTGAACATATTCAGGCATTAATTGATGTTAATAATGATTCGGCACGTGATCTGGTGTATAGAAAATATAGCGGTCCGACTGTTTATTTGGAAAAAGATGAAACGGTAAGCATATACTCATATACCGGTTATGAGGATGTATATATTTTGCCAGCGGAGGCAAAAGAAGCTGAAAAACTGGGAGCTATAAGCAGAGACGTTAAGGTGAGTTATAAAGTGCCGTATAGTGGGGAGTATTATATTCTTGATGGAGAAAATAAGGAGAATATCACAGACCAGGTTATTGTAGAACATGAGGGAGGAGCAGAAGATAATTTGAAAATTTCTCAATAAGGAAATCTGCCCTTGCAATATACCCCACTGGGGGGTATATAATGCTCTTGAAGACAGATACCCATAAGGGGTATGGTTAGACATGTGAAATAAATGCATAATGCGGAACAAAGAACAAATGGAGGTACCCATGACAGAAAAAAGAAACCAAATGCTGTTGCTGCAACCGCAAAAAGAGCGGTCAGAGAAGGAATATAAGGATCTCATCAACAGACTTAGCCGTATAGAGGGCAGATCCGTGGAATCAAGCGTATGCTGGATGAGGATTGCTACTGCCCTGACATCATCACACAGGTGGCGGCCGCAAATGCCGCGCTCAACAGCTTCAATAAAGTCCTTTTGGCTAATCATATAAAGACGTGTGTGGCAGATGACATAAGAGCCGGCAAGGATGAGACAATAGATGAGCTTTTGAACACACTGCAGAAGCTTATGAAGTAGTATTATAAGAAGGCGGGTATAAAAATGAGTACAATAATCACAATATTAATAATAGCAATAATTGCCGCTCTGGTGATTGTGGGCTTAAAGGAGACTATAAAGCATTCAAAGGGCGAAGGCGCCTGCTGTGGCGGTGGAGCCATGAAGGAGGACGAGGAAGCCACAGTACAGCTTACAGGAGAGATAGTCACGAGAGCAGATGTGCACATAGACGGAATGCACTGCATGAACTGCAAGAACTCAGTCACACGCTCGCTTCAGAAGATGAGCGGAGTATCGGCAGATGTGGATTTAAAGCATGGAGTGGCACATGTTGAGGCAACCAGAGAGCTAAGCGATGAGGAAATCACATTTGCCATCGAAAGACTGGATTTCAAGGTGACGGGAATTGAGAGACTTTAGAAAAAGGGTTCTCAATAGTTAGATTCTAATAGTAGAAAGAAGGAAATACAGACAGTATGAAGCAATATACAGTTACAGGAATGAGCTGTGCGGCATGCTCTGCCAGAGTGGAAAAGGCGGTCTCTAAGGTTGATGGTGTGACGAGCTGTTCTGTCAGCCTTTTGACCAACTCGATGGGCGTAGAGGGAAGCGCGACAGATGCGCAGATAGTGGAGGCAGTAGAGCAGGCGGGCTATGGAGCGAGTCCCAAAGGCACAGCAACAGAATCAGAAAATGACAAAGCGAATAACAGCTTAGAGCAGCTAAAGGCAGCGCAGGATGCGCTTGTAGACAGGGAGACACCGAAGCTGCGCAACAGGCTTATAGCATCGCTCATATTCTTAGTTGTTCTTATGTATTTTTCCATGGGACATATGATGTGGGGCTGGCCGTTGCCTGAGTTTTTCAATGGAAACCATGTGGCTATGGGGCTTTTGCAGCTTCTGCTTACAGTGGCGGTAATGGTCATAAACCAGAAGTTTTTTATCAGTGGCTTTAAGGGCTTGATTCACGGTGCTCCCAACATGGATACGCTTGTTGCGCTTGGATCTGCGGCATCGTTTGGATACAGCGTGTATGCACTTTTTGCCATGACAGCTGCGCAGGTGAATGGCGATATGGATGCGGTCATGTCATATATGCATGAGTTTTATTTTGAATCCGCAGCCATGATTTTGGCACTGATTACTGTCGGAAAAATGCTTGAAGCGCACTCAAAGGGCAAAACAACAGACGCTTTAAAGAGCCTGATGCAGCTTGCCCCAAAGACAGCAACAGTGGTAAAGGACGGCGTGGAGCAGGAAATCTCGGTGGATGCTGTGCGAAAGGATGACATCTTTGTGGTCAGACCAGGGGAAAACATCCCGGTGGACGGTGAAATAATAGATGGAACAACCGCTGTCAACGAATCGGCACTCACAGGAGAGAGCATCCCTGTGGATAAGCAGAAGAAAGGGGATGCAGTAAGCGCTGCCACAGTGAACCAGTCAGGCTTTATAAAATGCCGCGCAACCAGAGTAGGCGAGACACCACACTCTCACAGATTATACAGATGGTTTCTGATGCCGCAGCGACAAAGGCACCTATTGCACAAATCGCAGACAGGGTATCGGGAGTATTTGTGCCGGCGGTTATCACAATTGCAATCATTACAATAATAGCATGGCTTATAGCCGGTGAGACCGTGGGCTTTGCGCTTGCCAGAGGCATTTCGGTGCTCGTGATAAGCTGTCCGTGTGCACTTGGACTGGCAACTCCTGTTGCGATAATGGTAGGAAACGGCAAGGGCGCAAAGAGCGGTATACTCTTCAAGACAGCAGCAAGCCTTGAGGCAACAGGCCGCACACAGATTGTGGCGCTTGATAAGACAGGCACCATAACAAGCGGTGAGCCGAAGGTGACGGATATCGTGCCGGATGAGACATTTTTGAGGAAATCGGCAATTTAACCCCGTACTCATCAATGCCGGAAAAGCTTCTTGCAATAGATGCATCAGTCGAGGCCAAGAGCGAGCATCCGCTTGCAAAAGCCATTATGGAGCGCGCTAAAACGGATGAAATCGCTGTCGCAGAGGTGACGGATTTTAGCGCTGTTGTAGGAAATGGTCTGACTGCAATACTTGCAGGCAAAATGATAAAAGCAGGAAATCTTGCTTTTGTCAGCAAATTTGTAAAAGTGTCAGATGATATGCGCGCGAAAGCTGTCGAATTTTCAAAGGAAGGAAAAACTCCTCTGTTCTTTGCCGCAGATGACAGGCTTTGCGGTATCATAGCCGTTGCAGATACAATAAAGGAGGACAGTCCGGAAGCTGTCAGACAGCTTAAAAATATGGGTATCAGAGTTGTTATGCTCACCGGTGACAACGAGCAGACTGCCAATGCCATTGGAAAGCAGGCGGGAGTGGACGAAGTCATCGCAGGGGTGCTTCCGGATGGCAAGGAGGCTGTCATAAGAAAGCTAAAAAACAGGGCAGGGTAGCCATGGTTGGTGACGGAATCAATGATGCACCGGCGCTCACACGTGCGGATATGGGAATTGCAATCGGCGCGGGAAGTGATGTGGCAATAGATGCAGCGGATGTTGTCCTGATGAAGAGCCGCCTGATAGATGTACCGGCAGCAGTGCGGTTAAGCCGTGCTACATTGACAAATATACACGAAAACCTGTTCTGGGCATTTTTCTATAATGTAATAGGTATTCCACTTGCGGCCGGTTTGTGGTATCCTTTATTAGGATGGAAGCTCAATCCGATGTTTGGAGCGGCGGCGATGAGCCTGTCGAGCTTCTGCGTTGTTACCAATGCCCTGCGGCTGAGTCTGTGCAGGGTGTATGATCCTAAGCATGACAGAAAAGCAAAACCAGATAGAAAAGACAAAGCAGATAAACCAAATGAAAGTGAGGAAAAATCAATGACAAAGACAATGAATATCGAAGGAATGATGTGCGGCCACTGCGAGGCAAGAGTAAAGAAGGCACTCGAGGCGCTTGATGCAGTTAGTGAGGCAGCAGTAAGCCATGAGAGCGGAACTGCAGTAGTGACATTAAGCTCTGACATTTCCGATGAGAAATTAAAGGAGACTGTAGAGGCTGAGGACTACAAGGTTACATCAATTCAGTAATCAGTCAGACAGTATAGCAATATGAAGAAATATATAGCATTGGTATTGGCTGCAGTGCTGGTGCTTGGGATTTTTACAGGATGTGGTAACAATGGCAACAAAGAGACAGAATCACAGACGGATGAGAAAGCCACTGAGTCGGTGAATTCTGCAGAAAATAATACAGAGGACAGCACGCAAAGCAGTACGGAAAACAGTACAGAAAATCAGAATGTGGCCGACACAGAGCAGCTCACCACAGAAAACGGACAGGAGAGCTCAGTTCTTGCCTGTCCGTCAGTAAACGGTAAGCTGCATGTGGAGGGCAGCAAGCTCGTTGATCAAAATAACAACGAGGTGCAGCTTCGCGGAGTCAGCACACACGGTCTTGCGTGGTATCCACAGTATGTGACCAATGATTGCTTTGCCACGCTGAAAAGCTTTGGAGCAAACGTGGTGAGGCTCGCCATGTACACCTACGAAAGCGGTGGCTACTGCACAGATGGTGACAGGCAGCAGCTTGAGACACTTGTGCAAAACGGCGTGCAGTACGCACTCAACAACGACATGTATGTCATCATCGACTGGCATGTGCTAAACGATGGCAATCCAAACCGCTACAGCGATGTGGCAAAGACATTTTTTACCAAAATGGCACAACAGTATGCCTCATACAACAATGTGATTTACGAGATTTGTAATGAGCCGTGCAACGGTGCGACCTGGGGCGATGTGAAGTTTTATGCCAGCGAGGTCATTCCGTCAATCAGAAGCTACGACAAGGATGCAGTCATACTGATAGGCACACCTAACTGGAGCCAGGATGTGGATGAGGCAGTCAAGGACCCTGTCACAGGCTATGATAATATCATGTATACATTACATTTCTATGCCGCAACCCACAAGGAGGACTTGCAAAACAAGCTAAAATCGGCGGCAGACGCCGGACTGCCGATATTTGTATCAGAGTTTGGCATCTGCAGCGCCGACGGAAACGGTCAGGTGGACATAGATTCCGCAAACAGCTGGATCAGCCTGCTTGACAGCTACGGCATCAGCTATGTGTGCTGGAATCTGTCCAATAAGGACGAAAAATCAGCGCTTCTAACACCTGCCTGCGATAAGACAAGCGGCTTTACCTATGAGGATCTAAGCGATGAGGGCAAGTGGCTGTACGGTGTGCTCACAAGTCATGTGACACAGGTCTTGAATTAACGAAAAGCCTCAGATGTACGGAAAACGGCGCACCTGGCAATGCAGGGATAGAAGCATCCATGCACTCAGCCGGCATGCACATGAGGCAGATGCAGATACTTCTCTCTGGTGGCAAGTCCGCCGCGGATATGGCGCTCGGACTTGTTGATATCGAGAATGTGACGCGCCTTTGCGGCAAGCTCCGGGTCTATGCGAAGCAGCCTGTCAGCATCCGTGATATCTTTGTGCACAGTGGATTTACTGATGCCAAACTGCTTTGCAGCCTGACGCACCGTGGCATTGTTTTCAACTATGTAGTTGGCGATTTCCACCGCCCTTGTCTCAATATATGATTTCAAAAAATACTCCTGCATATTCTGTTGTTACAGTTTATGCAGGAGTATTTTTAATATTACACACAGGTTGTAATTCTATTTACGTTTTTCGTAATAAAATAAGAAAACGGTTTCTTAATAGTAATAATAATATCAATTTTCCGTATTGCATTGGTGCAAAAGTTGCGCTGCCTGATCATATTAAGCTCATTAAATATATTAAGTGTATTAAGTATGTTAAGCGTATGCAGCGGTTATGAGCTCAATGCATTTATCATATCCAAGCACAGAGCTGTTGAGCACCAGGTCATAATTTTTTCTGTTGCCCCACTCCTTATCGGTAAAGTAGCGGTAATTTACCGAGCGCTTCTTATCGACATCCTTTAGCAGCTTTTTGACCTCGTCATCGCTTTTTTTTAGAGCTTTTTTATTCTTGCAGCTTTCTCCGGCTTATTTCCCTCTATAAAAACATTCAGCACATCATCCCTGTCAGAAAGAATGTAGTCTGCGCAACGTCCCACAATAACGCATGGCTCTTTTTGCGCAATATCCTTGATGAGCTTCTGCTGAATATTGAAAATCTGGTCGGAAAGAGAAACTCCTGTGATGTCGCGCCCCACAAATGCATATGAAAAAATACTTCCGGCAGGTGCATATTCGCCCTGATTTGCAACAATCTGCTCAGAGATACCGAGCTCCTTTGCCACATGCTCAATTATTTTTTTATCGTAAAACTCAATGCCGCATTTTTGAGCAATCTGCTCTCCGATAAAGCGACCGCCACTGCCAAACTCTCGGCTTATAGTGATTATTTTAAAACTCATGATGAAACCTCCCAGCCTATAATAGTGTTTATAACTCATTATAACGTAATTGCACATAAAATCAAAACAGAAATTTATTAAAATCGCTTGCAGATAAGCACTCCGTAATCTATAATGACATAAGAAAACATGTTGCTTTTACGTAATCAATGAGATGGCAGCAGATAACATATGTTATTGTTTACACCACAGTGTGGCAAACAGCAATTGCGTGATGTTTCAAAGATTATAAAACAGTAGCATAGCGAATAAACAATTAGGAGGAAAACATGGATCAGGAAAAGGTCATAGTCATAGACTTTGGTGGTCAGTACAATCAGCTTGTTGCGCGCCGTGTCCGCGATGCAACGTGTACTGTGAGATTTACTCATACAAAATAGACATTGAGAAAATCAAAGAAATGAATCCAAAGGGCATCATCCTTACAGGAGGTCCAAACAGCTGTTATGAAGAGAATTCTCCATCATACCAGAAAGAGCTGTTTGACCTGGGAATACCGGTGCTTGGCATCTTCTATGTTGCACAGCTTATGATGCATAAATTAGGCGGAAAGGTAATCACACCGGAGGTTGGAGAGTATGGGAAGACAGAAATCACATATTCTGCAAACGGCGTGATGTTCAAGGATCTGCCATCAGAATCAGTATGCTGGATGAGTCATTTCGACAGAATTGCAGAGGCTGCACCGGGCTTTGAGGTAGTTGCGCACACTGCAGACTGTCCAATAGCCGCAACACAGAATGTTGAGAAGAAATTATATGCAGTACAGTTCCATCCGGAGGTACTTCACACCAAGAACGGAACACAGATGATTTACAATTTCGTCCGTGGCGTATGTGGATGCAGGCACATGGAAGATGGATTCATTCGTCAAAAACACAATCGACGAAATCAGAGAGCAGGTCGGTGACGGCAAAGTGCTCCTTGCACTTTCGGGTGGAGTAGACTCATCAGTACTCGCAGCACTCCTTGCCAAGGCAATCGGCAAGCAGCTCACCTGCGTATTCGTAGACCACGGACTTCTCCGCAAGAACGAGGGAGATGAGGTAGAGGGCGTATTCGGCAAAGGCGGTTCGTTCGACATCAACTTTGTCCGCGTCAACGCACAGGAGCGCTACTACAGCAAGCTTGCAGGCGTCACAGAGCCTGAGCGCAAGCGTAAAATCATCGGTGAGGAATTCATCCGTGTATTCGAGGAAGAAGCTAAGAAAATCGGAAAGGTTGACTTCCTTGCGCAGGGAACCATCTATCCGGACGTAGTGGAGAGTGGACTCGGCGGAGAATCTGCAGTCATCAAATCACACCACAACGTAGGAGGTCTCCCGGAGCATGTCGATTTCAAGGATATCGTGGAGCCACTCAGAAACCTCTTCAAGGACGAGGTACGCAAGGTCGGACTGGAGCTTGGATTACCTGACTATCTCGTATTCCGTCAGCCATTCCCAGGCCCAGGCCTTGGAATCCGTATCATCGGCGAAGTCACAGCCGAAAAGGTACGCATTGTCCAGGATGCAGACTGGATTTACAGAAGCGAAGTGGAAAAGGCAGCAAAAGAGTACAAAGAGGCCCACGGCGAGGAACCATCATGGATGCCAAACCAGTACTTTGCAGCCCTTACCAACATGCGTTCAGTAGGTGTAATGGGTGATGAGAGAACATATGATTATGCCGTTGCAGTCCGTGCAGTCCGCACCGTGGACTTCATGACAGCCGAAGCAGCCGAGATACCGTTTGAGGTACTTCAGACAGTGATGAGCAGAATTATAAATGAGGTAAAGGGAGTCAATAGAGTATTCTATGATTTGACCAGTAAGCCACCGGGAACTATTGAGTTTGAATAAAATATAAGAGCCAAGAAATGCCTATTTTACGGGCTTTCTTGGCTCTTTTCTATGTCTGGTGACAATCAAATGACAATACTTTTTTATTTTTGGATAGTATTTTCTTAAATAAAGTTTTAAAATAATTATTCCATTTAATGTAAGCCACAATATTATACTAGTATTTTCTAATGTGAGATAAGGAATGTTATAAGGGTAAAACGAAAATAACTTTCTAAATATAGTTAATGTTTCATACAATGATGGTAAGCCAAATATCAATGTTAGAATCAAACCACCAGTTGAAATGTAATTTTGAAAGCGTTCATTTTTTTCTTGTTCATTTTGCTGTAGTATGTTATCTATAGCTATTTTTTTTGCAGATGTGATTTCGTGTTTGAAATAATGCGGCATCATTTTTTCTAAAAGGGCTGTTTGTTCGCTAACTGAACCATAGCAATTTTCTTGGAGTTCGGAGATAAACAATATATTTTTATTATACTCGATTCGTGTATCAGATAATTTTTTCATAGATGCAATTTTATTGAAGTAGTCATTTGATTCATTGGTCTTTTTAAGAGAATTATTATTAAAGCAAATTCAACATTTACACACAAATCTCGTGCTAGCTTATTGCATAAATTATAGTAGTCATTAAATGGGGTAAGTACAGAGGTTTTTGTTTCTGTCTTATAATCATCAGAGACGTAATCTGATATTGCTTTATCTATAAAAGAAAGACAACCACCAGTAGATTTAGCAATATATTTTACACCATGTCCTCCCCAACTGTGATTCTTTAGATATTCATCAGCATCTTTGCTATAGGTGGTATTGTTTCTGGAAGGAACTGGTGCACAAATTATTCTAAACAAATCTTCCTTCACATCGTTTGGAATAGAATTTATGTGTTGTGGTCTTCCGTCAAAATCTATTAATATTATATTTTTTAGCTCATTGGAATATGAAACCATGTCTATTTTAATATCATCAAGAAGATTACTTAAATAAAAGTTCTGGATGGAAGATAGAGTCGTTTCGGAGTTGTAATTTTTTATGTTCCATTTATTTATAATTTTTGTGAGGAACCTATCATAATCATTTTCTAATAAAGGTTCAATGCAGGAATCAAATATAGGTAGTTCCAGTTTTAATATTCCCATATTATTTTCAAAAAGATATATTAATGGGTATAGCCAAGTGAATTTTCCGTTTTCTAGTTCTATTTTGAGAGGAAGAAGAAGAAAGCGATCTTGCCGGTTGGTGAAATTGTGGCCATAAAATTTTAAAGAAATATCATATTCTTCTTGTAAACGTATGATTCTTTGATTTAGTAGTTCTAGATCAGCATCTTTGATATAGAACTTTATTGAAGATTCACCACTTTCGATTTCTAACAATATATCATCGGGATTTATGGACATGGGGGCACATTTCATGGATTTATATTTTTGATAATCGCTCATTTTTAATATGCAAGGATTGTTCAGTGAGCTTGAAGCTTCAAATTTTTTTTATATCGTTAAAGGTTTCAACTAGAGAATAGCCTAAAGAGTCTATGACCTTTTTGCTGATATTCATCTGTAAACAATAGTGGACTTTTTTTTTCTATTTTTTTGTGAATCTGAGTATAGGAATATTTATTATCAAATTTAAAAGGATAATAAAAGTGTAATTCACCATATGCTATTTTTTTGGTATTTGAATCTTGAGTGCTCATATTACATACCGCCTTATATATCATTTTGATTTTGAGGATATTTTGCTTTCCAGTCTAAATATTCTTTTTCTGTAATCTCTTCATTTCTGAATTTCTGGTACATATCAGCCCATGTTCCAATGTTGTCCAGCATATTTGAAGAATCATGTCCTTTGTCTTTAAACATGAGCTGTGGTACGCCGGATTCATCCCGGTAGGCGTGCCGACCATATTGATCCTCTAAAGCAAATAATGCGTGCATGACACTAACATAAGTATCAAAGTTTGGATCAGACATGGCGTATGGACTGATCTTTAATGAGTTTGCTATTTTTTCCAATTGTTCTGATGATGGAAAACGATTCCCAAGTTCATAATTTCTAATTGCCGATTCGCTTAATCCGGACATGATTGCCAATTCTTTCTGTGTATATCCTTGATCAATCCGGAATTTTCTTATTTTCTCACCTACTGTCATAGGAAAACACTCCTTTGCTGATTGTTACTTAAAAGTATAACATAAACAGTTCAAAAATGAAATACAAAAATAAACCGTTCATTTTTGAAATTATTCTATTGACAGTACGAAAATGAAATGTTATGATTCATATATACAGTTCGATAATGAACTGAAAAAGGAAAGGAGGGATATAGATGGCTAGTAAATTATTTATATCAGCAAAAGAAGTAGCGAAAGAATTAGAAGTATCTGATTCCTATGCGTATCGTTTGATCCGTCAGTTAAATGCGGAATTGGAACAAAAAGGTTTCGTTGTTGTCAAAGGAAAAATCAGCCGTAAATATTTTGAAGAACGAGTTTACGGTATGAACGAAATGAAATAGTAGGAGGTGATGTTTTGACAGCAATCAAAAACCAAAAGTCAAATACTTACGAGGTAAGAACCTATTATAAGGATTGGACCGGCGTAAGAAAGCAGAAGACGAAAAGGGGATTTAAACGTAAATGTGATGCCCAGGAATGGGAAAGAGCGTTTAAGTTAAAGGAGAATTTGAGTCTGGATATGTATTTTGAAGATTTCGTAGATCTTTATCTGAATGATATCAAATCCAGAATCAAATATAATACCTGGCTGACGAAAAAGCATATTGTAGAAAAAAAAGATTCTCCCATATTTTTCGAAAAAGAAGTTGCAGGAAATAAAACCTTCCGATATTCGACAGTGGCAGATCACCATGATGAACTATCGGAATAAACAAGGAGAAGGCTATTCGCAGGTCTATCTAAAGACCATCCATAATCAGCTGAGTGCAATTTTGAATCATGCAGTTAATTTCTATGATTTGAAAAGCAATGCTGCACGCAAGGCTGGATCTATGGGAAAAGAAAGAACAAAAGAGATGCTTTTCTGGACAAAAGAAGAGTATATGAAGTTTATTGAAGCGGTGGCGGATAAGCCAATTTCCTTTTATGCATTTGAAATCTTATATTGGTGTGGAGTGCGTATGGGAGAGTTGTTAGCGCTGACACCGGCAGATTTCGATTTTCAGGCTTGTACTATCCGAATCAATAAATCTTATCAAAGATTAGAGGGGAAGGATATTATTACGGATCCTAAGACTACGAAGCGTAATCGCATGATCACCATGCCGGAATTTTTAAGCGAAGAATTAGAATCGTATATAGGAATGCTGTATGGTCTGAATGAAAATGACAGGATATTTCAAATTTCAAAAGTTATCTTCACCATGAAATGGATCGTGGTGTGAAGCTGTCAGGAGTGAAGAGGATACGAATCCATGATTTACGACATTCTCATGTGTCGTTATTGATCAATATGGGATATTCTGCGGTGGCAATTGGAGAAAGGGTAGGACATGAAAGTGTGGAGATCACATATCGATATGCACATTTGTTCCCGACAATCCAAACAGAAATGGCGGAAAATCTAAATCAGGAAAGAGAGGAATATCTGGATGAGTGAAAAAAATAGGGATAGCAAGAATCGGTGGCGTAATGTAACCATAGCATTTCGAATGTCTCCGGAAGAAGATGCAGAATTAGATTTAAGAGTGAAACTTTGTGGATATCAGACGAGACAAGAATATATCATTGAAAGCGTTTTACATCAAAAGGTCACAGCAGTAGGAAATCCATTGATGTTAGGATTATTGATATGATAGCTGCGGATGAGGATAGACTTGAGAGAGTCAGAGATAACATTGATGCAGCAGAGAATGAGTATGTTAAATATGCGGATATGATTACGGATAAAAAGAATAAGCTGGAAATGCTTACTTCTAAAGAAAATGAACTGGTAGAGCGTACAAAAATTGCTGAGAATGTATATGATATGTTCCGACATGGTGGTGATGACGATGTAAGGGAGAAACTTATTGATGTTATGTATGAGAACCAGAGACTTCAGAAGGAGAATAAGTCGTTAAAGGAGTTGTTGGAGAAGGCTTATGATTTTATGAAGCAGTTTGTGATTGATGGGGTTAATCTGCTGGAGAAGTTTATGGAGAGTGTGAGGAAAGTGATGGAAAGACTTTCCCCAAAAACAAAATAAAAACATCTGTTCGTGCAACAAAGTATTGACATTGTTATACTACGGATTTATGATTGATAATAGAAACGGAGGAACGGACATAATGAGAAAATCAATTTCAATCAGCATAAGAGTAAGTGAAGATGAGTTGGAAAAATTCAAAGAGGCTGCAAGACTGGAGGCATATGCTTCATATAGTGAGTTTGTTAGAAGAACGGCATTAATAGAAGCTACAAGAATAATCAAGGAAAACAATGAAGGAGAAAATCCTTATGAATATAATTAGTTTGTTTAGTGGGTGTGGGATTGGATTTAGGTTTTGAAAGAGCAGGTTTTGATATTCCTGTAGCGAATGAGTTTGACAAAACAATATGGGCGACATTTAAAGCTAATCATCCTAATACTCATTTGATTGAAGGTGATATAAGACAGGTAACAAAAAGAAGATATAGAACAGTTTATAGATGGAGAAGTTGATGGAATTATAGGTGGACCACCTTGTCAGTCGTGGTCGGAAGCAGGTTCTCTAAAGGGAATTAAGGATGCCAGAGGACAGTTGTTCTTTGATTATATTAGAATACTAAAGGAATTCCAGCCTAAGTTTTTTTTGGCTGAAAATGTAAAAGGAATGTTAGCTAATAGGCATTCAGAGGCAGTACAGAACATACTCAATCTTTTCGATGGAGCAGGATATGATGTTTCATTTACCTTGGTAAATGCTAAAGATTACGGAGTTGCAGAAGAAAGGAAGAAGAGTGTTTTACATAGGTTTCAGGAAGGATTTGCATATTGATTTTGGATTTCCTAAAGGTTCAACAAAGGATGATGATAAGAAAATAACTCTTCGTGATATTATATGGGATTTGCAAGATACGGCTGTTCCATCAGGAGAGAAAAATCATCACAATCCAGAGGCAATCAATAACAATGAATACTATACTGGAGCATATTCACCAATATTTATGAGTCGTAACAGAGTAAAAGGTTGGGATGAACAGGCATTTACAGTTCAAGCATCAGGAAGACAATGTCAGCTTCATCCACAGGCACCTAAAATGGTTAAAGTGGCACAGAATGATTGCAGATTTGTAGAAGGAAAAGAACATCTATATCGTCGAATGACAATAAGGGAAGTAGCCAGAGTACAGGGATTTCCTGATGATTTTAAATTTATATATGAGGATACTAATACAGCATATAAAATGATTGGAAATGCTGTTCCGGTTAACCTTGCATATGAAATAGCTATCGCAATAAAGAAATACTTAGAAGGTAATGGTGCAGAGGTTGTTGTAGATAATGAGGTTATAGATGCAAAGGAGGTTAATGAGAAGAAAGTGAGTACAAAGAGTAATGATCAGGGAAGAGCATATGAGTATGCGTGGATAAAAACGCTTTATAAGGCGTTATGTGATATGCGAAAAACTAGAATAGTTGATAATTCTAGTTTGCATGCAAATGAAAAGGCATGGGCGCTTATGGATGAGGAAATGCAGCAGACATTTATGATTTCTGCTGAAGCTGCAATTAATGAAGTACTTGAAATGGAGCCAAGATTATCAGAAAACGATAATGATGAATTGACATTAGAATTTCAGAAGGACGGAGCTGGCGTAAAGGGGGATGTAAGAGATATTGTTATTAGAAGAAATGATATTGAGTGGGAAATAGGATTAAGTATCAAGCATAATCACGATGCCGTAAAACATAGCAGATTAAGTCATAAACTTGATTTTGGTAAAGAATGGTTTGATATGCCTTGTAGTGATGCATATTGGAATGCGGTTCAACCAATATTTGATATGCTGAAAAGTGAAAAAGAAAATGGCTCACGATGGTCAGAAATAGTGCAGAAAGATGAAAATGTATATGTACCATTATTACAGGCATTTATGGATGAGGTTAATAGAGCATATAAAGAAGATAAGAATATGCCATGTAAGATGATAGAATATCTTATTGGAATAGAGGATTACTATAAGGTTGTCAGCCGTGATAGTAAGCGTCTTACAATGATTCATACTTTTAATATGCATGATACTTTAAATAAGTCGAGTAAGGATAAGGTTTCGGAAATTGAAGTTCCTGTGGTTGAATTACCGACAAGACTGATTGACATTGGATTTAAGCCGAAAAGTAATAATACTGTAGAAATGATTTTGGACAATGGATGGCAGTTGAGTTTTAGAATTCATAGTGCAAGTACAAAGGTAGAACCAAGTTTAAAATTCGATGTGCAGTTTATAAGTATGCCTGTGTCAGTATGCACTATCAAATGTGTATGGAAATAAGGCGGTACAGATATTGAGAAAAATGCTATTAAGTTTCAGACCAGATGTTTATGAAAAAATAAAATCTGGTGTGAAGATATTTGAACATAGAAGAAATTTTCCAGATGAACCTATAATGGCATATATGTATGTTAGCTCACCGGTGAAAGCAATTACTGGTATTGTATATTTGGGTAAAAGGCATTGTCTGTCTGACTGGTTGGAAGATTATAAGGAAGATAGCAATGCCATTGCACGAATAAAGGAATATATGGAAACTTATCATTATAGATATGCAATGGAAATAGATAGCTTTCAGGAAACATCACAGATATCATTAGATGACTTAAGAGAAAATATTCCGGGATTTGTAGCACCACAGATGTATATATATTTGGATGGTACAGAATTGTTGGAGTATATAGAGAGTAACTTAAAAATGACAGATTTGCAGATTAAACATTCATTTGAAAGAATAGGGGCTTGTGAGGTTTGTGTGCATTAGTTAGGCATTGTTAGAGAGGTGTGAATTAACGTTTTATGGAATTTTTTCAACAAGAAATAAAATTTTAAGTATAAATCCTAATGGATTGAGAAGTACAAGTATTCAGTTGCGAGAACGCATATGGAATGTATTTTATAAAGAAGAGTATGATTATTATGATACATTGGAGTATACGTCTTATACAACGGGAATAGAAGATATGATGTTGGAAATGGGAATTAAATATGAATTTCCAGCAAATAAAATATACAAAAATCAGAATGCAGAAAAGTTGCATAAGCATGTGGTTCAATGTGAAGGTATGTGGTATAGAATATATGATTTTATTGAAAAATATCTTAGAGTGACTGATAGTGAAAAAACACAAAGGTTGACGATAGAATTCAATCGAATACTAGAAGAGGAAGTTGCTCCATGGGTGATATGGAGGCGGATATCAGAACACATCATATTCATATTGTAAAATGGAACGGAACTGAGTGAAAGAATTATATTCATTTCAGGGATTATCTTAATGCCAATGAGAATGTGGCATTGCAGTATGAAAAATTAAAGGAAGAACTTGAAAGTAAGTATGCAGATGACAGGGTTGCATACACGAATGGCAAACAGAATATGATAAACAAAATTTTAGGCAAATGAAAAAGGAGGCAAGTATGTTAAGATTAAGGCCATACAATAAAAATGATGCAGAAATAATTATGTCGTGGATAAAGGGAGAGAATGCTTTTTATAAATGGACAGCAGGAGTTTTAGGTGAATATCCAATTTCTGCCGAGCAGTTCAATACGGTAAGTAATCTTATGGCATTTACTGCTATTGATGATAATGAGATAGTGGGATTTTTTACCATGAGAAGACCGAATGAATTTTATGAGGAATTACGGTTTGGCTTTGTAATCGTTGATCCGAGAAAACGTGGGCGGGGATATGGAAAAAATATGCTGAAATTAGGCTTAAAATATGCTAAAGAAATATTCGGCGTTAATAAAGTTTCATTAGGCGTTTTTGAGAATAATGAATCAGCTTATTATTGCTATAAGGCGATAGGTTTTGAGGATGTATCTCAAGATGAAATAGAAAAGTATACTGTAATGGGAGAAGAATGGAATTGCCTTGAACTGGAAATAAACCTATAAAGTAAATAAGATTTAATTTGTAATTGTTCTTGCAGTGCACATGATATAGATATATATGTTAGGATACTATCTAAGAAAAGTACCCATGACAGGGCGTTAAGCGTCCGGGGGACGATTGCTTAGCGAGAGGTAGTCTTCCGAGTTTTATGATACCGGGCAACCGGAATACGTAGGAAGGGGTGTTAGGTGCCAGTGGCACCTGTTTGGCACCGACCGAAACGGAGTGTAGACGTGGCGCCGATGACGGCCATTCTATAACTACAAAACCCCTGTATTGGGGCTTTTAGTTTATTCTCTTCCATTTGCATCCTCAAAATACGATACAATTCCATCATTATGAAGAATATCTTCCAGCAAATTAAATTCATAATTTCTTATATTATTATTTTGTGGCCAGCTGATTTAAAACATCTCTTAATGATGTTCCATGTCGATGTACTATTTGATTTATCCTATCAACTCTGTATGAATAGGGCACACAACGCCTATACCTTCTTGCTTCTTCTAAATAATTATATATAGGTCCTGGTCTTAAATTCCATGCTGTAATAAGTATCATTATTGCATTGTATAATTGCTTTGCAGCAGCATCCCATTCTTCGTCTTGATGTTGATTTCCTCCGCCTGCCCCACCTGCTCCACCTTCACCACCGACTTCATGAAGCATATTAAAAATTGGAGGTGCTGTTATATTGGCCAACTGCAATAAGTCTCTTGCTGCTCCAGTTCCGCAAACAATTCTATCAACATCATTATCATCATTTTTGTTTACGCACTCAAAGATGTAATAGGTGTCGGTAATATCTCTTTCAGCATCACTTCTTATTATTTGTTCGTTTAGTAACCGAATGTGTGCTGTACATTTGATATTGTAGTTTTCTACAATTCTAACCCTTGTATCGTGTCCGTGACAATTCATAAAAATCCCTTCTCTTTTTTTATTATATTATAAGTCGATTTTTCTAATATGTATATCGGAATTTTTCAAATAATCTTTACAAGTGCACGGCTTATCACTAATTAGCTGCAGAATTTCTTTTCTTTTTCTTCCAAAGAAAAATTATCATATTTATACTATTTTTTATAAAATAATCTGCTATCATGATATCGATAATAATGCCAACTCATCAGCCAGATGTTCATTACAACACACATCATGTGTTAATGATAACTCATTTTTTGTACTATCTATTTTTAATTCTATCATATATATCAAGTCCTTTCTAAACAAAAAACACCTCCGAAGAGGTGCCTAAAATGAAATTTTAAATTCCACTGCCCCACAGGGCGGTAGAATTTAGTCCTGCACAGTAGATATTTACTCTTTCATACATCAGTGTTATTGTAAAAGTTCCTTCTGACAACAGTAGAAGGAGAATTATCATGAGTAAATATATCCCTGGAAACCAGAAACATCTAACACTTAATGACCGTATCTACATCGAAAACGAATTATCCAAAGGTGCGACTTTTAAAGACATTGCGGCATTCCTTTGTAAAGATCCTACAACCATCTCAAAAGAGGTTAAATCACGACGCCTTTCTGACTGGTACCACAAAGGAACTTTCTACAATGCCAAAAACTTTTGTGTACACCGCTATCACTGTAAAAAAACAAATGCCTGTGGAAAAATCATGCTCTGCGGTATTAAATGTACATCCTGTCCAACCTGCAACCAAACCTGTAAGGATTTCGAAAAGGAACGGTGCTGCAGACTTGATAAGGCGCCTTATGTATGTAATGGCTGTCCAATGAAAATCAATCATTGTACCATAGCCGGTAGGTCTATTAGTCTAGTGCATAAAACCAGAATGTAAGTGATGTGTTAATATATATTACATCGTAAATTGGAATTATCGCACTGGACAATGAATGTTTGGTGCGATTTTTGTTATAGCGACGAGGAAAATGGTCATCGTGCTTGCACGAGTGAACATTTGACGACCGCTAATCAGAGCGAGATTCGCAGAGCCTATCTCGTCTCTGCGTGAAAGAGGTGCATGGAATGAATGATTTAATTAAATTGAAATTGGTAACAGAAGATGAAGCAGAGTGTTTGCATAGACTACAGGTAGAAGCGTTTATGCCATTATATGAAAAATATCAAGATGATGATACAAGTCCGGCAAAAGAAAGCCTGAAAAGAGTAACAGAGAAGATTATTGAGGAAAATTCAGATTTTTACTTCATTGTGTTTCATGGAGAAAAAGTTGGAGGTGTGAGAGTCAGATGGCATCAAGGCAAAAAGGTGCATGAAAATGTTAATTGGATATCTCCTATTTTCATAATTCCCAAATTTCAAAATAAAGGGATTGCGAGCACGGTAATAGAACAATTATTTGGCTTTTATCCGAATACAATAGAATGGCGTTTAGATACGATTAAGCAGGAAACAGGCAATTGTCATTTATACGAAAAATGCGGCTTTGTTAGAGTTGGCGAGGATATAGTGGTAAATGAAAAGATGACATTGGTTGGTTATGTAAAAAATTGTATTAATGTGCGAAGATTTGATAGCTGCCTTTTTGCTATATGATATATTGTTAAATCTATAGAATTAAATATTTTTTGTGAAAAATAGTTGCATAAAAAATATTTAATGATATAATAATGATAAGTAAATAGGAAAAGTGACTTGGAGGAATGAGCCATGATTATAGAGGTAAGAGCAAAAAACTGTTATGCATTTGAGGATGCCATTACATTTTCAATGAAAGCAGATATGAGAAATAAAAAAATTTGGAGCAAATGTTCATAAAGAGAGCAATTTTAATGTGCTGAAAACAGTAGGAATATACGGTCCAAATAATGCCGGTAAAACATGTCTAATCAAGTGCATTAGGGCAATAAGAAATGTACTTTTAAATAAGAAGAATGGACTGATGCCAAATATATTTACTGATAGTGATGTATGCAAGTTAGGTGTTACATTTATGGCATCTGGAAGAAAGTTTTCTTATGATTTTAAGTATGATGCAGAAAAAGAAGAATATATATATGAGTCATTTTCGGAGATATTTAAAGATCAGTACAACAACGAAAAGGAAGTTTGTTGGTTAAAAAAGATACTGTTAGTGAAATATATGAGTGTATTGATGAATCTGTTCAGAATATGATTTCAGTTGTATCGAAGAATAATTTGCTATGCTATGTGGTAGATACAAGTAAATTCGAACATATCAATGAGATGAAGCAGATTCTTGTCGGATTTGCAGAAAAAATTGATATCATCAATATGAATAACATACCTATGCAGCACACGATTGAACTCATGAAGAATAAGAATCAGTTACATCAGAAGGTTGTTGAGTTCATAAAAAATGCTGATTTATATATGGATAATTTTGAATATGTGGATATGGATAAGATACAGTTGAAAACTGGTGAAGGTGACGAAAAGCCAGATGAGAAAGTGCTTGATATTCCGAAGAATATTATGGATCAAATTAGGTTGGTATCCACATATAAAGGAGTCCATGTACCAAGTATGATGTTTGATTCCACAGGAACAAAGAAGATTGCAGCTATTGCCAGCTATGTAATTGAAGCACTTGAACAAGGCAGAATTCTCGTTGTGGATGAGCTAGATAGCAGTATTCATTTTAAGCTCACCAGGGCGATTGTTGCGATGTTTAATAATGAATTAAATACAAGTGCACAGATGATATTTACAGTACATGATATAAATCTTATGGATTGCAAGAGAATGTTTCGAAAGGAGCAGATTTGGTTTGTTCATAAGGATGAAGAAGGGGTGTATGTATATTCACTTGCAGATTTTACTGCGCAGCAGGGAGTGAGGGATACGACGGATGTTATGGAAAAATATAGAAAAGGTGCACTTGGCGCTTTACCTGATCCTGAATTGATTAACTCTTTGCTTAGTATTAAAAGTGGTGTAAAGGGGATGATGCCGATGCCAAATAAGCTCCCTAAGTTTTTGGATAACCATAAAATCTGTATTATCTGTGAAGGTAATGAGGAATATGAATATCTAAAACGATTAAAAATTTTAAAAGTATGGAATGAGCAATATGATATTTCACTGGCAAATGCCGGTGGAAATGGTAATATCCCAGCGAGGTATCAGGACCGATATCAAAATGGAGCAGATGAACTTGTACTTGTATTTTGTGATACAGAGAAGAAGCCTCACGAGCAGTATGAGGACATTAAACGCAAAATTAATGAGTTTCATGGTGTGGATAGTGCAGCGAATGAAGTGATTATATTTGGTAATCCATGTACGATGCAGATTATATCTAAACATTGGACCGATGAAAATCTGAAATCTCCGGCAAAACCAGTGAATGCTCCCTTGATAAAGGAATATACAGGGGTGGAGAATTACAAAGGAAGAGCAGACCAGATTCAGAAAGTTATGGAACATGTTACTGTGAAGAATTACAAAGATATGAGCCGACGAGTGAAAGATTTGGATTCGGATGATTCTGTTACTGGCAGCAGTAATTTTGGAAAGTTCATAAAGCTGTTTGAGAGTGATGACAGTGGGTGGATTGAGGAGATTAATGAACAAATAGAGTAGTATAAGGAGAGTACAAAAGTTATATTATGAACAAAGTGAATGTGATAAAACAAAATTTGGAGTTCATAGGTAAAACGTGGATGAAGTGTATTGGCACATTTGCAAGTATATTATCGCTTTTCTTTTTGTTTTGGACTTGGGATGATATACGCATTACGTCAACGCAATATAAATGTGTGATAATAATATTATTATGTGTGCTTGCACTCATACTTGCAATCCTATGGACGTGTATTTTTAAGAGAACAAAGACAATTTGGGAAAGTCCATCTGGGAAAATAAAAGTATGTTATTCTGATATTATGAAAGATGGGTTTGACAAAAGGAACAAGGAAGAAAAGTTATTTGTAATTCCGGTTAATTCATGTTTTGACACTATTGTAGATGAAGATATATCAACATGTTCAAAGCCATTGGTATCACCTAATTCGTTACATGGAAGATGGATAAAGACAATGGTTAATAAGGGATTTACTATAGAAGAAATAGACAACAAGATACATAATTGCTTGGAAATGCAAAATTTACTGCCCAAAAGTATTATTGCTGACGAAGATAAGGAACGTGGGAAAAGAGAAGTATATGAGTTAGGTACAGTGGCGATGATTAGGGGAAATAACAATAGTACCTTTTTGTTACTTGCAATTTCGGAATACGATAAAGATAATATCGCTCATACTTCTGTCGATGATTTAGAAATGTGCATAAAGTCACTTCTTAATTTTTACGATCAACATGGTCAAGGGCATAGATTGGTAATTCCATTGATGGGAACAAACCTTTCGAGAGCAGGATTGTCACATAATGATTCACTGAGAGTAATAACATCGTTATTTCAATTGTATGGAGATAAAATACATGGAGAAGTTGATGTTGTTATATATAAAGGAGATAAAGATAAAGTAACATTAGACATATAGTAAAGGAGAAATTTAATATGTCATATCAAAATGCAAATTATAGTGCGTTTTATGTTTCGGAACCATTTAGCGAAAGTAATTTAGGGGCAAATTCAACACATGATTTTGTTTACTACAATATGTTAAGAATGTGGAAAGGAGAGGATAATAGTTTTCCCTTTAATGATGCACATGATAAGACATATAATGTGCGAGATGGTAGTGATTGGGAAAAGACTCTTAAGCCTAGACTTCATACAAGACTTGACAATTCTAAGAACATTATTTTATTTTTAAGTTCCATTACTGCCAATAGTCGTGCATTGAGGGAGGAAATGAATTACGGAATAGGTACAAAAGGTTTACCGGTAATTGTAATTTATCCAGATTACGACAAGAAGTCAGATATAGTTGATAGTAATGGAAATTTCAAGAAGCAGATTAGATTTGTGGGATAAGTTGCCGGCTTTTCGTGATAATATGTCTTCGGTAGCTACATTGCATATTCCATGTACTAAGAGCGTTATTATATCAGCATTGAATAATGAAGATTTTATGGTAAATACAATGGCAGATGCTGAAAAATATTATTATAAACCATAAACAATGACATTTTGAAAATAACGAAACTTGTAGTGATTGCAAAATGCTTGCAAAAAGTTCCGAAACGGCAAAGAATATGTAGAATTTTAAGAATAATCATACCAAATATAGATGTTTGTGATTTAATTAGATACAATATATAGTTGCCAAAATTGAGTTTGAATAGAGAACATATCCTCACAAAGCTTGTATTTATGGGCTTTGTGGGGCTTTTTATTTTGGATTGGGGATGAAATGGGGATGTTTCACTCCGATTTAGTAAAATTTGACTCTAAATTTTGACTCATAGTGTCAAGAAACCTTTGAAACATACGGATTTGAGAGTGGGGATATAGTTTCGAATAGAGCCAATTTTTCAGGTTCGGTTTTATTTTGCGGTAGCCGGTCAACCTTGCTTATAGTATAACTGGTTATAGTTTATATGAAAGGAAAACGGCTACAGTGGTCATTGGGAGATTAAAGAGTGAATACAGAGTATAGGTTTTAAAGAAGCAGAGTGGGATAAAATTTTGGACTAACAGTCCAATGCAATTATAGTTCCTATAAGATATCATATAATCAAAAGAAGAGGATTGGTGTATATCTTATGGGGACTAATTTTTATTTGATGAGTAGAAATAAAAAGCTAATGCGAGAGTAAATTATAATATGCTTTGGGGTAGAGCAGAGTCAGTTGAAAGGCTGGCTCTAATTTTTTGCACTTTTTTAGCAGACTGGCGAATAACTGTGCAGTTCATATAACTTCTTAAGAAGGATTCCAAACCATGCATTTACGCACTATGAAATAATGATTCCTCTGCATATCCACGATTCACTTTACGTACCTGAATTATATATTGCAAACAGGGAAATAATCGCAAGATATTGCGATTGTTATTGATGATGTAGTGATTCTGTGATATCATATAAAAATATGGTACATGAAAGCGGAGGTCAAAATGAAAGTATTGGTAATGAATTGTAGTCCTGTAAGAAATGGAGCAACAGCAGAAATTGTTAATATAGTTACTGCTCGTCTGGAAAAGAAACATGATGTTAAAAATATATGTATTGATGATTATGATATAAAATTTTGCAAAGGATGTAGAACTTGTCATAATACAGCAAAATGTGTTCAGAATGACGATGTTGATAGGATAATTGAGCAATATGAATGGGCTGATATTGTTATATCTGTCTCTCCGTCGTATTGGGCAGATGTACCAGGACAATTTAAATCTTTTATTGATAGATGCACTCCGTGGTGTAACACACATGAACCGCATGCCAAGATAAGTAGTGGTAAGAAGGGATATGTTATCGCATTAAGAACTGGACCGGGAATGAAGGAAGGTGAGAGGATTATTGCAACCATAGAACATTTTTATGGACATATGGAAATTGAATGTTGTGATAGTCTTGGTTTGTGTTCGGTGGAATATAAGGAAGATTTGGACTGTAGGAAAGAAGAAATTATAGAATTTTGTAACCAGATAGAGTAAGTGGTTTATTGTATCTTACAAATATTTCAGAAAGAGTTAAGGATAGGTGGTAAAATTGATTCGAAAAGCTACTTTAGAGGATGTTCCCCAACTTGTGAGCTTGGCAATTCAAATGTGGAAATCACACACAGTTGAAGATTTAACAAAGATTTTTTGCGAACATATAAGAAAAGGTAAAAATATTATTTTTCTTGCTATATCAGAGGAACATATAGTTGGATTTGCACAATGCGGATTAAGGTTTGACTATGTAGAGGGAACTGATTCTAGTCCGGTAGGATATTTGGAAGGCATTTTTGTTTTAGAAGAATATAAAAAAAGAGGTTATGCGAAAGAATTGTTAGGAGAATGTCAGAATTGGGCAAAGGATCAGGGGTGCCTTGAGTTTGCGAGTGACTGTGAGTTGGATAATGAAGATAGTCTTAAGTTTCATTTGAAAATGGGGTTTGCGGAAGCAAATAGAATTATTTGTTTTACGAAAAGTTTAACAGATTTAGAGGAGTAGTATGTGATGGCAAAAAACTATAAATATAAAAAAGCAACCATAGCAGACATAGATGAACTTGTAAAAACTAGAATTATCGTCCTTCGAGCAGCTAACAAACTATCGAATGATGTGGATATGTCATTGGTGGAAAAAAAAGAATCCTATGAGTATTATAAGCGTGCATTAGAAACCGGTGAGCATATTGCATATTTGGTGTATGATAATGGGGCATTTGTCGGTGCAGGTGGTGTCAGCTTTTATCAGGTTATGCCGACCTACCATAATCCAACAGGTAAAAAGGCTTATATTATGAATATGTATACAGCATCGGAATATCGGAGACAGGGGATTGCATTTCATACATTAGATTTACTGGTAAAGGATGTAAGGAAACAGGGCGTATCACAGATTGCTTTAGAGGCGACAGAGATGGGACGGCATTGTATGAAAAGTATGGATTTGTAAAAATGGAAGATGAAATGGAGCTGATAAAATGACAAGAGTTTATTTCGTGCGTCACGCACAGCCGGAACACGATTGGGAAGAAGACAGAACAAGACCTTTGACGGATGAAGGCAAGAAAGATTCTGCAATTGTTTTGGAATTTTTGAAGGATAAGAAAATAGATGCGTTTTATTGTAGTCCGTATAAACGTAGCATGGATACAATTGCAGAGGCAGCAGATTTTTTTTTCACAAAAGAGATTATAACAGATGAGAGATTGAGGGAGCGTGAAAAGGGACTTGATGGAAACAACCACGGAATGTTCCGAAAACGGTGGGCTGATCACAATTATCATGAAGAAGGTGGAGAGTCCATTGCTATGGTGCAAAAACGTAACATAGAGGCACTGAATGAGATTTTGTCAGATAATACGGATAAAGATATTGTTATAGGAACCCATGGTACTGCCCTTAGTACGATATTGAATTTTTATGACAATAATTTTGGATGTGAAGATTTTTAAGAATTATTGACTGGATGCCATATATTATCGAACTGGACTTTGAAAGCAGCTGTAACGAACTGGAATTTGAATGTCCGAGTTACAGTTTTAAGCTGATTGGCAAACAGGAACATTGTTATATAGAGAAGGAATTTAAAGGTAAGTAGCGTGCGGATAAAAAGTAGTGAGGAATAGATGAATACACAATATTATATGGTCATTATCAAGGGTGAAATAAAGACATCCGAAATAATGTCATGTGGTTACAATAGAAATACCCAAAAATGGGATGTAAAATTCAATAATGGAAAAACATACTCGTATGCATATTTGAATGTGGAAAAGTTGACTGATCCGGAGGTTTTGAATCCTAACATGTATCGGATTAGCAGAGAAGGACGAGAGTTCTTTGATGTTAATGCAATATATGTATTTAGAAGCGGAAGGGAGTCTTATTGGCACATTTGTTTTGGCGATGGTAGTGAAAGAGATTATCGTCGGAGCGACTTGCATATTATAGAGTCATGTCTTGCCCAGAGTCAGTCATCAAATGTATTTGAATATATAAAGCAAATTGCAGGTTTGAGTAATCTTAAGAATGAAGAGACTGGTGAAAAATTATTGTCTAAGAAGTTTGACAAGATTTCTTTTGTGGGTAGTGATGTGGCCTTAGCAAAGTATTTGAATCCATCGTCATTGCAAGGGAAAAGAACAGAACGCGAATACATTCCGATTTTCCCATTTGGATGCAATAACAGTCAGTATAAGGCTGTAAAAAATGCCATGGAGAATCAGATCAGTGTTATACAGGGACCTCCCGGAACGGGCAAGACACAGACGATATTAAATATTATTGCCAATATATTGATGCAAGGGAAAACGGTACAGATAGTATCTAATAATAATTCGGCAACAGAAAACGTATATGAAAAATTATCTTCTCCAAAATACAATTTAGGTTTTATTGCTGCGACATTAGGAAGTTCTAAAAATAAGAAATTATTTGTTGAGCATCAGGACGCCGCTTATCCCGATTTTTCGTCGTGGAAAACGGGAGAAGATCCAAGTGTTTTGCAGAAGAAAAAATAGCAGAGCAATCCAGTCAGTTAAAAAGTGTTTTTGCTAAGCAGGAAAAATTAGCGTGTTTAAGGCAGGAACTTTCACAGTTGGTTACTGAACAGGAATATTTCAATCAATATGTTAAAGAATCAGATGTTCATACAGATAGTATTAAGTTCAAGAAAAAACTATCTTCAAAGCAATGGATGGTATTGTGGCAGGAGTGCCAGTTGATTTCAGAAGAGAAAACTGCAATAGGATTTTGGTTTAAGATAAAAGCTTTATTTAAATATGGAGTAACCGATTGGAGTATTTATAAGCAGGATATTTCAAAGATAATTACAACCTTTCAGGCAATGTATTATCGTGCAAAGCAGGCGGAGTTGTCTGCGGAAATTGCAGATTTTGAAAAGTATTCAAATAGTGTTAATAAGAATTTGCTTGAGGATTTATGCAAACAGTCAATGGTTGTCCTAAAAGACAAACTGGCAAGGAAATATGAAGGTAACAGTAGTAGAAAAACTTTTAGTAGAAGATAATTTGTGGAAGGAACCATACAATGTACTGGCTGAGTATCCAGTTATATTAAGCACAACATTTTCCTCAAGGAATAGCCTGAATATGGATGTCATATATGATTATCTTATCATGGATGAAGCATCACAGGTAGATGTTGCAACCGGTGCATTGGCACTTTCCTGTGCGAGAAATGTTGTGATCGTAGGGGATACAAAGCAACTTCCTAATGTTGTTACAGATGATATAAAGGCCAAAGCAGAAGAGATATTTGATCGTTTTAATATAAGTGAAGGATATCAGTATACAAAGAGCTTTTTACAATCAATGTTAGATGTTATGCCAAATGTAACACAAACATTGTTACGGGAACATTATAGATGCCACCCTAAAATCATTAATTTTTGTAACCAGAAATTCTATCATGGCGAATTGATCATAATGACAACAGATCATGGTGAAGAAGATGTTTTGTCAGTAGTAAAAACAGTAGAAGGAAATCATGAACGTGACCATTATAGTCAACGTCAGATTGATGTTATTAAAAATGAGATTATACCTAAATATGTTTCAAATCCGGAAGAAACCGGAATTATTGCACCGTACAAAAATCAGGTAGAAGCATTAAGCAAGGAGATAACAGATATTGATGCTGCTACAGTGCATAAGTTCCAGGGCAAGGAGAAAGAGAATATTATCATATCTACTGTGGATGATGAAATATCTGATTTTGCAGATGATCCATATTTAATCAATGTTGCTGTATCAAGAGCCAAAAAGAAATTGATGTTGGTTGTAACTGGAAATGTGCAATCAAAAGAGCACAATATAACAGATTTGATTGATTACATTCAGTATAATAATTTTGAGGTTACTGAAAGCAAGATTTATTCGATTTTTGATTACCTTTACAAGCAGTATACTGAGGAAAGAAGAGTATACTTGCAGAAGCACAAAAAGTATCAGAATATGATTCGGAAAATCTGATGTATTCATTGATAGAGGACATTATCTCAGCTAACAAGTATTCAAGCTTGGAAGTTGTTTGTCATTTTCCGTTGAATATGTTGATTAAGAATCCAGAATTATTAAATGAGCAGGAATGTCAGTATGCAATGACTCCAGCAACACATTTAGATTTTCTGATTTATCACAGAATTGGTAAAAAGCCTGTGTTGGCGATTGAGGTTGACGGATATGAATACCATAAAGAGGATACCATTCAGGCTTCAAGAGATTTATTGAAAAATCATATAATGGAGCTGTACGAAATTCCATTACTGAGATTTAAAACAAATGGTAGCGGTGAAAGAGAAAAGATTGTAGAGATGCTGGATAAGTTGGTTTGATAGCGTGAAAAGAAAAAGGAGAAATTACCATGGCTGTATCTTATAAACGATTATGGAAATTATTAGTGGATAAAGAAATGAGCAAATCGGATTTGCGTAAAAAGGCAGAAATTGCTCCTAACACAATGACAAAGCTTCGCCGTGATGAAGAGGTGAGCCTTACAATTCTTAGCAAAATCTGTAAAACCTTACATGCAGATTTTGGGGATATTGTGGAGTATGTGCCGGATGCAGAAATATGGGATTTGTATAATGAGAACCGAGAGCTTCTGGGAAAAGACCATATCAGAGGAGAACAGTTACCGATAGACGGATACCATCTGGTGGTGCATGTCTGGATCCGTAATTCTAATGGACAGTACCTTATCTCGCAGCGTTCTGCAAACAGACCAACACATCCTTTGATGTGGGAATGTGTAAGCGGTTCGGTTGTAAAAGGTGAGGATAGTTTATCAGGAGTAATTCGAGAGGCAAAGGAAGAGGTTGGCATTGATTTGATGCCGGAAAATGGACAAGTGCTTTTTACAAAGACACGAAAAATCATAGATGGAAAAATTTATAATGATATTATGGATGTTTGGCTGTTTGATTACGATGGAGAGGTTGATTTAGGCAATGCCACAACAGATGAAGTGGCGCAGGTTGCATGGATGAATCGGGAGCAGATAAAAGAATTATTTGATGCAAATATGTTTGTAGATACATTGGAATACTTCTTTACGGAAGTGGACAAGCAGTAATTTGGAAAGTTGGTGGATATATGAAGGAAAAAGAACATCAATCCATAGAGTGGAAGGAGTCATGGCAGGATGAGTATTTAAAATGGATTTGTGGATATGCCAATGCCTATGGTGGAACAATATACATAGGTACGGATGACGATGGTAATGTTGTAGGTATTGATAATGCAAGGGATTTATTAGAGAGAATTCCTAATAAAATTACGGACACAATGGGAATCATTGTAGATGTAAATTTGTTATATAAAGGTGAACTTGAGTATCTGCAGATAATTGTTGATAAATATCCATCTTTAATAAGTTTTCATGGGAAATATTATTATCGTTCCGGAAGTGCCATGCGTGAGATTACCGGAAAGGAATTGGAAAGAGCTTTGTTAAAAACGCAGGGAAGAACATGGGATGGTGTGCCTCTGCCAAAACTGTCAGTATCTGACTTAAAGCAGGATGCAATACAGTTATTTAAAGATAAGGCAGTGAAAAGGGGAAGGCTTACGAAGGAAGAAGTCAGTGTGGAAGATACTATCTTGATGGATAACCTGCACCTAATTGATGAAGATGGATATTTGATAAGAGCAGCAATGCTTGCATTTTATAAAGATCCAGAGAAGTGGGTAACAGGCTCTTATATCAAAATCGGCTATTTTGGAAAATCAGATTCGGATTTGGTGTACCAGGATGAGGTGCACGGTCCTTTGATAGAGCAGGTAGATAAGACCGTTGATTTAGTTTATACAAAATATATGAAGGCCTTGTTATACCGTTTTACTAGGAAAGAAGATTTTAGAAAGCATGAACATTTTTAGAGTTTGCAAAAGTAATCAGACAACCCGGATTTACAGGTGAATTATAAAGTAGTAGTCTCAAGTCAGTCTCATTTTTGAAATTGTTTGTTGAGACTGACTTGAGACTGAGGAGGTTCAAAATCATGGACATAAGCAAAAAGGATTGGAAGCTATTTCGAGAAAGATTATCAGGTTGGCAGGAAAAATATATGGAAGGTCTTGTTAAAGAGTATGCAAATTTTCTGAATGATGATAAAAAGCCTGCATCAGAGAAATTCTGGGAACTTGAAAAACGGATAAAAGAAGATAAGCGTCATCCGGGTGTTATCATGGAACTGAAAAAATCAGAGGTAATATGGGATATTGTTCGTCTTATTAGACTGAAAGTAATTACATATAATGATTTATCAGACTTTAGTGATGAATTACAGAATGAAGTAAAAAGAATACTTGAGATGTATAGATAATGATAATGACGGAAAGGGAGGTATGACAAATGCGTGATCCAATAGAGAATGTGACGAGATTGCAGAAGCAGCTAAATAATCTGCAATTGGAGAATCAGGTATTAAAGAATATATTGGATAAAGCAGGATTGTCATATCAAAATGAACTAGCAAGTATAAGGGAAACGGAAAAGAAAGAGGATTTTGATCCAGAACAGGGTAAAAGGATTGTGCACCCAAAAGAGATTACAGACAGGATGGCAAAGCTCTTTTTCTCATTCTTTTGGGGAAGAACAGATGTATATGCGAAAAGAAATGTAAATAAAAACGGAGAGGCGGCATATTATCCGCAGTGTGATAATTTCTGGTCAGATAATTGCCATAGGAAATTAAATACACATATAGACTGTAAGGATTGCAAATATTGCTCGTATACAAGATTAGATTTACCAACCATATTGATGCATTTGAGGGGAAACTCTTATGCTGCAAAAGATGTAATCGGTGTATATCCATTATTTAGTGATGGAACATGTAGGTTTCTGGTGTTTGACTTTGATAATCATGAGAAGAATGCAGAAAAAAAGGATTTTGCAAATACAGATGATACATGGATTGAAGAAGTCGAAGCTATGAGAGATATCTGCTCATTAAATGGAATAGAACCTTTGCTAGAGCGTTCTCGTTCAGGAAAAGGTGCACATATATGGATATTCTTTGACAAGCCAATATCGGCGGCAGTGGTTCGTAAATTTGGCTTTGCACTTTTAGATAAAGGTGCAGAGCAGGTGAATTTAAAGTCATTCAATTATTATGATAGAATGTTGCCAGCACAGGATTCCTTAGAAAATGTGGCAATAGGAAACCTGATTGCATTACCATTACAGGGAAGGGCGTTGAAAGATGGCAATAGTGCATTTGTGGATAGTAACTGGAATGCTTATCCTGACCAATGGAATGCTTTATTAAGTAAACCTAAGCTTTCAGAGGAATTTCTGGAGAATAAGATAAGGGAATGGACATTTACAGCAGATGACATTGAAGCATCCAGTGATGAAGAAAATAGGGAAAAGCCATGGGATAGAATGAAAAATTTTGCAAAATTAGATGTTGATGGGAAAATGGACATCACATTATCAAATGGTATATATGTCGACAGCACGAATCTTAAGCCTGCGATGCAAAATAAGATTCGCAGAATGGCAGCCTTTAGTAACCCAGTATTTTATAAAAATCGTGCGATTGGAACATCTAATTATGATACTTCGAGGTGGATTTATCTTGGAAAAGACCATCTTGGTGGATACATACAGATTCCAAGAGGATTACAGGATGAATTAATAGCAAATATTAATAAGGCAGGAATTGAATATACTATTGATGACGAGAGGCAGCAGGGAAGAAATATTAATGTAGAATTCAATGGAGAATTACGACATGAACAGAACAAGGCGTTAAAGGAACTGACTAAGCATGATAATGGAATACTTCATGCTGCAACAGCATTTGGAAAAACAGTTGTATGCAGTGCAGTAATTGCAGAAAAGAAAGTGAATACTCTGATCCTGCTTGAATCATCTGCACTTATAGAACAGTGGAAAGATGCTCTAAACAAATTTTTAATTATAGATGAAGAACTACCCCAGTACAAAACGAAAACTGGAAGATTAAGAACTAGAAAAAGTCTGATTGGAACATTGCAGGGAGTACATGATTCGATGACAGGGATTGTTGATATTGCAATGGTCGGCTCACTTTGCAAAAAGGGAAAGTTTCATAATTTGCTGAATGATTATGGACTTGTGATAATTGATGAGTGTCATCATTCTGCCTCTGAAACAATAGCAAATGTGCTAAAAGAAGTAAAAGCAAGGTATGTATATGGTGTGACAGCAACTCCGAAAAGAGGAGATGGACTGGAAAAAATCAATTATATGCTGATAGGACCTATAAGATATAGTTACACAGCAAAGGAAAAGGCTATGGAGCAAGGGATACAACATCTTGTATATCCGCGTTTTACCAGAACTGTTCCACCAAGAGGTGTGCTTATCGGTAAGATGCATCCAAATGAAGCTTATGATATTATTCATAATAATGATATCAGAGATGAACAGATTGTTGAAGATGTAAAGAATTGCGTATCAGCAGGTCGCACCCCAGTTGTTTTATCGCGATACAAGGATCATTCAGAGAAACTGTACGAGCGTTTGAAAGCTTATGCAGACCATGTATTCTTAATGACAGGCAACAACTCAAAAAAGAATATAAGAAGATTCTGGAACAGATGCATCAGGTTGATAAGGCGGAGTCTCTGATATTAATAGCTACAGGTTCACTGGTAGGAGAAGGTTTTGATTTTCCAAGACTGGATACACTTTTTATGGCAACACCTGTATCGTTTCGTGGAGTTGTTGAACAGTATGCCGGTCGATTGAATCGTGATTATGCTGGTAAAGAAAATGTAATAATATATGATTATGTAGACAACCATATTACAATGTTTAATAACATGTATATGAAGAGACTTAAAGCATATAAACAGATTGGATATGAGATTGCAGGTGGTTTGCATAATGATAAACAGACAGCTAATGCAATATATGACGGTGATAATTATGCTGAAAATTATCATAAAGATTTACTGGATGCAAATAAAAATATAATCATTTCAAGCCCTGCAATTAGTGGGACAAAAGTTTATGAACTGATTAACCTGCTAAAAGAAAAGCAGTTATCAGGTGTTCAGATTACGATAGTAACATGGGCACCGGATTCCTATGGATTTGGAGATGCAGCATATTGGATGCAGTTACATGAAGAAATGCGCAAAGCTGGTTTCTACATTAAAACAGTAGAAGAGTCATGTGAACGTTTTGCTGTTATTGATCAGGAAGTCGTCTGGTATGGAAATATTAATCTTTTGGCGAAGGATAAGGTTGATGACAGTATTATGAGGGTTTTGAGTAAAGAGATAGCCAGTGAATTGATGGAAATTACATTTGGAGATAATGGTTGAGCTGAATAGGACTAAAACATGTGGAGTCGATAAGATGTAAAGAAGACGTTCATGAGAATAGGGAAAGGAACACTTTTATGAGCAAAGAATTACAGATAAGAAATAGCACTGTGGATTTTCTAGTTTTCACACGAGATGCAGGAGAAGACGGAATAGAAGTCAGGGTTCAGAATGGCGATGTATGGCTTACGCAGAAAGCAATTTCGCAGCTTTTTGATGTAGATAGAAGTGTGATTACAAAACATCTGAGCAATATTTTTAAAGAGGGAGAATTAGATGAAAATTCAACTTGTGCAAATTTTGCACAAGTTGCTGATAATGGAAAAACATACAACTACAAATTTTATTCATTAGCTGCAATTATTGCTGTGGGCTATCGCATTAATTCAGAGAGGGCAATACAGTTTAGAACGTGGGCAACAAAGGTATTGGATACATTTACAAAGCAGGGTTATGTTCTTGATAAAAGCAGATTGATTAATGGACAGATTTTCGACGAAGATTATTTTGAGCATCTTATTGCTGAAATTCAGGAAGTCAGGGCAAGTGAAAGAAGATTTTATCAGAAAATTACAGACATATATGCAACAGCAGTTGATTATGATAAGAATTCACAGGTGACAAGAGAGTTTTATGCAACAGTTCAGAATAAGATGCATTATGCAGTTCATGGTAATACAGCGGCAGAAGTGATAGTGGAAAGAGCTGATCATAATAAGAAACATATGGGACTTAAATCATGGAAAAATGCGCCTGATGGTAAAATAGTAAAAACAGATGTGTCAATTGCAAAAAACTACTTGGAAAAAGAAGAACTTGCAGAATTAAATGAGATTGTGACAATGTATCTTGATTATGCAACAAGACAGGCACGAAGACATATTCCTATGACTATGGAAGATTGGAAAACAAAGCTTGACGCATTTCTTAGATTTAATGATGCGGATGTACTTCAGGATAAAGGAAAAGTAACAGCAGCTATTGCAAAGGAATTTGCAGAAAGTGAGTTTGAGAAATACAGAGTTATACAGGATTCACTATATGAAAGTGACTTTGATAAATTGATGAATGATATGGAAAAGAATGATAGCTGATATTTATCACGTTACAAAACAGTGTCCATTAAGATACAAGAAAGTATATTTCGCTGGATGATAAGAATCAGTATTTGATCATAGGAAGAAATCCAAAGAATTTATTTACAACAAGTGATAATTTATTTGAGCTCGTGAGTGAGAAAATGGGGGAGCAGAAAGAATTTAGTCTGAAAGAATATTTGTGAGCTATATTAGTATTTTCCGTAACATGGTATGGCTAACAGGAGTGTGGGAAGAGATTGATTTTGAAACTGTAAGCAATGTGGCAGTTGGTGAAATTCAGCAAGTAATTCAATAGATTATTTTATGCATGAGATGAAAATGAATAATGATTATCAGATAAAAGAGCGATGTAGTTTATATACACCGCTCTTTTTGATTGGCATGGTATTTTATTTTTCTAGCAGCTTGCGTGCATATGTAAGTATTCTGCCTTCTACATTGCTGTCCTGCTTGATCATTTTGATGAGTGAATAAAGCTCAGGGTCATTGGATGAAGAAACAATAATGTAATCAGGATCTGTCTTATCAGATGTTCCGTAAAGAAAATCTATGTTGCAATTAAATGTCTGCGCAATGAAACCGACTGTAGGATAAGAGGGTTCGCGTTGTCCATTTTCATAGCGGCCATATACCATTGGCGAGATATTAAGGCGACGTGCGGCCTCTGCTTTATTTATATTTAGAGTATTTCTGAGTTGGATTAATCTTTCAGGTTGAAATTTCATAGGTAAGCTCCTTCTTAAAAATCGATATTCAAGTGCTTGAATGTAATCATAAAAGATTATAAATTATAATTTAGCTTTTTTCAATGTTTACGTTGACATTAACCATTGGATATGATAATATTTCAATAACCAATGGTTACACATATGGATGAATAGAGGGGAATAAAATGAAACATTATATTGAGATTCAAAGACTAAGGACACAAGACGTGGTCGTTGATGATACGTTGACACTTGAAAAAAAACGGATGCATTTATACAGGGAGATATAATCAGTATCACTGAGAAAATAGATGGTGCCAATTCAAGTATATATTATGATAAAAAGCTGGATAGACTGAGATGTTTTAGCAGTAAAAATGAACTTGATTTCAGCAACCAGTTGAGAGGTTTTTTGACTTATGTTCAGAGTCTGGATAGGGAGCCGTTTATTAAATATCCGAATTATATATTTTTTGGAGAGTGGCTTGTGAGCCATACGGTCATTTATGATGATTCCAATTATAACAAATGGTATTTATTTAGTGTGTATGATACAGTTTCAGGCAGATGGCTGTCACAGGATTTTGTCAAAAAATTTGCAGAAAAAAATGATTTTTGTTATCCGCATGAATTATACTATGGACCATTTATTAGTTGGAACCATTGTCTCAGCTTTGCCAATGCCCCGGCATATGGCACGCACCAAGAGGGAATCGTCATAAAGAATCAGACTGCACTGGAGCAGGAGAGAGGTCCGCATATATTAAAATATGTAAATCCGGAGTTCAAGGAAACGCAGAAGAAGAATCATAAAAAGAAACTTGAAGATCCGAATAAATTGAACGAAAAGCAGAGGCAGAAGAGTATATACGCATGATTGTAACAGATGCAAGGGTTATGAAGTGCTATCATAAGCTTGTTGATAATGGAATTTTACCGGAGAAATTTGAATTGAAAAATATGAAGCATGTTGCACAAAATCTACCGAAGGCTGTGTATGAGGATTGCGTGAAGGAGGAATTGGAGATTTTAAAGAAAGCCGGTGAGTTTGGAGGCAAACTTTGCAGTAAGGTGACAATGGAAATTATTAAAGATAAATTGAAGATAGGTTGACTTTTTTGGCTGGAATTGTTAGGATATAAATGAAAGTTTACCACTGACCGATATGTGGTATATAAATGGTCGGGTTGAAAGTTTACCACTGACCGATATGTGGTATATAAATGGTCGGGTTGAAAAAGTCTTTTGCTGTAGTGCAAGAGACTTTTTTTTTGTGGAGATTAACAAATGATAAGGAATGGTTTTTATATTATCAAAGATAGCTTTTTTTCGGATATGTCGGATCCATATTTGAAAGGAAATAAAAAACAAAATAGACCACACTACTATTGTTTTGAAGATAGCAATTATAATGGAATATATTGGATGATTCCTCTTTCAAGTCGGATTGATAAGTATAAGAAAATAGTAAGTAAAAGAACCGATAAAGGAAGAACCTGTGATATAATTCACATTGTGAAACTTGATGATAGTCATGAAAGCGCTTTTCTGATACAGGATATGTTTCCAATTTCAGAAAAATATATAGAACGGGAATACACTATAGCAGGTAATCATCTTCGTTTAACCAGTGAACATGCTGCAAAAAGAAATTGAACAAAAAAGCAAGAAAAGTTTTGGGAATGCTGAAAAGAGGAATAAAATTTACTCCAACCCAACCAGATATACAGAAAATATATGAGAGGCTGCAACAGGATTTACCAGCAACACATTTGTAATTTTATAATAATCCGGGGGTATTTTCACTGTTTCCACCTATAATCCCAAAAATTGTTTAATAACGTTTGTTAACAATGCATATTGTAAATAAAAAATATCATTATTACAATAGAGATTAGAAATGCTTCGAACAATATGAAAGGCATAAAACTAATATGAAAAGACACACAAACATAATTATCACAGCCGTGGCATCTCTGCTTATCGTCACACTTGCGGGCAGAGAATTCATTAAAAATCATAAGAAAGAGTCTAATGATAAATCGTCTACGAATGTATCAGAAAATACATGTGAAGATATACCTGACACAAGTATATCTGACACAAGTATATCTGATACGTGTGTAGCTGATACGAATACACCTGACACGAGTACATCTGAAGCAGATATTCTGGATACGACCTATGAGAATGATAAAGAGCAATTTTATATATCCGAAATTCCGGATGATATTTTTGAAAAAATGCAGGGCAAATCCTACAAGGCAGATTGTACACTCCCCAGAGAAAATCTGCGATATATACATGTACTACACGTGGGCTTTGACAATCAGGTGCATGAAGGTGAGCTGGTTGTAAATAAAGATATCGCAGATGATGTACTTGAAATATTTAAGGAGCTCTATGAGTCCGGATATCAAATAGAAAAGTCAGACTTGTTGATGAATACGATGCAGATGATGAGTCATCTATGAGCGACAATAATTCATCGGCCTTCAATTTCAGATTTATTTCCCACACCACGAAGATATCTAAGCATGGAATGGGAATGGCGGTGGATATCAACACTCTATACAATCCTTATGTCAAAACAGTCGATGGGGAGCTTTCGATTGAGCCTGCAAATGCCGCAGATTATGTTGACCGGAGCAAGGATTTTTCGCACAAGATTGACCATGATGATTTATGCTATAAGCTGTTTACGGAGCATGGTTTTGAGTGGGGAGGCGATTGGACGCATTCCAAGGATTATCAGCACTTTGAAAAATAGTGCTGATAATTTCTACGGAAGCAGGTGACCTGCCGCCAGGTACAGCTCATACCATTCCTCGCGAGTCAGAGTAATATCGCATGCCGCGATAATTTCCTTCAGGCGGCTTTCGCTTGAAGTTCCGGTAACAATCTGCATATTTGCCGGATGGCGTAAAATCCATGCGGCCGCAATAGTAGTATCGCTGGCATTGTATTTTTCGGCTATCACATGAAGTTTTTTATTCAGTTCCGGGTATTCGTCGCTTCCGAGAAAACAGCCTTTCCATGCCGGCATCTGAAACGGAGACCATGCCTGAAGAGTAATGTTGTGGAGGCGGCAGTAGTCGAGCAGACTTCCGTCGTGGTCAATTGAACCGGTGGTTTCCATATTGACTTCCATGCCATTTGCAACAAGATTGGAAACAGGAATGCTGAACTGAACCTGATTGACAACGAGTGGTTGGCGGACATATTTCTGTAGCAGTTCAATCTGCATCGGCTTATGATTTGAAACACCAAAATGGCGAACCTTTCCGCTTTCAAAAAAGAACATCAAATGCAGCGGCAACTTCTTCCGGTTCTACGAGTGCATCCGGACGATGAAGCAGCAGAAGATCAAGATAATCTGTATGAAGTCTTTTTAAAATACCATCGACAGATTTCAGAATATGCTCCTTTGAGAAATCATAGAAGCCTTGGCGGATGCCACATTTTGACTGCAGGTAAATATCTTCACGCTTTATGGATGGATCGTCTGCAATTGCTTCGCCGAATACGCTCTCGCTCATACCGCTACCGTAGATATCCGCGTGATCAAAGAAATATGCGCCCTGTTCCAGAGCTGCATGAATAAAATGATTCATCTCATCCTTTGATTTTTCAGAAAGGCGCATGCATCCAACTGCAACTGAAGGAACCTTTCGTATGTGATTGCCTAAAATTGTTTCTCTCATAGTAAAAATCTCCTTTGTAATTATTTTCTAATTCCAATAATGAGTGCGGCGTAGCCCCAATCCCATATGAGCTTTGCAAAGCTGTTTTCAAGATATTCGCGTATGTCATCATCATCATATCCTGTCATGCGTGAGATGATGACAATATGCTCTCTGATGGTTTCATATGTCAACGGACTATTGGCATTGTGACTGTACCACAAGAAAAGACTTTGACGTATAGCAGTGTATTCAATCATAATCCACTGCATTTTGATAATCATGTGTTCAATAATCTTTTTAGTGGATGCTGCTTCAGGCGATATCAGGTCGGAAAACAGCTCGTTTGCCAGATAATTGCGAAAAACAATGTCATAATCTGTGAGCATTGAGCAAAATTGTTTCTGCGATGTTTGCAAGGTGCGGCTTATGGAATTATTGTCTGACTGTGAATAAATATTGGAGTATCTACAAGCCTCGGTCAGTACAGGCTGAAGAAAGGCTGTGTATAAACCCTCTTTACGATAATTTACTGATAAATCCTGAAGCAGCTCATTGCATTCGATAAATGTATCTTCGTCCGGGATATGGATATCTTCCATGGCGGTATTCAGTTCATTAAGCGTCTGGTCGGAAAAATATTCCTGTATATGTGTATTGGTGACAGGCTGGTTTTTATATAATTCCAATAAAATGTAAAGCCCATCAAGCAAAGCCAGCTCCACTGAAAGCCCTTGGTCAGATATCAGTTTAATCAGATTATCACGGATTAAAAATGCCGTAGATAAATTATTCCGGGTCTCGGATATTACAGGAAATGTGACAGGTTTTTCGCACCACAGGTCGATAACTGCCGGACAGCACGGCATGAGTGTTCGTTCCTCATGTGTTGAAAACCGGTGGATTTCTCTGGGAAACAGTGCACATGTCTCTGAAAGCACTTCGTCTGAGTATGTCATTACAAGATGACATAGCTTATCCTTTGAAAGAAACGGACACCGATGTTTTTCGTCCAGTTTAATAACCAGACTGCCATCCTTATGGCATGTGTAAGAGCTTAGATTGTCACTTTTTCCAGACACTTTATCAGCAGAAAAAGGGGCTGTAGATAAAGTATCCGGAGGGGAAAGCTTCTTCCATTTGCGGTTTGTAGCGTCATCTACTGCAATTTTCCACTCCTGACAGCATGTGATACTGCATTTGTCAGCAATACATTTGAAATTGTTGTAATAGTCCGGTTGATAGTTTTTCATGTTTTTCCTTTACTTATACAGATTTGTGAATAGAGCATAGTATAGCTTGTTATTATCAATCAATCACATGATGATTCAGCCATTTTCTTGAGTGGAATCTGGCAGTAAATATAATAGAACGAAGCATCCAGTCACAAGCCATGCCAATCCACACTGCAATCGGACCAAAGCCCCATACACGGCAGAGGTATATGCACAGGCTTACACGGCAAAGCCACATTGTGCAGCAGGATACAATCATGGAGAATTTCACATCGCCTGCGGCACGCAGCCCATATGGCGGGATGAAGGATGGTACCCAGCAGATTGGCTTGACAATTGTGATAAAGGTAATCATCTCAAAGCAGAGCCGTGCACTGGCAGGTTCCATTCCGGCAAGCATTGTAATGGGCTTTGTGAGTATGAAAATAATCAGACAGCTGGCAATGATTACGACCTCAGACACCAGTGACAGTTTTTTGATATAGTAGATAGCTTCATCCTTTCTGCCGGCACCCAGACACTGTCCTACAACAGTCATAAGACCTATTCCTATTCCGATAGCGGCAATACCATTTAAGTTTTCGAGGATATTGGTCATGGCCTGGGCTGCGATGCCACGGTTCCAAGAGTGGATACAGTAGACTGGATAGCCAGCTTTCCAAACTGGAACATGCTGTTTTCGATTCCTGATGGGATACCGATGAGCAGGATTTTTTTTTAATCAGGCCCCATTCAGGGCGTATAGACATATAGTTCTTTATGAAAATCGGTTCATTTTCCCTTCGAAGCTGTATGATAACGACAATCGCGCAGAATATTCGGGATACGAGAGTGGAAATAGCAGCTCCCTCAACACCCATACCGAAGCCGAAAATCAGAATAGCGTTGCCGCCGATATTCATAAAGTTTGAAATAACAGATATGACCATAGGATTGCGACTGTTATTCTGTGCGCGCATAATGGATGCGCCGGCATCATAGAGACCTATAAAAGGAAATGACAGCAATGTAAAAAAGAAATAAACCTGTGAGTTTCTCATTACATCAGCTTCAACAGCACCAAAAATGGCACGAAGCAGTGGCTTTCTTGTTATCAGACAAAAAGCAGATAAAAGTACAGACAGAAATGCCATGACAAAAAATACCTGTCTTGCAGCATGGCGGGCACCTTTTGTATTGTGACTTCCCAGATACTGTGAACAGAGAATCGCACCACCGGCGGCAAGCGCTGAAAGTGCCTGTATGACAAGGATATTGATTGAGTCTACAAGCGAGACCGCTGAGATAGCGGCAGAACCTACATTGCTGACCATCATTGTATCCACAGTTCCCATAAGAGAGGCTAATAGCTGCTCTATTATAATCGGAACCAAAAGCTTTCGAAGTTTAGTATTTGTATAAATATGATTGGTTGTAGTATTAAGGTTTGCTGTTTTTATTTTATCTGAATGTAAATTTGTCATATCTGATTACCTTTATAACTATATATTTTACGTGTTTAGGTTAGTACGATAAATTCGTAATGTCAATAAGAAATATTTAAAGTGCCGGCAAAGTGTTAATAATAAAATTATTTAAAATGTCAGTAACTTCTATTTTTTGAACAATATTGCACAATCCCCTTTTATTTTGAACCAAAAAGTTATACAATAGTACCATAGTAAAAGGCATCAAAACTAATTCCAGAATTAAATCACGAGAGGTATCAACATGAAAAAAAGCAAAGAAACCACCTCTGTACAAAAAAAGCTTCGGCTATGCCTTCGAGGGCATATTTACATGCATCAGAAATGAGCGCAATATCAAGATACACTGCACTGTCGCGATACTTGTAGTGATAGCAGGAGCGGTACTTGGGATAACACCGACTGAGTGGTGCATCTGCCTGACGCTGTTTGGATTGGTGATAGCCCTGGAGCTGGTCAACACTGCGATTGAGTCAGTTGTAGATTTGGTAACGACAGAGCGAAAGCCGCTTGCCAAGGTAGCTAAGGACACGGCAGCAGGAGCAGTGCTTGTGGCAGCAATAATGGCTGCGATAGTTGGACTTATCATTTTTGTGCCAAGGATTGCTTCTCTATTATGATGATTAAAGGTGTAGTCAGATTACGGCAATCAATTTTAAATAACAGGAAACGGAGGATTTTACCATGGAAAGACTTACAGACGGATTAAAGAAGATTTTACTTGCAGGAATAGGAACAGTGGCAGTGACTGCTGAGAAATCAAAGGAAGTGCTTGATGAGATGGTCAAGAGAGGTGAGCTGACTGTCGAGCAGGGCAAGGTGCTCAATCAGGAGCTTAAGCACAATATCAAGGACACAGTAAAGAAAAATGTAAATGTATCTGTTAAGCCACAGTCACCGGAGGAGCTCGAGGAGCTTTTGGACAAGATGACACCTGAACAGATACAGGCTTTAAAGAGCAAGCTTGCACAGATGGATGAGGCTGACGTGGATCAAGAAGCTGATGAAAGCGTTTTCGAGGATGAGGACATTGTAACAGATACTTCAGCCGATGGAAAAAGTGCTTCAGGTGGAGAATCACAGACAGCGGATATAAAAATAGAAGCTGAGGACGATAAAGAGGAAAGCGTGAACTAGTATGGATAGCCGCCTGAAGGAGATGACAGCGGTACTTAAGAAGTACAAGCTCACGCATGGACTTACACCCGAAAAATTCAGACTTATATTGCAGGAGCTGGGACCTACCTATATTAAGCTTGGACAGATAATGTCGCTTCACTCGGATATTCTGCCAAAGGAATATTGTGAGGAGCTTATGAAGCTATGCTCAGATGTGGAGCCGATGCCGTTTGAGCAGGTGGAGGCTGTCATAGATGCTTCATTTGGCTATTCATGGAAGGATGTTTTTGCTTCAATAGATAAAAAGCCTCTTGGGGCAGCTTCTATAGCGCAGGTGCACAGGGCCACACTTAAAACCGGTGAGCAGGTGGTTGTGAAGGTGCAAAGGAAGGGCATTCACGAGGTGATGTCAAAGGATATGGCGCTGCTTCACAAGGCGGTTAAGCTTGTGCCGCCCATCTCTATAAAGGGCATTGTGGATTTTGACATGGTGCTTGATGAGATGTGGGCTGTGGCACAGGAGGAGATGAATTTCCTGCTTGAGGCATCCAATATTGAGGAGTTTGCCAGCAATAACAGGGATGTTGCATTTGTAGCCACACCAAAGCTTTACCGCAAGTATACCACATCACATGTACTTGTCATGGAGTATATAAAGGGCTTTAATATCGATGACAAGGAGGGGCTTTTAAAGGAGGGCTATGATCTTGAGGAGATAGGCAGTAAGCTGATTGATAACTATATCAGGCAGGTGATAGAGGATGGCTTCTTCCATGCGGACCCGCATCCGGGCAATGTAAGGATAAGGGATGGCAAAATTGTCTGGATTGATATGGGCATGATGGGAAGGCTTTCTGAGCATGACAAAAAGGAACTGAGCAATGCTGTTTACGGCATCGCCATGAACGATATCGGCATGATAGAGGATGCGGTGCTTGCAATTGGTGACTTTAAGGGTGAGCCTGACAGGGCAAAGCTGTACAAGGATATCAAGATAATCATAAATAAATACGGCAGTCTGGATATGGGACAGGTCGATGTCGCAGAGTTTATTCAGGAGCTTTTGGAGGTAATGAAGAACAACCGCATTGTTATGCCGCACGGTTTTACAATGCTTGCGAGGGGCATCACTCAGATAGAGGGTGTACTTGCGGATATTGCACCGGGCATCAACATGGTTGGGATTGCATCTGCAAGGATAAAGCAGGAGATGTTTAAGAATTTTTGATTTGAAGGGCGAGCTTAAAAAGCCGGGAAGACAGCATACAAATCAGCTCACCGTATGGCAGAACTGCCGGAGAGAATGGCGCAGATACTCGAGGAATATCAAAGAGGGCAGACACGCATAAATCTTGACATGCATGCTTCTGATGAGCTTGCGAGGCTTTTACACAGGCTGGTGAGAAATATCGTCATGGGCTTATGGGTTATGGCACTTCTAATCAGCTCAAGCATAGTGTGTACCACAGATATGACACCTAAGATACTTGGCATACCGGCGCTTGGTGTGATGGGATATGTGTTTGCATGCATCATAGTGCTTTATACGATTGTGAAGCATTTCATATCCAGACGATGATAAAAAAGCAGGATTCTGAAATTAATCAGAAATCCTGCTTTTTAATTACGTTATATTATTTCGATGATTTTTTACTCTTTGCTTTTTTAGAATCCTCATCAAGATGATATTTGTCCTGATACATGGTGAACTGACCTACAAATGCAGGCTCCTGTCCGGCCTTAAGCTCATTGAGATAATCATGTGTCTCGAATGACGAGTTGTGTGTCTGAATCAGGCATACCGCAATGTTTGAGCAGTGATCCGAAGCTCTCTCACAGTTTGTGATGTAATCTGTGAGGAATACGCCGAGTCTGCTGTCACATTTGCCCTTCTGAAGACGCTCGATATGATAATTTCTAATCTCCTTGGTGAGATCGTCAATAACCTGCTCAAGCGGCTCAACCTTGACTGCCTCTGTCAAATCGTTTTTGCTAAATGCCTCTACAGTGAGAGTGAGAATCTCGCGCAGAGCATTGTTGAGCACCGTGAGCTCTTTTCTTGCGTTCTTTGAAAATTCAAGCTTGTTGTCATCAATCTGCTTGGCAAGCTTTGCCATATTTATCGAATGATCTCCGATTCTCTCGAAGTCATTGATTGCATGAAGCATCTTTGAAATCTCATTGTTGCCGGCCTCAGAAACATCCTTTCCGGATAAGTGAATGAGGAAGGTGTCAAGCTGATCCTCTAAGTAATCAAGGCGTTCCTCCATGACTTCAATATCATCAAACTTTGAATCTGAGTAATTGTCAAAGAGGTCTAAAGCATTCTTGAAGCTGTCTCTTGCAAGCTCAGCCATCTCGTTTGTCTTCTCAAGACATTCTTTGACAGCAAGTCCAGGTGAGAGTAAAAGTCTCTCGTCGAGTACAACCTGTCCGTCTGCGTTGTCAGTTGTGACAAGCTTCTTAGCAATCTTTACAAGAGTATTGCTAAATGGCAGAAGAATAATAGTGGTAGCAATATTGAAGATTGAGTGGAATACCGCAATCATTACAGGAGAGATGCTGTCATTAAATAATGTCAGATCAACAGCATAACGTGCGATACAGTATACTACAAGTCCTATTGCTGTACCGAACAGATTGAAGCTGATGTGGATGATGGATACTCTCTTGGCGTTTTTGTTTACGCCGATTGATGAAAGCAGTGCAGTCACGCATGTACCGATGTTCTGACCCATGATGATCGGGATAGCCATGCTATATGAGATAGCGCCTGTCATGGCTAAAGCCTGCAGCACACCAACTGATGCGGCAGATGACTGGATGACTCCGGTAAATACAGCACCTACAAGCACTCCGAGGAATGGATTGTTAAAGGTGGTGAGCAGTCCGGTAAATTCAGGCATATCTGCGAGTGGTGATACAGCGCCGCTCATGAGCTGCATACCATACATGAGTACGGCAAAGCCTGCCATGATGATTCCAACGTCCTTGCGCTTTTCCTTCTTGCTTCCCATAATCATAATCACACCGATAAGCGCGATGACAGGGGAGAAGTTCTCAGGCTTTAACATCGAGATGAACAGATTGTCACTTTCGATACCTGAAAGACTAAGAATCCATGCGGTGAGAGTGGTTCCGATGTTGGACCCCATGATGACACCAACAGTCTGGGCAAGCTCCATGATGCCGGAGTTTACGAGTCCGACAAGCATAACAGTAAGTGCGGATGAGGATTGGATTGCAATAGTGACTATTGCTCCAAAAAACATAAGCTCTTGATAGGGTTTGAGGTTACCTCCTTAAGTATCTTTTGGAGATTGCCTCCTGCGAGCTTCTCAAGACTGCCTGACATAACATGCATTCCGAAAAGGAAAAAGGCAAGTCCGCCGCATAACTGCAATATAGAGTAAATGTTCATGTTTACCTCCGTTTGTAAAAATAATTTGTTTTACTATTTGCTCCAGTTATACATATTTAGTTTACACAAAACACATATAACATAACATAATTTTTACATTCTATCAATATAATCTGAAATTTTAATAAAAAAAGTGATATTCACTTTTGAACGCTTTTGAAAACGTTTTAAAATTTATGTATATTTATGTTTTCTTTTGTTTACTTTTGAAGGAAAACGTTGTACAATTACAGTATAATAATTTAAGGTAATTATTCAGAAATTTACATTACAAGGTGGAGGTATATTATGTCAGACGTAAAAAGTGTTATTGAAAGCGGCAGGGCTGTGCTCGGAATAGAGTTCGGTTCTACCAGAATAAAGGCGGTGCTTATCGGGGAGGACCATGCTCCTATAGCCACAGGTGCCCATGATTGGGAAAACATGCTTGTGGACGGCATTTGGACATACAGCCTTGATATGATTTGGGAGGGCATTTCAGACTGCTACAGCAAAATGGCGCAGGTGGCAAAGGAAAAGTATGGAGTTACCATCAAAAAGCTTGCGGCAATCGGTATTTCCGGCATGATGCACGGCTATCTGCCTTTTGACAAGGATGATAATCTGCTTGTGCCATTTCGGACATGGAGAAATACCATCACAGGTGAGGCTGCAGCAGAGCTTACTGAGGTGCTTGGCTTTAATATTCCGCAGAGGTGGAGCATAGCGCATCTGTATCAGGCTATATTAAATAAAGAAGAGCATGTATCAAAGATATCATATTTCACAACATTGGCAGGCTATATTCACTGGCAGCTCACAGGTGAAAAGGTCATGGGTGTCGGTGAGGCATCAGGCATGTTTCCTATCGATTCGAAGACCAGGGATTATGATGCGGCAATGCTTGATAAATTTGCAGCATTAGATAAGGTAAAAGAATATCCGTGGGATATAAGGGATATTCTGCCAAAGGTGCTTACGGCTGGAGAAAAGGCAGGTACGCTGACAGAGGAAGGAGCTAAAAGGCTTGATGTAAGCGGCAATCTGGAGAGCGGTATATTGCTTGCACCGCCTGAGGGAGACGCAGGCACGGGAATGGTCGCAACCAATTCTGTTGCAGTGCGCACCGGAAATGTATCAGCGGGCACATCTGTATTTGCTATGGTGGTGCTTGAAAAGGCGCTTAAGGCAGTTCATGAGGAGCTTGATATGGTCACCACACCATCGGGAGATGCGGTAGCTATGGTGCACTGCAACAACTGTACGTCAGACTTAAATGCATGGGTGGGATTATTCAAGGAATTTTCAGAGCTGTTTGGTATGGATATAGATATGAATGACATATATGGAAAGCTCTATAACAATGCACTTACAGCCGATAAGGACTGTGGTGGCCTTGTAGCCTTTAATCTTTTCTCGGGAGAGCCTGTCATCGGACTCAACGAGGGCAGACCTATGTTTGCCAGAAAGCCGGATGCAAGGATGAATCTTGCAAACTTTATGCGCACACACCTCTATGCGAGTCTTGCAACATTAAAAATCGGCTGTGATATTCTCTTTAAAGAGGAAAAAAGTAAAGGTAGACACACTTTACGGTCATGGTGGTCTGTTCAAGACAAAGGGTGTGGGCCAGAGCATACTTGCAGCAGCCCATGGATGCACCGGTTGCGGTCATGGAGACAGCCGGAGAGGGCGGCCCGTGGGGCATGGCAGTGCTCGCAGCTTATATGGTGAATAAAGCAGATGGAGAGCCTTTGGAAAAATATCTTTCAGACAGGGTATTTAATGGCGAAAAGGGCATAGTAATGCAGCCGGACCCTGACGATGTAAAGGGCTTTGATGAGTACATAAATACATATAAGGCAGCAATTGAGGCAGAGCGTGCCATGGTAAAGGCTCTTCCACTGTAATAGCAGTAAAAAATAATAAGAGAGGAACAAAAAATGCTTGAAGAATTAAAGAAACAGGTTTACGAAGCAAACATGGAGCTCCCAAGAAGAGGGCTTATCACATATACATGGGGCAATGTCAGTGGAATTGACAGGGAAACAGGCTATTTTGTCATCAAGCCAAGTGGAGTGGATTATGATGTGCTCACCCCTGATGATATGGTAGTCATGGATCTTGAAGGAAATAAGATAGAGGGAAAATACAAGCCTTCGTCAGACACAGCAACACACTTAGAGCTCTACAAAAAGTATCCGGATATTGGAGGAATTGTACATACGCACTCACCTGAGGCGGTTGCATGGGCACAAGCCGGCAGGGATATTCCGCTCTACGGCACCACTCACGCAGACTATTTCCTAGGCTCAATTCCATGTGCGAGAAATCTCACCACAGAGGAAATCAACGAAGCCTATGAGAAAAACACAGGCCTTGTCATCATAGAGACCTTTGAGAACAGAAAAATCAATCCTGTATACACACCGGCTGTGCTCTGTCAGAATCACGGACCGTTTGCCTGGGGAAAGGATGCGGCTGAGGCTGTGCACAACGCCGTTGTCCTTGAGGAAGTGGCAAAGATGGCCAGACTCACAGAGTCAGTAAATCCTGACGTGAAGCCAGCCCCGGACAACATAAAGGAGAAGCATTTCTACCGTAAGCATGGTGCTAACGCATACTATGGCCAGAACTGATTTGTAGCTGTTATACGGCCCGCAGTATTCATATTATATTTTTTTATTAGAAACACAGTGTTTACATAGCACAAAAAATGTGCTAAATTTTTATGTAAAGTACAGTCTCAAATGACTGTAAATAAGATATAAGGTGGTTGATAGAATGGTACTGGCAGTTGAGATAATAGTCTGCTGCTTAATATTTGGCATATACAGAGTAATACGGATAAAGCGGGATCCGGCATATAAGATAAGTAATATGCCCGAGAAGCTGCAGAAAAAGGTCATGCATATGCGTGGCTACAGAAATCGGAATATCCGTATCATGACAGACTGGGAGAAGTTTGTAAAGAAGCTTCCGACACTTATATTCTGGACGATAGCGCTTGTCATACTGACATCAATAGCAGGGGCAACAAGCTTTTCAACGGGCTTTGTGTTTGCGCTTTTGATATGGATGGCAGTCCTATTGTTTCTTGAACTGGTAGTATACTGTGGCTGGTATGCACATACACCGAAGGTGTGGATAAAGGGTACCGAGGATATGGCGAAAAGACATATACCAATTATGCACATTATATCGGGCTGATACCACAGAGAGCTTTGATGGGAATAGTGGTTGCTATTATAGTGGGTCTTGTGATAGATATGATTCCAAGGCTTGACAACAACAATTATTCGCCGAAATATACAGAGATAGAGGATACCTTAAAGGCAGCCTGTGACAATTACATGATCCCGGGCATGGCTGTTGAGGTGGTAGATGCAGAGGGCGTGCTTTTCTCCGGTACATATGGGGATTGCAAGAGCCTTGACACGCCGTTTATCACCGGTTCACTCAGCAAGTCGTTTACTGCGGCATGCATCATGAAGCTGTATGAGGGAGGACATCTGAATATTGACAGCCCGGTAAATCCTTATCTGGATGCGGCTGAGGTATTCAAAAATCCAAAGGATGCGACAAGGATTACAATAAGACAGCTGCTCAATCACACCAGCGGACTTGGCGTGTACCAGCATGTGGGAAATGCAAAGATTGTTGGCAAAAATGGAGAATATACCTATGCGAATTTCAATTATGACATACTTGGTCTTATAGTGGAAAAAGTATCAGGTGTTAGCTACAGCGATTATCTGACAGCGACATTTTTTACACCACTTGGCATGACTCACAGCAGCGCAGCCTATGCAAAAGCGAAGGAGGATGGTCTGATTACAGGCCACAACAATTATTTCGGTTTTTCTGTGGAAAGCGATGTGAAGTATCCGCTCAGCGATTCATGGTCCACTGTACCGGCGGGCTATATTGCATCCAGCGCAAATGATATGGGAAAATATCTGCAGATGTATCTGCGTGGCGGCTATGGAATACTCTCTGACAAGAGCCTTAGCACAATGTTTCGGGCAACAGTTCCTATGGATGAGTCGGGTGATACAGGCTATGGTATGGGCTGGGTACGTTCGGATAAATATGTCGAGACAGTGTACAATCACACAGGTCTCACGGAAAACTATATCTCAGACATGTATCTGCTTCCGGAGAGTGGTGTGGGCGTTGTATTCCTCGCAAATACCAATGACTATATGGTCACAAACAATCTGATGAACAAGGTAACCTCAAAGGTTGTGATGACACTTATGGGATATGCAACAGACGAGCTTGATCCAAAGGATTATGTCGATGCGCACCTGTTCTATGACCTTGTTTTTGCAGCATTTATATTGGTTGCGCTGATGGAGATTATCAAGTCGCACAAATGGAGAACAGACAATAGCGGAAACCTGATAGCGAATATTTTCCTGCATCTGTTTTTGCCGGTGGGCATAGTTATTGCGCCTATTGTCGGAGGTATACCATACTGGGTAATAAAGGACTATGTTCCTGATTTGTTTATTGTTTCATGCCTGAGTGTAGTACTTCTTGCAATAGGTGGAATCTTGAAGCTTAAAAACAGGAGAAATTCATAAGATAAAAGCAGAAAAAATAGAAATGCGGCTACTGTAATATGTAGCCGCATAATTTTTTGACCATAGCATCGTGGGAGGAGTCACAGCACACTCCGACAGTACATGAAGAGTATAAGCCGGAGGCTTTGACAAATTCATTGTCATCTGCTGAAAGCCTGATACCACAAGGATATTCCTTACCATCTATTGTCACATATGCAAGCCTGTCCTTATATTTTTCAGGACGGCTTTATCCAGATATTTGCTTATATCTTCGAAGTAGACATTTTTGGCGTAATAATCAAAGGTCTTATCATCCATAAAGCATATATCGTATTCGTTAGAAGCAAAGTATGCTGTGAGGACTGCCATGTTCTGATAGTCTAGGCCGCTTTGGTCTCTACATCGACACAGATATTTTTGTTTAAGGCAATTTCATCCTTTGACAAATCATAGCCGTTATCTGTGAGAAAGTCATTGAAAATATCGGCGCCGCTGTCCTCTGTGGTGCTGTTTTCTGCATTTACACATAATACGCTCAAAACAGTATTTTTCTGCGCAAGCCGACCGCAAATAAAGGTTGTGACTGCTATGATTCCGATAATGACAAGAAATATCGGTATTTTGTAATAGTCCCATATATATTGTATTTTCTGACTGAATGTCAGCTCCTTAAAAGGTGTCTTTTGTTCCATGATTTTATCTCCCTCTGATATGATGTGCTGTAGTTTAAGAATATTATAAGGTAATTTATAGAAATTTACCAATAAACATTCTATTAACTGCCTTTTTCTTTTTAGATTATTATGCTATAATGAGCCAAAACACAGATAATACAAAAGGAGAATAATATGAAAGCGAGCCACAGAAAAGATGTTATAATCGCCAGACTGATTTTTGCAGCAATATGTCTTTTTCTTATTGCCCTGATTGCTACAATAGTTATTACCGTTAACTCAAAGGGCGACAAAAAAAAAGGAGCAGGACAAGTTACAACAGAATGCAGTTAGCGAAAGTGAAACTGACAGTGCCGGCGATAGTGATACAGAGATAGGCGCCATATATCTGCCACAGCAGACTACAGAGGGTACCGAAAAAACTTACGTCACTACTACAAGCAGTGTAAACATGAGAGAGAAGCCTGATAAAAACGCAAATATAGTTACTGTTATAGGACCGGATGTGAAGCTTGAGTTTGTATCAGAGGACAATGGCTGGACACAGGTTATCTTCCAGGGACAGACAGGCTATGTCAGCTCTGACTACGTCAAGTCAGATATGGCTGACAGCACTACAGACAGCGGCACATCAGGTGCGGCAGATAGCGGGGCTGCCAGTCAGGGTACAGCAGATGGCAGTACAACAGGAGCTGCAGATAGTGCTGCACAGTCACAGTAATAGATACATGGTGAGGTAATGTATATGACAGGAATTATATGGGCATGTGCTGCAACGTTTATTGCAGCATGTGTGCCTATTTTGGCCAAGGTTGGAACTAAAAAGACAGACCCGGCGCTGGCGGGAAGCATTGCCGGGATTGTTTTATGTGCGTCTATATTTTTTTACAGGAAAGATAATATAATGGGAAGCAGCCTGATTGCACTCGGCCAAAGGAGCGTTATATTTATACTTCTGGCAGGGCTTGCAACAGGGCTTTTTGGCATCTGTTTTTTAAGTCCATACATGAGGGCTACACATTTCAGGCTACAGCTATAGTTAAATGCAGCTATATAATCACGCTTACAGCGGGATTTTTTCTGTTTCATAACACCCCTGACACTTTTGATTATATAGCAATTGCACTCATGATTGTTGGAACGGTTATTTTAAATCTGGATGGAACAGGTATTTTGTTTGCGCTTCTTGCTGCAGTTTGTGCGTCGGCAGCACATATTCTGGTGTCATTTGGCGGGATACAGCTGGATAAAGGTTTTATTGCTTTCTGGTGTGTGTTTATTGGAACGCTGGTGCTTATTATATTTACTATTGCAACAGGAGGCATGAAGAAAATCAGATCCATGTCATTTGTTGATGGTATATGCCTGATTCTTGCAGGCATTGCATACCCGTTAGCATATGATTTTTATGGCAGGGCAGTTTCAATGTCCGGCAGCTATGCAGGGTATATTTTTAATTTGACGATTATTGTGATGATGGTATGCTCCAGCGTGATACTGAAGGAGAAGGTATCGGGAAAGAAATTCCTGGGCGCATGCATTTTTATTGCAGCATTGTTTGTTATAGCATGCAACTAATAGCTGAATATAGCATATAATGATTAAAAAGAGGTTTTTGATGTTACCTTTTTATAAAACATTTCCGTTTATGGATTACTATAAAAATGAGGAGGCATTTGCAAAGGACCTGGGGATGATAAAGGATATGTATCCGCATGATACGGCGATGATACAGTCGGCAGTAGAGCAGCGAATGGATGAGCTGGAGTATGAGGGCAGCTTTATCTATGATGAGGTGCCTGACAGGCAGCGTCTTTTTCGATGAGGCAGACAGGATTGCCGGCAGATTTATCTCAGAGCAAAGCAGCAGGTGCTTTATCTGTACAATAGCAGGCATACTTTTTAACTGTGAACTCTGCAGACGAAGATGCAGATACAGAAGGTACCAAAGATTCTGGTAGATATAAGGATATGATTTTATGAGTAAGAAAGTGATAAAGCCGATAGTACTTATAGTAGTATTTATTGCAGCATTAATTACATTTTGCATAACTACAAACAAGGGAAATAAGGATATGACCACGAAGCAGGCGGATGCAACGCTGCCGGTTATGTCATTTAATCTGGATAAAATAAAGATAAACACCCTCCATGGATATACTACTGAGATGGATCCGACAAAGATGCGCGATTGCGTTATTCCGATTTCGGATGACAGGAAGCTCTCATTATCCATTTCAACATATGGTATGGCTGTTGACAGGATATCATACAAGATCAGAAGCATGGATGGCAAGAGGCTGGTGGCCGATGACGAGATATCTTCTTTTTCTAATAAGGATAATACTATTCAGGCGGACGTAAGCATGCCGAATGTTATGGATGAAAATACTGAGTATCTTTTGGTGTTTACCATCACAAGCGGTCAGGATAATGTATATTATTACAGCAGGATTATGCAGACGGATGGAAAGGCAGCTGCAAAGGTTGTTGAGTTTGCAAAGAAGTTTCATGATGAGACGTTTATAAAGGATGACAAATCCTTCTTTACAACATATATGGAGACAACAACCGGTGACAGAAATACGCTTGCACATGTGGATCTGACATCTACGGTGAGTCAGATTACCTGGGGCTCAATGGCCGCTGCACAGTATACGAATCCTGTCATAGCCCTAAAGGAAATAAACGATTCTTATGATGTGGTTACAATAGACTATGTGATGAGCTGTGTGGACGGTAAGGGTGAGACTGAGTATTACAATGTGAGAGAGTATTTCAGGCTGCGCCAGACGGAAAGCCGTATGTACGTGCTCAACTATGAGAGAACGGCAAATCAGATTTTTAACAGTGAAAACAGCTTTATATCGGATTCTGGCAGCGTAATGCTTGGCATCAGAAGCAGTGAGGCAGAGTACAGGGCCAATGAAGCAGGCAGTGTGATATGCTTTGTCCAGGAGGGAGATTTATACTCCTATGATATCAACAATGGAATGATAATCAAGGTATTCAGCTTCAGGGACGCTGAGGGCATTGATGAGCGTGAAAACTGGAATCATCACGATATAAAGATTGTCAGTGTAGACGAAGCGGGCAGTATTGATTTTGTGGTATACGGATATATGAACAGAGGCACCCACGAGGGAGAGGTGGGAACCGGTGTGTACCATTATGACGGCCTGGCACATACTATAGATGAGGAAGCGTTTATTCCTTCTAAGACATCATATGAGGTACTAAAGGCTGAGATGGGCAAGATGCTTTATCTCAATGAGAAGAATGAATTCTATATCATGATGGATGACAGTCTCTATAGGATTAATTTAGGCTCGATGTCAGTAAAGAAGGTGGTTGAGGGCTTGTCCACAGGCTCTTACTGCGCATCGGAGAGTAACAGATACTTTGCATGGGTGGATTCTGCAAATCAGTACTCATCAAATACCATAAAAAGTGATGGATTTAAAGAGTTGCAAGACCTTTGAGGTCGAAAAGGGCGACGACCAGTATTTGCGTCCGCTTGGCTTCATAGGTGAGGATTTCATATATGGACAGGCGAATGCTGCTGATGTGGTCTCTGATGCAGCCGGAAACACAACATTTCCGATGAATGGCCTTATTATTCTTGATACATCTGACCAGTCGGAGCTTAAGACATATACCCCTTCGGGCGGCTATGTCGAGAAAATTTCTGTGGATGGATATACGGTAACGATAGATCTGATTGCGCAAAACAATGGTGTGTATGCAGAAATCGGTCAGGATACCATTATGAACCGGGAGGCTGATTCGAAGCAGAAGATAGCTCTTGATACGAGTCAGTCCGATACAAAGCTGACGGTCAGCGCTATTAGTATAGCAGGTGGTAAAAAGCCGGATAAGCTGAAGCAGCTGACAGCACAGATGACTATAAATTCGCATGATACTGCTGTTGATTTAAAGTTTGATGACAATACAGTCCATTTCTATGTTTATGCAAAGGGGATGTGATTTTTGCATCTGATAACATCTCGGATGCCATAAAACAGGCAAATGACAGCATGGGAGTGGTAATTGACTCAAACCAGCAGTATGTATGGATGAGGGCAAGAAAAAAAAATGCAGTAAATGCATTTGCGAATATTGCATGTAATGAAATCGATAAGGATGCTGACAGTGTCGTGAAGTCAGTAAGTGCAATGCTTACCTACAATGATGTTACGGTAAGTGTGTCTGGGCTGATTGGAGCAGGCAGTAGTGCTGTTGATGTGCTCAAAAATAACCTGCCGGACAAGGAAATCCTGGATTTACAGGGAGTGTCTTCTGAGGATATTATCTTTTATATCAGCCAGGGCAATCCGGTATTTGCGATGACGGGAAATACGTCGGCAGTGCTTGTGACAGGATACTCTTCAAATGGAGCTTTATATATTTATAATCCGGATAATGGCGCAACAACATCGATGAGCTATGAGGATGCTGACAGAATGTTTTATAATGGTGGCTTGCATTTTATCACGTACATGACAAAATAAACAGAATAATGTTGTAATAATGCCGATTTTGTGACATTAAATGTAAGCTCCTTAGGTAAAGTTTAACAGAAATTTTCATAAGGATTGAAAAGCGGTTACAATTGGGATATATTAAATAAGTATGAAACAGGTTTAATACTTTTTGTTTAAGGAGAACGTATGAGTAAGAAGAGTATTGTCGTTACAAAAGTATGTGAAGGTCATGATAATCCAATCGCAGAGCTTGTTCAAGTGGCATGCAAGTTCGATAGTGAGATTACATTGGAGAGTGACAATCGCAAAATCAATGCAAAAAGCATCATGGGTATTATGGCATTTAATCCTTCAGATAGAATCTCTGTTGATATTGTTACAAAGGGTGATGATGAGCAGGAAGCTTTAGTTGCAATTGAAAATTTTTTAGTATGTGAATAATGAGCATGAGGAGGAAAATAGTATGCGTAAAAAGAATAACTCAAAGACAGTTAAGCAGGCAGTAAAGCCGGTTGAAGTTAAAAAGAGGAAACAGTGGCACAGCCGGTTTCAGAGCCTAAGGCTGATGCAAAAGCCGATGTAAAGGCTGAGGTAGAAAAAGCCGTAGAGAAGACAACCGAGAAGGTTGAGAAGGCTGTTGAAAAGACAACTGAGAAGGTTGCTGAGAAGGCCGCTGAGGTTAAGGCTGATGTAAAGGACACTGTTAAGAAGACAACAGCAAAGGCAGCAAAAGCTGCAAAGACAGCTAAAGAGGCAAAACCTGCAAAGAAGGAGCCGGTAAAGCCGGAGATTATTGTTCAGTACCAGAACAGCGAGGTTGATACAGCAGCTGTCGAGGAGCGTGTTAAGGCTCAGTTCGTTGCTGAGGGACACAAGGCAGGCTTCATCAGAAAGCTTAACATCTACATCAAGCCGGAGGAGTATTCTGCATACTATGTTATAAATGATAAGTTTTCAGGTCGTGTAGATTTATTCTAGTCAGACATTATTAGGGAATACATATTTTATCTAGCGCATAATAAAAGCCGATACATTTCGTGGAGACACGGTGTATCGGCTTTTGTTTTGTGTATAAGTATGTGTAAAAGCAGCTGTATGACAGTTTAAATGCATTATGAAATACTTAGTGGACAAACAAAAAAGGGTAACAAAAAAGCGGGTGATGGGAATCGAACCCACGTATCCAGCTTGGAAGGCTGGTGTTCTACCATTGAACTACACCCGCATAGGAATATTTAATTTGTTGTATAATGCCCAGTTCCGGAATCGAACCACCGACACACGGATTTTCAATCCGTTGCTCTACCAACTGAGCTAACTGGGCTTGTCTCACAACAAAAGTTATTCTACACGATTTGTCTGTTGATGTCAATATTAAAATCGAGAAAATTTGGATAGTTACAATAAACAAGAAATGTAGTATTAAAAACTATATAAAATAGAAAATGATATAATTTTACCTTGACATAAATACCATAAAGGGGTACTATGTGTATATGTTTGATTATCAAATAATTTGAATATCAAACATAAAAATGAAATTTATACATGTTCGGAGGTACATATTATGTTGAGAGAACTGAGAATCGGAGATATGGTTGCAAAGCTTCCTATCATTCAGGGAGGTATGGGAGTTGGAGTGAGTCTTAGCAGACTGGCCGGAGCTGGTGCTAAGGAGGGTGGTGTAGGAGTGATTTCCACCGCGCAGATTGGCTTTGAGGAGCCGGAGTTTGAAAAGGACCAGGCAAAGGCTAATCTGATTGCTATCAAGAAGCATATTAAGAAAGCAAAGGAGCTTGCCTGTGGACATGGAATGGTAGGAGTCAATATCATGGTGGCTTTAAAGCATTACAAGGAGCATGTTCTGGCTGCGGTTGAAGCAGGTGCTGATGTTATTATAAGCGGGGCAGGACTTCCAATGGAACTGCCTGAGCTGGTCGATGAAAAGTCACATACAAGGATTGCTCCGATTGTTTCTTCAAAGAGAGCAGCAAATCTGATTCTTAAAATGTGGGCACACAGATACAACCGCACAGCGGACTTTATTGTTATCGAGGGACCAAAGGCCGGAGGACATCTGGGATTTTCCAATGAACAGCTTGCAGATATGGAGCATATGGATTATGACAGCGAGATTAAGGAGATTATCAGCTGTGCAAAGGCATATGAGGAGAAGTTTAAAAAGCACATTCCGGTAATTGTAGCAGGCGGAGTGTTTACACATGAGGATGTCATGCACTGCATGGAGCTTGGAGCCGACGGAGTGCAGGTGGCGAGCCGTTTTGTGGCGACAGAGGAGTGTGACGCATCTGATGCCTATAAGCATGCTTATCTGAACGCGAATGAGTCTGATGTGCAGATTATACAAAGCCCGGTCGGAATGCCGGGGCGAGCTGTCAGAAATGGGTTTATCAGGGGATTGGAAAAGGAAAAGCAGCCTATCACAAAGTGCTACAATTGTCTTGAGAAATGTAACCCTGCAACAGTGCCATACTGTATTACGAAGGCACTGATTGCAGCGGTTAAAGGAGATATGCAAAACGGTCTGGTATTCTGCGGTGCCAATGTGGGCCGCATAAACCGGATGACTACGGTCCACGAGCTTATGAGTGAGCTTGTGGGAGCATAGGCAGTACATCCTCACAGTAGCAGCGAAGCACTTCACCTACACTCCATGCCTGCGCATAGCAGCCACGGCCGGTGTGAGGGTGCATCGCCGTCAAATATCTCGCATATTGAGCCGATACAGTTGTTGAGCAGATGCTCCCTTACAGGGTCAAGCAGCTTGTCAGCGCATAAAGCGGTCGCCTTCGTGCGGCCGTTTACCTTTACATAGGCACTGATAAAACCACCGAGCAGAAAGCCCCAGGCTGTTCCCTGATGATAGGCGTGGTCGCGCTTTGAGAGAGAGCCAATGTAAATCGGATGGTAATCTTTGTGGTCAGGATCGAGCGAACGCAGTCCGCAGCCTACATACAGCTTATCCATTACCGTATCCACAATTGCTTTTTCACGCTCCTTGTCAAGCATGGTAAATGGCAGGCTTACGGCATAAATCTGGTTTGGACGGATTGTATCGTCATCCTCGTCAACCACATCATACAGGCAACCTGTGTTTTCATTCCAGAAGCGCTTGTTGAAGGAAGTCTTTACGAGAGAAGCAAGCTGTCTGTAGCTGTCATCGTTATCGCCAAACTTAGCCTGAAGCATATCCATGGTGCACAGTGCGTTGTACCAAAGTGCATTTATCTCGACAGGCTTGCCGTGACGAGGCGTAGCAACCCAGTCACCGACACGCACATCCATCCATGTTACCTGGTCGAGTCCGCTTCCGGCATGAATGAGCCCGTCCGTGTCCATATATATGGAAAAATCAGTGCCTTTTTATATGTAGATATGATATCCTTTTAAGCATGGATAAATATCCTTCTTTATAAATTCATAGGCATCTGGGGTGTTTACATATTCCAGATATTTGTAGACAGCATAAAAATACCACAGTGATGCATCTACAGTATTGTAGAGAGGCTCAAGTCCGCTGTCCGGGAACATATTCGGGATGAGCCCGTCCTTACAGTACTGGCAAAGGTCAGTAGTATATCGTGGGCTTTTTTCAAAACGGCCGGTGCAAAGTGTCAGGCCGGTGTATGAAATCATAGTGTCACGGCCCCAGTCTGTAAACCAAGGAAGTCCGGCGAGCACAGTGTCATAGCCTGTTGACTGTCTGTGTGCGATGAACTGGTTTGCAGCCACAGTAAGCTTCACGGCAAAGTCATCAGTGAAGCCGCTTCTTTTAATCAGCTCATCGGTGTAGTCAAGCTGCGCACGTAGTATTTCAAAAGCACTTTCGTTATCAGAAACAAGGTGTTTGGCGAAGGCTGAACCTGCGTTGCCGTTACAGGCTTCAAGCGGTACGATATCGCACATTACAGAAAAATGCATTGAAGCAGAGGCAGGAATATCCACGCTCACGTCATATGGGCAAAATGCACAGTCGAGGCCGGGCACTTCATTGTCCACCTCGGTCTGAGCCTCAAGGTCACAGATATATTTATCGTCTCTTTCAATAAGCTCTCCGCCTGAAAAAGCAATGCGGATACAGTGGTCATCCTGAGCTTTTGGAATGAGGGTAAAGCCATGCTCCTGCTTTTTGACCTCGAATTTTAATGAATCGACGGTGGAGCTTTCAGAGTGCTCACGGAAGTTCATAAGAGGCGTGATCAAAAGCTTAGCCGCTTCGCCTTTGTTTTGAACCTCATATGCCACGGCAGCGAGATTTTTTCCCTGTGCCAGTGCGATGTGTTTTTTATGGTGATATCACCGGCCTCATATGTAAAGCATATGGTTCCATCGTATGTGAAATCGCTTATATATTGGATACCGTCTGTGTGGCGTCCGCCCTTGAACTGGTCACTTGAGAGGTCGTAGGTGTAGCTGTCTGTGACTATTTTTTCGTTTGTCTTTGAGAAGCAGACGTATCTTTGCACAGGAGCATGAAGGCTTGCAATCAGATAGCCCTGATGCGTACGGTTTATCGCACCGGTGACTGAACCGCCGGCATATCCGCCAAGGCCGTTGGTTAAAGCCCACTCCCTTCTTATGTTGTCTTTGAAATCATTTTGCAGTTTTAAGTTAAATTGCATCTTAACCCTCCGAAATTTAACTAAAATTTTATAATATTTTAACCTATAACTGTGAAAAAAATCTATACGAAACGGCAAAAATCTGTTATCATTATAAGGATATATATTTTCAATATGCAAAGGAGAATTATAATGGAAGTATTTACATTGATTGCGCGTAAAAAAAAATGTGGCGCTGGTATTTGTTTCGTACCTGCTTGTGGCCCTTGCTGCGATAAGTCTTCTGACTATCTGCATCGGCTTTGCACCGGGTATTTTATTTGCAGTAGTATTTGGACTTATTGCATATCTTATGATAATGGCACAGAACACCGAGTTTGAATATTCATATTTTGACGGAGAGCTGCGCTTTGCCAAAATTAAAAACAAGAGCCGCAGAAAGCGCCTTGGAATATACAGCATGGAGTCTGTAGCAGCACTCGCACCGGCAGGTGACAGAAGTGTATACAATTACGAGAATGGAAATGAGATCAAGAAAATAGACTATACCTCAGGTCAGAAGGATGTACCTTATTATGATATCGTCATCAAATCGCCTGATGAGAACGTACTTATAAAGGCGGAGCTTGATGACAAGTTCCTCACAGAGGTTGAGAAAAAATACAGATCAAAGGTTAAAAGAAGAGAGGAGTAATTACTCCTCTCCTTCCAAATGGTACATTTTGGATTTTGTTTTGCCGGCATCGTATCCGGTTGAGTATCCTTTGTTGCCGTTTAACAGTCTCAGACATTTGGGACAAAGAGTGCCGAAGGTAACAGGTGCACCGCACCGCTGGCAGTGAAGACCGGCTATAGTGGAGGCTGATTCAGACTGCTTGTACTCGATGCGTCCGTCCTTTATCCAGCTCTTTACCTGTCTAAGCGGTATCTTAAAATGTTCTGCAACCTCGTATTCATTTACGTCGTGGGTACGGATAAATTCCTTTACCTCGCGGAATAATGCCAGATCAAGGCATCGTGGGCAGAGATTCTCTTTATAGTCATGTGGCAGAGGCCTTTTTACAGTTTTCACATACTTTTGTGTTGTTGTTAAAAAGACTTTTAGGATTATCCATAGGTGCCTCCTTAAGCTTGTTTTATTCATTATATCATAACAGATTTTATAAAGAAAGTAGGGACTTTTATAATGTCAATTGCAGTTTTCGATTCAGGAGTCGGCGGAATAAGCGTCTTAAAGAGCCTGGTTGAAGTGATGCCTAACGAAGATTTTATATATTATGGTGATTCAGCAAATGCGCCTTATGGTACCAAAACACTTGAGCAGGTGCGAGCTTTGACCTGTGAGCATGCAAAGGAGCTGATTTTAAATCAGCATGCAAAGGGGCTTGTTGTCGCGTGCAATACAGCCACCAGCGCGGCAGTGCGTATATTAAGAGAACAATATCCCGATGTTCCTATCGTAGGGATAGAGCCTGCAGTCAAGCCTGCGATGCTTTATGGAAAATCCGAGAGTGCTTGTGATGGCTACACCTATGACTATCAGGGAGGAAAAACTTAAAAAGCTTATGGACAGATACAGACACTTGGGTGAGATTATTCCATTGCCTTGTCCGGGACTTATGAATTTCGTTGAGAGAGGTGACTTGTACGGTGATGATGTGAGACAGTATCTCGAGGAACTTTTGTATTCATATTCGCATGGTGAGATAGATGCGGTTGTGCTGGGATGCACACATTATCCGTTTGTCAGAAAAATGATACAGGAGGTGCTTGGAGATAGGGTGCGTGTGTTCGATGGAGGAAACGGTACAGCGCGTGAGATGAAAAGACGTCTCGCAGAAAAAGGTCTGCTGACAGACAGCACCGCTGCAGGTATTGTGGATTTTCAAAACAGCCTGACCGGACAGAGCCATGAGGATAAAATACAGCTCTGTAAGGCACTTTTTTGACAAAAAAATTTAGTTGTTATTTACAAAATATTACAAATCTAAAAAGTATAAAATAATCACGACCTTTTTAATAAAATATTTCTAAAATGTACATTGTTAGGACATAATTACCACATATACTTATATCTGTAAGAGGAACAAAACCTTTTACATTATTCCCTTTTTATTAATAAACATTTTCATAACTAGACTCCTCGAGAAAGGATCGCGTTGTTACCGCGTGTAACATCGCGGTCCTTTCTCACGTTTTGCATGCAGGCTGCGGAGCCGCAGCCTTACTGTTTTAGTTATGCACAACGCTTCCACATATATCGTTCAGCACACACATGTCACAGTGCGGTGTGGTTCGGGCAGTGCATACGGCGCGTCCATGATCAACCAGCCTGTGGCAGAAGTCATTGCTCTCCTCGGGTGGGATGATTTTCCAAAGCTCCATCTCCACTTTTTTCGGGTCCTTTATTCCATCTACAAGTCCTATACGGTTGCAAAGGCGTATGCAGTGTGTGTCGGTGACGATGGCAGGCTTGCCGTACACATCACCCATAATCAGGTTGGCACTCTTTCTGCCGACTCCCGGCAGCTTCAGCAGATCGGTCATATTGTCAGGCACAAGACCGCCAAAATCATCGCGAAGCATTCTCATGCAGGCACTTATATCACGTGCCTTACTCTTTCCCAGGCCGCATGGACGTACAATTTCTTCTATGTCGGAAACATCAGCATCGGCGAGAGCCTCGATGGAAGGATATTTTTTGAACAAATCCACCACGACTACATTTACGCGGGCATCAGTGCACTGGGCTGCGAGCCTGACTGATACGAGGAGCTTCCAGGCCTCGTCGTACTCAAGAGTGCAATCGGTGCGAGGATATGCGGTTTTTAGTCTTTTTATTACTTCAATGGCTAATTTTTCTTTTGTCATATGATCCTCCTTATATTTGTTTTGTAACTATTCAGTAACTTTATTTTATAGTATACAAAAATGCGCGGAGATTGTAAAATGGATTTACGTGGAGCGGATTACGTGAGAGGAACGGTGTGGAACTGGAAAATATGAATAACGCATATGCAAATAAAAAATGTACAAATAACATATATATAAACAACAGATATGCAATAGAAGTGACTAGGAAAAGAATAAAAAACATGTATCTTCGTGTGAAGGACACGGATGGCACACTATCAGTGAGTGCTCCTTATGGCATGAGTGATGCGGAAATCAGGAAATTTGTGGAGAGCAAATCAGACTGGATTGAGCAAACCATGCAGGAAATGCTTGTCGCAAGACAGCTTAAGGAACAGGAGCCGGTTATGGCACCCTTCATGGAAAGGGAGATGCGTCTGCAGCTTAAAATGCAGCTGCAGAGGCTTATCGACAAATGGGAGCCGGTTATGGGAGTTAAGTCAGCCGGCTTTACGATAAAGAAGATGAAGACAAGGTGGGGATCATGCAACGTTAAGTCACATCATCTGAATTTCAACCTTCTGCTGGCTAAGGTGCCGTCGGAGTGCGCAGAGTATGTGGTGGTTCACGAGCTTACACATCTGCTTGAGCCAAGCCATAATGCCAGGTTCTGGTCGCTGATGGAATATTATCTGCCGGAAAGCAAAAAGCTGCGTAAACAACTTGCTGGCTTTTCTGCGCAGGATATGATATGATATTATTAAAGACTCACTTAGGGAAAGGAAGCTTTAAATGGAATTTTGGGATATATACGATAAGGATAAAAAGCCGACAGGCCGTACAATGAAAAAAACGACTGGATACTTAAGGATGGAGAGTATCATCTTTCAGTGCTTGGCGTGATTCATAGACCAGATGGCAGATTTCTTATCACACAGCGTGTCATGACAAAGGCATGGGCACCGGGCTGGTGGGAGGTTTCAGGAGGAGCCGCACAGGCAGGTGAGAGCTCATTTACCGCAGTCTGCAGAGAGGTAAAGGAGGAGGTAGGCCTTGATGTATCACAGTGTCCGGGAGGGCTTGCCTATACCTATCACAGGGAGAATCCGGGCGAGGGTGACAACTATTTCGTGGATGTTTACCGCTTTGAGCTTGATTTCAAGGAGTCTGACGTACAGATTCAGACAGAGGAGGCACTTGGGTTTAAAATTGCCACACTCGATGAAATAAAAGAGCTTGCTGCGCAGGGAGTGTTCCTGCACTATGACAGCATAAAGCAGGTATTTGAAAGTTAATTGCTATGATTATGATAATAAGATAACATAGAATTATAAGATTACATAGAATTATAAGGAGCAGATTATGGCATTACCAAAGGATCCGGTTATGCTGCTTAGCTTTGTAAACACACAGCTTCGGGACAATTATTCAGGATTGAAGGAGCTTGCGGCAGCATATGATATTGATGAGAAAGAGCTTTGCGACAAGCTTGCACAGATTGATTACAAATATGACGAGACTGTCAATCAGTTTAAGTAGATTTTCAGCATACATATTAAAAGTGATGGAAGGATAAGATAATGGAGACATGCTGCGATTTTTGTGCATACAATGAATATGATGAGGATGATGAGGAGTATTATTGCTCGGTAAATATGGACGAGGATGATATGGCGAGATTTGTCCAGAGCAGCTATAAGCGCTGTCCGTTTTACCGCTCAGGCGATGAATACAGGGTTGTCCGTCACCAGATGTGAAGCATTATAACAAAATATAATAAATAATAAAAAAAATAAATTGCATTAATCAATTTAAGGCTGTATAATAAGTTGGTTATTTTAAAAATTAAGAATTTACAAATATACAAAGCATATTGATAAGGAGGAAAATTATGCCTGTAAAATACGTGTTCGTCACCGGTGGAGTTGTTTCCGGTCTTGGAAAAGGAATTACCGCAGCGTCTCTTGGACGTCTTTTAAAAAGCTCGTGGATACAAGGTGACAATGCAGAAGTTTGATCCCTACATCAATATTGATCCGGGTACCATGAATCCGGTACAGCACGGAGAGGTTTTCGTTACTGACGGCGGTACGGAGACAGATCTTGATCTGGGTCATTATGAGCGATTTATTGATGAGAGCCTGACAAAGAACTCAAACGTCACCACAGGAAAGGTATACTGGTCAGTATTACAGAAGGAACGTCGTGGTGACTACGGCGGAGGAACAGTACAGGTTATCCCTCATATCACCAATGAGATAAAGAGCAGATTCTACAGGGATTTCACATCTGAGGATACCACAATCGCAATCATCGAGGTGGGCGGTACAGTCGGCGATATCGAGAGTCAGCCGTTCCTCGAGGCAATCAGACAGTTCCAGCATGAGGTGGGACACGACAATGCCATCCTGTGTCATGTGACACTGATTCCATACATCAAGGCGTCAGGAGAACTCAAGACAAAGCCTACACAGGCAAGTGTAAAGGAGCTTCAGGGCATGGGAATCCAGCCGGATATCATTGTATGCCGTTCAGAGCATGAGCTTGATCAGAAGCTTAAGGACAAGATTGCGCTGTTTTGTAATGTACCGAATTCACACGTATTACAGAACCTTGATGTGGAGTATCTCTATGAGGCACCACTTGCCATGGAGCAGGAGAATCTTGCAAAGGTTGCATGCGAGTGCCTGAATCTCGACTGTCCTGAGCCGGATCTTGCAGACTGGAAGCAGATGGTTGAGGATCTCCGTCATCCTGATAAAGAGGTCAAGATCGCACTTGTCGGAAAATATACAGCACTTCACGATGCATACATTTCAGTTGTTGAGGCACTGAAGCATGGCGGTATTCCTGAGCATACCACAGTTGATATAAAGTGGGTTGACTCAGAGGAGCTTAATGATGACAATGCAGCAGAGGTATTCAAGGGTATTCAGGGAATTATCGTTCCGGGAGGCTTTGGAGACCGTGGTGTTGAGGGCATGATTGCAGCAGCTAAGTATGCCAGGGAAAACAATATCCCATATCTGGGACTCTGCCTTGGAATGCAGGTGGCAATCATCGAGTATGCGCGCCACGTATGTATGTTCCATGACGCACACAGTATAGAGCTTGATCCAAACACTACTCATCCGGTTATCGCACTTATGCCTGACCAGAACGGAATAGAGGATATCGGAGGTACACTTAGACTTGGCTCTTATCCATGTGTACTCGACAAGACATCAAAGGCATACCAGGTATACGGTACAGAGAATATAAGCGAGCGTCATCGTCACCGTTATGAGGTCAACAATGACTACAGAACAGCTCTCACAGAGCATGGCATGAAGCTTTGCGGTACATCACCTGATGGCAGAATTGTGGAGATGATTGAGATTCCTGAGCATCCGTGGTTTATCGCCACACAGGCACATCCTGAGCTTAAGTCACGTCCGAACCGCCCACATCCGCTTTTCCATGGCTTCATAGAGGCGGCAAACAAGGTGAACAGATAATTTTTCGTTATATTTAATACAATATTTAGAAAGTGCGGTTGATTTTGACCGCACTTTTTCATTATAATAAAGTGAAGCTTCACACTTTATATATTGTGAGGAGACGGTTTCATATACAATATATTCCTTGGAAAATAAGAAGTCTGTATTGGTATTTTTCGGGGGATAGGGTTTCTTGGGAATGACTAAAAATTACAGGTCAAAATTGCCTTGAAGCTTGTAATAAATAAGAAAAGAACGGAGAAAATATGGATAATCAGGGACCTAATAACTATAATTACAACAATGGCCCGGGCAATAATGGGTCCGGTGGAAACGGAAATAACGGTGGTAACAGACCTGGTGGAAACGGTGGCAGAAATAACCGTGGCGGACAGGGTATCATGGCATTTATCCTGCTGACACTCGTGGCATTGTTTGTGTATGCGCTTATATCAAACAGCATATCGCATGCCAGCACACAGGAAAAGTCATACAGTGATTTCATAAAACAGCTCGACAAGGGTAATGTCAAGAGCGTGGAGTTTGATTCCTACGAGATAGACTACAAGCTTGTGGATGACGGACACAAGGATTATGACATCACATATTACACAGGCCGTGTGGCTGATGATGAGCTTGTGCCGACACTCAAAAAAGCAAAGACCTCAGAGGGCAAGTCTATTGAGATAAAGGCAGCGATACCTGATAATACATCTACATGGATTTTTAATATATTAAGCTTTATAGTTCCGCTTATTTTACTGTGGGTGCTTTTAGCATTTGTTTCAAAGAAGATGGGCGGCAGCATGGGAATGGGAGTCGGCAAATCGACTGCCAAGGTATATGTGGAGAAGTCCACAGGCGTCAACTTCAAGGATGTTGCGGGACAGGATGAAGCCAAGGAATCTCTCCAGGAGGTTGTTGATTTCCTTCACAATCCTAAGAGATATACAGATATCGGAGCCAAGCTTCCTAAGGGAGCGCTTCTCGTGGGACCTCCGGGAACAGGTAAGACACTCCTTGCCAAGGCAGTAGCAGGAGAGGCAGGAGTACCGTTTTTCTCACTTGCAGGTTCAGACTTTGTGGAGATGTTTGTCGGAGTCGGAGCTTCGAGAGTGCGTGATTTGTTCAAGGAAGCACAAAAGATGGCACCATGTATTATCTTTATCGATGAGATAGATGCAATAGGAAAGAGCCGTGACAGCAGATACGGCGGTGGCAATGACGAGCGTGAGCAGACACTAAATCAGCTTCTTACAGAGATGGATGGCTTTGATACATCAAAGGGATTACTTATATTAGCAGCAACTAACCGCCCTGAGGTGCTCGATAAGGCGCTTCTTCGTCCGGGACGATTTGACAGAAGAATCATAGTTGATAAGCCTGACTTAAAGGGACGTCTGGAGACCTTAAAGGTACACTCAAAGGATGTCAAGATGGATGAGTCGGTAGACCTTGATGCACTTGGCACTTGCCACAGCAGGACTTGTTGGCTCAGATCTTGCCAACATGATTAATGAGGCTGCCATCAATGCAGTCAAAAACGGCAGACAGCTTGTAAACCAGTCAGATCTCTTTTGAGGCCTTCGAGCTTGTAGCCGTCGGCGGCAAGGAAAAGAAGGATCGTGTCATGAGCGATAAAGAGAGAAAAATCGTCTCATACCATGAGGTTGGACATGCACTTGTATCAGCCCTGCAGAAAAATACAGAGCCTGTACAGAAAATCACAATCGTACCACGTACCATGGGAGCACTCGGATATACACTCCAGACACCTGAAGAGGAAAAATACCTTGAGACAAAGGATGAACTTCTCGCCAAAATCACAACATATATGGCAGGACGTGCAGCAGAGGTGCTGGTATTTAACTCAGTCACAAGCGGAGCCGCAAATGATATAGAAAATGCCACAAAGATAGCCCGTGCCATGGTAACTATGTACGGAATGTCAGATAAATTCGGCATGATGTGCCTTGCAACAGTACAAAACCAGTACTTAGAGGGCGGAGCAGGATTAATCTGCGGAGAGAATACAGCATCGCAGATAGATGATGAGGTACTCTCAATCATAAACAGCAGCTACGCAGAGGCTATGAAGCTCCTCGATGAAAACAGAGAAATCCTCGACAGTATATCAGATTATCTCTACCAGAAGGAAACAATCACAGGTAAGGAATTCATGAAGATGTTCCGCGATATGAAGGGGCTCCCTGATCCGGACGAAGAAAAAGATGGTGAAGAGAGCAAAGAACAGGAAAATGCACAGAATGATGAGACATCAGCAGCGGATCCGCTTCTCCGTAACGCCATAGACAAGCCTGCAGATACAAATGAATCTTCCGAATATACAGCGCCGGATGATACATCAAATAATTAGTACCTTATAGGGCAATTTCGGACACAACGAGCAACCAAGCAATTTTCGCGTAGCGAAAGAGCGTAAAAAAGAAGTGCAGTAGAAAAGAGTTTCGCACACATAAACTGAAAAAAGCCGGAGGGTACATAGTGTGTTCAGAAGGAAAATATGAACTGCAGCGGGCTTCCGGGCAAGAAAAGGGACGAAAAAGCCTTGCAAACAAAGAAAGCCAAACGGAGAGAAACCCCGCGGCTGACTTCATATTTTCCTGAGGAATACACTGTGTGCCATGCCGGCAACCACACAACCTAAGAGTGCGAAACTCCACCACAACCAACCCAAAGAGCGAATATGGAAAAAACATTTGATATCAAAGAAGAATTAAAAAAACTCCCGGATGCCCCGGGAGTTTATATTATGCATGACAAGGATGATGTAATCATATATATCGGCAAAGCCAAAAGCCTGACGAAGAGAGTACATCAGTACTTTCAGGCGAGCCACAATGAGGGCATCAAGAAAAAACAGATGGTAGAGCATATAGATCATTTTGAGTATATAGTCACCGACTCTGAACTTGAGGCCCTTGTTTTGGAGTGCAATCTGATAAAGGAGCACACACCAAAGTATAATACTATGCTTCGTGATGACAAGACATATCCGTACATCAAGGTGACACTGGGAGAGGACTATCCGAGGGTGCTGTTTTCGCGCCAGATGAAAAAGGACAAATCCCGTTACTTTGGTCCGTATACGAGTGCCTCTGCGGTGAAAAGCTCGATAGATCTGATAAACAAAATCTATAAGCTTCGCACCTGCAACCGCAGGCTGCCGCGTGATATAGGAGCAGACCGGCCGTGCCTCAACTATCATATACACCAGTGCAATGCACCATGCCAGGGGTATGTAACGAAGGAAGAGTATGCCATATCTGTAAAGGACGCGATAGATTTCTTAAACGGCGACTATGAGCAGACAATAAAGGCTCTTAGCGATAAAATGCTAAAGGCCTCAGAGAGCATGGAGTTTGAGAAGGCGGCTGAATACAGGGATCTGATAAACAGTGTGAAACAGGTAGCACAGAAGCAGAAGATAACAAATGCCGACGGCGAGGATAAGGATATCATAGCACTTGCAAATGACGATACTGATGCAGTGGTGCAGGTATTTTTCATAAGAAACGGAAAGCTGATAGGCAGAGACCATTTCCATGTGAGGGTTGGAAGCGAGGAGGCTGCGGATGATGTGTTAAATAACTTTGTGAAGCAGTTTTATTCCGGAACACCTTTTATACCGCGCGAGGTCATGCTGCAGAGTGAGATAGAGGATATGGCTGTTTTGGAGCAGTGGCTCAGCGAAAAGCGAGGCAGGCGGGTGAATATAAAAGTGCCGCAGAAGGGCATGAAGGAAAAGCTTGTTGAGCTTGCCTACAAGAACGCACTCTTAGTGCTCAGCCAGGATAAGGAGCGGATAAAGAGAGAAGAGGGGCGCACAATAGGAGCTGTAAAGGAAATCGAGGGACTTTTGGGCTTACATGGATTAAACCGTATGGAGGCCTATGATATTTCCAATATCAACGGCTTTGAGACCGTCGGCTCCATGATAGTGTATGAGAAGGGCAAGCCTAAAAAGAGCGATTACAGAAAGTTTAAGCTTCGCACAGTTACGGGACCTGATGATTATGCGTCAATGCACGAGGTGCTCACACGCCGCTTTACACATGGCATGGAAGAACAGAAGCAGCTTGAAAAAGATGGCTCTCCACAGGAAATAGGCAGCTTCAACCGTTTTCCGGATATTATAATGATGGATGGTGGAAGAGGTCAGGTAAATATATGCCTTCAGGTGCTTTCCGAGCTGGGGCTCGACATACCTGTGTGTGGCATGGTGAAGGATGATTTTCACCGCACAAGAGGTCTTTATTACAACAATGTGGAGATTCCTATCGACCGCCACGGCGAAGGCTTCAAGCTCATCACGAGAATACAGGATGAAGCACACCGCTTTGCAATAGAGTTTCATAGGTCACTGCGCTCAAAGAGTCAGGTACATTCGGTGCTTGATGATATTGAAGGCATAGGGCCGGCGCGCAGAAAGGCTCTCATGCGCCGCTACCAGTCGCTGGAGAAGATAAAGGAAGCAGATGTTGAAGACCTTATGCAGACAGAGACCATGAACGAAAAAGCAGCACAGGCAGTGTATGCATTTTTCCACTCTGCCACGTAGATTTTGAAGCTAATCTGTGGTATACTAAAAAACAAATATACATCAAGGGGGACCGCGAATGGATGCATTACACTCAGTATCAGTTGCAAAGGTAGCAGAATTGCTCGATCTCAACAATCTCACAAAAGAGATGAACCTAAAGGAGAGGGCGATAGAGTGCTCGGACGTCAACAGACCGGCGCTTCAGCTCTCAGGATATTTTGATCATTTTGAGGAGAGACGAATACAGATTATCGGAAATGTAGAGTATACTTATATAGAGAAGATGAGCGACAGCGAGAAAAAAAGAGCGCTATAGCCGCTTCATGGAGTTTGATATACCATGTATCATCTTCTGCAGAGATTTACAGCCGGATGAGATATTTATGGAAGAGGCCAGAGAGCACGGCATACCGGTGCTGTCAACAGGTCGTTCCACATCAAGCTTTATGGCTGAGCTCATCTATTGTCTTGGTGAGCAGCTCGCACCATGCATCACAGTGCACGGCGTGCTGGTAGATGTATACGGCGAGGGAGTAATGATCACAGGCGAGAGCGGTATCGGAAAGAGTGAGGCTGCACTCGAGCTCATCAGACGAGGACATCGTCTTGTGACGGATGATGTGGTGGAAATCAGAAAGATCAACGAGCATACGCTCATGGGTACTTCGCCTGAGATTACCAGACACTTCATAGAGCTTCGTGGCATCGGAATCATCGATGTCAAGACACTTTACGGAGTAGAGTGTGTAAAGGAAAAACAGCAGATAGACCTCGTAATCAAGCTCGAGGACTGGAAGAAGGAGGCAGATTACGACAGACTCGGCCTCGAGGAAGAATATGCCGAGTATCTCGGCAACAAGGTAGTGTGTCATTCACTGCCAATCAGACCGGGACGTAATCTGGCAGTCATCGTAGAGACAGCAGCAGTCAATCACAGACAAAAAAAGATGGGCTACAATGCAGCTCAGGAGCTGTATCGCCGCGTCCAGGCAAATCTTACAAAAAATTCGGAGGTATAATAAATCATGGCAATAGAAAAGAAAAACGCCTGGGAGAAATATCCCCAGGGACCTGAAAGAGAAAAAATTATTTGCATTTGCAGAGGATTACAGAAGGTTTATATCCGGCTGCAAGACAGAGCGCGAGTGCACGGCATCAGTTTATGCTGACGCCACAGGACACGGCTTTGTAGACCTTGATGAGCTCATCGAGACAGGAAAGAGCGTAAAGGCAGGAGATAAAATCATAGCAAACAATATGGGAAAGGGACTGGCGCTGTTTATCGTGGGCAGTAAGCCTCTTGAGAAGGGTATGAATATCCTTGGAGCCCATATTGATTCACCTAGAATGGACTTAAAGCAGGTGCCTTTATACGAGGACACAGACATGGCACTTTTAGACACACATTATTATGGCGGTATCAAGAAATACCAGTGGGTCACACTGCCGCTTGCACTTCACGGAGTCATCTGTAAAAAGGATGGCAGCACAGTGACAGTCAATATCGGAGACAAGCCAAATGATCCTGTAGTGGGTGTGAGCGATCTGCTTATTCATCTGTCAGGCGAGCAGATGGGCAAGAAGGCTTCAGAGGTCATAAAGGGCGAGAGCCTTGATGTGCTCATTGGAAGCATACCGGGACCAGAAAAGGACGAGGACGACAAGGATATCAAGGAGAGAGTAAAGGCCAATATCCTCACAATACTTTCACAGGAGTACGGTGTGGACGAGGATGATTTCCTTTCAGCAGAGATAGAGGTGGTACCTGCCGGAGAGGCAAGAGACTACGGACTTGACAGAAGTATGATCATGGGTTACGGCCACGACGACAGAGTGTGCGCATATCCTTCATACAGAGCTATGCTTGAGATAGAGGGCGCACCGGAATATACAAGTGTATGCCTGCTCGTGGACAAAGAGGAAATCGGCTCAGTGGGAGCCAGCGGCATGCAGTCACGCTTTTTCGAAAACTGTGTGGCAGAGGTGATGAACCTGGCAGGAGACTACAGCGAGCTTGCAGTCAGACGTGCACTGAAAAACTCAAAGGTACTCTCGTCAGACGTATCAGCAGCCTTTGACCCGAATTATCCATCGGTTATGGAAAAGAAGAATTCGGCATACTTCGGAAAGGGCCTCGTATTCAACAAATATACAGGCGCCAGAGGCAAATCAGGCTCAAACGATGCCAACGCAGAGTATGTTGCAAGGCTTAGAAATATCATGGATACAGCAGATGTTTCATTCCAGACAGCAGAGCTTGGAAAGGTAGACGAGGGAGGCGGCGGAACAATCGCATATATCCTCGCAAACTATGACATGAATGTTATTGACAGCGGTGTGCCGGTGCTCAACATGCATGCGCCATGGGAAATCATCAGCAAGGTCGATTTATATGAGGCATTCAGAGGCTACATTGCATTTTTGAAGGAAGCATAGGCTAAAGGAATATAAAATGAATCAGACATTTGTAAAAAGTGTAACAGAACAATTGCCGCAGCTTGGTCTCCTGCAGGATGAGCCGATGAAAAAACACACGACATTCCGCATAGGAGGCTCGGCAGATTACTATGCAGAGCCTGATATGAGCCAAATTTCAAAGCTTATAGAGATGGCTAAGGCATGTGATATGCCGGTTACAGTGATAGGAAACGGAAGCAATCTGCTGGTAGGAGATAAGGGCATCAGAGGCCTTGTAATTGGTATTGGAAAAGGCCTGTCCGAAATCGATGTGACAGAAGCTGTGGCGCAGGATTTCACAGCACAAGACAACTGTCATATCATCACAGCGGGCGCAGGGGCTATCCTTGCAGCAGTGGCGGCAAAGGCAGCGGAGGCATCGCTTTCAGGTCTTGAGTTTGCATCGGGCATACCCGGAAGTGTTGGAGGCGCGGTAGTCATGAACGCAGGAGCCTACGGTGGAGAGATAAAGGATGTCCTAATCGATGCCAAAGTGCTCACAGCAGAGGGCGAGCTAAAGACTGTCACAAGGGATGAGCTTGACTTATCCTACAGGCACAGTATAGTCCCGGAAAAGGGCTATATAGTGTTGTCAGCCAGATTCAGGCTCACACCAAAGCCACAGGATGAGATAAAGTCATATATGGCAGAGCTTCGCGCAAAGAGAGTGGAGAAGCAGCCGCTGGAGTATCCAAGTGCAGGCAGTACGTTTAAGCGTCCGGAAGGCTATTTTGCAGGAAGCTTATCATGGATGCAGGCCTTCGAGGCTACAGCGTGGGAGATGCACAGGTGTCGGAGAAGCACTGCGGCTTTGTAGTCAATAAGGGCGAAGCCACTGCAGCGGATGTCCTGACACTCATAAAAGACGTGCAGGAAACAGTTTTAAAGAAGTTTGGAGTAAAGCTCGAACCGGAAGTTAAGATGATAGGAGAGTTCTAGTGAGATTTGTAATTGTGACGGGCATGTCAGGAGCCGGAAAAAGTACAGCAATGAAAATGATGGAAGATATGGGATATTTTTGTATAGACAATCTGCCTATACAGCTATTAGATAAGCTCATAGACTTTTCAAACACCTTCCACAGTGATGTGTCCAAGGTGGCAGTCGGCATAGATGTGCGAAACGGTTCAGGAATTGATGCGATTCCACAGACACTCGAGCAGCTAAGGCAGAAAAATTTTCCGTATGAGATACTTTTCCTCGATGCTGAGGATGAGGTGCTTGTAAAGCGATACAAGGAGACGAGGCGAAATCCATCCTCTCGCAGGCAGTGAGCGCATCAATAAGGGAATCGTGCTTGAGAGGGAAAAGCTGCAGTATTTAAAGGACAATGCTGACTATATCATAGACACAAGCCAGCTTCTCACAAGGGAGCTTAAAATTGAGCTGGAAAAGATATTTGTGCAGAATGAGGATTACAAGAATCTCTTTATCACGATACTTTCCTTCGGCTTCAAGTATGGCATACCGTCAGACTCTGATATAGTCATGGATGTGAGGTTTCTGCCAAATCCCTACTATGTGGACGGACTACGCGCGAAAACCGGCAATGATAAGGAGATACAGGACTATGTCATGCAGTTTCCGGAGGCAAATGAGTTTATCGACAAGCTTGATGATATGATAAAGTTCCTCATTCCAAACTATATCTCTGAGGGTAAAAACCAGCTTGTTATATCTATAGGCTGCACCGGAGGCAAGCACCGCTCGGTAACGCTTGCAAACGAGCTGTACAAGAGGCTTAGCGGCTGTAATGACTATGGACTTAAGATAGAGCATCGCGACATAGGAAAGGATGCATTGAGAGGTAAATAACATGTCATTTTCCAGTGATGTAAAGGAAGAGCTGGCAAAGCAGATATCAAAGAGCAGGCACTGTCAGCTCGCTGAGCTTGCAGGCATCATAGAGCTTTCGGGCCGTATCAATGAAAAAACAAAGGGACTTGAGCTCGACACCGAAAACCTGCTGCTTTTAAATAAATATGCCACACTTATGAAGCGTGCCTTTGGCACAGATACCACAAAGGCGCTGGATGAGCAGGATACCGGAAAGATACTTGCAGCGCTTAAAATCACGGCACAGCCTGTCAACAGACAGACCGCAGACGGACTGCTTCTTATGCAGACATGCTGCAAGAGAGCCTTTATCAGGGGAGCTTTCATGGCAGCAGGCTCGATAAGCGACCCCAACAAAGCGTACCATTTTGAGATAGTGTGTCATACGAAAGAGCAGGCAAAGCAGCTTCAGGAGCTCTTGTGCGGCTTTGATACGGATGCCAAGATAGTAGAGCGCAAGGGGCACTATGTAGTGTACATAATGGAGGGCGCCCACATCGTGGACAGTCTCAACATCATGGAGGCGTATGTGTCACTCATGAAGCTGGAAAATGTGCGCATATTAAAGGAAATGCGCAACAGTGTAAACCGTAAAGTAAACTGCGAAACCGCAAACATCAGCAAGACTGTGAATGCGGCAGTAAAGCAGATAGAGGATATCAGACTGATACAGAAAATGAGAGGACTCGATGATTTACCGGCGCAGCTTCGTGAGATGGCGCTGCTTCGGCTTGAATATCCGGATGCACCGCTAAAGGAGCTCGGAGGATATCTGGATCCGCCAATGGGTAAATCGGGAGTCAACCACAGGCTTAGAAAATTATCGGCGATTGCGGAGGAACTGAGATAGATGAAGAAAAAGCTTTTATTTGTATTTAATCCTAAATCAGGCAAGGGACTCATAAAGGAGCACCTGGTAAATATCGTGGACATCATGACAAAGGCAGGATACAAAATCACCATTTATCCTACACAGTGTCAGGGGATGCCATAAAAAAAGGTCAGGAAAAATGCTGAGAAGTATGACCTTGTAGTGTGCAGCGGCGGAGACGGCACACTCGACGAGGTAGTGACCGGCATGGAGCAAAGCGAGGTAAATGTACCGATAGGATACATCCCTGCGGGCAGCACCAATGACTTTGCAAACTCTCTCGGCATACCCAAAAATATGGAGGAGGCCGCAAGAGTTGCCGTAAACGGTACTCCATTCCCGTGTGATGTGGGAGGCTTCAACGGAGATACCTTTGTATATGTCGCAGCCTTTGGCCTTTTTACAGAGGTATCCTACCAGACCTCGCAGCAGATGAAAAATATACTGGGACATGCCGCATATATTTTAGAGGGTGCAAAGCACCTGATGGATATCACCTCGTACAGGATGAAGGTGAGCCATGACGGTGAGATAATAGAGGATGAGTTTATATATGGAATGGTGACCAACTCCCTTTCGGTAGGAGGCTTCAAGGGCATATCAGGTCCTGACGTACTGCTTGATGACGGCCTTTTGAGGTGACACTCATCAAGAATCCAAAAACCCAATCGAGCTCAACAAGATACTTGCGGGACTGGCAAACCGTGAAAATGACAATGAGCTCATCTACTCCTTCAAGACCAGTGAGCTGCATGTGGAGAGTGAGGAGGAGGTACCGTGGACACTCGACGGAGAGTTTGGCGGCAGCCACACGGATCTGACCATCACTAATCTGAACAAACAGATTACCATTATGTGCTGATAAATACAAAATCGGGCATAAAATAGTAATAGTACACAATTTTTTGTCTGATTGTGTTAAAATTTAACTTTATTTTTATAAGGTTATGTAATATAATAACATTAGCTTTTAATTAACAGGAGGAAAAAAATATGTTAGTATCAGCAAAAGAAATGTTAAACAAGGCAAAAGCCGGACATTACGCAGTTGGACAGTTCAACATCAACAACCTTGAGTGGACAAAATCAGTACTTTTAACAGCAGAGGAGCTTAAGAGCCCTGTAATCCTTGGCGTATCTGAGGGTGCCGGAAAGTACATGACAGGCTTCGGTACAGTAGCAGCAATGGTTAAGGCTATGCATGACGAGCTCGGTATCACAGTACCTGTAGCACTTCACCTTGATCACGGCACATACGAAGGATGCTACAAGTGCATCAAGGCCGGCTTCACATCAATCATGTTCGACGGATCTCATTATCCAATCGAAGAGAACGTTGAAAAAACAAAAGAGTTAGTATCAGTTGCTCATGCAATGGGCATGTCTATCGAGGCTGAAGTTGGTTCAATCGGTGGCGAGGAAGACGGAGTTGTTGGAATGGGCGAGTGCGCTGATCCTGACGAGTGCAAGAGAGTTGCTGATCTTGGTGTAGATATGCTTGCAGCAGGAATCGGAAACATCCACGGAAAATATCCTGCAAACTGGAAGGGACTCAGCTTTGAGACTCTTGACGCTATCCAGCAGAAGACAGGTGTTATGCCATTAGTACTTCACGGTGGTACAGGAATCCCAGCTGACATGATTAAGAAAGCAATCGACCTTGGAGTATCTAAGATCAACGTTAATACAGAGTGCCAGTTATCTTTCGCAGATGCAACACGTAAATACATCGAGGCTGGTAAGGACTTAGAGGGCAAGGGATTTGACCTCGTAAGCTTCTTGCTCCAGGTGCTGAGGCAATCAAGGCAACAGTTAAGGAGAAGATGGAGCTTTTCGGATCAGTTGGAAAGGCTGAATAATATTATTGTAATTTAGTATTTTTGCACATACTACTTTACAAAATATTTATATCTTGTAGTAAAATTTTATAAAACTTAATTTTTTTAATGCAAACACTTGATTTTTGATACTCAAAGGAGTATCTTAATTTAAGAAATAATGTTAAGCGAAATGAACGAGGGCGTTCCACCATAGATGGAGTGCCCTCTTTTTTTAATAAACTAAGAAGTCCGGCATAAAACAAGAATATTCGAGTTTATATGTTGTGCAGCTGTTTAAACATTATTTGAAAATAACAATTCACTCAAGGGGATTGATGAACAGAAAGGATGTAAGATATGAGCGAACAGGAATATTTCAACGTAGCAGACATCTTTGGAGAGAACGTATTTAACGATGCAGTTATGCAGGAGCGTCTTCCAAAGAAGGTTTACAAGAAGCTCCATGAGGTTATGGACGAAGGAAAGGAGCTTGATCTCGAGACTGCTGATGTTATCGCACACGAGATGAAGGAATGGGCCATTGAGAAGGGTGCAACACACTATACACATTGGTTCCAGCCACTTACAGGCGTTACTGCTGAGAAGCATGATTCATTTATCACTTCTCCAATGCCAAACGGAAAAGTACTTATGAGCTTTTCAGGAAAAGAGTTAATAAAGGGTGAGCCGGATGCTTCATCTTTCCCATCAGGTGGTCTTCGTGCTACCTTTGAGGCAAGAGGCTATACAGCATGGGATTGTACATCACCTGCATTTGTCAGACAGGATGCAGCAGGCGCAACACTTTGCATTCCAACAGCCTTCTGTTCATACACAGGCGAGGCTCTTGATCAGAAGACACCTCTTCTTAGATCAATGGAAGCAATCAATGATCAGGCACTGAGACTTCTTAGATTATTCGGAAATACAACATCAAAGAAGGTTACACCTTCTGTTGGACCTGAGCAGGAGTACTTCATCGTAGACCGTGAGAAGTATTTACAGAGAAAGGATCTCATCTTCACAGGACGTACACTTTTCGGAGCTATGCCTCCAAAAGGCCAGGAGATGGATGATCATTACTTCGGAAGCATCCGTGAGAGAATCGCAGCTTACATGAAGGATGTCAACAAAGAACTCTGGAAACTTGGTGTATCTGCAAAGACACAGCACAACGAGGTAGCACCTGCACAGCACGAGCTTGCACCTATCTATGCTGAGTGCAACGTAGCTGTTGACCACAACCAGCTTATCATGGAGACACTCAAGAAGGTGGCAGGCCGTCACGGACTCCAGTGCTTACTTCACGAGAAACCATTTGCAGGAGTTAACGGTTCAGGAAAGCATGACAACTGGTCAATCACAACAGATGATGGTATCAACATGCTTGAGCCTGGCAAGACACCACATGACAATGTACAGTTCTTACTTGTACTCACATGTATGTTAAAGGCAATCGACGAGCATGCAGCACTTCTTCGTGCGGCAGCAGCAGATGTAGGAAACGATCACAGACTTGGAGCCAACGAGGCACCACCTGCAATCCTTTCTATCTACCTTGGAGACCAGCTCGGAGACGTATTGAACCAGCTTATCGCAACAGGTACAGCTACACACAGCTTAAAGGGTGAGAAGCTTGAGACAGGTGTTAAGACAATTCCTGATTTCATGAAGGATGCTACAGACCGTAACCGTACATCACCATTCGCATTCACAGGAAACAAGTTTGAGTTCCGTATGGTTGGTTCACAGGATTCTGTTGCACAGGCCAACATCGTGCTCAACACAATCGTTGCTGAGGCATTCTCAGACGCTTGTGATATACTTGAGAAGGCAGACAACTTTGACCTCGCTGTACATGATCTCATCAAGGATTACGCAGTAGAGCACCAGAGAATCGTATTCAACGGAAACGGATACTCAGATGAGTGGGTAGCTGAGGCAGAGAGACGTGGACTTCCAAACATCAAGTCTATGGTAGATGCAATTCCTGCATACGTTGCTCCTGAGTCAGTTGCAGCATTCGAGAAGTTCGGTGTATTTACAAAGACAGAGCTTGAGAGCCGTGCCGAGATCGAGTATGAGACATATGCAAAGACTATTAATATCGAAGCAAAGGCTATGATTGATATTGCCGGAAAGCAGATTATTCCTGCAGTTATCAAGTATGTTACATCGCTTGCACAGTCAGTTAACTCAGTTAAGAGTGCAGTTGCTGATGCAGATGTATCTGTTCAGTCAGAGCTTCTTACAGAGAGCTCAGCTCTTCTCTCAGATGCACAGGCTGCACTTGCAAAGCTTAAGGATGAGACAGCAAAGGCCGGTGCTATGGAAGAGGGCAGAGAGCAGGCTGTTTACTACAGAGATGTTGTAAAGACTGCTATGGATGCTCTTCGTACTCCGGTTGATGAGCTTGAGATGATTGTCGACAAAGAGATGTGCCAATGCCATCATACGGCGATTTAATCTTCGAGGTTTAATCCCTGTAGTTTAAGGCCCAAAAGCTTACGGAAAGCTGTTTAGAGCGGCATATATGATTTAATTTAACATAATAATAAAATGGAGACATTTTGCTGAACCACGAAGCTGTGGAAATTGGTGAAGTGTCTCTGTTTTTTTATAAATTTTACCTTCGATAAAATGAAAAAATGAAAGAAGAAACAGGAAAGAGAGGACATTACTATGACAGAAGAGATTAGTGGAGTAATTTTCGGAGTCTGGTTCCTTATTGGAGCAGCATTGGTATTCTGGATGCAGGCAGGTTTTGCTATGGTAGAAGCAGGTTTTACCAGAGCAAAGAATACCGGTAACATCCTTATGAAAAACCTCATGGATTTCTGTATTGGTACAGTTGTATTCATACTGATTGGTTTTTCACTTTTATTAGGTGAAGATGTTCTTGGTTTCATCGGTAAACCGGGATTTGACATCTTTACATCTTACAAAGATTTTGACTGGTCAAACTTTGTATTCAACCTGGTTTTCTGTGCGACAACAGCAACTATTGTATCAGGAGCTATGGCTGAGAGAACAAAATTTATTTCCTACTGTGTTTATTCAGGAGTTATTTCAGCACTTATTTATCCAATCGAGGCTCACTGGATCTGGGGCGGTGGCTGGCTTTCACAGATTGGCTTCCATGATTTCGCAGGTTCATGTGCCATCCACATGGTTGGTGGTATCAGTGCTCTTGTAGGAGCTACAATCCTTGGACCTCGTATCGGAAAGTTTACAAAGGATAAAAACGGAAAGATTACAAAAGTAAACGCTATTCCGGGTCATAACATCACAATCGGTGCGCTCGGTGTATTTATTCTGTGGCTTGGCTGGTATGGATTCAACGGTGCAGCAGCAAAATCAGTAGAGCAGCTTGGTTCTATCTTTGTAACAACAACAATCGCACCTGCACTTGCAACAGTAGTATGTATGATTTTCACATGGCTCAAATATGGCAAGCCTGATGTGTCAATGTGTCTGAATGCTTCACTTGCAGGACTTGTAGCTATCACAGCAGGCTGCGATGTAACAGATGCACTTGGCGCTATCATTATCGGTTCCGTAGCAGGACTTCTCGTCTGCTTCGGTGTATGGTTCCTTGACTATGTACTTCGTGTTGATGACCCTGTAGGTGCTGTAGCAGTACATATGATGAATGGTATCTGGGGAACAATCGCTGTTGGACTTTTTGCCACAAACAGTGCTCCTGGATATTCAATCGCTGATTCAAAGGGTAACGAGCTCGTAGGACTTTTCTACGGCGGTGGATTTAAGCTTTTAGGACTCCAGCTCACAGGATTTGTTTCTGTTGCAGCATGGACAGTAGTTACTATTACAATCGTATTCCTTGTTATCAAGGCTACACTGGGACTTAGAGTTTCAGAGGAAGAGGAAATCGTAGGACTTGACCCAACAGAGCATGGTCTTCCATCAGCATACGCAGGATTTGCTATCATGGATGTATCAGGTGATGTTATGGATGTCAATGAAAATACAGACCTTGGTTCTTCTGAGTATGCAACAGCTTCTCAGGCAAAGAAGGATGCAGCAGTGCCTGTTGTAAATGCAACAACACCGGCTTCAGCAAGCGGTATCCACAAGGTTGTTATTATTTCAAAGCTTACAAAGTACGACAAGCTTCGTAAGGCTATGAATGACTTAGGTGTAACAGGAATGACAGTGACACAGGTTATGGGCTGTGGTATCCAGAAGGGTGCCGGCGAGAAATACCGTGGAGCTGAGCTTGATGCGACATTACTTCCAAAGGTTAAGGTTGAGGTAATCGTTGGCAAGATTCCGGTAGAAAAGGTTATTGAGACTGCTAAGAAGACTCTCTACACCGGACATATCGGAGATGGCAAGATCTTCGTTTACGACGTGGCACAGGTTGTCAAGGTTCGTACAGGCGAGGAAGGAATTGAGGCATTACAGGATGTAGAGTACTGCAAATTATTATCTAATCCCCTTAGCATATATACATCAACAAAAACCCCCGAGGATATGATCCTTGGGGGTTTTGCTTTAGATAATTAAGTTGTGAATTGTAATGGTTAACGGTGAGTGTTACCGGATGAACCGGAGCTGCCGGTATCAGTACCACCTGAACCGGAGCTACCGGTACCGGAAGCACCGGCTCCGGAACCGCCTGAACCGGAACCACCAGTGCCAATACCGGAGCCACCAGTACCAGCACCTGAGCCAGCAGCGGTACCAGTTCCAGCCTCACCTGTCTGTGCTCCAGCCGCAGTGCCGTCAGTACTGCCCGGTGTAGTACCGGAATTGGTAGGATCCGTGGTGGTTGGTGAGCTGTTAATCAGCGATGTTGCATCATGTAATGTACATACGGTATTCATGAACGTATCATCTGCCATGAATTCATACTCAGGGCTGCCTGATACAGCGCCTGTTATAAATACCTTTGGTGTTTTGTTAGGACAATACGGACCGGCAATGGCTCCCGAATCGGCACAAATCTCAAGTGCAACATGATGGTCGCAGCTGTCTGTCGGCACAGTGTCCGTATCAAAATATTCGGTTGTCAGCATTGATCCTCGAGGATCATTGTCACATGTTCCCTCTAAAGGAACAAGCCCTGATTTGCTGCATACCGTGGTATTTGTTATACCATCCGGCTGTACAAAGTCTTTTGTTTCAAGTCCTTCATGGATTCTGCTCATGGCATTCCTCCATATATTCTTAGGGTAGGATGTGAGCTTGCCGGACTGTTTTGAGTTGTCATCATAGCCGCCCCATACGACACATGTGTAGTATGGTGTGTAGCCTGCCCACAGGCAGTCGCGGTTACTGGTTGTGGTACCGGATTTACCCGCCTGGGCTATCTGGCTGTCAAAGCGCGCCAGCTTTCCGGTTCCCTGTGTCAGAACATCCTTCATGGCATCTGTAAGAAGCCATGCCGTAGTATCCTTGATTACAGTACGTGTGTCCTGTGTAGTGGTCTTGTCAAGTAATACATTGCCATCGTGGTCAAGAACCTGAGTGTAGAACTTTGGCTCTAAGTATACTCCGCCGTTGGCTATAGTAGCATATGCACCTGTGAGCTCAAGGTTTGTGACACCCTTTGTCAGTCCGCCGAGCGCCAGTGACAGGTTTTTGTCGGAATCGGTGAGAGTTGAAATACCGAAATCCTCTGCATATTTGTAACCGAGCTCAACCCCGATATCCTGTAAGGTTTTGACTGTTACAATATTGATGGACTTTGTTATTGCCCATCGGATGGAGGTAAAGCCTCCGAAAGATTTGTCATAGTTGTTAAAGGTTTTTGAACCTACTGTAAACGGTGCATCATCCTGCACGGATGCAAGTGTTTTGCCGCCTGCATCGAGAGCAGCAGCATAGCAGCCGATTATCTTGAATGTAGAGCCGGGCTGTCTGCATGTATCTGTGGCTCTGTTCCATGTTCTGTTGCCGGATTTGTCACCGCGACCGCCGACCAGTGCCTTTACTTCACCGGTGCTCTGGTCGATGACTGTCATGGCAACCTGCGGCTCCAGCGTGATATTGACAGCTTCAGAACCCTCCACAATTGAATCGCCCTCCTCAAGTACATCCTGCTCGTACTGTGCAATAGCTGCATTGCATTCATCAGGGCTTGAGTAGTTGATGCTGAAATCATCATTGTTGGTTTTCTTCTTATAAAAAGAGAGCATGGTCTGGTTCGTGTAGGTCTTGTACGAACCGTCTGCCTTTTTTACCTCGAAGGAAAGCTGGAACGAATACTTTGCATCGGACGGATAGTTGGATGGATTGTTTGCCTCCTCGTCGCATATAGTCTGCATAGTAAGGTCCTGTGTCGATTTGATAGTCAGTCCGCCCTGGTAAATCAGCTTGTAGGCTTCTGTCTCAGAGTAACCAGCGGCTGTGAGATCGTCGAACACGTTGTCGATGAGTGCATCAATAAAGTATGTGTTCACAGAGCCAGAGCTTGCGGTGTTGTACTCAGCAATTCTTGAGTAGACATCATCGGCCATGGCCTCATCATATTGCGCCTTGGAGATATAGCCCTGATCCTTCATGTTATTTAACACCTTTTCACGTCTCTTGGCGTTTTTGTCAGGGTGAGTGATAGGGTTGTAGCCGGATGGATTCTGAGTGATACCTGCGATGACAGATGCTTCGGAAAGCGTGAGCTCTGAGACATCCTTGTTAAAGTACTTCTTTGATGCGGCCTGCACACCGAGGGTATTTGCCCCCAGATTGACCGAATTCATGTAGTTTTCAAGAATCCAGTCCTTGTCTTTTACCTGCTTTTCAAGCTCAAGGGCAAGGTACTGCTCCTGAATCTTTCTCTGAAGCTTTTCTACAAAGGAAGTTTCGCTTGTCCAGCTGGTCAGTACGTTGTTCTTGATGAGCTGCTGTGTTATCGTGCTGGCTCCCTCACTGAATCTGCCCTTTGACAGACCGGAGATAAAGGCTCTTCCGATACCATGCAGGTCGATGCCGTTGTGATCGTAAAAGCGTTCATCCTCGATTGCAACAAAAGCATGCTGCAAATCCAGCGGAATCTCATCGATGGTGACATACTGCCTGTTTGCCCCCTGACCTACGAGTGTGGCGGTTTCTTCTCCGTTTGCCGCCAGAACGGTAGTTGAGTAGCCGGTAGGAGTGACATCGATCTTTGATATGTCAGGTGCGGAATCAATGATTCCCCTCATGACACCGATTCCTGAACTGATGCCGGCTGCGCCTGCTACAATTACTACAACCAGAAGAATCTTTAGAACAATGAGCTTGAACTTGTTTTTGACCTTAGAGCTCTTATTGTCATATTTCCGGAGCAGCTGCATTGTAGCTTTTTGCCGTAATTCATATATAGGCCTCCTTGTCATTATAAAGATTTGTAATCTTGTTTGTATATACTGTGATTAGAAAATAAACAGTATGTATTATTATATCAAATATAGCATTTAAATGCAATTTACAGATTGGTTTTCATATTATATAATACAGGTAACAATTATAAAGTGTCTTTAAGATGCATGAGTGTAATCAGGCAATATCAGGATGGAAAGAATATCATATGTCAGAGAATACTATAAGCCTGTACGTGTACAAGGGCGGACAGGGTGAGATAACAGAGAGAAAATCGAGGTTTATAGCAACCGTAAAGGCCGGTAGAGTCTGAGGATGAGGCTGTAAGCTTCATCAATGAGACGAAAAAGAAATACTGGGATGCAAGGCACAACTGCAGTGCCTTTGTTATAGGAAAGAGACAGGAGCTGACCAGATGCTCGGATGACGGGGAGCCTGCAGGCACCGCAGGCCGACCTATGCTTGATGTGCTCCTTAAGGAAAATATCCACAATGCCGCTGTTGTTGTAACGAGATACTTCGGTGGGGTGCTGCTTGGCACAGGCGGACTGGTGCGTGCGTATCAGCAAGCCACAAAGGCGGGGCTTTCGGCAAGTGAGATAATAGAGAAGAAGGATGGTGCAGTACTGTTTATCAGGACGGACTATACCGGAATCGGAAGACTTCAGTATCTGTTTGCACAGGAGAAGATTACGGTGATGGACACAGCGTATGAGGCGGATGTGCTCGTGAAAGCCGTTATCCCGGAAAATGATAAAAACGCATAGAGAAAACAATCATAGAGCAGACAAACGGCACGGCAAAGCTTGAGTGGGGCGATGAGGTGACATTTGCTGAATATGATGGCGAGGTGTTGCTGTTTAAAAATTAGCCGGTGATCACATTTTAGCAGGACAAGCAGAATTTATATTCAATTACATTCAATTAAAATAAAAAAAATGCTTGACACTATATAACCACATGTGTATAATATCATTTGTTGAGACAACACATTGGCCCATCGCCAAATGGTAAGGCAACGGACTCTGACTCCGTCATTTCAAGGTTCGAATCCTTGTGGGCCAGCTAAAGAGAGCTTCGATAGAAGTTCTCTTTTTTTCTTGTGTAATAATGCGATTTGTTATAAAATAAAAACGTATATGACTTAAACAGTTATAGAAGGATGGTGTAATATGAACAAGAATTTTTTATAGAATTATTAATCTTATAGAAGAACTCGGCTCTGAAAAAAAGACACCAATTACTATACAGCAATACCAGGATATCATTAATAAAAGCTCAAATCTTTGGATGTCCAATGGTGTGGATGAAGCGTTTAGATTTATCAGAAGTTACTTCAATTTTATAGACTAGAGGAATTAGATATGGCTTTTTCATTTGACAGCAGAATACGTTACAGCGAGGTGGATTCGTCATGCAGACTGAGCCTTACGGGGCTTACCAATTATTTTCAGGACTGTAGTGTGTTTCACTCACAGTCACATGATGTGGGAATCAGATTTCTTGCAGACAATCATATAGCATGGGTGCTTTCATCATGGCAGATATGCATAAACAGGCTTCCCCTGCTTAATGAACAGGTAAAGATATCCACGTGGGCATATGGTATGAAGGCGTTTTACGGTTACAGAAATTTCACACTTGAAGATGCAGGCGGCAGCACACTGGCATATGCCAATTCTGTCTGGGTACTTGTTGATACACGAACCGGCAGACCGGTGAAGGTGCCTCAGGAGTTTGCGGATACATACGGTCTTGAGCCACAGCTTGATGGAGTGTGCAAAGCGCAAGCTTCATATTCCTGATGATATGGAGAAAAAGGGTGAGATTGTGGTTCCTCAGTTTTTTATAGACAGCAACCATCATATGAACAATGAGAAGTATGTTATGCTGGCGCAGCAGCTTCTGCCGAATGATTTTGAAATATCTGAGCTTCGTGTGGAGTACAGAAAAGAAGCAAAGCTTGGTGATACAGTTATATCATACGTGAAGTACACATCAAAGAGTGTGACAGTGGTGCTTGCGGATACGGATAAAAACCGTATTCGGTGGTGGAGTTTTTGAGTAAGCCGGTACCGGGAAAATAATTATAATTCCATTATTTAACAATGATACAGTTTTGATACAGAAAGGACGGAAAAACATGAGATTAGGAGAATATCAGGAGCTTGTATGTGTAAAGAAGGTTGATTTTGGCATATATCTGTCAACATCTTCGGCTTCGGAGGAGAGGGTACTGCTTCCGGCAAAGCAGATTCCGGATGGAGTAAAGCAGGGGGATAAGCTTAAGGTCTTTGTATACAAGGACTCTAACGACAGACTTATTGCTACGACAAACGAGCCAAAGCTGACACTTGGAGGTTTATCGGTGCTTACTGTCAAGGAGGTGACTAAAATAGGGGCGTTCCTTGACTGGGGGCTTGAAAAGGACCTGTTTCTTCCTTACAAGGAGATGGTAAGAAAGGTCAGCGCCGGAGATGAGATACTTGTTACATTATACATAGATAAAAGCCAGAGGCTTTGTGCTACCACAAAGGGTATTTACCATATGCTGAGCACCGATTCACCATACAAAAAGGACGATATGGTTTCAGGCCGTGTGTATGATTTTAGCGACAATTTCGGTACATTTATCGCTGTGGATGACAAATATTCAGCCAAGATACCGGTTTTTGAGAATGCTGCTTATCTGAAGCTTGGAGATGTGATAGAGGCAAAGGTCACTGATGTCAAGGCGGATGGCAAGCTGGACCTGACAATGAGGGAAAAGGCATATATCCAGATGGATTCCGACTCTGAAAAGCTCCTTGAGCTGCTTGATTCATACGCAGGTGTGCTTCCGTTTTCGGAAAAGGCAAGCCCGGAGGTAATCAAGAGAGAAACAGGGCTTAGCAAAAATGCATTCAAGCGTGCAGTTGGTCATTTATATAAGGAAAGAAAGATTGATCTCACGGATGGCAAAATCCGTCTTAAGAAATAACAGTCTTTTTAATAAATTTTAACAGGAAAGAAGGACAATAACATGAAAAACGTTATCAGTACAGACAAGGCACCGGCAGCAATCGGACCATATTCACAGGCTATCGAGGTAAATGGTATGGTATATACTTCCGGAGTGATACCGGTAGTTCCGGAGACCGGTGAGATTCCTGAGGGCTCACAGGCACAGGCTAAGCAGGCGTTTACTAACCTGTCACATTTACTTGAAGCAGCCGGAACAAGCATGGATAATGTGGTAAAGACTACAGTTTTCATCAAGAGATGAATGACTTCGGTGCAATAAATGAGGTATATGCCACATTTTTTAACGGAGCATACCCTGCAAGAAGCTGTGTTGAGGTTGCAAGACTTCCAAAGGATGTAATGCTTGAGGTTGAGGCTATTGCTGTAAAATAAAATTATTACATAAGTATTTCATGCGACATAAGTCCTATTCGTTGGAAAAATTCAAGATTTTCTTAAGAATTCTCTAAGAAAACGTTGACATATATATGTTGCTTTGTTATAATGACAAAGTAATATTTGTAACAAATTCGTAATAACTGTTACAAATTCATACAACGGAGGGTAAAATGAAAGTAAATTATGTGAAACTCACAGCCGGGGTACTTACAGGTTTTATGGCTCTGTCCTCAGTGCCATATGCAGTATATGCGGCTGGACCTACTGCAGGAGTAGCTAGTTATACATCAGATATTGTTAGTACATCAAACACTCTTACAGCCGGTGTTACATCTATGTTGACAGATGTAATGTTAAAAGGTGATGAGACATCAGAGACTGCAACAGATGTTGCGACAACAGATGCTGAGCCGGTTAAATCAGCATATGCTGATACAGCAGTTGCACAGGTTAGCGACAGCGTTAATATACGTGCGAGTGCAGATGAAAACAGCGAGTCTCTTGGAAAGCTCTATAACAATGGAATTGGAACAGTACTTGAGACAACCGATAACGGATGGTACAAAATCCAGTCCGGTTCAGTAACAGGATATGTAAAAGGCGATTATGTTGTAGTCGGTGACGATGCACTCGTACAGAGCGCAGGACGTCGCGTGGCAACAGTCAATACTGAGACACTCAAGGTCAGAACAACAGCCTCTACTGATGCAGAAGTACTTGGTCTCGTGTCCGGAGAGGATGATCTCACAGTTGTGGATGAGTCAACAGCCGGATGGGTAGGTGTATCTACAGCAGACGGTACCGGATATGTATCTACAGATTATGTGACACTCGATACAGAGTTCACTTATGCTGAGTCTAAGGAAGAGGAAGCAGCAAGACTTGCCAAGGAAGAGGCAGAGCGTAAGGCGGCTGAGGAAGCAGCCCGAAAGGCTGAAGAGGCAGCTAGAAAGGCTGAGGAGGCAAAAGCAGCCAAGGCAGCAGCAAAGAAGTCATCGAAGTCTTCAAGCAAATCATCAAGCAGTTCTTCATCAGAGAAGAGCTATAGCGCACCAAGTGGTTCAAACGGACAGGCTGTTGTTAATTATGCATCACAGTTCGTTGGCAATCCTTATGTTTACGGTGGCTCAAGTCTTACAAACGGAACAGATTGTTCAGGATTTGTAATGTCAGTTTATGCACAGTTTGGCATCAGCTTACCACACAGCTCATCAGCAATGAGAAGCGTTGGATACGGTGTGAGCACAAGCGATATGCAGCCTGGAGATATCATCTGCTATAGCGGACATGTTGCTATCTACTGTGGTGGAAACACTATTGTACATGCAAGCAACCCATCAGACGGTATCAAATATACATCACCGGCTAACTACAAATCAATCATTGCAGTTAGAAGAATTTTCTAATAAATTCATGCCGGATAGGTAAATATGAATCTATAAAGACCTTCATCTCATCGAGATGGAGGTCTTTTACATAGAGAAACTTTATTTTTGTTTATGATATTTGAAATAAGTGACCTGTATGATATACATATATGTTTAAAAAACGGGACTAATTTAAACAGAATGGAAAACTGGGCTGTCAAGCGTAATTTTATCACATATATCAAAATAGCAACATGCACAAAAAAGTGGATATACTGAACCCGGTAAATTCGGATTGGGGATAAATGTGGATAACTATCAACAAAAGTAAACCTCAAAGTGCCCTAAAAATGAGTTATGCACGGAGTTATGCACATTATCCACATTTTTTGATTGTGAGCAAAAGAACAACTGTTTTGTAAAGTTCTGATAAAGTTGCACTAAATTAGTAATATTTCGGAAATAATATTGACATTTTAATTGTAAATAATAGTATTAAAATACTTTATAATTGTCGGACAACTTGAAAAGTGTTGATTATGTAAGTTAATTTTGTTATACTTCAAATTATGATTAAAAAGATAGATATTGCAGGGCTACAACTTGATAACTATACAGTACGCGAGATGATCATGAGAGTTGACAGGCGTATTTCAGAGAAGATATTCACTACAATAGAGGAAGTGAATATGGATACGCTGGCATTGGCGGAGTCTGATGAAGAGGTGAAGCAGGCACTGGAGGCATGCGATTATACTGTCATTGCGGATGAAGGCATACTAAGGGCGGTATCGGCAGATACTTTGCAGCGTCGGCATGAGATAGAAGATCATGACTTCTTTTATGAGTTTTTTAAGAGGCTTGAGAGAAATGATAAAAAATCTTTGTGATTGCAGAGTCGCAGAAAGCTGTTGATGAGGCTGAGGAATTTCTGCTTGGATTATTTGACAGAGCGCGAATATCCGGCAAGGGTGTTCTTGATGACTCACCGGGATGCAGCGAAAATCTTGTCAATGAAATTAACATTGTTTCATCTGATGTGATTGCATCATTTCTTCCGTCTCCGTCACAGGAAAATTTCCTTTTACACAACAGGGAAAAGCTGTTGATGAACCTCTGGTACGGAATCGGAAATAACAAGTTCATGGGGAAAAAAAGCATGGATTTATTGGAAAAATAAGAAAAATGCTTGATGTGAAGCGCCTTACGCATCTTATCAACACATATGAACATAGACAAAACAGTTCAATATAGTTAATTCTTATAACAATAAAAGAAATAATAAGAGGAAATGTGTAAAAATTGTACATTTACCTCTTTATTTTTTTGTGCGAATGTATTAAAATAATAGCAAGTATTTATGCAATTAGTTATAAAGTGACTGTGAGGGCAATGCACAGTTACAAAAAGGGGAGAAGGAGAACGATTTATGATTTCCAATCAGATACTTCAAAATACAATTGATGGCCTTAAAGGAATTACGAGAACCGATCTTTGTGTGATAGATGTAGAGGGCAAGATTCTTGCAGCTACATTTCCGAACGCTGAGGCGTTTATAGAGCCGGCGCAGGCCTTTGTTGCATCACCAGCAGACAGTCAGGTGATTAATGGATGCCAGTTTTTCAAGGTCTTTGATGATCACCAGCTGGAATATGTGCTTTTAGCTTATGGTGACAGCGAGGATGTCTATATGATAGGCAAGATTGCAAGCTTCCAGATTCAGAATCTTCTGGTTGCATACAAGGAGAGATTTGACAAGGATAATTTTATAAAGAATCTGCTTTTGGATAATCTCCTTCTGGTTGATATATACAATCGCGCGAAGAAGCTTCATATTGATATTGAAGTGCGACGTGTAGTATTTATTGTTGAGACAAACAGGGAGAAGGACGGCAACGAGCTTGAGAAGATCAGAAGTCTTTTCGGCGGCAAATCAAAGGATTTTGTTACAGCTGTTGACGAGAAGAATATAATAGTAGTGAAGGAACTGGCAGAAAACGAGACCTATGATGATCTCAGAAAGACAGCCGAGGTGATTTTGAATCTGTTCAGATCCGAAGCGGATGGGGTACATATTGCATATGGTACTGTTATCAATGAGTTGAAAGAGGTGTCGCGCTCATATAAGGAGGCCAAGATGGCTCTCGATGTCGGAAAAATCTTTTTCGAGGAGAGGAATATTATAGCATATTCCCAGCTTGGAATAGGTCGTCTGATATATCAGCTCCCGATTCCTCTATGCAAGATGTTTATCAAAGAGATATTCGATGGCAAATCCCCTGACGATTTTGATGAAGAAATATTATCTACTATAAATAAGTTTTTTGAGAATAGCCTGAATGTATCTGAGACTTCAAGACAGCTCTACATTCATAGAAATACTCTTGTATATAGATTGGACAAGCTTCAGAAAAGTACAGGACTCGACCTTAGAGTGTTCGAGGATGCCATCACATTTAAGATTGCCCTTATGGTAGTCAAATATATGAAATATATGGAATCACTGGAGTATTAAGGAGAAAGTAATGATTAAACTTGAACATGTCAGTAAGGCATATTCTGCAGGTATACCTGCTCTCAATGATGTCAATCTCGAGATTGATGATGGAGAGTTTGTTTTCGTATGCGGAGATAGCGGATCCGGCAAATCCACTTTGATTAAGCTTCTTTTAAAGGAGCTTGATCCTACAGACGGAACGATTACTGTTGACGGAAGGAATCTGACGCGCATTCGCCACAAGCAGGTTCCTAAATACAGAAGAAATGTTGGAGTCGTTTTCCAGGACTTCAGATTATTAAAGGATAGAAATGTTTATGAAAATGTAGCTTTTGCACTCAAGGTTATCGGTGCATCCACAGCTGTTATTAAGAAAAAGGTGCCACAGATGCTTTCTATGGTAGGGCTTGCTGCAAAGTACAAGTCAAAGCCGAGGGAGCTTTCGGGAGGAGAGCAGCAGAGAGTAGCTATTGCAAGAGCTCTTGTCAATGAGCCGAGCATGCTGCTTGCTGACGAGCCGACAGGTAATCTGGACAATAACAATGCGTGGGAGATTATGAAACTGCTTGAGGAAATCAACGAGAAAGGCACAACTGTTATCGTTGTAACTCACAATCTTGAGATTGTTAAGGTTATGAAAAAACGTGTTATCACTATAAAGAAAGGTCTTGTTGTATCTGACAGCAAGGATGGTGATAGTGATGAGGATTAATACGTTATTTTATTCAATCAAGCAGGGATTTAAGAATATTTTCAGAAACAAGATGTTTTCACTGGCATCCATAGCGACAATGGCAGCCTGTATTTTTATGTTTGGTCTGTTTTATATAGTTGTGACGAACTTCTCAAGCATGGTTAAGACAGCTGAGGAGGGTGTTGCGGTCACAGTGTTCTTTAATGAGGGCACTACAGAGGATGTAATAAAAGCGGACAAGGCTCAGATAGAAAAGAGGGCTGAGGTTGGCAAGGTGGATTATCAGTCAGCGGCCGATGCATGGAGTGATTACCAGAAGGAGTATTTTGAGGGCTACGATGATGCTGCAGCTTCCTTTGGTGATGATAACCCTCTCAGTAATTCAGCAAATCTGCAGGTTTATTTGAATGATGTCTCTATGCAGCAGACTCTTGTCAACTATATCAAGGGGCTGGAGGGCGTCAGAAAGGTAAACCAGTCGCAGGATGTGGCCAATACACTGACCGATTTAAATAAGCTTATCAGCTATGTATCGGGAGGTATCATTCTGATTCTTCTGTGTGTTGCGATTTTCCTTATAAGCAACACAGTTACTACAGGTATTGCGGTCAGACGAGAGGAAATAGCTATCATGAAGCTTATTGGAGCGACTGATTTTCTGGTCAGGTCTCCGTTTGTGGTAGAAGGTATTCTCATTGGACTGATAGGATCAGCGATTCCTCTGGGATTGCTCGGTGTCATGTATGGAAAGATTTGTGCATATATTGCTAATAAGTTTAGTTTTATAGGAAATATGATGACATTTATCCCGACAAAGGAGATTTTCTCTACACTTGTACCGGTAGCGCTTATACTGGGCGTTGGAATTGGCTTTTTGGGAAGCCGATTCACAATTCGGAAACATTTAAGAGTATAATAATAATTATGACGGCCTGGCTCCGATCGGAGACAGGCTGTTTTAAGTTCATATCATAATATAGAGAGGACAGGACTGAAAAGGATAATTCAAACAACAGCGGCTTTGAATACGATGATAATTCAGATATGAGTGATAAAAAGCCTCATAGAAAGGGATTTAGAAATGGGTTCGGTGTCGGGATTGCTACAGGTATAGTGACCACCATTGTGCTTGGATTGATTGTGCTCTTTGCATACACAATGATTACCGGCAGGAGCGTGCATACCGTTGCAAAAAGCGCAGATGTGCTTGATGACAAGACCGTGCAGAAAATCGATGAGCTTGCGAACTACATAGACGAGTACTACTATGAGGATTACGATAAGGATGATTTGGAAAATGGTCTGCTGCATGGCGTGATGGAGGGATTAAATGACCCTTATTCGGTTTATTATACCGCGGATGAATATAAGGAGCTGCAGATTAGTACGACAGGCACGTATTATGGAATCGGGGCTGCGTTAAAGCAGGATCCGAATACAAAGCAGGTGACTGTTTCAAAGGTATACAGCGGAACACCTTCGGAGGAAGCGGGGCTTAAAAAGGATGATGAAATAGTATCTGTTGACGGCGTCGAGGCAACATCCGAGGATCTCACAAAGCTTGTTGCCAAAATCAGAGGTAAGGAGGGCACGAAAGTTACGCTTGAAATCAGACGTGGCGAGGAGGCTGACCCATTTACTGTTGAGGTGGAGCGTAAAAATGTTGAGCTGCCATCAGTGGACAGCAAGCTGCTTGACAATGGAGTGGGATATATCCAGGTCAGCGAGTTTCAGACAAACACGGCAAGTCAGTTTGAGGATGCACTTGACGGACTTACAAATCAGGGTATGAAGGCCTTATAGTGGATTTGCGTGCTAATCCGGGAGGACTACTTACCGCAGTGACAGAAATGGTTGACAGACTGCTTCCGGCTGAATCGGTTGGCAAGCTTCCTGCAGGAACTGTCGTGTATACAAAGGATAAAAACGGAAATGTCCAGACCTTTGGCGATGACGATGGCAAACAGATTGACTGTCCTATCGTAGTGCTTGTCGATGAAAACAGCGCAAGTGCATCTGAAATTTTGCAGGAGCCATGAAGGATTACAATGAGGATGGTTATATTGATGCAACACTTGTAGGCAAAAAAGACATTTGGAAAGGGAATGGTACAGACTATTTACAATCTTTCCGATGGCGACGCTGTAAAGATTACCACATCGAAGTACTACACACCAAACGGCCACAATATCCACAAAAAGGGTATCGAGCCTGATGTAGAGGTCGATTATGAATATACAGGAGATACAAATGCAGACTATGACATGAAGTATGATGTACAGATTCAGAAAGCGATTGAGGTGATGAATGAAAAGCTTAAATAAGATTGCATGCTTTCTCATGCTGTGCTGGATGGTAGTCATCTTTATGTTTTCGGCGGAGCCGGAGACCGAGTCGCGTGAGCTCGTCGGCAGCGTCAGCTATCGCATAGTTTCTGTGGTCAATACCATTACCGCAAGCCACTGGGATGAGAAGGAGCTGCTCGATAAGGCGGAGTTTATAGACTATCCGGTTAGAAAATGTGCCCACATGAGTGAGTATGCCATTCTCACATTGCTTGGCTTTTTGACATTTTCGTTTTTGCATGGCAGAAGAAGATTTGTGATTCCGATAGGCGTGACCTTCCTGTATGCCTGCACAGATGAAATCCATCAGCTGTTCGTTCCCGGCCGGGCCGGCAGATTCACGGACGTACTGATTGATACCACAGGCGGTATCATTATGCTGCTATTTATTGCACTTGTTACACATGTGGCGCGTAAGAGGCATACAGCAGGCACTGCAAAACCGAAAATATGAAAACATGAAGACACGAAGAGAAGTGCCAAATTTAGTTGCAGTTTCTTAGTTTAATCTGTATAATAAAAATAATGACGCTGGTTAGAGGATGCATGGCAGACTTAATATATATATATTTAATTGCTGTCACAACCAGCTTCCCGCCACGTAAACCCAGGTTTACACACAGCATGTTCCGAAGAAAAATATGAACTGCCACGGGGTTCCATTAAAAATATAAATGAAACAAAGTGAAAATAAAAAATCACTATCCAAAAAAAATCCCGTGGCTGACTTCATATTTTTCTGAGGAATATACTGTGTGCCAGCCGAACCGCACAACCTGATGCGGGAAGCGTCATCAAAAAAAATGCAAAGAAAGAGGTGATTCTGTGGTAGAGTTGGATAATTTCAAGTCCACGCTCCAAGGCTACAAAGCCCCACTACAGGAAGTGAGGGATTCACTTTGACCTGGCTAATAAAGAAGAAAAAATCCAGGAATTAGAGCGAGAAATGGAAGCTCCTGACTCTGGGATGACCCGGAGAAGTCACAGAGCAAGATGAAAGAGCTTAAGAGTATGAAGGATGATGTAGCTACATACGCAAAGCTCAAGGAACAGTACGAAGATATAGAGACGATGATTGAGATGGGATATGAGGAGAACGATGAGTCACTCATACCCGAGATACAGCAGATGCTTGATGATTTTGAGAGCACATATGACGGTATCAGAATGAAGACTCTTTTGTCGGGAGAATATGATAAATGCAATGCGATTCTGAGGCTCAATGCTGGTGCAGGTGGTACCGAGTCGTGTGACTGGGCGGCCATGCTGTTTCGTATGTACTCGAAGTGGGCTGATAAAAAGGGCTTTACCCTTGAGGTACTCGATTCGCTTGATGGCGATGAAGCCGGTATCAAGTCCATTACCTTCCAGGTAAACGGAGAGAATGCATATGGGTATCTAAAGTCTGAAAAGGGTGTGCACAGGCTTGTTCGTATTTCGCCGTTTAATGCGGCGGGAAAAAGGCAGACCTCATTCGTATCATGTGATGTCATGCCGGATATTGAGGAGGATTTGGATATTGAAGTGAAGGACGAGGATATCAGAATTGATACCTACCGCTCAAGTGGAGCAGGAGGACAGCATATCAATAAAACTTCGTCAGCTATCCGTATCACACATTTTCCATCAGGAATTGTGGTACAGTGTCAGAATGAGCGGTCACAGCATATGAACAAGGATAAAGCCATGCAGATGTTAAAGGCAAAGCTGTATCTTTTAAAGCAGGAAGAGAATGCTGCAAAGGAGGCGGGCATCAGAGGCGAGGTCAAGGAAATTGGCTGGGGAAGCCAGATACGTTCGTATGTGCTTCAGCCATACACCATGGTCAAGGATCACAGGACAGATGTGGAGACCGGTAATGCGGATGCAGTGCTCGATGGCAATATAGATATATTTATCAATGGTTATCTGAAGTGGCTTGCAACACGTTCAGAATAAGGAGGCAAATGTGGGTTTAGTTATAGTTGTGGCGATATTAGCAGTTCTGACAGCTGCCGGAGTGACCGTTTACATTAAAGTCAGACGGTTGTCTGAAAGTCTTCTTGGTACACCTGATGTCACAGAGGGCATCAATCGTATCAGGGAGAATGTCTCTACGACTCCCAAGTCGGTTTCAGGCATGACGCGCCTTATGGAGCCACAGATAAAAAGGGATTTTCCGGAGTTTGTCTGGGAACAGTTTAAGAGAATGTCAGAAAGAGTGCTTGTGTCAGCACTTTGTGCAATCACGACTGAGGATATTTACAAGCTGGACCGTGAGGCTTCTGATGAGGTAAGACAGCAGGTGCAGGTGCGTATAGACAGCAATGAAGCAGCTGGCTTTACAGAGCATTTTGACGAGATCAGGGTGCATCAGACTGAAATCTCAAACTATGTGAAAAGAGATGGAAGGTGCGTCATCAGTATACAGAATGCGGTTCAGTATTTTTACTACAAGACTGCCTCGGGAAAGCTTATCAGTGGTGATAAAGAGTATAAAAAGCAGACCAGATACAATATGGAGCTTGTATACATACAGGATATAGATATGCTGGATAATGCAGGGATAGGCAGTGCAGTTGGCACTACATGTCCGAATTGCGGTGCTCCGGTCAGAAGTCTTGGAGCAAAGAAATGTGAATATTGTGGCTCATATGTTGAGCCTGTCAATATAAAAAAGTATGGAAGCTGCAGAGCTTTCATGAAGTTGATTACAACCATATCTAAGGAGGAAGAAAATGGGAATTATTAAGGCAGTAAAACAGGCAATTGGAGGCGGCTTTGCAGATACATGGCAGGAGGTTATTGAGCCGGATAATATAGGTGACCAGACAGTCTATGCCAGGGGTGTGCTGGTAAACAGGGGGCAGAATAAAAAAGGCTCTGACGATATTGTTTCAAACGGCTCTATCATTCATGTATATGACAATCAGTTTATGATACTTGTTGATGGTGGCAAGATTGTGGATTACACAGCTGGGGCTACTACAAGGTGAGCAATTCATCTATGCCGTCACTTTTCAACGGACAGTTTGGGGATTCTTTAAAGGAAACCTTTGACCGTGTGAGATTTGGTGGACAGACACCACAGTCACAGAAGGTTTATTATATCAACCTTCAGGAAATCAAGGGAATAAAGTTTGGTACGAGAAATCCTATAAACTACTATGATACATTTTATAATGCGGAGCTTTTCCTTCGTGCCCATGGTACATATTCCATCAAAATTGTGAATCCGCTTCAGTTTTATGCAGAGGCTATTCCAAAGAATATGGATCATGTGGAGATTACCGATATCAATGAGCAGTATCTGTCAGAGTTTTTAGAGGCATTACAGTCTGCCATCAACCAGATGTCAGCGGATGGTACAAGAATTTCATTCGTCACAAGCAAGGCATCTGAGCTTGGAAGATATATGGCGAAGTGTCTCGATGAAAGCTGGAATCAGATGCGTGGTATGGAGGTACAAAGTGTTGGTACGCCAGCCTTTCATATGATGAGAAGTCTCAGGAGCTCATTAACACTAGAAACGAGGGCGCAATGCTCTCAGATCCATCTATTGCACAGGGATATATGGTTAAAAATATGTCAGAGGGTGTCAAGAACGCAGGCAGCAACAGTGGTGGAGCTATGCAGGGCTTCATGGGGGTCGGCATGGGAATGAGCACCATGGGCAATATGATGAATGGTTTTACACAGATGGCACAAAATAACAGGTCAGCCGGAATGAATGCGCCGGGAAATGGTGCAGCAGGTATGGCAGCAGGAGTGGCTTCAGGTGCCACACAGCAGGAGGATGCGTCAGGCTGGACATGTGAGTGCGGACAGAAAAACACAGGTAAATTCTGCAGTAATTGCGGCAAGCCTATGCCACAGGAGATTACAGAGTGGACATGTGAGTGTGGCCAGAAAAATACAGGTAAATTCTGCACAAACTGTGGCAAGCCATTACCTGTAAACACAGAGTGGACATGTGAGTGTGGACAAAAAAATACAGGTAAATTCTGCAGTAATTGTGGAAAACCAAGAGCATAAGATGTTGCAAAGCTGTAATCTTTGTGTTAAAATCTTTGAGTCAAGGACAAATGTCGGTGTGTGACAAACACACACCGGCCATTTTGGAGGTAACTAAATGGCGGAGAAATCAAACTACTTCGTTTTACGGGCAAAGGCTGTACCGGAGGTGCTGCTTAAAGTAGTTGAGGCAAAGAGACTGCTGGATTCGGGCAAGCTTGAATCTGTGCAGGAGGCAACAGATGCTGTTGGCATAAGTAGAAGCTCCTTTTACAAATATAAGGATGATATTTTTCCTTTTTATGAGGGGCGTAAAGGAAAGACAGTGAATCTTGTCATTCAGATGGATGACGAGCAGGGCATACTTTCCGTTGTGCTTAAGTCGGTAGCCGATGCGAAAGCAAATATTCTTACCATACACCAAAGTGTACCGGTAAATGGCATTGCGTCACTCACGTTATCTGTGGATGTATTTCCCGAGTCGGATGATGTGGATGATATGGCAAAGCAGATTGAGTCCTTAAAGGGCATACATTACGTAAAAATTTTAGCCAGGGAGTAACAAAAGATGAAGATTGCAGTTATGGGTTACGGCACAATTGGATCAGGTGTCGTAGAAGTATTAGAAATCAACAAGGAAAAAATCGCAAAGAGAGCAGGAGAGCCAATCGAGGTCAAGTATGTGCTTGATTTAAGAGAGTTCCCGGGTACACCTATTGAGAACAAAATAGTTCATGATTATAAGGTTATTGCAGAGGACCCTGAGATCGGTATAGTTGTAGAGACAATGGGAGGAGTTGAGCCTGCATTTACATTCGTAAAGGCAATGCTTGAGGCAGGAAAACAGGTAGCAACATCAAATAAGAACCTTGTTGCCGCAAAGGGTGCTGAGCTCATCAAGGTTGCCAGGGATCATGGAGTGAACTTCCAGTTTGAGGCCAGTGTTGGTGGCGGAATCCCTATTATCAGACCTCTCAACAAGTGTCTCACAGCAGATGAGATTGAGGAAATCACAGGTATCTTAAACGGAACAACCAACTACATGCTTACAAAGATGACAGAGGAAGGTGCAGACTTTGATGAGGTATTAAAGGATGCTCAGGATAAGGGCTATGCAGAGAAGGATCCTACAGCCGACATAGAGGGACATGATCCATGCAGAAAGATAGCCATTCTCACATCGCTTGTTGCAGGACAGCAGGTGGATTTCGAGGATATCCATTGTGAGGGTATCACAAAGATTACACCTGAGGATATTAAGTATGCAAAGGCAATGCACCGTGCAATCAAGCTTCTTGCTTCAAGCCGCAAGGTGGGTGACAGCTATACCTGTCTCGTTGCACCATATATGATAGATGACACACATCCGCTCTCAGGAGTAAATGGAGTGTTCAACGGCGTATTTTTACGCGGAAATGTGCTCGGAGATGCTATGTTCTATGGCAGCGGAGCAGGAAAGCTCCCAACAGCAAGTGCTGTAGTGGCAGATGTTGTAGATATGACAAAGACATCAGAACACAAATATTTATATCGACTGGAAGCCTGAGAAGCTCACACTTGTAAGCTATGATGACAGTGTAAACAGCTTCTTTGTGAGAACTGACTCACCAAAGAGCGAGGTTGAGGCTGTATTCGGACATGTAGACTACATTGAGGATGTGGTTGACGGCGAGTATGCATTCACAACAGGCGACATGACAGAGAAGGATTTTGCCGACAAGGCATCAAAGGTAAACGTTATTAACAGAATCAGACTGTAAAGGACAAAAATATGGTAAAAGGCTTATACACCGCTCACACCGGTATGGTTAATGAGATGAAGCGCATGGATGTTCTTGCGAACAACCTGGCCAATTCCGATACCTATGGATTTAAAAAAGAGGGAACCAACTCGCATTCATTTAAAAATGAACTTGCTATAAAGATAAAGGATACATCAAACTACGGACTGCACAAAAATCTGGGCAGCATGACATACGGAGTGCATCTCGGTGAGACGTATACCGACTGGGATGAGGGTAGCTTTAAGGTGACTGACAATCCTACAGACTTGGCTATCGGTGGAAAAGGCTTTTTTGCCGTTGCATTTACTGACAAATCCGGTCAGACAAGTGTAAAGTATACCAGAGACGGTGCTTTCAAGGTCAATGCTGACGGTTATCTGGTCACAGCAGACGGAGACCATGTGCTCAATGCGACAGGTGCATTGAGTGGAGATGGCGGTGAAGCAAACTGGGTAAAGGTAGACCCGAATGAAAAGTTTTCGGTAAACTCACTTGGATATATCACACAGAACAATCAGTTAGTTGGCACAATAGGCGTTGTCGATGTGGATAATTATGACTATATTGAAAAATATGGTGAAAATCTCTACAATCTGACGGTACCGGGGTAATATTATAGCTTCCGATGCCGAAATATAACAGGGAGCCTTAGAAACTTCAAATGTCAATGTGGTCAATGAGATGGTCAATATGATTACGATACAGCGTGCATATGAAGCCGGACAGAAGGTTATTACATCTATTGATGAGACATTAGACAAGGCTGTCAACAATGTAGGAAGAGTATAAGGAGATATGCCATATGATGAGGGCGCTTTACACAGCCGCAACAGGTATGCGTGCTGAGCAGACAAATGTAGATACAATTGCAAACAATCTTTCCAATGTCAATACGACAGGCTTTAAGGGTCAGAGGACAGAGTTTAAGTCTCTTTTATATCAGACGATACAGACCCGTTCTACATCCGGAAATGGTGATGCAAAGCCGGTAGGAGCGCAAGTGGGGCTTGGTACCCGTGTGGCTGCAACCACATCCACTTATACTCAGGGTCCGCTCAATTCTACGGAGAGGCCTACTGATTTTGCTTTGGAGGGCGATGGCTTTTTTTGCAGTGAGAGGTACTGACAATCAGACCTATTACACGAGAAACGGTGCCTTCACATGGAGCCAGTATGGAAACGGACAGACTATACTTACTGATTCACAGGGCAATCCTGTCATGGATACAAACGGTAATATCATAGCTGTGCCGGCAGGTGTGTCTGCTGAGAAGATGAGCTTTGGAGAGGATGGTGCGGTAGGTTATATGACTGCACAGGGCAATTATATTAATCTGAATCAGCGAATTGCTGTGTATCAGTTTAATAACCCGTCAGGTCTTGAAAAGCAGTCAGGAAGCCTGCTTGCAGCAACAGCCAATTCGGGCAATCCGATGCTTGAAGCTGCAAACCCAGCTCTTAAAAACAGCAAGGTTGTGACAGGATATCTTGAGGGCTCAAATGTGCAGGTAGCTGACGAGATGGTTAATCTCATTGTGGCACAGCGTGCCTACGAGCTCAATTCAAAGGCCATCACAACAGCTGATTCGATGCTTGAGACAGCAAATAATTTGAGGAGATAGTAGCATATGGATATAAGCGCAGTATCAACACTTGCAAACTCAAATAATACATCTGCGGTGGCAGACAAGCTTAAGAATAACGTAAAAAATCTGTCATCAGACTCTACAGAGGACGAGCTCAAGAGCACACTTAAAGATTTTGAGTCTTATTTTGTGGAGCAGGTCATAAAGGAAATGAAGGATTCCATGACACTAAAGAGTGATGATGAGGATTCCTCTATGTCGCAGTACAAGGATATGTTCATGGACACTGTCATAGAGCAGATGAGTGATACGATAGTGGATAAGTCCGGAGAGAACATCACACAGCAGCTTTATGAGCAGATGAAGCGCAATTACAATATATAATAATAATTGATAATAAAAAGCCGGTTCGGCATGCTTGCATGTGGTTACCGGCTTTTTAGTGCAAACTTAGTAATTGCAGATACGCATGCTCTAGGGTATAATATTAAAAAAATAAAACTATTCAGAGTCACAATAAAAACACACAGATACGGAGAAATTCAATTGGAAACCGAAACAGTCACAGGATACGTTGATCATATAATATACAGAAATGCAGAAAACGGGTATACGGTACTTGTTCTTGTAGTGAACGAGGAGGAGCTCACATGTGTGGGTACTTTTTCGGACATTGCTGAGGGTGAAAATATAGAGGCTCACGGTGAGTATACAGAGCATGCCACATATGGCAGACAGTTTAAGGTAGTAAGCTTTGAAGAGAAGGAGCCGGAGGATGAGATGGCTATTGAGAGGTATCTGGGCTCAGGAGCCATACATTGTATAGGACTTGCACTCGCAGCACGTATTGTCAGGCGATTCAAGAAGGATACCTTCCGCATCATAGAGGAAGAGCCGGAGAGGCTTGCTGAGGTAAAGGGCATCAGCCAGAGAAAGGCTATGGAGATTGCGGACCAGGTCAATGCAAAAAGAGACTTAAGGGAAGCCATGATTTTTTTGCAGCAGTACGGCATCAATATGAATCTGGCTGTGAAGATATATAATAAGTATGGCGGAGAGATATACAGCGTGCTCAAGGAAAAACCCGTACCGCATGGCGGATGATATCGACGGAGTTGGTTTTAAAACTGCAGATGAGATAGCGGCGCGGGTTGGCATCAAGACTGATTCTGATTTTAGAATAAAAAGCGGTATACAGTATGTTTTGCAGCAGGCGGCCATGGACGGACACACATATCTGCCGATGGAGGAGCTTACGAGGCGTGCTGTATATCTGCTCGGAGTGGAAAGCTCGCAGGTTGAGGCACATTACATGAATCTGGATGGACAGGAAGATTGTCATGCAGCTAAAGGATGATATAACCCAGATTTATGCTAATACCTTTTATTATATGGAGGCAAACACGGCAGCCATGCTAAAGCAGCTTGATGTGACGTATGATGTGCCGGATATCGAGATAGAGGCTGCAATTAGAAATATAGAGAAAAAGACAGAGATGGAGCTCGATGAGCACCAGGCTGAGGCGGTGAAGGAAGCTGTCAGAAATGGCCTTTTTAGTCATTACCGGAGGACCCGAACAGGAAAAACTACCACTATCAATACTATTATCAAGTATTTTGAGCTGGAGGGCATGGATATTTTTCTGGCTGCACCGACAGGCCGTGCGGCAAAACGCATGAGTGAGACGACAGGCTACGAGGCACGCACAATCCACCGTATGCTTGAGTTAAACGGCGGCATGGACACAGGAAGCGCAGCTGGCTTTGAGAGAAATGAAAGGAATCCGCTCGAGACGGATGTAATCATCATAGATGAGATGTCGATGGTTGATATATCACTCATGTACTCATTGCTAAAGGCGGTTGTGGCAGGTACGAGACTCATACTTGTAGGAGATGTGAACCAACTTCCGAGCGTGGGACCGGGCAGCGTGCTAAAGGATATTATTGATTCAGGTGCTTTCCACACGGTAAAGCTTACAAAGATTTTTCGTCAGGCGAGCACGAGTGATATTATTGTAAACGCCCACAAGATAAATAATGGAGAAGAGGTATCGTTAGATAATAAGAGCATGGATTTCTTTTTTCTAAAGAGATATGATGCCGACAAGATAATAAATGTTACATTACAGCTGATAAAGCAGAAGCTTCCTAAGTTTGTAAATGCAACAGAGTATGATATACAGGTGCTTACGCCTATGAGAAAGGGACTTCTCGGAGTGGAACGTCTAAACGGTATATTGCAGGCGTATATGAATCCGGCAGACAAGAGCAAGCGCGAAAAAAAAAAGAATACAGGGGCACGATTTTCCGCGAGGGCGACAAGGTGATGCAGATAAAGAATAACTATCAGATAGAGTGGGAAATCAGGACAAAATTCGGACTCTGTGTGGATAAGGGCATGGGAATCTTCAATGGAGATACAGGTATCATTGAGGAAATCAACGATTTTGCCGAGACCATGACCATATCCTTTGACGAGGGCAGAAAGGTGGAGTATCCGTTTAAGCTTTTGGAGGAGCTTGAACTTGCATACGCGGTCACTATACACAAGTCGCAGGGAAGTGAGTATCCTGCGGTCGTTATACCTCTTTGAGCGGCCGAGAATGCTTATGAACAGAAATTTGCTCTATACGGCGGTTACAAGAGCAAAGAAATGTGTTACCATAGTGGGTGACGAACAGACATTTTACGAGATGATACAAAACAACTCACAGCAGAGACGCTATAGCGGGCTTAGAGACAGAATAGTGGAGGAGACTATCTGATGAAAATAAGAAAACTTACAAATGAAGAGATAAAAGGGGCATGTGCCCTTGCGGTAAGTATATACAATATCGCAATCAGAGGCTGCTTTCGGACACAGGACTGTCATCGATATTTTGATGAATATATGGATGCAGACAGGCTGACGGACGAGGAAAGGACCGGTGTTCTTGTAGTATTTGGTGCGTTTGATAGCAATGTGCTGTGCGGGTGTGCGGCATGACAAACGAGGGGCATATCACCATGCTGTATGTGCATCCGCAGTATTTAAGACGTGGAATTGGCAAAAAGCTTCTGGAGAGAGTCAGGATATATGCGCGCATGCAGCTTAAGCTCATGCAGGTGTCTGTAAATGCAATGCCGGCATACACGGCAGACTACTTCAGGCGTGTGGGCTTTAAGAGTGCATATCAGGGAGGCTTTTGCGATGGACAAGGCGATATGTACGTTCCTATGACAGCAAAAAGCATATATCAGGTGGAGTATACACCGCGACATATAGCTGATAAGACTTTTATTGCAATTTCAGTTGGCTTCACATGTCTTGTGTTTTTCTCAGGCGTGATATATGCGGTATGCGCGGGGCTTACTCCGTAACGCTCAGATGCAGTTTTAATGGGCTGCAATAGTTGCCGGTCATACTTTGGTGTGAACAGTAACTAATATTGTATACATAAATATGCATATTTATGTAACAAAAAACAGTTGAAAAATCGGCTGTATTATGATACACTTTTTACAATTTAAGCAGATATACTATGCAACTACACTTTATAAGAAAAAAGAGACGCCCTCTTTTTTTTTGCGCAGACGTAAAGTTAGTTGCAGCTAAGAAGCTTATGGTTACAAAGTATAACACGAAAGGGCAGGGTAAAGATGAAAGCATTTTTAATTCTTGAAGATGGTAATGTATTTACCGGAACCAGCATTGGTTCAACAAGGGAAGTCATTAGTGAGATAGTGTTTAATACTTCAATGACAGGTTATCTGGAGGTATTAACCGACCCTTCTTATGCGGGACAGGCCGTAGTAATGACTTATCCACTTATCGGAAATTATGGAATCACACCGGATATGGAGTCAGAAAGACCATGGCCGGATGGATATATAGTAAGAGAGCTGTCGCGTATGCCAAGTAATTTCCGCTGCGAGGGTACTATACAGGATTTCCTTAAGAAAAACGATATTCCGGGAGTGGCCGGCATTGATACACGTGCGCTTACAAAGATTCTCAGGGAAAAGGGTACTATGAACGGAATGATTACCACAAATGAGAATTACAATCTCGATGAGATTATTCCAAAGCTCAAGGCATATACTACAGGCAATGTGGTTGACAAGGTCACATGCACTGAGAAAAAGGTTTTAAAGGGCCAAAAGGAAAGGGGTTGCCCTCATGGATTTCGGTGCCAAAAACAACATCGCCAAATCACTCAATGAAAGAGGCTGTGAAGTTACAATTTACCCTGCACACACAACCGCTGAAGAGATACTTGGTGACAATCCTGACGGAATCATGCTCTCAAACGGACCTGGAGATCCAAAGGAGTGTGTAGATATTATAAAGGAAATAAAGAAGCTTTATGACAGCAATGTACCGATTTTTGCAATCTGCCTCGGACATCAGCTCATGGCACTTGCAACAGGCGCAGATACACACAAGATGAAGTACGGACACAGAGGTGGAAACCATCCGGTTAAGGATCTTGCGACAGGCCGTGTTTATATTTCTTCCCAGAACCATGGATATGTGGTGGACACAGATAAACTTGACCCTAATGTGGCTGAGCCTGCATTTATAAATGTCAACGACGGCACTAATGAGGGACTTAAGTATGTGAACAAGAATATCTTCACAGTTCAGTTCCATCCGGAGGCATGCCCTGGACCACAGGATTCAGCATATCTTTTTGACCGCTTTATTAACATGATGGGAGGTAACCAGTAATGCCAAGAAATAATGATATTAAAAAGTATTAGTTATCGGTTCCGGTCCAATCGTAATCGGACAGGCCGCAGAGTTTGACTATGCAGGAACACAGGCCTGCCGTTCCTTAAAAGAGGAGGGCGTTGAGGTATGTCTGGTAAACTCAAACCCTGCAACTATCATGACTGATAAGCAGATTGCGGATCAGGTATATATCGAGCCACTTACTCTTGAGTCATTAAAAGAGATTATAATAAAAGAAAAGCCTGACAGCATCCTTCCTACACTCGGTGGACAGGCAGGACTCAATCTCGGCATGGAGCTCGCTGAGTGCGGCTTCCTTGATGAGCAGGGAGTAAGGCTTATCGGAACAACAGCAGAGACCATCTTCAAGGCTGAGGACCGTCAGGCCTTTAAGGATACCATGGAGAAAATCGGTGAGCCAATCGCGGCTTCACAGGTTGTAAAGAATATCGAGGACGGTATTGCATTTACCAACAAGATTGGTTACCCTGTAGTTCTTCGTCCTGCATTTACACTCGGCGGCTCCGGCGGTGGAATTGCTCACGATGAGCAGGAGCTTATCGACATACTTTCAAATGGACTTCGTCTGTCACGTGTCGGAGAGGTTCTTGTAGAGAGATGTATCGCAGGCTGGAAGGAAATCGAGTACGAGGTAATGCGTGATGCCAACGGCAACTGCATCACAGTATGTAACATGGAAAATATCGACCCTGTCGGTGTGCATACAGGAGATTCAATCGTAGTAGCACCTTCGCAGACACTTGGAGATAAAGAGTATCAGATGCTTCGTACATCAGCGCTCAATATCATCAACGAGCTTCAGATTACAGGAGGCTGTAACGTACAGTATGCCCTCAATCCTGACTCATTCGAGTACTGTGTTATCGAGGTAAACCCACGAGTTTCACGTTCATCAGCACTCGCATCAAAGGCTACAGGATATCCTATCGCCAAGGGTACAGCCAAGATTGCACTCGGCTATCACCTCGATGAGATCAAGAACGCTATCACACAGAAGACATACGCAAGCTTTGAGCCAATGCTTGATTACTGTGTAGTCAAGATTCCAAGACTTCCGTTCGACAAGTTCCTCACAGCAAAGCGTACACTTACCACTCAGATGAAGGCTACCGGAGAGGTAATGAGTATCTGCAACAACTTCGAGGGTGCCCTTATGAAGGCTATCAGATCTCTCGAGCAGCATGTTGATTCACTTATGTCTTATGACTTTTACAGGTCTTACAGATGATGAGCTTGAGAAACAGCTTGCAGTTGTTGATGACAGACGTATCTGGGTTATCGCAGAGGCGCTCCGCCGTGGAGTTAAATACGAGCATATTCACGAGATTACTAAGATAGATCTTTGGTTTATCGATAAAATCGCAATACTTGTTGAGATGGAGAACCGTTTAAAGACAGAGGAGCTTACAGTTGACCTGTTAAAAGAGGCAAAGCGTATCGAGTTCCCTGACAATGTTATCTCACAGCTTACAGATATTGATGAGGCTGATATCAAGAAGATGCGTTACGACAACGGCATTGTGGCAGCCTACAAGATGGTTGATACCTGTGCCGCAGAGTTTGAAGCAGAGACACCATACTACTACTCAGTATTCGGCAGCGAGAATGAGGCGGCAGAGACAAATCCACAGAAAAAGGTGCTTGTACTTGGTTCAGGACCTATCCGTATCGGACAGGGTGTTGAGTTTGATTACTGTTCAGTTCACTGTACATGGTCGTTTGCCAAGGAAGGCTGGGAGTCAATCATCGTAAACAACAACCCAGAGACAGTTTCTACTGACTTTGATATTGCTGATAAGCTTTACTTTGAGCCACTTACAGCAGAAGATGTTGAGAGCATCGTTAATATTGAAAAGCCTGACGGAGCTGTTGTACAGTTCGGTGGACAGACCGCCATCAAGCTTACAGAGGCACTTATGAAGATGGGGGTCAAGATACTTGGAACAAAGGCTGAGGATGTAGACGCAGCCGAGGACAGAGAGCTCTTCGATGAGATTCTTCAGAAGACAGGTATCCCAAGAGCAGCAGGTGGTACAGTATTTACAGCTGAGGAGGCAAAGAAGGTAGCAAACGAGATCGGTTACCCTGTACTTGTCCGTCCTTCATACGTGCTTGGTGGACAGGGTATGAAGATTGCATGGAATGATGATGAAATCGAAGAATTTATCGGCATCATCAACACAATCACACAGGATCATCCAATCCTTGTAGATAAGTACCTTATGGGTAAGGAAATTGAGGTTGATGCAATCTGTGACGGTACAGATATCCTGATTCCGGGTATCATGGAGCACATCGAGCGTACAGGAGTACACTCAGGAGACTCTATCTCAGTTTATCCTGCACATACTATCTCAGAAAAAGCAAAAGAGACTCTGGTTGAGTACACAAAGAGACTTGCACAGGCACTCCATGTTGTTGGTATGATTAATATCCAGTTTATCGATATGGACGACAACATCTATGTTATCGAGGTAAACCCACGTTCTTCAAGAACAGTACCATACATCAGCAAGGTTACAGGTATTCCGATTGTAGACCTCGCAGCAAGAATCATCATGGGCGAGACAATAAAGGGCATGGGCTACACACCTGGACTTGCTCCGACAGCCGATTACATTGCAATCAAGATGCCGGTATTCTCATTCGAGAAGCTGCGTGGTGCTGAGATTTCACTCGGACCTGAGATGAAGTCAACAGGAGAGTGTCTTGGAATTGACAAGACCTTCAATGGTGCGCTTTACAAGGCATTTGAGGGTGCGGGAGTCGAGCTTCCTAAGTATAAGCAGATGATTATGACTGTAAAGGATGCTGACAAGCCTGAGGCAGTAGGCGTTGCAAAGCGTTTTGAGAAGCTTGGCTACAAGATTTACGCCACAAGAAGCACTGCAAAGTACTTACAGGAGCACGGAGTAAATGCTCTTCGCGTAAACAAGATATCGCAGGAGTCTCCAAACGTCATGGATCTTATCCTCGGACACAAGATAGACCTTGTAATCGATACACCTACACAGGGTAACGGAGACAAGACAAGAGACGGCTTCCTTATCAGAAGAAATGCAATCGAGACAGGTGTTTATTGTATCACGGCAATGGATACAGCCAATGCACTTGCACATGCATTAGAGACTGCTTCTGACAAGAAGACACCGGTTGACATTGCAACAGTTAAGAATATTTAAAAATATATAGAATATATTTTATCCCCGGACAGTATATCGGATATGCTGCCCGGGGATTTTTTAAAAATGAAAAATATAATGTGTTATGCCTGTATGCATGCCACAGGTTATAATAGCATCGGTTTTTGTTAATCTGACGGAATAGTATAAGTAATACGCGTGAAAAATATGCAAAAGTTTAATAGAAATTTGACAAATTATTAACAAAACCAATTGATTTTTACATAAATTTGTAGTATAATAACTTTGTTAAAAATTAACAGCACGGATGTGCAATACAATTTAAAGGAGATAATATAATGGCAAAGAAAGTTGTATTAGCAGGTGCTTGCCGTACAGCAATCGGCAAGATGGGTGGAGCATTAAGCAATACTCCAGCAGCAGATTTAGGTGCAATTGTAATTAAAGAAGCTTTAAACAGAGCAGGTGTTGCTCCTGAGATGGTTGACGAGGTTAAGATGGGTTGTGTTATCCAGGCAGCTCAGGGACAGAACGTAGCTCGTCAGGCTTCTATCAAGGCAGGACTTCCAATCGAGGTTCCGGCTATCACAATCAATGTTGTTTGTGGATCAGGTCTTAAGTGCGTAAACGACGCTGCTACAATGATCAAGGCCGGTGAGGCTGATATCGTTGTTGCCGGTGGTATGGAGAACATGTCAATGGCTCCTTACGCTATGACAAAGGCACGTTTCGGATACAGAATGAACAATGCAACAATCATCGATACAATGGTTAACGATGCTCTTACAGATGCATTCAACCACTATCATATGATGATCACAGCTGAGAACGTATGTGATAAATACGGCATCACTCGTGAAGAGCTTGATGAGTTCTCAGCAAACTCACAGCAGAAGTGTGAGGCAGCTATCGCAGCAGGCAAGTTCGATGATGAGATCGTTCCTGTACCTGTTAAGGTTAAGAAAGAAATCGTTGAGTTCAAAAAGGACGAGGGACCTCGTGCCGGAACAACAGTAGAGACTCTTTCTAAGCTTCGTTGCTGCTCAGGTAAAGAGGGCGGACTTGTTACAGCTGGTAACGCATCAGGAATCAATGATGGTGCTGCAGCAGTAGTTGTAATGAGCGAAGAGAAAGCTAAGGAGCTCGGTGTTAAGCCATTAGCTACATGGGTAGCAGGAGCACTTGGCGGAGTTGAGCCTGAGATCATGGGTGTTGGACCGGTAGCTTCTACAAAGAAGGTTCTTGCAAAGACAGGTCTGTCAATTGATGATTTCGATCTTATCGAGGCAAACGAGGCATTTGCTGCACAGTCTATCGCTGTAGCAAGAGATCTTGGCTTCGATATGAGCAAGGTAAATGTAAACGGTGGAGCAATCGCTCTTGGACATCCTGTAGGAGCTTCAGGCTGCCGTATCCTTGTTACATTATTACATGAGATGCAGAAGAGAGGATCTAACAGAGGTCTTGCAACACTTTGTATCGGTGGTGGAATGGGATGTTCTACTATCGTTGAGAAGTACTAATTTTCTTTGCCAATAGATATATGGGATGCAGGTGCATCCCCTTGTAGTGTGAATTAGTTTATTCACATCAGTTTATATATATGATTAAGTTATGCTGCAGAGGCTTAGCACTTAAAGCTTTTTGCACCATAATATATTTTAGGAGGAATTAAAATGAAGGTTGGAGTTATCGGTGCTGGTACAATGGGCCAGGGAATCGCAAAAAGCATTCGCACAGGTAGATGGATACGAGGTAGCACTCTGCGATATTAAGCAGGAGTGGGCTGAAGGCGGAAAAGACAAGATTGCAAAAGGATATGCAAGACTTGTAGCAAAAAGAGAAAATGACACAGGAGAAGGTTGACGGCATTCTTGCAAGCATCACTCCTGGTTTAAAAGAAGATCTCTGCAAGGATTGTGACCTCATCGTTGAGGCTGCTTTCGAGGATATGCAGGTTAAGAAAACTACATTCGCTGAGTTAGACAAGATTGCTAAGCCAGAGTGTATTTTCGCTTCAAATACATCATCACTTTCAATCACAGAGATTGGAAACGGACTTACACGTCCATTAATCGGTATGCACTTCTTCAACCCTGCTGACCGTATGAAGTTAGTAGAGGTTATCGCAGGTGTTAACACACCTGTTGAGACAGTTGATGCAATTAAGAAGATTGCAGAGGAGATCGGCAAGACACCTGTACAGGTTAACGAGGCTGCCGGTTTCGTAGTAAACCGTATCCTTATCCCAATGATCAACGAGGCAGCTTTCATCAAGATGGAAGGTGTATCTGATATCGCAGGAATCGATGCAGCAATGAAGCTTGGTGCAAACCATCCAATGGGACCTCTGGAGCTTGGTGATTTCATCGGACTTGATATCTGCCTTGCTATCATGGACGTTCTTTACAATGAGACAGGTGACAGCAAGTATCGTGCATGCCCACTCCTTCGCAAGATGGTAAGAGGCGGAAACCTTGGATGCAAGAGCGGCAAGGGATTCTACGTTTACAACGCAGACCGCACAAAGACACCTGTAGACGCACAGTAGGAAATAAAGCCATTCGTTGGCTTTATTTCGGATAAATTGAAAACAAAATATAAATTTCAAGGAGAATAAATCATGGATTTCACTTTAGATCAGAAACATGAGATGGCTCGCGACCTTTTCAAACAGTTCGCAGAGACAGAAGTTAAACCTCTTGCACAGGAGACTGACGAGACAGAGGTATTCCCAGCAGAGACAGTTGCTAAGATGGGAAAATATGGATTCATGGGCATTCCTGTACCAAAGGAGTACGGCGGACAGGGCTGTGATCCACTTACATACGTTATGTGTGTAGAAGAATTATCAAAGGTTTGTGGTACAACAGGCGTTATTGTATCTGCTCATACATCACTTTGTCTCGATCCTATTATGACATTCGGTACAGAGGAGCAGAAGAAAAAATATGTTCCTGACCTTGCTTCAGGCAAGAAGATCGGTGCTTTCGGTCTTACTGAGCCGGGCGCTGGTACAGATGCACAGGGATGTCAGACAAAGGCCGTTTTAGACGGAGACGAGTGGGTTCTTAACGGATCTAAGTGCTTCATCACAAACGGTAAGGTTGCTGATGTTTACATCATCATCGCTATTACAAGCATCACAGAGGACAAGCGTGGACGCAAGAAGAAGAACTTCTCTGCATTCATCGTAGACAAGGGAACACCTGGATTCTCATTCGGAACAAAAGAGAAGAAGATGGGTATCCGCGGATCATCTACATACGAGCTTATCTTCGAGGATGCACGTATTCCAAAGGATGCATTACTTGGAAAAGAGGGAAGAGGTTTCCCAATCGCTATGCATACACTTGATGGTGGACGTATCGGAATCGCTGCTCAGGCACTTGGTATTGCAGAGGGCGCATTAGAGAGAACTATCGAGTACATAAAGGAAAGAAAGCAGTTCGGCCGTTCAATCGCACAGCAGCAGAATACACAGTTCAAGCTTGCAGATATGGCTACACGTATCGATGCAGCTAAGTATCTTGTATACGCAGCAGCTATGAAGAAGGCAGAGTTTGCTAAGAACCCTAAGGTTTCTTACTCAGTAGATGCAGCAAAGGCTAAATTATTCGCAGCAGAGACAGCTATGGCTGTTACAACAGAGTGCGTTCAGTTATTCGGTGGATACGGATATATCCGTGAGTACGATGTAGAGCGTATGATGCGTGATGCTAAGATTACAGAGATCTACGAGGGAACTTCAGAGGTTCAGCGTATGGTTATTTCAGGCTCATTACTCAGATAGTTAACAGAGCTATCATAACTGTAGAGCTACTTAGAATAAATAAAGGAGAACAAATACATGAATATCGTAGTATGTATTAAACAGGTTCCTGATACAAAGGGTGGAGTAAAATTCAATCCTGACGGAACACTTGATAGAGCTTCAATGCTTGCAATCATGAATCCAGATGACAAGGCTGGTCTTGAGGCAGCACTTAGAATCAAAGACGAGACAGGCGCAAAGGTTACAGTCCTTACAATGGGACTTCCAAAGGCTGATGCAATCCTTCGTGAGGCAATGGCTATGGGCGCTGATGATGCAGTTTTAGTAACAGACAGAGTACTTGGTGGAGCTGATACATGGGCTACATCTACTACAATTGCAGGTGCATTAAGAAATCTCGATTATGATTTAATCATCACAGGCCGTCAGGCTATCGATGGAGATACAGCACAGGTTGGACCACAGATCGCAGTTCATCTTGGACTTCCTGTAATCTCATACGCAGAGGATATCAAGGTTGAGGGAGATTCTGTAGTCGTTAAGCGTCAGTACGAGGACAGATATCACGTAGTTAAGGCTAAGATGCCTTGTCTTATCACAGCTCTTTCAGAGTTAAATGAGCCTAGATATATGACACCGGGCGGAATCTTCGATGCATTTGACAAAGAGGTAACTGTCTGGGGCAGAGCTGACCTTAAGGATGTTGACGATTCAGATCTTGGACTTAAGGGATCACCTACAAAGATTGCTAAGGCATCTGACAAGGTACCTAAGGGAGCTGGAGAAAAGGTTAACCTTGATCCAACAGAGTCAGTAAACTATCTCATGGAGAAATTCAAAGAGAAACATATCATCTAGTATGGAGGAACCAAAAATGGGTTTAGAAGAATATAAGGGCGTATTTATCTACGCACAGCAGGTAGACAATAAGCTTAGCGACATCGCCTTTGAGTTAGTCGGTAAAGCTAAAGAGTTAGCAGCAGATTTAAATACAGAGGTTACTGCAGTACTTCTTGGATCTAACGTAAAGGCTCTTGCAACAGAGCTCGGTGAGTACGGCGCAGACAAGGTAATCGTAGTGGACAACCCTGAGCTTGAGACATACCGTACAGAGCCATATGCACAGGCTCTTGCATCAGTAATCAACGAGTACAAGCCGGAGATCGTTCTGGTTGGTGCTACAGCAATCGGTCGTGACCTTGGACCAACAGTTTCAGCAAGAGTTAAGACAGGTCTTACCGCTGACTGTACAAAGCTTGAGATCGGTGATTTCCCAATCAACGCAGTTCCTGGTAAGGAGCAGAAGCACAACCAGTTACTGATGACCCGTCCTGCATTCGGTGGAAACACAATCGCAACAATCGCTTGTCCTGACAACCGTCCACAGATGGCAACAGTTCGTCCTGGTGTTATGCAGAAGCTTCCTAAAGAGGCTGGCAGAGCAGCAGAGGTTATCGAGTTCAATCCTGCACTCGAGGAAAACAACCGTTATGTTGAGATCATGGATATCGTTAAGGCAGTTGGCAACGTAGAGAACATCATGGACGCTAAGGTACTTGTATCAGGCGGACGTGGAGTTGGAAGCGCTGAGAACTTCGAGATGCTTCGTGACCTTGCTTCATGCTTCAAGGGTGGTATGGTATCATGCTCTCGTGCAGCAGTAGAGAACGGCTGGTTAGCACAGGATTATCAGGTTGGACAGACAGGAAAAACTGTACGTCCACAGATTTACTTCGCAATCGGTATCTCAGGAGCCATCCAGCACGTAGCAGGTATGGAGGAGTCTGATCTCATCATCGCCATCAACAAGGACGAGGATGCTCCAATCTTCGACGTAGCTGATTACGGCTTAGTAGGAGATTTAAAGAAGATCGTTCCTCAGCTTACAGCAGCTCTTAAAGAGGCAAATGCTGACGCATAATCGCATAATAATGCAATAAAATTACATTACTAATACATTTAAACACAGTACTGTTTATCGCAGTACTGTGTTTTTTGACCATAAATATAGCGTAATCTTATAAATATAAAGAGTTTTTTGGGGAAATAAGTAATTTTCTTAATAAAAAAACATCCGTGTGTAAATCGCAAAGGATTTGACTCAGATGTTTTATTTGGAAGTTTGTTTGATATTAGAAAGACCTAATATATAGTCAGCGGACACATTATAGTATTTACATAAAGCGAGCAGATGGTGAATCGGTAGTTCATTTGCTCCGCGCTCATATCTGGCATACATGGTCTGGGATGTACCCAGATAATCGGCTATTTGCTGTTGGGTTTTATCGTTATCTTCCGTAGATTGCGCATTCGTTGAATGTAATCCATATTCCCCCCTCCGTACATGTACATATAACTTAACATAATAAAGATGTTTACTATTGAATTTAGTAAATATTTGTACTATAATTTATGTAGGAAAGATGTCACAGGATGATAAAGAAAGGAAGGTATTAACATGGCTTTAATAAGATGTCCAGAATGTGGAAAAGAAATAAGTGATTCGGCACAAGTGTGTCCAAATTGTGGCTGTAAGACAGAGTTGGGAAATCAAAATGAAATTATGAAAACTTCTTTACTCGTGGATATAGGTTTTACAGTTTTAGGAATAATATGTGCTATATTTGCATTTGTAGCTTACTATACAGTTAGTACGGATGCATTTGTAGTGTTGATTATTTTGGCAGCTGTTTTATTTATTATTGGCTCAGTCTATGGAAGATTAATAAGAAAAAATAATAAGAAATAATATCTTTGAGAGACGTAAGATGAATAAGAAGATAATAACTATAATATTTACTCTAAGTACTATGCTTTTTCTAGTCGGATGTTCTTTTACAAACAATGAATCAAATGGGAGTGATAAAAATTATACCTATAATGATTTAGACGAGAATCAAAAAGAAATCATAGATAATGTGTATGCTGAATTAGGTGATTGGGGATATACGTATGAGCCAAGTGCTATTCCGGCGAGTAAGATAAAGTTTTTTATGAGGATTCGAAATTGATATTTGCGGCTTTTCATGATTATGGGGGTGGAAATGGTGGAGGCTCTTATTCAGTATATGAAATAGATGAGAATTCTGGAACTGTAAGTGGACATTCATATGACACGCTAAACGAAAATGATGTACTAAATAAACGAGTTTTAGCTGTGGAACTTTTATCGGGAGAAAGTTTTGATGTTGAAGCTTCCGAAGACTCGCAAAAAGATATTTTGGCAAATTCATATGGTAAAGCTGTAAATGAGTAATAATATGACTATAACAGAATTGGAGAAAATTAAAAATGGGCTATTGCGGTAATTGTGGTGAAAAAATAGAAAAAGGAGCTAATTTTTGCGGTAAATGTGGTGCGGTTGTTGAGAAAGAACAATCAGAACATGTTTATGATGTTATAGCACCAAAGAACAATAGCGCTAGAGTATGGAAAATTATAATCCCTAGTCTTATTGTTGGAGTAATTGTAATATGGGGATTTATGCAATTGATGTCTGTATCGGATAAACCGTGTGACTGGTGTGGACATAGTCCGACTGTAGCATATAAAGAAAGCGATGGTTCTTACTCTTATGTTTGCAAGGAGTGTAGAAAAAATGTGCATGGTGTGGAAAAAAAAAGCTACACGACATTATGAGAATATGATGCATAAGGAAGTTTTTGTATGTGAAGAAACTTACAAGAAAATGCACGATGATTAACAAATGCTATTTGTGTAGGAAGGATGGTAAAATAATGAAGAAGAAAACTGTAAAAATACTTATGGGTGTAGCGTTGATATCAACATTACTAGGAGCATGCTCTACAAATAGAAGCACACAGAATGAGCAGAAAACATTAAATACGGAAATATCTAAAATTGTAAAAATCATTCAGAGAGTACATATGAAGAAAATACAAAGGAAAATACCGAGAAAGTAGTAGAGAAAAAATACCGAAGACAATTTATATCTTACAACTGATTATAAAGTTGAAGATTATTGTAATGGATATTTTATTGTATCCAAAATGGATGGGAGATTGTTTGGTGTAATAAATTCTAAAGGTAAGGAAGTTATTCCATTAAAATATGATGAGGTGAGTTTTTATAATAGACAAGAGGTTGAGCAACAGGGAGCAGATACTTTATTGTTTCAAGCAAGCTATCAGGATGAAGATTATTTATTAGATACTGAAGGTAAGGAATTCGATTCAGAAATGGAAATTAAACCTCTTCTGGGGAAAATTGATAGTAGTATAAAATATTATTCTAGACCATTAAATATGAAATATGTTGATAAAGAATATACTAATGGAGATGTAGAATATGCATCAGGTAACGGAGAAATTAATTTTTATGATAAAAATAAAAGCAAGGTTGGAACGTTTTCGACAGGCTACCCAATTATAGAGTATTATCAATTAACAAAAGATTATTATTTAATTGATTCATATGAAGGAATTAACGATTATCATGTTTATCTGAATAATAAGGATAATACAATGATTTGGTATGGTTATGCAATTAGTCATTCTTTAAGAGTTAATATTATAGACAATAATGTATTGATAAGTGTTAATACACCAGGAGATGAAAAAATATATTGTTTGGCATCCGATGGTAGTATCTCTGAAGTGACCGGATATTATACAGATTATACTGGAATTCACAAAGGACAGAGTGAAAATAGACCAAGATATACAATTGGAAAAGATGATAATATTAAAATTAAAAGTTATGATGACACATGGTTGTTAGAAGGTGATGATATAGAAATATGTAATGATAGATATTTTGCATTGGATCCAATAAGTTCTGAAGGTTCAGTATGTAGATATTTCTTTCTAAAAAATAGTGATTCTAAAGTTGTATTATTAGATGCAGATGCTAATATTATTGATACTAATGATTTATTTACATGGGGGAACGATTATGAACCTTCACTTAAAGGGAGCTGTATATCTGATGATACTGTTATAGCTGGATCTGATGCATTATATATAGCTAGACAAAACGGTGATAAATATGAAGTTTATAGATTTGCAGCAGAAAAATAATCAGATATATGATATAGATAAATAGTAAAAAAGTGATTCATGATAAGTGTAATATTCCGTGAATCACTTTTTTATTAAATTAAGTGGTAGAAAAAATAGATTCTTTTATGGATGACTATACAGCAGATGAATATATGAGGATGAGAAATTTTCTATAGAATATGACATAAGAGAATTTATAAATCACTAACATGAAGCGTATCAGAAACTGATTTTGGATGTGCAAAATGAGATAAGTGAGGAGATATCAATAATGAAGAGAGTGATTAGTTTTTTTCTTTGCGCAATTATGCTAATGTCATCTACATATACGGCATTGGCTAAAGAAACAACTGATATATCTTATAATACGCTTTCTGTTGAGTTCTCGGATAACCTTGGAACAGCAGAAGATCTTAATGTAATGGTGACAGAAGAACATCTTTATGTAGATGCAGAACAGTTGGGAGATAGACTTGGTTATCAGGTTGAAGTTGGAAATGAATATGTAGCAATTTACAATAAAAATTTTAGTAATACAGTTCCTTATGGTCTTACTACTTTTTATTATGATAGTAAAAAAGTAAGACATATGTTATTTAATAAAATGGTTGATTATGAAGCTCCATTTAAGATTGTTAAGAATTCTGATGGTGTGTGGATTCCATTTGAATTTTGTCTTTTATTATTAAATAGTTCTGATGTTGTGCTTGATAATCAGGTGCACATTGAAATGCCACAAAAAAATATCGTAGATATTTATATGGATATATTAAAAAATAATGATAGATATTTATTTGATTGGAAAAGCGATGCCGGTGCTTCAGAAGGTTCAATATTTGCCATGGGGACAGGAGCATATTTTGTTCAGGTATTTAGTGGTATTTTGGATAAAGATGGAGCGTCGTGGTCTCAATTAATAGATAGTTTTTACCTGAAAATGGATAGCTATGATCGAAAATATGCAGAGAGCTTTGCTAGAATGTTTTGTACATACTCAGATGAAGAATTAACTCTTAATGCAAAAGCAATGAAAGAGAAAATGAAACCTTTTAATGGTGATAATTGGGTTGCAAAATCAATAAAAAAGTTGACGATATTATAGATGATAATATTGGAGATTTATCTGAAAAAACAGCTGATTTAAAGAAAAAAATTGATGTAGAAAATGGCACATCTGTAGCGAAGTTTAACAAATCATATCAAGAACTTGATAAAATGTGTAATACAGCAGATTATTTTTCAGATATGACAGATCCATTTTTAACCGCTTCAAAAGAATTTAAGAATGTTACCAGCTTTTTGGATGTATTTTATAAGGTATCGGAAGTTATTGGTTATGCCAGCGAGTTTAAAAATCAGGACGAATTTGCAGTAAAATCATTAGATATATTAATAAAAAATTCTGATTCGAGCTGTGTTATGTCTAAGGCTATGAAAGATAGCATGGGAGATTACAAAAGACACTGGAAACCGATATTGTAGCATATTCTGCGTATAATTATCTGATGAATAATATGACAGATTTATTTACAGATACTATAGATATATCAACTACAATACTGGATATGGATTCTAAGCTATACTTGTTAGCGTGGGATATTGCTAAAGGGGCGATTCCGCTTGTCAAAAATAGTCTAAGCAATACTGACTGTTTTTTACAGAGTATGTATGCGGGAATTATACAGTCTGACACCTTTAGTACATATATAAACAAACGAAATGTTGTGTTTGGAGATGCTAAGAATATAACACCGGAAAATCTGTATGAACTCTCCCAGTATTGTTATGCATATCTTAAAAGCTGTTATATAACAAGAGATGCAGCGGTTGGAGCGTTAACTGAAAAGACAAAGAAAGATAATCCGACTTATGAAAGCACACAGAAGATGGTAAATCAGGAAATTGCGGAATATTTGATTAAGCTAAAAAATGCTGATAAAACAAATAAGTATGGGTGCTATGGATTCTTGCCAGAAAACAATGAACAGTATTTGGGTGAGTATGATGATAGTTCAATTATAGATGCTGTGCAAAATAAAAGTGATTTGAAAGATTTTGTGGGAATATGGGTATTGGATGGTGTTGCAACAAATAAGAATAATGATCGATCTCTTAGTTTTATGTATGGAAGTGGATTAACACAGTATGGTGCTGATTTAGAAATTGATGAAAACGGCGATTTTTCGTTCTATATTGGAATAGGACTTGGTGGAAAGGGGGTATGTAGCATTGAAGATGATCATTTAAACTATAACATTAATATGTATGAAGAAAATCAGAATGTTCAAGATACAATGCTTATTGGAAAAGATAAAAATATTTGGTAATGAAAGATATAAATGATAATTCATATAATCTTTATTGGATAAGAAAAGGCTCTCAAAGTGTTTATAGTGAGGTTGAAGAAGAAAATGTTGGAAAAGATGAAATAGAACTTTCCGGATATATTGGAGAGAACATATCTCAAATAGATCAAAACATAAAATTCACAATTGAAAATGAAGTAGATGCAGGAAAATTTAAACAAAATGATAATGTTTGTTTTGCTTGTCATAAGGACGATAGCATTAGAGAGATTGATATAACTGGCAATGGTGGTTATATGTTATATGGGATTAAATATAATATGGATGTGGATAGCGTAAGAACTATATTGAGTAAAAGCGATATCTGGACAATACAAAATGATCAAACAGATACTATATTTTGTAAAGATAAATCAAATACTTACTATTTTGACATTTATCTGGAAAATGGAAGTGTAAAATCATTATCTTTACATTCTGCGGATAGTTATTGTGGATACAATCATGCAGAATAAACTAATGCGAATAATCTTATTAAATGCATTGCATCTGCGCAAGTTTTGATTATTAAAATACATAGTAAATTATTTCTCTTAGGAAGGAGCAGCAACATGAAAAAATGCAAATTTATAAAATCAGGAATAGCAATCGCGATTCTAGGATGTTCAATCATTTTACAGCCTGTGACGTTAATACTGACAAGAAAGTAGAAAAGCAGGCAAACAAGGTGGTTGACGCAGTAGAATCTAAAGATATAACAAAACTAGATGCTATCATTAACGGAACCGATGAAATAAAAGCAGACGAGGAATTGAAAGATTTCTTCGAGACAGACAGCGAAGCAAATCAGAAAAATGGTTTGATGTCTAAAATTATAAAGAATGACACAATCAAGGTGAAAAAGGTCGGAAAAGATACAGTTACATATAAAATAACAGCACCTGATTTTTCCAAGTATTTTACCGAGATGAAAAAGGGTGAAGTGACAGAGGAAAATATAGAATCATTTACAGATGATTATATTTCAAATGCTGAAAAAAGTGACTAATGAAGTGGAAATTCCATATACATATAAGGATGGAATTTATTCAGCAGAATACGATACTGAGGAATTTGTCAATGCATTGACCGGCAATTTGGTTACCGCCTATCAGGAGCTGATGCAGGATGTGCAAAAAGGAACTTAGTGAGGAGACTGGTGATGAAAAAAATAATTAGTATTTTGTTAAGCGCAATAATATTATTGACAACCGGCACTGCGTATGCGACAGAAACAAAGAGTGCTGATATTTCGTACAATACACTTCCGGTTGAGTTCTCCGATAATCTAGGAACAACAGAAAATCTGGATGCGATGGTAGATGATGGACATTTGTATGTAAATGCAAAACAGCTTGGAGAAAGGCTTGGGTATCAGGTTAAAGCAGGCGATGAGTATGTGGCTGTTTTCAACAAAGAATTTAGCAATACTGTACCGTATGGTATTACAACATTTTACTATGACAGTACAAAGGTCGGACATATGTTATTTAACAAGATGGTAGATTATGAGGCTCCGTTTAAGACAGTAAAGAATGCTGATGGAGAGTGGATTCCTTTTGAATTCAGCCTGTTATTGTTAAATAGTTCAGATGTTGTATTGGATAAAAAGATTCATGTTGATATGCCGGAGAAGAATATAGTTGATATCTACATGGATGTGTTGAAAAATAATGAACGTTATTTGTTTGATTGGGAAGCTGATGCCGGAGCGACACCAGGTTCAATGTTTGCAATGGGTACTGCAGCCAATATGGTTCAGATATTTAATGGTGTGCTTGACTGGGATGGAGCATCATGGTGCCAGCTGATTAATTCATTTAGCATGGATTCGTCTAGCTATGATGCAAAGTATTCGGAATCATTTGCAAAGATGTTCTGTACTTATTCAGATGAAGAATTGAGTCAGGATGTAGATGCAATGAAGGAAAAGCTGAAGCCTTTTGATGGAGGTGAGTGGATTTCAGATTCAATGAAAGACATTGATGATTTGTATGATGATAAGATAGGAGATTTGTCTAGAGCAACTGCTGATTTGAAGAAAAAGGTAGTTGCTGAAAATAAAGCATCTATGATTGCATTTAACAAATCATATCAAGAGCTGGACGAATTATGTTCAAAAACAGATACTTTTAATCATCTGACTAATGTTTTGGATGATTTCTATTCTATAGTAGAAATTGCAGGGTATGCAAGTGAGTTTCAAAATCAGGACAAGTTTGCAGTAAAATCGTTGGATACATTTATTAAGAATTCAAATTACGGCTGTGTTATGTCTAAGGCTATGAAAGATGGTTTGAGAGATTATAAAAAATACGTTGGAAACAGATATAGTCTCATATTCGGCATATAATTATCTGATGAATAATATGGGTGATTTACTTAAAGAAGGGCTGGATGTTTCTACGACATTACTTGATACAGAATCAAAGATATATTTGTTAATATGGGACATTTCTAAGGAAACTGTTCCTTGGGTGAAAAATGGATTAAGCAATACGGACTGTTTTTTGCAGAGTATGTATGCCGGAATTGTACAGTCTGATACTTTTAAGTCTTATATTGATAAAAGGGATGCTGTGTTCAAGGATGCAAATAATATAACATCGAAGAATCTGTACGAGGTGACACAGTATTGCTATGCCTATTTAAAGAGCTGTTATATCACAAGAGATGCAGCGGTTGGAGCGTTAACTGAAAAGACAAAAGAAGATAATCCGACTTATGAGAGCACACAGAAAATGGTCAATCAGGAAATTGCAAAGTGTCTTGTTAAGCTAAAGGATGCGGATAAGACTAATAAGTATGGTTGCTATGGTTTCTTACCGGAAAATAATAAGCAGTATCTTAGTGAATATGATGATGGCGAGTTGTTAAAGCGTGTGGTTTCTTCTGTGGATGGAGAAGAATTATATAAAGATGTTCTAGATATGTATTACTATAAGATTAAAAATCAGAATTGGACTGATAATGATGAGGTTAGTCCATTGTTTAGCAATCCATATACGAATTTGAAATCTTTGAATAATGTAGGATATGCATTGATAGATATTGACGGGAACGGAGTTCCGGAATTACTTATAGGGGATAATGAATCTGTATCAGATGGAGTAATCATTGATTTATATACATATATAGATGATAGTATAGTTTACCTTGATACATCAGGTGAAAGATATGGGATCAAGTTATCTAAAAACGGAAGAATATACAGATATGGCTCTGGCGGGGCGGGGCTTACAGAAGTGGAAGAATGTAAGATAGATATGGATAACCTAAAGCTTACAACGGTAGAAGGAGTTCTGTATGATGAGGACGATAAAGGACACACCATGGTTTTATGGTGAAGGAGATGAATATAGCAATTCAAATGGATATGACATTAGCAAGATGAAAAATATTACTGAGGAAGAAGGTATGAACAAGTGGGATGAATATAGTAACAATATTAAGGGGTATACAATTAGTTTCTTTTCAAATTATACACCGAAAAAGAGCAAAGAAGATATAGATGCCGGTATATATGAAAAATTCATAAAGAATGGCGAATATAATAACTATTTAACTTCGGATTGGGAATATGGTATGCCATCTCAATATGCTGTATTAGATATTGATGGTAATGGAGTTGATGAATTGATTATATATGGAAATGAAAACGAATGGGGAAATATTATTGTTTTTACATATAAAGGTGATACACAGGAGATTGTACCAATTCAAGCAAATCTTTATGACACAGGAGATACATCACGCAAAACGAATGTTATATGGTTTTGTAAGAATATGGAGTATTCACTACAATATCATGCATTAGCATTTACTGATTCACATTATGGAGTAGGTAATGAAGATTATTTGTATTACACGATAAATAATGATGTTTTTGATATTGCATTTGATGTGAGCGCTTTTACCAATTATAATACTGGAGATATACGATATTCTAAAGGTGGAATAAATGTAGAAAGAAATGATATAAGCGAATCAGATTATGAAGCATATATAAACGAATTGAAACCAATTGAATGGAAGAAATTGCCATAATATCAATTTACAATAAAATATACTTATGTTCTTGCTTGCATCAGATATTCTTATCCCCGGCGTAAATGTCGGGGATTTTTCAATTGTTATATTTCGCAAAATCCGATATACTAAGCTTTATATTGTTTATAAATAAATCCGACGTACTCACACCTGTCTTATTAATTCAGAATATTGGGGATAAGATTAGAGGACATGGTGTAAGTTTATGTCAAATGAAGGAATCAGAACTAAATTGACAATTGTAACTAAAAATAGTTGCAATAAATGGAAAGTGATGTATAATAATAAAAAAGGAGATACATGTTATGGGGAAAAAGGATAAACTGATTAAGAGATTAAAATCACGACCAAAAGATTTTACGTTTGATGAAGCAGAAACTTTATTGAAATATTTTGACTTTGACTATTCAAATAAGGGAAAGACCAGTGGATCCAGAGTTATATTTGAAAGTGAAAATCATGGATGCATTATGCTCCATAAACCACATCCACAAAAAGAGCTTAAAGCTTATCAGATCAAACAGCTAATAGAATATCTTGAGCAGGAGGATCTTATATGAATAATACTATGGAATATAAAGGCTATGTTGGAAGTGTTGAGTTTTCAGAGGAGGATGTAATCTTCTATGGAAAAGTTATGGGAATACGTTCATTAATATCATATGAAGGTGAAAATGCCAGAGAGCTTGTAGAAGGCTTTCATGAAGCTGTTGATGAGTATTTGCTAATATGTGAGCAACAAGGAAAGGTTCCGGAGCAGGCATATAAAGGAAGCTTCAATGTTAGAATATCACCGGAGCTCCATAAGAAAATTGTTATATATGCAACGGAACATGATATTACTTTAAATAGGTATGTTGAACAGACTCTTGAAAAATCTCCTGCAGCAGTGCAGATGTAATTGAAGGACATACCCTCAGGCAACTAATTTAAGATAATTTGCCTGAGGGTTTTGTTATAATACGATATACAGTCGCATATTATAAATTTACCCCCACATATATGAATAATTCGGCTAATTTTACAATTGAGTCATTTATCCCAATGTGGTAGAATAACAAAGTCCAAGAAAAAGGAGCAATTGGATTTCGAAAAGTTAAAAACTTTAGCGCCATGCACCGGCAGGTACGTAAAAATGATGCCGGTTAACGAGGTTTCAGGTTATCGAAAATTCGGCGGATGCCTGGACGCATATATGGATGCGCATCTCAAGCCAAATATGATGGAGACATCAAAACAAAGCGAGAGAACCATAAAAATCAAGTAGCTATTCAGAACAGAACAGTTACAATTTGTACATTTAAAATTATATATCGAAAAGGAGATCTAACACTATGTGTGGAATTATAGGATTTACAGGCCGTTTAGAGGCACAGAAGATTTTGACGGAAGGACTCGCAGCGTTAGAGTATCGTGGATACGACAGTGCAGGTATTGCTTATTTCAAGGATACAGGCAAGATTTCTATTCGCAAAACCGTCGGAAAGGTTAAGGATCTTCTAGCTATTTGCGATGATGAGAACAATTCAACCTGTGGAATCGGACATACAAGATGGGCAACACACGGCGGAGTTACCAATGCCAATGCTCATCCTCACAAGGTTGGAAATGTCGCACTCATTCACAATGGTATCATTGAGAACTACCACGAGATTGTAAACAAGTATGATCTTGCAGACTCTCTTATATCTGAGACAGATACAGAGGTAGCAGCTGCTCTTATCAACAAGCTCTATGACGGAGATCCAAAGGCTACTATTAAGAAGGCAGTAGCAGAGCTTCAGGGTTCATTTGCGTTCTGTATCATGTTCAAGGATCAGCCGGGAAAGATTTTTGCTGTCAGAAATGTAAGCCCGATGGTTGCAACATATTGCGATGACGGAGCATTTATTGCATCAGATCTTACAGCGTTTATCAAATATTCAAAGCGCTATTTTATACTTCCGGAGTACACTATCATGACAATGACTGCTGATGGAATCGAAATGGAGGATTTAGAGGGTAAGAAAGTTGAGCCGGATTATCTTGAGGTAAACTGGGATGTAACAGCAGCTCAGAAGGACGGCTATCCGCATTTCATGATCAAGGAGATTCATGAGCAGCCTGCAGCTATTACAAAGACTATCACTCCAAGAATCAAGGATTCTCTGCCTGATTTCACAGAGGACGGCATTCCGATTCATTCTTTGAGGATGTAAGCGACATCACAATAGTAGCATGCGGTACAGCCATGTATGCAGGAATGATTGGAAAAACCATGATTCAGAACAAGACTTCATATACCTGTAACTGTTGAATCGCATCAGAGTTCAGATATGAGGAGCCTGTTATCTCAGACAAGTCAATGGTTGTATTTGTATCACAGTCAGGTGAGACAATTGATACCTTAGAGGCACTTCGTCTTGCCAATAAATACACAAAGAAGACACTCTCTATAGTAAACGTGAAGGGCTCATCAATCGCAAGAGAGAGCAACTATGTGCTTTATACACATGCAGGTCCTGAGATTGCTGTTGCAAGTACAAAGGCTTACACAGTACAGGCTGCAAGCTTCTATCTGTTAGGCTGCAAGCTTGGTCTTGTATCAGGCAAGATGACTAAGGCAGATGCAAAAGAGTTTATTGAGAATCTTCAGGAGGTTCCAAATCTCATCGAGTCAGTTATCACGCAGGCACCTGAGATTGAGCAGCTCACAAAGAGAATGGTTAATGCAACAAATGCGTTCTATATCGGACGAGGACTTGACTATACACTCTGCATGGAGGGCGCACTCAAGCTCAAAGAGATTTCTTATATTCATGCTGAGGCTTATGCAGCAGGAGAGTTAAAGCACGGTACAATCGCGCTCATCAGCGAGGGGTTCCGGTTATCGCAGTTGCTACACAGAGCCATGTATACAGCAAGGTCATCTCAAATATCCGCGAGGTAAAGGCGAGAGGCGCATACGTTATCCTTATTAGCAAGGATAAGGATATTACAGATAAGTCAATCTGTGATGTGCATATCTCACTTCCACAGGCACCGGATGAGTTTGCGATTTTCGAGTCAGTTATAATCTGTCAGCTTATCGCTTACTACACATCAACAGGAAAGGGCTTAAACCCTGACCAGCCACGTAACCTTGCAAAATCAGTTACCGTAGAATAAATAATTTCCCCGGACATTTATACGATGTCCGGGGATTTTTTTCACGCTTGTGAGATTCAATGCAGCATATGTAAGACATCGATGTATATGTCAGTGATTTGCACGGCACCAACACATTTTGTTAAAAAATTGTTAAAAAAATAACAAAAACTGCTTTACACACTTCTTGCACGGTGGTATGATACATAAATGCGGGTTACTCATACGAGAATCCAGCAGCCATACAATTTTCATGTGCGCTCTTATGCCGTGTGACAGAATCACAGCATAACAGAATTAGGACGAGACCCATATGGGCTTATACCAAAAGGAGGAAAAACAATGCGCAATTCAAAAACAAACGAACTTGTACTGACAGGTTTATTCACAGCCATTATCATTATCATGGCATTCACACCACTCGGATATATTCCGCTCGTAGTTATCAACGCTACGATTATTCACATTCCGGTAATCCTTGGTTCACTTTTCTGCGGACCTAAAAAGGGAGCATTCCTTGGATTTGTATTCGGATTTACCAGTTGTCTAAAGGCAACTATAGTCGGAGGAACTCTTTCATCCTTTGTATTTTCGCCGGTGCTTGCCGCATCCCTGGTCGGAACCTCAGGTATATTTAAGAGCTTATTCATAGCATTTGTTCCAAGAATTTTAGTAGGTGTTATAACTGATTTTGTATATATAGGCATCAAAAGGTGCGTGCGTCAGAGAAGAAAAATCTCTGGGGCACAGTTTTAAATGTGCTCATGTCAGTATTCCTTGCATTCGGAGTATATGCATTCCTCGGCAAGATGTCAGAGTCACTTTCACAGGCAGCCGCTTTAGGAATCGGCATAGCAGTCGGAGCTGTAGTATTTATAGTAGTTGAGGCTGTATTTATCAGAAAGAGCACACAGGTTATTCCGTTTGTATATGCAGGTGTAGCCGGTGCCATGACCAACACACTGCTTGTAATGGGCTCAATCTTCGTACTTTACAAGGATGCTTATGCAGATGCAATCGGTGTGGCAGGAAACGCGGTGCTGGGCGTTATCACCGGAGTCATCAGCTTTAACGGAGTAATTGAGGCAATAGTTGCCGCAATCATCGTATACCTTGTTGGATTGGTTTTAAATACTATCAAACCAATTGCAGCAAAATAAATTCAGATAGATTTAAAATAAATGTGAAATTGTATGTACGGCGGACTGATAAGGTCCGCCTGTTTTATAAGCAGTTGGAATAGGAACGGTAAAAAGCATTTGAGTTAAAAAGAAAGGCATGATACAAGGTGAAACATATGCATGAAATAGATATAATGGATATCGGCGGCTTCAAAATAGGCCAAGCCGAGGACACTAAGGGCTTGACCGGCTGTACGGTATTTCTTTTTGATAAACAGTCACCGGCGGGAGTTGACATAAGGGGAGGCGGACCGGCTTCGCGGGAGACACCACTTTTAAATCCTGTGGCAGACGCAAAGGGTATCCATGCTCTTGTACTGTCAGGCGGCTCTGCCTTTGGTCTGGATGCAGCGGGAGGCGTGATGAAGTATCTCGAGGAGCGCGATATAGGCTTTGATGTGGGGGTCACAAAGGTGCCTCTTGTGGTGCAGTCGTGTATTTTTGACCTGGTAATAGGTGATAAAAATGCAAGGCCGGATGGCAAAATGGCATACAAGGCTTGTGAGAACGCTTCTTATGATACCTTTTTACAGGGAAATTATGGAGCCGGAATGGGCGCAACAGTTGGCAAATATATGGGGCGTGAGCGCAGCATGAAGAGCGGAATAGGAGCCTATGCAGTACAGCTTGGAGAACTAAAGGTTGGAGCAGTGGTGACACTGAACGCACTTGGTGACATATATGATATAGATACAGATAAGAAAATTGCCGGAGCACTGGATGAAAATGGGCTGCTTTTTGATGACGAGACAGCGTATTTTGAGGCAGCGGCGAAGATTCAGAATATGTTTACAGGAAACACCACAATTGGTACAATAATAACAAATGCAAAGCTTGACAAGACCGCACTCAACAAGGTGGCATCCATGGCTCACAATGGCTATGGCAGAGCAATCAGACCCGTGCACACGATGGCAGACGGAGATTCAATCTATGCTGTATCAGTGGGCAGTGTGCCTGCCGATATCAATCTGGTTGGGCCAATGAGTGCCTATGTCATGGCAAAGGCCATTGCCAATGCAGCTAGAAATGCAAAGTCTGTGGATGGCTACAAAGCATTTTGCGATGTAAACAAAAAATGACTGCAGAATAATAATAGTTTTATACAGAGGTGAAAATCATGTTAAAAGGAAAAACAGTAGTTTTGGGAGTGACAGGAAGCATAGCGGCATACAAGATAGCAAACCTTGCGAGTATGCTTGTAAAACAGCACGCCGATGTCAACGTCATAATGACACACAATGCAACAAATTTTATAAATCCAATCACATTTGAAACTCTCACAGGCAACAAGTGCCTCGTGGACACATTTGACAGAAACTTTGAATTCAACGTGGAGCATGTGGCGCTTGCAAAGAGAGCAGATATCTTTATGGTGGCACCTGCATCAGCCAATGTGATAGGCAAGATGGCAAACGGAATCGCAGACGATATGCTTACCACCACAATACTTGCAGCCAAATGCCCTAAGCTTGTTTCTCCTGCCATGAACACCAATATGTACGAGAACAGGATTGTGCAGGACAATATCAAAAAGCTCGAACACTACGGCTTTGAGATGATAAAGCCGGCTGAAGGATATCTTGCATGCGGAGACACCGGTGCAGGAAAAATGCCGGAGCCACAGACACTTTTCAACTACATAATGAGGACAATAGCCTGTGAAAAGGACCTGGCGGGCAAGAATGTACTCATCACAGCCGAAGCGACGCAGGAAAAAATAGACCCGGTACGTTTTATCACCAATCACTCAACAGGCAAGATGGGGCGTGCCATAGCAGAAAACTGTATGCTCCGCGGTGCGCATGTTACACTGGTCAACGCTTCAGTATCGGTTGAGCCACCTATGTTTGTAGATGTGGTAAATGTGACATCGGCCGCAGAAATGGCAGACGTGGTGAAATCAAAGGCTGCTGAACAGGATATTATCATCATGACCGCAGCAGTAGCGGATTTTTGCCCATCACATCCGGCTGATGAGAAAATAAAGAAAAATGACAGCTCATATGAGTCTGTAATTGAGCTTGAGCGCACAGAGGACATCCTTTCATACCTCGGAGCACACAAGGCTAAGGGACAGCTCATATGCGGTTTTTCTATGGAAACCCAGAATATGCTTGAAAACTCGAAAGCAAAGCTTGCAAAGAAAAATGCAGACATGATAGTGGCAAACAACCTAAAGGTGGCAGGCGCAGGCTTTGGAACAGATACCAATGTGGTCACACTCATCACGGCTGACGACTGCACAGAGCTTGAAATCATGGACAAGAGCTGCGTTGCGTCAAGGATTATGGACCGACTGCTGCAGATGTAGAGCTTCGATTTTAGGTTGAGAGTGGGTGCGTGGAGCGGGTGGGATGCGGATTATATATCCCACATGTTCGGAAATTTCGATAAAAGTTGAGTAAGTGCATGGAGCAGTAAGATAAATAGAAGAAGTAGATTAGTGCATGGAACGCTCGGTGCACAGATTGTATGTCGCTACGTTCGATTTACGACGTGTCGTGTGGGAGTTATATGCCGTCATCAGCAAAAGCGGCGCGGAAAATACTCGTTCAAGCAGCATAGCCTGAATTTAGATATTGAGGTAAAATGCGCGTTTGATTTTCCGCGCCTGATAAGCTCTGCGGATGACGGCATTTACTCCACTAGACTAAGGAGTTATGAGAGCGGAGTGATATATAATCTGTGCACCGGGCGCTTCATGCACTTACAGAATCTGAATTCGAAGCGCTCCATGCACAAGCGATTATATAAGCCGTTACACCGCGCAGTCCACAGCAGGCAGCTCCCCGGTCACATCGAGGAAGAGATTTGTAAAGGTCTGCTCATAGTAAGGCTCCACCCAGAGCAGGCCGATGCCGAGCGACAGCACGCAAAGCACAAGCATACCGATGAAGCTTACGTTAATGTAGATGACTCTGAGTATGTTGCCGCGAATCAGTTTTATTGCATGAGTCAGACATGCAAATACTGATAAATCATCGCGAGAGAGCACCAGATACAGGTAAAACGAAAACAGAACCAGTACAATAAAGCTGAGCACAGCACTTGCAGCATATAAAGCGATAGCAATTCCCATAGTGTCGCCGCTTAGATTGAAAAGGTTTCTGGCTACAAGGAAAGGCGCCTTTGCAATCATAGAGATGGCATAATATATGATGTATGCTCCAAAATATCTGTTGGAGTGATTCATAAAGCAGTAGAATACATCGCTGATACGACACTCTTTCTTTCTTGCCATATTAAGATGGAAACGTATGAGTCCCATCTGCAGCACGCCGACCACGATAGATAAAAGCACCTCGGCAATGTAGTAGATGACGGTCTGAACCTTTGTGGCATATACATTTCCGAGCAGGTAGGTAAACGGCAGGTCACTAAACAGATTTATGAGTGTGACAGTGAGAAAAACGCTCATGCTAAGTCTGTATCTTCCGTTCAGGTTCTCTCTTGATATTCTTTTTAATTCTTTGGATTTCTTTTTTTGGGTTCATTATATTTCTCCTGAAATAATAGTTTTGAATTAATGCTTAAGTTAGGCTTAAGTTAATGTTTAAATTAATACTTTGACAATTGTCAGATATATAGCATATACTTGTATTCATATGGTTACACAAAATCACAGGAAGGACCACACATATCATGCAGACAGATGAAACAATCGACAGGTATTTCTATATAACGGGCTGGATATGCATAGCTGTATTTGCGGCTCTTGCGGCAGTGATTGGAGTATGCGGTACGCAGATACTCACAAAGGTGCCTCCATGTCCGCTGCATGCATATACAGGCTACTATTGTCCGGGGTGCGGTGGCACGAGAGCCACATTTGCGTTGCTGCACGGACATCTGATAAGGTCGTTTGTACTCCATCCGTTTGTGCCGTATACAGCCGTTTTGGAGGCTGGTTTATGCTGTCACAGACACTGCAGCGGATAAGCCGCGGCAGGCTGCATATCGGAATGCACTTCAGGCCATTATATATGTGGCTTGCACTTGCCCTTATTGTGGTAAACTGTATAGTCAAAAATATGCTTATATTATTTTGCGGTATTCATCTGCTGAAGTAGCTCATTGTAGTCGATACCGGTCAGGTTCTGGTATTCCTTTAATATACCCTCTATGCTTCCGTATTCGTGAAGCATGGCGGCAAACGAGCCGATATAGATAATAAGAGTGATAACAACAGCGGCAAACGCAATCCAGAATGAGGTCATAGCCATGCTGCTCATTGAGGTGGCACCGCCTTTTGACAGTAACGCAAAAATCATGGCAAGCGAGCCGCATATGATAGACACATAAATACAGCTGCACGACGCGATGGCAATTATTGAAAGCACAAGTGCTGCAACCTCCATATTGCGTGAGCGTTTATTGTAGAAATTGTTGTTGGGATTAAAGCCCGGCCCATAATTGCTGCCGAAATTATAGTTATAATCCTGATTATAATCAAATTTTTGTGGATCCATAATAAAATTCCTTTCTATAAAGTTGATTTTATTGTATCACTTCATTTATAATACGAAAAGAATAAGTTTTTAAAGAGGTAAAAAATGGATATTATTGCTGCAATTGCAGAAGAACTGCAGATTAAAAAAGGACAGGCCGAGGCCGCTGTCAAGCTGATAGATGAGGGAAACACCATTCCTTTTATCGCCCGATACCGAAAGGAGGCAACCGGCTCATTAAATGATGAGGTGCTCAGAAATCTCTTCGACAGACTGACATATCTACGTAATCTTGAGGACAAGAAGCAGACAGTGCTTGCAAGCATTGAGGAGCAGGGCAAGCTTACGGATGAGCTTAAGAAGGCAATCCTTGAGGCACAGACACAGGTGGCGGTTGACGATTTGTACAGACCTTACCGTCCGAAGAGAAGAACCCGTGCCACAATCGCAAAGGAAAAGGGCTTAGAACCACTGGCACAGACCATTTTAGCGCAGGAATCGTCTGTTGATATCATGGCAGAAAGCAGCTAAATATGTGGATGCAGAAAAAGACGTGGCAGATGAAGCGGCTGCACTTGCCGGAGCAAAGGATATCATTGCAGAGAACGTATCCGACAATGCCGGTTACAGAACAAAAATCAGAGAGCTTACCATGCAAAAGGGGCGTCTTATATCGACAGCCAAGGATCCAAAGGCGGAGTCTGTCTATGGGATGTACTATGAATTTGATGAGGCTCTTTCCAAGGTGGCAGGTCACAGAACACTCGCAATTAACCGTGGTGAGAAGGAAAAAATCCTCACAGTAAAGATAGAGGCACCGACAGAGGATATCATAAAATATCTTAAAAAGCAGGTTATCACAAATGATGGAGCGCCTACAGCCGCCGTACTCACAGAGGTAGTGGAGGATGCGTACGACAGGCTTATTGCCCCTGCCATAGAGCGTGAAATCAGAAACAATCTGACAGAGGAAGCAGAGGATGGTGCCATAAAGGTATTCGGAAAGAACTTGGAGCAGCTTCTCATGCAGCCTCAATTGCAGGACAGGTTGTGCTTGGATGGGATCCGGCATTCCGTACAGGCTGCAAGATTTCTGTCGTAGACCCTACAGGAAAGGTGCTCGATACCACAGTAATCTACCCGACAGCACCACAGAACAAGGTCGATGAGGCAAAGGCCATAATCAAAAAGCTCATAGACAAGCATCATGTCACTCTTATCTCACTCGGAAACGGAACAGCATCGCGTGAGTCAGAGCAGGTGATTGTTGAGCTGTTAAAGGAAATTCCGGTAAAGGTGCAGTACATCATAGTAAATGAAGCAGGTGCGTCAGTATATTCAGCCAGCAAGCTTGCTACGGAGGAGTTTCCGAATTTTGATGTGGGACAAAGAAGTGCCACATCCATGGCGCGTAGACTTCAGGATCCGCTCGCTGAGCTTGTAAAGATTGATCCAAAGTCAATCGGAGTCGGACAGTATCAGCACGATATGAACCAGAAAAAAAGCTCTCAGAGGCCCTCGGAGGAGTTGTAGAGGACTGCGTAAATAAGGTTGGTGTAGATTTAAATACAGCATCAGTTTCACTGCTTGAGTACATATCAGGCATCTCAAAGACAATTGCCAAAAACATCGTGGACTACAGAGAGGAAAACGGTAAATTCACATCACGTTCACAGCTTCTTAAGGTAGCAAAGCTTGGACCGAAGGCATTTGAACAGTGTGCAGGTTTCATGCGTATCTCAGACGGAAAGAACCCACTTGATGCCACAGGCGTGCATCCTGAGTCATATGATGCCACAAAGGCAGTGCTTGAAAAGCTTGGCTACACAATGGAGGATGTAAAGAACAGAAATGTAGTTGGAATCTCAAAGAAAGTATCTGATTACAAGGAGCTCGCAGACGAGGCAGGAGTTGGTGAAATCACACTGCGTGACATCGTAAAAGAGCTTGAAAAGCCGGCAAGAGACCCACGTGAGGATATGCCAAAGCCAATTCTAAGAAGCGATGTCCTTGAGATGAAGGACCTCACACCGGGTATGGTATTAAAGGGCACAGTCAGAAATGTAATAGATTTCGGATGCTTTGTGGATATAGGAGTACACCAGGACGGACTTGTGCATATCTCAGAGATATGTGACCGCTATATCAAGCACCCGCTTGAGGCTGTCAGTGTAGGAGACATAGTAGATGTGCAGGTTATGAGCGTTGACCTCAAAAAGCAGCGCATCCAGCTTACCATGAAAATCGGACAGGGGGCACAGGCAAGGCCGGTAAGTCAGAAAACAGCGGCAGCAGCAAAACAGTGCTGCCAACAAGGCTGACAGAAGTAATAGAAATAACGGTGGCAGGAATAGCAGAAACGATAGAAATGGTACAGGCAGCAAGAATAATAACAACAGAAACAAAAAGCCACACTACATAAAGGGCAAGAAAAATAATTTCTTTGACAATATTATTCTTGATAATTAAAAACACCTTGACAAAACACTTCAAAGTGCATATCATAGGTTTGTAAATAAATAGGAATTCTTCAGGGCAGGGTGAGATTCCCTACCGGTGGTACAGCCCACGAGCCGCAAGGCATGATTCGGTGTGATTCCGAAGCCGACAGTATAGTCTGGATGAGAGAAGATTATTAGGTGTCATTACACTGTGATATTAAGTCCCGGAAGATTTTCTTCCGGGATTTTTTAAAGCAGCTATTCAGATTTTAGATAGCTGCACTCACAATATCCTCAGGATTCCTTAAGCATCAAAGGAGTGTAAAATGGACGTAACAACAAACAACACAAAATCAAAAGTAAACATCAGACTTTTAGTCGGCACAGGAATGTTAAGCGGACTTGCATTTGTACTTCAGTACCTCGAGTTTCCAATTCCAATCATGCCGTTTTTTTATTAGGTTTGATTTTTCAGACCTGCCTGCACTTATCGGACATTTGCATACGGACCGTTAGCAGGAGTGATTGTAGAGTTTATCAAGAACCTGCTTCACTGTACAGTAACACAGAGCTTTACGGTAGGAGAGCTTTCAAACTTTATTCTCGGAGCAGTATTTACAGGAACGGCAGGGCTTATATACAAGAAGAACAAGACTAAAAAGGGTGCCATCATTGGTGCGATAGTCGGCTCGGTTATAATGGGAATCATCAGCTTCCCGTCAAACCTGTTTATTGTATATCCAGCATATGAGAAGTTTACACCAATAAATGAAATCATGGATGCATACAGCAAACTTCTCCCATCAGTAGGCAAGCTGTGGCAGGCACTTTTAATATTCAATGTTCCGTTTACCATCGTAAAGGGACTTATATCAACACTTATCACAGTGCTTATATACAAGAGACTGTCACCGGTTTTAAAGGGAAGAGGATAGAGAAAATACCTGACACAATATATATTAGTCACAAACATAAAGAGCGCAGTCAATTGCGCTCTTTTCTTTTTTTAAAAGGAATGTTATAATAAATCCAAATATTTAGTTGGGAGCAGGACATGAAGCTTGAATTTGATGTAAAAGTAACAGAAAAGGATTTATATTCATTTAATATAGAGCAGGCGTACAAGGGCAGTCAGGGTGTCATATCATTGCTGTTTGCTGTGCTCTTGGCTGCGGCAGCAGTGTTAAGCGCACAAAAAGGAAATACGGAGTATGTGGTGCTTTATATTATAGTTGGTATTCTGGTGCTGCTATATGTGCCGTTTTCACTCAAGGGCAGGGTAAAGATGATTATGAAGACAAATGAAGTTTTCTCAAAGCCACTGCATTTTGCGGTAGACGAAAAGCACATAAATAGTAAGCCAGGGAGATGAGATGGCGCAGCTTCCGTGGGAGCAGGTGTACAGATTCGTGGCAAATGATAAGAGGATACTTATATTCAGCAACAGGAAGAATGCATACATTCTCTCAAAGGAGCAGCTGGGCGACAGCTATGAGCCGTTAAAGGAGCTGGCAGGCAGTACACTGGAGAAATACAGACTGAAAATCAAATAAACAAAAACAGATATAAGATAAAAAAGATAAAATAAATAGATAAGGGTATAAGCTGGTAATATGAGTAGTGAAGAAAATATAACAGTAATAGAAAGCTTTTCGGCAGATGATACGCATGCACTTGGGGTTACGCTTGGACAGCAGGCAAAGCCGGGGGATGTGTGTACACTTGTGGGTGATTTAGGAGTGGGTAAAACAGTGCTCACGCAGGGCATAGCAGAGGGGCTTGGCATAACAGAGCCGATAAACAGCCCTACATTTACCATAGTGCAGGTGTACGAGGAGGGGAGGCTTCCGTTTTATCATTTCGATGTATACAGGATTGGTGACATCGAGGAGATGGATGAAATAGGCTATGAGGATTATTTCTACGGAGATGGGCTTACGATGATAGAGTGGGCAAATCTCATTGAGGAGATACTCCCAAAGAAGAGAAAAGAGATTACTATTGAAAAGACCTGGAAAAGGGCTTTGACTATAGAAAAATAACAATAAAAGAGGTTTTATAATGAAGATACTTGCGCTTGACAGCTCAGGGCTTGTGGTAAGTGTGGCTGTCGTATCGGACGATAATCTGATAGGAGAATACACGATAAATTATAAAAGACACATTCGCAGACGCTTCTTCCGATGCTTGATGAGGTGGCTAAGATGACAGAGCTTGATCTTAAGACAATAGATTTTGTTGCGGTCTCAGCAGGACCTGGATCGTTCACAGGGCTTCGCATAGGCTCTGCGACGGCAAAGGGACTTGCACTTGCACTGGATAAGCAGATAGTTTCTGTACCTACTGTAGATGCGCTTGCATACAATCTGTGGGGCAGTGCGGATGTTGTGTGTCCGCTTATGGATGCAAGAAGACAGCAGACCTATACAGGGCTGTATGATTTTACCGATGGCAGGATGAATACCATTTTGCCGCAGTGCGTAGTGATGATAGAAGAGATAGTTGACAAAATCAATGAGCTCGGCCGCAGGGTGATTTTCCTTGGAGACGGAGTGGATGTGTTCAGGGATTATATCAATGAGCACGTAAAAGTGGACTATGACTTTGCGCCTGCCATGTGCAATAAGCAAAGAGCATCGGCTGTAGCATGTCTTGGACAGGTGCTCTATGAGCAGGGCAGGGCAGAAAATGCAGCAGACCATAAGCCTGAGTATCTCAGATTATCACAGGCAGAGAGAGAGACAGGAAAAGGAGAGATTTTAGAATATGATAATAAGACCCATGGAGCCGGAGGATGCAGACTCGGTGGCGCAGATAGAAAAAGACAGCTTCACACAGCCCTGGAGCAGACAGGGATTTTTGGATGCCATGCGGCTTCCGGAGAATATCATGCTTGTGGCACAGGAGGATGGCGAGATACTGGGGTATCAGTGCACGTATGTGTCATTTGATGAGGGAGAGCTGACCAATATAGCAGTCAAAAAAATCAGCACGAGGAAAAGGTGTGGGTGCACATCTTATCAGATGCCTGCAGGAAAAGGCAAAAGAGTCAGGTGTTGAGCGCATTGTGCTCGAAGCCAGGGTGACTAATGAGGCTGCGATATCACTGTATCAGAAGATGGGGTTTGTAAACCTTGGAATCAGAAAAAAATCTATATGAGCATCCGGTAGAGGACGGTGTCATCATGTCCTATACTGCGGAGGAAAATTTATGTTAGACGTGTGTTTACTTGGAACAGCAGGCATGATGCCTTTGCCAAACAGATGGCTTACGGCACTTTCGCTAAAATATAACGGCAGCAATATACTTATTGACTGCGGTGAGGGAACGCAGATTGCGATGAAAGAGGTGGAATCAATTTCAAGCCGATAGATATTTTATGCATCACCCACTTTCATGCAGACCATATCAGCGGATTGCCGGGGCTTCTTCTTACAATGGGAAATGCCGAGCGCACCGAGCCGCTTACCATTATTGGACCTAAGGGGCTTACAAGGGTTGTCACTGCACTTCGGACGATTGCGCCGGAGCTGCCTTTTGAGATAAAATGCATAGAGCTCAATGAGCAGGATGAATATTTTGAGATGAACGGATATCATATCCATGCGTTCCGCGTAAAGCATGCGGTGTTGTGCTATGGCTATTCGGTTGAGATAAAGCGTAGTGGCAGATTTTCCGTGGAAAGAGCAAAGGAAAAAGAAATTCCGATGCGCCTGTGGAATCCTCTTCAGAAAGGCAATACCGTTGAATTTGAGGGCAGAGTGTATACTCGGATATGGTGCTAGGACCTGCCAGAAAGGGCATAAAGGTAACATATTGTACGGACTCAAGGCCACTTGAGCACATAGTGGAGGCAGCAGAGGGATCAGACCTTTTTATCTGCGAGGGCATGTATGCTGAAAAGGAAAAGATAGTAAAAGCAAAGCAGTATAAGCATATGACCTTTTACGAGGCAGCAGACATGGCAAAGAGAGCCGGCGTGAAGGAGCTGTGGCTTACACATTTTTCCCGTCACTTGTCCGTGCAGAGGATTATATGCCACAGGTGAGGGATATTTTTGAAAACGCATATCTTGGAAAAGACGGAAAGAGCGTGGAGCTCATGTTTGACGAGGACTAAGGAGGGACGATATGAAGAAAACAGGTATAGTTATTTTAACAATAGCGCTGATTGCCGCGATATGTGGTTCGTTTTATATCGTAAACGATAAGTCTAAAAGGGCTAATCAAAAGGAAAAGGTGCTGACCGAGGTACAAAGAATAACAACTAAGGATCTCGACAAGAACTATCCGCAGACACCTCGTGAGGTGGTGAAGCTTTATAACAGGATTGTGAAGTGCTACTATGGTATGCAGTATAGCGATGAAGAGCTTGATGCACTCACCGACCAGGCGCTTAAGCTTTTTGATGACGAGCTTGCAGCAAACAATCCAAAGGATACATACAAACAGTCTGTCACGGCAGATGCGCAAAGCTACAAGGAACAGGGCATTACACTTGCTCAGACCGGAGTGTGTGACAGCAATGATGTAAAATATGTCACCGATAAGGGGAGTAAAATTGCATATGTAAAGGCATCTTACTTCATGAAGGAGGGCAGCTCGTATTCTAAGACATATCAGGAATATGTACTCAGGCAGGATAAGGATGGCTGTTGGAGGATTCTTGCATTTTATAAGATTGCGGCAGATTCTGATACGGAAACAGAATAGAGTAATATAATTAAGAGTGGTGTAATAAAATGACAGAAAATACAGAAACAAAAAAAGAAATTAAAATACTTGCAATTGAAAGCTCATGCGACGAGACTGCGGCGGCAGTTGTAGTAAATGGACGTGATCTGCGAAGCAATGTGATTTCATCGCAGATAGCTCTTCATACTTTATATGGAGGGGTAGTTCCGGAGATTGCCTCAAGAAAGCATATTGAGAAAATTAATCAGGTCATAGAGCAGGCACTTTCAGATGCACATATGACACTCGACGATATAGACGCAATAGGCGTAACATATGGTCCGGGACTCGTAGGAGCACTGCTTGTAGGCGTGGCAGAAGCAAAGGCCATAGCATATGCAAGAAACATTCCTCTTGTCGGAGTGCACCATATAGAGGGGCATATCAGCGCCAATTATATAGAAAATAAAGACTTAGAGCCGCCATTTCTGGCACTCGTCGTATCAGGAGGACACACACATCTGGTGAGAGTGGTAGATTACGGCAAATATGAGATCCTCGGACGTACGAGGGATGATGCGGCAGGAGAGGCCTTTTGACAAGGTAGCGAGAGCAATAGGCCTTGGCTATCCGGGCGGTCCTAAGATAGAAAAGGTTTCACATGAGGGAGACCCGCACAGCATAGAGTTTCCGAGAGCAAAGATTGTGGGCGGAGTTTATGATTTCAGCTTTAGCGGGCTTAAATCAGCAGTACTCAATTATTTAAACGGCTGCAGGATGAAGGGACTGGAAATAAACCAGGCAGACGTGGCAGCATCGTTCCAGCAGGCGGTTACAGATGTGCTGGTCGGACACGCTGAGAATGCTATTGATGAGTTTAAAATGGACAAATTTGCCATTGCGGGAGGCGTTGCTTCTAATGGTGTTATCCGTCATGCGATGGAGGAAATGT